>VOFJ01002803.1_pt1 | contig 414161 bp, 425 predicted proteins | sample 5384081 | NCBI WGS metagenome assembly VOFJ01 (sample SAMN12384729, study PRJNA508395) | human gut metagenome | isolation source: healthy gut I | host: Homo sapiens | reverse complement strand
CCGGAAGTGTCCAATACAACCAAAACAAAAAACGAGGTTCGGCGGAATGAACGCAGTGAAAATACGGAACGGGCAGTAATCATAGAAAAAAGAATCCAGAAGCGCTTTACAAAGAGTGGCAGTTTGATCAAGAATGCAAAAAGGAAATTATTCTTTTTACTTTTGCATTTAAATCCGATGAAAGTGGAAAATTAATCTTTAGAGCACTGCATGATGCGGCAGACAGAGGCATGCCATATTCGTCTGTTAGTAGATGGAATGGAGAGCTGGATTGGCAATCTGGCTGGCACTTGTATTTTCAACAGTCATATCTGCTTTATTATTTGCTTTTTGAATCATTTTTTTAATCTGCCGGGCAGCATACCTGTGCTTGGCTGGCTTTTGATTTTCAATACATTGATTGCAGGGCTGATCACTTCCTTTATTAATGCAAAGTTACTGGAACCAATTACAAGACTTAGTAAAGCAATGAAGGAAGTTTCTCAGGGGAGATTTTGAACAGCATTTGGAAACGAATAGCCGTATAGCAGAAGTTGGAGAATCTTATCAAAGTTTTAACGTTATGACAAAAGAACTTCGTGCAACAGAGGTGCTGCAGATGGATTTTGTATCTAATGTTTCTCATGAGTTTAAGACCCCGATTAATGCCATTGAAGGGTATACAATGCTGCTTCAGGGAGAAGAACTGTCTCCGGATCAAGAGGAATATGTAGAAAAAATCTTATTTAACACCCAAAGACTTTCCGGATTGGTTGGTAATATTTTGCTGTTATCCCAAGTTAGAGAATCAGAATATACCAATGAAAAAAAAGAATATCGTCTGGATGAACAGATCCGCCAGGCAGTTCTTTCATTGGAAACAAAATGGACAGAAAAAAGAAATTGGTTTTCAGGTGGAATTGGAGGAAGTTAAATATACCGGGAATGAAGGACTTTTTATGCATATCTGGATAAATCTTTTGGATAATGCGATTAAGTTCAGCCCTTCAAAGGGGACAATTACGATGTTTCTGAAACAAGAACAGGATTCTGTTAAGTTCATTCTGGAAGATGAAGGACCAGGAATAGAGGATGATGTAAAATCCAGAATATTTGACAAGTTCTATCAGGTAGATGGATCTCATAAAGCAGAAGGAAATGGCCTAGGTCTTGCACTTGTAAAACGGATTGTAGATAGTGCCGGAGGAACAATCAAAGCAGAAAACCGTGAATATGGTGGATGCAGATTTGTTATAGAGCTGCCAAAGCAGAAAGATGAGATTATCTAGTTTTAAGATAAATTAGAAGATGGGAGTATTTATATGACATTTTATCAGGAGTTGCAGTTAAATCAGGCAGGTTCTAAAAACCTGTTGAAAAAGAGTGAAACACTAAAAGAAAAACTATATCATATGTGGGTATATCTGGTGAAGATAGCTGCTACAATGGCATTTTGTTTTTTCTTTGTTAGTATTTTCAGCATCCTATTTGGAAATGAGAACAGCATTGTAGGTGTAGTAGTCTTATTATGTCTCATGGTGTTTAGAAATGCGGATCTGGGGATCCACACCGGACAATCTACGATGCTTTTGGCTTTGTTCTTTGTAATTATGACTGTATGTCCGCATTTAGCAAATCAGTTTTCACCGGTATTGGGAATGCTGTTAAATATTGCGGCACTGGCTGTGTTGATTCTGTTCGGATGCCATAATCCATCCATGTTTAATCAATCTACATTGGTTCTTGGGTATCTGCTGCTATATGGTTATGATGTTACGGGAAAAAAGCTATCAGATGCGATTAGTCGGAATGGCTTTAGGTGCAGCACTTACCTGCTTCGTATTTTATCGAAATCATAAAAACAGAACTTATAAAAGAAATCTGAAAGATCTGATACAAGAATTTGATATCACTTCTTCCAGAACAAAATGGCAGATATGTCAGATTTTATGCGTACCGATTGTCCTTTGCATTGCAGAACTTTGTAATATGCCACGTGCAATGTGGGCTGGTATTGCGGCCATGTCCGTGATTTTGCCGTCTATGGAAGATATGCACTACAGAGTCCGTAAAAGGATTGTCGGAAATATTGCAGGTGTTATATGTTTTACAGTATTATATTTTCTGCTTCCTTCGTCAATCTATGCATATATAGGAATTATTGGTGGAATCGGTGTAGGATTTTCAGCACAATATGGCTGGCAGGCAGTATTTAACACATTTGGTGCTTTAGCCATTGCTGCAGAGACATATGGACTACAAGGAGCGGTTAGTCTTAGAGTGAGTCAAAATGTTTTTGGTGTTGTGTTTGCTTTAGCATTTTGTGTTATATTTTATTGGTTTATGCCTAAAAAAAAAAGGAAAGTGAGGTGACCGTACATGCAGAGGGAAGTGAATCAGGAAGAAAATTTGAATAGAATTATTACGGTTCCTAATCTTCTTTCTTTTTTCGGCTTTGTCTGATTCCGGTAATTATATGGAGTTATTGTGTAAAGAAAAATCCTCTGTTAGCTGGTGAAATCTTATTGCTGTCTGGTCTTACGGATCTTGCTGATGGATATATCGCAAGAAGATTCCATAGGATTAGTAATTTAGGAAAAATACTTGATCCGGTGGCTGATAAGCTGACACAGGCAGCGATGTTAATCTGTCTGTTTACTCGTTTTCCGCATGTGCTTCTTTTAATCGTAATAATGGCAGGTAAGGAGCTGTATATGGTAGTCAGTGGATGTCTTGTGATACAAAAAGACAGGAAAAGTACATGGTGCAGACTGGCATGGAAAGATAGTAAACCTTTTTATTATATGGAACTGCAGCGGTGCATATTATATGGTTCCAAATTACACCGATGGTATCAGATCTGTTGATTGGTTTGTGCGCTATAATGATGGTCATATCGGTCGCTCTGTATATTATCCAGAATACCAGGACTCTTAAGGAAGAGACTGTATAAGCAATTTTATATGCGATACAGTTTCTTTTGTCAGGAAATTTCGAGCAATTTTAACCGTTCTTTGTTCATCGGTTGCAGGACTTCCGGTGCCATTTGCACCAGTACATCTACTCTTCATTAATCTTTTGACGGATAGTCTTCCGGCAATTGCGTTAGGCTTAGAGCCGGATAGAAGTGAAGTGATGAGTGAAAAACCGAGATTGGCAGATGAGTCGATATTGACAAAAGATTTTCTTAGCAAAATCGGTCTGGAAGGTTTGGTAATTGGAGCAATGACAATGATCAGTTTTTTTGACAGGATACAACCAGAATGGTACATTGCTTGGAAGCACGTATGTCTTTTGGAACTCTTTGTCTGGCACGTTTGTTTCATGGATATAATTGCAAATCAGATCATCCGGTCATTTTTACAAAAGGTCTCTTTCATAACAAGTGGCTTCAGGGAGCATTTGTGTTAGGTGCAGTACTCATTACAACAGTACTGACGGTTCCTGGTTTCCATAACTTATTCAAAGTGGAAACGTTGAATCTGATGCAGCTTGGATGTGTATATTTATATGCTTTTGCAAGCCTTCTGATTATTCAATTACTTAAGTGTATACGTATGAAACTAAGAAAAAGAGGGGAAAGATAGTGGATTTAAGTAGATGTTCTATGAAAAAAAAAATTCGAGAACTGATTGTGTTTACGGCATTTCTTGTAGTTGCTTTGTGGAAATTCGATGTGGTGATTGAAGTGCTGAAGTCAATATGGAAAATTGTGTTTCCTTTTGCGCTTGGTGGTGCAATTGCCTTTGTGATTAATGTACCAATGAGTTTCCTAGAAAAGAAAATGCTCGGAAACAAGATAAAAAGAAAATAATAAAATAGGAAAAAAAAAAAGCTGCGAGACCGATAAGCCTGCTTCTTACAATTATATTGGTAGCAGGTGTCATTATATTGGTAATGTTTGGTGTGATTCCACAGCTTACACAGACCATGGGAAATCTGATGACGAGTATTGCGAATTTTGTTCCACAGATGCAAAACTGGATTCGAGAATTTTCACATGATAATCAGGATATTATGAAATTGGTAGATCAGCTGCAGTTTCAGCCTGATCAGGCAATTAAATGGGGAATAAGTATTCTTGGAAACGGAGTCGGAAATATGATGAATACGACGATGTCAGCAGTAGGTTCCATTGCCAGTGGATTAGCGACCTTTTTTTTTTTTCGTTTTCCTTTGCATGCTATATTCTTTTTCAGAAGGAAAAATTACATTTACAGGTAAGAAAAGTGATTTTCGCTTTTATTCCAAAACAAAAAGCAGATGCAATTCTTAACATATGTTCGCTGACATATCGGACATTTGCAAATTTTCTTACAGGGCAGTGTCTGGAAGCAGTAATTCTCGGAATGATGTTTGTTATCACGCTAAGTATTTTAAAAATGCCATATGCACTTTTAATTGGAATTTTGATCGCGTTTACCGCATTGGTTCCTATCTTTGGAGCCTTTATTGGCTGTGCCGTGGGAAGTTTTCTGATCTTTATGGTAAATCCAAAACAGGCAGTTTTATTTATTATAGTTTTTCTGCTTTTGCAGCAGATAGAAGGTAATCTGATCTATCCTCATGTGGTTGGCGGATCAGTAGGACTTCCATCAATTTGGGTACTGGCGGCAGTTACAATCGGCGGAAATCTTATGGGAATTATAGGTATGCTGATTTTCATTCCACTTGTATCGGTATTTTATACTATATTCCGGGAGTTCGTATATCTGCGCCTAAAAAAAACAACATATAAAACGAGTAACGAGAACGGATGTGGAAGAGTATGCGGAGGAGGAAATTGCGTCATCCCTTTATTGTGCCGAATGAAAAATAATGATTTGATACAAATATAAATGAAGTGTAATGCCGATTATTAAGACGTTATAAAAATAGATTACGAAGGAAGAAGATATTATGAAGAAAATAGGAATCATGACAGACAGCCACAGTGGAATTTTGAGTGAAGAAGCGCAGAGACTCGGAATTAAGGTACTACCGATGCCCTTTTATATCGGAGAGAAAGTGTATCGTGAAGGAGTAGATCTTTCCAGAGATGAATTTTATGATATGCTTCGAAAGGGCGTAGATGTATCTACATCTCAGCCGTCACCAACAGAAGTTATGGATATGTGGAAAGAGATGCTGAAAGAATATGAGGAGATTGTTTATATTCCTCTTAGCAGTGCTTTAAGCGGGTCCTGTATGACAGCAGAAGCCATGGCAAATGAAGATGAATTTGCCGGTAAGGTGTTTGTCGTAGATAACGGTCGTGTGGCAACCCCGATGCATCGTTCTGTTCTTGATGCAGTAGAAATGGCAAAAAGAAGGATACAGTGTAGTCGAAATCAAGAAAATTCTTGAAGAAACCAGAGAAAAAATGACAATTTATATCGGGCTCAGCACACTGAAATATCTCAAAAAAGGAGGAAGAGTCAGCTCTGTGACAGCTTTGGCAGCAGATGTCCTGAGTATCAAACCTGTTATGCATTTCAGCACAGGAAAGCTTGATATCTACCAGAAATGCCGTGGTATGAAGAAATCACGTAAAGTTATGATCGATGCAATGAAGCATGAGCTGGAAACGAATTTCCGAGAAGAATATGCTGCTGGTAAAGTGTACCTGATGGCGGCGTCCAGCAGTACCGATGAAGTGACAGAAGAATGGGTAAACCAGATTAAAGAAAGTTTCCCGGGAATGGAAGTCATGTGTGATAAACTTTCCTTCGGTTTGTCCTGTCATATCGGTCCGGATGGACTGGGAATCGGATGCACCTGTAAGCCAGTGTAAAAAACTGCTCCGGAGAAGATAAAATAAAAGATTAGGGTGTCAAAAGGTTTATAGCCTTTGATATAAATTTGTAGGTATAAAAACAGTGGCTTTCTATGACAGAAAACCACTAAAATGATGCTTAACTGAATGGCATTGCTTTATCACCACTTTGAAAATGGTTGTTTTATGGCGGATAGTCAGACAGTTTTGGATATAAGAGATGATCTGGGAGCAACCATGAATGAATGCAGGGAAGTGACCGAAAAGTACCGCACAGGACGGAGTGCATATTTACGGCTCGAACAGTTGTTTATGCGATTGTTTGCAGGATTATTATAGCAGAAAAAAAAGAGGTGTTCGATATGTGTACAGCAGCAACTTACAAAACAAAAAAGATTTTTATATGGGCAGAACGCTTGATTATGAATTTTCCTATGGGGAACAGATCACGATAACGCCAAGAAATTACGAATTTGATTTCCGGTTTGCCGGGAAGATAAAAAAGCCATTATGCTTTGATCGGAATGGCATTTGTTGCAGAAAGGTTATCCGCTTTATTATGATGCTGTTAATGAAAAAGGCCTTGGAATGGCAGGTCTTAATTTTGTCGGCAATGCGGCATATGAAGAGGCTTTGCCGGAAGATGAAACAGAAGTCAGCCAGGTGGCACAGTTCGAGTTCATCCCATGGATCCTTACACAGTGTGCTACTGTAGCAGAGGCGAGAGAGAAGCTGGCAGCAATGAGACTGACAGGTACAGCATTCAGTGAACAGCTGCCGACAGCACAGCTTCACTGGATCATTGCAGACAAAAGACTCCTGTATCGTTGTTGAGTCTATGAAAGATGGGCTGCATGTATATGATAATCCGGTAGGAGTGCTTACCAATAATCCACCATTCCCGAGTCAGATGTTTGCACTGAATAATTATGCCGGAGTATCCAGAAAACAGCCGGAGAGTACTTTTGCAGGAGTATTACAGCTTGATGCATATAGCAGAGGAATGGGTGGAATGGGAATACCTGGAGATCTTTCCAGCCAAGTCAAGATTTGTGAAAGTTGCCTTTACAAAATTAAATTCGATCTCCGGTGAAGAAGAGGATGAGAGTGTAAGTCAGTTCTTCCATATCTTAGGATCCGTAGATCAGCAGCGTGGATGCTGTGAGGTGACAGAAGGAAAATATGAGATCACGATATACACGTCCTGTTGTAATACAGCAAAAGGTATTTACTATTATACGACTTATGATAATCATCAGATCACAGCGGTTGACATGCATGCGGAAAATCTGGATTCAGATCAGCTGATCTGTTATCCGCTTCTGTCCAAGGGCGAAGTCAGATGGCAGAATAAATAATACGAAAATGCACGGAGAAAGCATAACGCAGAACAACAGGAGGACAATATCGAGATTGTATGGAATGCAGATGTTAGGTTGATAATTGTGCAAGCACCGCCTGCACAATTTGTGCAACAAAAAAGAGGAGCCAGTCCAGACTCCTCAAAGGTACGTTATTTCAAAAAGTTGCTCTTGTGTTCCAGCGCGTGCAGATTATAGCCAAGTGTAGCCAGGTGCGCTACCTTCAGCGCAACCAGATTGATGTCGGTGGACATCGCACTGGCGATCTGCTCGGCTGTGTATCCATACTCATAGATGTAACGAAGGACTTCATCGCTGTCCATCAGGATCTCTGCTGCTACGATGTTCGCTTCATATTCCGGTTTGGATTTCATATCGTAGAGCATGAACTCATGAATCGGGGTGGTTTTCGCCATATTCCGGTGAAGCTGATCATGCCCTAATTCATGTGCGCACACGATGCGCAGCATATTTTCATCCAGACTGTTATTCAGGAAAATAAAGCGATTTCGCTTAATCACTCGGTACATTCCCTTCAGGGAACCGAGGTTTTCACAAAGCATGACATTGATACCAAGTTGCCTTGCAATTTCGAAAGGGTCTCTGGAACCGCAGCGTTTTACCAGTTTCTCACCGACCCGTGAAAGCTGTTCCGCATTCATCATACCACCTCCAGCTTTACAGTATAGCGAAAAGTGTGTACGATAAATATCACTGATCGGATTTTTTACGCCTCGTTTTCGGGGCGTATTTTTTATTGTTCTCTTTGGCAATCCAGTAGGCATCGGTCAGAGCTTTATAAGCTCCTTCGATGGCATCTTCGCTTAATTCGCCGCCAGCGAACATACCGGTCACTTCGCTGACCAGTTCTTCAATATCTTTCGCTGCTTTTGCGCCGCCTTTTTCGTGAGCTTCTACGACATAGGTGCCGCTGCTTCCCAGCAGGTACTCAGTAGTAGTATTCAGCGCATCCGCAATCTTCTGGATCGTAACCATATTGGATGGTTTGCGGCTGCCAAGCTCATAATTCTGAATTGTGCGGGCGGTTACACCGGCCTTCTCTGCAAGTTCTACCTGAGTTAAATTGGCTTCTGTTCTTTTTTTTTCTTTCAACCTTTCTTTGAAGACCATAGTAATACCTCTTTCTCCTATAATAAAGTCGTAGGGTAAAGATGACCATCTGACAGCCAGTCAGGCTCTTATCCCTTCATTGCCAAAGCTGTTAGAATGGAATGGCATGGTTATGACGCCATCCTTCTTGGATCCACGGTGTATTCCGCGGCGTCCGTCAAAAAATCCTCATTTGCAGCCGTTCGGTTTATGCAGGTTGAACCGCCGTTGAAAGTTACAGTGCGTTCGTATGATACCCCAGGAGATTGAATAGGCAATGAGAATTCTGGAACCATTGCAAATCTTTATTCTGGAGGAATCAGTTATGTTAAACGCGGTAGGTATTGATGTATCAAAGGAGAGAAGCACGGTTGCTGTCCTGCAGCCAGGCGGTGTCATCGTCCATAACCCCTTTGATGTACCTCATAAGTCCAGAAATCTTCATGATCTCGCCCAATACATTGGCTTCTTGAAGGAGATACCAGGGTTGTGATGGAGAACAGGACGTTATCATGAGCCGATTCGGAATGTTCTTTTTAAAGCCGGACTATTTGTATGTACAGTCAATCCGCATCTGATCAAAAACTACGGAAACAACACAATCCGAAGGTTTCTTCATTCCGTGAGTATACAAGTATGGACACTTCTATGCCTAAATTCTTCAGCTTCTTCATGCTGAAAAACCCGGCTTTACTCGACACAAGGCGTCAACAAGTTACAAGCCCGGTACGTGCCGATGGCAGTGAAAAATGGGTTGATTTTGCGTATTCTTTTCTGGCATTGGACTGTGTCCGCAAAGCCGGTATAACGTACCGCTACAAAGAAAAACATCTGGTTACGAGTTCAGGAAGCCAAGGCAAACGCCATATATAAATTCCAAGGAACTTGCCACTTTGCCCAAAGGGAAGCTGTTTTATAAAGAGCTGATCCAGGAAAGCATCCGGCAGTTAAACCTCTTGTCAGAAATGTGCCAGCTGCAAAACGATGAACGAACTGGCATCTACCCTTCGAGTACAATAATGAGCATGTACGGTGTGAGCCCCCACTTTCGGTCCTCAGCTCATGGCCAGCAAATCGGAGTTTGGCTAAATTTCCACGGAGAAGCAATCTGGTGTGAAGAAAGAACGATTCCGGGCAGCAGAAGTGCCAGGATCGTGCTGTCAGCACTTTGCTGATAAACCGAACAATAATAAGTTCCCTTGGAGCCGCATGGGATCCATTTCACGTAACACGAACACTTTTTTACACTTTTTTCATAAAAAAATCTATTGACACGAAAAACTGCGCTTGCTATAATGACGATGAAAACACGAAATACAATTCGTGTAATTATAGTATCACAAGAAATGCTGTGTGTCAATGCGTTCGTGAAAAGTTGTTCGTGCTTTCACGAACGGAGAGGAGGAATACGGGATGCAAAGGGTGATTCTTCATTGTGATATGAATAACTTCTATGCCTCTGTCGAGTGTATGCTGAACCCGGAACTGAAGAACAAGCCGGTGGCAGTGTGTGGTTCTGTGGAGGAACGGCATGGTATCGTACTTGCGAAGAACTATGCAGCAAAGGCGTTTGGCGTTTCCACGGGAGAGGCAATCTGGCAAGCAAAGCAGAAGTGCCAGGATCTTGTGATCGTGGAGCCGCACTATGAGCAATATATGAAGTTTTCAAAGCTGGCTCGTGGGATATACGGTCGCTATACCGATCAGATCGAGCCGTATGGGATGGACGAATGCTGGCTGGATGTGACCGGAAGCGGCTGCATGGGAACCGGATTTGAAATCGCAGATGAGATTCGCAGAACGGTTAAGTTTGAATTGGGACTTACGATTTCCGCAGGAGTGAGTTTCAACAAGATTTTTGCCAAGCTTGGGTCGGATATGAAAAAGCCGGATGCGATTACCTGCATCGAAGCAGATTCGTTCCAGGAGAAGATTTGGTGTCTTCCCCCTCCTCTGACTTGCTTGGAGTCGGCAGAGCGACCGAGAAGGTTCTGTCCGGTTATGGGATTCATACCATTGGAGAGCTTGCTGCAACATCGGATGATTTCTTGAAGTGCCGCCTTGGAAAGAATGGACTGGCGATTAAGAAATATGCCAATGGACTGGATGATTCGCTGGTTATGCGTTCCGATTATGTCTCTCCGGTAAAAAGCATTGGGCACGGGATAACGACCATGCAGGATTTGGAGAATAACGCCGAAGTCTGGTGTGTCATGCTGGAACTGGTGCAGGAGATCGGAACCAAGCTTTGTGCGAGCACATAAAAAAAAGAAAGCTGGCGGAATAGCGATTTCCATCCGCAACAACAAGCTTTACACGAAAGAGTGGCAGTGCCGGATTAGTATTCCGACACAAAGCCCCACCTATCTGGCGAAAACCGCATTTGCTCTGTTTGCAAATAATTATCAGTGGGAGCATCCGATTCGTTCAGTGACAGTTCGGGCAATCAACCTGTTTGAAGAGGATTGTCCGATACAATACGACCTATTCACCGATATGAAATCACTGGATCGCCAGGAACGGCTGGACGCAGCGATTGAGCAGATTCGATTCCGATTCGGGAAAGATGCGATTAAAAATGGGGTACTTTTTCAGAAAAGCAAGATGCCGACAGAGCGAAAAGTGGATTTGGTTATGCCGACAGGAATGATTGGTTAATACAGCACCGGCAGAATCTGGTGAGTTCTTTGCTAAAAGAAGTCAACATATTCGCCGGTTTACAGAGGAGGAGCATAGAATATGTCGGAACAGAAATGTAGAAAAGTATATGTACCTGTGAACTTGGATGTGGATGCAGAGGGGAATATCCGCCCGCGCCTAATTCGATGGATTGACGGACGGGTGTATGAGATCGACCGATTGAAGCATAAGTGTCGGGCGGCTTCCACGAAAGTGGGCGGCTGCGGAATTCGTTATACGGTCATGATCGGTGGGCATGAGAGTTTCCTGTACAACGAAGATGAAAAATGGTTCGTTGAAGCAAAGGAGCCGTGCCTATGATCCTTTCGCAGAAAAACATAGAAGAAATCGCTGTTGCAGTGATAAGAGATTTTCAAAAGTCCTTTTTCGGCAGCGAAGCAGATGATCCGGCAAGATTCGCACTTCCGACACCCATTGACCAGTTTGCATCCGATTATCTGAACCTGAAGGTGTCATTTCAAAAGTTGTCCTCGGACGGAAGCATCTATGGTCTGACCGCGTATGTGGATACAGAATATCAGATAGAGGTTGATGGAAGTCAGAGGAGCATTCTTCCTGAAAACCAATGATGTGGTTCTGGACAAGAGTTTCATTGAACCAGCGAATATTCGGAAACTCTGCGGAAAACGCAGATTTACGCTGGCACATGAGTGCGCTCACCAGATACTGTTTCAGCTGGATTCCGATGACCGAAAGATAGCCTGCCATAAGAGACCGGAAGTGCGAGGAAATGGCTCGCGCGTCTTGAGAACGCAGGAAGATTGGAACGAATGGCAGGCCAATACGCTGGGAGCTGCCATTCTGATGCCTCAGTCAGAAGTGGATCGGGCGATGTGGTTCATCAACAGCAGAAAGCCTCTGACCTGTTATGGATGGCGTTTTTACGACAGTGACCAAGTGAAGATAGATACCTTCTGTGGTGTCTTTGGTGTTTCGAGATCAGCAGCAGCTATCCGATTGGAACAACTGGGCTATCTGAACCGGAAAAAGGATTATGAATATCGTGATCCATTGGAGGTGTGGCCATGAGCAGGAATATCAGAGTATCGGAAACCATCTGCGGAAATGCAGATTAAAATCATCCGGGCAAAGGATGCGATTGCTTCGCAAAAAGCCCAGGATTGTCAGGTGCCCTTATTGCCGACACAATTCAATCATCGTCTTTGAGGATACCAGAGGACATGTGCAGACCAAATGTAAGGCCTGCGGACGAGAGACCGTCTTCAATGTTTTGGAGATGAGAAGATTACGGAGATTGCAGCTCTACTATTCGTCTTTGAATGGTTGAGATGACAATAAATAATCCTATTAACACAATTTTATAAGTCATAGCTGTGCTGTGGAGCCGCTGACAGGCGAAGTCTTCCGAATGCCGCATGAGACAGAATTATGGGATACCCATGTTCTGTTTTATCGGCACAGGATTTTTTTCTTCACCGTCATGCGGCTCCTTTTTTTTGACCTTCCGTTGGTCCGGTTCTGTACCGGCTGTGCGGAAGGAGAAACGTATGTATTTTTTGACGCAAAAGAGTTTGGTAAGAGACTTCACGATGTTTCGCACTTCCCGTGGCATTACGCAGGAGGAACTGGCGGTTCGCCTGGGCCTGGCAAGCAAGCAGCATGTCAGCCGCATGGAGAACGGTGAACGCAGCTGCTCTATTGACTTGCTGATTGAACTGTCCTGCATCCTCCATGTCAGCACGGATTATCTTCTGATGGGCAGCGAGCCAAGCAAAGAGGAAGTCAAAAATGATCTTCTTAGTATTATTTCGGAGCTGTCTACGATTGCGAAAAAAAAAAATCTAAAAAGCATTAGGTGCAATATAACTGCTGACGGCGTAGAATCATGGTGGCTATCTTGGTGGATACCTTGATGGGTGTCATCCTCTAAGTTATCATGGGTTGCGTCATAGGACTTATCATTGGCTGTACCCATGATAGAGTGAGCATGAGTGATTTGAGCACCCTCACTGCCGTGGGCAATAAGGTGGATACAAAGATTCAAAACTGTGTGTGGGATGTCCGGCGATTTATCTTGCTCACTAACTTGGTCATTGACTAAGTTTTTCTGACTAAGTTGGTAATTTACATTTTTCAAGATGACTCTGAAATCTGTTGCCGTTGAGAAAATTTTCGGATTATATGCCGCTGTATATCCAGGCGGCTTTTCGGTTTCCCTGACGATTTTGCGTAGGCCGCTTCCATGACGCTCCATGTATTTCATGCGGTGGAACGGGTCAGCAATCACAGGGCTTGCCATATTGAACGGATACTTTTTAGTGTCAAAAACAAATCAGAAAATAAAAACGAAAAATCCGTTGATATTTTCTGATTTGCGGCGTATAATAAGATTATAAGAAAATAAAAACAAAAAAAAAACTGTTTTTTAGAGGAGGACTACCTATGAAAATACTCCGCATCACCGCACAAGGACTCCCATTATTCAAAAAAAAAGACTTGGATATTTGCTTTTATACGCAGCAACGTGTTTGCGAAGAGGACAAAGATAGTCTTTACCGTTTGACGGATAACTACTATCTCCACTCTGCCTGTGCTTTCATTGGAATTAACGCATCTGGCAAGACCTCGGTATTAAAGGTCATTAGCTTGGCCTTAAATATTGTGAAAAATGAGCCCATCAATCATGTGGAGGCAAAAAAAGCATTCTTGGCGGAGCGAAGAATGTTACAATCCGCACATATTTTTTTTGATAAGCGTAGCTACGTCTGCTGCTTGAAACTGTAATTGCGGCAAAGAAGTCGAAAACAGGGGGAATATGTGTATTCGATTCTGTCTGAAAGCCTTTGGGAAAAACCGATTGCAACCGTTAAGTCGAAAAAGTATCTGACAGATTTTACAGGAATGAAGCCTGTAGAGCAGCGCAATAGCGATGAAGCATACCTTTCTGATGATGTCAGCTTTGTCATTGCACATAATAAAAAAAAAGCGAATGATACAGTGGAAATATTCAGCCTGCTTTCCTATACGAATGTGAATGTGCTTCCATTTACCGAAGATATTCCATTGGAGGTAATTGCATTTCTCGATCCGACTATTTGAGAAATTGTGTTTTGAGCAGACAGAGGGAAAAACATTTATCCACTTGAAGTTTAAGGATGAAGAAGAGATTATCCTGAATAATGCGGCAGACCTTGAGCAGTATCTGTCCTCTGGTACGATTAAAGGTATTATTACATTCTCGATGGTAAAGGAAGTTCTTCATTCAGGTGGTTATCTTTCTGGTAGATGAAATAGAGAATCATTTCAACAAGGAAATTGTAACGACCTTAATGCGCTTCTTTATGGACAGCCGACTGAACAAAAATGGCGGAACGCTTATTTTCACTACGCATTATCCGGAACTGCTGGACGAATATGACCGAAATGACGGAATTTGTATCGTTAGAAACCGTAATGGCATTACAGCAGAAAATTTGAGCCATATATTGAAACGTAATGATATTAAAAAGAGTGATGCTTACCAGAGCGGCTTCCTTGAGGGAACAACGCCAGCATATGAAGCGTATATGCGCTTGAAGAAAAGCCTGGCTGCTTCAATCAATTAAGGAGGCGGCAGAATGGAATTAGCAAAATACAAGGCGTGTATATGTGAAGGCTCTGCCGAAGAAGCTATTATCGACATACTGGTTGATAATGATCTTCTGATTTTCAACAGAGAAGAAATGTTGGAAGAACGTGTCATCCGTTGCAGAAGTGCTAAACGATTCGAGGAGCGATACTTACGGAAAGGATTCGATGAGCAGATTTCTGTGATACGGATTTTGGATTCTCGCAGAGAGGAATTTCGATTGAGTAAAGCATATGAGCAGAAAATTGACGTGGTAAATGTCATTACTGCTCCAGAAATTGAAATGCTGATTATTCATGCGGAAGGAGCATATGATCAGTTTAAGCGTTCTGGAAAAAAAACCAAGCGAATTTTGTAAAATAAATCTTCGGATGCATGATGTGAAGTCGTATGATTTTGTGAAGCAGTATTTCAGTAATCCTCAGCTCTTGGTGAAAGCCATAAAAGAGTATCGCAGAACAGCAAATATCCCCAAAGGAGAATACAGCTTGTCTGATTTGCTGAGATGAGCGTTGCTTTTTTTTGATACATTGGCCGTGATTCAAATGGTCACCAGGAGATAAACGGGTACCAGTTTATAGAAAACAGAATAGAATCGTCTTTGATGCCTCGTTGGGAAACCAACGGGGTATTTTTTTTGCCTCAATCCGGCTGTATAGAACACTGAAAAAAAGTCAAAACGAACCGTATGTAGTCCCTGCAAGGACAACCAAAGTGCGCCTACGAGGCCAACGCGAAACCGGAGGATTCTTGTTAAACTTACTTTGTAAGGACGAAAGTCCGGATGTCCCTTGAAAACTGAATACTCATTCTTCAGGTACATTCCTGTTTGGTCGAGCCTTCGACTGCACGCCATGAAGCCCATCGGGGCGATAGCGGTTTCGCAGAAGCAAATGCCGGATTGCAACCGGCGGCGGTGTTAAACCCGGACAGGGACAATGATACTTCCGTAATTTGCGGGGTCCGGCCATAAGGAAGGCGGGATGGTTAAATTCCAATGGAGCAGTGAAGCACACTGCCGCCTGTGAGAAATCCTACATCTCTGGGGTGATAAGAAAAAGTACAGAGAAACCATATTTTCAGAAAGCGCTGCCGGGGGCTGTATCAGCATGATACCTGGCAGGCTTTATCCATATCAGTGTATGGAGATTGGAGACAACAGCATATGAAAGAAAACTGGGTTTATCGGCGAGGTGATTTATATCTCGCCAATCTCGGTGTTCCGGTCGGATCAAAGCAGGGCGGTGTTCGTCCTGTTGTGGTTCTTCAGAATGATGTCGGCAATTATTATGCGCCGACGATCACGATTGCTCCGCTGACATCGAAAATTGAGAAGAAGCGAAAACAGCCAACGCATTTCTTTCTCCGTAAAGCAAAGGGACTGGCAAAACCGTCTATGGTATTGGCAGAACAGCTCGACACCTGCGACAAGATATGCGTGATTCGCTATCTTGGGCGGGGTAAGTAAGGGGCAGATGCGTGGGATTGATGAAGCTGTAAGGATTCAACTTGGATATTACATTCCGGAACAAGCAGAGAAAAAAAAAGACAGGGCAAATGCCGAAAGGATGGCGAAGAAGGCGATGGATAAACTGATTACAAGGAAAGAAGCAGCCAGTATACTGGGAATCAGCGTAAAAACACTGGATGCTGCAAGAACAGACGGTTTGATCTCCTATGTTCAGTATGTGGAAAACGGCTGCGTTTATTTCACGGAAGTGGGGATTCAGGAGTACATTGCAAAATGTACGCACCGTGCAAAACCGATGGAACATGCTGCGACATATCGCAAACCTCGAAGCTTTCGGCGGTGAAAATCGACATCGTTGAGTATGGACGATGAATCCGCAATAATGAAAGCATCAACAGGATTGGAGGTAATGATATGGCGGCAAGAAGAATGATGCTTCCCGATTATGGTACGGTGAGTATGAAGGGAACGCAATATTATCGAACCCGTGTGTAACAGATCAGCAGGGACGGCGGGTTTCCTTATATGCAAGAACGAGAGAGGAACTGTACCAGAAGGAACAGGAAGCGATCCAGCAGATTGAGAACAAGACGTATCGCCGCAGTACACCTACAGTGGAGGAGTATTGCGAGAAATGGCTGCTGATGCAGTCGGCACAGATCAGGATGACAACGCTGATTGACTATACATCGAAAGTGAAGAACTACATCATCAAGCCATTGGGCGATATGCATATGGGAGATGTAACAGCAGATGACATTCGCCTGGCACTGTTGGCGGCATCGAAAAAGTCGGCATCCGTGTACAAATCAGTGAACGTTCTATATAAGTGTATTTTCACGGCAGCAATGGAGAGTAAGATCATTGATGAGAATCCGACCATCTATCTGAAGAAGAATGTGGGCGGGATTCCCCAGAAGGACCGCCTCCCGCTTACGGATGAGCAGGTGGATAAGCTGCTGGATGCCATTTACGGCTTACCGCCGTATGTGTTCGTGATGCTGGGGCTGTACGCAGGATTGCGGAGAGAAGAAATCCTCGGACTTCAATGGGATTCGGTGTATCTTGATTGCGAGGCTCCGTACCTTACCGTTCGGAGAGCCTGGCATACGGAGCATAATCGTCCGGTGATTCTGACAGAGCTGAAAACAAAGGCAGCGCATCGGAATGTCCCTCTGCCGGACAATCTTCTGGAATGTCTGAAAGAGGCGAAGAAGACATCGACATCGGATTTTGTGGTTGCAAACCGGGATGGAGACCCGTTGTCCTATACGCAGTTCAAGAGATTATGGCAGTATATCGTAACCCGTACCACCAAGGAACGCTGCTATTACCGCTATGAAGATGGCAAGAGGGTGAAGCATACGGTGAAGCCGGTTCTGGGGCAAAAGGCAGCACACAATGGAAATGTGGTTTACAGTCTGGACTTTGATGTAACCCCGCATCAGCTGCGGCACACTTACATTACCAATCTGATTCATGCTTCGGTTGATCCGAAGACGGTTCAGTATCTTGCCGGTCATGAAAGCAGCAAGATCACCATGGATATTTACGCCAAGGTGAAATATAATCGCCCAGAGCAGCTCGCAGGAGTGCTGGAAGATGCTTTTGCATCGTGGGATTAATAGTAAATCAGAAAGAAATTAGGGCAGGGATGGTCAAAAATCCCTGCCCTTTTTACATACATTCGACATCCTTGAAGGAAGTGCTGTACGCCATGATAATAAAAGTGACAACACGCAATGTATGAAGATAGATAGGAGGAGAACACATGGCTAAAGGGAAAAAAGCGTCCTGCTGAACTTCCGGAATACGGAACAGTGATGATGAAAGGGGTACAGTATTACCGCACCCGGATTACAGATGCAGACGGAAAGAGAGTGGCGATTTATGGGCTGACACGCGAAGAATTGTATGACCGGGTGGAAGATGCCCAGAAGAAAATCGCGGAAGTGGTTTTCCATAGAGAGAATCCGACCGTGGAAGAGTACTGTGAAAAATGGTTGCTGATGCGGTCTGGAACGGTAAGAACTAATACGTTGGAAGGATACGCACGGATGGTGAATCGGTACATCGTGGGTCCGATTGGACAGATGTATATGGACGAGGTGACCACAGATGACCTGCGGCTGCTGATGGTTCCGTTATCAAAAGGTTCTTCCGGAATGTATGGCCAGCTCAATATGCTGATTAAGAACATTTTTAATTCAGCAGAAGAGAGCAAGGTGATTAAAGAGAATCCATCCAAAACGATTTGCGCAAGAGGCGGAAAGCCAGCGAAACGGCGCGAGGCTTTGACGGATGAACAGACTGCCATTTTGCTGGATAGCATTCGTGAGCTTCCACCGTATGTCTTCGTGATGATCGGTTTGTACGCGGGATTGCGTAGAGAAGAGATCCTTGGATTAAAATGGGACTGCGTATTCCTGGATGAAAAAACGCCGTACATTTCGGTAAGGCGTGCATGGCATGTGGAAGGTGGTGAGCCGGTAGTCAACACACTTTTGAAGACTCCGGCAGCAAAACGAGATGTTCCGATTCCAAAATGCCTGGTAGCCTGTCTCAAGGAAGAAAGGGAAAAAATCAGAATCGGAATATGTGATCTCCAATTCAAAGGGAACTGTTTTGACGGAAACACAGTTTGTGAGAGTCTGGAAGTACATAACATTCCGTTCTACCGCAGAACGCTGTTATTACACTTATGTAAATGGACAGTCCATCAAGCATAGAATAAAGCCAAGGCTTGGTGAGCATCAGCCGAATAATCCCAAACTGGCGTATACGATGGACTTCAAGGTGACTCCGCACATGCTGCGGCACACCTACATCACCAATCTGATTTACAAAGGTGTTGATCCTAAGACGGTGCAGTATCTGGCAGGCCATGAGAACAGCAAAACGACTATGGACATCTATGCGAAAGTCAAGTATAATAAACCTGAGGAATTAAGCAGCGTTGTGAATGCTGCATTCGGGCTGCGTTAAACTGCACCAAAAATTTCGCGTTTTCGTGGGTTTACCTATGGGTTTACTGAGAGAGGAAAGCCCGAAAAACCGCATGAATACTGGTCTTTTTGGATCAAGGTCAGGTGAGTACGGCCTGAAAGCAGCTCGTCGCGCACCGCAGTTCAGCAAGCGCTGATTATCAGTACTACTTGCGAACTTTTCAGAACGCTTCACAACTTTTTTACACGACTGTGTGCGGAAAGTTGGAATCGTCTGAAGCCGTGGAAAGCAGCAAATCGCCTTGGAGCTTGCTGAAAAAGCAGCACACAATAAGCGAATATGCAGCAGACTTCCACAGCGCCATAAGTCTTATCGCAGGAGATGTTTTCCGCAAGGAGAATGTCTCCTGCTTTTTATTTGTAAAAAAGAAAGCCTTACACTGGACAAATCATGTTGATGCCATCAATGAGTGTCTGAATGTCCAAGTGGGTGTACACGCGCTCTGTCAGGCTCATAGCGCCGGAATGACCGGCAATCTTCTTTTTTTGAATGGTAGGAGCAACCCCGACATCGGCCATCATGGAAATGCAGGTATGGCGTGTGTCGTGGGGCGTGTGCTTCATGTCGTATTCTTCCATCAGCGGATCCCAATAGGTGTCGCAGTAGTTGAAGTAGTCAAGGTGCTGCCCCTCGGTAGTGCAGAGCAGATATTCGCAAGGAGAGCGCTCGAACCACGCTTCGTAGAATGGCAGCAGTTTGTCGGCAATCGGCACTTTGCGGACGCCGTTTTCGGTTTTGGCAGCAACTACATCAAAGTACTGTTCTTTCAGGTGGACATTCTCTTTCTTCAAATCGAGAAATTCCGAGATGCGGCAGGCATTGTAATTCAGCATCAAAATGATTTGGCAGTAGGGGTTGGCCTTGTGCGCCCAAAGTGTTGCCAACTCGTTCTTGCTAAATATATTACGGTCACGCTTGTTGGGGTTCTTGTTGCGGTAGCCTGTCAGGTCAACATACTGCGAATAATCTTTGTTGCAGATGTCGTTTCTTCATGGCGTATTCGTACACTTGATTGAATAAGCCCTTTAACTTTTTGAGTGTGGGATAATTTTTGCCACAGGTGTCAACTACAAGCTGCAAATCACAGAGTTTGATCTCGCGGAAAGGCTTGTCATACAAGATACCACAGACCTTGTAGGAAGCCGTGTAGCCCTTTGCATTGGAGTCGGATATGATGGGATACTTATACTTTGACCAGCGCTCGTAGACCTCGGAAAAGGTGACTTTAGCAACATTAACATCATAGGGATTCTGATTGTATTCAGCCAGCATTTTCAGACCCTCGGCGCGGGTTTCGGCATAGCCGATAATCTGAAAATCCTGAATCTGCCTGCCTTTGGTCTCGTCTAAATGCCAGCCGATGGTTTTGCGTACCATGTAAGGTTTTCTGCGTTTTCCGGACATTTTGACTACGCTGCCGTAGCCATTGGGTAATCTCATGTTGTTATCAAACTTCCTTTCGCTCAGGCACATTCTATGATAAAGAGGAATGACCTCTTATCAACATTATTTCAGATTGTCCAACTGCTCCTTGGTCATGTTTTTTAATTCTGCCATGTCGTATTTGCTTAAATCGGCAGTGTACAAGGGCTTGTCGGTCAATGGGGTGTTGGCATATTGCGCAATTTTTTTTCGTTTGTGAAGCTGGTAAGGCGGCTGGGGTCATGCCAATAGTCCTCGCCCCAAGAACGCTCCGAGGAAAACTGTTCCAGCAAAAAGCAGAGCGTTTCGTTCAGAGTGGCATCCGGGTCTGTGGCGCGGAATTTCAGTGAAGCGGTAAAATTGCCGTCATCACAGCGCTCGTGGGTAATGTCAATGTCGAAGTGAAGTTCTTGCTTCTTGTTTAACTCATAAAGTACAGTAACCACATCGGCAAGGGTATTCAGCTTGATTTGCGGCTCGCTTACGCCCAGCAGATATGCGGGCGTTACGCCTAAAGCGTGTGCGATAGTGGTTACAGTATCCAGTAAAATCCGGCTTTCGCCGCTTTTTCGTAGCTTTGCACGGTGCGCAGACTTTTCCCTAAAAGCTGTGCAAGCTGGGTTTGTGTCAGATTCTTTTCTGAGCGGACAGCCTTGATTCGCTGCCCGATTTGTTCATTTGTAAGATTCATGGCTTCTCACCTCGCCTTAATACTACCATATACATGCGAAGAAATCAAGCATGTTTGAAAATTTATACGCAAATAATTTGCGTATATAATATTGACATATGCAATAATGCTGCGTATAATGAAATTGCTGAAAGGCAATCACAAGCAGAGGGAGGTGTAAGAAATGGTTGAGAGGCAGACCTATACGGCAATGCCGGCTTTTACCGGCAGAAATGTGCCTGTAACGGAAATTGCAAAAGCTATGCACAAGGACGCGCAGTATGTAAGAGTTGGCTTACAGCAGGGCGCATTCAAGTTTGGCTATGCAATCAAGCTGGACGGATCAAATGAATATAACTATTACTGCCCTGACCGCAAGGTTTGGGAAGAAATCGGCTATTTCAATGCCGAGGGAAAAAGTTGAACAACAAAAAGAGCGTTTACCCGTGCAGGGGTAAACGCTCCCGATGAAAGACAGTACCAACAGCGGTTGCTGTGTGTAACTATCAGGCACCACTGATATTCTACCACAGCAGCCGCCATTTTTGAAGAAGAAAGTGGGGCTTATGCAAAGAAATCATGTAAAGCTGATCTCTATGGATACAATTCCGATAGAGGCAGTAAAATGGCTGCTGTATCCGTTTATCCCGCTGGGGAAAATCACAATTTTACAGGGCGACCCCGGCGAGGGAAAAACCACACTGGCGCTGCAAATCATCGCAGCGCTGACAACCGGCAAGCCTGTGTGGGAGGGAGCGCCGCCAATGGAGCCGGTCAATGTCATTTATCAGACGGCAGAGGACGGTCTATCCGATACCATCAAGCCGCGCCTTGTGGCAGCGGGCGCAGATTGTGCAAGGGTGATGGTAATTGACGATTTCGACAGGGTGCTGACACTCGGACGATGACCGGCTGGAACAGGCAATAGAACAAACCGGCGCACGGTTGGTGGTGCTGGATCCGATTCAAGGATACATCGGTGCAAGCGTGGATATGCACCGCGCAAATGAAATCAGACCACTGATGTACAGAATTGCAAAGCTGGCTGAAAAGTATGGATGTGCCATTCTTCTGATTGGGCACATGAACAAGAACAGCGGCGAGAAATCCAGCTATCGCGGGTTAGGGTCTATTGATTTTCAGGCGGCTGCAAGGAGTGTGCTGGTAGTAGGGCGTATCAAAGATGACCCCACATTGCGTGTTGTCTGCCCGGCAAAAAGCTCACTGGCCCCGGAGGGCGGGGCTGTTGCCTTTCGTCTTGACCCAGAGCAGGGCTTTCAATGGGCAGGACCGTATGACATCAGTGTGGACGAACTGCTTTCCGGCAGCAGCCGAGGGCATAAGCTGCGCGAGGCGCAGAGCTTTCTGAAAGAAGTATTGGCGGACGGCCCGCTGCCGCAAACAGAGATTGAAGCAGCCGCACAACAGGCAGGGATACGCCCCAAGACCTTGCGCAATGCGCGATATGAATTGGGTGTGACCTCAACCAAAATCAGCAAACAGTGGGTATGGGCGCTGCCCGAAAGCATAAAGGAAGAAGGCAAGATGCCCCTATCTTTAGGAACAGGGCATCTTGCCTTCTTGATGGAAAAAAATGCTTTTTCAGATGGCTTCGTACTGTGCCACAGCAGGGTGGCAAAGTACGAGCAAGCACGGCGTTGTGATATCACAATATCAAAATGCCCTTGTTAGGGTTGAACCCTAAGACCCTTTTTTTACTGCAAATTGTTTGGCTGCTGATAAGCAATTTGAAAGGAAAAGAAGGGTGGGTTTTAGGGACATCCCTAACAAGTGGGCGTTTGGTGCACCAAATGCCGTGCTTGCTCGTAGCATACCCACATACTGTGGCAATTTTATATTTGATTGACTGTCTAAATGAATGCGTTTTGAGAAGATGAAAACTAAAATAGAAATCGGATGTCATATTGTAGAAACAGATATAGTGTGATATACTATATACTGAAAATCAGCGATCGCTGAAATAAATTCACAGATGAGAGATTTTGTATAAATCATAAGGGTGTAAAATGGCTGTAAGTTATAAAAAGCTATGGAAACTGCTAATTGACCATGATATGAAAAAGAAAGATTTGTGTATGGCTGCCGGAATTAGCCATGCATCAATGGCAAAAAACTTGGGAAAAATGAAAATGTCACTACCGATGTTCTGGTGAAAATATGCACAGCATTACACTGTGACATTGGAGATATTATGGAATTGGTTCCTGAGACGCAGCAGTAAAGGAGGTGTGAGTATATGGCAGAATTAGCACTTAAAGAAGAAATCCTTCCAAAAGCAAAACCTATTTTGAAATGGGCCGGTGGAAAAACGCAAATGTTAGGCGATCTGCTTCCTAAAGTTCCGCGTTCATATGGCCGTTATATAGAACCATTCTTTCGGTGGTGGGGCAATGTTTTTTGCTCTTGAGCCTGAGAACGCTATCATTGCAGATAGCAATCCGGAACTGATCAACATGTATCGACAAATTGCAAACAATGTTGAAGAAGTAATTGAATATTTGCAACAGTATAAAAAATACAAGTGAAATGTTCTATGAGGTGCGTGGTTTGGAATGGACCACTTTGCCAAAAGCGGAGGCAGCGGCGCGGACGATTTTTTTGAACAGAACATGCTTTAATGGTCTTTACCGTGTTAATAAGCAAGGCAAATTTAATGTGCCTTATGGAAAATATAAGAATCCAAAGATTTGTGATGAAGAAAATCTTAGAGCAGCATCAAAAGTGTTGAAAAATGCTGAAATCTTATGCGGAGATTATTTGCTGATCTTGGAACATTATGCACAACCGGGAGACTTTGTTTTTTTAGATCCACCGTATTTGCCTATATCCGAATATTCCGATTTTAAGCGGTATACAAAAGAACAGTTTTACGAAGAAGATCATGTGGAACTGGCAAAAATGGTTATGACATTGCATGAACGGGGATGTTATGTCATTTTGACAAATTCTAACCATCCGTTGGTGCATGAACTGTATGCACCATTTACCATTGATGTGGTGCAGACAAAAAGGCACATTTCATGCAATGGAAAGACCAGAAAAGGTGAGGATGTTATTGTTACGGTTCCGCCTAAGCAACAAACTTTGATTAGATTGGCACCGAAGCCATTACCGGAGCAAGTGTCACTATACCCGCCAACGAGATTTATGGGGTCAAAGAGTAAACTACTCTCTGAAATATGGTCCGTTGCCTCACAGTTTGAGGTTGATACGGTAGTAGACTTGTTTTCTGGATCTGGCATTGTGGGTTATATGTTTAAGACACAAGGCAAAGCTGTTATTAGTAACGACTATATGACAATGTCGGCAACATTTACCAAAGCGATGGTTGAAAACAATAATGTCACATTGCCTATGAGCGAGGCAAAGAAGCTACTAGAAAAGAAAAAGGAGTCGGATCATTTTGTTGAAACTACTTTTGAGGGACTTTATTATTCTGACGAAGAAAATGTTCTAATTGATACATTGCGTACTAATATTGCCTCAATTCGTGATCCGTACAAACATGCTATTGCAATGAGTGCGTTAATCAGAGCGTGTACAAAGAAACGACCGCGAGGAATTTTTACGTACACCGGGCATCGATACGATGACGGAAGAAAAGATTTACAAAAAAATCTCTTTCGCAGCAGTTTTTTTAGAGGCGGTTGAAGCAGTAAATCGTGCAGTTTTTTTTTGATAACGGCAAAAAATAGCTCAAAAAATGGGGATGCAATGGATTTGCGGGTGGATCATGCAGACATGGTGTATATCGATCCGCCGTATTACTCGCCGCTTTCTGATAATGAGTATGTGCGGCGCTATCACTTTGTAGAAGGCTTGGCACGAGATTGGAAAGGCGTAGAGATCCAAGAGCATACGCAAACGAAAAAATTCAAATCGTATCCGACACCATTTTCTACAAGAAAAGGCGCTGCGGATGCGTTTGATAAACTCTTTAAGAAATTTGCCAATAGCATCCTGATTGTATCTTATTCGTCAAACAGTTTGCCTACACAGGATGAAATGGTGGCAATCATGGCTAAGTATAAAGAACATGTTGAAGTGATTCCAATAGATTATAGATACTCATTCGGAAATCAAAATGAGGCGAAAACACACAGAAATTCTGTTCAAGAATATCTGTTTGTTGGATACTGATTGAAGGTGTGATATGAAAGAGCAGATCGATATCTGGTTGGTAGGCAATACAGGTTTGCGCAATCCCAATCGTATTCAAGATGGTTTCAAAGTTTTTGCAGGTTCTCCATTTGTAGGCAATCTCCATGGAAAAGATAATGAGATCGGCTTTATGAATCTTTTGAATGAAAAAGGTATTATTCAAAATGAAGAAGGCAAAGATGAATCAGGAAGCCATGCAAGAAAAAATGGAGATTGATGTTTGCCAAAAACGGATTTATTTATCCACAGATAAAGAAGAAAGATGGAATGCAAGAGGATCTTGGCCCGGTGGATAACATTACGCCATTTGGGAGAATGTTCCTAAAAGCAGATACCTATGCAGCAGTACAAGAATGCTATTTGCGAGCAATGAGCGTAGAACAGTTTCCAATGCCGGATGGAAAGCGCTATTTCTCACCGTTAAGATGGCTGCTTGCGATTATGCTTGAGCTTGAAAAGCGTACAGGTTCATCTGAACTTAGCAGAATAGAATTTGCACTATGGGGGCATACAACAAATCCGAGCTATAATCTTTCGGAAGTTGTTGATCATATTCTTGATCTTAGAAGACGCAGATCTGTTGCTACTGCGAAACGCACTTTTGATCGAAAAGAAATTGTTGAACGCGGAAAATATTATGACAAAAAGTCTGACAATTTCTTGGATTACAGTGACATGAATATGCGTTATCTTCGCATTTCAGGCGTTCTCCAGCGTAAAGGGCGTGGGCTGATTATTGTACCTGCAAAACACGTATTGGCGGAAAAATTAGCAAAGAGTACGGCCAGTGCAGAAGTGCTTATTGAACAGTATAAGATACTTTGCAAAGGTGCGCCGCTTCCAACAGACGATATTACAATAGCACGAACAATTTTGGATGACCTTATCAAACAGATGAAAGATCGGCATATTGTGTTTGATATTTCGGATTTGCCATTAACCACACCCACAGAGGTTAATATAGCAAGGCAACGACTGGAAAGTATCCTTGCACAAACCGATGAAATTCAATATGCAGCTGATCAATGCAACCAGTGGAAAGAAATTTCTGATTATATGGAATTGCTCATTAAGGGCGGTGGTAAAACCGTTTATGATGAGGATAGTGCTATTGAAGTACCAAAAGATGAAACGCCAGTCTATCTTGAATGGACACTATGGCGTGCTGTACTTGCAATTGATCATATGTTGAACAAACCTTATGAGGTTAGAGGATTTAAGCTGGATTCCGACTTTATGCCTGTTTCTGCTGCGGGAGGTGGTCGAGGTGATCTTTATTGTGAATTTAATGATTTTACAATTTTGACAGAGGTTACGATGTCTACTTCGTCACGCCAAGAAGCTATGGAAGGTGAGCCGGTCAGACGCCATGTATCAGATGCTGTTTTGAAGTACAATAAGCCGGTATATGGTATGTTTATTGCCATTAAGATTGACACTAATACGGCGGAGACGTTCCGCCATGGCATTTGGTATGCAAAAGGGGATGTAAAGCAGCGGCTTGATATCGTTCCGCTGACATTGGAACAGTTTAAGAGCTACTTTGTGGCAATGTTTGAAAAACAACAGGCTAAACCGGAGCATCTGCGTGATCTAATTTTGGAATGCGAAACGAAGAGAGATGTTTTGAATGCACCAGATTGGAAACAGTATATCAATGCAGTTGTGATGCAAAGGGAACAAGAAATTCGAGCAAAGAAAATGAATATAAAATCCCACATGGCACCAGTTGTTTCAGCAGGGGCAATTGTTAAGCATATTGCTTTTGGCAATGGCCAAGTCGTTGGAATAGAGGCATCATTTCCGGAAAAATATAAGGGAACCATAAAGATACCATATCTGGTTGGATTGCCGGATGAAATCTCTATGGATCCTAATGGGAAGACATTACATCATATGCGTTTTGGCAAAGGTGAAATTTATGCCTATATAGTTGTCTTTGAAAAGATGATTATGGAAATATCCTATCCAAAATTCTTTTTGGACGGAACAATCAATGTCGAATGAGCGTGATATGAAAGTGAAAATAGCGATCAAGGGAGGAAACTGTTAGTGAATTATATAGCGGATTTTCAAGCAAGAACAGATTTGACTGAACGGTATGGAAATAACGCATTACTGCTCTATGCTCTACAGCTTAGATTTGAAATTACAGATATTATATCTGTGGCAAGCGATGCATTAACTGATGGTGGCGATGATAAAAAGTGTGATTTAATCTATATCGATCCAGATACAGGCGTGGCAGTAATTGCACAAGGTTATATGAAGCAAAGTCCAGCAGAAACGGATTTGGCTCCATCTAATAAGGCAAGTGATCTAAATACAGCTGCGGCGTGGGTGTTTACGCAAAATCCGGAAGATGTTCCAGAACGGATTCGAGAGCAAGTGCAATCAATACAATCAGCCATTGAGAATAACTCCGTGAGTGCTATTTATTTCTGGTATGTACATAACCTAAATGAACGGAATGGCTCTCAAGTCAAAGAGGAGTTAGGGGCGGTGCAAGCGACAGCAAGGACACTTCTAAAAACTCTTTATCCTCAAAATGATGTTGAATTGTTTGCGATTGAGGTTGGAAATGAAACGATTGAAAAGTGGTATAATGCGTCCAGTAAACGAATCTCGATAACAGATAGACTTGAAGTGGACACACCTCTTGTTGGCTACGAACTTGTTGAAGAAAAGTGGAAAGCATATGTCACAGCTGTCTCGGCAAAATGGCTACAGCAAAAGTATATTACATATAAGGATGACATTTTTTCTGGAAATCCGCGAACATATCTTGGATCAGGCAAGAAAAAGAATAAAATCAACTTAGGCATTAAAGAAACCATCGATCAACAACCGAAAAATTTTTGGACATATAACAATGGAATAACAGCACTAGTAAATAATTATGAAATTACGAAGAAAGAAGGAAAAGAAAACTTATCAATCGATGGAATTACGATTATTAATGGGGCTCAAACAACAGGAGCAATTAGCAGTGTGGAAACGCTAAAAGATGCGTGGGTACCAATTCGCTTTATTGTTTGCAATGATGCACAAATTATTGACGATATAATCAATAATAACAACAAACAGAATGAGATATTGCCATCTGATTTGCGGAGCAATGATAAAACACAAAATAGGCTAAGAGAAGAATTTAAGCCGTATACGGGGCTCTACTACAGTGGCGGCCGAAGGGGGGGGCGATGTTAGACCTTCGCGCAGCAAAGAAATTTTGGATCCTTACGTTGTAGCACAAGCGCTTTTGGCATTTCATGGAGACTGCGTTACGGCATACAACTCAAAAAACGAGTTGTGGAGTAATGACCATTTATATAGTGTGATATTCCCAGAAAACTTGACTGCCGAACATATAATTTTCACATATGCACTTTCCAGAGCAATTGATAATTATAAATTAGAACTTCAAAAAAAGGGCGATAATCGAACGGACAATGAAGAAAGGCAGCATAAGTATTTATCCAAGCGTGGTTCTAAAATGCTCCTACTTTATGCGATTTCCAAATGTATGGAAGTTATTGTCGGAAGAAAGGTGCATGATAGCTGGGCATTTTCGTTCAAGAATAATACAGATTTTGATGAATTAGCAAACCTATGGAATAGCGTTATTAAAGCGATCCTTCCGGTTGCGTGTGCACCGCTAGAAGAAGCGCTAAAAGATGGATTGAAAAATAAGGAGTTGGCTGAAAAGGCATCAAATACGGTAAGTGGTCTTTTGACTTCAGTACAGGATATGCTGCAAGGACAACTTCGCCCGTTTGTTGGAGCGGCAAATGTGTAGGAAAATGTAGAAGTCCTCCCGAAGTAAAAATGAGCCTTGCCGTCTTTGCTTGTTGCCCACAGCCCTGAGCTGCCATGGGTAAGAAGCACAAAAGAAGCAAGGCACATAGTCGATTTTTGTTACAAGTGCGGCTATTTTGTCAAAAGACTTGCAAAACTTACGATTTTGTGTTATTATTTCAATCCGAAAACGCAAAGACTGAAATATCAATAACACATCATCTGCGCCGCATAAGTTCAGCAAGCGCTGATTTCTGCTGCGCAGCAAAAGCTCTATCCCACAGCATTTATGGCGTCGGTCCTTGTGGGCCGGCGCCTTTTCTATGGCAAAAAAGGAGGCTTTTCATGGCCTTATCCGTAAAAACAAGGGAACATATCCGCCGCTGGGCGGCGCTGGCGGGCCCCAAGTGGGGGGCACTGCTGGGCGGGGCGGCAGCGCTGGCAGCGGCCATCGCGTTTACCGGGTCGGCGCTGCACTTTACCACCGTCGCCGATACCCACGGCGATACCGTGCGCATTTTGACGGCAGCCACCGATCTGGCTGCCGTTCTGCAGCAGTCCGGCACGCCGCCGCTGGGCGAGCACGACGAAGCCGTCTGGTCCCAGACCGAGGACGGGGAGCGGCTGGACGTCCTGCGCGCCTACACGGTGCCGGTCACGGCGGACGGCGCAATGCAGGAGCTGACCGTCACCGGCACGCACACAACGGCGGAGCTGCTTGAGCGCGCCGGGCTGACCTACACGGCGGACGACCTGCTGACCCCCGCAGCGGATGAAATCGTCCCCGAGGGCAGCGGCATCACGGTGCAGCGCGTTACCTACAACGAGTACACTGTCGATGAGGTCGTCCCCACCGAGATCGAGGAGATCCCGACGAGCCTGTTCTACCGCAAGCAGAGCAAGGTCATGACCCTGGAGGAGGGACACGATGGGCAGGACACCGTTGTCTACCGCGAGAAGTGGATCGACGGCGAGTGGGCCGAGACGAATGAGGTCGGGCGTGTGAATGAGGCCGAGATGGTGCCCACCGTGCAGAAAATTTACGGCGAGCAGGCTCCCGTTTCCGGCTTTGTCGGGCCGGATGTGGTCGATGGCGTACCCGTCGAGGGCGTCGCCGCAACCTATACGGGGCAGCGTGCCACGGGCTATTCCGCCTCCGCCACGGCCAAGGGTGCCAGCGGACGCCGACTGACCTACGGCACAGTGGCCATCAATCCGGGCGTCATACCTTACGGCTCTCTGCTGTACATCACCAGCGACGATGGAAAGTTCGTCTATGGCTACGCCTACGCCGCCGACACCGGCACGGCTCTGGTGCAGGGAAAGGCTTTCATTGATCTGTACTACGAGACGTATGAGGAGTCGGTGGAGAACGCGGTTATCCCTGTCACGGTCTACGTGCTGGATGACGAGACCGCCGCCCGGTATAAAGAGCAGAACGATGCAATTTTAGAGGCGGATACGGTTGTAGGAAGATAAAAGCGCTGCCGCCCTCAATTTTCCCGCAAATGACTGTTTGCCTTATACGCGCGGGCCGGGCATGCCCGGCCCCTACAAAACTGAAAAAACAGGGGCGTGAATCCATAACGGTTCACGCCCCTGTTTTTATTTTAAAGTCTTACTTCGTGCCGAAGATACGGTCACCGGCATCGCCCAGACCGGGGACGATGTAGCCGTTATCGTTCAGCTTCTCGTCCAGTGCGCCGACATAGATGTCCACATCGGGGTGGGCCTCATGCAGAGCCTTCAGACCCTGGGGCGCGGCGACCAGACCGATGAACTTGATGTGCTTCGCGCCGCGCTTCTTGATCTGGCCGATGGCGTCACAGGCGCTGCCGCCGGTGGCCAGCATCGGGTCGAGGACAAAAACCTCGCGCTCGTTGATGTCGTTGGGCAGCTTGCAGTAGTACTCGACCGGCTCCAGCGTCTCCTCGTTGCGGTACATGCCGATGTGGCCGACCTTGGCGGCGGGGATCAGGTTCAGCATGCCGTCCACCATGCCGAGGCCGGCGCGCAGGATGGGGACCAGAGCCAGCTTACGGCCGGCCAGGACCTTGGTGCGGGCCAGAGCCACGGGGGTCTCGACCTCGACTTCCTCGGTGGGCAGGTCGCGGGTAGCCTCATAGCAGAGCAGCATCGCGATCTCGCTCACGAGGTCACGGAACTCCTTGGTGCCGGTGTTGCGGTCACGCAGCAGGCTGATTTTGTGCTGGATCAGGGGATGGTCAACAATTTCAACAACGCTCATGGTACGATCTCCTTGCATTTTAAAGATATTCAGCCTGCCGTGCAGGCAATGTGAAACTTAGTGGTTTTCCAGCGCCATCATCTTGTCGATGCGCATCTGGTGGCGTCCGCCCTCGAACTCGGCGTTCAGGAAGGCGTCCACGATCTGGCAGCCCAGACCCGCGCCCACGACGCGCCCGCCCAGGCAGAGGGCGTTGGCGTTGTTGTGGCGGCGGGTAAACTCGGCGCTGAAGGTATCGCTGCAGCAGCAGGCGCGGATGCCCTTCATCTTGTTGGCGCACATCGACATGCCTACGCCGGTGCCGCAGCACAGGATGACCAGTGCGCAGCTGCCGTCCTGCACGGCCTTGCAGCCCTTGGCGGCAAAGTCCGGGTAGTCCACGCTGGCGGTGGAATCGGTGCCAAAGTCGGTGTAGGCTACGCCCAGCTCGTCCAGATGGGCCTTGATGGCCTCCTTCAGCTCATAGCCGCCGTGGTCGGCAGCAAGTGCAATCGGTTTGTCAAACTTCATTTTGTTTCCCCTCTGTTTTTTCACGTTCCGCGCGCTCCCGCTCGGCCTGGCTCAAACGGTGGTAGTCAGGCAGCAGGGCGGCAGGCGGCACACACTCGCCGCGCTCCCACATGGCCCTGGCGGCCAGTGCCACGCCCGCACCGCGCAAAACCTGCATCGGCTGCGGCACGCAGACCACGCCCGGAACATTCTTATATGTATTGTAGCACAAAGTTGCGCCGTCGCCAACAAAAAACAGAGGTTTTTTGCAGGTTTGGACGAAATTTTCCAGCGTTGTGACCGGTGCGGCGGTGTCCGGGGTCAGGCGGTCATGGGCCGCCAGGTCAAATGCGCCCCAGTAGACCTGCCCGCGGCGGGCGTCCTGCGCACCGATGACAGTGCCCTCGCCCGCCAGGCCATAGGCCAGCGCTGCCATGGTGGAAACGCCCGCGCAGGGGATCTGCCGCGGCAGAGCCAGCCCCTTGACGACGGCCAGCCCGATGCGCAGCCCGGTAAAGCTGCCGGGGCCGTTCGTCACGCCCAGCACGTCGAGGTCGTCAACGGTCAGCCCGGCGGCCTTCAGTGCGGTGTCGATCATCGGCAGCAGCGTTTCGCTGTGGGTCAGGCCGTTGTTGCACTGGGCCTCGTACAGCAGGACATCGTCCCGCAGCACCGCCACCGCCGCCGTCTTGCCCGCGGTATCTACAGCTAGGATATTCATTGGATCACCTGTTTAAAAATGTAATAGAGTATAGAGTCTTCCCCCTTGGGGCTGCGCCCGCAGGCGCGTGTCGGAGCGCAACCGCCGGAGAGGCGGCTTTTAGCGCGGAGACTGAAGGTGCCCGAGGCCCCGCCCGAGGGCGGATGAGGGGCGAGTGTACTGCGATTGCCCGTAAATGGGTTGCAATGGCAAGGTCCCGGCGGGGTGAGGGCACCCCGCCCTACATCCTGTTGAAAAAGTAGTGCGTAGGGCGGCATGCCCTCATGCCGCCGCAACCGTGCGGCAGCCGCACAGCTCCCGGGTCGTTGAGGACGCCGACCCCTACAGCTGCAGAGGCTTTACCCAATCGTAATCTTCCGCGTCGTCTCGTCCACTCGTTCAATGTGGATGCGAAGGGGATTTTCCAAATCCAGCAGCTCCGCGCAGTTCTCGCTCCACTCGCAGGCGACAACGGCCCCCATGTCGAGGTAGTCGTAGAACCCGGCGGCGGCAAGGTCGCTCTCGGTGTGGATACGGTATAAATCAAAATGCGCAAAGGGCCGCGGGCCGCGGTAGTAGTTGACGATGGCGAACGTCGGGCTGGAAACTGGGTCGGTGCAGCCCAGCCCCTCGGCCAGGCCCTGGCAGAACGCTGTCTTGCCTGCGCCCAGCCCGCCTGTGAACGCGATCAGCGCCCCGGCGGGCAGCGTTTTGGCAAGCTCACGGCCAACGGCGACGGTCTCCTCCCGCGAATGGGTCACAAATTCCTGCATAAGCAAGCTCCTTGTTTTGGGCCGCATAAGGCGCGGCCACACACGTATATATTATAGTACAGAAATCCGCATTTGTAAAATTTAATCTGTAACTTGGCAAAATTCGTCGAAATGCGCTATAATAAAGGCATCTATCAGGAAAGGAGCCTGCCCATGTATCCGCTCATCCGCCGGTATCTGCGCCGGGTCGATGTGGTCTATCTGCTGCTCTGTGCGGCGTGCTCGGCAATCAGCATTGCGGTGCTGCTGTCCATCGGGCAGACGCAGCTTGGCAGCAACAACAAGGCGTCGGTGCAGCTCATCGCCAGTCTGCTGGGGCTGATGCTGGCCGTCGTCTTTTCCACGGCGGATTACCATGCGCTGGCCCGGGCGTGGCCGCTGCACGGTGTTGTGGCGTGGGGGCTGGTGCTGCCGACGCTGTTTCTGCACAACGTCAACACCGGCCTGGTCACGATTGGCTATGACGCGGGCGGCACGTCCAACTACAGCTGGTATCGGGTGGGCGGCATGACCTTCCAGCCTGCCGAGCTGGCAAAGATCAGCTTTATCTTAACGCTGGCGCTGCATTTAAGCCAGGTGCGCGGGCAGGTGAACCGCCCCAAAAATCTGCTGCTGCTTTTTGTGCACATTGCGCTGCCTGCGGCGGCCATTCATGTGCAGGGTGACGACGGCACGGCGCTGGTGTTTCTGGGCATCGGGCTGGTCATGCTCTACGCGGGCGGGCTGTCCCACTGGCTGGTGGCGGGCGGCCTGACGGCGGGTGTGGTCGGCGGCGCGGCGCTGCTGACACTGCGGCCCGGCATTTTGAAGGGCTACCAGTTCAAGCGCATCCTGGCCGTGCTCACCCCCGATGACCCCGCGCTGGCGGACATTACCTACCAGCAGAACAAGGGCGCCATGGCCATTGGCACCGGCGGGCTGACGGGGCAGGGGCTGCTCTCCGGGGAGCATATCTTTGTACCCAACGCATGGAACGATTTTATCTTTGCGTATCTCGCCAATGTGTTGGGCTTTCTGGGCGCGGCGGCGGTGCTGTTGCTGTTGTTTGCGCTCTGCCTGCGCACACTGCGCACCGGTCTGCAATGCCCCGACGCGCTGGGCTGCAATATCTGCGTCGGCATCTTTGCGGCGCTGTTTTTGCAGTGTGTGATCAACATAGGCATGAATTTGCAGGTGCTGCCGGTCATCGGCGTGACGCTGCCGTTCTTCTCGGCAGGCGGGTCAAGCGTCGTCATGATGTATCTCTGCGTCGGTATTGTGCTCAGCGTCGGCATGAACACCCGCCGCAGCAAGCTGGAAATGCAGCAGATTTTATAAAAAACAGCGGGTGCCCGTGCGGCACCCGCTGTTTACTTTCTTGGCCCCCTCTGCGAGTGGGCTCCGCCCGCAGGCGGTGGGGGAGAGAGCCTCGCCATTGGCAGAAGCCTTCCCCCTTTATTCTGCTGCTTTGGGGTCGGCCATAAACAGCCCGGGGATCAGGCAGAGCGAGGCCAGCCCAACCAGGATGAACACGGTGCGGGACAGCCAGGACAGCGAGCCGCCCAGCAGCCAGCCCACGGCGTTAAAGCCCCAGATGCCGTAGATGCCCCAGTTGATGCCGCCGATAATGGAAAGTAGAAGCAAAACCTTTTTGAAACAAGACATGGATGGACCCTCCTTTGTAGGAGAGTATGTGCGGAGTGGATGGCGTTTATGCGCAGCCGCACCGTAGGGGCCGGGCATGCCCGGCCCGCAGCTTTCCAATAAGTACACGCTTATCCTTACAAACCGGAAGTTTTCTATTTTTTCTTCTCCTTTTTTAAAAAATAAACAGCAATAGCTCCAACTAATAGTGGAAAGATAACCCTCCCATAATTTACACCACCTATTCCTCTTGCACTAATACCTGAAATCAAATAACTAATACCATTCAATAACCCTGTAATTGCTAAAATCAAAATTACTATACATACTATCTTTTTCATACAATCACTCCTTTATCAAATTCCGATTTGTTGAACTAAGCCTAGTATACCACACTCTCCCATGAAAGAACAGGCAGATATAGCACAAAAGGCAGGATACCATCGCCATGATGATACCCTGCCTTTGGTCGTTACTGTTCGGGGTCCGCGTTCGGACATTTGTTGGACTTCGATAGTGCTCTTGTTGGAGAGCGTCTGCCCCAAACCCTGCTGGAACCGAGTACGGCAAACCGGAAGTCAACGAATGGATGCCATTTTATCAGTCGACCATGATCTCCTAAGAGCTACATAGGAGATTAAAAAGTTTGCAAGCCAGCCAACTGGTACCGCAAGCCAGACAAAGGCAATGCCGAAACGTGGGGCACAGATTAGGGCAACGGACAGACGAATCGCAAGATTCACTATGTTTGCAACGAGGAACGGACGCATAATTCCGAGACCGCGAAGAACTCCATCGGTTGCCATCTTGATACCCATGAAGATGAAAAAGTAACCAAGCCACCTCATATAATCACCAGACACCTGATAGGCCAACGCCGTTCCGTCTTTTCCTAAGAACAGTGAGGAGATCTGCGTGTGCAGCGCTTCAATGGTCACAAACGCAATGGCCGCAAAGCACACGTCCAGCACCAGCGCCGCATGGTAGCCTTTTTTGATGCGTTGGGGTTTGCCTGCGCCAAGATTCTGGGAAACATACGGCGAAACCGCATTGCCGATGGATACAAAGATCAAGGAAAAAACATTTTCCACCCTCATCGTTGCTGTATACCCGGCGAGTGCCTGTGTACCGAAAGGATTTACCACTGCCTGCACAATCATCATACCGATGGACACTGTGGACTGCTGTAAAACCGACGGCACCGCAATGCGAAGCATGGAATACAGCTCCTGCCGTTCAAACCTGTTAAAAGGGCTTTTATATTGCTGCATCCGTGCAAAGAAAATCAAAAACGAAAACACTGCGGAAATTCCCTGTGCAATCAGGGTTGCAATAGCCGCACCGAACACACCGAGACCTAGCCCGGCTACCATCCAAAGATCTAGTAAAATATTCAGGATGGACGAAAAAATCAGCAGTCCCAGCGGAATTTTGGATTCGCCGATGGAGGTGAACATGGTAGAAAGAATGTTATACATAAACAGAAACGGGAAGCCCACAAAATAGACCCGCAGATACAGTACTGCATCATCCAGTACGTCGGCAGGGGTTTGCAGTCCACGCATCATCGAATTGGCGAAGAAAAAGCCAAAAACACCAAGGACTATACTTAGAAGCAAAAAGCTGATCAAGGAGGTTGACACGATTGTTTTCATTTTGCCATACTCCCTGGCTCCGAAATAACGGCTCACAAGCACACCGGCTCCGACACCGGCTCCCAGTGCCACACAAATGAACACATTGGTCAATGCTGCACATGCACCGACAGCTGCAAGTGCGGAAGAACCAACAAACTGGCCGACAATAATAGAGTCGGCCATATTGTATATTTGCTGAAAAAAACTGCCAAGAATCATTGGCATTGCAAAAACCGTCAACGCTTTGAGGGGCGTATCGGTTATCAAATACTCATCTTTCGACATTATCCTATTCCTCCATGGTATCTTGTGTCGTGGTATACCATTCACTTACCTTCTCAAATTTATCATCCTGATTATACCACAAAAAAACCGCCCATGCCAAATCCGGCAGGGGCGGTGTGTATTGCAATCAGTTCTTCAACGCCTGCATGGGGGCGGGGATGCGGCCGCCGCGGTGGATCATGACGGCGGGGCTGAACTTGCTGATGGGCATGATGGGAGCGTGGCCCAGCAGGCCGCCGAAATCCAGCACGTCGCCTGCCTTGTGGCCGATGGCCGGGATGACGCGCACAGCGGTGGTCTTGCTGTTCACCATACCAATGGCGGCCTCGTCTGCGATCAGGCCGCTGATGACCTCGGCGGTCGTGTCGCCCGGGATGACGACCATGTCGATGCCGACGGAGCAGACCGCGGTCATAGCCTCCAGCTTTTCCAGCGTCAGGCTGCCGCAGTTGGCGGCGTTGATCATGCCGTCATCCTCCGACACGGGGATGAACGCGCCGGACAGGCCGCCGACGTGGCTGGACGCCATGACGCCGCCCTTCTTCACCGCGTCGTTCAGCAGGGCTAGGCAGGCCGTCGTGCCGCAGCAGCCGCAGCTCTCAAGGCCCATCTCCTCCAGAATGTTCGCAACGCTGTCGCCAATCGCGGGCGTCGGGGCCAGCGACAGGTCAATGATGCCCGCGGGCACGCCGAGGCGCTCACTGGCGAGGTTCGCTACCAGCTGGCCCAGGCGGGTGATCTTGAATGCCGTGCGCTTGACCAGCTCGGCCACCTCGTCCATCGGGGCGTCCTTCGGCAGCTTGGCCAGCGCGGCGCGCACCGCACCGGGGCCGGAGACGCCGACGTGGATCTCGCAGTCCGGCTCGCCCGCGCCGTGGAACGCGCCCGCCATGAAGGGGTTGTCCTCGGGCGCGTTGCAGAAAACGACCAGCTTGGCATCGCCCATACACATGTTGTCCTTGGTCAGCTCGGCGGTCTCGCGCACGACTTCGCCCATCAGCTTGACGGCATCCATGTTGATGCCCGACTTGGTGGAGCCGATATTGACGCTGGAACATACAATATCGGTCTCGGCCAAAGCGCGGGGGATGGCGGCGATCAACCGCTTGTCGCCCGCGGAAAAGCCCTTGTGTACCAGCGCACCGAAGCCGCCGATGAAGTTGACCCCCACGGCCTTGGCCGCGCGGTCCAGCGTTTTGGCGTACTGCACGGGGTCGGCGTCGGGCGCGGCGCCCAGCAGCATCGCAATGGGCGTGACGCTGATGCGCTTGTTGACGATGGGGATGCCGTATTCGGCGCTGATGCCGTCCACGACGGAGACCAAATTGCCCGCCAGACGGGTGATCTTGTTGTAGATTTTCTCGCACGCCTTGTCCGCATCCGGGTCGATGCAGTCCAGCAGACTGATGCCCATTGTGACGGTGCGCACGTCGAGGTTCTCGGCGGTCAGCATCTCAATGGTCTCCATAATGTCGCGGCTGTTGATGATTCTCATGTGGCAGCCCCCTTAAATGGTGTGCATGGCATCAAAGACTTCCTGCCGGGTCACGGTGACCTGCATCTTCATCTCTTTGCCCAATGCCGCAAAGCGGTCCGGACCTCGGCGGCCTCGGCGTTCGCCTTGCTCAGATCGACCAGCATGATCATGCAGAACATATCCTGCATGATGGACTGGGTGATGTCCTCGATGTTGATATTCAGCTCGGCGCAGACGGCGCTGACCTTGGCGACGACACCCACCGTGTCCCGCCCGATGACCGTGATGACTGCTTTCATAAAATGACCCCCTCAAAATGTCCGATGATAAACGGAATACTGCCATTATAACAAAATTCCGCAAAAGAGTAAAGAATATAATGAGAAGTAATACTTTTTGAGCGGGCAACTGCCTGCGGGGCGTCGGGGACGCCGCCCCCTACCGTAGTTCCGTAGGGGCGGATTCCATATCCGCCCGTGGGACTTGACGGCGGCGGTTACGTCCGCGGCTTTTAGGCGAACAGCCAACAAGCTGCCGCTTTGTAGGGGCCGCACATGTGCGGCCCGCAACTGTATGGCGGACGAACGCTTGCCTTTCACGCGCGGGCCGGGCATGTCCGGCCCCTACAGGGCATCGTGAACATCAAAACTCCGCCGAATGTTCCTCCGCCCGCACATCATCCCGCTGCAATTCCGCCAGCAGCTCATCCTCGCCGCCGTGGAGAAGCAGCTTTTCGCTGTACTGCTCAAACCGCTCGCAGTCGTTTTCGGCCAGAAACGGCGCGGAGTCGGGGCCGAGTGCCAGCTCGTTGACGAAGACGACCATCTCCTGCCCGTCCTCGAACGCCTGCTCCATAAAGTCAAAGGCAAATTCCAGCGCGTTGCTGGCGGCGGAGACCGCTTCCTCGCGGCGCTGCACCTGGGTGTTGAACGCGCCGCGCACCGTGTCAAACGCCTCGTCGGCGTCCAGACCGTTGTCAAGGCTGCGGCTCCACGCGGTCAGCAGCGCCAGCGTGCGGGTGCGGGCCGCGGCCTCGTCGGGCAGCAGCGCCCCGGCGGTCTTGTCGGCCTCCAGCTTGGCGCGGTAGGCGTCGCACCGCTCGGCAAACAGGTCGGCAGGGTCGGCGTCGGGCTGCTGGGACAGCGTCCGCTTGAAGCTGCGCAGCTGCTGGTAGCAGGCATCCGTCACCGCACCCGTGGCGCGGGCGTCGGCAAAGCGGGTGTTCAGGCCCGCCAGCAGCAGGCTGACCAGACTGATGCGCTCGTCAAAGCTCGCGTCCATCGCCCGTGCAATGACGGCGTCATAGGGCTTGCCCTGCAAAATATCCTCGACGCCGTAATCCTCGTGGTACTTGCGGTAGAGCACCCAGTAGGCGGCGAAGTCCCGGGCAACCTCGGGGTGGCGCAGGTATTGGCCGATGACTCCCTCGTCCACGGGCAGATCCAGCTTGTCAGCGGCCTGCAAAAAGGCAGAGAGGTCCTCCCACCCGCGGGCGGTGACGAACTGCACGCCGTCCACATCGTTCTCGATTTTATAAAAATGCTGGGGCCGCAGCTCCAAGTAGGCCGTCACGGCGGGGTGCAGGCGGTGGGCGCGGGCGTACTCCTGCCAGACGCTCAGCTTCGGCTCAATGTCGATGCGCCGCACGCGGTCCAGCGTGACCAGGTCGAAATCCCGCACGCTCTTGTTGTACTCCGGCGGGTTGCCGGCGGCAACAATCACCCAGCCGGCGGGCACAGCCTGGTTGCCAAAGGTTTTGCACTGCAAAAATTGCAGCATCGTGGGGGCCAGCGTCTCGCTGACGCAGTTGATCTCGTCGATGAACAGGATGCCGTTTTTCTTGCCGGTGCGCTCCATGGCGGCGTAAACGCTGGCGATGATCTCGCTCATCGTGTACTCGGTCACGCTGCGGGTGCGCCCGCCGTAGTTCCGCTCCCGGATGAACGGCAGGCCGACGGCGCTCTGGCGGGTGTGGTGGGTGATGGTGTAGGCTACCAGCGCAATGTTGCACTCCTGCGCGATCTGCTCCATGATCTGGGTCTTGCCGACGCCCGGCGGGCCCATCAGCAGAATGGGGCGCTGCCGCACGGCGGGGATCAGCGGGCGGCCAATGTCGTCCGTGGCAAGGTACGCCTGCACGGCGCGCTTGATTTCCTCTTTGGCACGTTGAATATCCATGGCTCATCGTCCTTTCGGGTCAAATTCTTCGGGCTGCAAGACCAGGCGCATGGCCCAGGGGGCACTTCCGGCAGCGGGGTGCCGTCCTCCAAAAACAAAAAGGCGGTCTCAAAGGGCGGCCGGTGGGCGGGGTAGATGCCCTTGCCGTCGGTAAAATACAAGACGCCCTGCAGGTCCCGCAGCGCACCGTCCTGCCGCAGCTGCGCAATGCGGGCAAACGCGGGGCGGAAGTCGGTGCCGCCGCCGCCCACCAGCGTGAACTGCGCCGTATAGCGGTCCAGTGCGTCCAGATCGGTCAGCCAGGTCTCGTCCCGCACGGCGTTGTCCGCCTGCAGCACCAAAATGCGGCACTGCCGGAAAAAGCTGTCCTGACTTTTTAATAAGGTGAACGTCTCTTTTAAGAACGCCTTGACCAGCTCGCCCGCCGTGGATTCGCTGGTGTCCACCACAATGACGAAGTCGCGTATTTTCTTCACCTCGCGGCTTTCCAGCGGTTCGATCAGCGGCAGATTGCCGTACACCCGCAGGCCGTAGCTGTAAAAGCCGAGGTCGAATTCCTCGGGGTCGAGGTGCGGCTCCTCATGCCAGACGGCGAACCGGCGCAGAAAATCCCGGTAGGTGCGGCGGCTGCGCCGGCCTGCACCTGCGCCTGCAGGGCTTGCGCGGCAGTGTCCTGCCCGGCGCGCCGGCCGCTTTCCTCCATGCTCAGCTCCGTCTGGCGGCCCAGGTTCTCCCACTGTTTGCCGCGCATCTGGGCGGCGGGGCTGTCCGGGTCAGCGGGCCAGAGGCGGTGGCTGTCGGTGTAAAATTCCCGCTGCCACTTGTTTAAGGTCTCCGCGTCGGTCTGTGCTAAGACGCGGTAGATGGGGCCTGCCGCTAAAAATTTGCACTTTTCGCGCAGCTGTGTGTAGCATTGCTGCCGCACCCAGCCGACGGGGCGCTTCGTGGCGGGAGTGTTCAGGGTGTCCAGCGTGGCCTCCACGGCGATGTCACAGGCCAGCCCCCACAGGTCGGGGTCGCGCCTGTCCCGCAGCCAGAGATGCCGGAAGATGCAGTGGAACAGGCTGTGCAGGTAGGCACGGGGCAGGTACCGCCGGTTCCTGCGGTAGGTGTCCAGCAGCCATGCGGTGGGGTAGTAGAGTGCCCCGCCGTCGGTGGCAAAGCTGCCGCCGCTCTCCCGCGGGGCCGCGGGCAGTGCACCGAGCGCTGCCGTTAAGTAGCGCTGGTCAAGGTACAGCTCCCCCCGCAGCTGCTCCATGACCCGGCGGGCCATCGTCTGTTCCCATTCCGATTGGGTTTGGATGTGTTTGGCTATAGTGGACACCTTCTTCCATGACTGCATGTAGGGGCCGGGCATGCCCGGCCCGCGGGCTTACGTGGCTGCCCGGCAACGGGCCGAACCCCTCCGGCCTGCTTCGCGGCCACCTCCCCTGATGGGGAGGCTTTCCTCGCGGGCTTTGCCCGCGCAAAAGGCTCCCCGCTATGCGGGGAGCTGGCCGAGCATGCGAGGCCTGAGGGGCTTTGACGGGCCTTGCGCTGCCACCCGCTTATGGTCTACAAATCGTCAAAATCATACGTTTTTTTCGCTCGCTTGGCCCTGCCTAACAGCACCGCCGCCCCGGCGCTCCACCCGACGCGGGCGCAATAGACAGCGGCGTCTGCTGTCGGCAGGCTCAGCCCCACCAGCAGCCGCAGAGCGGCCTCGTCCCGGTCATCAATAGCACGCCGGAACGCTGCCTCCGGGTGGGCGGTCAGGTAAAGCTCGTAGTCCGCGCGGGCGTCGTCACCCAGTCCAAACGGCTGCACAAGCCGCCCGAGTGCTAACCGGCAGAGCTTGTCCTCACTCTCGCCGACGCAGGCCTGCGCAAACGACGCATCAAACGCGGCGTAATCCACCGCGCCGCCGGGCGTGAAGCACTGCCGCATCCGGTAGCCCTCGCCCTCAATGCTGTGGTTGAAAATATGCGCGGGCGTGTTCTCGTCCAGAAACTCCGAATACTCGGGGTAAAACAGCTGCGCACCGTCCAATTCCACCGTAATGTCCGCGCTGACGGCCCCCAGCAGCTTTTTTAAGCCCGTCGGGGCATCGGCGGCAGCCCGCAGGCGGAAGGTTTGCAATTTGCGGCAGTTCGTAAATAAATCGCTGCCGAACCCCTCGACCCCGGGGCCCAGCGTGACCCGGCGCAGCCTGCGGCAGTTATAAAAGGCCGCGCTGTCAATGACCCGCACCGTGTCGGGCAGGGTGACCTCCTGTACAAAATTGCCGGTGATCTCATGCGTGTCGTCCCCGGTGCGCCGGGCCCCGGGCCTGACCGGCCTGTCCGCAAAGCAGTACGGCCCCAGCTCCGCAACGGGCAGCCCCTCAATTGTTCCCGGCACGGCGGGGCAGGGGGTATCGCCCAGCAGCCGCAGCAGCCGCGCACCGCCGGGACAGGGTTCCCAATAAAGACCCACAAAAATCACCTCTTTACATTAGGGCCATTATAGCATAAAATGTGGTTGCGAGAAACAGAAAAGTGAGAGAAATTCTATGAAAAGCGTCAAACAAACTGATATTCTGACCGGCAGCATCCCCAGGCAGCTGCTGGCCTTTTTCCTGCCGATCTGGTTCGGCACGCTGTTCCAGCAGCTGTATAACACCGCCGATACCCTGATCGTCGGTAACTTTGTGGGCACAAACGCGTTGGCCGCGGTGGGCGCAACAGGGCCCTTCGTCAACCTGCTGGTGGGCCTGTTCGTCGGGCTTTGCAGCGGCGCGGGCGTCGTCATTGCCCAGAGCTGGGGCGCACATGACCCCGATGCCGTGGACAGGCAGGTGCACACGGCGCTGGTGCTGAGCGCTGCCGTTGGCGCACTGCTGACCGTGCTGGGCCTTGTGACCGCCGCGCCGATAATGCGTCTGCTGGGCACGCCGGACGAGATTTTGCCCGATGCAGCGCTGTATCTGCGCATCTACTTTCTGGGCATGATCCCGCAGATGCTCTACAACATGGGCACCAATATCCTGCGTGCCATCGGCGATTCCAAGCGTCCGCTGTACTTTCTGATCGCGGCGTCGCTCGTCAACATTGTGCTGGACGTCGTGTTCATTGCGGTGTTCGGCTGGGGCGTCATGGGCGCGGCGCTGGCAACGGTGCTCAGTCAGGTGGCCAGCGCGGTGCTGACGCTGCGCTGCATCGTCGGCTCTCAGGGGATGCCGTGGCACATCCGCGCCGAAAAGCTGCGGCTGCACGGCGACGTTTTCGCGGCCATCTGCACCATCGGCGTGCCCGCCGCCGCCCAAAGCGCCATGTACAACATCAGCAATATGTTCATCCAGAGCAGCATGAACAGCTTCGGCACCAGCACGATTGCGGCGTGGGGCGTCTACGGCAAGATCGACTTTTTGTTCTGGATGACGATCAACTCGCTGGGCATCGCCATCACGACGTTTGCGGGGCAGAACTTCGGCGCACGGCAGTATGACCGCGTGCGCCGCGGCGTGCGGGTCTGTCTGGCAATGGCCGCGTGTACGACGCTGGTCATCAGCTTTACATTTTACAATCTGGCGGAGGTGCTGTTCCGCCTGTTCAGCCAGGACGACGCGGTGGTCGCCGTCGGTGTCGGCATGATGCACGTTCTGACGCCGGTCTACATCACCTACGTATGTATTGAGGTGCTGGCCGGTGCGCTGCGCGGCTGCGGCGATGTCCGCGTGCCGACGCTGATCACCGTGTTCTTTGTCTGCGGTCTGCGGATGCTCTGGCTGTTCATCGCCGTGCCCATCCGCCACGAGGTCGCCACGGTGGAGATGAGCTATCCCATCACCTGGTCCCTCGCGTCCGCGCTGTTTATTCTGTACTACGTCAAGGGCGGCTGGATGCAGCGGTGCGCGGAGAAGTGGGAGAAGAAGCGGGCAGGGTGATGCCGCGTAAATTGCCGCCGCACCTGTAGGGGCCGGGCATGCCCGGCCCGCAGGCTTGCGTTGCCGCCCCTTTTAAGGATGGCTTTGCAGGGTGGGGTCTTGCCCCCTCCGCGGGGCGTCGAGGACGCCGCCCCCTACAGCAAAACCCCCATCGGAGCAACATCCGATGGGTCATTTTTTGCAAATTACAGCTTAAAGCTGTCCTTCAGCGTGACGATTCGATTGTACACGCCCTCGTGCTTGCTGTCCGGGGTAAAATACCCGTTGCGCACGAACTGGAAGCGGTCACCGGGCTTGGCGTCCTTCAGGCTCTCCTCGAGCTTCGCGCCCTGCAGCACCTTGACGCTGTCGGGGTTCAGGTAATCCTTGAAGTCAGCGTCGTCGGGGATGCTGTTCATGTTGGCTTCGGTGAACAGCTTGTCGTACAGGTTGACCTCGGCGTCCAGGCAGTGGGCGCAGCTGACCCAATGGATGGTGCCGCGCACCTTGCGGCCATCGGCGGGGTTGCCGTTGCGGGTTTCCAGGTCGGCTTCGGCATGGATGGTCACCACATTACCGGCTTCGTCCTTGTCCACGCCGGTGCAGCGCACCAGGTAAGCGCCCATCAGGCGGACTTCGCTGCCCAGGGTCAGGCGCTTGAACTTCGGCGGGGGAACCTCAAAAAAGTCGCTCCGGTCGATCCACAGCTCCTTGGTAAAGGCCACGGGACGGGTGGTGGTGTCGTTGACCTCGCGGTTCGGGTTGTTGGGCAGGTCGAACATCTCGCACTGGTCGGCGGGATAGTTGTCAATGATGAGCTTGATGGGGTCCAGCACAGCCACACGGCGCTGGGCGTTCAGCTCCAGCTCGGCGCGCAGCACGGCCTCCAGCTGGCGCATGTCCACCAGGTTGTCGGCCTTGGAGATACCGGCCTCCTTAACAAAGGTGAAGATGCTGGTGGGGGTGTAGCCGCGGCGGCGCAGGCCGGACAGGGTGGGCATGCGGGGGTCGTCCCAGCCGTCCACGATGTGCTTCTCCACCAGTTCGCGCAGGTAGCGCTTGCTCATGACGGTGTTGGTCACGTTCAGGCGGGCAAACTCGCGCTGCTTCGGGAATTCCTTGCCGAACAGGTTCCGGATGACCCAATCGTACAGCGGGCGGTGGTTCTCAAATTCCAGGCTGCACATGGAATGGGTGATGCCCTCGATGGCGTCCTGAATGGGGTGGGCAAAGTCATACAGCGGGTAGATGCACCATTTGTCGCCCTGGCGGTGATGGGTCACATGCTTGATGCGGTAGATGGTTGGGTCGCGCATGTTCATGTTCGGGCTGGCCAGGTCGATCTTGGCACGCAGGGTCTTTTCGCCGTCGGCAAACTCACCGGCGCGCATGCGGCGGAACAGGTCAAGGTTTTCCTCAGGCGTGCGGTCACGGTACGGGCTGGGACGGCTGGGCTTACCGGCATCGTTGCCGCGGTATTCCTGCATCTGCTCGCGGGTCAGGTCGTCCACGTAGGCCTTGCCCTCGCGGATGAGCTGCTCGGCATATTCATAGCAGCGCTCAAAATAATCGCTGCCGTAGTAGATGCCGCCGTTGGGGTCGGCACCCAGCCAATGCAGGTCCTGCAGGATGCTCTGCACGTACTCGTCACCCTCGCGGGCGGGGTTGGTATCGTCAAAGCGCAGGTTGAACAAACCGCCGTAATGCTTGGCGATGATGTAGTTGATGAAAATTGCCTTGGCCGAACCAATGTGCAGGTAGCCGTTCGGTTCCGGCGGGAAACGGGTATGCACCACGTCGACCTTGCCCTCGGCCAGGTCGACATCGATAATATCCGTCAAAAAGTTGGAAAATTTCTCTTCTGCCATAATTGCACCCCAAAATTAGTAAGCGTCACGTTGTTGTAGGGGCCGATGCCTGCATCGACCCGCTGCAAAGGCTATAGGTACGCTAGCTTTGATTATCTTACTATTATACATAGGTTTATATCATTTAGCAAGAGGTAAAAACTTGCCTGCACCTACTGTTATTTATGAAAGGTTTGTGCTATAATCAATACTGATTTACAATGCCTAAGATTTGCCGTTCTTATAAATCCTAACAAATCCTAACGAAAGGGGGCTGTGCCATGCCGACCCAGAATGACCGCGGGCCCCACCGCCCGCGCACAAATATACAATACCATGTGGAGAATGGCTGGGCGGTGCCCGACCAGCCGCAGACGCCGCCGCGCCGCACCTCCACGCAGGAGCAGCGCCGCGCCGCCGCCCGCCGCGCGCGGGCAAAGCGCCGCAGACTCCGTCAGCTGGCGCTGATCGGTACGGCGTGCGGCATTCTGGTCGTGTCGGGCGTCATCACGGCGCTGCTGCCCGCTAAGGGTGCGGACGCGCCGCTCACCTCCGATGCCCCCGCCAACACGCGCCTTGTGGCCCCTGTGCCCTACGCGGGCAGCAACGGCAGCGCAGGCACGGCACAGGCCCTGAACTGGGGCACCGTCGGCCCGCAGCGCCAGAGCGCCGACACGGGCTACACCTACACGGCGCTGCCCGCCGCCCCCGCCGCGCTGCCGGCGTTTGGCCGCGTGGACACAAGCTGGTTTGCGGATGCCGCCTTCCTCGGCGATTCGCTGACCGCGGGCTTCTGCGTGAACGAATACAACATTGATGTGGGTGGTGCGCTGGTCTGCGGCTATGAGGGCATCAGCCCGAACACCGTCGTCAACCGCGCCACTGTCACCAGCCCGGACCGTGGCGAGGAGGTGCCGCTGGACGTTCTGGCCGCGGCCCAGCCCGCGAAGCTGTACATCCTGATTGGCACGAACGCCTTGGTCCAGCCCGGCAACGATGACAGCTTTTTGGCGTACTACGGCAAAATGCTGGACGACCTGCGCACCGCCCTGCCGAACACGGTGTTCTATGTGCAGTCGGTCCTGCCTGCCACGCAGGAGAAGGTCGCCGACAGTCTGCCGGGTCTGGCCCCGGACCGTCTGGCGGTCATCAACGCGGCCATTCAGCAGCTTTGTGCCGAGCGTGGGTGCTATTATCTTGACCTCAGCGCCGAGTTTGCCGACGACGCCGGGTATCTCTCGACGGAGTTCTCCCAGCCCGACGGCGTGCATTTGACGGTCTCCGGCTACAGCAGGTGGGTCAGCTATCTCTGCACCCATGTGCCCTACAGCAAGGACAACCCCTATCAGGCCGGGAGCACCTATTATTTAAGCGAGGATATGAAGGGACTGCTGAGTGATCTGCCTTAAGATGAACGGCAGCCTCCCGGGAACTCCTACTTTCTTTTGTGACCAAAAGAAAGTAGCAAAGAAAAGTCCCGCTGTTTCGACGCAGCGGACCCGCGACCTAGGGGCTGCACGCCCCTAGGAACCCCAAAGCGGAGGTCGCAGAGGGCGCGGGCTACGCGAACGCAGTATTACTGTTCGCGCTTAACGCCCGCGCCCTCTGCTCCGATTTGAAATTCGGGTGTTCCTCCGAACCCCCGCTGCCGGAAACAGCATCCGTAGGGGCCGGGCATGCCCGGCCCGCGACCTTGCTATGCCACCCGTCAGCGGGCAACCCCCGCCCACTGCAAAGGGGGCGGGCTGCCGCCCTCCCTTGCCCCTCTCGTCCGCAACCCATTTGTGGCAGTCCGTAGGGGCCGGGCATGCCCGGCCCGCCACCTTGCCATTACCGCCCATGTGTCTTTTGCATCGTAGGGAGGGGTCTTGACCCCTCCGCGGGGCGTCGAGGACGCCGCCCCCTACAACATTCACCGCAAACCTTCCGCCATGTGTAGGGGAAAATCCAACCCTCCGGGCCATCTTCGCCACCCCACCAAAGGAGCCTCACCCATGCCCAACGATTATGAAAATCCGAAATATACCAACAAAAACGAATACCACGCCGGGGACGGGCCGTTCCAGTTCCCGTGGTGGGCCATTGTCATTGCATTTGTGGTGTGGTGGCCGCTGGGTCTGGTGTTTATCGGCCTGAACGCCGCCATGAAAAACGGCAGGCTCGGCGGCTTTGAGCAAAAGGCCCGCGAGGCGACCCGGGACCGCACGGCATCCGGTGCAAAGCCGGTGTACAATGCCGAGTTCCGCCCCATCTACGATACCCCCGCCCAACCGCAGCCGAAGGCGGCAGCCCCCCATGCGGCTCCGCAGCAGGCGCAGGTACGGGCGGCGGGCAAAAAGCTCAAGGGCGCGGCGCTGGCCACCGGCCTGACGGTGGCGGGCGTGCTGCTGCTTATCTGCGCACTGGCGGCGCTGCCCGACGCCATCTACTGGCTGCCCGAGGCCCTGACGGAGGGCGGCAGCTATTGGACCTGGCTGGTCGAGGATTCGATGCCAATGCTGATGTCGCTCACCGGTGGCATCGGCTGCCTGTTCGGTGCCAATCACATCCGCACCACCCGCCGTATGCGCAAGAAAATCGACAATATCGTCGGTGATGCGAAATATATGTACATTCAGGACATCGCCGACGCCATCCCGTGCAGCTATGAAAAATGCTGCAAGCATCTGGAAAACTGCATCGACGAGGGACTGTTCGGCCCGGGCGCCTATCTGGATATGCACCGCAAATGCCTTGTCGTCAAGGAGCGCCCGCCCGAACCGACGCCCGCCCCGGCCCCCGCGCCGAAGCCGCAGAAGGCCGACCCGATGCCCGAGACCGACCAGTACCAGAAAATCCTCGACGAGCTGCGCCGCGTCAATGACGCCATCCCCGACGAGGAGATGACCGACAAGATCAGCCGTCTGGAGGCCGTGTCCGCCAAGATCTTTGAGCAGGCCAAGACCGACCCCGACAAGCTGCCCCAGATGCGCAAATTTATGGATTATTACCTGCCTACGTCGTTAAAGCTGCTCAATACCTACGCCGAGCTTGACAAGCAGGGCATCGAGGGCGAGAATATCTCGGAGTCCAAGCGCCGCATTGAGCAGACGATGGACACGCTGGTCAAAGCGTTTGAAAACCAGCTGGACCGCCTGTTTGCCAGCGACGCCCTTGACGTCAGCACCGACATCGACGTTATGCAGAACATGCTGCGCGCCGACGGCCTGACCGACGATGCACCGTTTAAATTGTAAAAAGGCTTCCCCGTCGGGGAAAGCTGTCACCGAAGGTGACTGATGAGGGCAGACCGTTTGCGGTCTCCCGTTTGCGGGCAAGTCCCGCAAGCTCGCCCCTCATCCGTCTGCGGTCAGGGCCGCAGACACCTTCCCCCAAGGGGGAAGGCACCCCGCCCTGGAACTTTATCCACCGCAAAGGAGCCAACACCCCATGCAAAAATCCACAGGTCAGCTGCACAACAGCTGGCACAATTTTTCCAAGTACCGCCCGCTCATCCGCGAGCTGGTCACCCGCGACCTCAAGGTCAAATACCGCCGCAGTGTGCTGGGCTATATGTGGAGCATTTTAAACCCGCTGCTCATGATGCTGCTGCAAACGCTCGTTTTCTCCTACATGTTCCGGTTCGACATCCCGAACTTCCCGCTGTATCTCATCTGCGGCAACACCCTGTTCAACTTCTTCAACGAGAGCACGAACATGGGCATGGGCAGTGTGCTGGGCAATGCGTCACTTATCAAAAAAGTGTACGTGCCCAAGTTCATTTTTCCCATCAGCCGCGTGGTGTCCAGCTTTGTGAACCTGCTGTTCAGCCTGGCGGCCATCCTGCTGGTCATGCTTATCACCCGCTCGCCGTTCTACTGGACGATTCTGCTCGTCTGGGCACCGCTTTTGCTGCTGCTGGCGTTCTGCTGCGGCATGGCCGTGCTGCTTTCGGCGCTGGCGGTCTACTTCCGCGACCTGCAATACCTGTACGGTATCCTGACGATGGCCTGGATGTACGCTACACCGCTGTTTTATCCCATCTCGGCGCTGCCGCCCTTCATGGTGCCCGTCATCAAGCTGAACCCGCTGTACCATTACATCAACTGTATGCGTTGCCTTGTCATGTACGGCACGGTGCCCGGCCCCAACACCTGGATCGCCTGCATCGGCAGTGCCGTGGTCATGATGGGCGTCGGCCTCGCTGCGTTCCGCAAGCTGCAGCGCAACTTCATTCTGTATCTGTAAGGAGCTTTCCATGTCCATCATTCAGGTGGAGGATGTCTCGATGCGTTTCAACCTCGCGCAGGAGAAAACCGAGACCCTCAAGGAATACACTGTCAAGCTGCTGAAGCATCAGCTGTTTTTCAACGAATTTTACGCACTGCGGGACATTTCGTTCAAAATTGAGCCCGGCGAGTCGGTGGCGCTGATTGGCCGCAACGGCAGCGGCAAGAGCACGATGCTGAAGCTGATTGCCGGCGTTATGTACCCCACGACGGGCAGCGTGACCGTCAACGGCGAGATCGCGCCCCTGATCGAGCTGGGCGCAGGCTTTGACCTGGACCTGACCGCGCGGGAGAACGTCTTTCTGAACGGTGCGGTGCTCGGCCATGACCGCGCCTACATGCAGGAGCACTTTCAGAACATCATCGACTTTGCCGAGCTGTGGGATTTTGTCGATGTGCCGGTAAAAAACTATTCCAGCGGCATGATCGCGCGGCTGGGCTTCTCGATTGCGACAGAGGTCCGGGCCGACATTCTGGCCTGCGACGAGATTTTGTCCGTCGGTGACTTTATGTTCCAGCAAAAGTGCCACCAGCGGATGGAGCAGATGCTCTCCGGCGGCACAACGCTGCTGTTCGTCAGCCACGACATCAATCAGGTCAAGCAGCTGTGCAAGCGCGCCATCTGGATCGACCACGGCCACCTGCGCGGCGACGGCCCCGCGGAGGAGGTCTGCAACGCCTATGTAGCCGCGATGGAGCGGGGCGAGTAAAGGTTTCCCCCGAGGGGGAAGCTGTCCGCGAAGCGGACTGATGAGGGGCAAACTTTCCGCGGCAGCCCGTTGGCGGGCAACAGCGGCACAGCCGCCCCTCATCCGTCTGTGGTCGGGGCCACAGACACCTTCCCCCGAGGGGGAAGGCTCAGACTGTCGAAAAAGGTGTACTCACCCCTTGGCCCCCTCTGCGAGGGGGCTCCGCCCTCAGGCGGTGGGGGAGAGAACTGTGCGGTTGCCCGAAATATTTCTGGTTATGGCAAGGTTCTCTCCCTCCGCCCCTTCGGGGCACCGCTCCCCCTCTGGCGCAAGCGCCACCTCCCCCGTATCGGGGGAGTCTGTCTCGCAGAGGGAGGTTTTTCGACACGCTGACCTTCCCCCAAGGGGGAAGGTATCCCAGCCCAAGTAAGCAACACAAAGGAGACCCCATGCTGACCAAAAAACAAAACCTTACACGGGAAATCCTGACCGTTATCCTGCTGCTGGCGGCGGTGGCGGCCACGGAATACTGGTTCTTCCAGCTGTGGCGGCTGGACTGGCATGTGCCGATGTTCTACGGCGGCGACGGCATCTACTGGGTCGGTCAGGTGCAGCGCAGCTACGGCGAGCTGTCCGGCTCCCTCGGCTGGCCGTTCTATGAGGTCGCGGGCAGATACGACCCGAACTATGATCTGATCTACGACATCTTTGTCTGGTTCGTCGGCCTGTTCACCAAGGACACCGGCACGGTGTTCAACCTGTATGTCCTCGTCATCCCGTTTGCCAACGCGCTGGCGGGGTACGCGGTGTTCCGCATGGTCGGGCTGCGCCGCTGGCTGAGCTTTGCGTTCGGTCTGACGTTTGGCCTGACGCCCTACGTCCAGCAGCGCATGGCCGGGCACATGATGCTGGCCGCCTGCGAGTTTGTGCCGTTCTCGGTGCTGCTCTGTCTCTGGTGCGCCGAGGATGCACAGTTCAACCGCCCGGGCAGGGGCTTCTTCAAAAACAAGCGCAACTGGCTGGCGCTGGCCATGGCGTGGGGGATCGCCAACAACGGCGCGGCCTACTACCCGTATTTCACCTGTTTCTTCCTCTGCGTCACGGCGCTCTGCCTGATTTTGCGGGACCGCAGGTGGCGCGCGGGCACGTCCTGCGTTGTCACGATTGCCGAGATCGTCGCCTGGATGATCCCCGACTTCTTCCCGATGGTGCTGGGCATCCTGAACGGACAGGGCAGCACGCTGACCAACGGCGTCTACCGCAGCCCCGTCGGCGCGGACATCTACAGCCTGCGCATCAGCAGCCTGCTGCTGTCGCCCAACGGCTTCGGCCTGCAGAAGCTCGCCAACTGGATGGGCCGCTACTTCCACGTTCTGGCCACTGACGAAGGCCCGATGTACAACGAGAACGCCTACGGCTACCTCGGCATTGTGGGCATTTTCGGCTTCCTCGCGCTGCTGTTCATGCTGCTGCGCAGCCGGGACTGGAAGGCGGGCCGCACCGAACGCCCCGAGTTGGGGGACCGTCTCTGGCTGCTGAGCCGCCTCAACGTCATGGCGCTGCTGCTGGCGACGATTGCCGGCTTCGGCGGCATCATCGGCATCTTTGTGCGGTTCATCCGCGGGTACAACCGCATCAGCCCGTACATTGCGTTCTTCGCGCTGCTGGCTGTCGGCCTGGCTCTTGAAAAACAGCTGACCCGGCGCACCGGGCGCAGCCGCAAGGCGCTGGCGGCTGTGGCCATCCTGCTGCTGGGCTGCGGCTACTGGGAGCAGCAGGGCTTCTTCCGGCCTGAGTACGAGGAGATTCAGGACAAGTGGTATCAGGACGAGGCTTTTATGAACGAGGTCGAGGCTGCGGCAGGGGACGACGCGATGCTTTTCACGCTGCCGTACATGAAGAACTTTGAGAACGGCTCGCTGAACAACATGTGGGATTACACGCTGCTGCGCGGCCCGCTGCACAGCAAGACGCTGAAATTCACCTACGGCGCTGGCTACGGCACGAAGAATGACCTCTGGTACCGCGAGACGAGCGAGCTGGAGCCGGACGCCATGGTGGCCGAGCTGCGCACACAGGGTATGACCGGCATCTATCTGGATCTGGACGGCTACCCCGAGGACGAGCAGCAATCGGCGCTGGCCGCCCTGACCGAGGCCGCCGGCTGCGGCCCGGAGGATGTCATCCACAGCGGAAGCGGGCTGCTCTGCTACATCCCGCTGGGGCAGGAGTAACGCATGAAACTGCAAAAAATAACGCAAAAACGATGGTTCTGGCCGCTGGTCTGCGCGGTGTCCGTCGTGTTCGGCTGGTGGTATTTAAGCATTGTGACCTGCGCGCCGCTGGGCGGCGACGATGAGCTTATCAACCTGCAGAACTACTATTATATTACGCACACCTCGTTTGCCCGGAGCGTGCTGGACTACCTTGGCGATTTGTGGGAGCAGTTCAGCCTGCAGAACGGGCGGTTCCGGCCCTTCTCGTCGCCGCCGGTGCGCGGCCTGACGAGCTGGTTCCTGGGGGATCTGGTCGGCTACCGGCTCTACATTCTGGCATGGACCTACGCGGACATTGTGCTGACGGCGTGGCTCGTCGGCAAGGCGTCCCGCAACAAAAAGCTGGGCATTGCCTGCCTCTGCCTGCTGCCGATGATGTTCAGCGTCTGGCAGGACTCCACGGGCAACAGCCTCTACTCCTACGGCGCACTGGTGCAAAGCACGCTGCTGCCCGCGCTCGTCGCCGGGCTGGCCGTGCTGCGCTGGCAGGACACTGGCCACAAGCGGTGGGCCGTGCTGGCGGGCTACTGTATGTTCCAGTGCTGCGCCACGTTTGAGATCGGCTTTACCTATATCGTCCCGATTTTTGGTCTGGCGTGGCTCTACACCGACAAGGCCCGCGACGCGCTGCGGTTAAGCATCCCGGCGCTGCTGGGCGAGTGCGTGACGCTGGCCTTCAATATGGGCGCACGGCTCATGAACACGCTGCGGGCCGCGGGCATTCTCGCGGGCAGCGTCTCCCAGATCGAGGGCATCTCCCCGAACTTTGACCTGCCTGCCATCCTGCGCACCTGGGCCATGCAGATGTCGGCGGGCTTCCCGCTGAACGCGATGCTGTTCGGCAAGATGCGCCCCGGGAAAATATATCCCGTGGATGTGCTGTGCGGCGTCATGGTGGCCGGTGCGGCAGTGGCCGCGCTGGCGGCGCTGGATAAGCTGCCGAACAAAAAGCAAAATCTGCTGCTGTTTTTAAGCGGCCTTGCCATGCTGTCCGCCCCGGCACTGCTGATCGGGCTTTCGCCCAAGTACCAGCAGCCCGGTCAGGTGGACTGGCGGCACGGCTACATTCCCCAGACTGTGGAGAGCTTCGGCGTCGGTTTAATGGCGCTGGCCGTGCTGGTGATGCTGCTGCGTTGGGCCCGCGGCAAGAGCTGGTGGCCCGGGGGCCGCGCGGTGCTCTACGGTCTGCTGGCCGTCTGCATGGCCGGGTCGGTGGTCTGGCAGCGCGCTGCGACCCGCTCGGCCTACGATCAAGGCGGGCGCGCCTACACGGTCTTTGGCGACGGCGTCGCCGCGGGCCTGGCCGCCGACTGCGGCGACACGCCGGTGGTGACCGATTACATGATCTGGGGCGGCCATGAGGTCGCGGAGAACGCCTTCTTCCTGCGCTACGGCGATCTGGACGCCGATGCCCACGCCCTGCAGGTCTGGCGCACCGAGGACCACGCCGACGACGAGGCAGTGTACCGCGTCGGGTTCACGCTGGGGCAAGACAGGCACTACGACATTGCCTGGTGCGGCCTTGGCCACGGGGCAGACCCGGATGTGCTGACAGATGTCGAGGTTTGGCTGCCCGCGGGCACCTTCCTCTATGATGTGCTCTATTACACAACCGCCGACGGCGAGGAAGTGCGCAGAGAGGTCTACCTCGACAAGAACGGCTCCATGATCACGCTGGACGGCGAAATTCTCGCGGACAGCATCCGGCTGGCCGCTCATTAGGGGGCACCCCGCCCTACGCATAACGCAAATCGGGGCCTGTAGGGCGGCCTGCCCACAGGCCGCCGTGCCCGCTTGCGGAAGTGCAAAGCCTGTTGAACTGCCACCCCGTAGGGGCCGGGCATGCCCGGCCCGCTGCCCTTCCGCAAAAGCCCGTCCATCTTCCCGCCGCGGGCCGCAGCTATGCGGCCCCTGCGTACTCTATCCATTCAAGGAGGTGCCGCCCTTGGCACAAAATAAATCCCGCCGCCTGCTGTGGGCGGTCTGCCTTGCGGCGCTGGCGGCATTTGCTGCGGCCATGGTCTGGCTGCACTACCAGCAGCTTTGCTCCCCCGGCGGCGGCAGCGACCCCTATACCTCCGACCTTGGTATGCACCTGGCCTTCGCGCAGCGCGGCATGGTCTACTCCACCGTGTCGCTGCTCATCGGCCCGGCGTATGCACTGGGCGGGCGCATCGGCATTGCCGTGCTGCTGGCGGCGTTCCATCTGGCCGCCGTCGCCGTGTTCGCCTACGGCCTGCGCACTGCCCTGCCCGATGCCCCGCGCCCGGCGCGGCTGCTGGTCAGTCTGGTGGTCAACCTTGCCACGGCGGTCTGGATGCCCCGCGGCGGCTACTGGTACCAGGGCACTGTCGGCGGCACGATTTATCACAACACAACGTATATTATGCTCGCGCCCTTTGCACTGCTGGCGATGCTGGCCTTTTACTGTGTCTGGCCGACGATGCGCGATGACCTGGATCTGCGTGCCTACGCGGTCTACACGGTGCTGCTGACCGTGGCGACCAGCTTCAAGGCCAGCCTGATCTTTGCATTCGCCCCGGCGCTGCTCGTGCTGCTGATTGCCGATTTTGTGCGCACCCGCGCCAAAAATCTGAAAAATGAGATCATCATGGGGTGCAGCGTTTTCCCCGGTGTAGCGCTCTGCTTTATCCAGGCCAACGTCCTGTTTGCCGAGGAAGGCTCCGGCATACGCCTGATTTTCACCGTCCCGTTTGACCACCACCGTATGCTGTGGGGGCCGTTCAACGAGGCCGGTGTGCTGGGGCTGGCGCGGTCCTTCGTCTTTGTGGCGGCAGTGGGGCTGCTGCTGGGCCGCGCGGCGTGGCAGCGCTTCCGCTACCGGTTCAGCCTTTTCACCTTCGCCGTCTCGCTGGCCGAGGCGCTGCTGCTGGTCGAAAGCGGTGAGCGGCTCTATCACGCCAACCTCTGGTGGGGGCCGTTCATCTGCTTCTGGGTGTTCTGGCTCGAGTCCGTCAGCGCCTTTTTGCAGCAGACGCGCACCGGGGCCGTACCCCGCTGGCGGCTGGCCGTCTGCGCCGCCGCGCTGGCGTGGCACATCGTCAGCGGTGTCTGCTTCCTAGTCATGCTTTTGCAGGGCGTAAGCTATAACGTGCCGATCCTGACGTATAATTTGTGGTAAAAAAACTCCCGGGAAGCCGCGGCTTCCCGGGAGCTTTTGGCTTCCCCCTCGGGGGAAGCTGTCGCCCGCAGGCGACTGATGAGGGCAGACCTTGCGGGTGCTGCCCGTATACGGTGAGGTGGGGCAGACTTTGCCCTCATCCGTCCGTGGTCGGGGCCACGGACACCTTCAGTCTACGCGCTAAGAGCCGCCTACGGCGGTTGCGCTTCGACACGCGCCTGCGGGCGCAGCCCCGAGGGGGGAAGGCAATTTCATTTTTTTCCTTCATGCCCGCCCGGCAGCGGCAGACTGCACACCAGCGCAATGCCCAGCGCCAGGGCCAGCGCGACCTTGAAGGTCTCGCCGCCTTTGCTGGCAAAAAGCTCCTGCTCGCCCTGCAAAAAGTAGTAGGCCGTGTAGTAGATGCCCGCGCCCGGCACAAGCGGAAAGATGCCCGGCAGCAGAAAAATCGTCACCGGGGCCTTGTGGCGGATGGCAAAGAACCGCGCGCAGCCGGTCAGCGGCAGCGTGGCGACCAGCGTCGCAATCGCCGGGCTTAAAGCGAACAGCTCCACGCCGAAGATGTAGACCATCCAGCCCACCGCGCCGGTCAGGCCACAGGCCAGGTAGTGCCGCCGCGGCATCTGGAATGTGATGCCAAAGCTGATCGTTGCAATGACGGCCACCACAAAATGGGCAAAATAATGTGTCCAGATCGGCATCACGCCACCCCCAATCCACGGGCCATGATCCAGCCCAGCACCACGCCGCCCGCAATGCTGCCTGCAATCAGCAAGGCATCCAGCAGGCGGATGGAGCCGGACAGGTAGTCGCTGTTCAGAATATCCCGCACGCCCATCGTCAGGGCAACGCCGGGGGTCAGCACCATCAGCGCGCCGATGATCGCCGCGTTGGCGTTGACGGCGGGCACGACGGTCTGCACCGCAATGGCCCAGATCGTGCCGCAAAACGCCGCCACAATGTCGGTGAATATCCGGTTGATGCCGTGCCTCGCAAACTGCTGGCAGACGAGCGCCTCCAGCAGGCCCGCCACCGCGGCCACCGGCATGTCTGCCAGCGTGCCGCCGAACAGGTACGCGAACCCCGCTGACCCGACAACGCAGGCCAGAATTTCCAGCTGCGGTGTGCTGCGCGGCAGCGTGCGGGCCGTGTTCAGCCGTGCTTCGGCCTCGACGACGCCCAGCCTGCCGGCGGCCAGCTCACGGGAAAGCTCGTTCACGGCCTCGACGCGGCCCAGATGGACCGACACGGTGGGCACGTGCCGCACCAGCGAGACGGCATCCCGCCCCGGCAGGTGCGCCGACGCAAAGATGCCGTTGGTCAGAACATAGACATGGAAGTCCCGCACGCCGAGGCTGGCGGCCATGATCTCCATGGTCTGCTGCGCGCGGAACACCTCGCCGCCGTTTTCCAGCAGCGTCTGGCCCGCGTCCATGACCAGCTCCAGCGCACGGTCAAACAGTGCATCAGCCACGGATATTCTCCCGCACAGCGTTGAATTCCGGGTAATGGGCGTACAGATGCTGCGCGATGGCCTCCATGAGCAGGTAGTCATGCTCGGAGTCGATGTCGATGATGCCGGTGTCCATCATAACGCTGACGCCGAACTTGGAGTGCCACAAAATCGGGTCGGGGTTGTCCACAAGGAACGCGCGGCGGATGACGTAAATCGACGCATTGACGTCGTATACCTCGGGTGCCTGCTGGCGGCCCGTGAACTGGCTCTCGATGACCATCTCGGCGTGGTCGCCCACGATCTTGAACATATTGAACCACGGATTGCGGCGGGCCTCGCAGACGCTGAAAATGATTTGCAGGTCCTCGCGCTCCTGCGCTTTGGCAAAGGCGTTCTCAATGTCCTGCTCGGTGCGCAGGGGGCTGGTGATGTCCAGATCGATCATAGCATCGTACTGTTTGCCGGTGTGGGCCTCCATGCGGGCAAAGCTGTCCTTGTAGACCTCGACCTTCGGCACGCGGTCCCCGCCCAGCTCGGCCCCGCGGGGCAGGTAGATGACCTCCGGGTACTCGGCGGCCACCAGTCTGGCCAAGTCTTCGCTGTCGGTGTTCAGCGCAACGTCGATTTCCAGCTCCGGGTGCTTTTTAATGAACAGCTCCGCGGCGCTCAGCGAATAGTAAACCAACGGTTTGCCGCAGAAATTTTTCAGGTTCTTGTTTTTAAAGCCCTTGCTGCCGGCACGGCCGCAAATTGTAATGAGCAGTCTTTTCATTGTACGTTCTCCCCCAAGGTAAGTTTGAGTACGTTCAGTGCCAGCGCGGGCGGGTTGCAGCTCTCGCCGCTGCCCGTCAGCGCGTAATCCACAAAATATTCCATCTCCCGCTCATAGCGGCGGTTGACATCCTCCTCATAGTGCTGCACGGTGCCGTCCGGCAGGGTCAGCGTGCCCGCGCCAAAGTCGGCCAGATAGCTGCCGTCATGGCAGAAAAGCTCGATGCTGCGCCGGTATCCGCGGCCAAAGTAATCGAGATGCACCTCGGCCAGCAATGTGGGGTATCTGGCGATATACACCGACAAATCGTCGGAGTCGATTTCAAGGTCGGAGTAGGTGCCCTTGAAATTGTACAGCTTTTCAGGCACGCCGAACAGCTCGACGAGATAGTCCCATTCGTGGATGAGGTCAATCGTCACGCCGCCGCCCATCGCCTTGTGGGCGCTGTAGACCGTGCGGTAGTCCACGCCGGGCCGCCAGTCGGGCAGATAGCTTGAACAGATGACCCGCGCGCAGTAGGGGTGCAGACCGGGCAGCCGATCCTTGAGCGCCAGCATGACGCCGCACCACCGCATGGGCGCGGCCACATAGGCCTTTTGCCCCGCGGGCAGGCAGTCGGCCAAATCCAGTCCGGTCTGGTCGGCAGAAAAAATCGGCTTTTCGATGAAAAGTGCCCCGCCGCGGCCCCTAACCCGGGTCAGAGCGTCGGCGTGCAGGCTTGTGGGGTTCGTGATGAACACCATGTCATAGTGTGCGGGCGCGTCGGCTAAATCGGTGTACTGGGCGTGCAGCAGCGCGGCCACGCCGTCCCGCAGCGGGCGGGACAGGTCGCTGCGCAGCGCGTCGGCCTGTAAAGCCCAGCCCCGGTCCGCACAGAGGTTGGTCAGATTTTTTAAATGGCGCGTCCCGATGGAGCCCAGCCCCACGAACAGCGCGGTGATGGTACGCATAGGAGATCCCCTTTTTATAACAAGTTTACGGCAGGTTTGTGGGGGAGGCATTTATGCCTCCCGCGGGGCTTGCGGCAACCGCAAGGTGCCCGGGCGGATATGGAATCCGCCCCTACGCTGTAGGGGTCGATGCCTGCATCGACTCGGAACCCCGGAGGCTGCCGCACGTAGCTTTTCTTGGCCCCCTCTGCGAGGGGGCTCCGCCCGCAGGCGGTGGGGGAGAGAACCCTGCGGCTATCCGAAATTTTACGGGCTATGGCAAGGTTCTCTCCCTCCGGCCCTGCGGGCCACCTCCCCCGCAAGCGGAGGAGGCTTTAGTGACTTTCAATAAAGTCCATCAGTTCAATGGCCTTCAGGTCCTTTTCAAAGCTCCACTTCGGCTGCTCGTCGCCCTTCAGCACGCCAAAAAAGTTCGTCAGCTCGTCCACATAGGCGTTTTCTACAACGTTGTCGCTGTAGCGGCTGTCGTGCTCAAAGCTGGCGTAGGTGTTGACAAACCGCTTGTCGCCGTCCTTGAACTCGTACAGCGCCTTGGGGTTGCCCTCCCAGAACAGGTGGATGCCGTCCCCGAAGCACTCAAAGCTGCGCACGGCCTTGCGGCTGACGACGTCGGCGGCCAGCACACCCTGCACGCCGCCCTTGTGGCGCAGCAGCAGCGTCACGCAGTCGGGGTAGGGGAGCCCTAAGTCGCTGATCGTGTCCTTCTGCACGGTCACGCTCTCCACGTCGCCGAAGGCATCCAGCAGCCACGGCAGGTCGATGCCGAAGATCTCGCGCACGCCGCCGGTGCGGGCGTTGCCGACGAAGAAGTTTTTATAATTCTCCCACGGGTGCCAGTCGGGCAGATACTGCCCGATGTGGTAGATGTAGTGTACGGGCTTGCCAAATTCCGCGACCTGCTGTTTAATATACTGTGTCTCGCGGCGGTACAGCATTGTAGAGGACAAAAACAGAGGCAGTTTTTTGGCCGCAGCCTTGGCCATATTCTCCCGGTAGCCGTCACTGACCAGATTCAGCTCGGTAAAGACGGGCAGGTCGTGGTCCAGCAGCTCGCCGATGACCGCCGCGTGGGCCAGCGGCGCGGTGCAGACCAGCGCGGCGTCGGGGTGCTCGGCGGCGACGGCCTCGCCGATGGCGGCATAGGCGGCGTCCGCCAGACCCAGCCGGAGGGCCTCTTCGCGGCGGCCCTCGGCGGTGTCCACGCCGACGATCTGGATAGCCGTGTCAATGCCTTTGGTCAGCCGGGCGCGGCGTTTGCCCATGCTGCCTAAACCGACGATGAGAAGTTTCATACCAAAACGCTCCTTTGCGGGTCAAATTCCGGCACAGGGCCGTCATAAAAGATTTTAGGTCTTGCAAAATCAAATTTTGCCAGCACAGCGCAGATTTTTTCGCTGGTCTCGCCGCCGTTATACGGGCTGACGGCGCCGGCCGCCACGGGGGCAAACGCCGGGGACAGCGCCCTGCGCAGCGCGGCCTCGATGGCCGGCTCGTCGGCGTCGCAGCAGAGCACGTTCGCGCAGATGGCGCGCCCGGCCTGCCGTCTGCCGATGTTGACCGTCGGCACTTAAAGGTGGGCGTCTCGACGACACCGGACGACGAGTTGCCCGCCACGAGCGCCGCGCAGTCCATGGCGGAGAGGTAGCGCCGCAGACCGAGGCTCTGCACAAATCCGGCGCGGTCCGGGTGGGCGGCGGCGAACGTCTGCATCATGGCGGTGCAGACCTGCCCGCCCGCGTCGGCGTTCGACCCGGTGATGAGCCAGAACACGCCGTCCACGGCGGCCATAGCGTCACACAGCGCCTGCACCTGCACAGCGGGGGAGCCTGCGTCGGGGGCGGTCTCGGGGTGGTAGGTCACGAGCGCGAAGGGCTGCATGAGGTCAAACCCAGTCGATTTGCACAATTCCTCACGGCTCATTTTGGGCAGAGTGCGGATGTTTTCATCCCCCCAGCCCGCCGACGCAGAATACGGTGTCGGGCGCTTCGCCCATCCGCACAAGCCGCGCAGCGCTGTCGGCGCAGGACGGAAAGTGTACCGCCGCCATTTTGCTGATGCAGTGGCGGTAGTATTCGTCCGCCGCGCCCAAGGTCACGTCGCCGCCCGAGATATGGGCAATCGGGATATGCCGTGCCGCTGTCGCAGCGGCCACGGCGAAGATCTCAAACCGGTCCCCCAGCAGCAGCACGGCGTCCGGGCGGTGGGTGGCAAAGTGGTTGTCGAAAATTTCCATCGTGCGTGCGATGGTTTTGGCGACAGGCTCATCGGCGTTGTCGGTGAAGATCGGCAGTCTTGCCGCGATGGGCAGGCCGTCGGCTTCGATTTCATGCACGGTCTCGCCCAGACGCGGGCAGAGGTGCGCCCCGGTCACGACGAGCTGCAAGTCCAGCACATCGGACGCCGCGATTTTCTGCACCACCGGGCGCAGCAGGCCATATTCCGCCCGCGTGGCGGTAACGACGGTGATGGTACGCATGGTGTACTCCTTTGCCAAGCCGGGAACGGCAGTCTCCCGGGAACTCCTTCTTTCTTTTGTGACCAAAAGAAAGTAGCAAAGAAAAGTCCCGCTGTTGCGAATGCAGCGGACCCCGCCTTAGGGGCTGCACGCCCCTAAGAACCCTAAAGCGGAGGTCGGAAGTCTCGGCGGCTAAACGGACGCAGTATTACTGTCCGTTCTTAACGCCGCCGAGCCTTCCTCCGTTTTGAAATTCGGGTGTTCCCCCGAACCCCCGCAGGGGGGAGGTTGAGGCCCCCTTGTCAAAGGGGGCTGGCCGCGTTAGCGGACTGGGGGATTCCGACGGGCTGTGCGTGGCCGCCCATCAACGGGCAGCCACCCACTAACTCCCGCGGCGGCCTGGGGGCAGGCCGCCCTACGTACCCCTTTTAAATTGGTTTGCAGGGAGGGGTCTTGACCCCCGCGGGGCGTCGGGAACGCCGCCCCCGACAGCCTTTACCACTACCCTTTTGCCTGTTGTAGGGGGGATTTATCCCTCCCGGCAAGGCGTTCCTCACACCTCGATCTTCTCATCCTCGGCAAAATCGCGTTTCGCGGTCTGGCCTAAAATCTCATGCCAGCGCATGGGAGAAATCCCGTCCCCCGGGCGCTTGGTGGTGAGATTTTCCTCGGTGAAAACCTCACCCGCTTTGATTTCCCGGGCGGCGACAATGCTCTTGCGGGCAATGGCCTTGTTGGGGGCTTCGCTGGCGGTCAGGTGCTTGTGGCCGTCGCCGAGGGCGGCTTCTGCGTGGCGCACGGCCAGCACCATCGCCGCAAACTCGGCGGGGTCCAGGCTGGCCTTCTGGTCGGGGCCGGGCAGGGATTTGTCCAGCGTAAAGTGCTTTTCAATGACCTGCGCGCCCAAAACCGTCGCGGCTACGTCGCATTCCCAGCCGGGCGTGTGGTCGGACAGCCCTACCGGCAGACCAAACTGGTCGTACAGCTCAATCATGGCGGTCAGGTTCGCGTCCTCGTAGGGCGTCGGGTACTGCGTGTTGCAGTGCAAAATCGTCACCTCGGGGCAGCCGCCGTCATCCAGCACGCCCAGCGCGTCGGTGATCTCGTCCAGTGTGCTCATGCCCGTGGAGAGCAGCACCGGCGTTTTCTGCGCGGCCATGGCCTCGAGATACGGTAGGTTCGTGATCTCGCCGGAGGGGATTTTTAAAAGCGGCAGACCCAGCGTACCCAGAAACTTCACGCTCGGCACGTCAAACGGCGCGCTTAAATACTGGATGCCGATGGAATCACAGTATTCCTTTAATTCTTTATGCGCCTCAAACGAGAAATGCAGCTTGCGGATCATCTCCAGCTGGCTCTCGGCGGCATCGGTGGTCTGCTTCTGGTACTCGGCCTTCTCGGCAAATTTGCTGACCACCAGCTCGGGCACGGCGGTCTGGTATTTTACAATGTCCGCGCCGCATTCTTTAGCAACGCGGGCCATCTCCTTGGCCATTTCCAGGCTGCCGTTGTGGTTGACCCCGGCCTCGGCTATGATCGTTACAGGCATAGGTAAAAACCTCCGGTTTTTATAGTGAGGAGATAGGAGATGACGCACCGGGAAGGCTTTGACCTTACGGTGATGTTCTCTCCTCTCTCCTAACTCCTCTCTTTTCTACTGCTGATTCTCCAGCTTTCTTCTCATCTTCTCCAGCTCCTCCAGCTGGCCCATGTCCATCCAGCTGCTCTCGCTGATGGGATAGACGCCGACCTTCTCCCCGGCCCGGCGATAGCGCTCGATCACATCGGGGAAACCGATCTTCTCGCCGTCGCGCATTTCCTCCACGACGCGCGGCTCCACCACGTAGACGCCGGTGTTCGTCAAAAAGTCCAGCTCAGGCTTTTCGCGCATGGCAGCAATGCTGCCGTTCTCGCCCAGCTCCACCACGCCGTAGGGCACGGTGTAGTGCTTGAACGCGCAGATCATCGTGACCAGGTTGCCGTGGGATTTATGGTACTCATAAATGTCGCCGAAGTCTACATCCAAAAGCGTGTCACAGTTCGTAAAAAAGAACGGTGCTTTGACTTTTCCTTTCAGCAGGCAGAGCCCGCCGCCGGTGCCCATGAACACTTCCTCGTCGGCAAAGTCCACGGTATAGTTCTTTTCCAGCTCATTGAAATAGGACTTGATCATGCCCTTTTTGTAGTTCACGATCATCGTGAAATTGTGGCAGCCGAAGTCCCGGAACCGGTCCATGATCAGCTCGGCAATGGGCTGCTCGCCCACGGGGATCAGCGGCTTGGGCAGAATTTTTGTGTACGGGTACAGCCGCGTGCCCAGCCCGCCCGCCATCATCACAACGGGAATATCGACCTGCTTGCGGTTGTCCAGATCCAGGCCGTGGGCAAAGACGATGTCGGTGATGATGCCGCGCTTGTTCAGGACCGGCAGCGCGTCAATGCAATGCTCCTGCAAAATGCTGCGGGCCTTGCCGCGCTCGGACACCGAGACGCTCAGCGGATGATAGTTGGCCGCGTGGTCCACGGTCTGGTCCGGTGTGCCGCCGCGCAGGAAAAACTTGCGGATGTCACCGTCGGTGATGACGGCCTTCAGATGTCCCTCCGGTGCAATGAACAGGATGCGCTGGCCGGTCTCGTCCAGCTTGCGCAGCGTTTCCAGCACCGTGGCGGTGGGCGCAATAAAAAGCTCTTCTACTTTTATCAAGGGTGGTCCCCCTTTGCAATTACTTGGCCCCCTCTGCGAGGGGGCTCCCGCCGCAGCGGGTGGGGGAGAGAGCCTTACGGCTATCCGAAATATTTCGGGCAATGGCAAGGTTCTCTCCCTCCGGCCCTGCGGGGCCACTGCTCTCCCTCTGGCCTAACGGCCACCTCCCCCGTACCGGGGGAGTCTGTCTCGCAGAGGGAGGCAAGGCACTTACAGCCCCAGCACCGCTTCGATCACGCGGTCACAGTCCTCAAAGGACAGGTTCGTGGAGCAGGGCAGGTTGACAATATACTTGCGGTAGTCCAGCGCCTTGTCCAGACCGTAAGCCTCGTTGCGGGGGTAGTCGGCCTGCTCATGGATGAGCGCCCACACCGGGCGGGTCTGGATGTGCTGCGCCTGCAGCTTCTCGATCACAGTGTCGCGGTCCAGCCCGGAATCCTTCAGATACAGGCTGAAGAACCAGTGGTTGGAGCGGCACTCCCCCTCGCGGAAGGGCAGGATGCGCAGCCCCTTCACGCCGTCCAGCGCGGCCACATAGCGGTCATACAGCGCCTTTTTGTGGGCGATGAAGCCCTCGAGCCGCTCGAGCTGGGCAAGCCCTAAGGATGCCTGCACGTTCGTCATGCGGTAGTTGTAGCCGACCTCATCGTGCAAAAATTGCAGCAGATCGGTCTTGGCCTGGGTGGACAGATGCTTGGCGTGCTCGGCCCAGTCAGCGTGGTTGGACACGACCATGCCGCCCGCGCCGGTGGTGATGATCTTGTTGCCGTTGAAGCTGTAGCAGCCGATGTCGCCGATGGTGCCCGCAAACTTACCGGCAAACGGGCCGTCGGTGCAGCGGGTGCCGAGTGCCTCGGTGGCATCCTCAATGACGATGAGGCCGTAGCGCTTGGCTATCGCCATCAGGCGGGGCATGTCGGCCATGTTGCCGAACACATGCACGACCTCCAGCGCCTTGATGTGTGCGCCGGTGGCTTTGTTGTACAGCCTGCCGTCCCGCAGCTCGCAGCGGTTCGCACAGAAATCCTCGACGGCGTCGGGGTCAATGCACAGGGAGTCGTCGCAGCCGATGAAGATCGGCTCCGCGCCGACATAGCGGGTCAGCGGGTTGACGGCGGCGATGAAGGTCAGCGTCGGGACGATGACCTCATCCCCGCGGGTGATGCCGGCGGCCATAGCGGCCAGATGCAGCGCGCTGGTACCGGCGTTGCAGGCCACGGCGCGGGGCATGCCCACGTAAGCGGCCAGCGCTTCCTCGAACTCCGTGACCTTGCCGCCGCTGGTGGACACCCACCCCGACGTGATGGCCTGCCCGGCCAGCTCGGCCTCGCGCGCGCCGAAATTCGGAACCGAAAGAGGAATAAATTCAGACATGGTACTGCCTCCAAACTCTATCCTGGTGCCCGCCGTGCAGCGGCGGACGGAATTTTACAAATATTCTATTTTATTATACCGCGTTTGCAGGATAAGGGCAAGAAAAAGATGCGATGGACTTTCTGTATCTTTCCCCCGGGGAAAGCCCGTTTTCCCGTTGACAAACCTTCTCCCTTGCACTACTATAAGTACTGAATATAAAGGCAACACCGCACAATTCCCGCCTGGCGGCTTAAGCACCGCTCCGGCGGCTGCAGTACGGCATCTGCGTTGCCAAAATGCTCGATAAGACATCCAGTATTATCTGCGCTTTTGGCTTAGCAGCTGCCGCACCTCGCTCGCCGTATCGGCACTTAGAATTATGCGGTATTGCCTAAAGTATAAAATAGGGGGTTTACCATGAAATACGGTTTTATCGGCTGCGGCAACATGGGCGGGGCTGTGGCGCGCGCGGTCTGCAAGGGCGCCGGGTCCGGCGATGTGCTGCTGGCCAACCGCACGCCTGCCAAGGCACAGGCGCTGGCGGACGAGCTCGGCTGCGCCTGCGGCACGAATGAGGAGGTCGCCGGCATCTGCGACTTCATCTTTCTGGGCGTAAAGCCCCAGATGATGGCCGATATGCTCGACGAGCTGACCCCAACGCTGGAGGCCCGCGCCGAGAGCCGCCCCTTTGTGCTGGTCACGATGGCGGCGGGCCTGTCGATGCAGCAAATCCGCCAGATGGCGGGCAGCGGCTATCCCATCATCCGTATGATGCCCAACACCCCCGTGGCGCTGGGCGACGGCATGATCCAGTACTGCTCTGACGATGTGGAGCCGGAAAAAATGGCCGAGTGGCTCACCGCCATGGCCCCTGCAGGCCGTCTGGACGCCGTGCCGGAGAGCCTGATCGACGCTGCAAGCGCGGTGTCCGGCTGCGGACCGGCCTGGGCGTACCAGTTCATCGAGGCACTGGCCGACGGCGGTGTCGCCGCAGGTCTGCCCCGCGCCAAGGCGCAGGAGTACGCCGCCCAGATGCTTTTGGGCAGCGCGCGGATGGTGCTGGAGACCGGCAAGCACCCGGGCGAATTGAAGGACGCCGTCTGCAGCCCCGGCGGCTCGACCATTCAGGGCGTGCGCCTGCTGGAGGAGCGCGCTTTCCGCGGTGCCGTGACCGACGCCGTGTTGGCCGCGTTTGAAAAGACAAAGGATTTGGGGAAGAAATAAAACCGCAGCTTGCCTCCCTCTGCGAGACAGACTCCCCCGGTACGGGGGAGGTGGCCGTTAGGCCAGAGGGAGAGAGCCGTGCCAACACCCGAAATATTTCGGACCGTCGGAAGGTTCTCTCCCCCACCCGCTGCGGCGGGAGCCCCCTCGCAGAGGGGGCCAAGGAGATTGAATTATGCGTATCGTCGTTAAAGTAGGCACCAGCACGCTGGCACATCCCGGCGGGCTGCTCAACATCCGCCACACCGAGGATCTGGTCAGGGTGTGGAGCGATATTCAGAATGCCGGACATCAGCTCATCGTCGTATCGTCGGCGGCCACGGGCCTCGGCGCAGGCAAGCTGCAAATTGAAAAGCCCGGCGACCTTGTCACCAAGCAGGCTGCCGCCGCGGTGGGCCAGTGCGAGCTGATGTATACCTATGACCGGTTGTTCGGCCAATACAACCATACCGTGGCCCAGATGCTGCTGACGTGGGAGGATTTTGACCACGAAAACCGTCTGCACAACCTGCAAAACACGCTGGAGCGTCTTTTGCAGCTGCACGCCATCCCCATCATCAACGAGAATGACCCCGTCGCCTGCGAGGAATACTCTTTGGGCGACAACGACACGCTGGCCGCGCTGGTGGCCAAGTGCATCCACGCCGATCTGGTCGTGCTGATGTCCGACATCGACGGTCTGTACACCGCCGACCCGCACACCCACCCGGACGCAAAGCTCATCCCGGTGGTCGAGGAGATCACGCCGGAAATTGAGCTGCTGGCGGGCGGCGCGGGCTCGGCCCTGGGCACCGGCGGCATGCTGACGAAGGTCACCGCCGCCAAGCGTGCCACCGAGGCCGGTGTGGACATGATCATTACCAACGGTGCCCACGCCGAGGTGTTGTACGACATTGTCGAGGGTAAGCCCGTCGGCACCCGGTTTGTGGGCCGCAAGGCATAAGGGAGGTCTGATCCCATGACTACGCAGGAAATTTTGCAGGCCGCGCAGGGCGCAAAGCTGCCGCTGGCGCTCGCCGACGCCGACACGAAGAACGCCGCGCTGGAGGCGATGGCCGTTGCGCTCATCGCCGCGCAGGATAAAATTCTGGACGCCAATAAGCAGGATGTCGAGAACGCCCGCGGGCGGGTCAGCGACGTGATGCTGGACCGTCTGGCGCTGACGCCGGGCCGCCTGACCGACATGGCCAAGGGTATGCGCGAGGTCGCGGCCCTGCCCGACCCGGCGGGCGCAGTGCTGCGCAAAATTGTGCGCCCGAACGGCCTTTTGATCGAAAAAACTGCCGTGCCGATGGGTGTCATCGCCATCATCTACGAGAGCCGCCCCAACGTCACGAGCGACGCTGCCGCGCTGGCCATCAAGGCGGGCAGTGCGTGCATCCTGCGCTGCGGGCGCGACGCCTGGGCCAGCTGCCACGCCATCGTGGAGGCCCTGCGCGCCGGTCTGCGCAGGGTGCGCCTGCCGGAGTGCGCGGTGAGCCTCATCGAGGACACCTCCCACGCCAGCGCCAACGAGCTGATGACCGCGGACGGGTTGGTCGATTTGCTGATCCCCCGCGGCGGGGCCGGGCTGATCCGCGCCTGCGTCGAGAACGCAACCGTGCCATGCATCCAGACCGGCACCGGCATCTGCCATGTCTACGTGGACAAGGCCGCCGATCTGGAGATGGCCGTGGATATTGTGGAAAACGCCAAGACGAGCCGCCCCAGCGTCTGCAACGCCGAGGAGGCGCTGCTGGTCCACAGGGACGTGGCAGCGCAGTTTTTGCCGATGCTGAAGGCCCGCCTTGTCGATGCCCGCGCCGCTGCCGGCATCACCCCGGTGGAGCTGCATCTGGACGCGCGCGCCGCGGCCATCATCGACGGTGTGCCCGCCGCGCCGCAGGACTTTGACACCGAGTATCTGGATTATAAGCTGAGCGTGGCCGTTGTGGATGACGTCGATGCGGCCATCGCCCACATTGCGAAGCATTCGACCCACCACAGCGAGGCCATCGTCACGTCGGACGCCGCGGCGGCACAGCGATTCACGACCTGCGTGGACAGCGCGGCAGTCTACGTGAACGCCAGCACCCGCTTTACCGACGGCGGAGAGTTCGGCCTTGGCTGCGAGATGGGCATCAGCACCCAGAAGCTCCACGCCCGCGGCCCCATGGGGCTGGCCGAGTTGTGTACGTATAAATATATTGTACACGGCAATGGGCAGGTCAGGGGCGGAAGCAGCGCGAAGATGAGCTGCTACACAAACAAATAAGGCTTCCCCTTGGGGGAAGCTGTCAGCGGCCCCGTCCGCTGACTGATGAGGGCAGACCTTGCCGCTGTAGCCCGTTCACCGGCCGCTATGGCGGGCTTTGCCCTCATCCGGCCTCGGTCGGAGCCTCGGCCACCTTCTCCCGAGGGAGAAGGCTTCCATAACGCAAAAACACCTGCGTCCGAAAACGCAGGTGCTTTTATTTTACCCAATATTCATATCCACCGGCTTCGAGATCCCCTTGACGCTGCCGGAGCCTGTGTACTGCCATATATTGTGCTTGTAGCTGAAGCTCAGCGTGTCGCGGTACTGGGCGATCCAGATGTTGTACTTGCTGATGTTCGCAAAGTTCAGCGCGTTATAGAACCAGCTGGCATAGGAGTAAACGCCCGCGCTGTACCCCGCGCTGCGGATCGTCTCGCAGAAGGCGACGGCGCAGGCCGTGCGCTCGGCGGCGCTCAGGGCGTTGGCGCGCCCGCCGCCGACACTCTCGGTGTCGTAGTAGACGCCCAGCGGCAGGCTGTAGCCGCTGACCAGGCTCAGCACCATGCTGGCCTCCTCGACGGCCTCGGCCTCGTTGATGGCCTGGCTGTAGAAGTAAACGCCGACGCGCAGGCCCGCGTTGATCGCGCCTTGAATGTTCCGACGATAGGTAGAATCCTCGACCAGCGCACCGCTGCCGTAGCCGCGGTAGCCGCAGCGGATGATGGCAAACGTGATGCCGTCCGCCTTGACGGCGTTCCAGTCAATGCTGCCCTGGAACTTCGAGACATCAATGCCGCGGGCCGTGCGGTTCAGTGCGCCGTCCGCCGCAAAGGTGTAGACATTGCCCTGAATGACCTGCTGGCCCGTGACGGGCTGGTGGGTGGACGGGTCGTAATAATACGTTGCACCGTCAATATCCTGCCAGCCGGTGTACTCGTATATCGTGGTGGTCGCGCTGGTCACGGCAAAGCCGTAGTTGGCCAGCTCCTGCACCGCAATGTTATCCGGCCAGCCCGCCGTCGGGTCGGGCACCTGGGTGGGTGCTTGCGTCGGAGCCGCTGTCGGGGCTTCCGTAGGGGCTGCTGTCGGGGCAGGCGTTTGCGTTTCGGCGGGTGTCTCCGTCGGGGCCTCGGTGGGGGCGGGCGTCGCCTCCGGGGTCGGCTCGGGCGTGATCTCGGGGGCCGGTTCCGGCGTGGGGTCCGCCGGGGCAGGGGTCTCCTCGGCAGCCGGGGCGGACCCGCCGGTGTCCTCCTGCACGGTCACCGGCTCGTCCGCGCGGTGTACCCACGCCATGCGGGTGTTGGCCGCACCCAGCAGCGTGACGGAATCCGCCGCGCCGGGCAGCCAGGCCGCCGTGGCCGTGTTGGCGGCGTAGCTCGTATCGCGCATTGCGCCGATCAGGTCCTTCGTGCCGTCCTGATAAACGGGCAGGTAGGGCGTCTCGGTGCCGTCGGCCAGCAGCAGATGTCCGCTGCTGCTCAGCTTGGCTGTGTAGCTCGTCCTGCTGCCGGTCTCCGTCCTGGCGCTGTCGGCGTAGGTCACGGTGTCGGTGACCTCGTTGACGATGGGGGCCGAGCCCGCGTTGCTGACGCCGGAGTCCTCGGCACTCTCGTTGACCTGGCTTGCCTGGACGATCTTCTCTTTAACGGCCTTGACGTCCGCCTTGTAGACGACCTTTTCTTTGACCGTCACGGTCTGGGCCTCGGGCTGCGTGTAGCCCTCGATGGGCTGGACCGCCAGCGTGTAGTCGCCGGGGGTCACGTCCTCGGCCAGCGCGGTGCCGGTCTCGGTATCCAGCTCGTAATCCGTGGCATTGCCCTTGGCGTCGGTCAGTGTGATGGTTGCCGCCACGCCCAGCAGCGGGGTCTTTTCGTTCTCGGCGTCATCCTCCTTCGCGCTTTTGGACGGCGTCGGGGACGGCGAGGCGGACGCATCGGGCGTGGGGCTGGGCTCGGGCGCGTTCTCGACGTAGAGCGTCACACCGACATCCTGCTGGATGACGCTGGCCTCCATCGTCAGCGGCTTGTCCGGCTCCGGCGTGGGGCTCGGCGTCGGGGAAGGGGTCGGCGTGGCCGCCGTCTCGGGGGTGGCCGTCACGATGGGCGTGGGGCTGGGCTCGGGCGCGGAGAGCGGACCGACGCTGGCCGCAAACGCGCCCAGGCCGATGCTGGCGGTCAGCACCACCGCCGTGCCGCCCGCGGCCAGCTTATACAGCGGCAGCCGCGCAAAGGTGCTGCCGGAGAAATACCGCATGGGGTTCTTTTTATTAAACATTCCTGTTCCTCACAGTTTAAAAGCGATAAACTATTACAAAATGAATCATACCACGAAAGCCCCCGCCGCAAGTGGGCAGGGGTGGAAAATCGCACAGAAAAACGCCGAAATTTTCAACATCCATAGGGTCTGTTTGTGGATAATTGTGACACCACGGACACAACTTTCCGGGCATCTAGTGGTCGCGGCTGCCGTCAGGTGCCAGCAGTTGTGTTGGGCAAAAATTCCTCCACCAATAAATCGACACACGCACCGTAGCTGCGCTCCGGCCCGGCAAGAAACGGCCAGCGCCCGGTCAGCGGGTCGTAGAGGTGGCTGTACCCCGCAAGAATTTCGTTTTTGTACTGCTTATTATAGAAGAATAGCACCATGCTTGCAAGCCGGCTGCCTTCCCACGCGGGGGCTTAGGGGGACTGGATTTTTACGTTGGATTTGCTATAATAAGCGTAAAGGATGCAGGCATCGACTTCTGCAGCAAACGGAGAGCATTATAAGAGGTAAACACCATGCAATACGTCAATTTCGGCACCACAGGCTTACAAATCTCCCGCCTTGGGTTTGGCGGCATTCCCATTCAGCGCATCGACCAGCCCGGCACGCGGGAGCTGCTGATCGCCGCGCATAAGGCGGGCATCAATTACATCGACACCGCCCGCGCCTACACGGTCAGCGAGGCATGGATCGGCCAGTCGCTGGAGGAGGCCGGGCTGCGGGATGACTTCATTCTGGCGACCAAATGCCGCGCGCTGACCAAAGCCGACATGGAGGCCGAGATCGCCACGAGCCTGAAAAACCTGCGCACCGACCACATCGAGCTGTTCCAGTTCCACAACCCGAGTCTCGACGGCCTGAAAACCATTCTGGCGCCCGGCGGCGCAATGGAGGCACTGCTCGAGGCAAAGACCAGGGGCATCGTCGGGCATATCGGCATCACGGCGCACCTGGCCGCTGTGTTTGAGGCCGCGCTGGACATCCCCGAGATCGAGACGATCATGTTCCCGTACAACATCGTGGAGCAGCAGGGCAGGGAGCTGATCGACCGCTGCGCCGCGGCAGGCAAGGGCTTTATCGACATGAAGCCGCTGGCGGGCGGTGCCATTGAGGATGGCCGCCTGGCACTGCGGTACGTGCTGTCCAACCCGGCGGTCACGGTGTCCATCCCCGGCATGGCGACGGTGGAGGAGCTGAACGCCAACGTGGCGGGCGCGGCCAACACCGCCCCGCTCACGCCCGAGGAGGAGGCCGCCTGCCAGAAGGTGCGACGCGCTGGGCACCCAGTTCTGCCGCCGCTGCAACTACTGTGCGCCCTGCACGGTGGGCATTTCCATCCCCAGTGTGTTCCTGTTCCAGGGGTATCTGAACCGCTACGGCCTGCAGCAGTGGGGCCGCGAGCGCTATGCGACGCTGCAGACCAAGGCCGGTGCCTGCATCCGGTGCGGTGCCTGTGAGCCGCGCTGTCCGTACAACCTGCCGATCCGGCAGATGATGCAGAAGGCCGCGGAGGATTTTGGGGAGTAAGGGTAGATAAAACAAGGCGTAGGGGCGGATTCCATATCCGCCCGTGGGGGCTTTCGCAGCCGCAAGCTGCCCGGGCGCATATAGAATGCGCCCCTACAGGGTCAACAGAATAAAGCGGCCTTCCCGCAATCGCACATTTGCCGGTAAGCCGCGGGCCGGGCATGCCCGGCCCCTACCGGGTTACAGCCCGTAAATGGGCAATCGGGATGAACTTTGCCCTCATCAGTCCGCTTCGCGGCCAGCTTCCCCCACGGGGGAAGCCTTTTTTTGTTTCTGAATATTGTTTTTTGCTGGGCGAACGTGTATAATTTAATCTGTATAATTTTGTGCAATAATGTGAGGAATGAGTGCTATGCTTTCCGACCCCCAGCTGCATTATCTTGATAACGCCGCCACGTCCCGGGTGGGCCCGGCGGTGGCGCAGGCCGTCAGCGAGGCGCTGACTGAGCTTTGGGCCAACCCCAGCAGTCTGTATGACCCCGCCGTTGCCGCGCAGGATGCCATTGCCGCGGCCCGCGCCCGCGTGGCCAAAACGCTGCACTGCCGCAGCGATGAAATCTACTTCACGGCCTGCGGCAGTGAGGGCAACAACATGGCCGTGACCGGCGCGGCCCGCCCGCGTAAGCACTGGGGCAATAAGATCGTCGTTACGGGCTTTGAACACCCCAGTGTGCAGCGCCCCATCCGCGCGTTGAAGGACGAAGGCTTCACCGTCGTCGAGGTCATGCCCGGGGCGGACGGACGCATTGACACGCAGAAATTTCTGGCCGAGATCGACAAAAACACGGTGCTGGCCGCCTGCATGGCCGTCAACAACGAGACCGGCGCCGTCAGGACATTGCGGCGCTGGGCAAGGGCATCAAGGCGCACAACAGCCGCACCCACTTCCATGTGGACGCGGTGCAGGCGTGGCTGCGCATGCCCATCGACCTGCAGAAATGGCACGAGGTCGATACGCTCTCCGTTTCCGGCCACAAGATCCACGCCCCCAAGGGCATCGGCGCACTCTTCGTGCGGGACAGCCAGCGCCAGACGCTGCAACCGCCCTACCTCGGCGGCCATCAGGAGCGCGGCCTGCGCCCCGGCACCGAGAACACGCCCTACATTGTGGGTCTCGGCGTGGCCGCCGCGCAGGGCCAGCAGAAGCTGCGCCCCCGCATTGCACACATTGCCGCGCTGAATCGGCAGCTGCGCGCGGGGCTTGAAGAATTGGACGGCATCACGCTCAATTCGCCCGACGACGCGGTGGGGGAGATCGTGAATTTCTCCACCGGCTGCATCAACAGCCAGACCTTCATCAACTACCTGAACACCCGCGCGGTCTATGTCTCGGGCGGCTCTGCCTGCGACAAGGGCGAGCCGAGCCACACCCTGCTGGCCATGGGCTGCGCCGACCTGACCGTCCGCACCGCCCTGCGCGTGAGCTTCTGCGCCGATAACACCGCCGAGGACGTGGACGCGCTGCTGGCGGGGCTGCGGGACGGATTACAGGAATTGCAGCATATTTGAACGGCTGCCGACGGCGGCCTGAGGGCAGGCCGCCCTACGTCCCCCTTTTCGAGCAAATCGTAGGACGGGGTGCCCTCACCCCGCCGCAGGCAGTAGGGGCGGGACATGTCCCGCCCGCAGCCTTCCCGTTACAGCGTGTTTGCCGTAAAGCTGCGGGCCGGGCATGCCCGGCCCCTACTGCGGCACATCCATTTTGAAAGGAACCATTTTATGAAAGAACTCATCCTCGCCTATCAGGGCGAAATGACGCTGAAAGGTCTGAACCGCGGCAAGTTTGAAGCACGCCTGTCCAAGATCATCCGCTGGCGGCTGGAGCCGCTGGGCAAGTTCAAAGTCTACCAGGCCCAGAGCACCGTTTTCATCGAGCCGCAGGAGGACGGCCTCGACATGGACGAGGCGTTCCGCCGCGTGTCCCATGTGTTCGGCATCGTGAAGCTGAGCCGCGCCGTCGAGTGCCCGAAGGACTTTGCCGCCATCTGCGAGACTGCCGAAGCTTACCTGGGCGAGACGCTGCGGGGCATCCGCACCTTTAAGGTGGAAGCCAAGCGCGCCGACAAGACCTACCCGATGAAGAGTCCCGAGATCTGCCGCGAGCTGGGCGCTTACCTGCTGGACAAGCACCATCATCTGCGCGTCGACGTGCATAACCCGCAGCTGGAGATCATGGTGGAAATTCGCGACTACGCCGCCTATGTCCACGGCCCCAAGGTCGAGGCCGCGGGCGGTCTGCCCGTCGGCACGAGCGGGCGCGCGCTGAACCTGCTGTCCGGCGGCATCGACAGCCCCGTCGCCGCATGGTGCATGGCCCGCCGCGGCCTGGCGCTGCATCACATCCACTTTGCCAGTCCGCCCTACACCAGCCTGCGCGCCAAGCTGAAGGTACGCGACCTGGCCCGGGAACTGGTGGAGTACACCGGCAACTGCACGCTCTTCGTCGTGCCCTACACCAAGCCGCAGGAGTATATCCGAGATAATGCCCCCGACGTGCTGTTCACCGTGCTGATGCGCCGCAGCATGCTGCGCATCGCCAATCAGGTGGCCGCCAAGCTGGAACTGCAGGCCCTTATCACCGGCGAGAGCCTGGCCCAGGTGGCCAGCCAGACGATGGCGGCCCTGGCCTGCACCGACGCCGCCCAGGATCTGCCCGTGCTGCGCCCCTGCATCGGCATGGACAAGACCGAGATCATCGCTATTTCGCGCAAGATCGGCACCTTTGAGACGTCCATCGAACCTTACGAGGATTGCTGCACCATCTTTACCCCGCCGCATCCCAAGACGAACCCGACGCTGGACGAGATCCTGGCCGCCGAGACCGCTATGCCCGGCCTGGCCGCGCTGGAAGCCGAGGCCGCCGAGAACGTCGAGAAAATCTATATCCGCATGGGAGATGACGAGCTGCTGTGACTGCTGAAATTATCTGCGTAGGCACGGAGCTGCTGCTGGGCGACATCCTAAACACCAACGCGCAGTTTTTAAGCCGCGAGCTGGCCGAGCTGGGTATCAGCGTGATGCACCAGCACGTCATCGGCGATAACCCCGCCCGCCTGAAGGAGCTGGTTTTGCAGGCGAAAAGCCGCAGCGACCTGCTCGTCTTTTCGGCGGTCTCGGCCCCACCGAGGACGATCTGACGAAGGAGACCGTGGCCGAGGCGTTCGGCGATACGCTGGCCTTTGACGAGGGCGAGTGGCAGAAGATCATCGACTTTTTCGCCCGGACAAACAGACGCCCCACGCCGAACAACCGCAAGCAGGCCATGTGCCCGACGGTGGGCCACAAGCTCATCAACGACCACGGCACCGCCCCCGGCGCCTGGTTTGAGGATGCCCAGGGCCACTGCGCCGCCCTGATGCCCGGCGTGCCCCGGGAGATGAAGGCCATGTGGGCCGAGCAGGTCCGCCCGATTCTGCTGAAACGGCAAAACTGCACCATCCACAGCCACACGCTTCGGGTGCTGGGCGGCGAGAGCGCCATCGCCAGCAAGGTGGCGCCGCTGTTTGAGGCCGCGAACCCCACTGCCGCCATCTACTGCAAGACCGGCGAGTGCGAGATCCGCGTGACGGCCCGCGAGGCCACCGAGCAGGCCGCCGAGGCCGCCTGCAATGCCCGCATTGCGGAGTTTAAAGAGAGATTCTCGGCGCAGCAGCCTACGATGTGGACGTGCCCGCGCTGGAATACACGGTGGTACGCGCTTTACGGGAACACGGCTTGCACGCCGCCGGCGGAGAGCTGCACCGGCGGCATGATCGCCGAGCGGCTGACCAATGTGCCCGGCTCCAGCGAGGTGTTTGGCTACGGCTTTGTCACCTATGCCGAGGCCGCCAAGCAAAAGCTGCTGGGTGTGGATGCGGCTGTCATTGAAAAGTACAACGTCGTGTCCGGCCCCGTGGCCGCAGCCATGGCCTTTGGCGCTGCCCGGGAATCCGGTGCAGAGCTGGCCGTGGGCATCACGGGATTGGCCGGACCCGGCGGCGCACTGCCCGGCAAGCCGGTGGGTACGGTCTATCTGGCCGGTGCCGACACCCGCACGGACACGGGGTATTTAATGCGCCTGACCCTGGGCGGCTATCAGGACCGCCAGATCATCCGCACCCGCGCCGCCCTGTACGCGCTGGATATGCTCCGCCGCATGGCGCTGGGCCTCGATGTCCCGGACAGCGTGCGTTTCACGCCGGAGACGGCGGACAGAGATTTAGATATTTAAAACGCAAAACCGTAGGGGCGCATTCTATATGCGCCCGGCCCGTTTGCGGCTGTAGAAAGCTTCCCCGGGCGGATATGGAATCCGCCCCTACGGACAAGCTCGGCAACATTTCCAAACAAAGAAAGGTTCCACCATGGTCAACACTCAACTGAAAATCCTGCGTGTTTTCGGGCCCACGGGCGCGGAGGTATCCTCCGTGCTGCGGGGCATCCGGGATGATGGCTGCCCCGGCCTGCGTCTGCTGGAACGGGACGGCGAGTTTGCCGTCTGCGTGCAGGTCAGTGCGCCCAACCGCGCCATGGCCGAGCAGTACTGCGATAAATGGGCCGCGCGGTTGCGCGCTAAGTTCGGCGACGATGTCTTTGCCGAGGGGGAGACCAGCCTGGCCCAGGCCACGCTGGACGCGCTGCTGGAAAAACGCAAGCTGTTGGTTGCCGTGGACGAGCCGACGGGCCGCCTGCTGGGCAGCCTTTTGCAGCCGCTGCCCCACAGCGAGGCCGTCTTTGACTTTGGCACCGAGAGCTACGCCGACCCGCAGAAATCCCGCCGCATCACCGTGCCGGAGCAGCTGCTCCGGCGCTTCCCCGGCGACATTGTGCAGGCCGCAGCGGGCCGTGCGCTGGCCGCGCTGCAGGTCACAGGCGCGGATTACGCTGCCGCCTACATGCCCGCCAGCGTCGGGCAGTGCCCCTTTGTACTGGTGTGTGACCGCCGCGGCGCGGTGGCCTGCGCCCTGCCGCCCGATATGAACGATACCTTCATCGGCAACCAGATCCTGGACCTGCTGCGCCGCCGTTTGTTCGGCCTGCAGCTGACAGATTCCTGCATCACGTTCCGCCCCGGCCATGACCGGCCGCTGCTTGTTGTGTCGGAGGCCGCCCGGAGCCGCGGCAACACGGTGCGGTTCTCGCTGCGCCGCCGCACGCCGCCCACGCGGGACGCCGACCATACCGCCGATTTTGAGCCGATGCTCGATTTTGACCGGCCCGCGCCGGTCAGCCCGCCGAGCTTCCCGCAGCCGGAGCAGTCTGCCGCGCCCGACCCCGCGGCCCCGCACCGCACGCTGCACCGCCGCGACGCCACCGCGACGCCGCCCGAGGTCTCCGAGCCGACAGGCGTCATCCGCTTTGAAACGGACGCGGACGCGCAGGCAGCGGCCCCGGAGCCGGCCCGGACCTCCGGACCGGAAGCGCCGCGGCACGCCCGCATCCGCCGTGCCCGGCCCGTGGAGCCGCCCGCCCCGGCGGACGAAGCACCTCTGCCCGACGTCCCGCAGGGCCGTGCCCCCGCACCGTCGGTGCTGGACGATGACATCCCCGACTTCTCCGCGGATCTTGACCCCGCCGCCATCGCCGCCGCGCAGGCTGCCGATGACGCCGCCGAGGCCGCGGGCAAGAGCGCCAGCGTTGAGGACTTTACCCGCGCTGCGACCCAGCTGTTTGACGCCAGCGCCGTTGAGGAGGCCGCCGCAGAAAAGGCCGGGCGGAAAACCGACAAAAAGCGCCGCCGCAAGGCCGAAAAGCCCGAGAGCGGGCCGGTGCAGCCCAGCATCAAGAACCGCAGCCTTGAGATCATTGAAAAGAGCGAGCGCCGCCGCAGACGCACCGTTATTCTGGGGCTTGTCGTGCTGACGCTGGTGCTTGTGCTGGGCGGCGGGGCGCTGTGGCTGTTCCTGCGCTGTGATCTGGGCGCACGCCCCGCGGCCAAAAGCTACGGCACGGCGCTCTACGATACGACCGCCGAGAGCTACCTGGGCAAGGCGCTGGAGCGCCGCCCCGGCGTCGTCGGCTATCTGGGCTGGCCCGGGCTGAACGGCGCACTGGTTTACGCCGCCGACACGCCCGACCCGGAAACGCCCGAGAGCGGCGAGGCACCGTCCATCGTCCGCTTTGCCACCCCCAGTGCACTGGACGCCGCCACCCCCGGCAACACTGTGGTGGAATGCACGGGCAGCGACTACAAGGCGCTGGCCGACGAGGATACGCTCAAGCAGAACAGCGGCTTCACGCTGTACACGGCGGGCGGTGCCTACCGCTTCAAGGCCATCGCGGTCTACTATTTTGACCCGTCCGAGCAGGGCGCGGGTGCATTTGACCTGTACGGCAGCACCGACCTGTCGAGCTATTACGACTACCTGACCTTCGTCGCGGGCATTCAGGCCCGCAGCCTGTTTGACACCGGCGTTGACGTGGGTGACGACTCCCGCTTCCTGACCGTGACGACCCACAGTGACGAGAGCGGCGTGCTGCTCTGCATCACGGGGCGGCTGATCCGCGAGGGAGAGGCAGAGCTTTTAAACACCTCGGCCATCGCGGCAGCGGAGGAGCCGCTGCTGACGGCGGCCCAGTATGAGCGCAAGGGCCAGCCGATGCCGACGGTCAGCACGCTGGTGCAGGCCAGTGTGGACCGCTACGCCCAGCAGAGCACCGCCGCCCAGGCCGCCCGCAAGAACGGCGGCACGGGCAGCGACACCGCCGCGGACATGGCGGACCTGGCCCAGCGCGCGGACGACCTGCAGGCCATCACGGACAGCCTGCTGGCCAGCACCGACAAGCTGCTGGCGGGCCTGACCGACGTGGCCGGCTCGACCTCCGCCACCGAGGCCGACCTGAACAAGGGCGCCGAGGGCAGTCTGCCCGAGCAGACCGTGACGGTGGATCAGATCAAGACCAGCGCCACGCCTGCGCCCACCGAGCCCCCGGCGGATTCCGCCGCCGCCGATGGGACGACACCCGATCCGACAGCCGCCCCCACCGAGGCTCCTCAGCCCGACAACAGCGGCACAGGGGAGACCATCAACGTGACGATGAACGGCACGGCCCAGACGATGGACCTGGTGCAGTGCCTGGCCATGGTGGCCCAGAACGAGCTTGGCTCCAGCGCCCCCGCCGAGGCCTACAAGGCCCAATGCGTGGCCACCCATTGCTGGATCTTGAGCCAGTCGGGCTACCCCTCCGTGCTGGGGGCCGAGCCGGGAGCTGCCGCGCTGGCCGCTGCCCAGGAGGTTGCCCACGTGCTGGTGACCTACAACGGTCAGGTCTGCTTTACGCCCTACTTCGCCTCCGCCAGCACCGGCACTGCCTCGGCTGCCGAGGTCTGGGGCAACGACCGCGCCTGGCTGCAGGCCGTGGACAGCCCGTATGACCAGCAGAGCGCCAGCCACTGGAACACCAACGGCAATTCCAGCGGCACGGCCCGCTTCTCCCGCCAGACCCTGCAGGATCGCATCAAAGAGGTCATGGACATCGACCTTTCCGGCGTGGACCCCAACAGCTGGTTCACCATCCAGTCCGCCAACCAATACGGCTGGGTGGCCAAGATCCAGGTCGGCCCGGATGCCAGCGTGGGCACCGTCAGCGGCCGCTGGTTCCGCGAGAACCTGCTGGCCCGCCAGAGCGTGGACGGCCGCAGCCTGCGCAGCCAGTGCTTCACGGTCAGCTACAACGCCGATCTGGACTGCTTCATCTTTGATGTGTACGGCTACGGCCACGGCTGCGGCATGAGCCAGTGGGGCGCCATCGGCTACGCCCGCAACGGCTGGGGCTATCAGGATATTCTGACGCATTATTTCGTTGGGACGACGATCACGACGTATTGAGACATAAGAAAAGAGCGTGTGCACAGAAAAGCACACGCTCTTTTTTTGCCGCACGGTAGGGGCCGGGCATGCCCGGCCCGGGGGGTGGTGTGATTGCCCGTGAACGGGTTGCTCCCGCGAAGCTGCGGGCCGGGCATGCCCGGCCCCTACCGGGAGTTGTAGGGGGCGGCGTCCCCGACGACCCGCGGGGCCGTTTGCCATAGTAGCAGGTATACCATCTGCCTGTAGGGCGGCATGCCCTCATGCCGCCGCTGCCCGTTTATCACAGCGCCAAGCTTACCCCATCCAGCACCGCCTTTACCAGCACATCCCCGTCATAGGTCAGCTCTAAATGGAAAAACGGTGCGTCCTCCGCCAGCAGCTTGAAAAATATCTTGTCTCCCTGCCAGATCGGAAGATCCTGCACGGCGGCCTTGTCCACCCACTCTAAGCACCCCTCGTCGCAGTCGGTCATCACGCCGGAAAAATCCGTGCAGGTGTACAGGTGCATCCGCTCGGCGGGCCATGGGTCACAGAAAAAATCCACGATGCCGCGGTAAATCGGCGCGTGCATCGTCAGGCCGGTCTCCTCGCGCACCTCGCGCAGGGCGCAGGCCAGCGCGTCCTCACCCGGTTCAAACTTGCCGCCGACGCCGACCCACTTGTCGTGGTTGACGTCGTTTTTCTTTTTGACGCGGTGCAGCATCAGGTACGCACCGTCCTTTTCGAGATAGCAAAGCGTTGTCTGCAATAGCTCCATAACCAAACTCCTTACATATTACATATTTATAGGCACCCCCGCAGATACTACCAGAAAAAACCAGGGGGGATTTTGTATGAGAGAAACCGGAATCGTGCGCCGTATCGACGAATTGGGCCGGGTGGTCATCCCGAAGGAGATTCGGAAAACGCAGCGCATCCGCACCGGAGATTCACTCGAAATTTACACGGACGGCAACGGCGAGGTCATATTTAAAAAGTATTCGCCGCTGGCCGAGCTTGGCGAGCCTGCCGCCGTCTATGCGGACGTGCTGGCCCGGCGGCTGCGCTGCGCCGTGGCCGTCTGTGACCGGGAGCATATCGTCGCCGCCGCCGGAGCGGGCAAGGGCGAGCTGCTCGGCGCACCGCTCCCGCCCGAGATCGAGCCGCTGCTGACCCGGCGCAAGCTCTACACGGCCCCGGCGTCCGCCGCGGAGCGGGAGCCGCTGGGCAGCCGGTACCTGCTGTGCGCCGCGCCGATCCTGGTACACGGTGACATCGAAGGCGGCGTGCTGCTGCACGGCACCCTGCGCGAGGCCGCGCCCAACGCCGAGACCGTCCGCGCCGCCGCCACCGCCGCAGAGTTTCTGGCGCGGTGGATGGAGGAGTGAAAAGCGCAGCAGCGTAGAGGCCGGGCATGCCCGGCCCGGGGGTTGACGTGACTGCCCGTGAATGGGCTGCTTGTGCAAGGCTGCGGGCCGGGCATGCCCGGCCCCTACATATATAATAATAGGGAAACTGCCCAATCCGATTGTGACGAAACTGTTAAACTTACAAAATTCGGAAAAACCCTTGACAGTTTGCAAAACGGGGATATAATAAACTTAGCACTCGGAGATAAAGAGTGCTAAACAAACCAACAAAAGCAAACCAAAGGAGATGAGCAGCATGGCCATGGATGCGCGCAAGCAGCGTATACTGGAAGCTATTGTTGCCCTGTATGCCAACGACGGTGAGCCTGTCGGCTCGGGTCTTTTGGCAAACTACTTTGACATGGCACTGTCCAGCGCGACGCTGCGCAATGAGATGGCTGCCCTGACCAAGCTGGGTCTGCTGGAACAGCCCCACACCAGCGCGGGCCGCGTGCCCAGCGCCCAGGGCTACCGCTACTACCTCGATCATCTGATCGACGCGCCAAAGTCCGGCACCCTGCCGGAGAAGGACCGCCGCCGCATTGACGATTTGTTCGCCGCCATGGATGCCGAGCCGGAAAAGCTCGTGCCCGCCGCGACCCGCTGCCTGGCCGATATGACAGGCTGCGCGGCTGCCGCTACCACACCGCAGGCGCCGGATCTCTGCATTGCCCATTTTGAGGTTGTGCAGGTGGGCCGCTACAGCGCCGCAGTGCTGGCCGTGACCAGCGCAGGCGGCGTGCGGACCCGCGTGGCCCGCGTTGACACCGGTCTGACCCGGGACGATGCCGCCAACCTGGCACAGCTGCTCAACCGCGGGCTGACTTTCGTCGCCCCGCAGGATTTAAGCCCGATGCTCATGGCCAGCATGGTGCTGGCCGCAGGGCAGCGGCTGGCCCCCGTCATCATGGCGGCACAGGCGCTCGTCACCACCGGCCCGCAGGCCTGTCTGGAGGGCGCGCAGTATCTGGCAAAGATGGCGGACGTCCGCCAGAACCTCGGCACGCTGTTGGAGATCTTCTCCGACAATGAGGCCGCGACGGAGCTCATCCGCCCCGAAGGCAACAAGATCACCGCAACGCTGGGCTGCGACCTTGACCCTGCGATGCCGGGTGCCTGCATCGTCAGCAAGCGGTACTTAGCCGGCGGCGGGCTGACAGGCTCCGTCGCACTGATCGGCTCCACCCGCATGGAGTACGAGCGGCTGCTGCCGATCCTGGACTACTTTGCCGCCAGAATGGGGCAGAGCATGGCCGGGCAGGGCCAATAAACGAAGAAGGAGAGACCCGCAATGAGCCAAGAAGAAAAGAAACAGACCGCCCCGGAGACGGAAGCGGCTGCTGAAAAGCCCGAGACCCCCGCACAGGAGGCCCCTGAAAAAGAGGCCCCCCAGGCCGAGGAAAAGAACGAGGGCAAGCACGACTGCAAGCATCACCACCACGAGACCGCGGCCCTGCAGGCCAAGCTGGAGGCGGAGGAAAAGAAAAACGCCGACCTCAAGAACCAGCTGCTCCGCACCGCTGCCGAGTATGACAACTACCGCAAGCGCTCCCAGCGCGAGGCTGACCAGAAGTTCAACGACGGTGTGTCCCACGCCGTGACCCAGATCCTGGGCATTCTGGACACGCTGGACATGGCCGCCAACGCCGCCTGCGCGGACGAGAACTACAAGAAGGGCGTCACGATGACGCTGGACAAGGCCGCCAAGGCTCTGGAAACGCTGCACATCACCGAGATCGAGGCGTTGAACCAGCCGTTTGACCCCAACTTCATGAACGCCGTCCAGCAGGTCCCCGCTGCCGAAGGGCAGGAGAGCGGCAGCGTCGTGCAGGTTTTCCAGAAGGGCTACAAGATCGGTGACAAGATCATCCGCCACGCGATGGTCGTCGTCGCAGAATAACGTCGAACCGAATCAAACGATTCGTTTCCATATAAATTGACATTCACTGCATTCAAAGCAAATTTGAAGGGAGTTTTATTTATGAGCAAGATCATCGGTATTGACTTAGGTACTACCAACAGCTGCGTCGCCGTTATGGAAGGCGGCGAGCCCGTCGTCATCGCGAACGCCGAAGGCGCCCGCACCACCCCGTCTGTCGTCGGCTTCACCAAGACCGGCGAGCGTCTGGTCGGCCAGGTCGCAAAGCGCCAGGCCATCACCAACCCCGAGAACACGATTTCTTCCATCAAGCGTAAGATGGGCACGGCTGAAAAGGTCCATGCCGGCGGCAAGGACTACACCCCCGAGGAGATCAGCGCTATGATCCTCTCCAAGCTGAAGGCTGACGCCGAGGCTTATCTGGGCGAGCCTGTCACCGAGGCCGTCATCACCGTCCCCGCCTACTTCAACGACAGCCAGCGTCAGGCCACCAAGAACGCCGGTACCATCGCCGGTCTGAACGTCAAGCGTATCATCAACGAGCCTACGGCTGCTTCTCTGGCTTACGGCATTGATAAGGAAGCCGACCAGAAGATCATGGTCTACGACCTCGGCGGCGGTACGTTCGATGTCTCCATCATTGAGATGGGCGACGGCGTTACCGAAGTTCTGGCTACCAACGGTGATACCCACCTGGGCGGCGATGACTTCGACCAGCGCATCATCGACTGGATGGCCGAGGACTTCCAGCGCGAGAACAACATCGACCTGCGCAAGGACAAGATGGCTGCCCAGCGCCTGAAGGAGGCTGCTGAGAAGGCCAAGATCGAGCTGTCCAGCGCGACCACGACCAACATCAACCTGCCCTTCATCACCGCGGACGCCAACGGCCCCAAGCATCTGGACATGACGCTGACCCGCGCTAAGTTCAATGAGCTGACCGCTGATCTGGTCGAGCGCACCATGACCCCCGTCCGCAAGGCTCTGGCCGATGCCGGCCTGAAGGCTTCCGACCTGGCCAAGGTCCTGATGGTCGGCGGCTCCACCCGTATCCCCGCCGTTTACGACGCTGTCAAGAAGGAACTGGGCTGCGAGCCGTTCAAGGGCATCAACCCTGATGAGTGCGTTGCTGTCGGCGCTGCCATCCAGGGCGGCGTTCTGCAGGGCGACGTCAAGGGTCTGTTGCTGCTCGACGTTACCCCGCTGAGCCTGGGCATTGAGACTCTGGGCGGCGTCTGCACCAAGATCATTGACCGCAACACCACCATCCCCACCAAGAAGAGCCAGATCTTCTCCACTGCGGCTGATAACCAGCCCAGCGTTGAGGTCAACGTCCTGCAGGGCGAGCGTGAGTTTGCCCGCGACAACAAGAGCCTCGGAACCTTCCATCTGGACGGTATCGCTCCGGCTCCCCGCGGCGTGCCGCAGATCGAGGTCACCTTCGATATTGATGCCAACGGTATCGTTCACGTCAGCGCGAAGGACCTGGGCACCGGCAAGGAGCAGAGCATCACGATCACTGCTTCCACCAACATGAGCAAGGACGACATCGACAAGGCTGTCAAGGACGCCGAGCAGTATGCCGCCGAGGATAAGAAGCGCCGCGAGGAAGTCGATGTGCGCAACAACGCCGACCAGATGGTGTTCCAGACCGAGAAGGCACTGGGCGAGTTCGGCGACAAGGTTTCCGCCGAGGAAAAGAGCGAGGTCGAGACCAAGCTGTCTGCCCTGAAGGAAGCCCTGAAGTCCGGCAGCGTTGATGACATCAAGGCAAAGCAGGATGACCTGCAGAAGGCCTTCTACGCCATCAGCGAGAAGGTCTACCAGCAGGCCGCCCAGGCACAGGGCCAGCAGCCCGGTGCACAGCCCGGCCCCGATGCCGGTGCGCAGCCGAAGGATGACGGCGCCGTTGACGCCGACTTCCACGAGGTCTAAGCTGTAACAAACCCATAATAAGGCCGCCGCTGGGCAAACCCGGCGGCGGCCCTTGGGGGTTATAGAGAAAGTTAAAATAAAGCCTTCCCCCCGCGGGGGAAGGTGGCCGTGCGAAGCAAGGCCGGATGAGGGCCAAGCTGCCGGGATTGCCTGTTTGCGGGCAATATCCGGCAGGTCTCACCTCATCAGTCCGCTCCGCGGACAGCTTCCCCGCAAGGGGAAGCCTTTTCACAACCCATAAATAGAGGGGATAGATTCTATGGCAGAAAAACGTGATTACTACGAGGTGCTGGGGATCGGCAAAAACGCCACCGATGCCGAGATCAAAAGCGCCTACCGCAAGCTGGCCAAGAAGTACCACCCCGACCTGAACCCCGGCGATAAGGAAGCCGAGGCTAAGTTCAAGGAGGTCAACGAGGCCAACGATGTTCTTTCCGACCCGAACAAGCGCAAGCGCTATGACCAGTTCGGTTTCGCTGGGGTCGATCCCAACTATGGGGCCGGCCAGCCCGGCGGCGGCTTCGGTGGCGGCTTTGGCGGCTTCGGCGGCACCGGCGGCGTCGATCTGGGCGACATCTTCGGCGATATTTTCGGCGGCGGCTTTGGCGGCTTCGGCGGCTCGACCCGCTCCAACCCCAACGCGCCGCGCAAGGGCCATGACATTCAGGCCAATGTGATCCTGACCTTTGAGGAGGCCGCCCACGGCTGCGCCAAAAAGGTCACGCTGAACCGTCAGCAGACCTGCCCGGACTGCGGCGGCAACGGCTGTGCGCCCGGCTCCAGCCCCGAGACCTGTACCGAGTGCGGTGGCCGCGGCTATGTCGTGACCCAGCAGCGCACGCCGTTTGGTGTGATGCAGAGCCAGCAGCCCTGCCCGCACTGCGGCGGACGCGGCACCATCATCAAGAACCCCTGCAAGACCTGCCGCGGCACCGGCAAGACCAGTGCCCGCAAGACGCTGGAGGTCAAGATCCCCGCGGGTATCGACGACGACCAGAACATTGCGCTGCGCGGCCAGGGCGACGCCGGTACGAACGGCGGCCCCGCGGGCGACGTGATCGTCCATGTGACGGTCAAACCCGATGCCGTGTTTGAGCGCGACGGCTACGATGTGTACGTCCGCGTGCCCATTACCTACTCCCAGGCTGTGCTGGGCGCCGAAATTGAGGTCCCCACCGTGGACGGCAAGGTCGCCCAGAAGATTCCCGAGGGCACCCAGAGCGGCACGAAGTTCCGCCTGCGCGGCCAGGGCATCCAGTACCTGAACGGGCGCGGACGCGGTGACCAGTACGTCATTGTGGACGTGGAGATCCCCAAGAAGCTGAACCGCACCCAGCGCGAAGCCCTGAAGGCCTTTGAGGACAGCCTGAAGGACGAGAACTACGAGAAGCGCAAGAGTTTCTTCAAGAACCTGAAGGATCGGTTCATGTCTTAAAGTTTTAAACAGCCCAGCCCCCGCAATGTGGAAAACATTGCGGGGGCTGGGTTTTGTTTATGCTAACGGAAACGGCCACGGCGGGCAGTCCTCTGGCCGCCGACAGGCAGCCGCCAACCCCACGGCCAGCCCGTAGGGGGCGGCGTCCCCGACGACCCGTGCCCGCGTCCGGCCAGTAAAAACCGTCCGGGCAATGACACTCACCCCACAAACTCCATCTCCGTATACTCCGTACTCCCGTTCAAAAATGCGTCGGCGGGGATGGTGGCGTAATTGGCAGCATAATTATGCGCGGGGTCACCCCCGAGGGTCAGCACAACGCGGCCGTCGTCCAAAAGATATTCCATAATAAGGGCCACGTCAACGCCCGCGGGGGCGGCGTTGTGTCCGATTTCATTGCCCTGTAAGTCGTAGAACGTGTAAGTGCGGGGAATGTCGTCGTTCGGAACCATAAACCACCGCAGCGCTTCGTTTTGGTGCATCGGGCGAATAAACTTTTGCGCCGTCATAATGCCCAAATCTTCCTGCGTGCCGTCACTGTGGATGCAAAGGACGGAGGAGCCGGTCCAGTAAGACGGTGTCATGTGGTAGGCGATAAAATAGAAATCGCTTCCGTTTTTGCCCGCGTAGGTGTAGGTGATATAGCCGTCCCCCTCGGGTGTGCCGTCGCAGGGATACTCAAAAATCTTTTGGATAGGCCGCCCCGTGGCAGGGTCCGTCAGGTCGAACTCATAGGTGGAGTTTTGCAGGATGGCACTGAGCATTTCGGAATCGGACGGGAGTGGGATAGGATAGTCCGAAACGATGCGGCTTGTGACAATGCCGCCGTCGGCCACGCCGAGTACATCGTAGGTTTCGATGGGAATGTCCCATTTCTCGCTTGCCCCGGTTTTCAGGTCAAGGCGCATCCCACAGGTGGGAGAGGTCGGCGCTTGGCTGTAAGACATACAGTAGACATAGCGGTCATCATACAGCTTGGCACCCCATGTGTTGGGGCCAAGCGGAATTTCCCAAACCTCGCCGCCGTCCAACGGAACGGCAAGCAGCTTGGTGTCGCTGTCATAGCGGTACATGACGACGTACAGCGTGTCGTTTGCTAAAAATTGGTATAACGTACTATACGCGCTATCGTTGTATTCGTAGAGCGCGGTTGTCTGTCTGGCGTCAGGGTCTGTTTTGTAAATGACGGTTCCAGTAAAGTTGCCCTCATCGTCAAGAGCGGGACAGGTCTGACAAATCACATTGCCGAATTTGTTCTGCCCAGTTTCGGCAAGGGCGTGCAGCTCCCCCACCGGTTCAGGTGCCGCCGTCGGTTCCGGTGTGGCGGCGGCAGTCTCCGCGGGTGCGGCTGTGGTTGCGGAATCCGCCGCCGACGCACAGGCGGACAGCGCCAGCGCCGCGGTGAGGATAAGGGAAATGCGCTTTTTCGTTTTCATGGGTACACGTCCTTTCCGGTGATTGAAAAACTCTGCGGCAGCGGGCACGGCCCACCGTGCCGTTCCCTGTAGGGCGGGCCCGTTCACTCCGCAAACGTCATCTCGCGGTATGCCGACCCGCCGTTCAGAAATTCGTCGGCGTCCATCACAGCGTACCGGGCCGCGCTGTCGTGCTCCCAGTCGTAGCCGACGACCATCAACAGGCGCCCGTCGTCCAGCATACAAAGCGGGAAGAAGGCCTCCAGCCCGGCGGGCGGGCCGCTCGTTGCGGCCAATCTCGTGGCCTTGCGTGTCGTAAATCAGATAGATGCCGTCGGTGCCGCGGGTCAGGAGCCAGCGCACCTCATCGCCCTGCAAAACCGCACAGTAATCCAGGTAATCCGGCGTTTTGGTAATGCCAAGGTCGGTCCGGGTGCCGTCCGTGCCGATGCGCAGCACGGACTGGGAAACCAAAGCGTACTCATCGTCGCACTGGTCTGCGCGGAAATAGAAGTCACTGCCGCACTTGCCAAGGTAGGTGTAGATCGTAAGGCTCCCCGGCTGCGGTATGTCATAGGGGAGGGTAAAGCAGGTCTGCCGCACCGCGCCCGTCGCGGGGTCGGCCAGGGTGTATTCCAGCGTGGTGTTCTGCAAAAGCGCCTGGGACATCTCGTCGTCGTCCGGGTAGGGCACCGGATAATCCGAGACAACGCGGCAGAGCAGCAGCGCGTCCCCGACGACATCGGGAATGTACATTGTCTCCACCGGGATATTCCACGGCGCGGTCTCCCCGTTTTCCAAGTTAAACCGCATACCGCCGGTACGGCAGAACGGCGCGGCGCTGACGCTCCGGCAGTAGAGGTAGTGACCTGCGTAAAAAACAGGCATCCAGTCGTCGTAGGAGAACGGCAGCACGCGCGCCTCACCGCCCGTCGTCGGCAGGGCCAGCATACCGCCGTCGTAGCAGATGAAATACAGCGTGTCGTCTATGATCAGCGGCGCGGACGCAAGCTGGGAGTCCGTGCGGTACATCTCATAGGTCTGCCCGGTGGTAAGGTCGGTTTTGTAGACGGTGCTGTGATCAAAGCTGCCGAGACTGTCCTCGCTGCTTGAAAAGTGGGAGACCGCCGTATAGACGCTGCTGCCGCTGACCGCGCAGGCGCTATAGGCAGAGAGGGAGTGCGGCTCGCCCGGCAGTGCTGCTTCTGTGCTGTCCTCCGCCGCGGCGCTCTCCGCCGTACTCTCAGCCGGTGCGGCCTCCGAAGCCGCCGCGGTATCGCCCGCAGACGCGCATCCGGCCAGCGCCAGCATGGCTGCCGCCAATAATAAAGCTACTTTTTTCATCCTCGAAGCTCCTTTCTGTGCCTGGTTTGCCCCTATCCTACACCCCGGATGTTGCAAAGTTGTCACACGGAGCGGGTGTTTTGGAGATTTTTGCAATTTTTTTTGCGGGAAGTGGGTGCGGGGCGTCGGGGACGCCGCCCCCTACAGGCTGGCAGTAAAGTGGATGCCTGCCCGCGGCGGGATGGGGGCATCCCGCCCTACGAATGACATAAAGTGAGTGCGTAGGGCGGCATGCCCTCATGCCGCCGCCACTCGCCGCCTGCAAAAAAGGGGAGAGCACCGTCTCCGGCACTCTCCCCATGCGTTTGTTTAAAATTCTTTTGGTTCTTTTCTTCTAAGAAAAGAACACCCGCGTCCCCCAAAATCAGAACTCGTGCTTTTCCATCAGCTTGCGGCCCATCAGAACGCCCATGACGGAGGCCATCATCAGGCCGCGGGTCCATCCGGAGGAATCGCCCAGGCAGTGCAGGCCGGAAATGTTCGTTTCCAGGTCGGTGTCCATCTTGACCTTGTTGGAGTAGAACTTCAGCTCAGGGCTGTACAGCAGCGTTTCGGGGCTGGCAAAGCCGGGCACGACCTCGTCCATCATCTTGATGAACTCGATGATGTTGACCATGGCGCGGTAGGGCATGGCGGCGGTGATGTCACCGGCCACGGCGTCCTTCAGCGTCGGGCGGACGTTCGTGCGGGCCAGCTCGTTGGCCCAGGTGCGCTTGCCGTCCAGAATATCGCCGTAGCGCTGCACCAGAATGTGGCCCGCGCCCAGCATATTCGTCAGCTCACCGACCTTCTGCGCGTAGGCGATGGGCTGGTTGAACGGCTCGGTGAAGTTGTGGCTGACCAGAATGGCCAGGTTGGTGTTGTTGCTCTTTTTCTCCTTGAAGCTGTGGCCGTTGACGACGGCGAGATCGTTGTCGTAGTTTTCCTGCGAGACGAAGCCGCCGGGGTTCTGGCAGAACGTGCGCACCTTGTTGCGCCACGGGGCCGGGTAGCCGATCAGCTTGCCCTCATACAGGACCTTGTTGATGGTCTCCATGATCTCGTTGCGGCACTCCACACGGACGCCGATATCAACGGTGCCGGGCTTGTGGGCAATGTTGTGCTCGGCGCACAGCTTTTCCAGCCAATCTGCACCGCGACGGCCCGTGGCAATAACGACCTGCTTGGCGTAGACGTCGCGGACGCCGTCCTTCTCGCGCAGGCGGACGCCCTTGCAGACGGAACCCTCGAGGATGATGTTCTCGCACTCGGTACTGAACAGCATCTCAACACCGGCGTCGGCCAGATAGTTCTGGATGTTCAGGTAGAGCTGCTGGGCCTTCTCGGTGCCCAGATGGCGGATGGGGCAGTCAACGAGCTGCAGACCCGCCTGAATGGCGCGCTTGCGGATGTCCTTGATGTCGGGACCCTCGTAGATGCCCTCGACCTTCGGGTCGGCGCCAAACTCGAGGTAAATTTTATCGGTGTAGTCAATAAGCTCCTGCGCGAAATCCTCGCCGATCAGGTCGGGCAGCTCGCCGCCGACCTGATAGGACAGGGACAGCTTGCCGTCCGAGAATGCGCCCGCGCCAGAAAAGCCGGTGGTGATGGCACAGGTCGGCTTGCAGTTTACGCAGACGCCGGTTTTATCCTTGGGGCAGTGGCGCTTTTCCACAGGCTTGCCCTTTTCGACGAGCAAAATTTTGTGGGGGGTGCTGCTCTTGCGCAGCAGCTCCAGCGCGGTGAAAATGCCGGCAGGGCCGGCGCCTACGATGATAAGGTCATACATGGATAGGGGCTCTCTCCTTTAAAAATAACTCGCGATCCTTCGCGCGGGAAACAAAATAAGGACAAACGGAGCTTGTAGGGGCGGATTCTATATCCGCCCGTGCCCGTTTGCTGATGGCACGGCGCTGCGGGCGCATATAGAATGTGCCCCTACGGCGTCACGGAACGGTTATTCACCGTCCTCCGACACATCCTTGCTCTCGGCGTCGTACACCACAGGGCCGTCGCTGCCGACATCGCGCTCGGCGGCTTCGGCCTCGTCCAGGGCGTCGCCGATGGCACCCAAGGCCGCATTGGCGGCGGCAGAGGCCATGCGGTCCAGTGTGCGCAGCTCCATGGCGGCGTAGAGAATGCAGCCTAAATTCAGCGCACCTTCGGCGATCAGCAGGATGCCGCAGAGCATGACGACGCTGACCGCCGCATCAAACGGGTGCAGCACCAGCAGTACGCCCAGGGCAACGGATACGATGCTGAACAGCAGCAGCAACCACCATTTCTGCCCCTTGCGCTTGGCAAGGTCAATGGCGGTACCGATGCGGCTCAGGCCGTCAACGACGATGAAGATGCCGAACACAACGGGCAGAAAGCTGGTCACTACCTGCGGCTTTGCCAGTGTGAAGATGCCCAGCCCCGCCGTGATGACGCCGCCCACCAGCATGAACGGCGCGGTAAAGCCGGTGCCGCGGATGCGGGCATACTGGATTAGGCAGACAATGCCGGTGACAAGCACCACAACACCAAAAATGTTGCAGATCCAGAGCAGACTGGTCTCGGGCATGATGAGCAGCAGCATACCGATGACGATATACGCGACGCTCAACAGCAGCATTCCGTTTTTGACATAGCGCAGCATAGTGTAAGGCTCCTTTTTACTTGTCGGCTTCCTGCATAGCCCTGGCGGCGGCCACGATCAGGTCGGCGCAGGCCTCGCGGCCCAGGGTCGCATTCAGGCACAGATCGTAGTTCTTGGCCTCGCCCCAGCGGTTCTCGGTGTAATAGTTGTAGTAGCTTGCACGGGCGCGGTCATGCTTGGCCAGCTGGGTCTCCCACAGGCGGTCCGGCATGTCCTTGGCGTCGGGGCGGCTCTTGGCAAACTGGATGCGGGTCTCCAGCGGCGCGTAGACGAAGGTGCGCAGCACGTTGGGGCGCTCACGCAGGACGTAGTCACCGCAGCGGCCCAGAATGACGCAGGGGCCCTCGGCGGCCAGCTCCTTGATGACGTTGCTCTGCAAAATGTAGACCTGGTCAGCCAGGGGCATCGTGTTGCCCATCATGTACAGGCTGTAGATCAGGCTGCCGCTGCGCTGGTTCTCGCTGGCGGCAATGGCCTCCTCGGTCAGACCGCTCTTTTTGGCGGCAAGGGTGATCAGCTCCTTATTATATAAGGGAATACCCAGCTTGTCGGCAACGGCCTGTGCGATCTCGCTGCCGCCGGATGCGTACTCACGCGCCATAGTGATGACCATAGGTTCCTTCATACTGATACACCTCACAATATTTTATGTAGTATGCGCAAAAAGGCATACTATTCTGCTTATATTATAACCTGATTTTGTGGAAAACGCAAGAAAAAATTGCGGGAAAGGAGCAGTGTCGGAGGGGCTTTCGTGCCTTGCCGCCAGCGTTCGTCCCCACAAAAACTGCCCGCGGCAGAACACCGCGGGCAGGGAAAACAGAATGTAAAATTTTATTCGGTCACTTCGCCGGAAATCTCCTTGATCGCGGACACGGTTGCGGCGAGATTCTGCATGTCGCTGGGCACGATCAGCTTGGTGGCCTTGCCGTCAGCGACCTTCTCCATGGCCTCCATGCTGCGCAGAGCCAGATAGTTGTGGTTGGGGTTCGCCTCGTTGATCATGCGGATGGCATCGGCCTGTGCCTTCTGGACGGTCAGCAGGGCTTCGGCTTCGCCCTCGGCCTCGCGGATGCGCTGCTGCTTCACGGCCTCGGCGCGCAGGATGGCGGACTCCTTTCGCCCTCGGCGCGGGTGATGGCAGCCTGCTTTTCGCCCTCGGCCAGCAGGATGGAGGCTCGCTTCTCGCGGTCCGCCTTCATCTGTTTCTCCATGGCCTGGCGGATCTCCACCGGCGGCTCGATGTTTTTCAGCTCGACGCGGTTGACCTTGATGCCCCAGCGGTCCGTGGCCTCGTCAAGGCTGGCGGTGATCTTCGTGTTGATGAGGTCGCGGCTCGTCAGGGTCTCGTCGAGCGTCATCGAGCCGATGATGTCACGCAGCGTCGTGGCGGACAGGTTCTCGATGGCCTGGATCGGGCGGTTCACGCCGTAGGCGTACATCTTGGCGTCAAACACCTGAAAGAAAACGACGGTGTCGATCATCATCGTGACGTTGTCGCGGGTGATGACGGGCTGCGGCGGGAAGTCGGCGGCCTCCTCCTTCAGCGAGACCTTGCGGGAGATGCGCTCGACAAACGGTGTGCGGATGTGCAGGCCCGCGCCCCAGGTATCCTTGTAGACGCCGAGCCACTCGGTGACATAGGCGTTGGACTGCGGCACAATAACGATGCAGCGCACCAAAACCACCAGAATAATGATGAGCAGGATGGCAAAGACTAACAGCATTTGGGGGTCCTCCTTTTTCCTTTGTGATTTAAACCGCAGCCGCGTCAGCGGTCACGGGAGCGACAATAAGGATCGCACCGTCCACGGCCACGACCTTGCAGCGGGTGCCCTGCGGGAGTGTGACCTCGGCGCGGGCCTGCCAGTCCAGACCGTCCACGCGGACCCGGCCCGGAAGGCCGGGCTCAATGTCCACAAGCACAACGCCCTGCTTGCCGATGGTCAGCGGCGAGCCGTTCGTGACAGGGGCACGGTGCGCGCCGCGCCGACTGATGAGCCGGGGCAGCATCAGGCCGAGCGTAATGGCCGATACAACGGCAAAAACAAGCATCTGCCAGCCAAAGCCGACATTAAAAAAGCTGACCAGCATGGCCGCGGCAGCGCCCACCGCAAACCAGACCGAGACAAGCGCCGTTGTGGCGGCCTCGACCATGATGAACGCCACGACGGCAACCAGCCATAAAATCGTATCAAACCACATGGAAATCTCCTCGTATTATAAAGTAGTAGTTATTAGAGTCCCTCTCCAAGGACAAAATGCTACAATAGACAAGGTGCTGTGGATTGGTTTAAACCTCCTACCGCAAGACGGTTTCGGAAAGGCTCCAACCACGGCTCTTTGTTTTTAGTGTTAATCAGTTAGATACCGCCAGACGGTTTATATAGAACGAGGTTACATAGCAAAGAGGTGTGGCTCTAAGCAGCACTGTAAAATAAAACGCCGGAGGTAAAAAGAAATGATTTTTGTTGGTATCGATGTTGCAAAGGACAAGCACGATTGCTTTATCCTCAACTCGGAAGGAACGGTCTTGGCAGATGTATTTACCATTGCCAATAACCGCATCGGTTTTGAGACGCTTCTTTCAAGAATCCAAAGCTGTTCCCAAGGTGAAAGCAAAATAAAAGTAGGGCTTGAAGCCACAGGACATTACAGCTACAATCTGCTGGGGTTTCTTTTAGACAGCGGCCTGGCAACCTATGTCATTAACCCTCTGCACACGAACCTCTACCGGAAAAGTCTCAGCCTGCGAAGAACCAAAACAGATCGGATAGACGCGCGTACCATTGCAATGATGCTCATGTCTGATGTGGACCTCAAGTCCTACTCAAAATACAGCATACCACAATGAAGAGCTAAAGTCACTAACCAGATACAGATTTGATAAGGTAAAAGAGCGCGCCAAGCTGAAAAGCTCCGTTGCGCGGTTAGTGAATATTCTGTTTCCGGAGCTCGAAAAGCTGGTCTCAAGCCTGCACATCGCTGTTGTATACGCACTGCTGAGCAACTATCCAGGTGCAAGCTATATCGCAAACGCTAATACTGAAGAACTCGCTGAGACTCTTTGCACCGCCTCTAAAGGTCGTTATACCAAGTCTAAAACCGCGAAAATCCAAGTAGCCGCAGGGGTCTCCATTGGCTCGAAAATGCCTGCTAAGTCTATGGAGTTGAAACACACGATTGCTCTCATCCGCGAGCTGGACAAAGAAATTTCTGAGGTAGAATCCGCAATTGACAAGATTACATCTCAGATGGATTCTCCCATCTTTACAATCCCCGGTATTGGCCGACATATGGGTGCAATGATTCTTGCTGAAGTTGGAGATTTTTCCAACAACTTTGCAAGCGCAGACAAGTTGCTGGCTTATGCTGGACTCTCTCCATCTACATATCAGTCAGGGCAACTGCAAAACTGTTATGCTCACATGGAAAAGCGTGGCTCCAGATATTTGCGATATGCTCTTTTCAATGCCGCCAAATATGTTTGCCTTTGGTGTCCTACATTCTCGGCCTATCTTGAAAAGAAGCGTTCTGAGGGAAAGCATTACAATGTTGCCATCTCTCATGCTGCTAAAAAGCTGGTAAGGCTTATTTTTGCTATGCAGCGTTCTGGGAAAGCCTTCTTAGCTGATTATTAAGCGTGCGATTTTATACGGAGCGAGTATCCGACAACGGATGCTCTTGTTTGCTATACCAATTTTCACCACCTTAAAATTTCTCTCGAAAATTTTGTTTTGGGGCTTGACTTTTAATAGTTAGTCTTTCAGGGACAGAAAGCGGCTTTGTGACCACTTTAACATTATGACGGTATTCTGTCAAGATTGCCGAAGAAATTTTACAAAACTGCAGGAAAAGTGCAAAGGATCGCACCCCCCTTTCGAGCGGCTTTGCGGGGAGAGGCCTTGACCCCTCCGCGGCGGGGTGAGGGCACCCCGCCCTACAGTTTGCTTGTAAGGGGGGATGTAGGGCGGCATGCCCTCATGCCGCCGGGATGTGTGCGGCTGCAGCAAAGTGCCCGGGGCGTCGGGGACGCCGCCCCCATACAGCACCGACGCGCCCGGCAGGCGGGCACTGACGCGGATTTTCACGAAAAACATCGGTTTTCCGTAAATTATTGTAATTTCCAATCATACGGCTCTTTACCTTTTGAAAAAAAGTGGTATAACAGAAGCAAGTAAGGTGAGAAAATTACGCGCTGTAAACAGTGTACCACAAAACAGGAGGAGCGACAATGAAAAACTGTTTTGACCGCACACCCCACACGATGAAGGACTGGCTGCTGCTGGCGGCGGGCGTCGCGGCGGTGTTTGCCGCGGCAGACTGGCTGCCGGGCGTACTGCGCGGGGCCGGGGCGTTTCTCGGGCTGCTGGCACCGTTTGGCTGGGGGCTGCTGCTGGCCTATGTACTGGACATACCCACGCGCTTTTTTGCGAAAAAGCTCTTTGGCGGCAGGCGCGGCGGGGCGATGGCCGTCAGCTATGCGCTGTTTTTCGGTGCGCTGGCACTGCTGGCGGCGCTCATCGTCCCGCAGCTCGTGCAGAGCGTGACGACCTTTGCCGGGCGGCTCGGCGCGTATGAGGAGACCATCCGCGGCCTGCTGGTCTGGGTGCAAAATACGTTCGGTATCGATACGGCCACGGCGGAACAGCTTGTGCAGATGGTGGGCACGGCACTGCAAAATTGGTTCGGCGATTTGTCCCGCAGTGCGGCGCGTGCGGCGGCGGATTTCGTCTCCGGCGCGGCGGGGGCTGCGGGCAACGCCGTGGTGGCACTGGCCGCCAGCATCTACCTGCTCTCCGGCAAGGAGGCGCTGCTCCGCGCGGCCCGGGCGTGTCTGCACGCGGCGCTGCCGCCGCGTGCCGCGGGCAGTGTGCTGGAAATCTGCCGTCTTGCCAACAAAATTTTCAGCGGCTACATCGGCGGGCAGCTGGTGGACGCCCTGCTCGTGGGCGGGGAAACATTTGCGCTGATGTCGATCTTCGGGCTGGAATACGCGCCGCTGCTGTCCGTGCTGGTCGGCGTGACAAACATTGTCCCGGTGCTGGGGCCGTTCCTCGGTGCGGTGCCGGGGCTCATCATCCTGCTGCTGGAATTGCCCTGGAAGGCGGCAGAATTTGCCATCATTATTTTTGTGGTCCAGCAGGTGGACGGCAACTTTATTGCGCCGCGCATTCTGGGCGGGGCCACCGGCCTGCCGGGGCTGGGCGTGCTGTTGGCCATCGTGGTGGGCGGGGCGTGGTTCGGCATCCCGGGCATGGTGCTGGGCGTGCCGACGCTGGCCGTGCTGGCGGCGCTGCTCAAACAGGCTGTCGGGGCAGGGCTGACGGCCCGCGGCCTGGATGAAAACGGTGAGCCGCGCCGGAATTTACCAGGCGGGCCGCAAGAAAATTAACAAGTTATTCCTTGCAATACAGGCGTGCATAGCGTACAATACTCTTGTAAAATGATGTAAAAGGAGCGGAGCATTTGAAAGAGGAACATATCTGGACCAAAAAGCCGGAGACGATGCTGGACTGGTTCTGCGTGGTCGGGGCCTGTATTGCGCTGTATCTGACTTTGAACAATCTGGGGTACTTTCTGGGGAAAATCGGTGTGTTTATCGGCATCGTGTCGCCGTTTGCGGGCGGCATAGTCATTGCCTATGTGCTTGACCCGATGGTCAAGTTCTTCTACACAAAGCTGTTTAAAGAGAAGAAAAAGACGCGCGGATTCGCGATCCTTCTGGCGTATCTGGTGGCAATTCTGCTGCTTGTGCTGCTGGCATGGCTGGTCATCCCGCAGATCGTGGACAGCATCGCCATGCTGTTTACGAACTTCCCAAGCTACATACAGAGCGTACAGGATATGCTGGGCATGGCTCAGGAGCGCTTCGGCGTTGACCTGTCGTCGGCCACAAAAGTGCTGGACGATTCCGAGGCGATGGTCAAGGAAATCTACAGCATGGCCAGCGCCGCCATGCCGCAGATCGTGGCCAGCATCGGCAGCGTGGCATCGAACTTTGTGGCAATCTTCACCTCGATTGCGGCCAGCATCTATATGCTGGCGGACAAGGAGCATCTGCTCCATCAGCTGCGCACGCTGGCGCATGCCTTCCTGCCGGAAAAGGCTGCGGAAAACACGCTGCGCATCTGCCATTATGCCAACGTGAATTTCACGGGCTTCTTTGTGGGCAAGATCGTCGACTCGGCCATCATCGGCGTTATCACGTTTGTGGCAATGGCGATCCTGCGGCTCGATTTTGCACTGCTCATCAGTGTGTTTATCGGCATCACGAATATTATCCCGGTATTTGGCCCCTTCATCGGCGCGATCCCCAGCATCTTCATTCTGCTGTTGGTTGACCCGATCCAGGCGGTCATCTTCGGCGTGCTGATTCTGGTCATCCAGCAGGTGGACGGCAACTTCATCGGCCCGAAGATCCTGGGCTCGTCCATCGGCATCTCTGCCTTGTGGATCCTGTTTTCCATCGTGGTCGGCGGCGACCTGTTCGGTCTTGTGGGCATGGTCGTCGGCGTGCCGCTCTTTGCGACCTTCTACGGCCTGGCGCGGGAATTTGTGCACTATATGCTGGACAAGCGCGGGCTGGACAGCGAGGGAAACCACGTTGGTGAAGTGGTGGAGGATGAGGAGAACGTGTTTGAGTGATGCAAGGGGGGAACGGGCGGTGTAATGCACGCCCGGCAAAGCCCCTCCGGCCATCGCTGCGCTCGGCCACCTCCCCTGTGAGGGGAGGCTTTAGACGCGGGTGAAGCCGGCCTGAGGGGCTCTGCCCGGTTACGGCTGCCCGGCACTTGGCCCCTCTGTCCTTTCTTTATAAAGAAAGGACCAAAGAAATTTCAGCGTCTTACCCCAAAAGCAAAGCACCTGTTTACTGCTTTTTACCGCAGCAAACAGGTGCTTATTTCTTATGGCTTTGTCTGTGGCTGATTCTGTGCGCCCGGCAGCAGGGTCACCACATCCCGCAGCAGTACCAGCGGGCTTTCGCCCTTCTGCACGCGCAGGCTGAAATAGGGTCGGCCCAGTGCATTGTACAGCACCCGATGCGGGAACTTTTCCATGACCTCGCCCAGCTGCTTTGGCCCGACGATGTCACTATACAAAATCAGCTGGTCGCCCCGCTGCACGATCTCGGCAATGCCTACGCGGGCGGCGGTCACGCGCACGAGGGATACATCCACCAGCCCCTGCACACTCTTGGGCGGGCTGCCGTAGCGGTCAATCAGCTCGTCGAGCACGTCCTCGGCGTCGCTCGTCGTCTCGATGGCCGCAATGCGCTTGTATGCCTCGATGCGCCCGGCAGCGTCCGGGATATATTCCTCCGGCAGGAATGCGTCCACGGTGATGTCCACCAGGCAGTCGCTCTTGTCGGGGGCGGGGGCCTCGCCGCGGGCCGCGGCAATGGCCTGACCCAGCATCTTCACGTACAAATCGTAGCCGACGGCCTCCATGTGGCCGTGCTGGCTGTGGCCCAAAAGACTGCCCGCACCGCGGATCTGCAAGTCGCGCATCGCAATGCGGAAGCCCGACCCGAACGACGTGAACTCCCGGATGGCCGAAAGCCGCTTGGCCGCGATTTCGGTCAGCACCTTATCGCGTGTGAAGGTGAAATACGCATACGCCTTGCGGGAGCTGCGTCCCACGCGGCCGCGGATCTGGTACAACTGGCTTAAACCCATGCGGTCGGCATTTTCAATGATAAGCGTGTTGCAGTTGCGCACGTCGACGCCGGTCTCGATCAGCGTGGTGCAGACCAAAATGTCAATTTCATTGTCCAGCAATTGCTGCCACACCGAGGAAATCTGCTCCTCGGTCATCTTGCCGTGGGCAATGCCGATACGTGCCCCGGGCACGAGCTTGCCCACCCGCGCGGCGCATTCCTCAATGTTGTCCACGCGGTTGTGCAGGTAGTAGACCTGCCCGCCGCGGGCCAGCTCCTTGCGGATGGCCTCGGCCACGATGCCCTCGTCGTACTCCAGCACGTAGGTTTCCACGGGCTGGCGCTCAAAGGGCGGTTGCTCCAGTGTGGACATATCCCGGATGCCGGACAGCGCCATGTTCAGTGTGCGGGGGATGGGCGTGGCCGACAGCGTGAGCATATCCACGCCGATGAAGCTCTCTTTGAGCTTTTCCTTGTGCTTGACGCCGAACCGCTGCTCCTCGTCGATGATGACAAGGCCCAGGTCCTTGAATTTCACATCGCCGGACAGCAGCCGGTGCGTGCCGACTACAATGTCCACGGTGCCGTCCTTCAGCCCGCGCAGCGTCTCCTTCTGCTCCTTGGGGGTGCGGTAGCGGGACAAAAGCCCGATGCGGATGGGGAAGGACTCCATGCGGGTCAGCGCGGTGTTGAAGTGCTGCCACGCCAGAATCGTCGTGGGGGCCAGGATTGCGCACTGCTTGCCGCCCATCACGCATTTGAACGCGGCGCGCAGTGCGACCTCGGTCTTGCCGACGCCGACGTCGCCGCACAGCAGCCGGTCCATGGGCCAGGGCTCTTCCATATCGTGCTTGATGTCGGCGGCGCAGGTCAGCTGGTCGGGGGTCTCATCGTAGGCGAAGCGCTGCTCAAAATCCCCCTGCCAGGTGTCGTCGGACGGGAAAGCGTGACCCTTGGCCTGCTTGCGGCGGGCGTAGAGCTCGATCAGCTCTTTCGCCATCTGCTCCGTGGCGGCCTTGACCTTTTTGCGGGTCTTGGCCCAGTCGCTGCCGCCCAGGCGGGACAGTTTCACGTTGTCGCTGTCGTTGGGGGCGGTGTAGCGGGACAGCAGGTCCAGCTGGGTGACCGGGACGTAGAGCACGTCCTTTTTGTCGTACTCGATGCGCAGATAATCCTTGGTGACGCCCTGCACGGCCATCCGCTGGATGCCCGCATAGCGGCCGATGCCGTGGTTCTGGTGTACCACCAGGTCGCCCACAGCGATTTCGCTTAAACTGTTCAGCGCGTCTTTATTGCGCTTTTTCTTTTTCTGTGCGCCGCTCACGCCGAAGGCGCGGGCCGTAAACACGGCGTATTTCGCAAAGGGCACGCTGCACCCGGCGGAAAGCTGCCCCGGCAGGATCTGCACCAACCCGGCGCTCGGCTCCGCCGCCGCGTCCGTTGTGACGTTCAGCCCTTTGGTGCGCAGGTCGGCGGCCAGACCCGCCGCCGCACGGGGCGTGCCGGCCATGACCGTGACCGCCGTGCCGCCGCTGCAAAGCGGCTGGATGTCCTCCAGCAGCGCCGCGACCTCGCCGCCCCAGGCGGGCAGCGTGTGGGCGGGCGCGTTGACGATGGTTTTCAGCGCCACATCGGGCATGCTGCGGGCAAAGTTCTCGGCGCAGAGCGTGCGGTGTGCGGCGCACTGCGCCCAGAGCCAGCCGCTCTCGGCGTAGAGCTTATCCAGCCCTGCCGCCAGCACGCCGTCCTCCAGCAGGGCGGAAAGCTCCTCGCCCCGGCGGAACGCGGTGGCGCGCTCGGCCTCCCGCAGGGAGGCCGGCTCCTCCAGGATCAGCAGCGGATCGTCAAAGTAGTCTAAAATCGTCGCGGGCTCGGGATAGCGCAGCGTGAGATATTTGTCCATGTTGACGGGCATCACGCCGCCGTCCAGCTGTGCCAGGTCCGCAGCGGTGCAGGTCTCTAAGGCGGTGCGCCGCCTGCCGCGGGCCTTTTTGATATAGGAGCGGATCTTCTCCGCTGCGTCGGCGGGCTGACCGAACAGTATCTCCCGCGCGGGGGAGACGTAGATTTTTTCAATGGGGTCCTCGCGGCGCTGGGTGGCCAGGTCGAAGGTGTGCATCGTGTCGATCTCGTCGCCCCAGAACTCCATGCGGGCGGGCTGCTTCATGTCGGGCGCGTAGATGTCCGCAATGTCGCCGCGGATCGAAAACTGACCCGGGCCGTCCACCTGGTCGCGCCGCGTATAGCCTGCGCCGTACAAAAGCGCGGTCAGCTCGGCGCGGGGCAGTGTGTCGCCGGGGCGCAGGCTGCGGGTGTTCGCGCAGAAATCCGCCCGCGGCGTCGTGTATTGGGTCAGGCCCTCGTCGGGCACGCAGACAGCCTGCAGCCGCCCGCCGACGAGGTCGCCCAGCACGGCCAGACGGCGGTATTCGTACTCGCGGCCCGTGCCCTCGATGGGGCGCAGCACATAGTCGCGGGCAGGGAAGACTGCCGCCGCCACGCCCAGCGCGTTCAGGTCGCCCGCAAACCGGGTCGCCTCGGCCTCGCCGGGCGTCACGATGCAGAGCGGCTTGTCGAGGGCCTTCGCCAGCGCGGCATAGACCATCGCCCGGCCCGACCCCGGTATGCCAAATAAGGCGCAAGCCCCCGGACCCCCGAGCGCCTGCGCCAGTTTTGCGTATTCGTCTGTTTTGGTGAAAAGTGCGTTGAACATAAAAGAACCCATTGTATAAAGCAAACGTAGGGCGGGGTGACCTCACCCCGCCGCGGCGGCCTGAGGTCAGGCCGCCCTACGTCTGACCGAAAATTGGCTTCTTGCTTATCAGCCGTTCAAGAACTCCGTCTTGAGCCAGCCGTAGGTGCCGTTGTAGTTCACAACGACCCAGCTGCCGTCCTCATTGGTGCCCAGCGCGGTCACGCCGGTGGAGGCGGGCACCTGACCGATCTTGTCATAGTCGGTGCCGGGGCCGCCGCGCATGTTCAGGTTGTTGCCGTCGGTCACGGTGTAGGTCGGCTGCTCACCCTCATTATAATAGGTGGTGGGCTGCACGCTCAGGCCCTCGTACTCGGGCACGGGCGTGGGCTCCGGCGTCGGCTCGGGGGTGGCCTCGGGCTCGGCGGGCACCTCCTCGGCAGAGGCGCTCTCTGCGGTAAAGCTGTCGGCGGTGGGATCGTCAACGCCCTCCGCGGGGGCACTGCTGCTGATGGTATCGCCGGAGGCGGGCTTGCTGCCGCCGGTTTGGCCGTCAAAGGTGCCGCTCAGCAGCAGGACACTGAAAATGATGGAGGCGACGAGCGCTACAGCGCAGAGCACCAGACGGGTCATTGCTTTTTTACGGATTTCACTCATGATTCACGTCCCCTTAATGGTTGAACTTGTTCTGAGCGTATTGCAGGTTGCCGTCCATCAGCAGCTTGCAGGCGTCCTCAATGTCCGGGTAGCGGTCGGTCATGGCCTTGCGGTCTGCGGGGGGCAGCTTGCCCAGCACCCAGGCGGCCAGGTCGTACTGCGGGTTGGGCTTGGCGCCGATGCCGATGCGGATGCGGCTGAAATTCTCGGTGCCCAGGCTGGCGATGATGCTTTTCAGCCCGTTATGGCCGCCCGCCGAGCCGTGGGGTCGGATACGCAGGTGGCCCGGCTCCTGGGTGATGTCGTCGCACAGTACGATGACGTGGTCGGCGGGGATCTTATAAAAGTTAGCGGCGGGGGCAATGCTCTGGCCGCTCAGGTTCATATAGGTCAGCGGCTTCAGCAGCACGACCTTGTGGCCGCCCACCTGGGCGGTGCCGTACAGGCCTTGCCACTTGGCTTTGGCAATGTCGCAGTGCCACTGCGCAGCCAGATAATCCAGCGCCTCAAACCCGGCGTTGTGGCGGGTGCCGTCATATTTCGGTTCGGGGTTGCCCAGTCCGGCAATCAGCCAGTCCGCCCCGGAGGTCATTTCGAACATAGATATATCCTTTGAAAAATCGTGAAGTACCGTAGGGGCCGGGCATGCCCGGCCCGGCAGCGTAAGATAAGCGGCTGTTTATGGGAAGGCCGCGGGGCGTCGAGGACGCCGCCCTCTACAACGCTTTACTTCCCTTTCTTCTCCGCTTCCAGCTTCTGCTTCTTGGCGATATACTTCTCCAGCTTGCGCTCGCCCCAGCCGTCGATCTCGGCCTGCTTGGCGCGCTCGATGCTCAGGGAACCGGCGGGCACATCGTGGCCGATGGTGGAACCGGCGGCGGTGAAGGCATGGTCGCCCACGGTGACGGGGGCCACCAGGTTGGTGTTGCAGCCGATGAACGCATAGTCGCCGATGGTCGTGTGGAACTTGCCCTCGCCGTCGTAGTTGCAGGTGACGGTGCCGCAGCCAAAGTTGCAGTACTTGCCCACGGTGGCATCGCCGATGTAGGTCAGATGGCTGACGGTGTTGCCCTCGGCAAAGTCGGCGTTCTTGGTCTCGACGTAAGCGCCCAGGTGGCAGCCATCGGCGGTCTTGGTGCCGGTGCGCACATGGGTGAAGGGACCGATCTTGTTGTTGGGACCGATGTGGCTCTCGTAGCACTGGCTGGCGTTGATGGTGGTGCCGGCCTCGACGACGGTATCCTCCAGCAGGGTGTTGGGGCCGATAACGCAGTCCGGGCCGATGACCGTCTGGCCGCGCAGGATGCAGCCCGGCAGGATGGTCGCACCGGGGGCAATGATGACCTCCGGCTCGATGCAGACGTTATCGCTGATAAAATTCACGCCGTTATCCAGATGGCGCTCAAACGTGGCGGCATAGCGCTGCTGTGCCAGCTCGAAATTCTCTCTTGCGGTAGACATATAGCGGTTCTTCCTTTATACACTCATTTCGTGCCCGCGGCGCACGAGGGCTGCCGACGGACCTTATACCTATATATTGTATAACATGCGGCGCATTTTAGCAAGCCGAAAAACGCCGTTCGCCGTAAAAATTTACCGCGGCACTCAAAAAGAAAAAAGTGACAGTTCAAAAAACATTTCGAACTTCCCACCCATTATAAAATACACGATTTTTGTGCAAAATGCAATACCTGAACCAAAAAAGTTTGGCTACTTTTCAGCGAAACTATTGAGCATTTTTTTAACAATCTACTGGAAATCTGTCTTTCGGTCTGTTATAATGGACTATGCAAACATGATTTATGTGATGCAAACACGTCACCAATTTGGGAGGTAACTATGAGCAAGAAATTCTTGTATCTGTTCAAAGAGGGCCATGACGCCTTCGGCGGCGACCAGACCACCATGAAGAATACTCTGGGTGGTAAGGGTGCCGGCCTGGCCGAGATGACCCACGCCGGCATGCCGGTTCCGCAGGGCTTCACCATCACCACCGAGGCCTGCACCCAGTACTATGCTGACAACCGCGAGATCAACGATGAGATCAAGGCAGACATCTTCAAATACATGGGCATCCTCGAGGAGCAGACCGGTAAGACCTTCGGCTCCATCGAGAACCCCCTGCTGGTTTCCGTCCGTTCCGGCGCACGTCAGTCCATGCCCGGCATGATGGACACCATCCTGAACCTCGGCCTGAACGATCAGGCTGTTGAGGGTCTGGCCAAAAAGACCAACAACCCCCGTTTTGCCTACGACTGCTACCGCCGCTTCATCCAGATGTACTCTGACGTCGTCATGGAGCTGGGCAAGAGCTTCTTCGAGGAGCGCATCGACGCTATGAAGGAGCGCAAGGGCGTCAAGCAGGACGTTGAGCTGGACGCCAACGACCTGAAGGAGCTCGTCAAGGAGTTCAAGCAGATCTACCTTGAGAAGCAGGGCGAGGAGTTCCCGCAGGACCCCAAGGAGCAGCTGATCGGTGCCGTCAAGGCCGTGTTCCGTTCCTGGGATAACCCCCGCGCCAACGTGTATCGTAAGATGAACGAGATCCCCTACGAGTGGGGCACTGCCGTCAACGTGCAGCAGATGGCCTTCGGTAACTCCGGTATGCGTTCCGGCACCGGCGTTGCCTTCACCCGTAACCCCGCCACCGGCGAGAAGAAGCTGATGGGCGAGTACCTGATCAACGCTCAGGGCGAGGACGTCGTCGCCGGTATCCGTACTCCTTCTCCCATCAGCAAGCTGCATGAGGAGATGCCCGAGGTCTACGATCAGTTCGTTGAGATCGCTACCCGCCTCGAGAACTACTACAAGGATATGCAGGACATGGAGTTCACCATCGAGGATGGCAAGCTCTTCATGCTGCAGACCCGTAACGGCAAGCGCACCGCCCAGGCTGCTCTGCAGATCGCCTGCGACCTGGTCGACGAGGGCGTTATCGACGAAAAGACCGCTGTTCTGCGCGTCGAGCCCAAGCAGCTGGACACCCTGCTGCACCCGCAGTTTGATGCTGCCGCTCTGAAGGCCGCCGAGGCAATCGGCAAGGGCCTGGCCGCTTCTCCGGGATCTGCCTGCGGCCGCGTCGTATTCTCTGCTGAGGACGCCGAGGAGAAGGTCAAGGACGACGCTTGGAAGAAGGTCGTTCTGGTCCGCCTTGAGACCTCTCCCGAGGACATCGTCGGCATGCAGGTCTCTCAGGGTATCCTGACCGTCCGCGGCGGTATGACAAGCCACGCTGCTGTTGTCGCCCGCGGCATGGGCACCTGCTGCGTCTCCGGCTGCGGCAACGATAACAACGTCGCCATCGACTATGACGCCAAGGTCATCACCGTCAACGGCCATGTCTTCCACGAGGGCGACTGGATGAGCATCGACGGCTCCACCGGCAACATCTACGAGGGCCAGATCGCTACTGTCGCTTCCACCGAGAACGCCAACTTCAAGCGCTTCATGGGCTGGGCTGACGCAAACCGCCAGATGAAGGTCATGACCAACGCCGACAACCCGCGTGACGCGCAGAACGCCGTTGACATGGGTGCCGAGGGCATCGGTCTGTGCCGTACCGAGCACATGTTCTTCGCCGAGGACCGCATCAAGGCTGTCCGTGAGATGATCTGCGCCCGTACCGTTGAGGAGCGCAAGGCTGCCCTGGCTAAGGTAGAGCCGTTCCAGGAGGCCGACTTCACCGCTATGTACCGCATCATGGGCGAGCGTCCGATGACCATCCGTTATCTGGATCCGCCGCTGCATGAGTTCCTGCCCACCAAGGGCGAGGACATCGAGGCTCTGGCTAAGGACATGGGTATGACCACCGAGGAGCTGAACAACGTGGTTGTCAGCCTGCACGAGTTCAACCCCATGATGGGTCACCGTGGCTGCCGTTTGGCTGTTACCTATCCCGAGATCGCCGAGATGCAGACCAACGCTGTGATCAAGGCTGCCCTCAAGGTTTCTGCCGAAACCGGCAAGATGATCACCCCCCACATCATGATTCCTCTGGTGGGCGAGGTCAAGGAGCTGAAGTTTGTCAAGGACGTTGTCGTCAAGACTGCCGATGCCCTGATCGCCGCTGCCGGTGTTGACATGAAGTACGAGGTCGGCACCATGATCGAGATCCCGCGTGCCGCTCTGACCGCCGGTGAGATCGCCAAGGAAGCTGACTTCTTCAGCTTCGGCACCAACGACTTGACCCAGATGACCTTCGGCTTCAGCCGTGACGACGCTGCCAAGTTCTTGACTGCCTACTACGACGCCAAAATCTACGAGAGTGATCCGTTCCAGCATCTGGATCAGATCGGCGTTGGCAAGCTGGTCAAGATGGCTGCCCACGATGGCCGCGCGACCAACCCGAACTTGGGTCTGGGCATCTGCGGCGAGCACGGCGGCGATCCCAGCAGCGTCGAGTTCTGCCACAACGTTGGCCTGGACTACGTCAGCTGCTCTCCCTACCGTGTTCCCATCGCCCGCCTGGCCGCCGCACAGGCAGCAATTAAAAATCCACGTTCTTGAATCACGTAGATTTTTACAATTAAATGTGGATTACGATAAGGCTCGTTCTTATCGAAATTCGCGTGGCTGCGTGCTTTGGCCGAAGCAATGGAAAGACCTGACGGTTAAGGTCGTTCTATAAATCATAGCAAGCCCCTAATCGCTGTACTACAGTGATTAGGGGCTTTTTTTATGCAAAAATGCCCTTTGGGTACATTTTTGGCAAAAAGTATACGATTTTTGGGTACATTTTTGGGGTCAAATCGGGGTACTTAAGAGCTATCAAAAAACCGCAGGAGTACGCAGCATGACAAAGAAAACATCGCCTGCTTACAGAGCAAGCAAAGAGGAAACTATTCCAATAAATAAGTTGCATCCATTCTCCAATCATCCGTTCCATATCCGACATGATCTGGAATTCAGTGAATTGGTAGACAGTATTTCAGAGAGCGGCATCATTACGCCCATCATCGTCAGACCAAAGGTTGGTGTCGGCTATGAAGTGATAAGCGGACATCGCCGGTGGGAGGCTTGTAAGGAACTCGGCATCGAAAGCATCCCTGCTAGAGTGGAATACATTGACGATGACGAAGCCACGATCCTGATGGTCAACAGCAATATCCAGCGTGAGCATGTGTTGCCAAGTGAGAAGGCGTTTGCTTATAAAATGCGCATGGAAGCGATGAAACATCAAGGAAAAAAGCAACTTCGTCCCAACTTGGGACAAAGTTGAGAACACTTGATGCTATGGGTAAAGAAGTTGATGAAAGCCGTAATCAAATACATCGTTACATTCGTTTGACGTATCCTAATTCCATCCATCTTGCAAATGGTCGATGACGGTCGCATCGCATTCAACCCAGCGGTCGAAATCTCCTATATGACAGAGGAACACCAGACATGGCTCAAAGAAGAAATGGATATGTGTGATGCTACACCGTCTTTGGTTCAGTCTCGGACGCTAAAGGATATGAGCCGAAATGGAACGCTGACGGAGAAGTACCTGCATACCCTGCTGACAGAAGAAAAGCCGAATCAGCGACAGAAATTCTTCCTAAATCAGTCTGATGTGCAGCAGTACTTCCCATCCAGCTATACACCGCAGCAGATGCAGAATGTCATCATTTCGTTGCTGCGGAATTGGGAGCACAAGCGCTCCAGCCGCCAGCGACCACAGCGCGAAGAGGAACTGGAAAGATAAGCGAAAAGTACAATATGTAATAGCTTACGAAACGTAGTTTTGTAGGCTTTCTTAGCTGCACCCATTTTTAGGCAGGAGAAGTGAGATGCAATACGAATATTTTTACGGCGTTCAAGCCGAGCAGTTCTCTTTTTACCGTATACCCAAAGCGCTATTTACAGAGCCGAACTTCAGGGAGCTGTCCACCGATGCCAAGGTACTGTATGGGATTCTGCTGGATCGAATGAGTTTGTCGCTGAAAAATCAATGGTTAGATGCACAGAACAAGGTTTACATTATCTTCACAGTGGAGGAAATCATGGATGCACTGAACTGTGCCAACCAGAAAGCCACGCGCCTGATGGTGGAACTGGAAAAGCAGGCAGGGCTTATCGAGCGCAAGCGACAGGGGCTTGGTAGACCAAATTTGATTTATGTAAAAAACTTCGCAGCAACGATAAATAGCAAGAGCTGTGAAAAAGGTGATTCTTGATATGTGATTTTCACACTTCTGGATTCTTGAAAATCACACGGAACTAATACTGATAATAATTAGACTGATTATAGTGATACTGAGAATATAAATTACAGTTAGGAAAACAGAATAGGTGGTAGAGTATGCCCCGGTGTAACAGAGCAGGAAATCGCCCAAGCGAAGCAGATGAATCTGTACCAGTATATGCAGCTGTGTGAGCCGGACAACTTCAAACCGGAAGGACCCGGACAATTCCGCCACAAAGGGCACAGTTCGTTGACCTTTGCAGAGGATGGTTCGTGGACGTACTTCAAAACGAAAGCTACCGGCCGCACCGCGCTGAACTATCTCATAGCGGTTGAAGGTGTTTCGTTTGTAGAAGCGGTGCGGGAAATCAATCGGATACAGGGCGGTGTCCGTCCTTCTTTCCAACCTGTAAAAGCACCCCCACCCCCCTGCCGAGAAGAAACCGGCAAAGGAATTCAAGCTGCCGAAGCCAGATAAAAACAACTACGCTGCTACTGCCTATCTTCGCAAGCGCTGCATCCACCCCAATGTGCTGACGGTCTGTAAGCAAAAAGAAAATCCTGTACCAGACGAGCTTCAAGGATCATCCGAATTGCGTATTTGTCGGGCGCGATGGAAATGGAGAGGCCAAGGGCGGCAGCTTGCGCGGTTGTTCGCAAATCCAGTTTCGCCGTGATATTCCCGGCAGCAAGAAGATATATCCGTTCTACATCGAAGCTGCTGCCGCTGCCGACACGGTGGAAGTGTACGAAGCGCCGATAGATGCCATGTCAGGCGCATCCCTCAAAATCATGCAGCACACCGGAAATTGGCGCGGCGTTCACTATCTGGCGCTGGGCGGTACGGATTACGCTGCACTGGATGCGTTTCTTACATACTATCCGAACATAACCCATATTGTCCTGTGCCTTGATAATGACGAAGCCGGTAGAACCAGAACGCAGGACATTATCAAGCACTTGGAGGGCAGCGGCAAAACCGTGGAAGATCGTCCGCCGCCTATCGGCAAGGACTATAACGACACGCTGGTGCAGGTCACGCAGGAATACCAAAAGCACTGTATCAGCTTGGATGATATTTTGCAGGAGGAAACCAGATGAAAACTATTGCTATCGCAAACCAGAAGGGCGGCACCGGCAAAACGACTACCGCGTACAACCTGGGCATTGCCCTTACCCAGCAGGGCTACCGTGTACTCATGGTAGATTTTGACCCGCAAGGCAATCTGTCCTGCTACTGCGGTATCCCGCCTGAACAGGACCTTGAGCAGACAATCACAGAGCTGCTGATGAAAGTTGCCTATGAAAAGCCCCTCTCCCACAGAGAGTGCGTTTATCAGAGCAAGCGCACGGATGACTCTGCACCACAGGTGGATTTCATTCCATCCAATCTCCGGCTGGCCAGCTTTGAGCTGGCAATGGGCACCATGATGTGCCGCGAGGTGCTGCTGAAAACCTGTCTGGAGCAGTACAGCAACCAGTATGATTACTGCATCATTGATTGTTCCCCCTCCGTGGGGCTTCTGCTGACAAACGCGCTGTCCGCTGCCAACGAGGTCATCATCCCGATGCAGGCGCAGCCGTTCTCGGTAGTTGGTATGTCGCAGCTGACAAATTCGATTTCCAACGTGCAGCGCAAAATCAACCCAGGACTGCATATCAGGGGCGTTTTGCTGACGATGACCCAGCATACGAAAGTCTCAGAGCATTATGCCCATGATGTCCGCGCCAAGTATGGGAGAACGCTCCGTGTATTTACTACGGAGATCCCCTATAACGTCAAAGTGCAGGAAAGTCAGGCGTTTGCAGCACCCACTATCCTGTACGAACCCAAAAAAGCAGCAGCGCAAGAGCATACGTTGAATTTACGCAGGAGGTATTAGGTCATGGCCGCGAAGAACAAGTTTATGAACGCGATGAAGATGCCCGCGATCGCTGATATGTTTTCCTCAGAGGCTGACCGCCAACGAGAAAGCGGCGACCTAGTTACGGTAGTGCCGCTTTCCGAGCTGCATCCTTTTGTCAATCATCCTTTTTGAGGTGCGTGACGATGAAGATATGCAGAAATTGGTGGACAGCATCAAGGAAAACGGCGTACTTACAAACCTGACCGTGCGCCCCCGCGCCGAGGGTGGCTATGAAATCATCTCCGGGCATCGGCGCTTCCATGCAGCGCAGCTTGCAGGGCTGGATAAAATCAAGGTGCAGGTGCGGAATGTTGATGACGACCAAGCCATCATCGACATGGTCGATGCTAATATCCAGCGGGAACATATCAGTCCGATGGAAAAGGCGCGAGCGCTGAAAATGAAAAATGAAGCGATGAAACGATCTGCCGGGCGGCGAAAAGAAAATGGGTGTCAACTTGACACCCATTTCCCTGAAGCAAAAACCGCGACACAAATCGGTGCAGATGTTGGAGAAAGTCCTAAGCAAATTTTCCGCTACATCCGTCTCAACGAGCTAATCCCTGAACTCCAGAAAAAGGTCGATTCCAACACCCTGAAATTCAACCCCGCAGTTGAACTTTCCTACCTGACCCCGGACGAGCAGCAGAGTTTCCTCGACTATGCCGAGGCGCAGGACTGCACCCCATCCCTCTCACAAGCACAGAAATTGAAAGTAGCCAGCAAAGAAGGAACCCTAACACTGGACAAGTTGGAAGAAATCATGTCGGCACAGAAACCGAGCGTTGCGCCGCGTGAACCGGTGCTGAACATCAACGTCAGCAAGGTGGCGCAGTATTTTTCCGACCGGCTGCACCAAGCAGCAGATGGAAAACCGCATCTTGAAAATTCTGGAAAGCTATTTTCGACAGATGGCGCATGAGCAAGCACATGAGGAGGAGCGCTGATATGGCAGAGTATCGGTATTACTTGATTCCGGATGCTATGACCCGTGCGTTTCCGGAAAAATTTGAAAAGCAAACACCCACGGAATTTTTTGATAATATCGCAGATTTGGAAAAACGTTATCACCAACTGCGTGAAATGCCCTATAACAACGAGCGCACTTGGAATGAACGGGCAAGATTCCCTTATGCACGATTGGTGGTAGGTGTTGATCGTCAGAATCCGGACGGAGCGGTTGCAATCATACAGGTGCGAAATGGTGTCAATTACCTGTGCGATGATTATCGCGGCCCCTACGCAGACGGTAATGATGCACAAATCCCCAAAATGGCTAAGAAACTTGTAGAAGTAATCGGCGTGGACAGGGTCCGCCCGCATACCTATACCCAGCGGGATGGTTATACATGGGTACAGGTGGAAAAGGATATGCACATTACAGAATGGCTTTACGCACATGAGCTATGCAGCGGGTTGCAATTCACGCGGTTCTTGAACCGAGATGGGAGGGAACTATTTCAGGTGCGTGACGGGCAGCGCGTGATTGAGACAAATGCGGACGGAACCAAATGGCTCAGAGCGGTAAAGAACATTGACGTAACCCATGCCTATGTCGGGCACTATGGCTGCCATATCCAGCAGTATGCAGACGCAAATTTTAAATTCGGTTGTTACGTTACTCCTGAGCACCCCCAACCGGGCGACAATCTGGATAAGCTCCAAATCTATCAAGTTACAAAGGGCGGCTGCGAATATCGCTTTATGAATTATGCCTATTCCAAAAGCCGCATCCATGCAGCCGATTACAGCAGCGTCTATATAGCAAATCTCCCTGCGGACTACGATTTGGACAGATGCTTTCAGGAGTTCAATGCCCCGAATCGTCCGCTGCGCTATCATATGTGTTCTCTTTCAACCAGTGATATTGTGGTGACAACGAAAAACGGAAAAGAGACTGCCTACTATGTGGACAGTATTGGCTTCAAGGATGTGAGCCACCTACTGCCGGAACTGCATGAAGTCGAAGCCCAGCGCCAAAAAAGAACAGGTTCAGGACGAACCGGAAAGGTAAAGCAATGCCAAATCCACAAGACATTTTCAAGTTGGCGCAGCAGACCGCTACACAGGTCACAGCCTCACCGGAAAGCTGGCGGCGGTTCCTGTATACGGCAGCGCATAACTACCACACCACCTACCTGAACCAGCTGCTGATCCACGCCCAGCGCCCCGATGCTACCGCCTGCGCTACCATGCAATACTGGAATGAAACAGGCACACCGCAAGGTTATGTACGGCAGTAAAAGCATCATCATCCTGCAACGCCATGAGGGTGTACCCACTGCCAAACGAGTGTTCTCCATGACAGACACGGTTCTCACCGGCGACAAAGCTGCTGCCCCGTGGGAAGTGACAGATGACATCCGTCCACTTCTTATGCAGGTCAACTCCGTGGGCAGCTTAATGGATCGGGCAACCGAGCAAGTTGTAGCCCTGTCCGACCGTGCCAATCGTGTCATGGCAGGCTCCATTGAGGACAGCACACTGGGCTGGAGCCACCCGGAAGACCAGCGATTCATCTTGCAGGAACTCGCTGCACAAAGCACCCTGTACATGATCTGCATCCGTTTGGGCATCCCGGTGCGGGAAGAAGATTTCCCCAGCTTTCCAGAATGTCACCCAGTTTGATACCAGCCGAATCTCTCTTTGCTTGGGCGGCTATGTGCAGGCAGCGGCAGAACCTTTGATGGATGAGCTGGGGCGCGAGGGTCATGCAGCTTGCCCGCGACAGTGTTGCAATTCAGGCTGAATCAGTGCATAATACAGATACTCAATCACCCACACAAACGACCAGTCGAGAGGAGGCTGTCACAGATGATGTACACGAACGTAATCGGATACCAGATCCCGAACCTGAGCTTGCCGAAAGCCAAGAAGACCAACCTGAACCGGTACGGCAGGATGCGGCTGGACTACTTGGAGCAGAACGAGCCGAACCTGTGCGACCAGATGATGCTGGAGGGAACGCTGCTGCCAAGCTGCCGCAAGATGGGGCTGGACGCGCAGCAGATGGTGGACAAGACGCTGCACGACCTGATGCAGAAAGCGCAGATGCCCGACCGCAAGACGAACCCGCTGGGCTGGGCGCAGATGTGCAACAGCCTGAAGCAGCAGGCGGAGGAAATGATCCTTCCGATGCTGTACGAAGTATAACGGAAGAACCCGCAGCTGCGGAGAGCGAACCATCGCCCTCCGCTTTTTCTTTGCCCGAATTTCCGGCAGAGCTGTTGCCGTCCCTGCTGAAAGCAGATACGACCTCGCGCGCTTCCAATGCGGACATCCTTTCCTTTTTTTCAAAAACACCGCTGCTGATCGACCGACTTCGGTATATCCGTGAGAGCTACAAGGTCGTGTTTACGGAGCTTCTGCTGGAAGATGATACCCGCGTTGGATTCTATAAAGAAAGCAATGGTCTGCTTGTCTGGCAGGGGTCCTACCTGACCCGCAGCGCGGAATCGCATCTGTCGTGGCACAGCGTTACTGCTGCCATCTCCGCACTGGTCGATAACCACGAACTTATCGCGGCCATTGACCCGAAAAAAGCTGTCAGTCAGGACGAGCAACTGTCCTTTGACCTGCCGGAAAATGCTTCTCGCGGCGATGAAGTAGGCGCGTTGGAAGTGGACGACATCTATTCCGAGGAAGAACAGGACGAAAAAATCAAAGCAGCCCTGCCTACATACCACTACAAAGAACCCCAGCACGGACGATGGCAGTCACATAACGGAAGATGATGTGAACGTCATCATTACAAGAGGCAGTGTCTTTGAGGGCGGCAAGTACCGCATCTACAACCATTTCCAGCAGGAGAAAACGGAAAAGGAAACCGTAGCTTTCCTCAAAAAGGAGTACGGCATCGGCGGTTTCTCTTGGACGTTTGCTGACGGTGGAAGCGGCTTCGTCAGTTTTGACGGTAAAGGATTCAGCATCCTTTACGATTTCAAGGATGACCTGCGGTATGAGAAAAAAAGCTCAAATGGAAAGAGGTCGGCAAGCGGCTGGAATATCTTGTCCGAATGGACCGCTACCTGACGGATGCAGAACGCGAGAAGATGCCTGCATGGATAAACAGGCAGGCAGAATCGAAGCCCCTGCCGCCACCCATCCCTGACCATAAACCTGTCTGCGAAGTGGGCAGCACCGTTTACCTTGAAAATGACCAACGATTCACAGTAGAGAGCATCGGACAATTTGATGTTCACCTGCGCAATGAAGATTTCCCGCTTGTAGGCCGCGCCGTCAGCCGAGAACAGTTCCAACAGCTATTGGACGCCAATCCCCGTAACGGCGGCATGGTGTTATCGGAGCAGCAGCGTGAATCTCTGGTGCAGGAGCAGAGAGAACAGGCTCTTTCCTACATCGAGGACTACCTCAAGGACGAGTTTGAAATCACAGAGCCGGACTTCTCCAATCTTACCCAAATCGGTCCTGGTTACACCACTACCGAGGACGAGCAGCATACGATTCAGGTCAATGCGGATCTGGAGCATTGCACCATCAGCAAGTTTGTGGACGATACCCTGTACGCACAAGAGAAGTTTTCTTCTTTGGAAGAAATGAACAGAAAATTTCTCTCAATACTCGATTTTGATTCCCTGATGGAAGTGGACATCAACGAAATCGAGGAACAGGAACCCGAAATCAGCGCAGACGAACCGGAGGAATCCACCTTTGTATCGCAGGTCATGCAGGATGTAGACCGCCTTGCTGTGCGTGAAAACCTGCCGAGTATGACCGCACGAACTACCTTGCACCGTATGAACCTGCCATCCCGGAAGGCGCAAAAGCAAAGTTTGCTGCCAATGTGCAGGCCATCCGCACGCTGAAAGAAATCGAGCAGCGCATGGCATCCGGTGGTGCCCCTGCGACCGAGCAGGAACAGGACATTCTGGCTGGCTATCTTGGCTGGGGCGGTTTGGCAGATGCCTTTGACCCCAGCAAGGATAACTGGCATACCGAGTACGAGCAGCTGAAAACCCTACTGACAGAGGACGAATACGCCGCTGCGCGGGAATCCACGCTGACTGCCTTTTACACACCGCCTGCGGTCATTCATGCTATGTATCGCGCCTTGGAGCATATCGGCTGCGTGGGCGGTAATGTGCTGGAGCCCAGCATGGGTGTCGGCGCGTTCTTCGGCCATCGGCACAGCAAATTCGATACCCACAATGCCAAGCTGTACGGCGTGGAGCTGGATAGCCTGTCCGGTCGTATCGCGCAGCAGCTTTACCAGAAAGCGAAAATTCAAATTACAGGGTATGAAAAAGCCGACCTGCCGGATAACTTCTTTGACCTTGCCATCGGCAATGTACCGTTTGGACAGTATCAGGTCAGCGACCGCCGGTATGATAAGCTGCATTTTCAAATTCACGATTACTTCCTTGCCAAGACGGTAGATAAACTGCGTGTCGACGGCATTATGGCGTTCATCACTACCTCCGGCACGATGGATAAAAAATCTGAGGACGTGCGCCAATATCTCGCAGCGCGGTGTGACCTGATCGGCGCAGTACGCCTGCCCAACACCACGTTCAAGAGCAATGCCGGTACGGAAGTGACCTCCGACATTCTGATTCTGCAAAAACGCGGCAGAGTCTTGGAGCAGGACGCACCGTGGATACACGTTGGAGAAACAGAAAACGGAATCCCGCTGAACCAGTATTTCATCGACCACCCGGAAATGGTCTGCGGTGAAAATGCAGATGGTCAGCGGTCCCTATGGAATGCGCTCTACCTGTGTGCCGAATGAGCAAAGCCCGCTGGCGGAGCAACTGGATGCAGCGCTTTCTACCCTACACGCCGAGTACACATTGGTGGACGAACAGGAATATGCCGAAGAAGAAAGCGGCACCATAGTTGCGATTTGTGGCCTTAAAGACGATAGCGGTGCCTCCATAGGAGAATAATAAATTCCAGTTTGATAGCCCGGCTGATTTTTCGAAATAGTTATTTGAAAAAGTCGGAGCCGGCCCATCAACCAGTTATGTATGAAAATAAAACGAATATATATTTTGATCCTGCACAGAATCGTGCAGGGTCATTTTTGTTGATATGTTCTGAAAAATGCTATCCGCGTGGCATGGCTACTTGATGTATGTCAAGTGCAATGAAATAAAAATAGTGATTGTGGAAAAAAAAATCAAGAGAACGTACTCTTATAGTATAGAGCAGCAACGCTCATACAAGGATGGCAAAAGTGTACCAGTGTTTTTGTACATTTCCCTTATGAATTTGCCCCTTGTACAATGAAAGAACAAGGAGGCGTTCGAAATGACAGACTATATTGGGAATTACAAGAATCGACCGCGCAGGGTGGTGTTTTATGGCCGCGTTTCAACAGAACATGAGGAACAGCTATCTGCGCTGGGAAATCAGATGGAATGGTATACAGACCTTGCATTACGCAATCCCAACTGGACCGTTGTAGCGCAGTATATAGACGAAGGCATAACTGGTACCCAAATGAAGAAACGTCCATCATTTATGCGGATGATAGAGCACGCAAAGGAACACCGCTTTGACTTGATTGTCACACGTGAATTGTCGAGGTTTGCGCGTAACACTGTGGATGCGTTGAATGCTACGCGAGAACTGAAGCAATACGGCGTGGAAGTCTATTTTGTAAATGATGGCATCTGGACAATGGACGGTGATGGAGAAGTTCGCTTGACCATTATGGCGAGCATTGCCCAAGATGAAAGCCGCAAGACCAGTGAGCGCGTAAAAGACGGACAGAAGATGAGCCGTGAGAAAGGTGTACTCTATGGCAGCGGTAATATTATCGGTTATGACCGTGTGGATGGAACTTATGTAATCAATGAGGAACAGGCGGCAACGGTGCGAAGAATCTTTAATCTGTACGCCGAGGGGCACGGAGAAACGACAGTTGCCAAAATGCTTATAGAAGAAAACCGCAAGGATGGCGGTGGTGGCCTGAGCTGGACGGCGAGCAAGGTATCACGGGTACTCCGCAAGCCCACTTACAAGGGCTATATGACCTATAATAAATCCCATATTGATGACTTCCTCAGCCATAACCGCATCAATCACAGCGAGGAGGACTTTGTTCTTGTAAAGGGAAACTTTGAGCCAATCGTCTCAGAGGAGCGATGGGAAACCTGCAATCAGATCCGTAGTAAGCGAGCTGCATTTGTCAAAGGAAAAGATGGTCGTGCCCATAAATTTGGTGTGTCCTTTTTCCGCAGAACAAATGGACGAAAATTCTGTTTTGCGATTGTGGGATGCGATTCCAAATCGAAGGCTACGATAAAACGGCCAACGGTGGGAAAAATATGCGGCTTATCTGTGCACGTTCGAAAATGTTCAAAAAAAAGAAAGATGCCGCCAGAGCACTGAACGGCATTCCTTGTCCGGCACCATACGCATCTGATTGGAAGCTGGAATTGATGGCAAGGGAAGTGTTCCGTACAGTTTGGAAAGAAAATGCCGAGGATATACTGGGTCTTTTGCGGATGTTGGATGCAAATCTGAACACTACCGGCACACCGAATGATGGAAACCAGCTGGAGAACAAGCTCTCTGCGCTGAATGAGGAATTGGACGATCTTGTCAGCCAGCGGGCAAGCCGAAGCATAACTATGGATGATTTCTTAAGCAAAAGTACGGAAATCAACAATGAGATTATAAATGTCGAAGGCTTACTGCAAAGTTCCATACAGGAACAGCGTCCTAAAAAGCAAGGTTAGATATGCACAGCATCGAGGCTGCACTCAGCGATGATGCCTCTTTTCCGGATGGTAAAATAGAGCCGGGCTTTCTGGACAGGTATACCAACCGGATTGTAAAAAGCAATAACCGCTACATTTGGATGTTGCAGTTGATGAATGTGCAGCAGATCATGCCTATCCAATCGGAAAGGCAGCCGATAGCGATGGTTACCTATAAAAAGTGGCGTTCCCTATGATATTGAGCAAGAGCAAATCGGCAAGCAGGATAAAGAAAGTGCTGGACCCGATTGCGCGACAATATGTCGTCCACAGGATTTCTTTTTGAACATGAGCCGAACCAAAAAGAAAGCGTAAGTTGGTGGAATGGCTGGAAAGCTGTCAAGAAAATCAGGTGAGCGTGCTGGATGAAAAGATACCACTTTTGAGTTTTGCGGTTGACTTTGTGACAGCCTATGAGTATCAGAAAGCGCGTGGGATTAAGATCCACCCCGGTTTGTGGAAAGATATGCACGTGTGGATATATTTCTGGTAAAAAAAGAAAATTGAAAAAGTTGTGGAAAAAATCCGATTCGCTGTTCTCTTATGTATTAGGAGGTTCCAAACCTCCGAAAAAGTGAATAGCGTCCTCTGCTGTACCGCATTGGGGAAGCAGCGCCATGACTGGATTCCACGAGCGTGCCAAGATGCGAGAAAACATATCGCATGGCTGCAAAGTGATGCGAGGCAAAGCGCCGGGAAGGGTTGCCTGTCTGGAATTTGCAGAGGGAGAGAAACGCACAGCTATAACGACAGATCGTGCCGTGGAGGAAATACTTCCACGGCATTATTGTGTCGTTATGGAATGACGCTAGATTTGCTATTTGAATCAGTAAATGGTAATATTATAATTCGGATGAGGAATAGACCGTGATGGCAACTATTCGGGAATTCCGAATGGTTCAAACAGATGACATCTGACAGGTTCATCGAAGGGAAATTATCGCAATTTGTGGCTTATTGCGCCTTTCGAGTTTTATCTGCATATATTTTTGAAGATTATATGCAGAAAGCAGGATTCCATGTGGCAAAATTTAATCATCGTCATAGCAGATGAGGTGTCTGCGATGATAGATCATGCTATGAAAGAAATCCCTGCTGCGGCGCTTTTGTACTATTATAGGAAAATTTCCAACTTGCTATTTGTATCGATAAATGGTACTATATGACTATACTAATGTCATTTGAATGGTTAGAAATAGATGACTTCTGAAGGAGGCTTTGGCGAAATGGGAAGATTCGTGAATCCGGATAATAGTGCGTTTCAAGTTGCACTGAATTCAAAAAATTTATATGGATAAAACGGGTCTGCTGGAATATACCAACAGCGTTCTTGATACACCAGAAGCATATATCTGCAATAGCCGCCCCCGGAGATTTGGTAAGTCCTATACGGCTAATATGCTGGCAGCCTATTACAGCAAAGGCTGCGATTCAGAAAAAGATGTTCGATGGGCTTACAATCGGCAAAGAGTAGCGACTTCAAAAAGCATCTCAACAAGTATGATGTGATCCATATAGATGTACAATGGTTTTTGTCCAGTTGTGCAGACATCAAAAGTATTATATCCTACATTACGCAATCGGTTTTGGAGGAACTAAAAGAGTACTACCCTGAAGTTCTTCCTAACGAAGTGTTGACATTGGCGGACGCTTTGTCGCGCATCAGAAACTCGACCGGTCAGAAATTTATTGTGATTATTGATGAATGGGATATTCTGATCCGAGATGAAGCAACCAATAAGGCTGTTCAAGAAGAATATATCTATTTCCTGAGAGGCTTATTCAAAGGTACAGAGCCGACAAAATACATTCAGCTTGCATACCTCACCGGCATTCTGCCAATCAAAAAGGAAAAAACGCAGTCGGCCTTGAATAACTTCGATGAGTTTACCATGGTCAGTGCCGGCACGTTGGCACCTTTCATTGGCTTTACGGAAGAAGAAGTTAAGAATCTTTGCGAGGAGTACCCCACAAAGACTTTGACAAGGTAAAAAAAGTGGTACGATGGTTACTTGCTGCGGGATTACCAAGTTTATAATCCCAGAGCTGTTGTCAGCGTTATGCTGAAGGGAGAGTTTAAGAGCTACTGGTCGGAAACGGCTTCCTATGAAGCAATCGTTCCCCTTATCAACATGAACTATGATGGGCTGAAAACGGCAATCATTGAAATGCTTTCCGGTGGGGAAGTTAAAGTAAACACGGCTACCTTCAAGAACGATACCGTTAATATCCAAAGCAAAGATGATGTTTTGACATATATGATCCATCTTGGCTACTTGGGATATGACCAGAACCGAAAAACAGCGTTCGTTCCGAATGAGGAAATCCGGCAGGAATTGACACTTGCGGTGGAAAGCAAGCATTGAATGAGATGTTGCTGTTCCAGCAGGAGTCTGAGAAGTTCCTGGATGCGACATTGGATATGGATGGCGTTGCAGTAGCCACTCAGGTTGAGAAAATCCATGATGAACTATGTTTCTGCCATCCAGTACAACAATGAAAACTCCTTGAGCAGCGTCTTGGCGATTGCATACCTGAGCGCTATGCAATATTACTGTAAGCCGTTTCGAGAGCTGCCCACAGGCAGGGGCTTCGCAGACTTCGTTTTCGTACCAAAACCGGAGTACCGAAATGACTATCCGGCGCTTGTTGTGGAGTTGAAGTGGAACCAAACGGCGGAGACTGCGATGCAGCAGATTAAGGAAAAGAAAAAATATCCGGATTCGCTGCGTGGCTATACAGGAAATCTTCTCTTGGTAGCTATCAACTATGACAAGAAAACGAAGAAACATCAGTGCCTTATTGAAAAAGTAGTATAAAAGATCATGCCGTGGAAGGAACCTTCTTCCACGGCTTTTCTATACCATGATTGAGTCATTGACTTGTACATTTTGAAAATACTGAATGCAGTATTATACTGATGGGGAAGGAGGGAAAACCGATGCAATATGATAAAGCAGACCAGCAAAACTTTGCCCGCGCAGAGTCGTGTTCTATGGGCGCGTGTCCACGGAACTTGAGGCGCAAATATCAGCACTGAAAAATCAAATGAACTGGTATCTGGAGCTTGCAGAACATCATCCGAATTGGACGGTGGTTGGGCAATACGCCGATGAAGGAATCTCAGGTACTGGCATGAAAACCCGACCTTCTTTTTATGAAGATGCTGCGAGATGCCCGGAAAAAGAAGTTTGACCTAATCGTGACCCGCGAGGTTTCTCGTTTCGCCCGAAACACGGTGGATACTTTGGTTACGACCCGTGAGCTGAAACAGTACGGCGTTGAAGTGTACTTCGTCAATGATGACATCTGGACGATGCGTGGCGATGGAGAAGTTCGCCTGACCATTATGGCAAGCCTTGCGCAAGATGAAAGCCGTAAAATGAGTGAACGCACCAAGGCGGGCATTCAGACGTCACAGAAAAAAAGGCACCTATGTTGCGGGACCGACACCGTTTGGATATAAGCGTGATAAAAAAGGCTCATACGCTTGTGGTGCAGGAAAGTCAGGCAGAGACTGTCAGAAAAATTTTCGCTTGGTATGCTGATGGCATAAATGGCACCGAGATAGCCCAGACACTAACGCAAGAAGGCGCACCGAATAAATCAGGAATGCCACAATGGAGCGCGCGTCAGGTTCTCTCAATCACCAAGAATACGATTTATAAAGGGTATTTGACATACAACAAATCGCATATTGATGATTTCCTCAGCCATAAAAGCATCAAGAACAGCGAACAGGATTACATTCTGGTGAAAGGCAGTTTTGAGCCAATCATTTCAGAGGAACTATGGGATAAATGTCAGCGCCGCAGACATGCATGGCAGTCGTACAAAGACGGCAATATAACGCAGGCTTACTTGTATGGAAAGAGCGAACACGCCGACAAATGGGCTTGCCGCCTGTTTTGTGGCTGCGGAGCCAGAATGCGGGCGTTCCGCGCAGAGAAAGGCATTGTTCGATATATCTGTTATCAGCGGTCGCTGAGGAATGTAGCCCCCAAATGCAGCGCCCCCAATGTGCAAGCATGGAAGCTCGAATTGATGGCGCGAGAAATCTACAAAAACGTTTGGCAGGATCACCGGCAGGATATTTTAGAAGAATACCAGCAGGAACAAGAAAAAACGGAGCTGCCAATAGTGAAAAGGTAGAGGAAGCACTCAGCTGGCAAGAGTCGTTCCCAAACGATGAAATCAGCCGGGAATTTCTGGACAGATTTGTGCCGAGAATCTTCTCCATCGATGGACAGAAATTCATCTGGGAACTAAATCTATTTCAAGAGTCATGCACTGTTCAATGCAATGTGCGCGGAACGTACAATTACCATTCGATTTCGGCGAAAAAAAATCATGCCGGGAAAAACAAAAGCGAAGAAAGGGGATGGGGCCGTCAATAGGATACTTGAGGATGCAAACAGTACGCGCTTTTGGGTACATACCTATGATGACGACCCAATAAGCAGGCAGCAATTAAAAATCCACGTTCTTGAATCACGTAGATTTTTACAATTAAATGTGGATTACGACAAGGCTCGTTCTTATCGAAATTCGCGTGGCTGCGTGCTTTGGCCGAAGCAATGGAAAGACCTAACGGTTAAGGTCGTTCTATAAATCATAGCAAGCCCCTAATCGCTGTACTACAGTGATTAGGGGCTTTTTTATGCAAAAATGCCCTTTGGGTACATTTTTTGGCAAAAAAGTATACGATTTTTGGGTACATTTTTGGGGTCAAATCGGGGTACTTAAGAGCTATCAAAAAAAACGCAGGAGTACGCAGCATGACAAAGAAAACATCGCCTGCTTACAGAGCAAGCAAAGAGGAAACTATTCCAATAAATAAGTTGCATCCCTTTTCCAATCATCCGTTCCATATCCGCCATGATCTGGAATTCAGTGAATTGGTAGACAGCATTTCAGAGAGCGGCATCATTACGCCCATCATCGTCAGACCAAAGGTTGGTGTTGGCTTTACAAGAGCTGTATGACCTATAATAAATCCCATGTTGATGACTTCCTCAGCCATAACCGTATCAATCACAGCGAGGAGGATTTTGTTCTTGTAAAGGGAGACTTTGAGCTAAAGGGAGACTTTGAGCCAATCGTCTCAGAGGAGCTATGGGAAACCTGCAATCAGATCCGCAGCAAGCGTGCTGCTTTTGTAAAAGGAAAAGATGGCCGTGCCCATAAATTTGGTGTGTCCTTTCCACAGAACAAATGGACGAAAATTCTATTTTGCGATTGTGGGATGCGATTCCACATCGAAGGCTATCGAGTATGGCAAAAGAAGCGTGGGTAAACCGCGTTATTATTTTGAGGCTTTGGACATGGCTGAGAACATTGATCGATTAAGACGGCATCCGGTTTTGCAAATCAAAATTAAGCATCAATAAATGTAAAACAAGCAGCGGGGGGGAGTGTCTGGATTTGGGCTCACCTGCTGCTTGTTTTAAGCAATTATATTCTGATTTTTTCTTAAAAGCAAAGATTATTTTTACGCTATTTCTTTTTTTTATTGCCTTGTAGCCGATCAATACTGTCCACACGTATGCACAGGTTTTTGGAATCATCAGCATGCCGATCATCGGAATTACATCCGCCCACAGTACAACTGGAATATAGAAGGCAAAGCTCAGTACGATTGTCAGCCACATCCAACGGAAAGAGCTATCATTATTTTCTTTTGCACTTTTATAGAACAAAACGATGATAATCAATCCCATCAGTGCAAACGGAATATTCCGATAGATTCCCCAGGAAAGCGGGGCAGCTGCACTGAGCCAGGCATTCTGAGGCATCATGCACAGAACAATTCTTAACCCTGCAAGACCATAAATGGCTGTTGTAGTTGTTTTATGGCCTTTAATCTGATAACGCTCACGCCATATATGATAGGGTACGACATAAAAGATAGTCATAGTGATAGAGGTGATCCACTTGCCTAACCCCAGCTGTACGGTAAAGTTCTCAAGGCCGGTTGTACAAAGCGCTACTGCACGAGGAACCAGATGGAATACATCTCCGCTTCCTAAAAAGAACTGCCATAATTACAAACATGGTAAACTGGCGGTTTCCTTTGCTTTTGCGGATCATTAAAATCCCGATTGTGATTACCGAAAACAAATATACGATATCAAATAAAGTTTCTACAATTGCCTGCATAATAAGCATCCTTATTCTGAAATTTTATATGGAACTATGTCTTGCTGTTAAAGCAGCTTTCACATAATTACAACCGGGTACAGCTTTAAACGCATAAGTGAACGCTGTTCACTTTGCTTAAAAAAATCCCCACAATCAAAGGTGGGAGAATTTTAATAGAGTGTTTTATTGATCAGCATCGATATCGCAGACGGATCATAATCCTGACGAATCATTGATACTAATATTAAAGAAAATAATATATCTGCAAACTGTTTTTCTGTGAATTGCTGATCAAATACATCTGAACGAATCTTGGAATCATTCTTTATATATTACACAATTCATTCAGAATGTGTCCCCATGTCTGCAACATTTTCTTCTTTCCATCCGTTTTTTCATCCTTCACAAATCCAAACGAATGCAGAGAAAAGAAGCCTGGAAATTGCTCATTTCCATATTCCAGTCTTTTATAAATCCATGAGATACAGGCCGCAACATCTTTAAAAAAAGACCTGCTCATCTTCAGAGTGGAAAAAGATTTCACGCCAAATACTCTCAATTGTATCCCCAAGCAAATCGGCCTTGGATTCATAGTAATTGTAGATTGTCCCAGCCGAAACAGAACATCGGGACGCAACAGTACGTATGCTCACAGCAGTCCATCCGCTTTCTTTGATCAGTTCTCTGCTTGCAGCTAGTATGTCTTCTTTTGAAGTTGCAAGATGATTCACGAATTCACGCCTTGATTCTGATGACTTTGGTTCAGACGACTTTGACTCTGATGATTTCGGCGGTGATGATTTCTAACGGAAAACATCACCGGTAAAATACCACACATGACAGAAAGGACTTTAGGCAACACCGCACAATTCCCGCCTGACGGCTTAAGCACCGCTCCGGCGGCTGCGGCACGGCATCTGCGTTGCCAAAATGCTCGATAATGTCGGGTTGCGGTACCCGCATCGTGCTTCGGGGACAGAAGCCCCTCGCACTCTGCGACCGCTGCCCCTGCTTCGGTTCGCTGTATCCGCCACTGGCGGCGCTCACCTTTGCAGTATCCAGTATTATCGGCGCTTTTGGCTTAGCAGCTGCCGCACCTCGCTCGCCGTATCGGCACTTAGAATTATGCGGTATTGCCTTTACCATGAAAAAGACGATTTGGAAAGCATTCTTTGCGCAAAGCTCGTTACGCTGACGACCTGTATCACGATCACCGGATGGAAGTTCCGTTTTGGTAGCAAGCCTTTTGAGGTCTGACAAAAGGTCAGGCTGGCCAAAGAGCCTGACAATGAGTATACAGACTGTCGAAAAACTCTTGTAGGGGCGAGCATTGCTCGCCCGTGCCCGTTTGCCTGTGAAAAAAACTTGCCCGGAAAAGGCGTTGCTGCGCCAAGTTGGCGGGCGACCAATGGTCGCCCCTACATATTCAATAGGTCACGAATGTGATTTTTTGACACGCCGGAGTATGAGCAGGAGCTGACAAGCAAGTTACGGTGACCGCATAAAAGGCGCACGGCAAACACACCCGGGCAAGGACTGCGCTTGCCGGGAACAGTATGTGAGAGGTGTCCCTTGCGCTATAGGACACCCGGCAAAAGGGCACACCTCGCCCCTGGTCGGAGCCTTTGGGGGCGGAAGGCTTTACCCGCTGATGGCATCCTCGACCACATCCAGCAGGTGGCAGGGGTCGAGCTGGGCGGCGGTGCAGCGGCGTGCGAGGGCCTCGACGAAGGCGCGATCCAACGATACGTCGGAGATAAACTGTACGACCTGCTGGCAGCCGCGGAGGTCCCGCGCGGCCAGAATGCCGTAGGTAGTGTAGGACCCGAGCTCGGGCGCGGATAGCTTTTGACAGACAACGCGATAGGTATACACGATTTTCACCCACTCCTGCTATGCTACATAACAAAATATATTGACAAAAAATGGTAACCGGAGTAAAATTGTGGTAGTGTTAGTGTACTTATAGATGCCGCCCTTCACAATATAGCATATCCCGGTGTGCAAAGTACACAACCAGTGCCGGAAATTTTGGCGGCGCATTTTGCACCGCCGCTTTGCTGTTTTTCCGGCGGTGAATCGCGTTTTGAGGGGAGAGAAGATGTTATGTCCGCATATCGATACCGTGTGGCAGAAGCAATGACCGCTGCGAGGGAGGCAGCGGGTGTTTCACAGCGGGAACTGGCAGACCGCCTGGGCCGGGATAAGCGCACGATCCAGAAATGGGAAAAGGGCGAGATGAAAATCGCGCTTGAGGATTTTCTGGCCGTCTTTGATGCGCTAAAAGTGCAGGTGGAGCCGTACTCCAAATGGATTCGGCACCCAGAGCTTTTCCCCAATGGTCTGTCGGACATCCTGCAATACTCCACCGATAAAAAGCGCGCGGCACTGGGGGATTTCTACCGCTGCCAGGCGTCGCCCATGGAGGTCGAGCAGGAATATTACTTTCTGTATGCTGACCACGGCAGCGACTACCACGGCATGTACCAGCAGTGGATGGCCAACCTGCTGACACCGCTGCGGGATCGCCGCCGCATCTGTGCCCAGGTTATTGAGAATTATAACGAGGCCCTTGCCACCGGGACCATCACCGACCCGGACGCGCCCCAGCCCAACATGGAGGTCCTGCAGGCCTGCTATGAGGCCAGCGCCCAGAGCATCCAGAACGGCGCCAACGGCTACACGATGCTGAGCCTTGATTTGAACCGCTGACAAAAGCATAAACCCGCCGCCCCCTGCGTACACTCTGCGCAGGGGGCTTTGTTATGGCTGCACTTGTACAAAGGATTCGGGCGCGGGCGGCATCGCTGCCGACATTCGACATACCGTTTCTGCTGATTTTGCTGCTGTTGTTGAGCTACGGGCTCATCATGCTGTTCTCCGCGGGGTACGCGGTGGCGCTCTACCGCCGCGGCGACGCCTACACCTACATCCGCCCGCAGCTGCTGTTTGCGGCGCTGGGCGTGCTGGCTATGTACGCGGCCAGCCTGGTGGACTACCACGTCTGGCACAGGCTGGCCTGGCCGATGCTGGGGATCTCGCTGCTTTTGCTTGCCATCGTGCTTTTCATGCCGGAGTACAACGGCTGCAAGCGGTGGATCGTGCTGCCGGGGCTGGGCACGCTGCAGCCCAGTGAAATCGCAAAATTCTCGATTGTGCTGGTGTTCTCGCATATCATCTCACTGAACCACGACAGGATGAAGTCGTTTTCCACAGGCGTTGTGCCGTTCGCGTTGATTCTGGGGGTCATCACGGTGCTCATGCTGCTGGAGCCGCACCTGTCCGGCACGCTGCTGATTCTGTCCATCGGCGCGGTGCTGATGTTTGTGGGCGGCACGGGGCTGCAATGGTTCGGGCTGGCCGGGGGGCTGGGCGCGGCAGCCATTGCGGCGGCGGTCATTGCGCTGCCGGAGCTGGTGCCCTACGCCACGGACCGGCTCGCGTCGTGGCGCGACCCCTTTGCCGACCCGCTGGGCGAAGGTCACCAGACGATCCAGAGCCTCTACGCCATCGCGTCGGGCGGGCTGGCCGGGCTGGGGCTGGGCAACAGCCGACAGAAATATCTGTACGTGCCGGAGCCGCAGAACGACTTTATTTTTTCGATTTTGTGTGAGGAGCTTGGTTTTATCGGGGCTGTGCTGGTCGTGGCGCTGTTTTTGCTGCTGCTCTTGCGCGGCATGTCGATTGCGGTGCGTGCGCGGGATAAGTTCGGCGCACTGCTCGTCGTCGGGTTCGTCGTGCAGGTCACGCTGCAGGCGATTCTGAACATGGCCGTTGTGACGAACACGATCCCGAACACCGGCATCAGCCTGCCGTTTTTCTCGTCGGGCGGCACCAGCTTATTGATGCTGCTGGGGGAGATGGGCATCGTGCTGTCGGTGTCCAGGCAGACGGATATGGTGTAGGGAACATTCCCCTGGCCACCTCCCTCGCAGAGGGAGGCAAGGACGTCCCAATATTTGTTCAACCTTTTTTCACACTCCCACCGTTGCAACGGCGGGAGTTTTGTTTTATAATTTAACTGTATTTTTGTGTGAAAGGGGTGCCGCATGGCAAAACCACAAAACCAAAAACTACCCTTTGCCCTGCGGGCGCTGGCGGCGTTCGCCGTGACGCTGGCGGCGCTTTTCGTGCTGCTGCTGGCGGCCTACGCCTTGCCCGGGGAGCCGGTGCGGGACCATGTCTACGACTCAGCGGTGAAAATCGCCGATGAGGGGCTGTACCCGGAATATCTGAACTTCAAGCTGTTCCAGATGGACAACTACACCGACACGATCATGCTGACCGAGGCCGCGTCCGCCGACGAGGCCCCGCCGCTGACCGCCATGATGACGAATACGGCCTACAACGTCGATAACTTTGAGACGCTGGCCGACGACCTGCAATGGTACATAGTAAGGGACTGGGCCGCGGGCGCACAGCGCACCGACGCGCCCGCGCTTGTGCCGTTCTCCTACGCGCGGTACTGGCACGGCTACCTGATCTGGCTGCGCCCGCTGCTGCTGGTCACCGACATCACCGGCGTGCGCGTGGTGCAGTATCTGGTGCTGGCGGCGCTGTTTGCCGCGGTGGCGGTGCTGCTGCGCCGCCGCTGCGGGCTGCGGGCCGCGGTGTGGTTCGCGGTCAGTCAGCTGCTGGTCACGGCGTTCTGGGCACCGCATCAGGTACAGTTTTTCACCTGCTTTGCCGTTGCCTACGCGGGCTGCGTCTGGGTGCTGTCCAAGCCCCGCCGCAGCGATGATGTCTGCCTGGCACTGCTGGTTCTTGGCGTTGTGACGTCGTTCTGCGACCTGCTCGTCACGCCGGTCCTGACCCTTGGCCTGCCACTTGTCTGCTGGCTGCTTGAGCCGCAGCAGCGCCTGCGGGCCGGTACAAGGCAGTGCGGCATCGTTGTGGGCGGCAGCCTGACGTGGGGCGTCGGCTACCTGCTCTGCTGGGCATCCAAATGGGTGCTGGCCGGGCTTGTCACCGGGCAGAACGTCATTGCTGACGCGCTGCATCAGGTGGGCGTGCGCACTGCCGCTGACAGCTGGCACGGCATGGAATTGACCTGGGGTAATATTTTACATTTTGTATACACGACACTGGCGGACAAACACCTGTTCTGGCCGCTGGTGCTGGCTGCCGTTCTGCTTCTGGCGCTGTTTGCGGCCAGCATCCGGGACAGGCAGCAGCTCGCGCGCGCACTGCCGCTGGGGCTCTGCGCGCTGATGACCCCGGCGTGGTTCATCGTGCTGCGCACCCACAGCATCCAGCACGGCTGGTTCACCTGGCGCGCACTGGGACTAACCGTCTTTGCAGGGCTGGCGTTTTTGTATTATTGTTGTGATGTGCGGCAAATCGCCAAACGTTTAAAACGCACGTAATACGTGTAGGGGCGAGCAATGCTCGCCCCTACACAACAGGATTATAGGTAAGGCAACAACAGGGGAAAGTAAAAATATGAACGAACTGAAAACGAAAACCGAAAAAACAACCGATGAAGCGCCAAAAAGGAACCCGTGGCGGCGCCTGCCCAAGGGCGGCAAAATCGCAGTCATTGTTGTCGGCATTCTGGCCGTGCTGGCTGTGCTGGCGGCCCTTTACGTCAACGGCAAGCTCGACCTGCTGCGCTATGATGACGGCAGCGTCAGCGAGATGGGTGAGATCGGCGCGGACGAGGACCAGGACCTGGACGGAACCGGCCTGACCCACACCGAAAGCGAGATGACAATGCCCGAGGGCAGCCCGTTCTCTGACGACAACGTGCTGAACATCCTGCTCGTCGGCACCGACGAGCGCACCGAGGCCGTCAACGACGCCGATGCCTTCACCCACCTGAACCAGCTCGACGGCACGGAGGACACCACCGAGTTCAGCGACGACGCGCGCTCCGACAGCATGATCCTTGTCTCGCTCGACATCAAGGATCACGTCATCCGGCTGGTCTCCATCGAGCGCGGCACCGGCGTGCCGATCCTGCTGGACGGCTATGAGGGCCAGTACGACTGGATCACCCACACTTTCCGCTACGGCGGCGCAAAGCTGACAATGAAAACCATCGAGGACTGCTTCAACGTGCAGGTAGACCACTACGTCCGCGTCAACTTCAACTCCTTCGTCCAGATCGTGGACGCCGTCGGCGGCGTAGACCTTGATATTACCGAGATGGAGGCCAAGGCCCTGAACTGGGAGGTCCCCTCCAACTCGATGCTGATCGTCAACCACGTTGACCCGGGCCCCAACCACTTTGACGGCTACACGGCGCTGCAATACGCCCGTCTGCGCAAGATCGACAACGACTGGAAGCGCGTCGAACGCCAGCGCACCGTCATTAAGGCCGTGCTGGATCAGGTGCAGAACGCCAGCGTCATGGAGCTGGACAACCTGCTCAACACCATTCTGCCGCTGATCCAGACGAACTTTACCAAGTCCGAGATCGCCGCGCTGCTCGTGCAGTTGCCGGGCTTTTTGGGCTGCGATGTGCAGCAGATGTCCATGCCGCTGCAGGGCACCTACGGCATCCGCACGGGCATGGATGACCGCCTGATGTACGACCCCGACTGGGTCGTGAATATTAAGGCATTGCAGGACTTTTTGTACGATGATAAGACCGCTGAGGAGGTCATTGCCGCCACGCCGGAGACCGCTGCCGCCGAGGCCGCGGGCGAGCTGGTCATTGCGACCCGCGAGAGCGCCGACGTGACCAACCCCGTGGATGAGTACAATAGTAAGTATCTGCACCGCATTGATATGACTTACGCGCTCGATGCGTCGGACTTCGGCAACGACGAGTACCGCGTCTTTGTGGCCGACACCGACAACCTGCGCGGCAATGAGCTGCGTGGTGCGCTGATCGACAAGCTGTACAGCGCGGGCGTGCGGGTCGTGGCCGTGCCGGACGGCGCCGCCGCGGGCGTGCTGCTGGACAACTATCTGCAGACCGGCAATACCGGGAGCCTGGACAGCTACCTGTCCGTGCTGCCCGCCGACCGGCGCGACAGCGCCCGCACCCTGTGGGAGCACGTCCGCACGCGCTACCCCGGTGTTTTCCACGCCGCGGGTCTGGGGGCAGATGCCCGCAGTGCGACAGTGGGCAAAGCGCTGACCGTGCTGGCCAATACGAGCCACAACACGCCCGAGACAGAGATCGCCGAGGCTGTGCAGGCCATACGCAGCGGCACGACCAGCAATGCCGTCTACTGGTTCAAGACGGCGATGGCCAAATATCCGCGCCAGATGGAGCGGTTCTTCGGCAGCAGTTACGCCGCCGTGTCCCGCCTGTACTACGCCATGCAGGGCACGCTGAACGTCGCGGACGACAGTGAGCTGCCGACCTACGACGCGAAGCAGTTGCTGAAAACCTATAAGAAGGACGGCATCCTGATCTTTACCGACGAGGCCAGCGCCCTGATGACCGAGGGCAGCATGGCGTCCGAGCTGCAGGCGCAGCTGGATAAGCAGAAATACGGCGAGGACGAGGACCCGCAGCGCGTCTGCGCCATTGGCGCAGTCTACGGCACCTGGAGCAACGCCGGCAGCTTCACGCCCGACGATACCGAGACCGCCTGGGACGCTGACAGCCTGACCGAGTACCTGGGCAGCGACGCCCTGCGCGGAAAAGATATGCTGCTGGCGCTGGACGGCGAGGACAGCCCCTACCTGACGGAGAACTGCCTGCTGAAGGACACTGACACCCCCGTGGCCGAACAGGTGCAAAAACTGTTTGTGCTGGATAAAAACAACATGGCGTCGCCGGAAACCGCAGAATCTGAATAAAATTTGAAATTGGGTGTTGACAAACACGCCCGTGTGTGGTATAAATGCTTTAAACCAATGAAGCGAAAGTAAAGCACACAGCGCAGTTACAGAGAGTCCCCGATGCTGGGAAGGGGATACAGAGCGGGTCTGCATAATGGTTCGCGGAGGGCACGGGGAAACGGGCATGGCCCGCAGTATCCGTTGACGGGCAGCTCCCGTTACAGAGCAGGGGAATGTTGGTTCCCTACAGAGTGGCCGTGATTGTATAGTAAGCACGGCAAGCAAGGTGGCACCACAGATTTGTTTTATCTGCCCTTGCACAGGAGAAGTTCTGTGCAAGGGCAGTTTTGTTTTTGACAATGGGGGAGAGGGAACATGAACCTGATGAAAGAGCGATGGCAAGCCTGAATTTGTAAATCTGGATGGCCCGGGAACGCACCGGGCACTATAGGGGCAATGACCGCCCCTACAAACCTGACATTCACTACAATTTACAAATGAAGGAGAATTTACCATGAAAAAGTTTGTTGCTGCTCTGTCCGCCGCCGCTATGATGACCAGCCTGGCCGCCTGCGGTTACACCGCCGATACCGCCAACACTGCTGCATCTTCCGCCGAGACCACCGCGTCCGCTGCTGAGAGCACCGCGGACACCGCCGCCGCTGACAGCTACAAGGTCGCCATTGTCCAGCAGCTCGACCATGCCAGCCTCGACGAGATCCGCGTGGCTATTGAGAAAGAGCTGGACGCCAAGGCCGCCGAGAAGGGCATCACGATCGAGTACAAGGACTTCAACGGCCAGAACGACGCCACAACGCTGAACCAGATCGGCACACAGGTCGTCGCCGACGGCTATGACGCCATCATTCCCATCGCGACGCTGGCCGCCCAGTGCATGACCACCGCCGCCGAGTCCACCAAGACCCCGGTCATCTACGCGGCCATCTCCGACCCCGCCGCCGCAGACCTGACCGACATTGACTATGTCACCGGCACGTCCGACGCGCTGAACACTCAGTCCATCATGGATATGATGTTTGCCGTTCAGCCCGACATCCAGACCGTCGGCCTGCTCTACTCCAACTCCGAGGCCAACTCCACGACCCCGATTGCCGAGGCCAAGGCGTATCTGGATGCCAAGGGCATTGCCTACGTCGAAAAGACCGGCAACACCAACGACGAGATCATGACCGCCGCGTCCAGCATGGTCGGCCAGGTCGATGCCGTCTTTACCCCGACGGACAACGTGGTCATGGCCGCTGCCGCCGCTGTCTCCGAGACGCTGACCAAGGGCGGCATCCCGTTCTACACCGGCGCGGACAGCTTCGTCACGGCAGGTGCGTTTGCAACCTGCGGCGTAAACTACACCGAGCTGGGCACCTACACCGCCGACATGGCGCTCGACATCCTCGAGACCGGCGTTGTCCCCGCGTACCACGTCATGGACGGTGGGATCATCACCGTCAACACCGAGACCGCCGCCGCCTTGGGCATCGACTACAGCGCCTTCAATGATCTGGCCGGCCAGGTCGTCGAGGTCACCACGGCGGAATAAAAATCCCGGCCCCCTCTGGGAGGGGGCTCCGCCCGCAGGCGGTGGGGGGAGAGAGCTTGGCCATCACCCGAAATATTTCGGGCAGTGGCAAGGTTCTCTCCCCCTGTCCTGCGGGCATCCCCCTCGCAGAGGGGGACAAGTTTAATCAGAGAGGAAGTCACCCTATGTTTACCGTTGCCACCGTGCTGAATGCACTGGAGCTGGGCTTTATCTACGCGCTGGTCGCTATGGCGCTGTTTTTGAGCTTCCGTGTTCTGAACATCGCCGATATGACCACCGACGGTGCGTTCACGCTGGGCTGCGCCGTGTCGGCCACCGCCGCCGTGGCGGGCCACCCGTTCCTGGGGCTGCCGCTGGCCATGCTGGCCGGTGTGGCGGCGGGCTTTATCACCGCGTTTTTGCAGACAAAGCTCGCTGTGCCGTCGATTCTGGCGGGCATCATCACCAACACGGGGCTGTACACGGTCAACCTTGCGGTCATGGGCTTCTCCTCCAACGTGCCCATGCTGAAAACCAAAACAGTCTTTACCGCTGCACAGAGCGTTTTTGGCGAGAGCGCACCCTATAAGCTCATCGTGGCGGCGCTTGTCACCGTTGTGGTCTGCGCGCTGCTCATCGCGTTCCTCGGCACTCGGTTGGGCCTGTCCATCCGCGCTACCGGCGATAACCCGGACATGGTCCGTGCGTCGTCCATCAACACCGCCTTCACCATCACGGTGGGTCTCTGCATCGCCAACGCCATGACCGCGCTGTCCGGCGCGGTGCTGGCCCAGTACCAGCGCTCGGCGGACATCAACCTCGGCACCGGCATGGTCGTCATCGGCCTGGCCTCGCTCATCATCGGCGAGACGCTCTTTGGCCGCGGCGGCATGTGGGTCAAGGCTGTGGCCGCCGTTGCGGGCAGCGTCATCTACCGCTTCATTATTGCGCTGGCTCTGCGTGCCAACGTCCCGTCGGAGTGCCTGAAGCTGATCTCCGCCGTCATCGTCGCGCTGGCCATTGCGGCCCCGGCCCTCAAGGCCAAGGCAGATTTCCGCCGCCGCCGCGCCAACGCCCAGAAGGGAGGTGCCCGCCATGCTTGATTTGAAAAACATCAGCAAAACGTTCAATCCGGGCACTGTCAATGAGAAGATCGCCCTCGAAAACGTGAACCTGCATCTGGACGACGGAGACTTTGCGACGATTGTCGGCTCCAACGGCGCGGGCAAGTCCACGCTGTTCAACGCCATTGCGGGCGAGTTCATCGCCGACACCGGCACGATCACGCTGGACGGCAGGGACATCACCTTCCTGCCGGACTTCAAGCGCTCCAAGGCGATTGGCCGCATGTTCCAGGACCCGCTGCGCGGCACGGCCCCGCACATGACGATTGAGGAAAATCTGGCGCTGGCCTTCCTGCGCGCGTCGGGGCACACCTCGGCGTTCTCCCGCATCAACAAAAAGGACCGGGAGCTGTTTGCCGAAAAGCTCTCCGCGCTGGGTCTGGGGCTTGAGGACCGCATGAAGCAGCCCGTGGGTCTGCTGTCCGGCGGCCAGCGCCAGGCGCTGACCCTGCTGATGGCGACCCTCGTCACGCCGAAGCTGCTGCTGCTTGACGAGCACACGGCGGCGCTGGACCCCGGCACGGCGGACAAGGTGCTGGAGCTGACAAAAAAATTGTGGCCGAAAACCACCTGACCTGCCTGATGATCACCCACAACATGCACGACGCGCTGACCCTGGGCAACCGCACACTGATGATGGACCACGGCCATATTGTGCTGGACATCAGCGGCGAGGAGCGCGCCCACACCACCGTGGACGGCCTGCTGGACCGCTTTGCAGAGAACGTCGGCCACGCGCTGGACAATGACCGGATCTTGCTGAGCAAAGAGAAGTAAAAAAGAACCGCCCCGCACGAAAAAACGTGCAGGGCGGTTTTTTTACGGTTACGCGGTAGGGGCCGGGTATGCCCGGCCCAGCAGGATAAGGCGGGCGAGCGTCTGTGGGAAGGCCGCGGGCCGCACATGTGCGGCCCCTACGACGCTGCTTGCCGGTCCGTAGGGGCGGATTCCATATCCGCCCGCGGAGGGGTCAAGACCCCTCCCTACAAGGCGAGTGAAAAAGGGGTGCTGTAGGGGCGAACATCGTTCGCCCGTTTTCACATCTCCGCCAAATCAAACCGGTAGATCGTCGTCGAGCTGTACGGCTTGCCCGGCAGCAGCGTCGTGTCGGGGAAGTTCGGGTGGTTCGGCGCGTCGGGAAAGTCCTCCGTCTCAAAGCAGACGGCATCCCGGGCGGCGTAGTGTGCGCCGTCCTTGCCCGCCGTGACCGGGGCCAGGAAGTTGGCCGTGTACAGATGGACGCCCGGCAGGGTCGTCAGCACCTCCATGCGGATGCCGGTCTCGGGGCCGACAGCCCAGGCGGCGTGGCGCAGACCGCTGTCACGGATGACATAGCACTGATCGTAGCCGCAGCAATCGGTCAGCGGGGTGAAATCCGCGCCGATGTCCAGCCCCAGCGTCTTTTCTTCGGTGAAGTCCATCGGGGTGCCCTTGACCGGCAGCTTGCGCCCGGTGGGGATGCTGGCGGCGTCGGCCTCGAGGTAAAAATCGGCGTCCACCGTCACGCGATGGCCCAGCGCACTGCCGCTGGCGTGGCCGTTCAGGTTAAAATAGCTGTGGTTCGTCATATTGCAGACGGTGGGCGCGTCGGTGGTCGCCCCGTAGCGGATGACCAGCCCGCTCTTGGCCAGGCTGTACTGGATGGTCAGCTCAAAATTGCCGGGGAAGCCGTCTGTCCCGGCGGGGCTCGTGGCCGTCATCGTCACGCTGTCGGTCTCGCCGGGGGTCAGCGCCACGTCAAACATCGTGTGATTGAACCCGTGCAGGCCGCTGTGCAGACAGTTTCCGTTTTGGTTCGGCGTGATATGGACGATCTCCTCATACAGCGGGAACTGCGCGCCCGCAATGCGGTTGGCAAAGCGGCCCACGGCGGCGCCCATGCTGTCGGTGTTCAGCTCATAGTCGGCAGCGGTGTCATAGCCCAGCACGACGTCCACGGGATTGCCCTTGCGGTCTTTTACGATGATGCGATGGATAATGGCGGCATAGCTCAGCAGCTGCACCTCGATGAAATCGTTTTTCAGCGTCGCCAGCTTAACGGTCTGGCCGCTGGTGGACTTGCCGAAATCCTGAATCGAAACGGACATGGTGGGACCCTCCTTATTCCTTTGTGTCGGCGGTGACGCCCTGTGCGGCCAGGTCCTCGCGCACGCTCTCGGCCACGCTGCCGGTGCCGTAATTCAGCATACGGTTCACGCGGCTGACCGTGGCGCTGGATGCGCCGGTCTCGCGGCGGATCTCGCTGTAGACCTTGCCCTGCAAAAGGCACCCGGCCACAGCGTAGCGCTGCTCCATCGTGCGCAGCTCGGTCACGGCGCACAGGTCGTCAAAAAAGCGGATGCACTCATCCAGGCTGTTCAGTCGCAGGATCGCCTCATACAGGGCGGTGTTACGTTCATTCTGCTGCATAGCGTAAAGGCGCACAGCGGTGCGCCGACCTCTTTCTTTGTAAAATTTGCATTTGCTCGGTCTTGGTATCTCTTAATATTCTAGCAAATTTGCCTAAACAAGTCAATACACTAAAGTGCGAAAGTGTGTTAAAACTGCTTGCATTTAACACCAAAATGTTGTATCATAGAAGCATCAAATGTTATGGCAATACCGCATAATTCTAAGTGCCGATACGGCGAGCGAGGTGCGGCAGCCGCCGGAGCGGTGCTTAAGCCGTAAGGCGGGAATTATGCGGTGTTGCCTTGGGGAGACTGCCATGCCGACAACATTACTGATTGTGTATCGCGTGCTGGGCACCGTGCTTTTTGCACTGGCCGCAGCCGCCATTGTGGAAAAATACCGCACGGTCCGCGGGGCCGCGCTGCTGCCCGCCCGCGTGCTGGAATGCCGCCGTGCGTCATCCACCAGCAACAGCCGGGGTGCGGGCGGCTACCGCTATCTGGTGGAGCTGTACGCCAACGGTCGGCGGCTGGAGCTGGAGACGAACGACGCCTTCTGGTTCAGGCACGAAAAGGACAAGGGTAAGGTGCTGCAGGTCTGGTACAACCCCAACGCCCGCTGTGTGGAACGCAAAAGCTGGGAGACGGAATTTTTTGCGCGGCGGTGCTGGCCGTGATCGGCGCGGCGCTGCTGCTGATCCGGTGAGGTGCCTATGAGCTGGATTTTGTATGTGCTGCTGGTGCTGGCCGTGGCGGGGGACATCCTGCTGGCCGTGGTGCTGGCAAAGGTAATGCACAAAAATGACGAACCACAGCAGAAAATTGATACGGCGGATGACTTTGTCCGCGCGGTGACGCCGGTTTTGCAGAGCGAGACCGACCTGCTGGCCGAGCAGCTGCGCGCTATGCAGGGCGAGAGCGCCCGCACAACGACGGCGACGCTGCGGGATTTCTCTGCCGTTCTGGCCGAGAACCAGCGCCAGAACGCCGCCGCCAGCACGGCGCGGCTGGAATCCATTGACCGAGCCGGGGCCGCCCGCCAGAAGGCCGCGAACGATGCCCTGCTGGCCCAGCTGACGATGATGGAAACGCGGCTGAAAAATCTTGAGGACTCCAATGCGACCCGGATGGACAGTGTGCGCGGCGCGTTGGTGCAGGGTCTGAACACGATCCGCGCCGACAACAACAAAAAGCTGGATGAGATCCGCGGCACAGTCGAGGAAAAATTGCAGGACACACTGCAGCAGCGCATCAACGACTCGTTCAAGACGGTCAGTGCCCAGCTTGAGCAGGTCTACAAGGGTCTGGGCGAGATGCAGAATCTGGCTGCCGACGTGGGCAGCTTAAAGCAGGTGCTGTCCGGCGTCAAGACCCGCGGCATCCTGGGCGAGGTGCAGCTCGGCGCGATTTTGGAGCAGATCCTGGCCCCCGGCCAGTACGCCTGCAACGTTGCCACCGTGCCCGGCAGCACGAACCGCGTGGAGTACGCCATCAAGATGCCGGGGCAGAACGGCACGGTCTGGCTGCCCATCGACGCGAAATTCCCGGGCGATACCTATGCGCATTTGCAGGCGGCGCAGGAGCGCGGCGATGCTGCCGCTGTGGCCGCCATGCGCAAGGCGCTGAACAACGTCCTGCGCGCCGAGGCCAGGGACATCCACGACAAGTACATTGAGGTGCCCTACACGACGAGCTTCGGCATCCTGTTCCTGCCGTTTGAGGGGCTGTACGCCGAGGTGGTTTCCAGCGGTGTAACGGAGCTTTTGCAGCGGGATTACCAGATCACGGTGGCCGGGCCGTCCACAATGGCGGCGCTGCTCAACGCCCTGCAGATGGGCTTCCGCACGCTGGCCATCCAGAAGCGCAGCGGCGAGGTCTGGACGATCCTGGGTGCGGTCAAGACCGAGTTTGAAAAGTTCGGCGCGGGTCTGCAGCAGATGCAGCGCCATCTGAACCAGACCGGCTCCGATCTGGAGGAGCTGATCGGCCCCCGCAGCCGCGCCATCACCCGCAAGCTCGAATCCGTCCAGCAGCTTGACCCGGATACGGCCACAGAGCTATTGGGCATCGAGGAGTAGGGGAGGAGTATCCCTCCCGGGCCGTGTATGGATATTGCACGGTTAAAATGTTTATAGCGCAGTAGGGGCGGCATATATGCCGCCCGCTACCTTGCGCCGCCCTCTGCCCTTATTTATAGCTTCTTCCAAAATCACATCTTCCGTAGGGGCGGATTCCATATCCGCCCGCCGCTTTCCCACAAATGGTCATTTGCTATACACGGCAGGGCCGGGCATGCCCGGCCCCTTACAGTGTGGTTGTTTGCTTTCCACGCTGTCATTTTTGCCAGAATCCGCCCCCGCAAGGGGGCTTTTTCTATGCCCTTATCCACTTTACAGCGCGGAAAAACTGTGGTATACTAAACAAGTTATTGAACAGTCAACAACATGCGGCGCTGCCGCACGCCCATAAAGGAGTTACTGCCATGATCCGTATTGTTACCGATTCCGCCGCCGATCTGACTGCGGAGCAGCTGTCCGTCCCCGGCATCTTTGTTGTGCCGCTGTCTGTCACCTTTGCAGACGGCACCACCCAGCTCGATGACGGCACGATGACGAAGGATGAATTTTTCGTCCGCCTGGCAGAGGACAGCAAGCTGCCCCGCACCAGCCAGCCCAGCCCGGCCAGCTTTATGCAGGTGTATGAGGATGCCGCCGCAGCGGGGGATGAGGTCCTTGTGATCACCATCGGCCAGAAGCTGTCCGGCACCTACCAGTGCGCGCATCTGGCCGCCGCCGATGTCGGTCTGCAGGTGCATATCGTGGACTCTGAGGCGGCCTCGCAGGCTGAGGCGCTGCTTGTCCGTGAGGCGGTGCGCCTGCGCGATGAGGAGGGCCTGACGGCGGAGGAAATCGCCGCCGTGCTGGAGCAGTTCAAAAAGCGGGTGCGCATCGTCGCCGTGGTGGACAGCCTCAAGCATCTGCAAAAGGGCGGACGGCTGCCCGCCGCCGTAGCCATTGTGGGCGGCGCGCTCGGCATCAAGCCGGTGCTGGCCCTGAAGGACGGCGAGATCAAGCTGGTGGACAAGGGCCGCGGACGCCCCGGCGCGCTGGTCGCCATGTTCAAGCAGCTGGACGCGCTCGGCGGTATTGACCCGCGCTACGGCTATACGCTGCTCTACAGCGATAATAAGCAGCTTATTGCACCGGTACACCACTACATGCACCAGAATCTCCAGCTGACCGGCGGCCGGGTGGCCCAGCTTGGCCCCACCATCGGCACCCATGTCGGTCCCGGCGTGGTCGGCGTGGTGTTTGTGGCGAAGGAGTAAACCTGTAAAATATAAAAAAGCAGGGGCGAGCAATGCCCGCCCCTGTAAGCTGAGCTTCTCCATTCGGAGAAGCTTTTTTATTTTCCGCTGAAAAACTTATTCAGTGCATACACCCCCAGCACGAGGATGCCGAGGACGAGGAAGATGCCGGCCATACCGGCGCAGAGCATCGAGAGGGTGACGGGAAGAAGTGCGGTTGACATGGGTTGACCTCCTTATACGCAGCTGCTCATAAGGGTCAGGATCAGGCCGCCGGCAATGACCGACGCGATCTGGCCCGAGACGTTGACACTGATCGAGTACATCAGCAGGAAATTCTGGTTGTCCTCAGCCAGGCCCATCTGGTTGACGACGCGCCCGCTCATCGGGAACGCAGAAATGCCTGCCGCGCCGATCATCGGGTTGATCTTTTTGCCCTCGGGCAGGAACAAATTCAACAGCTTGGCGAAGAAAACGCCGCCGGCGGTGTCAAAAATAAACGCGACCAGACCCAGCGCCAGGATCAGCAGTGTGTCGGGCCGGACGAATTTGTCGGCGGTCATCTGGCCCGCCACGGTCAGGCCCAGCACAATCGTGATAAGGTTCGCCAGTACGTTCTGCGCGGTCTCGGACAGTGCGTTCAGCACGCCGCACTCGCGCAGCAGGTTGCCGAACATGAGGAAGCCGACCAGCGCCACACTGGCGGGCGCGACAAGCCCGGCCAGCATAGTGACCACAATCGGGAACAAAATTTTGGTGGTTTTGCTGACGCTGCCCTTCTGGTACGGCATCCGAATCAGCCGCTCTTTTTTGGTCGTGCACAGGCGGATGACCGGTGGCTGCACGATGGGCACAAGCGCCATGTAGCTGTACGCCGCGACCATGATGGCCCCCAGGTACTTGCTGCCCAGACTGTTCGCCACAAAGATAGCCGTCGGGCCGTCGGCCGCACCGATGACTGCGATGGACGCGGCGTCGGGCAGGTCAAAGAACAGCCCCGCCAGCACCAGCGTGATGAAGATGCCAAACTGCGCCGCCGCGCCAAACAGCATCAGCCAGGGCTTTTCCAGCAGCGGGCCGAAGTCGATCATGGCGCCGATGCCGATGAAAAGCAGCAGCGGGAACAGCTCATTAGACATACCGGCGTCAAAAAGTGCGCTGATGGGGCCGACGGTAGTCCCCTGCGTGATGGCCCCGGACAGCGGCAGATTGACAAGGATCGCGCCGAAGCCCATAGGCAGCAAGAGACTCGGCTCCATCTTTTTGGCGATGGCCAGGTAAATCAGCAGGCCGCCGATGACCCACATGACCACCATCTGCCATGTGAGATTGCCGAAGTTGGCGAACAGCCCGGCGAAGGTTTGCAGAAATTGCATGTATGATACCTCCCGTTTGTGGGCGGCAGGGTACAAAAAAAAGACCCCTGCCGCAGAAAAACTGCGGCAAAAGTCTCAGTGTTCACAGTATGCCCCGGGGCGGCAGGCCACCCGTGGTGACGAAGCGATACGGCGCGCGGCAGGGGCGCGTCCCTTACTCCCTTTTACCTTGAGGGTATTATAACGCGGAAAAGGGGATTTTGCAAGAAAAACTTTTGAGGAAGGCGGGGGTGAGGGAGACGGGAGGGATGAATCCCTCCCCTGCAAGCAGCCAGAAGGTTTGCGGCAAATTTGTAGGGGGCGGCGTCCCCGACGCCCCGCGGAGGGGTCAAGACCCCTCCCTACGATGCGGGGTGAAAAGGGGTGTAAAGCGGAAAAGGGTGTTAGCGTAAGGCTGCGGGCCGGGCATGCCCGGCCCCTACAGACTGCTATAAATGGGTGTGGCCGAGAGGGGCAAGGGAGGCACCCGTCCCCGGATTAGTAGACCGAAAAATACCCCACATGCTCCGGGTGGTTGTCCTCGACCAGTACGGTGAAGCCGCCGGGGTTGACCTCGGTGTTCTTGCCGAAGGCTTCCTCGGCAATCAGATGCGGGCCGCGGTTCAGGATGATCTCCGCCGTCTGGACAACGCCGACGCGGCGGTAGTGGAGAATATCTCCCTCGGCACGGACGATCTCGAGCCGCCCGCCGTCAAAGGCGTCGCAGCTGCGGCGCAGGGCGGCCAGCGTCTTGATCGGGCCGCGCAGCCGCTGCTCGGTGGAGTTCCAGTCAAAGAACACACGGTTGAACGGGTCGCGGTAGCCCTGCATGGCAATCTCGTCGCCGTAGTAGACGCAGGGCACGCCGGGCAGCGTGAAAATCATCGCATAGCCCAGCAGCAGTCTGCGGATGGCCGCGTCCATCAGGCCAGACGGGATGCAGCGCTTGCTCTGCCAGTAGCGGTCGTGGCCGTTGCAGGGCTCGCCCGCAATCGCTGTGATGGCGCGCTCGGTGTCGTGGGTGGACAGGAAATTCATCGCACAGTTCAGCGCCGGGGCAGGGTAGTGCTCGCAGATCAGCATCAGAGCGTCGGCCACGGCGGTGACGTCCGCGCCGTGCAGGTAATCCAGCGTGGCGCTGCGGAACGGGTAGTTCATCACGGCGTCCAGACCGTGCCCGCGCAGGTAGGTGCGGCGGCGGCCAAAGGCCTCCTTCGTCGTCGCATCTTCCCACACTTCGCCCAGCAGCAGCTTGTCCTCGCCGTGGGATTTAACGGCAGCGCGAATTTTTTCAATAAAATCGTCGGGCAGCTCGTCGGCTACGTCCAGCCGGAAGCCGGACGCGCCCAGATTCAGCCAGGTGTCGATGACGCCGCCCTTGCCGCAGATAAATTCCACGTAGGAGGGTGATTCCTCCTGCACCTCGGGCAGCGTCTCAAAGCCCCACCAGCTGCGGTAGCCGCAGGGATAGCCCGAGTCAAAGTCGTACCAGCTGCGGTAGGGAGAGCTGCGGTCCCGGTACGCGCCGCCCGGGCCGTATCGGCCCTCGCGGTTGAAGTAGCGGGAATCCGACCCCGTGTGGCTGAACACGCCGTCCAGGATGATGCGGATGCCCTCTTTGGCTGCAGCGGCGCACAGGGCGCTGAACTCCTCGTTCGTGCCCAGCAGCGGGTCAGCCTTGAGGTAGTCCGCCGTGTTGTAGCGGTGGTTGGCGTGGGCCTCAAAAATTGGGTTCAGGTAGATGCAGGTCACGCATAAATCGCGCAGGTACGGCAGCTTTTGCTGGATTCCCGCAAAGTCGCCGCCGTAATAGTCCATGTTCAGGTAGCCCTCGCTCTGCTCGGTGGGCCAGAAATACGGCTCGCCGGTCTTGTCGGCGCGGTAGATGCGGTCTGCAAACGGCATCGCTTTGTTAGGCTTTCCCTCGCAGAAGCGGTCCGGGAAAATCTGATACATCGTGCCGTTTTTCAGCCAGTCGGGCGTCTTGAAGTCCGGCTCGTAGACCGTCAACTGCCAGTCCTGACCGTCAGTCCAGCTGAGCACACCCTCACCGCCCGGCGTGCGGTAGATGCGGCGGAAGTCGGTGTAGAGGTCAAAGTGATAAAAGTACAGCCCCGAGGTCGTCGGCGTGACGGTCAGCGCGAAGTGGTTGACCTTGGGTGTCTGGCCCGTGAACTCCATGCGGTAGTGGACGGGGTCCTCGCGGTCTTTCGTCAGCACCAGATGCGGGTCAACGTAGCCGAGGTCCTCCGGCACGGTCAGGTTGAAGGTCACAGGCTGACCGGCCTTCACCGCCCCGAACGGGGATTTGCAGGTGAGGTCGAGGCTGTTGTAGAATGTGTGGGACATGGAAGTCTCCCCTTTACGTTAGCGTAAAGCCTTCTCCCCTGGGGGAGAAGGTGGCCCGGCAGGGCCGGATGAGGGGAGAGCCTGCCGCTATGGCCCGGCAAAAGGGCGGCAGGGCAGACTTGGCCCTCATCAGTCACCTTCGGTGACAGCTTCCCCCGATGGGGAAGCCTGCACAAAAAAGCCGTGCCCCGAACAGGGCACGGCAAAAATCAGATAACCAGATTATTTGACGGGAGTAGCGCCCCAGATGTCACGCGCATAGTCCATGATGGAACGGTCTGCGCTGAAGATGCCTGCGTTGGAGATGTTCTTCAGGCTCATGTGGTTCCACTTCTGCTTGTCGCGGTACAGCTCCTGCAGGTCGTGCTGGGCACGGCGGTAGTCCTTGAAGTCCGCCATGACCATGTACGGGTCGGAGTTGCGCAGGTTGCTGGTGACCTCGTTGAAGTTCTCGCCGTTCCAGCCCTTCTCCAGGAAGTCCAGAACTGCCATCGCGGTGTTGTCGCCGTTGATGAAGGCGTTCGGGTGGTAGCCCATGCCCTTCAGCGCGTTGACCTCGGGGGTCAGCATACCGAAGATGATCTCGTTCTCGTGGCCGGCAGCGTCGGCAATCTCAACGTTCGCGCCGTCCAGCGTGCCCAGCGTGATCGCGCCGTTCAGCATGAACTTCATGTTGCCGGTGCCGGATGCTTCGGTGCCGGCCAGAGAGATCTGCTCAGAGACCTCGGAGGCGGGCATCAGGCGCTCGGACAGGCTGACGCAGTAGTCCTCGAGGTAGACGATGCGCAGCTTGCCGCGGACAGCGGGGTCCTCGTCGATCAGCTTGCCCAGCTTGCAGATCATGCGGATCATCTGCTTGGCCATGTAGTAGCCGGGGGCTGCCTTGGCGCCGAAGATGTAGGTCTTGGGGGTGAACTCGGCGTTGGGGTTGTTCTTCAGGTACAGGTACTCGGCAGCGATGTTCAGCGCGTTCAGGTGCTGGCGCTTGTACTCGTGCATACGCTTGACCTGGCAGTCAAAGATGGAATCGGGGTCGATGACCTGGCCGGTGGCCTTCTGCAGGTAGTTGGCAAAGTTGGCCTTGTTCTCGCGCTTGACCTTGGCGGCGGCAGCCTGCACGGTCTTGTCGTCCACGAACTTCTCCAGCTTCTTCAGCTCGGCGGCGTCGGTCTTGAAGCCGTCACCGATGGTCTCCTCCAGCAGATGGGTCAGGCCCGGGTTGGAGCAGAGCAGCCAGCGGCGGTAGGCGATGCCGTTCGTGACGTTCTTGAATGCCTGCGGCTTGTACAGGAAGTAATCATGGAAAACGCTGTCCTTGATGATCTCGCTGTGCAGCTTGGAAACGCCGTTGATGGCGTGGCAGGTGTAGGCGCAGATGTTGGCGGTGCGGACCTGGTTGTCGCCGATGATCGCCATGTAGTCGATCTTGCCCTGGTCGCCGGGGAAGGCCTTGGCCAGATCGGCGCGGCAGCGGCGGTCCATCTCGCAGACGATCTGCCAGATGCGGGGCAGGGTGTTGCGGAAGATGTCCGCGTTCCACTTCTCCAGCGCCTCGCTCATGACGGTGTGGTTGGTGTAGGCAAAGACCTTGCGGCAGATGTCGAAGGCAGCGTCCCACTCGTAGCTGCACTCATCCAGCAGGATGCGCATCATCTCGGGGATGGCCAGGGTGGGGTGGGTATCGTTCAGCTGGATGGCGACCTTGTCGGCCAGGTTGTCCAGCGTGCCGTACTGGTTCAGGTGGTTCTGCAGGATGTCTGCGATGGACGCGGCAGAGAAGAAGTACTGCTGGCGCAGGCGCAGGATCTTGCCCTCGGTATGGTTGTCGTTGGGGTAGAGGATCTTGGAGATCAGCTCGGCAGAGGCAGACTGGCTGATAGCCGTGTTGTAGTTGCCGGCGTTGAAGCTGCTCATATCAAAGCTGGGGGCCTTAGCCTGCCACAAACGCAGCTTGGAAACACCGTTGGAGCCGTAACCGGCGACATACATATCGTTGGGCACGGCGATAACGGAGTTGTAGTTCTCATACTTGACGTGATGGAAGCCGCCCTCCCAGGTCTCGATGGCCTGGCCGTCAAAGCGGATCTCCTGGGCCTGGTCGGGATGGCTCTTGATCCAGACCTGACCGCCGGGCAGCCAGTTGTCAGCAGTCTCCTGCTGCCAGCCGTCCACGATCTTCTGCTTGAAGATGCCGTACTCGTACAGGATGGAGTAGCCGGTGCCGGGGATGCCGTCGGTGGCCATGCCGTCCAGATAGCAGGCGGCCAGGCGGCCCAGGCCGCCGTTGCCCAGGCCCGCGTCGGGCTCCTGCTCATAGATGGTGTCGATCTTGACGTCGGCATCAGCCAGCACGCTCTCGGCAACCTCGTTCAGGCCAAGGTTGAACAGGCTCGTGCGCAGGCTGCGGCCCATGAGGAACTCCATGCAGAGGTAGTAGACCTGCTTCTTGCCTTCGCCCAGGACCTTGGACTGGTACTGCTTCTGGCGGTCAGACATGATCTGGCGGGTGATCATGGCCAGGCAGCGGTAGATCTGGTCAGCGGAGGCGGCGTCGATGGTGACGTTGCACTCACTCATCAGCTTGTCCTTGAGCAGCTTCTCAAATTCACGCTTTGTGTATTTCAAAATCGTTCTCTCCTTCTTTGCAGTCATGAGAATTCATGATTTTTGCGCTCTTTTCAGTGCTTTCAATAAACCACTCTATAGATTATAACGATATTTAGCGGATTGCGCAAGTCAAAATTGCCTGTTTGCAGGTTTTTTATACAATTCCGTCAAAAAGGGCTTTTGCAAATCGGTAATTTGTACTATAATAGATGTAAGATTCTGCGCGTCCACTGTAAGTAAAGCCGTGCAGAGACCGGAAGGAGTATGATTATGGGTATGGCTACCTCAAAAGTGCGGCTGAACATCTGCGGTTCCAGCTATGTAGTCAACACGAGTGAGAGCGAGGATTACATGAAGAACCTCGCGGACCGACTGAACCTGGACATGAACGAGCTGATGGCGTCCTCGAACTCGGTCTCCATCACGACGGCGGCAGTCATGACCGCGCTGAACTATCGTGATGAGCTGGAAAAGGCCAGCGGCAGCGCCGACAATATGCGCCGCCAGATCAAGGACTACCTCGAGGATGCGGCCAGCGCCAAGATGGCTGCCGAGGAGGCCCGCCGTGAGAATGCGTCGCTCAAACGCCGTGTGGATGAGCTGGAGCGCCGCCTGCGCCGCAATCAGTTCCCGGCGGAGGACGAATGAGCCGCCCCGAGATTTTAGCCCCGGCGGGCAACCGCGAGATGCTTGGCGCCGCTGTTTTCAGCGGCGCTGATGCTGTTTATCTGGGGCTGACGGGCTTTAACGCGCGCCGCACGGCAGGCAACTTTACCCCCGACGAGCTGCGGGAGGCCGTGGCGTTCTGCCATGCCCGCGGCGTCAAGGTGCATGTGACGCTGAATACGCTGGTCTATGACCGGGAATTGTCCGGCCTGGCCGACGCCGTGCGCGCCGTGGCCGCAGCCGGGGCGGATGCCGTCATTGCGGACGACCTGGCGACGGCGCAGCTGGTCAAAAGTATTGCACCGACGCTGCACCTGCACGGCTCGACCCAGATGAGCGTCCACACGCCCGAGGGCGCTAAGGAGCTTGCCGCGCTGGGCTATGACCGCGTCATTCTGGCGCGTGAGCTGTCGCTGGAGGAAATTCGTGCCGTCTGCGAGGCCAGCCCCATCGAGGTCGAGGTCTTTGTCCACGGCGCGCTCTGCATGAGCGTGTCCGGCCAGTGCATGATGAGCGCGTTCCTCGGCGGGCGCAGCGGCAACCGCGGCGCCTGTGCGGGTCCCTGCCGTCTGCCGTTTGACGCAAGTGCCGGTTTAAAACCCGGTCAGCCGGGCCGTGCCTGCCATTTGAGCTTAAAGGACATGGACTACATCCCGCACCTGCGGGAGCTGATGGACGCGGGTGTCGCCAGCGTGAAGATCGAGGGCCGCCTGCGCACGCCCGAGTACGCGGCGGCAGTCGTCACAGCCTGCCGCGCGGTCTGCGCGGGCCAGCCCTACGACGAAAAGCTCGTGCGGGACATCTTCTCACGCTCGGGCTTCACCGACGGCTACCTGACAAACCGCAACGACGGCAAGATGTTCGGCGTGCGCACCGAGGCCGACGCCGCGGCGACCCGCGTCGCCACGCCCAAGGCACGCGAGCTGTTCCGCCGCGAGCTGCAGCGCGTGCCCGTACACTATGAATTGAGCGGCGGCGTGGAGGACGGCGGCGTCAAGCTGACCGCCCGCGACGACGACGGCCACAGGGTCAGCGTCTACAGCGCCGACGAGCCGCAGCCTGCCCAGAAGGACCCGCTGCCCGGTATTGAGCGCGCCCTCGGCAAGACCGGCGGCACGCCGTTTGTCATGGACGGCCTTGCCGCTGAGCCGGGGGAGGGGGGCTTCGGCTTCCTGCCCGGCGCCGCCTGGAACGAGCTGCGCCGCGAGGCGCTGGACAAGCTGCTGGAAAAGCGCAGCGAGGTCACGCCCCACGCCGTACAGGCGTTTGAAATGCCGACCTATCCCGCCCATACCGTGGGGCAGCTGCCCGCGCTGGCCGCCCGCTTTGCCAATGCGGCCCAGTGCCCGGCGGAGGCGGCGGAGAAGCTGCAATACCTGATTTTCCCGATTGCCGAAGCCGAGAGCATCCCCGAGGCATGGCGGGGGAAAACGCTGCTGGAGCTGCCGCGGGTCATGTTCGGCAGACTCGAGCAAAAGACCGCCGCGCGGCTGGACGCCCTGCAGGACGCGGGTTTTGCCGGGGCGGTGGTCAACAACCCCGCACAGCTGCGCTATACCGACGGCTGGACGCTGTACGGCGGCCTGGGCCTGAACGTCACGAACCCGATGAGCGCCGCGCGGTATGCGTCCCTGGGGGTGCAGGGCATGCTTTTGCAGCCCGAGACCGCGCTAACGGCCATGCAGGCCGTGGCCCCCGGCGTGCCCACGGCGGCGCTCTGCTACGGCCATCTGCCGCTGATGCTGACCCGCGCCTGCCCCCTGCGCAATGTGCGCGACTGCGGCAAATGCCCGGGCGGCGGTACGCTGCGGGACCGCAAGGGCCGCGACTTCACCGTGACCTGCTCGGCCCCCGGCGGGGCGGGCGTGCGCACAGTGTTCAACCCGGTGCCGCTCTACATGGGTGAGCGCCTGCGTGAGCTGCCCGTGGACGTGGCGGTAGCGGCCTTCACGACAGAGACCCCCGCCCGCGTATCCCAGATTTTGGACCTGCTTTTCAACGCCCAACCGTTTGACAGCGAGTTTACGCGTGGGTTATACTATACAAATAACTAAAATTATCAGATACAGATAGGAGAGAGAAGATAGGAAATAGGAGATGAACTGCCGGGAAGGCTGCGGCCTTACGCCGGAAACATCTCCTCTCTCCTAACTCCTCTTTTTTGGAGGCTCCCATGACCCCTATTGTGAAGTACAAAAAATTGGATGCCCGCGCCGTTGTGCCGCAGTACGCTACGCCCGGCGCGGCGGCGGCGGACCTGTGCGCGGTGCTGGATACACCGCTGACGCTGGCCCCGATGCAGCGCGCCCTCGTGCCCACCGGCCTTGCCATCGAGCTGCCCGGCCCCGCGTGCGTCGCCCTTGTCTACGCCCGCAGCGGCCTGTCCATCAAGTACGGTCTCTGCATGGCGAACGGCGTCGGTGTCATTGACAGCGACTACCGCGGTGAGCTGCGCGTGCCGATGGTGAACCTGTCCAACGAACCCTACACCATCCAGCCCGGTGAGCGCGTCGCCCAGCTCTGCATTGCCCCTGTCTGGCAGGCGGCGTTTGCACCCGCCGATGAGCTGACCGACACCGCACGCGGTGCAGGCGGGTTTGGGTCGACGGGGAAATAAACGCCATTCGCCGCGAGGTTCTCTCCCCCACCGCCTGCGGGCGGAGCCCCCTCGCAGAGGGGGCCAAGAGCCCCTTGCCTCCCTCTGCGAGGGAGGTGGCGCCGCAGCGCCGGAGGGAGAGAACCTTCCGGCAGTGCCCTTTTCCTAAAATTTCTGCTCACACCTTGTTTCGGCAAACTCTGCACACTCCGACTTTTTATAATAGACCAGAAAGGAAGCACACTATGGCTCTGATCCTTGCCTCCGGCAGTCCGCGCCGGCGTGAGCTGATGTCCCTTATCACCCCCGACTATACTGTCATCACCAGCGACGTGGACGAGACGAAGATCGCGGCAGATTCCCCGGCGCACCTCGCCAAGGCTCTGGCCACTGCCAAGGCCCGCGCCGTGGCCGAGGAAAACCCCGATGACGTCGTCTGCGGCTTTGACACGGTGGTCGAGTGTGAGGGCGAGGTGTTCGGCAAGCCGAAGGACGAGGCCGACGCCGTGCGGATGCTGCGCGCGCTCTCCGGGCGTGAGCACCGCGTCCACACCGGCGTCTGCATCTGCCGGGGCCGCCGTGCCGCCGCCACTGTCGAGACAACCGTTGTCCATTTCTCGCCCATCGCGGAGGACGACCTGTGCGCCTATGTGCGCACGCCGGAGCCCTACGACAAGGCGGGAGCCTATGCCATCCAGGGGCACGCGGCGCTGTGGTGTGCGGGCATCGAAGGGTGCTACTACAACATCATGGGGCTGCCGGTTCACCGCACGGCGCAGCTGCTGCGCGAGTTTACCTGACCCGGACAGCCCCGGAAACGGGAGTCTGTATGGGAAAAATCTGCAACTTTTTTATATGCTTTTTCGGGAGAATACACGCTATGTTTACCAAAGACATCGGCATTGATCTGGGCACCGCCAACACCCTTGTGTACATGAAGGGCCGCGGCATCATCATGCGCGAGCCAAGCGTCGTCGCCGTGGACCCGCGCAGCGACGAGCTGCGGGTGCGCAGCGTCGGCCATGAGGCCAAGGCGGTCATTGGCCGCGCACCCGGCTCCATCGTGGCGGTGCGCCCCCTCAAGGACGGCGTTATTGCGGATTTTGACGTTACCGCGGCCATGCTGCAGAGCTTCATCCGTCAGGCCTGCGGCAACAGCATTCTGGCTCGCCCCCGGGTCGTCATCTGCGTGCCCTCCGGTGTGACCGAGGTCGAGCGCCGCGCCGTGCGCCAGGCTGCAGCCAAGGCGGGCGCACGCCAGGTCACGGTCATCGAGGAGCCGATGGCCGCCGCCATCGGCAGCGGACTGCCCACCACCGACGCCGTCGGCAGCATGATCGTGGACATCGGCGGCGGCACGGCGGAGGTCGCGGTCATCAGCCTGTCGGGCATCGTCGCCAGCCGCAGCGTGCGCTGCGCGGGCGACGCGCTGGACCAGAGCATCATCGCTTTCATCAAGCGCAAATACAACCTGCTGGTCGGTGAGCGCACGGCAGAGCAGATCAAGATCGAGATCGGCTCGGCCTGCCCGCAGGACCCCGAGACCAGCATGGAAATTAAAGGCCGCAACCTTGTGGACGGCCTGCCGAAGGACATTCTGATCCGCTCCGAGGAGGTCCGCGACGCCATGAACGACTGCCTGCTGCGCATCGTCGAGGCCATCAAGGACACGCTGGAATGCACCCCGCCCGAGCTGTCCAGCGACATCATTGACCGCGGCATCATGCTTTCCGGCGGCGGTGCGCTGCTTCGCGGGCTGGATACCCTCATCCAGAATGAGACGGGCATCGAGGTCCACATTGCCGAAAGCCCCCTGGACTGTGTAGCCCTCGGCGCCGGTGCCGTCCTCGACAACCCCGATCTGGCCGGACGCCGGAAAGAGGAAATGAGCTATCTGTAACGCCCCTTGGCCCCCTCTGCGAGGGTGACTCCCCACGGTGTGGGGAGATGTCGCGAAGCGGCAGAGGGGCCCGGGCCCGAAGGGCTCCCGCCGCAGCGGGTGGGGGAGAGAGCTTGCCATTGCCCGAAATATTTCGGGCGGCCGCAGGGTTCTCTCCCTCCGGCCCTGCGGGGCCACCTCCCTCGCAGAGGGAGGCAGGGGAGCGTATCCTTTTCAACCGAAAAAGATTGACAAATGGGGAAAATCCGGCTATTATTAGATTGTTCGCATATACCCGGAGGGACGCTATGCCTTTACTCGATCAGGATCTGCCCGCCCGCGCACAGCAGGGGGACGAGAACGCGCTTGCCGCACTGATCGCCCGCATGATGCCGGCCATCCGCAAGGGTGCGGCGGAATGCACTGCCCCCGGCCTCGATTTTGACGATGCCGTGCAGGAGGGGCTGATCGGCCTGTTCCATGCTGTGCGCGGGTTTGACCCCGCTGCCGGGCAGACCTTCACGGCCTACGCCGCGGCCTGCATCCGCCACGCGCAGCAGGACGCCCGCCGGGCGGCTCTGCGCAAAAAGCACGCGCCGCTGAACTACAGCGTGCCGCTGCCCGCCGCCGAGGAAAGCACCGACACCCGCCCCGGCCCCGAGGAGCTTGCTATCTTCGGCGAACAGTACGCGGACACGCTCCGCCGTATGCAGACCGAGCTTTCCGCGCTGGAACGCACGGTTTTAATGGCCGGGCTGGAAGGCCGCACCCCCGCGCAGACCGCGCGGGAGCTGGGGCTTCCCGCCAAAAACGTGGCCAATGCGCTGGCCCGTGCGCGCCGCAAGTTGCGCGGTGCGCCCACAACCTAGGATTCAGGCGATTTGCCTGCGTCATATATCAACCTGCCCCCAGTAGCGCCTAAAATCAGTTCAGTTGGTCCATTCCCATTGCGTTGTTTTAGATTCTTCCGCGGGCAAAATAAACACAGAGGAGATACCCACTATGTTCGAAGACAAGACTTTGGTATGCAAGGATTGCGGCAAGGAGTTCGTTTGGACCGCCGGCGAGCAGGAGTTCTACGCCAGCCGTGGTTTCGAGAACCAGCCCCAGCGCTGCAAGCCCTGCCGTGATGCCCGCAAGAACTCTACCCGCGGCGAGCGCCAGATGTTCGACGCTACCTGCGCCAGCTGCGGCAAGGCCTGCAAGGTTCCCTTCCAGCCTCGCGAGGACCGTCCGGTCTACTGCAGCGAGTGCTTCGCTAAGATGAAGGAGAACGGCTGATTTACGCGCTTTTGCATGTAAACTGAGTTGAATGTTCCATTCTGCGCCCCGGCCTTACCGCCGGGGCGTGGTTTGTTATCGGGACGATTACAGGTTGATAGAATGAAAAAAACTCTCTCAAGGCTGCCGCGCGTCGTCTGGCTGGCGGCGCTGTCGGCGGTGGTGCTGGCTCTGTGCAGCAAGTCGTCGCCGCTCTACGCCTTCAACGACTGGATGGACGCAAACATCTTCTTCACGATGGGCCGCTCCATGCTCGGCGGCAGGGTGCTTTACCGTGACGTGTTCGACCACAAGGGCCCGGTGCTCTACCTGCTGTACGGGCTGGCGGGCCTTGTCGGCGGCACAGACTTCCGCGGCGTGCTGGTGCTGGAAATCATCGCCATGACGTCGTTTCTGTGCACGGGTCTGCGCACGGCGGAGCTGCTGGCGGGCCGCCGCCTTTCGGTGTGGTGGATGGCGCTGCCCGCAGCGGGCATGGCGGCCAGCCGCGCGTTCTCCCACGGCGGCAGTGCCGAGGAGCTGCTGCTGCCGTTTCTGGCAGCGGCGCTGTTCAGCCTGGTCAGGGCGCTGCACAGTCCCGGCGCCAAGCCGCTGCGCGCGGTCTGTGTGCAGGGCCTTCTGGCCGGGTGCGCGCTCTGGCTCAAGTACACGGTGCTGGGCTTCTACCTCGCGTGGGTCGTGGTGCTGGCGGCGCTCTACCTGCGGCGCGGCTGGCTTGCGCAGCTGGGCCGCAGCGTGGGGGCGTACCTCGGCGGCCTGGCGCTGGCCACGCTGCCGTGGGTCGTCTACTTCGGCGTACACGGTGCGCTGGGGGACTGGTTCACCGCCTACTTTTATGACAATCTCTTCCTTTATAAAGGGGAGGGCGGCGGTCTGCCCGCGCTGGCGCAGCACTTATGGTGGGCGGTGCGGGACGGCTTGCCCGCCGCGCTGCTGCTGGCGGCGTTCCTGCTCTGGGCGCTGCTGACCCGGCGTTTTGCCGCAGCGGGGGGCGTGGCCGCACTGGCCGCGGGGCTGGCCGCTACCAGTCTGATGGGCGGCTACCTGGTCTATTACGGGCTAGTGCTGGCGGTCTTTGCGCCGCTGGGCCTTGTGCCGCTGGTCCGCCTTGCGGAAAAGACCCCCGCGCCCGTCCGTACCGCGCTGCCCTGGGCCGTGCTGGCCGCGTGCGCTGCCGCCTGCTATGCTCTGACGCCCAACCGGGCACTGCGGGGCCGCGCCCGCGCCGACCTGCCCCAATACCGCTTTGCAGCGCAGATCAACGGCGGCAGCCTGCTGAACTACGGCACGCTGGACGGCGGCTTTTACACGGCGGCGGGCGTGCTGCCGCCCTGCAAATATTTCTGCGTGACGAACATGCCGCTGGACGACCAGTGGACCGACCAGCAGGCCGTATTGAAGGCCGGCGCTGTGGACTACGTCGTGGCGCTGACCGGCGACCTGCACGGCGATTTCCCGCAGTATGCGGTCATTGACCGGTGCAGCTATGACGGCGGTGAGGGCGAAGTGACCTGGTATCTCTACCATTTGCAGCGGTGATTTGCGTTTTTGTGCCCTATGCGGTATAATAGCACTGATCCCTGTACATCCTGCCAGAAAGGCAATGCCTATGAAACAAAAACTCACCCTGCGCCGCGTCCTCGCCAGCGCTGTGGCGGCGCTGGCTGCCGCTGCGGCGGTCTGGCTGCTCTGCCGCTGGGTCGGCTATGATTTGCAGCTGCGCATCGGCAATGAGCCGGTCTATGAAATCGCAAACGATGACTATACCCAGATCATTGATGTACCCGAGGACGGGCTTTGGCAGGCCGTTCCGCTGGAGGCGGGGCAGACGCTCTATGGCTGCCGCCTGCGGTTCAGCACCCACGGGGAGCTGTACCGCGCCGGTATGGTCATGGTCGATCTGTGTGATGCCGACGGCACGATCCTGCGCGAGGCGGCGGGCAACTACGCCAACATTTTTGACGACAACTTCACGGGCTTTGCCTTCGGCACGGCTTACACGGCGGCACAGGCGGAAACGCTCTGCCTGCACATCTATAACGTCGTCGAGTGGGAGGGGCCGCTCGGCCTCTGGGCCAGCACCGGCACAGTGGGGGCGCTGTCCTGACCGCGGACGGCGTTGATGCCGACGCCACGCTGGCATTGCAGTATATGACCGACGATACCGGCAGTTGGCCGTCCGATCTGGCAAACGGGCTGGCCCCGCTGCTGGCGTTCGCAGCATTTGCCGCCGTGCTGCTGTTCGGCCTGCGTGCCCCGCTGCCGCTGACCGTGGCGGTGGTCGGCCTTGCGTGCGGACTGCTGTTTGTGCGCGTCACCCCGGCGCTCGTCGCGCCCGATGAATACACCCACCTGGCCGCGGCCTATGAGCTGGCCAGCCGCCTGGGCGGCGAGACGCCCGCCGACGAAAACGGCTGTCTGTTGGTGCGGGAGAGCGATGCGCCGCACTTCGGCATCCGCAGCGGCGAAATCGGCATTCTGGCCTACAAGGCCGAGGCACTGGCCCGTCAAAATGAAGCTGGCGGTCCCGACGCGCTGACCGCCGTCAGCGAGGCCAAGGCCGGGCAGGGCAGCGGCAACTACCTGCCGCAGGCGCTGGGTATCCGGCTGGCCCGCAATGCCGGTGCTAACTTTTACACGATGCTGCGTCAGGCGCGGACCTTCAACCTGATTTTCTATCTGCTGCTGGCCGTGCTGGCTGTGGCGCTGGCCCCGGCGGCGCTGCGCGGGCTGCTGGCCTGCATTGCGCTGCTGCCGATGCCGCTGCAGCTGGCGGGCAGTCTCTCGCCCGATGCGTCGGTGCTGGGCATGGTGTTCTGCTACACGGCGCTCTGCCTGCGGCTGCGCACCAAAAAAGCCGTGTGGTGGGAAAAAAATCCTGCTCATTGCCCTCGGCGGGGCTGTCGGCCCGGCCAAGGCCATCTACCTGCCGGTGGTGCTGCTCTGCTTTATCATCCCGGCGGACAACCTTGTGGGGCCGACGGAATTTGTCCGGGGCTCGTTTGGTGCGCGCGTGCGCTCCGGGCAGCTGATCCGGGAGGCCGTGCTCGTGCTGGCGGGCTGCCTGTGGATCTCCGCCAACCTCGGTGAGCTGGCCTATGCCGCCCGCGACACGAATCTAATGCTTCTGGCCGTCGGCGCAGTGGGCATTATCCTGCTGCTGGCACTGACGCGCCGTCTGTATGAAAAGGTACGGAATGACGCCAAAAAGCTGCGCCTGTTCAAGGGCGGGCTGGCCTGTGCCGTTGTGCTGGCCGTCGTCGGCGGGGTGCTTGCGCTGTCCCGCATGGGCGGCGGGCTGGCCCCCGACCAGCTGCTGATGACGAACCCCAACGGCGATTCCATCTGGACGTTCTCGCTGGGGTACATCTGCCGCAACCTGCCCGCCACGGCGAAGCTCTTGCTGCGCACGATCCCCGCGCAGGGTGCGCTCTGGCTGCAGGGCATTCTGGGCACGACGCTGGGGGAGCCGATCGTTTACCGCATCGACGTCAGCGGGCTGCTGGGCGTCGGGCTGGTGCTGGCATTGCTGGCGGCAGCCCTGCCGGTGCAGGATGAACCGGATAAACCGCTGCTGGGCCACCGCACCGGTTTCGGCGTGCTGGGCATCATCCTCTGCGTTGCGGCGGCATCGCTCGTCGTGGCGCTGAACTGGACGCCCATCAACTATGAAACGCTGTTCGGTATGCAGGGCCGCTACTGGCTGCCCGTGCTGCCGCTGGCGCTTCTGCTCGTCAAGGGAAACCGCAGCGTTTGTGCGCGGCGCGACCTTTCCCGCGGGGCGGCACTGGCCGTCACCGCCTGTACACTGTTGACCCTGCTGCAGGGCTATAGCCTATACGCAAGCTGGCAGCCGGTATCATAAATCTGCCTACACTATTATAAAGGAGACACTCTCATGACTGTTACGAAGAATACCATCATCGCCGAGATCCTGAACAACGACCCCACCCAGGGCTGCGTGCCCATCTTCCTGTCCACCGGTATGCACTGCCTGGGCTGCATGGCCTCCCATGGTGAGACCGTCGAGGAGGCCTGTGCTGTCCACGGCGTTGACGCCGACGAACTCGTCGACGAGCTGAACGACTACTTTGCACACCTGTAATGCGCCGCGGCTCGATGCCCGCCTGGCCGCTGCCTATGATTTTGTACGTCCGGGGCACGCGGCGGCGGATATCGGCTGCGATCACGGCAAATTAAGCGCCGCACTGGCGGGCAGCGGACGCTGCCCGCTTGTTTTGGCTTGCGACCTGCGCCCCGGCCCGCTGGAAAAGGCCCGCGTGACCTGCGCGCCCTACGGGGATAAGGTGCAGTGCCGCTTGGGCAGCGGGCTCTCGGTTTTAGAACCCGGCGAGGCGGATGACATCATCATCGCCGGTATGGGCGCGGAGACGATCATTGAGATTCTGGAGGCAGCGCCCTGGGTGTTCGATGCGCGGTACAATTTGGTGCTGGTCCCCGCGACGAAGCACAGCATCCTGCGCCGCTGGCTGGCCCGCCGCGGCTTTGCACTGCGGGCCGAGACCCTCTGCCAAGCCGCAGGCCGGTGGTACGCCGTCATGAACGCGCAGTACACGGGTGCCGCCCGCGAGCCGGACGGGCTGTTCTGCCTGACCGGCCTGACGAACGGCCAGCCCGGGTGCAGCGAGTATTACGCCGTGCAGAATGAGAAGCTGAAAAAGTACCGTTTGGGTCTGCCGGAGGGGGAAGAAAACGAGGCTGTAGGAAAACTGATTGCGGAATTGGAGCATTTGTCCAAGCCGTGATGAATCACCTGCGCACAACCGTAAACGGCCACGGCGGCCAGAGGGCTGGCCGCCCTACAAGCACCCGGTACCGTGATTTGTAGGGGAGGGATTTATCCCTCCCGGGCACGTTGCCTATATTGCTCGTCTACTTTCCGCCGCCCTGTAGGGGCCGGGCATGCCCGGCCCGCAGCGTCAAATCAGGCACCCGCAGACGGGCGATCTCCGCAAGCCTGCGGTAAAACAGAATCCATCAGGAGGTAAAAACATGTCAGTAAGCGTACAGCAGATTTTGGGCTTTCTGCGGGCGGTGGCCCCGCAGGAGCTGGCATTGGATTGGGATAACGTCGGCCTGCTCGTCGATGCGGGTCAGCCCGTGGACGGTGTGCTGACCACGCTGGACATCACCCCCGCCGTCGTGCGGGAGGCTGTTGAAAACGACTGCCAGCTTATTGTCAGCCATCACCCGGTCATCTTCCATCCGCTCAGGACGCTGGCTGCCGATGATGTGCCCGCCCTGCTGATGAAAAACGGCATCTCGGCCATCTGTATGCACACAAACCTTGACGCGGCCCCGGGCGGCGTCAACGATACACTCTGCGACATCCTCGGCATCGCCGCCGAGGGCCGCGAGAGCTTCGCCGAAGGCTGCGGGCGCATCGGCACCACGATGCCCACCACGGTGGAGGCGCTGGCCAAATTCTGCGCCGCCACGCTGCACAGCGGCGTCAAGTACGTGAACGGCCAAAAGCCTGTCACCTGCCTGGCCGAGGTCAGCGGCGGGGGCGGCAGTTACTTAGAGGAAGCCATCGCGCGCGGCGCGGACTGCCTTGTCACCGGCGAGGCAGCCCACCACATTGCGCTGCTGGCCAGGCAGAAGGGCATCGGCCTTGTGGTCGCGGGCCACTGGGGCACCGAGCACGCCATTGCCGATGTGCTGGCCGTCCAGCTGGAAAAGCAGTTCCCGGCCCTCACCGTCGCCCACGCCGAGGCTGATGCTGATCCGTATTCCTACCTATTATAATAAGGAGCCATTCCCATGTCCCTTGATGCCGCAACGCTGGCGCTGGTCGCCGGTGAACTGAAAAACACGCTGCTCGATGCCAAGATCGACAAAATTTTTGAGCCGACCCGCGACGAGGTGCTTATGACGCTGCGCACCCGCACCGAGACCCACCGTCTGTTGCTGTCGGCCCGCAGCGGCTCGGCCCGCGTCTGCCTGACGAAGGAGAGCTTCGAGAACCCGCTCACGCCGCCGGGCTTCTGTATGCTGCTGCGCAAGCACCTGACCGGCGGGCGGCTCATTGAGCTGCGCCGCGAGCCGGGGGACCGCATCGTCTATTTTGACTTCCGCTGCACGAACGAGATGGGCGACCTGGTCACGAACACGCTGGCCGTTGAGCTGATGGGCCGCTACTCCAATCTGGTGCTCGTGCAGGGCGGGCGCATCATTGATGCCCTCAAGCGGGTGGACTTTGACGACAGCGAGGTCCGCCAGCTGCTGCCGGGTCTGGCCTACACGCTGCCGCCCAAGCCCGCGCGGCCTGACTTTTTGGAGACGAGCGCCGCCGCCATCGTGGCCGCTGCGTGCGAGAAGGACTTGCCCGTTGCACAGGCGCTGGGCAAGACGGTGGCGGGCGTCGGCCCTGTCGTCGTGCGGGAGGCCGTCTGCCGCGCACTGGGGGAAACGCCCGCGCTGGCCTGCGACCTGACCGCCGAGGAGAAGGCCGGGCTGGCCGCGGCCATCGACGAATTGAAGGACGAGCACGCCCACGGCGGCACGCCCACCGCGGTGCGTCTGCCCCAGCCGGACGGCGCACCGAAGCCCGTGGAGTTCAGCTTCTTTGTGCCGCAGCAGTACGGCAGTGCGGCGATTTTGACCCGGTATCCGTCCTACAGCGAGATGCTAGAGGACTACTACGCCACGAAGGACCGCGCCGAGCGCCTGCGCCAGAAAAGCCGTGAGCTGTACAAGGCCGTCCACAATATGTATGACCGCGCCGTCCGCAAGCAGGCCGCGCGGAAGGAGGAACTGAGCCAGTCCGCCAAGGCCGACACGCTGCGCCTGTACGGCGAGCTTTTGCAGGCGAACCTCTGGGCCATCCACAAGGGTGACCGGCAGGTGACCGTGCAGAACTACTACACCGGCGAGGATGTGACCATACGCTTGGACCCGCGTCTGGGCGGCAACGAGAACGCGCAGAAGTATTTCCGCGATTATAAAAAGAAGCAGACCGCCCACGCCATGCTGCAAAAGCTGCTGGTGGAGGGCGAGGCCGAGATCGAGTATCTGCGCACGGTGCTGTATGAGGTGGAGAGTGCCCCCGGCGAGATGGCACTGAACGAGATCCGCGCCGAGCTGAAAAGCCAGGGCTACTTAAAGTATTACAAGCAGCGAGACCGCAAGCAGAAGCCCGCGGACTTCCTGCGGTATACCTCGAGCGACGGGTTTGAGATCCTGGTGGGTCGCAACAACCTGCAGAACGATAAGCTGACCCTGCACACCGCCCGCGGCAAGGACCTGTGGTTCCATGTCCAGAAGGCACCCGGCAGCCACTGCGTCGTTATGAGCCGCGGAGAGGACATCCCCGACACGACCAAACAGGAGGCCGCCGAGCTGGCCGTCCTGCATTCGAGTCAGAACGGCGGCGCAAAGGTCGCCGTGGACACCACCGAGGTCAAAAATATATGGAAGGCCAACGGGGCAAAACCGGGTATGGTGCTGTACGAGGTCTACACGACGGTCTACGTGACGCCGCGTGAAGGGCTGGAGGAGCAGCTGAAAAAACGGTAAATGTAGGGGGCGGCGTCCCCGACGCCCCGCAGGCTGATGCGAACATCGGCCCCTACAATCTGCCGCACGGTAGGGGCCGGGCATGCCCGGCCCGCGGCCTTCCCGCAGGAGGTCGTCTGCCGTACAGTTGCGGGCCGCACATGTGCGGCCCCTACAAGGCATCCGCCTGCGGGGTGATGCGAACATCGACCCCCCTACAACCTGCCGTTCACGCCTGCTTTGTAGGGAGCGGTCTTGACCGCTCCGCGCGGCTTAAAGGAAAACAGTCGCTTATGGGAGAGCCTGCGGGCCGATGCAAGCATCGGCCCCTACGGGTGCCTTTAGTAGGAGGTGTGTGTCATGAAAAAGTACGCTGTAATTCTTTCCTCTCTTGCCTTTTTGTTCACCGCCTGCTCTGCCGCCCCAGCGGACAGTGTGGCGGCTACCCCCGTGCCGACGGAAACGCCCGCACCTACGGCAGAGCCGACCCCGGAGCCGACGGCCACGCCGTCCCCGACGCCTGCGCCGACGATGGCGGTGTACGATGAGGTATCCTTCGACGATTGGCGGGACGGTGCAGGCTGCACGATGCCGGACTACACGTTCAGCGCTCCGCATAAGCCACAGCCGCAGCGGGGCGAAAAGGCCGCCTGGCCCACGGACGGCGTGACGCTCTGCTATAATGCAAAGACGCTGGAAGAAGCAGCGGAGATTTTCCACACCACGGTGGAAAACTTAAAGGAGTTGAACCCGGACTGGCAGGACAAATACAGCCGCGCCATTGGGTGCTACTGGGGCCTGAAAGTACAGGCCGAACCCTACACCCTGCCCATGAACAATGTGGTGACGGTCACAGTCAATGCACCGTGGGTGGAAGGCTACTATGACCGCACCGAAGTCTGCGATGTTCCCGCGTCGCTGGACAAGCAGGCCCGGGCCGCGCTGGCTTCGGCGTATTACTTCCAATATCACTGGTGGGGGATGCACGCGGGCTTTTTGCCCTATGAGAAACTGGACGAGCCGGTTGGGTTTTTCCACTACCGCGCGGCGGACGGCGCGTTTTACACGAAGTTCTCGGAGTTCGGCAGCTTTCTGCATACGGTCTACTCCGATGCCTGGGTGGACGATATGCTGAGCATGGACCCCGCACCCTTTGCCGAGGGCGAAAACGACACTATCCTGACGCTGGACGGTGACCGCGGCGGCAACATCGCCTACTGCGGGCATCTTTTCACCGAGCCGGAATTGCAGCCTGACGGCAGCCTTACATTCTGGCAGCTCTCGCTGACCTGCGAGAGCGACGATTTTAAAGGCTGGGCAGGGGAGGAGACGATTGTGCCCGATACCGCCACTGTAACGACGGTGCGGTTGGTGCCGACGGAGAATGGCTGGCGGGTGGATGCGCTGGAGCTGCCGAGCTGAGCTGTAGGGGCCGGGCATTGCGGGGTTGTGAGCGTAGGACCACGGTTGAGTGGAACGAAACCGGGGCGCGAACAATGTTTGCCCCTGCGGGGCAAACAACCGCACGAGCGTGTTTGCTTGCAAACTGTCGGCGCTCGTTGTGCGCCGACAAGCGCCCGGCCCGCGGCCTTCCCGCAAATGACCGTTTACCTTACAGCTGCGGGCCGCACATGTGCGGCCCCTACAGAGCAATAACTTTTCACGCTGCAATTTGCCTGAAAAACAGGACTTCTTTCCCCAAAAACCATGCACTCTGTTGAAAACTCATACAACCCCCACTCCTTTCGGCATAACGTAAAAATTTCTCAAAAAAATTTTATAAAAATGCCAAAAAACACTTGCAACACCGGGAGACGTGTGCTATAATACATCTTGGCTGCGGAAGGCTTGTGCAGAATAAGCAAGCTGCGCAAGCCGCGATATGCGTTGATGCGGGAGGTTGCCGCCGTAAAGCCGAAGGGCTGGCGGGTTTTTCCGCGGAGTATGTCCGATCTTAGAACCGGGCGAAAGAATTACGGAAACAAAGGGATATGTACGCCACTGCATTCTGCGGTGCGGACCAATGTTCACCTTACTTTGTGATGATTCTTTCCGGGAGAACTGTGCGAACACGGTTCACCGGATTTTGTCATGCGAATAGGTTGAACACCCGGAAACGTGTGTGATTTATCGGCTCGCCTAAGGCGCAAAATTTTATAGGAGGCGAATGCAATGGCAGTCAAAGAAAAAATCAGAATCCGTCTGAAGAGCTACGATGCATCCCTGATCGATGCTGCGGCACAGAAGATCGTGGAGACCGCTAAGCGCACTGGCGCTCGCGTTTCCGGCCCGATCCCTCTGCCCACCGACAAGGAGGTCGTCACGATCCTGCGCGCTGTCCACAAGTACAAGGACAGCCGTGAGCAGTTCGAGACCCGCACGCACAAGCGTCTGATCGACATTCTGAAGCCGTCCAACAAGACGGTCGAGGCTCTCATGAGCCTGCAGCTCCCCGCCGGCGTTGACATCGAGATCAAGCTGTAATCGAGTTTCTACATTATAATGGCCGATACGCGCGGCCGTGATCCGTGAACGGTCGGCGTGTAATGGAAAGACACGGTAAAGCACCATCTCGCTGCAATGCAAACAGCGGAGAGGTCATGTTGATGGGAAACCACCAACCAATAACCTTTACAGGAGGACAAACACAATGCAAAAAGGTATCATCGGCAAGAAACTGGGCATGACCCAGCTGTTCGACGCCAACGGCAAGGTCGTTCCGGTCACCATCATCGAGGCCGGCCCCTGCACCGTCGTGCAGAAGAAGACCGTTGAGTCTGACGGCTACCAGGCTGTTCAGATGGGCTACGGCGAAGTGAGCGCCAAGAAGGTCAACAAGGCCGCCAAGGGTCACTTCGACAAGGCTGACGTCGCTCCCAAGCGCACCCTGCGTGAGTTCCGTTTTGATGACATCGCTGCCGTCAACGTCGGCGACATCCTCAAGGCTGATGTCTTCGCAGAGGGCGACAAGGTTGACGTTGTCGGCACCAGCAAGGGCAAGGGCTATCAGGGCGTTATCAAGCGCTTTGGCCAGCACCGCCTGCGTGAGAGCCACGGCACCGGCCCTGTTGCACGTCATGCCGGTTCTAACGGTTCCACTTCCAGCCCGTCCCGCGTGTTCAAGGGCAAGCGTCTGCCCGGCCACATGGGTGCGGTCCGCGTGACCGTCCAGAACCTGAGCATCGTTAAAGTCGATGCTGAGAACAATCTGATCGCGATCAAGGGTGCGATCCCCGGCCCGAAGGGCTCGGTCGTGACCATCCACGACAGCGTGAAAGCGTAAAGGAGGAAAACACAATGGCACAGTTTGATGTCGTCGATATGAACGGCAAGAAGGTTTCCACCGTTGAGCTTTCCGACGCCGTGTTCGGGATCACCCCGAACGAGAAGGCTGTCCACGAGGCAGTCGTCAACTTCCTGGCCAACCAGCGCCAGGGCACCCAGAACACCAAGATCCGCAAGGAAGTCCGCGGCGGCGGCAAGAAGCCTTGGCGCCAGAAGGGCACCGGCCACGCTCGTCAGGGCTCTATCCGTGCTCCGCAGTGGACCCACGGCGGTGTTGCGCTGGGCCCCAAGCCCCGCAGCTACTACTACACCATCAACAAGAAGGTCAAGCGTCTGGCTCTGCTCAGCGCCCTGTCTGACAAGGCTGCCAACGGCAACATGATCCTGGTCGACAAGATCGCCGCTGACGAGTACAAGACCAAGACCGTCGTTGCTTTCCTGGCCGCTGTCGGCGCAGGCAAGAAGAACCTGATCGTCAATGACACTCTGGACGCCAAGTTCGTCAAGAGCGCCGCCAACATCCCCGGTGTCCAGACCGCCGCTACCGGCATCAACACCTACGATGTTGTCAACGCCGACAAGCTCATCCTGAGCGTTGACGCTGCCAAGAAACTTGAGGAGGTATATGCGTGATGAAATTCGCACAGGACATCGTTCTCGCCCCCGTCATCACCGAGAACTCCATGGCTGGCATCGCTGACAAGAAGTACACCTTCAAGGTCGCTACCGACGCCACCAAGATCGACATCGCCAACGCTGTTGAAGAGCTGTTCGGCGTGAAGGTCGCCAAGGTCAACACCATCACCGTCCGTGGTCGCTATCGCCGCCAGGGCATGCACGCCGGCTACACTGCCAAGAGCAAGAAGGCCATCGTCACCCTGACTGCCGACTCCAAGGAGATCGAGTTCTTCAACTCCATGGTTTGATGACCGGATGGCCGCAAGGCCGTCTTGAGGACCCCGCCGAGGGGCCCGGTTATGGGGATATGACCCCGATAAAAATTCATAAGATAACAACAAGGAGATCAACATGGCTATCAAGAAGTACAAGCCGACTACCCCCGGTCGCCGTGGCATGACTGTTACTGACTACAGCGTGCTGTCCAAGGTCGATCCGGAGCGCAGCCTGCTCGAGTCCAAGAAGAAGCATGCCGGCCGCAACAACACCGGCAAGATCACCGTCCGCCATCACGGCGGCGGCAACCGCGTCAAGTACCGTGTCATCGACTTCAAGCGCAACAAGTTTGATGTCCCCGCCACCGTCAAGACGCTGGAGTATGACCCGAACCGTTCCGCCTTCATCGCACTCGTTGAGTACGAGGACGGCGCCAAGAGCTACATCCTGGCTCCCGATGGTCTGAAGGTTGGCGACACCATCATGGCTGGCCCCAACGCTGACATCAAGCCCGGCAACGCTCTGCCCTTCGAGAACATCCCCGTTGGTACCATGATCCACAACATCGAGCTGTATCCCGGCAAGGGCGGCCAGCTGGTCCGTTCCGCTGGCGTTATGGCGCAGCTGATGGCTAAGGAGAATGGTTACGCTCTGGTCCGTCTGCCCTCCGGTGAGATGCGCAACGTTCGTCTGAACTGCATCGCCACCATCGGCGTTGTTTCCAACCTCGACCACGAGAACGTCAACCTCGGCAAGGCCGGCCGCAAGCGCCACATGGGCGTCCGCCCCGGCAGCCGTGGTTCCGTCATGAACCCCTGCGACCATCCTCATGGTGGTGGCGAGGGCCGCGCTCCGGTTGGTCATTCCAGCCCGCGTACTCCGTGGGGCAAGCCCGCTCTGGGCCTGAAGACCCGCAAACACAAGGCTCGCAGCGACAAGTTCATTGTCAAGCGCGCCAACGGCTAAGGGAGGTTTTTGAACAATGTCTAGAAGCACTAAGAAGGGCCCTTACGTTCTGCCTTCCCTGTACAAGAAGGTTGAGGCTCTGAACGAGGCTGGCAAGAAGAGCGTCGTGAAGACCTGGAGCCGCTCCTCCACCATCTTCCCCGAGTTCGTCGGTCACACCTTCGCCGTCCATGACGGCCGCAAGCATGTGCCCGTGTACGTTACCGAGGACATGGTTGGCCACAAGCTGGGCGAGTTTGCACCTACCCGCAAGTTCACCGGCCACGTCGGCGCTAAGACCGCCGGCAAATAAGAGAGGAGGAACATCGAATGGAAGCACGGGCTATTCTCCGTTACGCCCGCATTAGTCCCCGTAAGGTTTCGATCGTGATGGACCTCATCCGTAACAAACCCTGGACGAAGCGCTGGCTATCCTGCAGTACACCCCGAAGGCCGCCTGCGAGCCCCTTCTCAAGCTGGTGAATTCTGCTGCCGCTAATGCGGAAAACAACTTCAACATGGATCGCAACAATCTCTACGTCGCAGAATGCTACGTCTGCCCCGGCCCCACGCTCAAGCGCATCATGCCTCGCGCACAGGGCCGTGCATACCGCATCCTGAAGCGCACCAGCCACATGACTGTTGTGCTGAAAGAGAAAGAGTAAGGAGGTAAACAAATGGGCCAGAAAGTCAATCCCCACGGCATGCGCGTGGGCGTTATCAAAGATTGGGACAGCCGCTGGTTTACCCCTAAGCAGGCATTCGGCGACACCCTGGTCGAGGATTACAAGATCCGTAAGACCCTGAAGAAGCAGCTGTACGCTGCCGGCGTTCCCAAGATCGAGATCGAGCGTACCGTCGACTCCCAGACCGGTGCCCCCCGCGTGAAGGTCAATGTCTTCTGCGCAAAGCCGGGCATCGTTATCGGCAAGGGCGGTGCTGAGAGCGCCAAGATCGAGAAGCAGCTGGCAAAGCTGACCGGCAAGGCCGTCAACCTCAACATCATTGAGGTCAAGGGCACCACCACCAATGCACAGCTCGTTGCTGAGGACGTTGCTTCCCAGCTGGAGCGCCGCATCGCTTTCCGCCGCGCTATGAAGCAGGCCATCCGCAATGCCATGCAGCCCCGTGACCGCAGCGCCACGCCTGCCAAGGGTATCAAGGTCACCTGCTCCGGCCGTCTGGCCGGCGCGGACATCGCCCGCGTTGAGAGCTACCATGAGGGCACTATCCCCCTGCAGACTCTGCGCGCTGACATCGACTACGGCTTCGCTGAGGCCAACACCACCTACGGTAAGGTCGGCGTCAAGGTTTGGATCTACAAAGGCGAGATCCTGAAGGGCGCCAAAGCCCCCGCCAAGAAGGAAGGAGGCAAACAGTAATGTTACTGCCGAAGCGTGTTAAGTATCGCCGCGTCCAGCGCGGCCGCATGACCGGTAAGGCCATGCGCGGCAACAAGGTCAACCAGGGCGATTACGGCCTGGTCGCTCTCGAGCCGGCTTGGATCACCTCCAACCAGATCGAGGCAGCCCGTGTTGCCATGACCCGTTATATCAAGCGTGGCGGCAAGGTCTGGATCAAGATCTTCCCCGACAAGCCCGTTACCGAGAAGCCGGCCGGCACCCGAATGGGTTCCGGTAAGGGCAGCCCCGAGTACTGGGTCGCCGTCGTCAAGCCGGGCCGCGTGCTCTTCGAGCTGGCTGATGTCAACGAGGAGACCGCTCGCGAGGCCCTGCGTCTGGCCAGCCACAAGCTGCCGATTCGCTGCAAATTCGTCAAGCGCGAGGAGCTTGACACTGTAAAGGAGGGTGACGCTGAATGAAAGCCACTGAACTGCGCGAAATGACCGATGTCGAGCTGAACAAGCAGCTCAAGGACCTGAAGGCCGAACTCTTCAACCTGCGCTTTCAGCACGCCATCAACCAGTTGGACAACCCCATTCGCATCGAGGCCGTTAAGAAGGACATCGCCCGCGTGATGACCGTCCTGGCTGAGAAGAATGCCAAGAACGCTTAAGAGGGAGGGTAAAGCATGGAACGTAATCTGAGAAAGACCCGTGTGGGCGTCGTTGTCTCCGACAAGATGGACAAGACCATCGTTGTCGCTGTTAAGGACAGCGTCCAGCACCCTCTGTACAAGAAGATCTTGAAGCGCACCAAGAAGTTCAAGGCCCATGACGAGAACAACGAAGCCGGCATCGGCGACCGCGTCGAGATCATGGAGACCCGCAAGATCTCCAAGGACGTCAACTGGCGTCTCGTGAAGATCATCGAGAAGGCAAAATAATCAGCCTGGTACTTTGAAAGGAGGACCTGAAAGATGGTTCAGATGCAAACTTATCTCAAAGTGGCCGACAATACCGGTGCTAAGGAGTTAATGTGCTTCCGTGTACTGGGCGGTACCCGCAAGAGATACGCAAACATCGGTGACATCGTGGTTTGCAGCGTCAAGAAGGCTGCTCCCGGTGGTACCGTGAAGAAGGGCGACGTGGTCAAGGCCGTCATCGTCCGTAGCAAGCACGGCCTGCGCCGTGACGACGGCTCCTACATCCGCTTCGATGAGAACGCCGCCGTTATCGTCATGGCCGACAAGAGCCCCAAGGGCACTCGTATCTTTGGACCCGTCGCTCGCGAGCTGCGCGACGCCGGCTTCACCAAGATCCTGAGCCTGGCTCCGGAATCGCTGTAAGGAGGTTTTAATTAAATGAACAATCTTCATGTTAAAACCGGCGACAACGTCATGGTCATCTCCGGCAAGTGCAAGGGCAAGACCGGCAAGGTCCTGCAGACCTCCCCGAAAGAGGGCAAGGTCATTGTCGAGGGCCTGAACATGGTCACGAAGCACGTCAAGCCTCGCCGTCAGGGCGAGCAGGGCGGCATCGTCAAGGCCGAGGGCGCCATCTACGCCTGCAAGGTCATGCCCGTCTGCCCCAAGTGTGGCAAGGCCACCCGCGTGGGCCATTCTGTCAAGGACGGCAAGACCGTCCGCGTTTGCCGCAAGTGCGGCGCTGAACTGTAAGGGAGGAGTACACAATGGCACGTTTGCAAGAACAGTATGTCAACGAGATCGCTCCGGCCCTGAACAAGAAGTTCGGCTACAAGAGCGTTATGCAGATCCCCAAGCTGGATAAGGTCATCATCAACGTTGCCGCTGGTGAGGCCAAGGAGAACGCCAAGGTCATCGACGCCATCGTCGCCGACCTGGGCCAGATCACCGGGCCAGAAGGCTATCGTCTGCAAGGCCCGCAAGAGCGTTGCAAACTTCAAGCTGCGCGAGGGCATGCCCATCGGCGCAAAGGTCACCCTGCGTGGTGAGCGTATGTACGAGTTCGTTGACCGCCTCTTCAATGTCGCGCTGCCCCGCGTTCGCGACTTCCGCGGCATCAACGGCAACTCCTTCGATGGCCGCGGCAACTACGCCTTCGGCCTGAAGGAGCAGATCATCTTCCCCGAGATCGACTTCGACAAGGTCGATGCGATCCGCGGCATGGACATCTGCTTCGTCACCACCGCTAAGACCGACGAGGAGGCCAAGGAGCTGCTGAAGGCTCTGGGCGCTCCGTTCGCTAACTAAGGGAGGGAACTCACATGGCAAAAACTTCTATGAAGCTCAAGCAGCAGCGTCCCGCCAAGTTCTCGACCCGCGCTTACAACCGCTGCAAGATCTGCGGTCGTCCCCACGCTTACCTGCGCAAGTACGGTGTCTGCCGTATCTGCTTTCCGTGAGCTGGCTTACAAGGGCGAGATCCCCGGCGTCAAGAAGGCTTCCTGGTAAGCCCTTGATTGCTTCTGTCTGAACGAATTAACAACACTCTTAAACACAACCTAAGGAGGTTAGTGGCATGCAAATCACCGATCCTATCGCGGACCTGCTGACCCGCATCCGCAATGCTAGCACTGCCAAACACCCTTCCGTGGATATCCCCGCATCTAACCTGAAGAAGGCGATCTGCCAGATTCTGGTTGACGAGGGCTACATCAAGGGTATGAAAGTGACCGAGGACAATAAGCAGGGGACCATCACCCTGACCCTGAAGTACCAGGAGAACGGTACTCCGGTCATCGCCGGCCTGAAGCGCGTTTCTAAGCCGGGCCTGCGTATTTACACCAACTGCGAGGATATGCCCAAGGTCATGAAGGGCCTGGGCACCGCAATCATCTCCACCTCTAAAGGCGTCATGACCGACAAGGCAGCCCGCGCTGCTCACGTCGGCGGTGAAAGTTCTCGCCTTTGTGTGGTAAGAAAGGGGTATAGACAATGTCGAGAATTGGAAGAAAACCCATCGTCATTCCCGCCGGTGTGGAAGTAAAGGTCGATGCGGCCGAGCACGCTATCACCGTTAAGGGCCCCAAAGGGTACCCTGCATTCCAAGTTTCATCCTCTGATGACTGTTGCTGTCGAGGGCAATGAGATTTTGGTTACCCGCCCCAATGACGAGAAGGAGGCACGCAGCCTCCATGGCCTGACCCGCACCCTGATCCATAACATGGTCGTCGGTGTTACCGAGGGCTTCCGCAAGGATCTGGAAATTCAGGGCGTCGGCTATCGTGCCGCCAAGCAGGGCAGCAAGCTGACCCTGACCCTGGGCTTCTCTCATCCCGTTGAGTTTGAGGACACCGATACCATCAAGATCGAGCTGAAGGATGCTCTGCATTTCAGCATCACCGGTATCGACAAGCAGGAGGTCGGCCAGTTCGCTGCCGAGGTCCGCGGTGTCCGCCCGCCCGAGCCGTACAAGGGCAAGGGCATCCGCTATGTTGGCGAGTATGTCATCCGCAAGGAAGGCAAAGCCGGCAAGGGTAAATAATAGGAGAGGAGAAACATTATGGTCAACAAGGCTGATAAGAACGTTGCTCGTCTGCGCCGCCACCGTCGTGTCCGCGGCAAGATCAGCGGCACTGCTGCTCGTCCCCGTCTGGATGTTTTCCGCTCTGCCAAGCACATCTACGCTCAGGTCATCGATGATGAGCAGGGCGTGACCCTGGCCAGCGCTTCCAGCATGGACAAAGATTTCAACGCTTACGGCGGCAACGTCGAAGCTGCTAAGAAGGTTGGCGAGAACATCGCCAAGAAGTGCCTTGAGAAGGGGCATCACTGAGGTCGTCTACGATCGTGGCGGCTTCGTTTACCACGGCCGTGTGCAGGCTCTCGCTGAGGGGTGCCCGCGAGGCCGGTCTGAAGCTGTAAGGAGGGAGAAGATACAATGGCCATGCAGAGAAGACAAGAAGATGACGGCATGATCACCAAGGTCGTCTCCATCAACCGCGTTTCCAAGACTGTCAAGGGCGGCCGCGTTATGAAGTTCGCTGCTCTGATCGTTGTGGGCGACGGCAAGGGCAACATCGGCTACGGCGTCGGCAAGTCCGGCGAGGTTCCCGAGGCTATCCGCAAGGGTGAGGGCGCTGCCAAGAAGAACATGCGCAAGGTCTGCCTGAAGGGCACCACCATTCCTCACGAGATCGTCGGCGAGTACGGCGCAGGCCGCGTCCTGATGCGTCCCGCTGCCCCCGGTACCGGCGTTCTGGCCGGCGGCCCCGTCCGTGCCGTGCTCGAGTGCGCCGGCATCAAGGACATCCGCGCCAAGAGCCTGCGTTCCAACAACCCCATCAACGTCACTGCTGCTACCTTCGCAGGCCTGTGCGGCCTGACCGACGCCGAGAGCGTCGCTGCTAAGCGCGGCAAGACCGTTGCCGAGATCTTGGGCTAAGGAGGGTACCACAAGAATGGAGAAAGTTACCATTCGTCTCGCCAAGAGCCTGATCGGCCGCGGCAAAGAGCAGATCGCCGTTGCGCACTCCCTGGGCCTGAACCGCCCCGGTGAGGTTACCGAGCAGCCCGACAACGCGGCTACCCAGGGCAAGATCGCCAAGATCGCTCACCTGGTCGTCGTGACCAAGGGCTAATGCAAGGAGGTGCAAGCATGAAACTTCACGAACTGAAAGCTTCCGCCGGCGCCCGTAAGGCCGTGACCCGCAAGGGCCGCGGTGCTGGTTCCGGCAACGGCAAGACCGCTGGCTTCGGCCACAAGGGGCCAGAAGGCCCGCAGCGGCGTCAAGAAGGCTGGCTTCGAAGGCGGCCAGATGCCTCTGCAGCGTCGTCTGCCGAAGCGCGGTTTCAACAACATTTTCGCAACCAAGTATGTTACCATCAAGGTGTCTGACCTCGAGAAGTTCGAGGCCGGTGCTACCGTTGATACCGAGGCCCTGCTGAAGGCCGGCATCATCATCTCCAAGACGCTGGACGGCGTCAAGGTGCTGGGCAATGGCGAGCTGACCAAGGCTCTGAATGTCAAGGTCGCAGCTTATACAGCCTCCGCCAAGGAAAAAATCGAGAAAGCAGGCGGGAAGGCTGAGGTGATGTAAGGTGCTGGAAACCTTCCGTAACGCATGGAAGATTGAAGATCTGCGCAAGCGTCTTCTGTTCACCCTTCTGATCCTCGTCCTGTTCCGTCTCGGCTGTGCGCTCCCTGTGCCGTACATCAGCGCAGGCGCACTTACCTCGATGTTCGCCGGCGGCAACGGCGATATGCTGGAGTACCTGAACATGATGAGCGGCGGCGCTCTGAGCGAATGCACGTTGTTCGCCCTGGGTGTGCAGCCCGCCATCAATGCCTCCATCATTATGCAGCTGCTGGCGGTAGCCATTCCGTATCTGGAAAACCTCGCCAAGGAAGGTGAGGAGGGCCAGCGCAAGATGCGCCGCATCACCAACTATGTTGGCGCGGGCATCGGTCTGATGCTGTCCATCGGCTACTACTTCATCATCCGCAATATGGGCGCTCTGTCCTACACGGAGGGCTTTGCGGGCATCTTCAGCGCAGTCGTTATCGTGCTGTCCTTCACGGCGGGCTCTCAGCTCTGCACCTGGATGGGCAACCAGATCGACTCCAAGGGTATCGGCAACGGTCTCTCGCTGATGATCTTCGCAGGCATCGTGGCCCGTTGGTCCAGCATCTACACTGCTACGACCAACATTCTGGCCCGCGCCCAGAACGGTGAGCCGTTCTTCTACATCATGCTGCCCCTGCTGGTCGTCCTGGCCCTGGTCGCTGTGCTCTTCGTCGTCATCCTGACGAACGCGGAGCGCCGCATTCCGGTCCAGTATGCCAAGCGCGTTATGGGCCGCAAGATGTACGGCGGTCAGGCCAGCTACATCCCCATCAAGGTCAACATGACCGGCGTTATGCCCATCATCTTTGCCTCGACGCTGTGCAGCCTGCCCGGTCTGATCTTCCGGTTCATCAATCTGGATGCTTCCTCGCATCCGGCGCTGTACGCTTTCTTCAGCGTGTTCAACTACAACAGCGCTCTTTACCTCATCGTTTACGTGCTGCTGATCGTTGCGTTCAACTACTTCTACGTTGCGATCCAGTACAACCCCGTGGACATTGCCAACCAGCTCCGCAAGAACAACGGCACCATCCCCGGCATCCGTCCGGGCAAGCCCACCAGCGATTTCATCACGAAGACCCTGTCCAAGATCACTCTGATCGGCGCGGTCTTCCTGGCCATCGTGGCAGGCTTCCCCATCATCCTCGGCAACATCACCGGCACCTCCATCCAGCTGGGTGGTACTACGCTGCTGATCGTCGTGGGTGTGGCGCTTGAGACCGGCCGTTCTCTGGAAGGCTATATGACCGCCCGTTACCACAAAGGGTTCTTGGAATAAGAGAAAGGGAATGTACGATGAAACTGATCCTTTTGGGCGCCCCCGGCGCTGGCAAGGGAACTCAGGCAGAGATCCTCTGCGATAAGCTGGGCATCCCGACCATTTCCACCGGCAACATTCTGCGTGCCGCCGTCAAGGACGGCACCCCGATGGGCAAAAAGGCAAAAGGCTTTATGGACGCCGGTGCTCTGGTGCCTGACGACGTAATCGTCGGCATCGTGAAGGAGCGCCTGGCCGAGCCTGACTGCGCGAAGGGCTTTATCCTCGACGGTATGCCGCGCACGATTGCCCAGGGCGAGGCCCTGGAGCAGATGGGCGTGGAGATCGACAAGGTCGTGAACCTGATCGTTCCCGACGAGGCCATCACCCGCCGCATGTCCGGCCGCCGCGTTTGCGCAAAATGCGGTGCCAGCTACCACATCGTCAACAAACCCAGTGCCAAAGAGGGCGTTTGTGACCGCTGCGGCGGTGAGCTTGCCATCCGCAAGGATGATGAGCCTGCCACCGTACTGGATCGCCTGAAGGCTTACCATGAGCAGACCGAGCCGCTGGTCGAGTTCTATCGCCAGCGCGGCAAGCTTGTGGAGGTACCCGACCAGGGTTCCATCGAGGCCACGACTGCGTTCCTTCTCAAGCTTTTGGAGGCTTAATCATCCATGATCCAAATCAAAAACGCTGCCGAGCTGCAGAAAATGCGCAAGGCATGCGCGATCAGCGCTGCTGCCTTGAAGGCTGGCGGCGAGGCGATTGAACCCGGTATCACTACCGCAGAGATCGACAAAATCATCTATGACTTTATCGTGCGCCACGGTGCAAGACCCAATTTCCTGCACCTGTACGGCTTCCCGGCCACGGCGTGCATCAGCGTGAATGACACAGTCATTCACGGCATCCCCAACAAACAGCAGCAGATCCGCCCCGGCGACATCGTCTCGATCGACACCGGCTGCAAGATCGACGGCTTCAACGGCGATAATGCCTGCACCTATGCGTGCGGCAAGATCGACCTCGAGGCCCAGCGGTTGCTGGATGTTACCAAAGAAAGCCTGCATCGCGGCATTGAGATGGCGTGCGGCGGCAATCGGGTAGGGGATATCGGTCACGCTGTACAGTCCTATGTCGAGGAGAACGGCTTCTCCGTCGTGCGTACCTTCGTCGGCCACGGTGTCGGCAAGGAGCTGCACGAGGACCCGGAGGTCCCGAACTTCGGCAATGCCGGACGCGGTCCGCGTCTGGTGCCGGGCATGTGCATTGCCGTTGAGCCGATGGTATGCCAGTACAAGTACGCGGTAAAGACGCTGAAGGACGGCTGGACGGTCAAGACGTGTGACGGCGGCCTGGCGGCTCACTTTGAGCACACCATGGCCATTACCACGGCTGGCGCCGAGGTCCTGACCCACGGCTGGGAGGAACCCGGATGGACTTTGTAAAAGGCCAACTGGTCCACTCGAAAGCCGGGCGGGATAAGACCCGCACACTGGCTGTTCTGGCTGTGGAGGAACAGATGCTTCTGCTCGCGGACGGGGACCTGCGCAAGCTGGACAACCCCAAGCGCAAAAAGAAGCAGCACGTTGCACCTACGACCACCGTTCTTGAGAACGAGCTTCTGAAAAGCGATCAACAACTCAGGGATGCGATCCGCGCCTATGACGCGGCGCAGAACTGACGGAACCCTTCAAGGAGGCAATCAGCTTGTCTAAAGAAGATGTCATCGAAGTAGAAGGTATCGTTCGGGAGGCCATGCCTAACACTGTGTTCAAGGTTGAACTCCTCAACAAAGAGGGTAAGCCCAACGGCCATGTGGTTATGGCTCACATTTCCGGCAAGCTGCGGACCAACTTCATCCGCATCCTGCCCGGCGACAAGGTCACGATGGAAATGTCTCCCTACGACCTGACCAAAGCCCGGATCACCTGGCGTTCCAAGTAAGAAGCGCCTTGTGTTATAAAGGAGGTTAACATCATGAAGGTAAAACCTTCCGTGAAACCCATTTGCGAGAAGTGCAAGGTCATCAAGCGCAAAGGCCGCGTGATGATCATCTGCGCCAATCCGAAGCATAAGCAGCGTCAGGGCTAAAGGTCCGCGGAGCATTCCGCGGAAACCGTACCCAAAACGCTTGGGGGCCAAGTGCGTAGATTCCCGGCGCAGGCCCCGACCAGGACATGGGATGTTACTAATGGAGGTGCTTTATGGCACGTATTGCTGGTGTTGATCTGCCTCGCGAGAAGCGGATCGAGGTTGGTCTGACTTATGTTTACGGCATTGGCCAGTCCACTGCCGACGAGATTCTCGCCGGTACCGGAATTAACCCTGATACCCGCGTCAAGGATCTGACCGCTGATGAAGAGGCCAAGATCCGTGACTACATCGACAAAAACAACATCATGGTGGAAGGCGACCTGCGCCGTAACGTCGCGCTTGACATCAAGCGTCTGACCGAGATCCAGTGCTACCGTGGTGTGCGCCATCGCAAGGGTCTTCCCTGCCGCGGCCAGCGCACTAAGACCAATGCGCGTACCTGCAAAGGTCCCAAGCGCACTGTCGCTAACAAAAAGAAGTAAGGAGGAACTGAGACATGGCTGCTAACAAAGCTACTGCGGCAAAAACCCGCACTAAGAAAAAAGAGCGCAAGAATATCAGCGCCGGTGCTGCTCACATCCAGAGCACCTTTAACAATACCATCGTGACCATCACCGACACCCAGGGCAACACCGTTTCCTGGTGCAGCACTGGTGCGCTGAACTTCCGTGGCTCCCGTAAGAGCACTCCTTACGCTGCGCAGAGCGCTGCTGAGGTCGCTGCCAAGGCCGCCATCGAGCATGGCATGAAGACCGTTGAGGTCTACGTTAAGGGCCCCGGTTCCGGCCGTGAGAGCGCCATCCGCGCCCTGCAGGCAACCGGCCTGGAGGTCACCATGATCCGTGACGTGACCCCCATCCCCCACAATGGCTGCCGCCCGCCCAAACGCCGCCGCGTTTGATTGAAAGGAGAACATGAGATATGGCTAAGAATACCCAACCTATCGCTAAGCGCTGCCGTGCTCTCGGCATTTCTCCTGCTGTTATGGGTTATGGCAAAAAGACCACCAATCGTAACCCCGGCGGCCAGATGAGAAAGAAGAAGAGCGAGTACGCCACCCAGCTGAACGAGAAGCAGAAGGTCAAGTTCGTCTATGGTATCCTGGAGAACCAGTTCCATACCTACTACGAGAAGGCCTCCCGCATGCCCGGCCAGACTGGTGTCAACCTGCTGGTCCTCGTCGAGCGCCGTCTCGACAACGTCGTCTACCGTCTGGGCTTTGCCAAGACCCGCCGCGACGCCCGCCAGCTGGTTTCCCACAACCACTTCACTGTCAATGGCAAGCGTGTCAACATCCCCTCTTACCAGGTCAAGGCGGGCGATGTGATCGAAGTCATCGAGTCCAGCCGTTCCTCCGTCAAGTTCAGCAAGCTGCTGGGCGAGGAGGCTCCTGTCGTGCTGCTGCCCTCCTGGCTGGAGCGTGACAAGAACGCCCTGAAGGGCACTGTTACCAAGCTGCCCGTTCGTGAGGACATCGATGTGCCCATCGCAGAGCACCTCATCGTCGAGTTGTACTCCAAGTAATCCTCTTAACTGTTTTCTACGATTTTTCCAACCGAACCGGTGCCTTCGGGCACCGGCTTAACAAGGAGGGTTTTTATGATGGAGATCGAACGCCCCAAGATCGAAACGGCGGCCCTTTCCCCGGATGGCCGCTACGGTAAGTTCGTCGTCGAGCCCCTCGAGCGCGGCTTCGGCACGACCTTGGGCAACAGCTTGCGTCGTGTGCTTCTGTCCTCTCTGCCCGGTGTGGCTGTCACCAGCGTCAAGATCGACGGTGTGGTGCATGAGTTCACCACCATCGAGGGCGTGCGTGAGGATGTCACCGAAATCGTCCTGAACCTCAAAGGCATCGCTGCCAAGATCTACGGCGAAGCCCCCAAGACCGTCCGCGTGGAGGCCGTCGGCCCCTGCGAGGTCACTGCTGGCACCATCAAGGGCGGCGACGACCTCGAGATCCTGAACCCCGAGTGGCACATCGCCACCCTGGGCGAGGGCGCTAAGCTGGTCATGGAGCTGACCTTTGACAAGGGCCGCGGCTACGTTCCTGCTGAGAAGAACAAGCAGGCGCTGATTGAGAAGAACGACATCAGCACCCTGCCTGTGGACAGCATCTACACCCCCGTCCTCAAGGTCAACTACACGGTGGATCGTACCCGTGTGGGCCAGATCACCGACTTCGATAAGCTGATTATGGAAGTCTGGACCGACGGCACCTGCAATGCGCAGGAGGCCCTGAGCCTGGCGGCCCGCGTGCTGACCGAGCACCTGAACCTGTTCGTGAACCTCTGCGATGAGACCGGCGAGACCGAGATCATGGTGGACAACGACGACCAGGGCCGTGAGAAGGCACTGGAGATGACGATTGAGGAGCTGGACCTGAGCGTCCGTTCCTTCAACTGCCTCAAGCGTGCGGGCATCAACACGGTTGGTGACCTCATCGGCAAGAGCGAGGACGGAGATGATGAAGGTCCGCAACCTGGGCCGCAAGTCTCTCGAAGAGGTCATGGCAAAGCTGGACAGCCTTGGTTTCTCTCTGACCAAGGAAGACGAAAACTAACCCCCGCGACACGCGGATTCTATTGATAAGGAGTGAATCGAAATGCCCGGTACCCGTAAACTCGGTCGTGCCACCGACAGCCGCAACGCTATGCTGCGCGCTATGGTGACCTACCTGTTTGATAACGGCAAGATCGAGACCACCGTTACCCGCGCCAAGGAAGTTCGTTCCATGGCCGAGAAGATGGTCACCCTCGGTAAGCAGGACGATCTGCACGCAAAGCGTCAGGTCTTCTCCTACATCACCAAGGAGGACATTGCCAAGAAGGTCATTGATGAGATCGGCCCCAAGTACGCTGACCGCAATGGCGGCTACACCCGCATCTACAAGACCGGCCCTCGTCGCGGCGACGCCGCCGAGATGGCTATCATCGAGCTGGTCTGATTAGTCAGATAACTTGATAAAAAGACACCGCTTGCCCGCAAGGGCAGGCGGTGTTTTTGTTTTGATGAACTGCAGGACTATGTAGGGGCGAGCATTGCTCGCCCGTGGAACCTCGTTATTATTGCCTTTTCGCCCTATGCCCTCCGTAGGGGCGGATTCCATATCCGCCCGCCCCGGCAGCAACTCGACACCGGGCCATCGCCCGTAGGGGCCGGGCATGCCCGGCCCGCAGCTTACCCGTAAGCGAGCGTGCTGCGGGAAACGGGCAAAGCCCCACCGGCCATCGCTGGCGCTCGGCCACCTCCCCACCGCGTGGGGAGGCTCTTTGCGCCCTGCGGGCGAAGCAACAACGAACAAGCGGGTGCGTACCATACGCTTCTTTTGTTCCTTCTTTGCAAAGAAGGAACCGAAGAAATTCCAAAATTAGATAAAAACACGTTTTTACACAAATTTGACGGCGTACCCTTTGCGTTGCGTGCATATCTATGCTATAATAAATAAAATGTGTAGTTCTACACATAAATAACATACAGAAAGAGTTGATAGTTCCCCAATGGACGATGGCAGTATATTTATGATCGTCGCACTGATAATCCTGATCGGTTTGTCTGCATTTTTCTCGGCGGCAGAAACAGCGTATAACTCGCTGAATGAGATCCGCCTGCGGAGCAAGGCGGAGGACGGCGACGCCAAAGCAGCGCACACGCTGGCGCTGGTTGAGCGCTACGACAGCCTGCTCAGCACCATTCTGATCGGCAATAACATTGTCAATATCGGTGCGTCCTCTCTTGCCACCGTGCTGTTTACCCGCCTTGTCGGCGGCGTTTACGGCCCTACCGTCTCGACGATTGTCATGACCCTGCTGGTCCTGACCTTTGGCGAGATCACCCCCAAGAGCATGGCAAAGGAAATGCCCGAAACTCTGGCCATGGGCTTTGCCCCCGTGCTCAGTGCGCTGGTCACGATTTTCACACCGCTGAACGCCCTGTTCGGTGCGTGGAAAAAGTTCCTTGCCAAACGGTTTGATACCGGAGAAAAAGACACCATCACTGAGGGTGAGCTGGTAACCATGGTCAGCGAGGCCGAGAAGGACGGCGAGCTGACGAACCGCGAGAGTGAGCTGATCCGCAGCGCCATCGAGTTTGACGACGTCGAGGCCCAGGATGTGCTGACCCCCCGCGTGGATGTTGTGGCCGTGGCCGACGACACCCCGATGGACGAGGTCACCGAGCGCTTTGCCGAGAGCGGCTATTCCCGTCTGCCGGTTTACCACGATACGATTGACAATATCATCGGTGTCGTACATGAGAAGGACTGTTTTGCGGCCCTGCAGAAGCATGACAAAAATGTCAAGCTGGAGGACCTGATCGGCCCGACACTCTACACGACGAGCGTGACCCAGATTTCCGCGCTGCTGCGCACCCTGCGCGAGAGCAAGCACCACATGGCTGTTGTCGTCGACGAGTACGGCGGCACGGCGGGCATCATCACGCTGGAGGATATTCTCGAGGAGCTGGTCGGTGAGATTTGGGACGAACACGACGACGTGGTCGAGGACGTCCGCCAGCAATCCGATGGCAGCTGGCTGATTTCCGGCAGCGCCAGTGTTGACGATACCGCCGACGAGCTGGGCATCAAGGAGGACGACGACATTGACGCCGTCGCCATCGGCGGCCTGGTCCAGGAGAAGCTGAGCCGTCTGCCCAAGGTGGGCGATAAGTTCATCTGGGGCGACTTTGACGGCACCGTCACCCGCGCCACGAACCGCCGCGTCCAGGAGGTCCGCCTGACCCCCCGCAAGGTCCAGGACGAGAACGAAAAGTAAAAAAATATATAAACAATTCAAACTGTCAAGAAACGCAGTAGGGTAGGAGCAGAGCCCCGCCCCTGTGTATTTAATTAAGAAATGTATTCTTGTCCTCGAAAGTGTGTATATTCGACACACGGGTAACACTAGCTCATGCTGGAAACAGTATGAGCTTTTATAGTATAAAACTGTTTGTTGACGAAGAAAGGAGCCGACCGGTGGGACGAGTCTATATGCACTTGACGTACGACCAGAGGTTAGCCATAAAACAAATGCTTGAGAGAGGAAATTCCAAAAAGGAGATTGCAGAGAGCATTGGTGTGCATACGTCCACCATATATAGGGAAATTGATAGGGGAACGGTGAATGGACACTATGACCCAACTGCTGCGGAAGAAGCCTATCAGGAAAAATTGGCGGAAAAAGGGCCGACAGCAGTTCTAGAAGAAAATCCGGAACTGGCGAATTATATCGCAAAATTGATTTTAAATCAAAAGTTAAGTCCTGAAAAAATTGTAAATGTAGTAAAGGAAAATCCGCGCTTTTCAAAAATTTCACTTACGAAGCAGACAATATACCATAGTATTATAACAGGGAAAATCCCCGGTGTGACAAAAGATTCTTTGCGAACAGAAGCATCGACTATATTCAGTAATGGGCAAATATGTATCCCTAAATGGGTTCTTGAAGCTTTGAAATTAAAAGATGGGGATGTCTTAGACCTTAATTTGAAAGAAAACGGAGAAATTGTATACAAGAAGCGTGGCACATAATAAAATAGGAAAGATGTGAGCGCCCGATAAAATTCCACGCAAACCAGGGGGAAAACTTCCATTTTGCAAATTTTTTGTAAAATCCGCCAGAATTTTTTGCTACTTGCGTGGCTTACAATGTTTAAACCGCGGAAAATGTCGAAAAAACTGAAATTCTTGCCTTGCAGGGCTGATTTTATCCCGCCGCTGTGCTACAATACTAATAAATGGGGCATTGCGGCACGCCGCGCCCCTGTGGTATTGACAACACAAGATGGAAGTAAGGAGTACCTGTAATGGCTGAACAGAATCTTGGCCCGCGTGATTTCTTTGCCAAAGAGGACGCAATCGCCGATCTCGGTCTGATTGCCTGTCCCGGCGCAGAGGAACTTTGCAAACTCGTTGACAGTCACCTCGTCCGCTGGGCGCGCGAGGTCGGCAACACGGATGTCGACACCTTCATCATCCCGTCCGACTGCCCGCGTTTCCAGTCCGGCGACGCAAAGGGTCTCGTCAAGGCGTCCACCCGCGGCGACGACCTGTATATCTTCGTCGATCCGGGCAACTACAGCGTTACCTATCAGTTGTTCGGATATGAGAACCATCTCTCCCCGGACGACCACTTCCAGAACCTGATGCGTCTGATCCAGGCCGTTGCCGGCCGCGCCCACCGCATCAGCGTCATCATGCCCAGCCTGTACGGCGGCCGCCAGCATCGCCGCGTCAGCCGTGAGAGCCTGGACTGCGCCTTTGCGCTGCAGCAGCTGCGCGACGTCGGTGTCAAGAACATCATCACGTTTGACGCCCATGACCCCCGCGTTATGAACGCCGTGCCCACCATGAGCTTCGACAACGTCATGCCCACCTATCAGGTGCTCAAGTGCCTGCTGCATCATGTGCCGGACGTTTCCTTCCACAAGGATAACTTCATGATCGTCTCTCCTGACGAGGGCGCCATGAACCGCAACATGTACTATTCCAGCGTGCTGGGCTGCAACCTGGGCATGTTCTACAAGCGCCGCGACTACAGCCGCATCGTCAACGGCCGCAACCCCATCGTCGCCCATGAGTACCTGGGCGAGAGCGTTGAGGGCAAGGACGTCTTTATCGCCGACGACATCATCGCCTCCGGCGAGTCCATGCTGGACATCGCTTACGAGCTGAAGATGCGCGGTGCCCGCAACATCTTCACCTGCTGCACCTTCCCGCTGTTCACCGCCGGTCTGGAGAAGTTCGACAAGGCCTACAACGACGGCATCATCAAGGCCGTTCTGGGCACGAACCTGACCTACCGCAAGCCGGAACTGCTGGAGCGCGAGTGGTACTACGACGTGGACGTCTCGAAGTATACCGCCTACTTCATCGCGGCCATCAACCACGACAAGAGCGTTTCTTCCATCATTGACCCGATGACCAAGATCCGCACCCTGCTGGACAAGCACGGCATCCCCATGGGCGGCGAGCAGTAATCATGATTTTCCTTCGGTCCGCCTTGGCGGGCCGAATTTTGTTGCAGAAATACGGCATTTTGTATATAATAGAAGTAGAAACTACGCCAGAGGAGAGATATTTATGCTGCCGATCCAACAGCTGCAAGAGCTTATTCAGGGCAAAAAGGTTGCCTTTATCGGTGCGGGCGTCAGCCACAAGCGCTGCATTGAGCAGTTTGTCGAGCTGGGCGCGCAGGTCACGCTCTGCGACCAGAAAAAGAGCCTGGACGACTTCGGTGACTACGCCGACACGCTGCGCCGCCTGAAGGTGAATTTGAGTCTGGGCGAGCATTATACCGACGGCTTCGCCGGGCAGGACATCATCATGCGCACGCCGGGCTATGAGTACTACAAGCCCGAATTGCAGGCTGCGCTGAAAGCCGGTGCAATGGTCACGAGCGAGGTGGAGCTTTTCTTTGAGTTTTGCCCCTGCGAGATCGTGGCTGTGACCGGCTCCGATGGCAAGACCACGACGACGACGCTGATCTCCAAGATGTTCGAGGCTGCGGGCCGCAAGGTCTTTCTGGGCGGCAACATCGGTGCGGCGCTGCTGCCCCAGCTGGCCGACGTGACCTCCGACGCCGTGGCCGTCGTCGAGCTGTCCAGCTTCCAGCTCATCAGCATGCGCCGCAGCCCGAAGGTGGCTGTCGTCACGAACGTGACCCCCAACCACCTCGACCACCACAAGGATATGCAGGAGTACATCGACGCCAAGCGCAACATTCTGCTGTGGCAGACCCCGCCTTGCCGCGCCGTGCTGGGCTTTGAGAACGACATCACCCGCGGCATGGAGAAGGACTGCAAGGGCGAGCAGGTCTGGTTCACCCGCCTGCACGAGACCGACAGGGGCGCGTTCCTGCGCGAGAGCGACGACACGCTCTGCTATGCCGAGAACGGCGTTGTGACGCCGATCCTGCCCCGCAAGGAGATTCAACTGCGCGGCCTCCACAATGTGGAAAACCTGCTGGCCGCCTGCGCCGCCGTCTGGGGCCGCGTGCCCATCGAGGCTATGCGTCAGGTCGGCTCGACCTTCACCGGCGTCGAGCACCGCATTGAGCCGGTCCGCACGCTGGACGGCGTGACCTACTACAATGACTCCATCGCGTCCAGCCCCACGCGCACGATTGCGGGTCTGCGCAGCTTTGACCAGAAGATCATCCTGATCGCGGGCGGCTACGACAAAAAGATCCCCTATGAGCCGCTGGCCCCGGAGGTTCTCGCCCACGTCAAGACGCTGGTGCTGATGGGCGCTACCGGCCCCCGCATCGAGAAGGCCGTCCGCGAGTGCGATGGCTTTGCCGGGAGCGGCCTGACCATCCTGCACGCCGACAGTATGCAGCACGCCGTCGAGCTGGCGCGCGGTGCCGCCAAACCGGGCGATGTAGTCAGTCTCTCGCCCGCCTCCGCGTCGTTTGACTTGTACCCGAATTTTGAGGTCAGAGGACGGGATTATAAGAATATCGTGAAGAATTTGAAGTAAGCGGCTGAAGGGCTCAGCCGTCTGCCCACTGCCCGAAACCCACGCTGGAAAAGGTCCCCCTATGATTCAATCCGTCTCCACTGCGGAAGATAAAACCGAATACCTCCGCCGCATCGCCCACAAGCCCTACTTTGAATCCACCCTCGGCACGCACCTGCACCTGTTCGGCAACCACCCTGCCAGCGGGTGGGCGTTCTACCTGCTGCCCGGCTCCGCGGTGCTGGAGCTGCGCGGCGGGTCGGCGGTGCTCTGCGGTGCGCTGCCCGGCGGGGAAGCGGGGGAGGACGCCCGGGAGGAATTGATGGGCTTTCTCCGCTTTCTGCACGCCGACACCCTGCGCACCGAGCACCCACTGACCCTGCCCGGCTGGCAGCCTGCCGCGCCGCTGACGCTGTGGGAGCTGCCAAAGGGCCGTGCCCTGCCGCTGCCGCCCGCGCCCCCGGCGGAGCTTGTCCCGGACAAAGCGCCGTCGATGCTGCCGGTCAGCCGCCTTGTCTTTGCCGAGAGCGACGCCGAGGCCGACGAGTTCTACTCCGCGGCCTGCACGGCGCTGGCCCACGGGGGTGGGCACCTGCCGCGCGCTGCTGCACAACGGCAGACCCGTCTGCACGGTGGGCTGCTACGAGCAGAGCGATACCGAGAGCTACATGGCCGCGGGCGTGACCGACCCCGCGTGGCAGGGCAGGGGGCTGGCGCGGTATTTGATTGTTGGGCTGGCGAATGAGCTGACCGCCGAACGCACGGTGCGGTTTGCCTGCTTTCCGGCGCTGTGCGGCTTTTATGCACAGCTTGGATTTTTACAAATCGGCAAAATTCAACATTATACTACAGATTGGAATACTACATGATCGAACAATTTTACGACCTGCGCCCCGAAGTGCTGGCGCTGGACCGCAAGGCCCTCGACCTCTGCCGTGCGCAGTTTGCCCATGTGGAGGAGATCCGCGACTACAACCAGCTCAAAATGCTGCGTGCCTTCACCGACTGCGGCGTCGAGGCACGGCATTTCTGGGGGTCCAGCGGCTACGGCGTCTGGGATGACAGCCGCAACAAGCTGGAGGAGGTCTTTGCCCGCTGCATGGGGGCCGAGGCCGCACTGGTGCGCCCGCAGTTCATGAGCGGCACCCACACGCTGACCGTCGCGCTGTTCGGTCTGCTGCGCACCGGCGACACCCTGCTGGCCGCCACGGGCCGCCCTTATGACACGCTGGAAGGCGTCATCGGCATCGGAGACGCGGGCAAGGGCTGCGGCACGCTGCGGGAGTTTGGCGTGAACTACGACGAGTGCCCGCTGCTGCCGGACTTCACCCCTGACTATGACCTGATCGCTGAGAAGGCCAGGACCGCCACGGTGGTACACATCCAGCGCAGCCGCGGCTACACCCAGCGCAATGCGTTTGACCTTGCCATGATTCAAAAGGTCGCGGACACCGCCCGCAAAGCCAACCCGAACGCGGTGATTTTCGTGGACAACTGCTACGGCGAGTTCACCCAGACCGCCGAGCCCGTCGCCTTCGGCGCGGACATCATGGCGGGCAGCTTCATCAAGAACCCCGGCGGCGGCATCACCCCTACGGGCGGCTACATTGCGGGCCGTAAGGACCTTGTCGAAAAGTGCAGCCACCGCTTCACTGCGCCCGGCATCGGCGGGGACCTGGGCTGCACGCAGGACAGCCTGCGGGATACCTTCCTCGGCTTCTACTACGCGCCGGGCGTCGTCTGCGAGGCGCTGAAAACCGCCATCTATGCCCAGTGTCTGCTGGAGCTGGCGGGCGTCAATCCCGTGCCGCGCTACACCGCCGACCACAACGACATTGTGACCTGCTTTGACTCGGGCAGTGCCGCCGCGCTGACCGGCTTCTGCGCGGGCATCCAGCACAACAGCCCTGTGGACAGCTTTGCCAGCCCCGAGCCTGCCGACGAGCCGGGTTACACCGACAAGGTCGTCATGGCCTCCGGTAGCTTTACCGAGGGCAGCACGATTGAAATTTCCTGCGACGGTCCGCTGCGCGCGCCCTACACCTGCTATCTGCAGGGCGGCGTGAACTTTACCGCAGGCCGTGCCGCCGTGCTGAACGCCGTGCAGAATGCGTTTTTTGCGGGGTAAGGTGAGGCGGCAGAGCCCCTCCGGTCATCGCTGCGCTCGACCACCTCCCCTGACAGGGGAGGCTTTGCGCGGGCATTGCCCGCGAAAAAGGCGCCCCACGAAGTGGGGAGCTGGCCGAGCGTGCGAGGCCTGAGGGGCTCTGCCGTGCTGCCTGAACCTGCAAGCCTAAATAAACAATCTCCCGCGTATCCTAACCGATACGCGGGAGATTTTTTACATTCTACTGTTTTAGTGCTTCACAAAATCACGGACCAGCGCTTGCAGCAGGTCGTCGCGGTCAATGCGGCGGATGATGGCGCGGGCGTTCTTGTAGGTCGTGATGTAGGTCGGGTCCTCCGACAGGATGTAGCCGACGAGCTGATTGATGGGGTTGTAGCCCTTCTCCTCCAGCGCACGGTACACCTGCAGCACCGCCTGCTTGATCTCCATATCACGGTCATCACGGATGGAAAAAACGGCGGTAGGTTCAGAGATCGGCATTTCAATTCTCCCCTTCATTATGATATTACTAGCCCTATTATACTCAACATGCGCCAAATTTGCAAGATGAAAACGCAGGATTTTTATACAGAAATGCAAATTCTGCTTCTTTGCTTTTTGCCCGCCGCTGTGCTATAATACAGACAAAACTGTCCGTAAAGGAGCTACACTATGAAATTTTCGGAAATGCCCTATGCACGCCCCGACCTGGACGCCGTCAAGCAGCAGTTTGCTGACCTGCTGGCCCGCTTCAAGGCGGCTGCCACCTACGCCGAGGCCCACGCCATTTTTCTGGAGGAGGAAAAGCTCAACAAGCATGTGGACACGCTCGCCCAGCTGGCCAGCGTGCGCAATACGATTGACACCCGCGACAAATTCTACGATGAGGAGATGAACTTCTGGAACGAGGCCACTCCCCAGCTGCAGGAGTGCCAGAACGCCTGGAGCCGCGCGATGCTCGACTCGCCGTTCCGCGCTGACTTCACCGCCGAGTACGGCGACCTGATGTTCGTCAACGCCGAAATCGCGGACAAGGCGTTCTCGCCCGATATTCTCGACGAGATGGCACAGGAAAACAAGCTGACCACCGAGTACGGCAAGCTGATCGCTTCGGCCCAGATCCCCTTTGAGGGCGGCGTCTACACCCTAAGCCAGCTCTCTCCCTTCAAAAACGACCCCGACGATGCCCGCCGCCTGGCCGCCTGGAAAGCCGAGGGCGCATGGTACAAAGAGCACGGGGCCGAGTTCGACGGCCTCTACGATCAGCTCGTCCACCTGCGGGACACCATGGGGAAAAAGCTCGGCTACGAGGGCTATACCACGCTCGGCTACTACCGCATGGGCCGCAACTGCTATACCAAGGCCGATGTGGAAAAATTCCGCGCTGCTGTGGTGAAGTACCTCGTCCCCGTGGCCGACAGCATCTACCGTGAGCAGGCCAGGCGCCTGGGCAAGCAGTACCCGATGAACGCCGCCGATAACGCCCTGATGTTCCGCAGCGGCAACCCCCGCCCGGCGGGCGACGCCGACGCCATCCTCAAACAGGGCAAAAAGTTCTATGAGGAGCTGTCTCCCGAAACCGGCGAGTTCTTCCACAAGATGCTGGACGACCAGCTGATGGACCTGCTCTCCACCCCTGGCAAGGCGGGCGGCGGCTACTGCACCAGCCTGGATGATTACGAAGTGCCGTTTATTTTTGCCAACTTCAACGGCACCCAGCACGATGTCGAGGTCGTCACCCACGAGGCCGGCCACGCTTTTGCCGCCTACATGAACCGCAAGCGCATCCCCTACTCCACCGTATGGCCCAGCATGGAGGGCTGTGAGGTCCATTCGATGTCGATGGAGTTCCTGGCCTGGCCCTGGGCCGAGGGCTTCTTTGGCAAGGATGCCCGCAAGTTCCGCTACAGCCATCTGGCCGGGGCGCTGACCTTCATCCCCTACGGCACGATGGTGGACCACTTCCAGCATATCGTCTACGAAAAGCCGGATATGACCCCGGCCCAGCGCCACGAGACCTGGAAGGAGCTGGCCGCCATCTACCAGCCCTGGATGCGCCTGGACGGCGAGATCCCCTTCTATGGTGCGGGCGAGTACTGGCAGCGCCAGATGCACATCTACCAGAGCCCGTTCTACTACATTGACTACTGCCTGGCGCAGACCGTCAGCCTGCAGTTCTGGGCGATGCTGCAAAAGGACCGCGCCGATGCGTGGAGCCACTACATGGCCTACACGAAGCAGGGCGGCAGCCGCACCTTCACCGAACTGCTGAAAAACGCCGGCCTGTCCACGCCATTTGAGGAAAGCTGTCTGCGCGGCGTCAGCGAGGCGGCCAAGGCGTGGCTGGACAGTTACGATCTGACGGGGATCCTCTGATGGCGGACCGCGAGCGCGAGAAGAAAAAGAAGCGCGCCTATCTCGACGACTTTGAGAAGGACCTGAACGGCAATTATCAGTATCGCGGCGCGCATTACCGCTATGCGGGCGAGCACCCTCACACCAGGGTGCTGGCTTTGCTGTGGCTGTTTTGCGGCGGCGGGGCTGCGCTGACCGTCGGCGCGGGCGCACTGCCCGGGGCCACGGCCCACGCACCTGTGTACCTGCTGCTGCCCTACATGGCGGCACTGGTGCTGGCGCTGTATGCGGTGGTGCTGCTGGTGCGGCTGACCCGGGGCGGTGCGCGTGTGCGGGCTTATATCCATGAACAGACCGCACAAAAATTGCCCTCTTTGTGCAGGGCGACAGCGGTACTCTGCGCTGCTGCCTCCGCGGGGCAGGGGGTGGCTGTGTTTGCAGCGGACGCACAGATGCTTTGGGGAATGCAAGGTGTTTTTATACTTTTTGAACTGCTCTCCTGCGCTGCTTTTGCCGCTGCTGCGTTGTTCCTCAAGCGGATGCCGTGGGAAAAAGAAGAATAATTATACATTATCATAATAGAGCGTGCTCCGCAGAAAAACGCAGGGCACGCTTTTTTGGATGAGCAGGAAAAGTCTTCCCACAGGGGGAAAAAGACTTTGGGGGTTACAAAATTTTCCTCTCAAATTCGGCAAAAGGTACAAAAAGCAACAAAAGTGTGATTTATGGTTGACTTTTTGTCAATTTTAAGGTATCTTATAAGCTAAGTCATTATCGACAAGTGTACACTGTAAAGAGATACAGGGTGCGGAGAGGGGGTTCCCCCTTTCTCGTGTTGCGCTCTTGGGGAGCACAATATTGATTTGTGGGTGAGGGCAAATTTATAGGAGGTTTTACCACATGAAAAACACAAAGCAAGCCATTGCACTGGCATCTGCTGCCGCTCTCAGCGTCGGCATGCTGGCAGGCTGCGGCGGTGCTGCTTCTTCCGCTGCGACTGCGTCCAGTGAGAGCAACAGCACGGCCACTGCCGAGGCATCCACCACTGCCGCTTCCGACGGTACGCTCGTTCTGGCCGAGACCGGGTTTGAGAGCAAGTTCAGCCCCTTCTTTGCTGCTTCTGCCTCTGACCAGGATGTCATCGACCTGACCCAGCTCGGCCTGCTGGGCGCCGACCGTAAGGGCGAAATGATCCTGAACGGCATCGAGGGCGAGACCCGCGAGTACAACGGCACCGATTACACCTACCACGGTCCTGCCGACTGCGTTGTCACCGAGAACGCCGACGGCACCGTTACCTATGACCTGAAACTGCGTGACGACCTGAAGTTCTCTGACGGCGAGCCTGTCACCATCGATGATGTCATCTTCTCTATGTATGTTTTCCTCGATCCTACTTACGATGGCTCTGTTACCATGTACTCCACCCCCATCGTTGGCCTGGAGGAGTACCGCAACTCCATGTCCACTCTGTCTAAGCTGATCGCTGAGGCTGGCGAGGATAACACCGACAACACGAAATTCACTGCCGAGCAGCAGAAGGCTTTCTGGGACGCTGTCAACGACGGCGGTGTGAAGTTTGCCCAGGAGATCATCGACAAGTGCGTTGAGAGCGGCGCTGCCGCCGACGCTAACGATGCTGCCGGTGCCGCCGCCGCCTGGAACCTTGGCGAGCTGCCCGCAGGCGCAACCGCGAAGGATATGTTCGAGCTGATCGGCGCGAACTACGACTGGAACTTCTCTGCCATGGAGGCCGAGACTGCCGGTACCGCCCTGTCTGACCTGATCCCCGAGGACGTCTACGCCTACTCCACCACCGGTGTCAACGTCGGTGACGCCGTTGCTTCTGTGGCCGGTATCGTTAAGACCAGCGACTACAGCATGACCCTGACCACCACCGAGCTGTCCACCACCATGATCTATCAGCTGCAGATGCCCATTGCTCCTCTGCACTACTACGGCGACAAGAGCCTGTACGACTATGACAACAACTCCTTCGGCTTCCCCAAGGGTGACCTGAGCGGTGTCCGCTCCAAGACCGGCGCTCCTCTGGGCGGCGGTATGTTCACCTTCAACAAGTACAGCGACGGCGTTGTTTACCTGGATGCCAACCCCGACTACTTTGACGGCGCACCCAAGATTGCTCACGTCAACATGAAGGAGACCCAGGAGGCCGATAAGATCACCGGCGTTCAGGCTGGCACCATCGACATTTCCGATCCTTCCTACTCTCTGGAAGTTGCTGACCAGATCGTCGACATCAACGGCGTCGAGGGCGAGGATGGCCCCGTCATCACCACCCGCCTGAAGGACTACCGCGGCTACGGCTACATCGCCCTGAGCGCCAAGAACGTCAATGTTGGCGGCGACCCCGCTTCCGAGGCTTCCAAGGATCTGCGCAAGGCCATCATGACCGTTGTCTCCGCTTACCGTGATGAGGGCATCGACTCCTACTACGGCGATACCGCTAGCGTTATCAACTACCCCATCTCCAACACTTCCTGGGCCGCTCCTTCCGTTACCGATGACGGCTACAAGGTTGCTTACTCCACCGACGTGGACGGCAACGACATCTACACCTCTGACATGAGCAGCGAGGACAAGTACCAGGCTGCCCTGCAGGCTGCCCTGGGTTACTTTGAGGCTGCCGGCTACACCGTCGCGAACGGCCAGGTCACTGCCGCTCCCGCCGGTGCCAAGATGGAGTATCAGATCAACATCGGTGCTTCCGGCAACGGTGACCACCCCTCCTTCCAGACCCTGACCAATGCTGCTGCCGCTCTCAAGACCATCGGCTTCACCCTGACTGTCAACGATATGGCCAACGCTTCTGACCTGTTCGCTTCTTACCAGTCCGGCGCTGCCGAGGGTTGGGTCGCAGCCTGGCAGTCCACCAATGACCCCGATATGTTCCAGCTGTACCACAGCCAGGGCGCTACCAACTACTACGCCATCAACGATGCCGACCTGGATGAGCTGATCATGGCTGCCCGCCAGACCACCGACCAGGAGGCCCGTAAGGCCATGTACAAAGAGGCCATGGAGATCATCCTGGATTGGGGTGTCGAGCTGCCCGTCTACCAGCGCAGTGAGGCTACCATCTTCTCCACCGAGCGTGTCAACATCGACACCATCGCTAAGGACAAGACCCCGTACTGGACCTACAAGTCTGAGCTGAACAACCTCGAGCTGAACTAAGTTCAACTTACCGTTGTGAAAGCAGGTGACCGCCCGCCAAGGGCGGTTGCTTGCTGTATTGGACGAACTGAGGAAGGGGGGAGCGGGCAGCCTGTGCGGGCGCATATAGAATGCGCCCCTACGAATGCGCTGCCCTGTAGGGGCCGGGCATGCCCGGCCCTCTGCCCGGCGGTAATCGCCATTCTTCCCCTATACCACTAATATGGTCGTCCCACTCCCACGCAGGGCGTACTGTCCCTGCGTGGGATGGGGATGCCCACATTACGGCATTTCCCTGCAAAATAAACGCGGTTTAACCGTGCAAGGAAGGAACGAAACACCCGTGCGAAATTACATCATCAAGCGTATCGCGCAATCGGTATTGATCCTGTTCTGTGTCATGTTCATTATCTACGCGCTGATCCGCAGCCTGCCCAGCTCTTTTGCCGAGACGATGGCAATGCAGCTGGCCCAGGCACCCGGTGCCAAACCCTATGAGGAATGGCTGGCCCAGCTGAATGCCTCCTACGGCCTGGATCTGGACATTGTGCCCGGCTTCTTCACCTGGCTGTCCAAGGCCATCGTCGGCAATTTTGGCGACAGCTGGAAGTGGAATGTTCCCGCTACCCAGAAGTTCAACGAGGTCATCGGCCTGTCTGTCATTATGGGCGGCATCTCCTTTGTGCTGTCCATCATCATTGCCGTGCCCCTGGGTGTGCTGGCTGCTACCAAGCAGTACAGCCGCGCGGACTATGTCATCACCTCTGTGGCGCTGGTCGGTATTTCGCTGCCCACCTTCTTCTTTGCCACGCTGCTCAAGCTGTTCTTCTCGGTCAAGCTCGGCTGGTTCGACCTGTACGGCCTCGTCGGACGCGATTACGCCCAGCTGGACTCCTGGGGCCAGTTCCTGGATAAGGCCAACCACCTGGTGCTGCCTATCGCCACGCTGGTCATCGTTTCTATCGGCGGCTACATGCGCTACACCCGCACCAATATGCTGGAAGTGCTGAACGCTGACTACATCCGCACCGCCCGCGCCAAGGGCCTGTCGGAGCATACCGTTATCTATAAGCACGCCTTCCGCAACACGCTGATCCCGCTGGTCACCATCATTGGCGGCAGCCTGCCTGGCCTGTTCAGCGGTGCACTGATCACCGAGACGCTGTTCTCCATCCCCGGCATCGGCTACATTTCTTACCAGTCGATGGTCGCAGGCGATATTCCCTTTACGATGTTCTACCTGTCCTTTATGGCAGTGCTGACCCTGGCCAGCAACCTGCTGACAGACATCCTGTACGGCGTGGTCGACCCGCGCGTACGCATTTCTTAAGAAAGGAGACTGCACACCCATGAGTGAAAACACCCAGAACCAGAACCCGAGCAGGAGCAGTACTCCCTGAACGACGACCGCCGCGTCAAGGTACTTTCCCCGGGCGCGCTGGTTGCCAAGCGGTTCTTCCGCAACCGGCTGGCCGTTGTGGGCCTGTCCATTTTGGTTGCTATGTTCGTCTTTTCCTTCATCGGCGGCCTTGTCAGCCCCTACGGCCAGGACCAGCAGTTCTACACCTACACCCAGATGTCCAAAGAGTATGTGGGCGTGACCCGCAACGACACCATGCGCTTTGTCGTGGCCGATGGCCAGGACTTCGGCTCTATCGCCCAGAGCAAGGCGCTGGAGGCTGTCAAGAAGGGCAATACGGAATTCAACTATAAGGATGTTGACTACACCGTCGACATCCAGAGCGACGACTTCTACATTGTCTACCAGGGCAGGGACATCATGGGCTACGCCAGCCGCGACCTCGTGAACGAGGCCGACGGTGCGCCGAAGTTCAGCTTTGACGTCAAGCTGGCTGCCCTGACCGCCATGACGGCAGGGGAGAAGGAGTTCGCCGCCAACGGTGTGGACTACGCCCTGGACGAGGACGGCAACATCACCGCCGGCGGCGAGACACTGGGCTACGTCAGCCGCTTCGTCGTCTCCGCCGCCGATTCCAGCATCGTCATCACCCGCGACTTCAAGGAGCGCCTGCAGGAGGCCATCGACGACAACGCCGCCAAGTTCAACTACACCGATGCCGACGGCAACGAGGCCGAGTACGACATCGTCTACGATCCTTCCACCAAGGTGTGGAGCGTCAAGCAGATGACCGAGACCTACGTCTACGACCGTTACGCCAGCCCCAGCAAGGAGCACTGGCTGGGCACCGACACCAACGGCATGGACATGCTGACCCGCCTGATGTACGGCGGCCGCGTCTCGCTGATCATCGGCTTCATCGTCGTTGTCATCGAAGCCTCCCTGGGTATCCTGATGGGCGGCATCTCCGGCTACTTCGGCGGCTGGGTCGATAACATCATTATGCGTGTGGTCGACGTGTTCTACTGCATCCCCTCGATGCCCGTCATTATCATCATCGGCGCTGCCATGGACGCGATGCGCGTGGACTCCTGGACCCGTATGATGTACCTGATGCTGATTTTGGGCTTCCTCGGCTGGCCCGGCATTGCCCGCCTGGTCCGCGGCCAGATCCTCTCCCTGCGTGAGCAGGAGTTCATGACGGCAGCCGAAGCCTGCGGTATCAGGGCATGGCACCGCATCTTCCGCCACCTGATCCCCAACGTTATCCCGCAGCTGATTGTTACCTGCACCATGAGTCTTGGCTCCACCATCTTGACGGAAGCCACGCTATCCTTCCTGGGTCTGGGCGTTAAATACCCGTTTGCATCCTGGGGCAACATCATCAACGATGTCAACAATGCTTACGTCATGACGAACTACCTGTTTATCTGGATCCCGGCCGGTATCTGCCTGCTGCTCACCGTTCTGGGCTTCAACTTTGTGGGTGACGGTCTGCGCGACGCCTTTGACCCCAAGATGAAACGCTGATTGGAAGGAGAAACACACGATGGCTAAAAAACAGGACGGATACCTTTCTGCCAAAGAGTCGCGGCGTATCTCCAAGGAAAACCGCCGCATCACCGATCAATACGAGAAAGCACGCAAGCGCCGCAACGTGCCCGAGAGCGAGTACACCACCCAGATGAAGGACCCCGAACGCGGTCGAGTTCGATAACCTGCACACCTACTTCTTCACCGATACTGGCGTGGTCAAAAGCGTTGACGGCGTCTCCTTCGAGGTGCCCGTCGGCAAGACCGTCGGCGTCGTGGGTGAGTCCGGCTGCGGCAAGTCTGTTACCAGCCTGTCCCTGATGCAGCTGCTGCAGCGGCCCCAGGGCCAGATCGTCGAGGGTGCCATCCGGCTGAACCTCGGCAATGACAAGGCCTACGACATTGCCAAGACCCCGGCGGACAAGATGCAGGGCCTGCGCGGCAACTATATCTCGATGATCTTCCAAGAGCCGATGACGAGCCTGAACCCGGTGTTCCGCATTGGCGCCCAGATCGACGAGGTCATCGCCCTGCACGAGGGTGAGGCAAGACTAAGGAGGACATCAAGAAGCGCACCATCGAGATGCTCGAGACCGTTGGCATCGCCAACAGCAACGGTGTATATGCGATGTACCCGCATGAATTGTCCGGCGGTATGCGCCAGCGTGTCATGATCGCCATGGCCCTGGCGTGCAGCCCCAAGATGCCTGATCATCGCCGATGAGCCGACCACGGCGCTGGACGTGACCATTCAGGCCCAGATTTTGGACCTGCTGCGGAGCCTGAAGGACCGCATTAACTCGTCCATCATGCTCATCACGCATGACTTGGGTGTTATTGCCGAGATGGCCGACTATGTCGTCGTCATGTACGCGGGCCGTGTCGTCGAGAAGGGCACTGTCGAGGAGATCTTCGCCCATCCCAGCCACCCTTACACCATCGGCCTGATGGCCTCCAAGCCCGTCGTCGGCAAAAAGGTGACCGCCTGTACTCCATCCCTGGCAAGGTCCCCAACCCGTTGGTATGCCGACTACTGCTACTTCAAGGACCGCTGCGAGCTGAAGCTGCCCTGCTGCAGCGGCGAGTACCCCTGCGAGATCAGCCTGTCCCCGACGCACAAGGTCAGCTGCTACCGCTACTACGAAAACAGAAAGGCGGGTGAGTGACGCATGGCAAACAAGGGTAAGCACCTGATTGAAAACGATTACACCCCCGTCACCTATGACCCTCAGTACATCCTGATGGTCAACCACCTCAAGAAATATTTCCCCATCAAGGGCGGCCTGCTGTCCCAGACGGTGGGCCATGTCAAGGCAGTGGACGGCGTGACGTTCAACCTGCGCCGCGGCTGCACGATGGGCCTGGTCGGTGAGTCCGGCTGCGGCAAGACGACCACGGGCCGCACCATCCTGCGCCTGAGCGGCGATAAGACCGGCGGCCAGGTGCTGTTCAACGGCAAGGAAGTCTACGATATGAACAGCGCCGAGCTGCGGGAACTGCGCACGAAGATGCAGATCATCTTCCAGGACCCGTTCTCCTCGCTCTCCCCGCGTATGCCGGTCGGTGAGATCATCGGCGAGGCTGTGCGCGAGCACAACCTCGTCCCGAAGGCGGAATTCGACGATTATATCGACCAGGTCATGGACAACTGCGGCTTACAGCCCTTCCACAAGGACCGCTACCGCACGAGTTCTCCGGCGGCCAGCGTCAGCGTATCTGTATCGCGCGCGCCCTCGCGCTCAACCCGGAGTTCATTGTCTGCGACGAGCCGGTCTCCGCACTCGACGTGTCCATCCAGGCGCAGATCATCAACCTGCTGAAATCCTTGCAGGAAAAGCGCAACCTGACCTACCTGTTCATCTCCCACGACCTGTCCGTTGTCGAGCACATCTCTGACACGGTGGGCGTCATGTACTTGGGCAACCTGGTGGAGTACGGCGAGACCGACGACATCTTTGCCAACCCGCTGCACCCCTACACCAAGGCGCTGTTCTCGGCCATTCCCATCCCGGACCCGACGGTCAAGCGGGAGCGCATCGTGCTGCAGGGTTCCATTCCGTCCCCGGCCAACCCGCCGGCGGGTTGTAAGTTCCACACCCGCTGCCCCTACGCGACCGAGCGCTGCAAGACCGAAGCCCCCCAACAGCGTGAGGTCGAGCCCGGCCATTATGTGGTCTGCCACCTGTACGAGAAATGAGGAAGCGCGATTCGTTCGAGGACGATGGCCGTACCATCGCCGATATGAGCGGCATCGGCCCTGCGCCGACGCTGCGCCCCCACCGCCGCAAGGCGGACGCCCCGCCCCCGGAGCCGGCGAATGACCGCCCCTGGGAGCAGGCCCCCGACTGGACGCCCAAAGAAAAATTTTGGGCCGTCATGGGTGTGCTGAAGGCCACCCTGGCCATTGCCGGGGTGTATCTGGTGGGTTTAGGTGTGCTGCTGGCCGTGCTGTTCCTGCTGTGGAAATGAATACAAAATAAAAAGGCATGTACGATTGGATAGGTCGTACATGCCTTTTTTGCGGGCAGAGCCCCTCCGGCCTCGCAGGCTCGGCCACCTCCCCTGTAAGGGGAGGCTTTCGCGGACGGCAAAGCCGTCCGAAAAAAGGCGCCCCACGAAGTGGGGAGCTGGCCGCGCGGAGCAAGGCCTGAGGGGCTTCGGCTGTTTGCGGAGATATTTCGAAAAAACCATTGCTGCCATGTAGGGGCCGCATATATGCGGCCCGCGGCCTGCCCGTAAGCCGCCGCCCGCCATACACGGCAGGGCCGGCCCCTACGCCCGCAGCAACGCAAAAACCGGTTGAAACCTTGCGGTTTCAACCGGTCTTGGTGCGCCTGCAGGAACTCGAATCCTGGACCCTCTGATTAAAAAGTCAGATGCTCTACCAAACTGCGCTACAGGCACGTATGCACTGTGGTGCTCACAGCTTTACTATTATAGCAGGCAAAAAGAAAATTGTCAATACGCTTTGCAAAACAAATTAGCCGGAAATCCGGCAAAATCCGCACGTGTTTGCCCGCCGCCCTCTTGCCAAATGCACAGCGGCGCGTTATAATAATATTTTAGTAAAAGATAAAACCGTAAAGGGGACAGGAAATATGGAAACTTTGGGCAGTCTGCGCCGCACAAACTATTGCGGCGAAGTCACGCTTGCCATGGCCGGTCAGGAGATGACCGTCTGCGGTTCCATCGCCCGTGCCCGCGACAAGGGCGGCATCATCTTTGCCGACCTGCGCGATACCACCGGCATTTTGCAGCTGGTTTTTGATGAGGATACGCCGAAAGACGTTTTTGCTAAAGCCGAAAGCCTGAAAAGCGAGTACGTGGTGATCTGCCGCGGCCTGCTGCGTGAGCGCGCCGCCAAGACCGACAAGATCGCCACCGGCGATGTGGAGCTGTACGTCAGCGAACTGCGTATCCTGAGCGAGGCCCAGACCACGCCGTTTGAGCTGCGCGATGAGATCAACGTCAACGATGACCTGCGCCTGCGCTACCGCTACCTGGACCTGCGTCGCCCCTCGATGCATGAGCCGATCGTGCTGCGCAGCAAGATCATGCAGATCATCCGCAATTATTTCTGCGAGAATCACTTCTGCGAGATCGAGACCCCGACCCTCATCAAGTCTACCCCGGAGGGCGCCCGTGACTATCTGGTGCCCAGCCGTGTGCAGCCCGGCCACTTCTACGCCCTGCCCCAGAGCCCGCAGCTGTACAAGCAGATCCTGATGCTGTCAGGCTTCGACCGCTACTTCCAGATCGCCCGCTGCTACCGCGACGAGGACCTGCGTGCTGACCGCCAGCCGGAGTTCACCCAGGTGGACGAGGAGATGAGCTTCGTCTCCGAGGACGACATCATGACCATGAACGAGGGTCTGATCAAGCGCCTGTGGAAAGAGATGCTGAACATCGACGTGCAGACCCCCTTCGTCCGCATGCCCTGGGACGAGGCTATGGGCCGCTTTGGCTCCGATAAGCCGGATACCCGCTTCGGCCTGGAGATCCAGGACGTGACCGAGGTGTTCAAGGGCACCGAGTTCAAGCCCTTTGCCGCTGTGCTGGAAGCTGGTGGTACCATCCGCGCCATCAACGCCAAGGGCCTTGCCGACAAGCTGTCCCGCAAGAATATTGACAAGCTGGGCGAGGTCGCCAAGACCTACGGTGCCAAGGGCCTGGCTTACAGCCGCCTGACCGCCGATGGTACTTCCTCTAGCTTCGAGAAGTTCCTGACCGATGCCGAGAAGACCGCCCTGTACGCCGCCCTGAACGCCGAGACCGGCGACGTGCTGCTGCTGGTCAGCGACACCGATTGGGTCAAGGCCTGCACCGCCCTGGGCCAGGTTCGCTTGGAAATCGCCCGCAAGCACGGCCTGATCGACCCCGACAAGTTCAACTTCCTGTGGGTCGTGGACTTCCCGCTGTTTGAGTACAGCGAGCAGGAAGGCCGTTGGATGGCCATGCATCATCCCGTTCACCCTGCCCAAGGCAGAGGATATTGACAAGGTGGAAACCGACCCCGGTGCCTGCCACGCTGTGGCATACGATATTGTGCTGAACGGCGTAGAGATGGGCGGCGGCTCTATGCGTATCAACGACCCCGCCCTGCAGGATCGTATGTTCCATGCCCTCGGCTTTACCGAGGAGAAAGCCCGCGAGAGCTTCGGCTTCCTGATGGATGCCTACAAGTTCGGCGCACCCCCGCATGGTGGCATGGCTTACGGCCTGGACCGCATGGTAATGCTGATGCTGAAGAAGGACTCCATCCGTGACGTCATCGCCTTCCCGAAGGTGCAGAACGCCGGCGAGCCCATGAGCGGCGCCCCCGACGTGGTCGACGCCCAGCAGCTTAAGGATCTGAACATCGCCCTGACGCTGAAGGACTAAGTCAGAAGTAATTGCGCTGTAGGGGCCGGACGTGTCCGGCCCGCAGCCTGCCCACAGGATTCCCTTTTGCGGGTAGGTGCAGGGCGAGGCATGCCTCGCCCCTACCGCACACAAAGATAAAAACCTGCCCAACCGCATATCACGCGGCTGGGCAGGTTTTGTGTTTTCTGTCAATATTTCGGCTTCGGCTCGTCGCCCGGCTTCACCGGGTACTCGGCGGGCGGGGGTGTCTGCGTGGGCTTGGGCAGCTTTTCCTTCTTGGGCCGCTTTTTCCAGACCTTGCGCAGGATGAACACCACGACCACTGCGATCAGCAGCACCGGCCACAGGTAGACCAGCGCGATGACCAGACCCTGCAGGAACCCGACAAAGGCATCCCAGCCGCCGCCGAAGGCGTCGGCGATCCGCTCACCGAAGGTCACGCCGGTGGGGGTCAGGGTGGCGACCTCCCGCAGGTAGATGTCCACGGTGGAATAACTGACCTGCTGGTCCATGTTTTTCAGCTGTCGGGTGTAGTTTTCCAGCTGGTACTGCACGTCGGAAAGCTGGCTCTCGATCTCCAGCAGGTCGGCGGTGGTCTCGGCCTGGTCGGCCAGGGCGTTCAGCCGCTCGCGCTGGGCCTCCAGCGCACTCAGCCGGGCCTGTACGTCAATGTAGCTGCTGGTGATGTTCTCGGCGGTCTCGCTGATGTTGAGCACGCTGCCCGCGTCGCCCACGGCGGCCAGAAACGCGCGGTAGCTGCCCACCGGCACCCGCACGGTGTAGTCGGCGGTACGGTCATGGTCCTTCTCGGTGCCGTACAGGCTTGTGGATTCCAGCCATGCGCCGTTGGCCTCGACGGCGGTCATCAGGGCCTCGCGGGTCGTGTCAAAGTCGGTGGACTCCATCGACAGACTGGCGTTGTAGATGATCTTCTGTGCGGTCTCGTCGGTGGCGGCCTCGGCGGCGTTCTCCGGCACAAGGCCGCTGTCAACACCGCCCGCGGCGCTGTCGTAATTGGCGTAGCTCTCCTGCGCGGCGGCTTCGGTGGCGTAGTACCCGCCGTCTTTGCTTCCGATGCTGCCCCCGCAGCCCGCCAGCAGTGCGGCGGCGCACAGGGTAGCGGTGATACGGACGATGCGTTTTTTCATGTGGATGCTCCTTTCCTTTGTAAAGGCTTCCCCCTTGGGGGAAGCTGTCAGTGGCCCCGACCACTGACTGATGAGGGTGGACCCTGCGACACTAAGCCGTTTGCGGGCAATAGCGGTAAGCTCGCCCCTCATCCGGCCTCGGACGGGGCCTCGGCCACCTTCCCCCAAGGGGGAAGGCATCCTGTATTTCCCTTTTCACCAATATAACACGGAAAACGCGCCCTGTGTGTTACAAAGCAAATACAAAAAAGTGGGATGTACCGTACTTTCGGCACATCCCACAAATTTTACGGCAATTATTCGGCTTTCTGCCCAAGAACTTTGATGTCATCGTTGTCGGCAAAGGCAACGGCGTTGTAGCCGGCGGCTTCCAGCGTGCCGAACTGCTTGCCCAGCTTCTTGGCCTGGGGCAGCACGGTCACGTCATAGTCGGCACGCAGGGTTTCGGCCTTGGCCAGCACGGCGGCAAAGTCGGCGTCTTTCAGGTAGAGCAGCGCCAGGTGCGGCTTGGCACCGGGGATCTGGTAGCCCTGCTCCAGCAAAATGCCGCAGACACGCTCAAAACCGATGGAGAAGCCCACGGCGGGCACCTGCTGGCCGATGAACTTGCCCACCATGTTGTCGTACCGGCCGCCGCCGGCCACCGCGCCGCTGAACTGCGGGCAGGTGACCTCGAACACCATGCCGGTGTAGTAGCCCTGGCCGCGCACCAGGCTGGGGGCGTAGGCGATGCCATAGCGCCCGCCTGCGACCTTCTCGCTGGTGGCGATGACATAGCGCAGGTCGGCGGTCAGTGCCTCGTCGTCCACCTTGGCGGCGACGGTATCCAGGCTGAAATCGCCCGCGCGCAGGAAGTCGTCCAGCGCAGTGACGGCCTCGGCGGCAAAGCCCTTCTCGGTCAGCTCGTTCTTCACGCCCTCGGCGCCGATCTTGTCCATCTTGTCAAAGCTGATGCAGACGGAGTCCAGCTGGTCCTCGGCAAAGCTCATCTTCTCGAGCATGGCGCGCAGGATGCGGCGGTCGTTGATGTTGACGGTAAAGCCGGTGAAGCCGATCTTCAGCAGGGCGCGGGCGGTTACGTCGATCAGCTCGACCTCGGCGTTGGGGGAAGAATCGCCCAAAATGTCAATGTCACACTGGACGAACTCCCGCAGGCGGCCCTTCTGGGGGCGCTCGGCGCGGTAAACGCGGTCGGTCTGGATGACTTTGAACGGGCTGGGCAGCTCGTTGCGGTTGGCGGCGTAGTAGCGGGAGAGGGGCAGGGTCAGGTCGTAGCGCAGACCCATATCGGACAGCTGCTTCTCGTCGCCGCTTGCCAGCGCATGCTCGAGCTTGTCGCCGCGCTTCAAGACCTTGAAAATCAGGTTCAGGTTATCACCGCCGTCGCTCTTGTCCAGGTTCTCCATGTCCTCCAGAATGGGGGTGGAGATGCGCTGGAAGCCTGCGGCGCGGTAGGTGGCCAGGATCTGGCCCTGGATATAATCGCGCAGGGCCTGCTCACGGGGCAGCAGGTCGCGCATACCTTTTAACGGCTGGGTTTTCATGGTATTCTCCTTATACTGTATAATGGCTTCCCCTGAGGGGGAAGCTGTCACCGCAGGTGACTGATGAGGGGCAAACCTTGCCATTGCAACCCGTAAACGGGCAATGGTGGTAAAGCCGCCCCTCATCCGGCCTCGGGCGGGGCCTTGGCCGCCTTCCCCCTCGGGGGGAAGGCTCTTTGCTTTTATATACTTTATAATGATACCTTTTGCGCTGCATTTTGTCAATCCAAACCGGGCATACTAACCCGAAAAGGGGAGGGGATACCTGTGCCAAAACAAAACCGCGGGCCGTACATTCTGGCGGCGGGGGCGGCGGCACAGCTGCTACCGGCATCCCAGCGGCGTGGGGCGTGTTCCAGCAGCCGGTCATGCAGGGGTATGGGTTCAGCCGGGGGCAGGCGATGCTGGCCTTTGCGGTGCTGGTGGCGGCCTACGGTGTGGGCTGCGCAGTGGGCGGGCTTTTGCAGGACGCCCGCGGCCCGCGGTTTGCCGGGCTGTGGGGCACGGCGCTGCTGGCGGGCGGGTTCTTTGCGGCGGCGCTTGTGCCGCCCGCGAACGCCGCGCTGTTTCTCGTTGTCTACAGTGTGCCCGCGGGGCTGGGCAGTGCGTTTTTGGCCCCGGCGGTGCTGGCCTGCGCGCAAAAGTGGTACAAGGACAAAAAAGGCTGGGCCACCGGCGTGGCCGGGGTGGCGATGGGCTTGTCCGGCGCGTTTTTTACGCTGTTTGTGAAAGGTGTGGGCGGTGCCTGGGGCATCCGCGTCTGCTTTGCCGCGTTAGGGGCGGTCATGCTCGTCGTCTGCGGCGCGGGGGCGCTGATTTTGCAGGACCCGCCGCCCAAAGCGCAGAGCGGCCCGCCGCAGCCGGGACTTGATTACAAACAAATGCTCCGCACGCCGCAGTATAAGCTGTGCGCGGCGGCGGTGGCGCTGTCGGCCCCGGCGGTGCTGCTGTTCAGCCCGGAGATTTTCAAAATCGCAGCCGAGCGCGGTCTGCCGGAGTCCGCCGCGCCGTACAGCATTGTGCTGGGGTCGGCGGCCAGCGCAGCGGGGCGGATGCTGCTGCCTGCTGTCAGTGACAGGCTGGGCCGCAAGCCGGTGCTGTACGCGGTGTATCTCGGCCTAGCTGCGGGCAGTGCGTGGTTTGCGTTTGCGGGGCAGTGGTGGGTGCTGGCGGCCTATGCGGTGCTGACGTTTTTCTACTCCGGCGGGGCGGCGGTGCAGCCGTCCTTCAATACCGACCTCTTCGGCCTGCCCCACGCCGGGGTGAACTACGGTTTTATTGCTTTGGGCATGAGCGGCGGCAGCGTTTTGAGCTATATCGGTGCGCAGGCCCTGCCCCTGGCTGCCCGGCACTGGCTGGCCGGGATCTGTGCCGCAGCGGGCTGATTTGTGTCAGTCTTGTAAAACCTGTGGAGAATGGTTGAAATTTTGCGTGGCACGGGGTAAAATATGGTGTTGCCGGGAGACATGTAGGGGCCGGGCATGCCCGGCCCGCGGCCTTCCTGCAGATGAGCGTTTTCCGTTAGGCGGCGGGCCGCACATGTGCGGCCCCTACATAGCGGCTCCGATAACAAAGTATGTATTTCAAGAGGCTTTCTATGACCCAATCCCAACAACTGCGCAAGCTGGCCGCGCGCTCGGCCACGGCGTTTCTGCTGGCCGCGCTCTGCGTGTTCCCGCTGTATATCGATAAATTCTCCAACCTCGGCGTTGTCAAATTCACCGGCATCTGCACCCTGAGCTGGGCGTTCGCGCTCTGGCTCGGCGCGCTGGCCTGTGTCGGCGCAAGGCCGGATCCGGGCCGCCTGCCGTGGAAAGCCGACCCCGCACTTTGGGCGCTGGGCGCGGTCACGGTGTCGGGCGTGGTGTCCACCGTGCTCTCCCTCTCGCCGGGGGCTTCGTTCTGGGGGCTTGGCGGCTACTACGGCGGCTGTATGATGGTGCTGTTCACGGCGGCGGGGTATTTGGCTGTCCGCGCGTTTGCGCCGCAGAAAATTCTGAACGGGCTGACGTTCTGCGTCGGCGTCACGGCGGCACTGGTCACGGTGCTGTATGTGCTCAACATCTTTAATATCGACCTCATCGGCACGTATGTGGACACGGCAGTTGTCGAGCGCGCGCAGTTTTTCTCGACGCTGGGACAGAAAAACTTCTGCTCCGGGTTCATGGCGTTTGCGCTGCCGCTTGTGTTCTATGCGTTCCTCGTCGCGCGCGGGGCGCGGCACACGGTGCTTTACGGTGTACCGGCATTTTTCGGCGGGCTGGCGCTGGCGGTGGTGGATGCCGAGGGGCTGATGCTCGGCGTCGGCGTGGCGGCGCTCGTGCTGGTCTGCCAGAAAAATTTTACGACCCGCACGCTGCGGCGGCTGGCGGTCATCGGGGCGTTCTTCTTCTTCCACGCCGGATGGATGCAGTACATGCGTACCCACGTCTACACCCAGGGCGGCAAGCCCATTCTGGCGGCGCTGGGCCATGTGGCGCAGCGCGGGTTTGTGGTCTGCCTTGTGGTCTGGGCCGCGCTGTATTTTGGCCTGCGCGGGCGGGAGCTGCCGCTGTATAGGCCGGGCCGCGTGCTGGCGGGGGGCATCGTCGCCGGTGCGGCGGTGCTGACGCTGCTGGCCAATTGTGTGCCGGGCTTCCCGAGTCTGGGCCGCCTGGACGATGTGCTGATCTTCAACGACAATTGGGGCACCTACCGCGGCACGGCCTGGCGCATCACGGTGGAAAGCTGGCTGACGCAGCCCGTTTGGCGCAAGCTGCTGGGCGTCGGCCCCGGCATGATGCACACGGCGGTGGCCGATTGGGCGGGCGCGGGCATCACGGACCGGATGAAAACGTTCTATGCCGCCCACAACGAATATCTGGAGCTGCTGCTGACCACCGGCGCTGCCGGGCTGGCGGCTTGGCTGTGGTTTGTCATTGCGCACCTGCGCAGGGCCGCGCAGAACTGGCTGCGCCCCGGCGTAGCGCCGGTCACGCTGGCGCTGGTCAGCTACCTGGCCCATGCGGTCATGTCGATTCGCGTGTCGATGATCTTCCCGGAGATCATGCTGCTGTTCGGGCTTTTGCAGGTGTTCTGCCTGCCGGAGAAAGGGGATGCCGCGGCAGAAAAGGCCCCGGCAAAGCATGGCAAAAAGGCGAAGCCCGACGGCCCGGCGGATCACTACGGTCTGGCCCGGCAATGGCTGCCGCCCATTCTTGCCGCCGTTGTGATGATGGCAGTTTGCGGCGCAGTGTCGCGGGTGATTTTTGGGTTTTTGTACTGAACGGTTTTGAACAGGGAAGTGCCGCTCTTGGGGAAAAGGGCGGCGCTTTTTTGTGTGGCGAGGCCGGAGGGGCTTTTGCCGCTTTATCACGACCCGGCACATTCCCGTATGCCGCGGGCCGATGCGAGCATCGACCCCTACACTCCGCACGCCTCTCTCCCAACTCGCCATGCGGTTTCGCCGCCCGCTATGCCGCCCAGCTGCGGAAAATGCGAAAAAACAAAAGGTTAGCATAAACTAACATCTTGAAAAACAGGATTCGACCCTTTATAATAAAGATAGCTGTGAAAAGCCTAACAATATGCAAAGGAGAGAAAATTATGATCGAATACTCCGCACAGGTCAACGCAATGTGCCCGATCACAAAAGGCCCAAGCACGGTCCCGCCCCCATCCCCGAAGAGGGCCAGTGGGTCAAGGCCTATAAAATTGAGGACATCAGCGGCTACACCCACGGTGTGGGCTGGTGTGCTCCCCAGCAGGGTACCTGCAAGCTGAGCCTGAACATCAAGAGCGGCATCATCGAGGAGCCCTCGTTGAGACCATCGGCTGCTCCGGCATGACCCACTCTGCCGCTATGGCTGGCGAGATCCTGCCCGGCAAGACCATCCTGGAGGCCCTGAACACCGACCTCGTCTGCGACGCCATCAACGTTGCTATGCGTGAGCTGTTCCTGCAGATCGTCTACGGCCGCAGCCAGACCGCCTTCTCCGAGAACGGCCTGCCTGTCGGCGCTGGTCTGGACGACCTGGGCAAGGGCCTGCGTTCCATGACCGGTACCATTTTCTCCACCAAGGCCAAGGGCGTCCGCTATCTGGAGCTGACCGAGGGCTACATCCTCAAGACCGCTCTGGACAAGGACAACCAGGTCATCGGCTACCAGTTCGTCCGCCTGGGCAAGATGATGGAGGACATCCGCCACGGCAAGGACCCGAAGGAAGCCTACGAGAAGAACATCGGTACCTACGGCCGCTTCTCTGCCGAGCAGGGCGCTGTCAAGTACATCGACCCGCGTGAAGAATAAGAGAGGGAGGAACATAGATTATGGCAACTTTTGAATCCCAGAATCGCCGTATGCCCAAGATCGAGGCCTGCCTGAAGGCCAACGGCCTTGAGAGCCTCGACGCCTGCAACGAGATGCTGCTGGCCAAGGGCATCGACTGCGATAAGATCATCCGCGGCATCCAGCCTATCTGCTTCGACAATGCTGTCTGGGCATACACCCTGGGCACCGCCATTGCCGTTAAGCGCGGCCTGAAGAGCGCTGCCGACTGTGCAGCTGCCATCGGCGAGGGCCTCGAGGCCTTCACCATCCCCGGCTCTGTCGCCGAGCAGCGCAAGGTCGGCCTGGGCCACGGCAACCTGGGCGCCATGCTGCTGCGCGACGAGACCAAGTGCTTCGCCTTCCTGGCCGGCCACGAGTCCTTCGCCGCCGCCGAGGGCGCCATCGGCATCGCCCGCACCGCCAACAAGGTCCGCAAGGAGCCGCTGCGCGTGATCCTGAACGGCCTGGGCAAGGACGCCGCTTACATCATCAGCCGTATCAATGGCTTCACCTATGTCAAGACCGACTATGACTTCTACACCGGCGAGCTGAAGGTCGTCGAGACCATCCCCTACTCCGACGGCGAGCGCGCCGCCGTCAAGTGCTACGGCGCCAACGACGTTCTGGAGGGCGTTGCCATCATGAAGGCTGAGGGTGTTGAGGTTTCCATCACCGGCAACTCCACCAACCCCACCCGTTTCCAGCACCTGGTTGCCGGTACCTACAAGAAGTGGGCTATCGAGAACGGCAAGAAGTACTTCTCCGTTGCTTCCGGCGGCGGCACGGGCCGTACCCTGCATCCCGACAACGTGGCTGCCGGCCCCGCCTCCTACGGCCTGACCGACTCCATGGGCCGTATGCACGGCGATGCTCAGTTCGCTGGTTCTTCCTCCGTCCCGGCTCACGTCGAGATGATGGGTCTGATCGGCGCCGGCAACAACCCGATGGTCGGTATGACTGTCGCCTGCGCTGTTGCTGCTTCCCAGGCCAACGCTTGATTTGAACTGAATCATTAGGCTTTTCGCCGCCCGCTCCGCCATGGAGCGGGCGGTTTTTTTGTGTGCGGCAAAGCAGCGCCTTTTTTGCCTTTTCCCTTGCTTTACGTCACATCTTGCTCTATAATAAAATGGAGTATATGTAAATTTTAGTTGGGAGAAGTTACCAATGCCCAAAATCGACATCGACAATTACATAGAGCAGAGCGGTATGCGCAAGGCGCGCTTTGGCGGCTATGAGCCGGAGGACGTGCATCAGGCCATGGAGGACCTCTGCGCCGATTATGAGCAGCACCTGACTGCCATGACGTCGGAGCTGCGCACGCTCCGGCAGGAGAACGATGCCTTGCGCCGCCACGCCCAGGGACTGGTCATGCAGAACCAAACCCTCTCGACCCAGAACGCCACGCTGGCCGGGCAGGTGGATAAGCTGCAAAGCTACCGCGCCAATCTCGAAACGCAGTTCTCCACCGTGAAGGAGCGCAGCCATTCGCTGACGAACCAGGTTGATATGCTGCGCCTGAAAAACAGCGACCTGACGCGGGAAAATAAAGAGCTGACCGAGCGCTGCGAGGAGGCAAACTCCGCGCTGCGCGTCAAGGGCCGCGCCCATGACCAGGCCCGCCAGCAGGTCATCGCGGACCGTGATAAGGTCATTGCCGACGCCGAGGCCGAGGCTGCGCGCATCCGCCAGCAGGCCCGGGACGACGCGGACCAGATTTTGAAGGACACGAACCTCAAGGCCGAAGCCATCGACCAGCTTGCGCGTGAGCAGGCCATTGCCCAGGCCCGCAAGATGGTGCAGTCCGCCACCGACGAAACGCGCGAGATCCAGAACGCCCACCGTCTGCGGCTGCAGGATCTAAAGAGCCGCATCTCGGAGATGGAAAAGACCCGCGGCGAGATGATGGACTATCTGGCAAAAATGATCGAGGAACTGCAAAAAACGCAGGAGTACGCCAGCCAGAACGCCCCGCTGGTCCCCCATAAGGAGGAGCTGGCCGAGGCGGATGCCGAACCGCGGCTGGATCTGTCGGCCAACAAGGTCGATGCAGCGGCATCTGCGCTGCGCGGCAGCGAGGAAGCCCCCGCGGAGGAGCCGCCCGCCCCGGACGCGAACCGCGTTGTAGCGCCCGGCCTGGACGACGAGGAGCCGCGGACGAACACGGTCATCACGCCGTCGCCGGATTATTTTGACACCACCCCAAATCCCCAGCCCGGCGACGCCCATGAGGAAGTGGAGATTCCCGGCGCGATCTTCTCCTACCCGATCCTGCGCCAGCAGGGAGAGCCGATTCTGGACGAGGGCACGCCGCCCCCGCCCACCCCGCACCGCCCCCTGATGCCCAGCATCACGCTGGCCGATGAGGACGACGAGGAGAGCGGCAGTGTGGTCCCCGCGCCGATGACCCGCCCGACGGCCCCGGCGGCCCCCGCCCCACAAAAAACCGCAAAGGCCCAAACGAAGCGCCGCCGCAAGGCCATCACGGCGCTGCGCGCCCTGCATAGAAAAATCGGTGATTGACCACACGAGGGGAGGACCCCATGAGACAGCATAAACTCTGGCTCTGCACGCTGCTGGTGCTGCTGCTGGCAGCGCTGGGCGCGTTCGGCGCGGCGGCGGAAACCACCGTCGGCATGTCGGGCGCGGGCAGCTTCAAGATGGAGCAGGTCTATGTCAATGTGCCGGAGCTGGACGTCTACTTTTACGCATTGGACGGGGACGGCAACTCCTACTCACCCATCAAGGTGCAGGCGGCAGGCCCGGAGCTGACGCTCGGGGACCGCAGGCTGGAGGTCCGCTCTGTGGCGGCGGCCAGCGACCCGATCTGCTACATTCTGGCGCTGGACAACAGCAAAAGCATCGCACCATCGGAGTTTTATACAATGCTTGGCGGGGTGCGCAAGCTCATCAACGCGATGGGCGACGATGACCAGCTGATGCTGTACACGACGGCAGGCAGTACCGAGTGCGTGCTGCCGGCAACGTCGGACAAGAACCTGATGTACAAGACGCTGGGCAGCATCAAGCAGGTCGAGGGCAGCATGGACACGGCCCGGCTGATTTCGGCGGTCTACAGTGAGCTGCAAAGCGACTATCAGGCGCTGGCCCCCCGCAAGGCGGCCATGATCGTGACCGACGCAGGGCAGGTGCTGACGAATATGGCCCTGTTTGCAACGCTGGCCAGCGACGTGAGCGACCAGATCGGTATGGCGGCGTACATCTACCTGATGACCGACAGGCCGGGCGCGTTTGAGACGCTGGAAAGCGCCGCCGACGGCAGGCTGGTTTTGTGCGAAGCCTCGACACTGGGCGACGAGCTGAAGAAAAAACAGGAATACTTTGCCACAGCGCTGGAAATCAAGACCGAGGTGCCCGAAAGCCTCTACGGTGAGCGCCTTGAGACACTGACGCTGGCCATGCCGCAGCTGGGCAGCGCCATCAGGAGCAGCCAGACCGTCTACATGGGCTACCGTCTGGCCAAGCCCCAGGTGACGAAGGTCGAAACGCTGCGCCGCGACAAGCTGCGCCTGACCTTTAACCAGCCCATCAACGAGAACGCGAACAAACCGCAGCTTTATGAGGTGCGGAGCAAAGATATATGGAACTGGCGCGTGCAGGTCAAATCCGTGACGATCAGTGAGGATGCCCGCACGGCGGAGCTGGAAATCGAGCCGCTCTACAAAGGCGACTACACGGTAGCGCTGAACCGGGTGTCCGGCAAGATGAGCGCGGCCAACGTCAGCAGCAGCCGCGACACGGCCACGTTCAAGGTGGTCGTCTGGCCGCGGGACAGAGCCTTTTATTTTGCCCGGTTCCGGGGGCCGCTGCTGATTGCGGCGGTGCTGCTGCTGGTGCTGCTGGGCAGCTGGTGGGGCGTGCGCCGCCGGGACCGCGCCGCCGAGCAGGAGGCCGAGGCCGAGCATCTGCTGGCCGGTGCGGGGGAACCGAACGCCTTGCCCCGCCGCTGGGTCACGCTGTTCTGGAGCCAGCGCTCCTCGATTGCCGAGAGCCGCTGGGCCGGCATGGTGGAAAGCAGTTTGATTATCGGCAGCGACGCCGCGCAGTGTGACCTCTGTCTGCCGGACCGCAAGGTCTCCCCGCAGCATTGTGTGTTGGCCGCGCAGGGGGACGCGCTGCTCGTGCAGCCGCTCTCTGACCGGACCAAGGTCTACGTCAACGGTGAGCGCATCGACGGCGAGCACCGTTTGCAGAACAATGATACGCTGCGGATCGGCAAGACTACGGTCAGGCTGGTGCTGTGAGAGGAACGGCAGTCTCCCGGAAGGTTGTTCTTTCTTTTGGCAGCAAAAGAAAGCACGCAAAGAAAACTGCCGCTGTTTCGACGCAGCGGACCCGCGACCAAGGGGCTTCACGCCCCTTGGATTCCCAAAGAGGAGGTCGCAGAGGGCGCGGGCTAAACGAAAGCAGTATTACTTTTCGCGCTTAACGCCCGCGCCCTCTGCTCCGATTTGAAATTCGGGTGTTCCCCCGAACCCCCGCTGCCGGAAACAGCAGTCCGTAGGGGCCGGGCATGCCCGGCCCGCCACTTACCGCCATATCCCTTTTATGGCTCATTCCGTAGGGAGGGGTCTTGACCCCTCCGCAGCCTCCCGGCCGACTGCCGCCAACGTGCCGCCTCACACCAACCACCCGTTCACCCTCTCCCAAAGGAGCCACTTCACCATGAAACTGACAAAATGCGAAAACGGTCACTTCTACGACAGTGACAAATACCCGGAATGCCCCTACTGCAACACCGACCTGCTCAGGGATCGTTCCATCGTCCGCACGGGCGAGGCCGAACAGCCCGCTGCGGTGGAGACAGCGGCCCCGGCAGGGCCGGTTACGGGGTGGCTCGTTGTGCTGGACGGCCCGGAGAAGGGGCGCGATCTGCGTCTGGGTGTGGGCCGCAGCTTCCTGGGACTGGACGCCGACGGCACGCCTGTGACCCTGAGCGCCGACGCCCCGCTGAGCGCCCGCCGGGCGGTGCTGGTCTACGATGAGGAGAAGTCTGCCTTCACCCTGCTGCCCGGCTCGTCGCAGGAGCTGTGCTATCTGGGCGGGGACGCCGTGCTCACGCCCCAGCCGCTCACCGGCGGCGAGACGCTGCGCATGGGCGGTGCAGCGATGAAATTTGTGCCGTTCTGCGGCGCGGAGTTCCACTGGTAAGGGGGCGCGCCATGACGAGCGAGATCGTAATTTTGATCACCGAGCTGCGCAATAAGCAGCGCATCACGCTGCCCGCGGGCAGCTACCGCTTTGGGCGCAGCGCCCAGTGCGAGTACGTGCTGCGCCGCAACAACGTCGGCGACCACCAGTTCACCGTCAGCTTTGCGAATGGTCAGTGGGGCGTCACCGACGGCGGCAGCGACTACCGCACCTGGTACAACAACCGCTATCTTGAGCCCGGCGAGACGAGTATTTTGCAGAGCGGCGACGTTGTCGGCCTGAACACCGACGGCGACGCGGACACGCAGGAGATCACCTTCCGCGTCGAGGAGATCACCAGCGTGCAGGGCGACGGCATGGCCCCGAAAAAGGAGCAGACCACCGACGCCGTCCTGCGCGAGACAGACATCCGCCGCAAGCGCCGCGTACTCATCGGGCGCGGCGACGACTGCGACATCAAGCTCGTCAATGACCGCGTCTCCCGCCATCACTGCGAGATTTTGTACAAGGACGGCCACTACGAGCTGCATGACCTCGGCTCGACGAACGGCACCTATGTGGACGGCGTCCGCGTGACCCGCACGGTGCTGCGCAACGGCGCGGTCATCAACGTGCCTGCGCAGGTTTTTGCCTTCACGGGCGGGATGCTCCACTATCATGCCCACCAGAGCGGCATAAGCATACAGCTTGTAAATGTATACAAAACGGTTAAAAATGCCAACACCGGCAAGCCGCTGAACATCGTGGACGGCACAAGCCTGCAGGTCGAGCCCAACAGCTTTGTCGTGCTGGTGGGCGGCTCCGGCACGGGCAAATCGAGCTTGCTGACCTGCATCACGGGCACGGCCCCCTGCACGGCGGGCAGCGTGAAGTTTGACGGGCTGGACACCCGCTCCAACCGCAACGCCTTTGAGGCCGCGCTCGGTTACGTGCCGCAGAAGGACATCATGCACGACAACCTGACCGTGGAGCAGAGCCTGACCTACACGGCCAAGCTGCGCATTGCCCACGATGCGACCCGCGCCGAGATCGCTGCCGCCGTGGCCCACGCCATTGAGGCTGTCGATCTGCAGGGGCGTGAAAAGACGTTTATCTCCAAGCTGTCCGGTGGCCAGAAAAAGCGTGTTTCCATCGCCATGGAGCTGCTGGCGAACCCGCGTTTACTGATCCTGGACGAGCCGACGAGCGGCCTTTCGCCCGATTTGGACCGCAGCATGATGGAGCTGTGCCGCCGCCTGAGCCACCAGAACTGCACGGTGCTGATGGTCACCCACAATATGTCCAACATCAACCTCTGCGACAAAATCGCGTTTTTGGGTGTCGGCGGCGTGCTGTGCTACTACGGTGCGCCCGAAAAGCTGAACGAGTACTTTGACGTTGAGATGACGAGCGACATTTTTGAAAAGCTGCGCGACCCCGCGCAGATCGAGCACTACCGTGAAAAATACTTTACGACCCCCGAGTTCAACCGCCTGCTGGCGGTCTGCCCGGAGGCAGCGCAGGAGGCAGACAAGCGATGCAGCCAGTAAAATTTTTGAAATTCCTGCGCCAGTTCGTGGTTCTGGTTGAACGCAATTTACAGCTGATCTGGAACGATAAGCTGCTGCTGGCCAGCCTGACGCTGCAGTCGCCGTTCATGGTGCTGGTCGTCAAGCTGACGGCGGACCCGAACTGCTTTACCTCGAACCTTGTCAACATCGGCAGCCGGACGGCACTCTTTGTTTTAGCCGCTATGGCGACGTTTATGGGCACGCTGAACTCCTACCGCGAGATCTGCAGGGAACGCGAGATCATCCTGCGCGAGGCATCCGTCGGCGTCAGCCTGCCCGCAGTCGTGCTGAGCAAGGCGGCGGTGCTGCTGCTGGTCGAGGTTTTGCAGGCGGCTATCCTGGCCCTCGGCTTTGTTTCCATCGTGCATGTGCCGCAGAACCACCTGCTGCTGGAAACGGATATGGAAATCTTTATCACGGTTTTGCTGACGATGTTCTCGTCCAGCTGCATCGGCCTGCTGATCTCGGCGCTGTTCACCAGCGGCGAGAGCGCGATACTGGCCGTGCTGGTGCTTATGATCGGGCAGGTCGTTTTCAGCAACATCATGTTCACCGTGACGGGCGCGGCGGCGACGATCTCCAACATCATCGTCTGCCGCTGGGGTATGGGCGCGCTGGGCGCATCCACCGACCTGAACAGCCGTATGGCCTGGCTGCAGGCAGGTCTGGACGGCCCGATGTACGACGCCACGGTGGAAAACCTGACCCACTCCTGGCAGATGCTGGGGCTGATCTCGGTGGTCTGCCTCGTCGCGGCCTGGCTGGTGCTGCAGATCGCATTTGATAAGAAGAAGGTGTGAGGGGCAGAAGGTAGGGGCCGCATATATGCGGCCCGCGGCCTTCCTGCAAGCGCCCGTTAGCCTTACACGGCAGGGCCGGGTATGCCCGGCCCCTACATGAATACAAAACAGCCGCCCGGGTTTTCCACAAACCCGGGCGGCTTTGTTGATAAAATATTATGGGCAATACCGCATAATTCTAAGTGCCGATACGGCGAGCGAGGTGCGGCAGCTGCTAAGCCAAAAGCGCAGATAATACTTTGTGTATTATCGAGCATTTTGGCAACGCAGATGCCGTGCCGCAGCCGCCGGAACGGTGCTTAAGCCGTAAGGCGGGAATTATGCGGTGTTGCCTATGCCTTCTTGATTTTCTCCTTCGCGGCAGCAGCCAGCTCCCGCAGGCGGAGCATGGCGGCGCGGGTCGCGGCCAGCGTGTCCGCGTAGTTCAGGCTCTTCATGTCAGGGAAGGCGCGCAGCAGACGGCGGGTACCAAGGTGGTCGTGCTCGGCGGCGGTCAGCTTCTCGCGCAGGGCAGCCGCACGGATCGTCAGCTCGGCGCGCAGCACGTCGGCGTTCTCGCGGCCCTCCAGCTTGGCCAGGGCCAGCTGCAGCTTCTGCTCGTCCAGAATCGTGTCGGCGGTCATGGCGCCGGTGCCCAGCACGGTGGTCAGCTTGTCGCTGGTCACGCGCAGCTTGGCGCGCAGCTCGTCAATTTCGCGCAGGTACTTGTTCAGGCCAATGGCCGCGGCGGTGGAGGCCGCAACGTCCACAATAAACAAAACCAACAGCACAACGTCCACGATCAGCATGATGTTGAACGGCATCGGGCTGGAGCCGCGGGCTAAGAGCGGGTGGACGACCTTGATCATCAGCACGCTGCCCAGACCCCACAGCAGCGAGAACTGCGGGCAGATGTACCCGCCGAGGTTGAACTTCATGTTGGAGTAGTCCCACCAGCGGATGTGGTAGATTTTAAACAGTGCCCAGCCGCCGACCAGCTCGATGGCGGTGGTCAGGATCATACCGATGAAAAAGATGGCAACCGCGCTCATGCTGCCGCTGTCCGGCATCGGGATCAGGCTGACGCTGTAGATCAGCCCCACCATGCCAAAGCCGTAGATCGGGCAGATCGGCCCGCAGAGGAACCCGCGGTTGACGAGCTTGTGCGTCTTGACGGCGGCATAGACGACCTCGACGCCCCAGCCGATGAAGCCATACAGGAAGAACCAATACAGCGTTTTAACGGCAAATTCAGTCGGCGTCATCTTCGGCCTCCTGCTGCTTGGCCAGCGCCTTCGGCTCCACCCAGGTCACGGTGCTGTCGGGTCCCTTGCGGGCGATCAGCGCCTTGATGGGGATGCCCTGCTCGCTGAACATGCCCTCGTGCTCGGTGCGCAGGTTCCAGTCCGGCTCGTTTTTGTGCAGGTCGAAGGTCTGCCAGGTGATCTCAAACCCGGCGGCGGGGAAGTAGGACAGGCTGTCGCGGAACAGGTCGTCGTCGTCGGTCTTGAACCAGATCTCCGCACCCTCGTCCATCAGTTGGCGGTACTGCAAAAGCTGGCGCGGGTGGGTCAGGCGGTGCTTGTTGCTGCCCGCATTCTTGCTCCACGGGTTGCAGAAATTGATGTAGATGCGCGAAACACGGTCCTCCGGCGTGAAGGCATTGCCGAGGCGCTCAATGTCAAGGCTGGCAATTTTCACGTTGTCGGCGGGGATCCCGCGCGCGGCGTAGGCGGCCTCGACCTTGCGCTTGGCTAAAATCAGCACCTTGTCGGTGATGTCGATGCCTAAATAGTTGATGTCCGGGTGGGCCGGGGCAATCTGGGCCAGAAAGCCGCCCTTGCCGCAGCCAAGCTCAAGGTGCCACGGCTGGTCGGGCCGGGCGTAAAGCTCATGCCAGTGGCCACCGTGGGTCAGCGGCTCATGGACATGGAAATCGCAGGCCAGCAGCTCCGGCCGTGCGTAGGGTTTAAAACGCATGCGCATAATGAGGTCTCCTTGTGTGGTTGTAGAGTAAGGGCAATACCGCATAATTCTAAGTGCCGATACGGCGAGCGAGGTGCGGCAGCTGCTAAGCCAAAAGCGCAGATAATACTGGATGTCTTATCGAGCATTTTGGCAACGCAGATGCCGTGCCGCAGCCGCCGGAGCGGTGCTTAAGCCGTCAGGCGGGAATTGTGCGGTGTTGCTTAAGGGCTTCTCCCTTGGGGGAGAAGCTGTCCGCGAAGCGGACTGATGAGGGGAGAGTCTGCCGTATTGCCCGCTGCCGGGCAGTCTCGAAAGCTCTGCCCTCATCCGGCCTCGGTCGGGGCCTCGGCCACCTTCTCCCGAAGGAGAAGGCTTTTCAACAAAAACGCCTTGACTTGTTCAAAACTGCCTTCCGCCAGGCTCCCCTGACAGAAGCCGGGCTTGCCGCCGCCGCGGCCCTGATAGGCGGCGTTCAGCGCCTTGCAGGTTTCCCGCACATCGCCGCCGGGGGCGGCGGCCAGCGCATAGGCAAGGCCCTGCCCGCCCGGGCCCAGCGTGCAGCAGGGGGCGTTGGTCCTGGCGGTGATCGCCATCGCCACGCGGCGCAGGCCGTCGCCGTCGGCACCGTCCACCCATAAGACGGCGGGTGTGCCGGGTGCGGCAGCCTCCGCGCAGGCGGCGGCCAGCGTGTTTTGCAGCGCGGCCAGCCGGGCCTTTAAGGCGGCCTCGCCGCTTTGCAGCCGTTCCAGAGCGGGCGTCAACGAGCCGACAGGGCTGGACAGCAGCCGCCCGGCGGCCTCGGTGTCGGCCCAGATGCCCGCTACCGCGTCGTAAGCGCGCTGCCCGCAGGCCACGGCCAGCCGCATCCCGCTCTTGTAGTGGGCAAAGGAGATGATTTTGATCAGCCCGACCTCGCCGGTGCGGGTCAGGTGGGTGCCGCAGCAGGCGCAGCAGTCGCCGCCGGCCTCCACCAGCCGCACGTCGCCGGTCAGCTCCTTTTTGCTGCGGTAGTCGGTGCGGGCCAGCGTCTCCGGGTCAGGCACCCAGCAGTGTACGGGCGTGTCCGCGCGCACGGCGGCGTTGGCCTCGGCCTCGGCCTGTGCCAGCTGTTCCGGCGTCAGTGGGATGTTTGTGTCCATCCGCACATACGGGCTGCCGATGTGGAACCCCACGTTCTCGGCCCCGAACAGCCGGTGCAGCGCGCCGCTCAGAATATGCTCGCCGGTGTGCTGCTGCATGGCGTCCAGCCGCGCGGGCCAGTTAAGGCAGCCGTCCACGGTCTCGCCCACGGCCAGCGGCGCATCCGTCGTGTGGGTGATGGTCTCGCCGTCGGTGTGTACGGCCAGCACCCGCGCGCCGCCAAGCCGCCCGGTGTCACAGGGCTGGCCGCCGCCCTCGGGGAAGAAAGCCGTGCGGTCCAGCACCACCGCAAAACCGCCGGGCACGGGGGTGCAGCTTACGACCTGCGCGGTGAAATTTTGCACATAGGAATCTACTTCGTATAATTTTTCTGTCACAGAAAGAAACGCTCCCTTAAATTTTTGCGATTTTTCTTATTATAACATAAAACAGGTGTAGAAAAAAACCATCTTATCCTATATAATAAAGGATAGACTGAATTTTTACAACCATTTGCGAGGGAAAACTGCTTCATGCAAAAAATCAAATCTGCGGCGCTGGCTCTGCCCGCGCTGCTGCTGGCAGGCTGTGCTGCGGCGCTGCCCGCCGAGAACACCGCTACGATTGAAACCGCCGCCGCTGCCGCGCCCCAGACGCTGAAAGTTTACACTTCAGCCTCGCTGGCCCCGGCGGCACAGGCCTACGCGGAGGCGCAGGGCGTTGCGCTGACGCTGACCGACGAAGCCGCGTCGGCAGACCTGCTGCTGACAGACCACGCGCCGGGCGGCAGTCTGCTGGATGTGACGAGCGACACACTGCTGGCCGCTGCTGCCGCCCGCGCCGGTATTACCGAGAACGCCAATGCCCTGCCGCTGGGCCGCAGCCTGTACGGCTACTGGGCGCGCGCCGATGTGCTGAACGCCCTGCTGGGCGACGGCGCTGCGGCGGCTCTGCAGACCGCAAACTGGGAGGAGTGGAGCGACTTTGTCGAGACGCTCTCCGCCTGGATGGCCGAGCCGAAGGCCGCCACGGTGACCCTGAGCGGCACGGACTACACCCTGCCCGACGCACGCCCCGGCAGCCTTACGGCCACCGGTGTCTTTGCCGCGCCGCTGGACCGCGCGTCCGGCTACACGGCGGCGCTGCTGGCCGCCGACGGCACCTACACGGCGGACGCGCTGACCGGCCCGCTGAACGGCGTCTACAGCGCCGTGACGCTGGAATGGGATCACATGGCCGCCGACGGTGGGGAGGGGATCTTCCGCCGCGCCAAGCTGACCGACCTGCTGGCCGAGTACGGCGCAGACACCTGCAACGGACTGGTGCTGGTACCGTTCAAGTGCCAGCTGGACGACAGCGACCTGACCGCCGAGGACTACAACGCCGAGGGGCTGCTGAACTACCCCGTTCTGGCCGATGTGGGCAGCATTGCCATCAATGCCGGGACGAGCGCCGACGGCCTGAAGGCCGCCAAGAGCGCTGCGCTGTGGCTCTACTCCAACGGCGCGGGAGAGGACGCCCTGACCGAGACACTGGGCGTCGTCACGCCATGGAACACGGCTGCCGGCACGACGGCGGTCACGGCCATGCAGGTGCAGCAGGTCGGCACGGGCATCCTGCCCGGCGTGGCGCTGGACACTGCCGCCGCCGATGCCCTGACTGCCAACGAACTGACCCTGCAGGACAGCGAAAAGCACACCAAGGCCGAGCGCACCGCCTTTGTGGATGGTGCATTGGCCGCGCTGGGGGCGGAGTAAGACAAGGAAAGCCGCAGTTCCCGGGGACTTGTAGGGCGGCCTGCCCACAGGCCGCCGCGGCGGGGTGAGGGCACCCCGCCCCTACGCACAGCCCGCAAAGGGGCGGTAAGGCATGGTTGAACCTGAAAACGTACATATACAGAGAAGAGGAAAAACACTATGGAATTCAAACGCTGCAGCGGCATTCTGATGCCGATCTCGAGTCTGCCCGGCGGGTATGGCATCGGCAGCATGGGTAAGCCGGCCCATGACTTTGTGGACTTTCTGGCCAAGGCCGGGCAGACCATCTGGCAGATTTTGCCCGTCGGCCCCACCGGCTACGCCGACAGCCCGTACCAGAGCTGCTCCGCCTTCGCGGGCAACCCCTACTTTATTGATCTGGACCTGCTGGCCGCCGACGACCTGCTGACCAAAAAGGACTACGCTGCCATCAACTGGGGCGGCGACGCGACTCATGTGGACTACGGCACCCTCTACGAAAAGCGCTTCGCTGTGCTGCGCAAAGCCTACGCGAACTTCCTGAAAGCGCCCCGTGCCCGGCTACGAGACGCCCTACCCCGACGACTGGTACCGCTTCCAGTTTTTGAGCAGCGACTGGCTGCCCGACTACTGCCTGTACATGGCCATCAAGGAGGCCAACGGCATGGTGGACTGGCAGCAGTGGCCCCGCGCCCTGCGCGTGCGTGAGCCGGAGGCGCTGGCTGAATTCAAGGCCGAACACGCCGGGGAGATCGAGTTCTGGGCGTTCCTGCAATATGAGTTTGACCGCCAGTGGCGCGCCCTGCACGCCTACGCCAAGGAGAAGGGCGTCGCCATCATGGGCGATATTCCCATTTATGTCGCCGCCGACTCCGCCGACGCCTGGGCAGGCCGTGAGCTGTTTGAGACCGACGCCGAGGGCAAGCCCCGCCGCGTTGCAGGCTGCCCGCCGGACTACTTTGCCGCCGACGGCCAGCTGTGGGGCAACCCGCTCTACGACTGGGACTACCACCGCCGCACCGGCTATGCGTGGTGGATCCAGCGCATCCGCCACGCGCTGTCCATCTATGACATCCTGCGCATCGACCACTTCCGCGGCTTTGACACCTACTGGGCCATCCCGGCAGGGGAGACGACGGCCCGCAACGGGCGCTGGGAGCAGGGCCCGCGCGTGGAGCTGTTCCGCGCACTGTACAACGCCCTGGGCAGCCTGCCCATCGTGGCCGAGGATCTGGGCGAGATGTTCGACTCGGTCCGCGAGCTGCTGGCGGAGAGCGGCTTCCCCGGCATGAAGGTGCTGCAGTTCGCCTTCACCGGTGAGGACAGCGTTGACCTGCCCCACAACTACCCGCGCAACTGCGTGGCCTACCCCGGCACTCACGACAACAACACCCTGACCGGCTGGTTTGCCGAGGAACTGACCGCCGCCCAGCGCAAGCAGGTCGTGGACTACTTTGCCCTGACGAAGCAGGAGGGCACCGTGCGCGGTATGCTGCGCGGCGTGCTGGCCAGCACCGCGGCGCTGGCGATCATCCCGATGGCCGACTGGCTGGAGGAAACCGCCGCCGCCCGCATGAACACCCCGGGCCAGGCACAGGGCAACTGGCAGTGGCGCGCCGATGCCAAAAAGCTGACCCCTGCGCTGGCCGCTGAAATCCGCGTCCTGACGGAGCGCTACTTCCGCGCAGCAAAGTGATTTGTGAAGTTCGCACGGTATTTCCTCGGTTTGACGAAGAAAGTTTGTACAGTGGGAATCTTGGAAAATCTTTTTTACTGTGGTAAAATAAAACTGTATTATGTAAAGCCGAGATGTGCGAGGCCGGGAAATCCGGCGGTTAGGAAGCAACATGAAACAGGACTACACCCTTGACGAGCTGCAGACAGAGATGACAGCTCTGGCGCAGCTGTTTGACAGCGTGACCCTCGCAGACCCCTGCATGGGTCTGCTGGACCCGGCTACTTTGCAGCCGCTGAATAAGGTGGCTGCGATGCCCGCGCTGGATGCCGCAGGCCGCGGGATGAAGATCGAAAAGGCCGCGGACGGTCTGCGCACCGTCATTGCCCAGGGCATTACGGTGGAGGACACGCCCTGCGTGCTGCTGCTGGGGATGCCGCTTCCCCGCAACCTGCAGGCCGACGGCGCGGAGGATGCCTTCACCCGCGCGCTGAGCCAGATGGAGGATGACCTGCGCCGCGACTATGTGACCGGCGTTTACAATTCCGTCTACCTGAATGAGGCATTCCGCCCCCGCGCCGAGCGCGCTGCGCTGGACGGCAAGCCCGTGGGTGTGGTGATGGTCCGCGTGAATGAGTACTGGCAGCTGCGCGAGCAGGAGAGCGACTCTGCCGCGAACTGCTGCCTGAACATGGCGTCCGGCATTTTGCAGCTGGTCGTCGGCCCCGACCACGACAAGGCTGTGCTGGCCCGCCTGAATGACGGCTTCTTTGCCATCGTCACCGTCGGCACGCCCGCCGCCCGGATGGCCCGGGCTGTGCACGAGGCGATGAATGCCTCCCGCCGGGAGTTCAACATTTCGTTGTCCCGCCGCGGCAGCTTTACCGTGGCCATCGCCTCCGCCGAGTGGGGCGAGACGGCCTCCTGGGATATGACGCTCTCTCTGGCACAGCAGCGCCTGTAAACCGAATAAAACATCCCCCTTGTGTACATACTGGCATTGACCGCCAAACGTACACAAGGGGGATTTTGTTATGCAGAGCGATAATGAAAAAATGCTGCAGGAGATCGTGCAGAACACCGAGATGGGCAAGAACACGCTGGACGAGCTGATGAGCCTGACCCATGACCAGAAGCTCAGGGACGAGATGCTGCGCCAGAAGCGAGAGTACCGCCGCATCAACCAGGCTGCGCACACTGCGCTGGACGCCATCGGGGCCGAGGCCCACGGCCAAGCGCCGCCGCCCGCATGAGCGTGAGCATGGGCATCCGCACCCGGACGATGATGGACAAATCGACCCGCAATCTGGCTACGATGCTGGCCGAGGGCAGCGGCCAGGGCGTGCTGGACTGCAAGCGCGCCGAGCGCGACTACCCCGAGGCCAGCCCCGGTGCCTTCAAACTCTGCCATGAGCTGGGCGCGTTCCAGAGCGATGCCGAGGAGACCTGGAGAGGGTTTGTGTAAGGCAGCGTAGTAGGGGCCGCACATGTGCGGCCCGCAGCTGTATGGCAAACACCCGCTTGCGGGAAAGCCGAGGGCCGGGCATGCCCGGCCCCTACCGTGGATATGACAAAAACGGCCCGCCGGATGGATAACCCGGCGGGCCGTTTGCAATTTTACAGCTTCAAATCCCCTTCTTTGATCCACCCCTTCTTCCGCAGAAGCTCGCAGAAGATCGTGCTCAGCAGGGCGGGCAGGACAAAGCAGATCAGCACCAGACCGATCCAGTCAAAGGCCGTCACGGCCTTGCCGCTCTCGATCCAGCCGGTGTAAACGCCGATCTGGCCGACCAGACCGCAGGTGCCCATGCCGGAGGAAACGGCAGGACCGTTCATCTCCAGATGAAACAGGCAGGTGGCAATGGGGCCGGTGATGGCCGCGGCCAGCGTCGGGGGAATCCAGGTGCGGGGGTTGCGCAGGATGTTGGGCATCTGCAGCATGCTGGTGCCCAGACCCTGGCTGACGAGACCGCCGACGCCGTTCTCCTTATAGCTCATGACCGCAAAGCCCACCATCTGGGCGCAGCAGCCCGCCACGGCGGCACCGCCGGCCAAACCCGTCAGGCCCAGCGCTGCGCAGATGGCCGCACTGGAGATGGGAAGCGTCAGCGCCATGCCGACCAGCACAGAAACCACAATGCCCATCAGAAGCGGCTGCAGCTCGGTGGCCCACATGATGAGGCTGCCCACGGCGGACGCCACCGCGCCGATGGACGGCGCAAACAGCGCGCTCAGGCCGACGCCCACCAGAATTGTGACGGCAGGGGTCACGAGAATGTCGATCTTCGTCTCTTTGCTGACCAGCTTGCCGACCTCGGCGGCAATGATGGCAATCAGGTAGACGGCCAGGGGTCCGCCTGCGCCGCCCAGCTCATTGGCAGCGCCGCCCACGGCGATCAGGCTGAACAGCACCAGCTGCGGCGCGTGCAGCGCGTAGCCGATGGACGCGGCCATGGCAGGGCCCGCGACTGCCGCCGCATAGCCGCCCGCCGTGACCAGAAACGCCAGCCCCAGCTGCTGGCCCAGCGTCTTGATGATCGTGCCGATCAGCAGGCTGGCGAACAGTCCCTGCGCCATCGCGCCCATGGCGTCGATGCCGTAGCGGTGCGCCGAGATCACGACGTCCTTGCGCTTGAAAAACGATTGTACCGATTGGATTGCTTGTTCCATAGGTATACTCTCCTCTTTTTCCTCTGAATTGTAAAAATTCTAGCATTTTGCCCCGCAAAAAGCAATCCGTTTGATTGAAAAAGCCATGCAAATGCGCTACAATTATAAATAAACCAGCAAAAAGGGGAAAGATACCCATGGTCGAAACTTTTACCGCCCACATCACACCGTTTGGGCTGGACCGCAACACCTTTGTTTACCTGCCCGATGACTGGCAGTCGTCCGGCAGGCGCTACCCCGTTGTGTACATGTTTGACGGGCACAACCTGTTTTTTTGACTCTACCGCGACCTACGGCACCTGCTGGGGCCTGAAGGAATACATGGACGCCCACCCGCAGGCCATCATCGTTGCGCCGGAGTGCAACCATGAGGGCAACGCCCGGCTTGAGGAGTACAGCCCCTACGACTTTGTGTGGCAGGAATACGATATAAAGGGCCGCGGCAAGGCGTATCTGGACTGGATGGTTCAAGAATTAAAGCCGCTCGTCGACGCAAAATACCCCACGCTGCCGGACCGGGAGAACACAGCCATCGGCGGGTCGAGCATGGGCGGGCTGATGAGCCTGTACGGCGTCACGGCGCATAACGAGACGTTCAGCTGCGCGGCCTGCCTGTCGCCGTCGGTGCGGTTCAGCTTTACCGAGGTGAAGGCCGGCATCAAAAAAGCAAAGCTGGCTCCCGGCACGCGGGTCTATATCAGCTGGGGCGAGCGCGAGGGCAATGGCCGCCGCGCGCTGGCCCAGTACACCGGCAAGGCGCTGGAGGTCACGAACCTGCTGACCGCCAGGGGCGCGACGGTCTACCCCTACTGCCAGCTGGACGGCAGGCACTGCGAGGCCGACTGGCGGCGTCAGCTGGGGCGCTGCTTTGCATTTCTGTTCGGATGGAGGTAAGCCGTGGCAAAGCAAAACAAAAGCAAAAAGAAAAAGCGCCCTGCCCCGCAGGCCCCGGCGGCCAAGCCCGCCCAAACCGCGCCCGCGCCGGAGCAGCCGCCCCGCACGGCTAAGCTGATGGCGGCGCTGTGCTATCTGAATGTGCTCATCCTCATCCCCGCCTGCACAAAATGGCGGCACGATGAGTTTGTAAAGTTCCACCTGAATCAGGGCCTTGTTGTGCTGGCGCTGGCCACGGTCTGCGCCTGCGTCGGCTTCCTGCCCCACGGCAGTGAGCTGGGCCTGACCCTGACGCTGCTGGTGGATGTGCTGTCCCTCGTCGGGCTGGTGCAGACCCTGCGCGGACTCAAAAGCCCGCTGCCGGGCATCCGGCGCATCACCCGCGCGTTCCATCCTTTTAACTGAACAGGAGATGCTAGTATGTCTAAAGCTGTTATCTTTTTTGCCCCCGGCCTTGAGGAGTGCGAGGGTCTGCTCTGCGTGGACATCCTGCGCCGCGCCGGTGTCGAGGTCACGATTGCCGCCGTCGGCGGGGAGAAGATCGTCAAGAGTGCCCGCCAGATCAGCGTTGTGGCCGACGCCCTGGCCGAGGAGCTGGACTACACGGTGTTTGACGCCTGCATCCTGCCCGGCGGCATCCCCGGTGTGCCCAACCTGAAGGCCGACGCCACGGTGCGCCGGGTCTGCCGGGACTTTGCTGCCGAGGGTAAGGTCGTGGCCGCCATCTGCGCCGCGCCCACCGCGCTGGCGGCGTTCGGCGTGCTGAACGGCAAAAAGGCCACGGTCTACCCCGGCATGGACGCCGACCTGACTGCCGCAGGGGCCAGCTACACCGGACTGCCCCTCACCATCGACGGCAGCATCGTCACCGGCGAGGCCCTCGGTGCCGCCATCCCGTTTGCGCTGGCCCTTGCCCGCATCCTGGCCGGTGCCGACGCCGCCAACAGGGTCAAGAGCGCGATCGTGTACCAGTAATTTATAGAGCCTGTAGGGGGCGGCCTCCCCGACGACCCGCGGGAGCCTGCGGCCACCGCGAAGCTCCGGCGGGCGGGCAATGCCCGCCCCTACAGCCATACAATAAAACGCCCTGCCTTTTTCAAGACAGGGCGTTGCTATGGAGAGGCACTTGAAAAATTCCAGAAAGGCAAAGCGATTTTCCAAATTTTTCTCGTGTAGGCTCGCTCCACTCCGTTCCGCTCGCAGCGCCATTCTTCAAATATTTTCTGATTATTATCTGAAAAATCGGCGGAGAAACGACGGGAAACATATAATCTGAAATCGATTCGGGAAAGAAAAGGAGCCCCGGCGCGGAGCGCCGGGGCCTAATCCTATTTTGCTCAACATTCTGCCTTTTTGGACGGATTGTTTTGCCCTATGTCAGTTGCTATGGAGAGGCACTTGAAAAATTCCGAAAAGGCAAAGGCATTTTCCAAATTTTTCTCGTGTAGGCTCGCTCCACTCCGTTCCGCTCGCAGCGCATTTTCTCAGATTTTTTCCTGATTATATTCTGAAAAAGTGGCGGAGAAACGACGGAGTTGTTTATAATCTGAAATCGATTCGGGAAAGAAAAGGGGCCCCGGCGCGGAGCGCCGGGGCCTAATCCTATTTTGCTCAACATTCTGCCTTTTTGGACGGATTGTTTTGCCCTATGTCATAGTAGTATATAGAGGAAATATCGTCAAGAATATACGAGAAACTGTAACTTTTATAAGTACACTTTTATTTTTTGGCTTTTATAATTTTTGCCCATTCGCAATCTTGACATTCTTCTTGCACACCACATGGCGGTGTGCAGGTGTCCGGTTCAAAGGGGCAAGAGTAAAAATCGTAACACATGGGGGTCTCCTTATAGAATAAAAATATTGGTCTACTCTCACTCGACCATTTTCTCTGTTTGTGGGGAATTACTCGGCGACTATCATTTTGTCCATGCAGTCACCGCAAATTATATTGATTGTCTTTGTGGCTCGGCAGCTATTACCGCATTTGGGGCAAACGTATTTGCGGGTGCTGCTGGGCTTTTTTCTTCTGTTCCCGACTTTGGGGAGCGTGCCGAGAACATCCAGCAGTGAAACGCCCTCAACCATTTGTAAATCCTGCCAACCCTGCGCTTCGATGAAATCCAGTAGGTCAATTCCGGGGCTGGTGATGGTCCAACCGTATTTCGGGTGATGTTCCACTTCCAGCCCGTGCGCCTCGGCCATGACTTTAAATCGCTTGTTGTGATACACGCCGTTGTTGCTGGTGTCTTTGATAGGTTCGGGGTTTCCGTCCGCATCAAGGATTTTTGAGCCGTAACCAACTGCGCAGGCAAGGTGGCACATCTCATGCAAAAGCGTGGCACAGGTTTCCTCGATTGGGCGGTTGAGCGTGGGCGAACTGATGTTGATTTCATACCGCCGCTCATCGCCCGCCTGCCAGACCTTGCCGCAAGTGAAATGTCCATACGCGCCGACTGTCTTTTTCAAGCTGATTACGACCTCCGGCAATTCGCCGTCAAAAAAGTGTGCGTTCAAAAGTCGGAACATCTTCTCCAACTGTCCAGCCACGCGACTTGTTTTAACTGTCTGCTTCATTTTCGTTTTCCTTTCGTCTTAAAAGTTTACTTTTAATTCCCCGCCGAAGCGGTTTGCAGGTTTGACCCCTGCCGGCGAAAAGAAAAAGTAAAGCCCCCAACCCGGTGTCAACAGAACGTGGAATATCGCAGCACTCCCCGCAACGTGCGAGAATATGCCGCGAAAGTCTGTTGACTTAGGGCTGGGGGCTTATATACTTTTTTGAGCGGCAGGGCCACGCTTCCTCGTCCCGCCGCCGCGGCGTTCCTTATTTAAAATGTGAAATTTTCGTATTCCTGGATTTTTAAAATGCTTTTGATGCGCAATGTAGGTATAGTACATTTGGAAAGAAAAAAGCATCAAAAGTTCAAACTTCCGATGCACAAAAATCGTTCCGCTGATAAGCGGGTTTATCCCGCGTCAAAAGATAGGTTCAAAAAGGAGTTGGTTTTATTGAGGGTCTACGGGTACGTTCGAGTATCAACCAAAGGCCAAGCGCCGGGGACATCATTGGACGAGCAGACAGCGGAGATATTAGAAAAATATCCCACGGCGGTTATCGTCCGGGAGGTGGCCTCCGGCGCGTCAGAGAGGCCAGAGTTTGTGAAAATTTGTGAGCAGTTGGAGAGCGGTGATACACTTGCGGTCTGCAAACTTGACCGCTTTTGTAGGACAGCCAAAGAGGGGCTGGGTTATGTGGATTATTTGCGCGGCAAGGGCGTAGCAGTCCACATCCTTAACATGGGCGTGATTGACAACAGCCCGATGGGGCGATTTTGATGGTGACGATGCTGCTGGCCTTTGCCGAGTTCGAGCGCTCGTTGATAATTGAGCGCACACAGACGGGCAAGGCCGCCGCTCGCAGCCGGACAGGTTTCCGGGATGGCCGCCCGCCTAAGTTTTCTCGTGAACAAATCGACCATGCGATTTGCCTACTTGAAAATCACAGCTACAAGGAAGTCACCAAAATGACAGGAATCTCCCGTAGTACATTACAGCGGGAGAACAGAAAAAGGAGAAACCAATAATGAAAAAGATTACTGTATTAGACATCAAATTTTTCCCGCACACCGTCCGCTGGTATCGGCGTAAAAAGTCAAAGCAGGACAGCACACAGGTGTCTTGCTTTGATGGTTTTGCGCACGTCGAAACCGTAGACGGGATGCGCACGGCGCACGTCCGGGTCATCTGTGACCCGATGGAAAAGCCGGATAAAATCTGCACGGTACATATGGCACGCGCATACGACGTGAGCCAGTTATCTGCGCAGGATGTGCAGATGGCGGCGTATGGGTGCGTATTGCAAGAGATGCGGCAATACATCTGCGCCGAACTGCATCGGTGAGAATCCAAAGGGGGGCAGGAACGGCGGAAAGTCGTTCCGATGGGGGTCGCAGCCCCCACTGACGGCAAGCGAGTCTTGTCGGCAGCGGGGAGTCCAGAGGGGTCACGCCCCTTTGGCAAGATAAGCCCACGGGTGGGCGGTGGGAGTTCTCGCAAGAACTGCCATATCTTGTATTGCAGATTACAGCTGCAATACAGCCCATCCGCAAGCCCCGATAGTTAAAAAGGGCGCGCGGCAAGCGCGAGGAAGGAGCAACGCGACATATGGCGAGCGTAACAAAATTTACGCAGGGCGCAGTGTTTAACCAACTGCGCCACAACCTGCGGCAAATCGCTCATTCTGGCAACCCGGACATTGACCCGGCGCGGCTGCGGCAGGACTATGTCCTGTCGCCCGACAGGGGTATGAGCGACTACGACTATTTCCAAGAGCGGTTAAGCCAGTTGTACGTCTATGGCCGTAACGACGTTAAGGTCATGGCGGGCTGGGTCGTAACCGCGCCGCAGGACTTGGAGCAGGAACAGTACGACGATTTTTTCCTAGCCGTCTATGATTTCTTGGAAAATCGCTACGGTGAGGAAAACGTCGTACAGGCTGTCGTCCACGATGACGAGGGCGGACAACCGCACCTGCATTTTTGCTTTGTGCCTGTGGTCGAGGACAAAAAACACGAGGAGGGGTACAAGGTGTGTGCCAATGACGTATTAGACCGTCGAGAGCTTCGCAATTTCCACCCAGACCTGCAACGCTACTTGGACGAACACGGCCTAGAGGATGCCCACGTTATGACTGGCGTGACCCGTGCACAGGGCGGTAATCGGACAGTCGCAGAACTCAAAGCCGAGCGTGAGCAGGAATACGAGCAGGAAAACGAGCGCCCAGAACTCAACTTCGGCGGGCCAAGCGTTGAGGTCGAACAAGAATTACATTTTTGAGGTACACGCCATGAAACAGGCTGTATTACTAATCGACTGCTATCTGTACGGCACAATAGCGATTCTGGCCGTTGTGCTGCTCGTGTTGGTCTATCTGCACGGACAGGCCAACCACCTGCCCAATCCGTTTGCACGAAAAAATATTATCTATCGTCCAGCCCCCAAAGCGCGGGGTGTGTTGTTGGGCAAAAAATATGGTCTGTTGGCGTACTCACCGGAGCAGGACGAGGGGCACATTATTGTGATGGGCCCGTCCGGCACTGGCAAGACAAGTGCCCTGCTGATTCCGACGCTGCGGAGTTGGCAGGGCACTGCCCTTGTTGTGGATATATCCGGCGACATATCCGCCAACGTGGACACGCCCAACAAAATCATTTTTGACCCAACGGCGGCCAGCTGTGTGCCTTATAATGTGTTCGCGTCCATCGACGCAGCCCCGGACGAGAGCGAGCGGCAGGAGCGGCTAGAACAGCTTGCCTATTTGCTGCTCCCCGATAAAGCCAACGACAGCGAGGCGGGCATATTTTTTGCAAAAAATCGGGCGCAAAATGATAACGGCGGCGCTGATTTGTTACTACGGTATGGGTTGGGGCTTTGTGGAAATCTGCGAACATTTCCTTGGCAACGACTGGCGCGGGTTGCTGAACGATATTGCACAGCAAAAGAACAAAATTGCCAATATGTATATCAGTTCCTTTGTCGGAGCATCAGAACAAAACACGGCGGGCTGCAAACAGGCGGCAGACGATGCGCTAAAATCTATTTGCCACAAATGACAAAATTAAAAATGCACTTAGAAAAACAGCCAGCTATGAGCCGTCCATCAGCCCGGCCACGTTGGAAACCAACAGTATTTATATTACATCCCGGACGAAAAGCTGAAAATCTACGGTGACCTGCTGCGCATTATCACGGCGCAGTCGATGGAGTATTTTTCCTCGCGCCCAAAAAAGAGCATACACAAATGATTCTGTTCTGCTTGGACGAGTTCGCGTCTTTTGGAAAATTGCAAATCACCGAGGCCCTGCGCAAGCTGCGGAAGCGTCACATCCGTATTATGGTGCTCACCCAATCGCTGGCCGACCTCGATATGATTTACGGCAAGGATGAGCGAAAGGCGATGCTCGGCAATTTCAAATTTACGGTTTTGCTCGGTTGTAAGGACACCGAAACGCAGGAGTATTTTTCCAAAATGATAGGAGACAAGCGTTCCCCATTGGAAACAGATTCTAATGCAAAGCCGCAGCCGATAATCAAGCCCGCAGACCTTGCACATTTGGAGCAGGACTTGTTTGTGATTTGTGATGATGGTGCAATCCGTTTGCGGAAAAATTTCTATTTCAAATAAGGGCGCGGGGAAAGCTGCCGTCTCCCCGTTAGCGGATTACTACCGGGAGGCCCGCGCCCTCACCCAAACGCCATATCCTTTGTGAAAAAAATATACCTGCCACTCAAAGCGGTAGCCTTTTTAAAGTGAAATCAAACCGCAATTTTCTTGCGTCAATGTCTCAAAAGTGTTGCAAAACTGGCAAGAGTATGATATATTTCTTATAAGTTGCTATGTTATGGCAATTAAAAAAGGAAATCGCGGAAGAGGCGCCTCTTCCCTTACGGAGTGTACACTCCGTAAGGGAAGAGGCGTTTCTTCCCCTTACGGAGTGTACACTCCGTAAGGATAAGCTCTGTCTCCCGCCGAAAATTCAAAGGAGTATGTCAACGATGCGAAGAAAGTCTTATGCCAAGAGCGTTGTCGCTGTGGCTATGGCGGCAACCGTTGCGTTGAGCGCAACTGCCTGTGGGTCAAAATCCACGGCGGACACAGCCGACACGTCCACCAGTCAGAGCGAGGCGGCCAGCTCGGAGGCTGAAACGCCTACCGCTACGACAGCACCGACTGCAACCCCGGCCCCTACGGCCACGCCCGCCCCAGCGGAATCGACAGCAGAATCCACCGACAGCAAGAGCGAGCAGGGCAGCACCGATAACGGCGGCTTGTCTTCCGGCTCGCAGAGCGGCAATGCCAACAGCGGCAAAAACAATTCCGGCTCCAACAAGGGCAGTCAGTCCGGTAAAACCATCAATACGGCCAAAGCACCTGCACAGGCTGCTGCTCCTGCACCCACGGCTACGCCGAAGCCCATCACCTACACTTACGTCGTCCGCAAGCACCCCGCAAGCTGCACGACGGCGGGCTACGACGAGCACATCTGCCAAGAGTGGGGCGGTATGAACTACAACGACAACTACGTTGCCCCCAACGGCCACGACTGGGGCACGGGCGTTGTCACCAAGCAAGCCACCTACTACGAAAAGGGCGCAATTACTTACACCTGCAAGACCTGCGGCGAGACCCGCACCGAGGAAACGCCGGAGCTGGATAAAACCTACCATATCAAAGAGGTCGTTGCGCCGACCTGCACATCCGAGGGCTACACAATTTACGAGTGCAACGAGGTTCCCGGCCTGACCTACAAGGGCGAGTACACCGCCAAGCTGCCCCACAGCTGGGATGGCGGTGTTGTCACCAAGGCCGCAACGATTTACGAGAAGGGCGTCAAGACCTTTACCTGCACGGTTTGCGGCGAGACCCGCACCGAGGACATTAAGGTGCTGGATAAGACATGGCACAAGGGCCAGACCGTCGCTCCGACCTGCACCGAGCAGGGCTACACCGTCTACATCTGCGACCAGGACAAGAACCTGACCGAGAAGCGCGACTATACTGCCGCCCTCGGCCATGATTACGACAACGGCGTTGTCACGACTCCGGCAACCTGCACGACAGAGGGTGTGATGACCTACACCTGCACCCGCGACGGCGCAACGAAGACCGAGACCATCCCTGCACTGGGGCACAAGTGGGATGACGGCACAATCACCACCGCGCCGACCTGTAAGACCGAGGGTGAAAAGACCTACAAATGCACAAACGACGGTTGCACCGAAACCAAGACGGAGGCCGTTGCTGCGTTGGGCCACGACTGGGATAATGGCACGGTCACGACCCCGGCGACCTGTACCGCAGAGGGCGTGTTGACTTACATTTGCAAGCGTGATGCCAGCCACAGCAAGACCGAAGCCATCCCTGCGCTGGGTCACAAGTGGGATGACGGTACAATTACCACTGCGCCGACCTGCGAGGCCGAAGGCGAGAAGACCTATAAATGCACCAACGACGGTTGCACGGAAACCAAGACGGAATCTGTTGCTGCGCTCGGCCATGACTGGGATGACGGTGTTGTCACGACACCCGCAACTTGCGAGGCTGATGGCGTGAAGACCTTCACCTGCAAGAACGATGGCAGCCACACCAAGACCGAGAGCATCCCCGCGCTGGGGCACGACTGGAACGACGGCGAGGTCACTACCCCGGCAACCTGCGAGACGGACGGTGTTAAAACCTACACTAGTAAAAATGATGCCAGCCACACCAAGACCGAGACTATTGCCAAGCTCGGCCACAAGTGGGATGCGGGCAAAGGTTACCAAAGAACCGACCTACGATAGCGACGGCACAATGACCTTTACCTGCGAAAACGACCCGACCCACACCTACACCGAGACCATCCCGGCCAAGAAATACACCTTTACGGAAACCGTAGTTGCCCCCACCTGCACCGAGCAAGGCTACACACTGCACACCTGCAATGAGAACGCCGAAAAAATCCTACAAGGACAACTACACCAACGCGCTGGGCCACGACTATCAAGAAGTCATCACCCCGGCCACCTGCAAGGACGCAGGCAAGGTGGAAAATGTCTGCCAGCGCTGCAACGATACCCAGCTTGTTAAAGAACTGCCTGTTACCGAAGACCACCAGTGGAACGACGGCGTTGTGACTAAAGCTGCTACCTGCACCGAGGCAGGCGAGAAGTTGTACACTTGCACCGTCTGCAACAAGACCAAGGCGGAGACCATCGAGGCCACGGGTCACGACTGGAACGAGACCACCACCCCGGCTACCTGCGGTAAGGCTGGCGCAGCGTTGACCGTACCTGCAAGGCCTGCGGCACGACGGAACACGTAAAAGACCTGCCCGCAACCGGCAACCACGCATGGGATGCCGGAAAGATTACCACCGAGGCCACCTGCGACGGCAAGGGCGTCAAGACGTTTACCTGCACTGTCTGCAACGAGACCAAGACCGAGGAAATTGCCGCGCTGGGGCATGACTACTCGTCTGGCAACAGTTTTTGCAGCCGTTGCGACCTGAATGCCAACTACAACCAGAAAGAGTGGGAGCAGGACATCTTTGAGCAGACCAACGGCCTGCGCACGAAATATAATCTTGGCACGCTTACCTACCGCGACGACTTGCAGTATGCGGCGGATATGCGCGTTGAAGAACTTGTGCAGAACTATATTACTTACGGAGACTACGGCGGAAAGTGGGGTAACCCGCACGTTCGCCCGGACGGAAGCGGCGCGGCTACTGCCCTTGGCGGTAAGCAAGATTTGGCATGTGGCGAGAATGCCGCAAATGACGCAGGTATTTTCGGCAAGGGCCATATGTTCTACCTCTGGACGCAGTCCGAGGGGCATCTTGCCGCCATTATGAACCCCGATGCAGACGGCATGGTTTGCGCACTGAAAGAGTACAATGGCCGCGTTTTCGGCATCCAGATTTTCGTCCGTGACCCGGACTACAACACGGACACCCAATCTGCCGCCAGTGACACTTCCGCCCCGGTGGAGATTGCCGCTGTAGTTGTCACGGACTCTGCAACCACGGAGACCGCAGCAGAATAAAGTAAATCCCATCTACAAGGCCGGAGCTACAACAGCCCCGGTCTTTTTTATTGTATAGGGTAGATGTTATGTTTTGCGCATGGGAAAGTAACACTCCCCCCCCACAGCGATCACTTGCCGGAAAGCAACCACCCCCACCCAAGTTGCTACTGCGCAAAACATTCGTGGGTAGGAAAGTTGTTGCTTGCCTTAAATTGATTGCTGACCTTTGTCGCTGTAATAATAGATGGTTTGCCGCTGCCGCCCGGCTATCGGTGTGGCGTGAGCGTAGCTACCAAGCCCATTTTTTCACACAAAGGACAGAGAAACCTTTGCCCCTATCGACCCGTTGCTGGGTTGAACAGACGCTATAAACAAGCAGCGTACCCATGCAGTAATTGCCGCTAAAACGGTTGCAAGCAATATTTCTGGTGCGATATAATAATATTAAACAGAATCTCCCCTATAAGGGAAAAGGAAAAAGGCGCTTACCCATAAAGTGTGTACTAGGGGGAAAAGGTGCTAATATTATAATAAGAAAGGCAAAACGGGAATTTCTAAAATACAGCGATAATTCGATAAAAATAAAATGGTGAAAACGAAAATATGATAGTTTTATCTATCACAAACAAGCACACAATATATCAAATGGAACGGTAAAATTATGCCTAAAATAGTCAAAACCACATATACTGCAATCAACCTAGAGACGGGCGAGGTCTACACAGGCATTGATGCCCCGCAGTCCATCACGCGCGGAGAAACGCATTTTTGGCAAGCCAGCAAGGATTTTTTCGCCGCGCTGCTGGGGTATGGCACGGTGGAGAGCAAGGTTGTGGCAAATCTGCTGCACCGCACAGACCCTAAAACAAACCATATAGCGTGTACCCTGCCGGAGCTTAGAAAGGAACTTTCCTGCACAAGAGATACCGTTGCGAGCGCCATAAAAAAGATGGAAAGCAAGCGGCTGATTATCGGCATAGGGCAGGGCGTATGGATGTTGAACCCGCGTATGCTGGCAATGGGTAATCAGACGCAGATTGCACTATTGATGGCCGAGTACGATAAGTACGTCAGTGAGCGGACGGGTGCTGCATTGGTTGTGGGAAAGTATGTCTTGAAAAATCCAGTCACGGCGGAAGAACTCCCGCTGCCGCCAGAGTGCGACGACAAGTTGATGTTTCTTGATGGGAATACGCAATTCTGGAAAATCTACGATGTGTTTTTTGGAGCGATTGCAGGATTGAGCGAAAACGAATTGAGAGTTTTGCTCCACATGATGGATATAAACAAATCAAAAGGTGGCGGCACTTATAATAGGCCACTAACGGTGATTGCTGACGAGGCGAGAGTATCTGTTCCGACTGTCAATCGTGCTGTTAAAAAGTTAAAAAAACGGAATCTGATAATACGATATTGTAACTGTAACTGGATGATTAACCCCCTCGTGGTTGCCAATGGAAATAAGCGGAAACAGAAAGTGTTAGAGCGCCGCTATACGGGGGTACAAGCAGAAAATGAGGCCAAGTTGAAACGCTACCGATTTCGGGTGCTTTCTCCCTACAACGACGGAAAACCATTCATTCCGGTGGGGCTGCCTACCTCGCCAAAGAAACCGTAAGGCTGCATTTAAGGCTTGACCCAACGGGCAATCGTCTTACGGTCTGTGCCGTACAATTGGGCGATATGGTACATACTGACGCCCTGCTGATACATTTCCCGGATTTCCACGAGAGTGTTGTCCTCTGGTGGCGGGGCAAGCAGGTCAGTAAGTGACAGCCCCAAGAAACAAGCAAGCTGTAAAATCTTGCGGACAGATACCGTGCGATTGTTGGACGCGACACCGTAAATCTCATTTGAATCTACACTTTCAAAATTTCCGCCGTAAAAAGCGTTGACCACCTCTGCGATTCTGGCGGCGTAAATCCTGCCGCCTGTCACTGACGCATAGCCGCGATTGCGCAAGGCTCGCTTGATGATGGCTCGATAACCGCCGCCGCCGTGGAAATCATACGGCGCGGTCAATGCGTCCTGCATCAACGCAGCAAAGGTCTTTTGCGCTGCGGTGGGCGTGGTGTCCGGCGTGGGGAGCAGGTGGCAGTCCGGCAGGGCGGGAAACAGCAGATTGTGCCTGTGCCCGGTCAGTGTGATTTCGGTGTCAGCCAGCCAGCAGCCGTGCCGGGGGGCAGACGGCTATACCCGGTATCTGGTGCAGCCGATGCCAGTACGGCTCGCCGTAGGTTGCAATATCCTCGTCAAAGCATTGTGGACAGTAGCGCAGCCGCCGTGCGTCCATGCTGCTGCTCTGATAGATGCCTATATGCTGCCCTGCGTGGCGGTTGCCGTTCAGCGCCAGCATATAGGCACTTTTTTTGCGGTTGATGGAAAAGAAGCGTGTATAATAAGGATAGAGCGTGTGTTGCATAATAATGTCTTTGGCGGTGAGCGCTTTTGCCGGAATTGCCTCAAGCAATGATGAGAGTGCCCCGCATAACTCAACAGGCACGTTAATGTGATTTGCGCCGTACAACTCGCGGATGGAATACTTGACCGATGGATTGCCGCTGCGGATGTGGTAACGGCAAATGACGCTGTACCATAGTTCGTCTGGGTAAGGCGCGGGGAAAAATGGAATCATAACTCGACCTCGCCTTTGATGTACTCGCTGTACGCATCCAACGGTGGTCTGCCGCTCTTTTTAGCAGCGCGTAGCGTTCCCCGCAAATCATGGGGAGCAGTTGCCTCTGGTGAGCAGATCGCTGCCGGGGAGTGTTCCGTTTCCCTTTGCGGGCGGGGAACGCGGACGGTTGCCAGCTCCGCCATATAGTCAGATACCATACCGAGATTTTTTAAAAATGCACTTTCAAAAACTTCAAGGTCTAATTTTTCGCGTCCATCCAAGATACACAGCTTTTGTGCATTATACAACAGCTTAACCAGTACGTCTGGGATGCCCTGTGTCTTGCGATACAGCCAGCTTTGCATTTCTGGCGTGAGGTCGGTTGCAAAGCGGGTATACTGATAATGCCATAGACCATGCAGCAGCAAGGCAAATTCTTTGTCGTCGGGCAATCTGTCATATATCAGCCCAGTCGTGCGGCGAGCAGAACGAAACTCTTGCTGTAATACTTGCAGCACACGGGGCGTTCCGACCATACAAATGCTGACACCCGCGCCGTTGATTAACTGGACAAGAAAATTGATAAAACGGATACCGTTTTTTCGGTAGGCGATATTCTGCAATTCATCAATCACCAAAAGACCGACATGATTGACGCGGACGATTTGATTAAGCTGGCTCACTAGCACATCCAAGGTCAGTTTGTGTGCCAATGCGTAGTGCTGGTAGCTTGTGCCCAACAGAGCGTCCAACTGCAAATATATGTCCAGTATCATTGCCTTGACAGAGCCGTCGTGCGGGGTCTGTACGACCAGATAGGGGATTTGCTGGCAACAGAGCATTTGACCTTTGTAGCGTTCGTGATGGATAATTGAGGGAAACAAAGACAAAACCCGCTGCAATGCCGTTGACTTGCCAAGCCCGGACACACCAACAACAGAAAAAGAGTTGCCGCCGCCGATGGATGCGGCAACAGCCTTGCCCTGCATAGCGGCGTAGCCCTGCTGGAGAGCAGTAGCCTCCCGTTGCGGTGTGTACTGCCCATAGCAATGCTGCATGGCGTTATAGACCTCGCAATAGAGGTCGAGGGTCATTGTCAGCGGTTGGTAAAATTCATACAGAGCCGACAACAGTTGCAGGCGCTCCCCGGTGCTGCGGTCTCGGTCACTGGTGCTGTACAACGGCACGGATGCCAATGCTCGGATTAGCTCTTGCCCTGCGAGCATAGGCGGCAAGGCTTCGACGTATGGATTGCCGGGGTATAAAAGGCTTGTTGTATATTCAGCGTTCATTAAAGTTCTCCTTTTGCTCGGCAGTCAGCAAATCAATCATGGACATATGTTCCTGCGCCCGTGCAATCGTCCGTCCGCGCTGTATCTGCGGGCTGATTTTACCCTTGTCGCTGATGCCGCGCTCGGCGCTGTCGGCAATCTGCATTATGTCATTCATCAAATCAATTTGGGCTTGCAATTCCTGCCGTTTCCAATTTGCGCTCTCGCTTTTCTCGGATTGCTGCATATCCGCGATTTCGGCGAGGGATTTTCCGAGATACATTTTTTGCGACAGCGTGAATGGCATATAGTCGCCGTCTTCATATAGATAAACGGTGTCAAGACAATCTGGACTATATGCGACTTTGACAAGTTCCCGACCATTCAATCCGGCAGCAACAAAGCGTTTTTTAAAAGTGCAGTTTGAAAAACGAAGATTAAATAATTCAAGCCCGCGCTGTGTGATTTTTCCGTCCGCGCGTGGGAGTAGCGCGTAAAGCAAATGGGGGTCACTGGCAACTGACACAGGGCAATCATCTTGTGCCAAGCAAAACGACCAGATGGCAGCAGCGGTGGGCGTGATGCCAGCGCTTGCCATATTAGGAGTGCGGATAAAGCCTGTTTGGATATATTGAGAGTTGTAAAAAGGACACAGCGGAGAACGATGGCAGTAAATTGTTCCAAATCCAGTGTGCCTTGTCTGCGATAATCGGGAGCGCCGCGCTCCTGTGTGTCGGATTCAACAACGCCTTTGCCTTTCAGTAACGGTTTGTAGGCGCACTGTATTAAATCAAACAATTTTTCAACCACACCTTTTAAGTCGGGCCGATAAGAGGGCAGATTCTCGATTTCCTCGATTCCATAACTCTCGCAAAGGTTTTCCAGCGGGCCGCCGAGAAACTCGCTCCCTCGGTCAGTCATAATTTTGGTCGGCAGATGGCGGCTCGGCCAGTCCTGCGGGTCAATTTCTAGGCCGTGCTGACGGCAGAAAGAAACCTTGTCTGCAAAGGTGTTTTGCAGTAGCAAACGCAGAGCGTATTGTCCACCCTCTAAGCCAACATACACACCGGTAATCAGACGGCTGTACGCATCGACCATTGTGTAGATAACAGGTCTGCCGATAGGACGGCGAGACAGGCGGCTAACGATGTAGATGTCCGCAACGGTGGCATCTGTCATGTATGTGCCAATCGTGCCCGCATAGTCGCTGACAGCCCCAACAAATGGACGGTGGTTGCGCTGGTATGCCTTGATACCCTCGCGGCTGATGCTTTCACTGATGGGGTCACGGTGCTGGCGGAAAAAATAACGAAACTGCCAGAACGAGGGATAGTCTTGTTTCAATTTGCCTTTGGCATCACAATATTTTGACCGCAGCATCATTTTGTAAGAGGTCTGCAAACTTTGCTTTTGTGGAGTGTAATAAAATTTGTTGAGCGCCCAGCGGATGGCTTTTTCGTCTGTTGATAAAGGACGTTTCTCGGCGTTGGATTTTTCGGAGGGCAGTAACGCATTTTTGGACTGGTAAACCCAGTACAGCCAAAGGTATTGCAGGACTGTTTTGCGTGAGACGGAATTGACGGAGACAATCTCGCGCAAGACCCTGTTGCGATAGGATTTGTCGCAGATACATTCCTCGGCCAAAAGCGGTGCAATCAGTTCGGCGCGGCGGTCACGTTGTTGGCGCTGGCGGTCTGAAATGTCTTCGTCGAGAGCGAGTAAACGGTACATATCCTGCGGCATTTTTTCCATCTGTAAAAAGGCTCGGCGTTGAGATTGGAAAAGGCATTTTGCAGCGTTGACAGTTGACGACGTAGGATTGCTGGTCGCCGTAGAGCAAGACCCGCAGATGGTCACCTGTGTCGGATTTAAGCAAATCATTCTGCCTCATGGTACACGCTCCTTGTCGATAATAATGCCCCAGTCGTCAATGCCTTGCTGATGCCAGTATCGGCGGGATAATTCCAATCGTTCCGCGACAGATGGGCGGCTTAGATGTGAGCGGAAAACGGCTTCACGGACGGCGATTTTACCGGCTGCAAAGTGAATGACAAAATCCGTTGTGTAGGTCTCGCTCGGAAGATTGAGGTCGTCGGTAGGGATTTCGTCCAACGAAAGTGGAATATTACACTCTATCTGGACGATGGACAGGTCGGCGTTAAGCATCCGCGCGGCGGCAAGTTGTACCTTATCGTACAGACAGCAGACGCGCGGACATTTTTCCAGTTTGATTTTTGTACAACGCTCTTTTTGGATTTGTTTGCGCATAGTGGCACCCTTTTCTGGGGCTGGATTTTGTACGACCAAAAAGGAAAATATCTTTGCCTCATAGGGCACAGAAAATTTCCTGTTTTCCGAAAAATCGAACGGAAATGCAGATTTTCCGTAAAAAATGGAAAATGGGTGTGCCTTTTGGCAAAATCGGAAAACGGCCTTGCCCCAACAACACAGTGTTGCAACGTGCAAATCTGTGTTGTGGGGCAAAGCCGTTTTCTCATTTCTTCCAAAACTACCGATTTATACTATATGGAGAGGCACTTGAAAAATTCCGAAAAGGCAAAGGCATTTTCCAAATTTTTCTCGTGTAGGCTCGCTCCACTCCGTTCCGCTCGCAGCGCATTTTCTCAGATTTTTTCCTGATTATATTCTGAAAAAGTGGCGGAGAAACGACGGAGTTGTTTATAATCTGAAATCGATTCGGGAAAGAAAAGGGGCCCCGGCGCGGAGCGCCGGGGCCTAATCCTATTTTGCTCAACATTCTGCCTTTTTGGACGGATTGTTTTGCCCTATGTCAGTTGCTTTTTAGTTATTTCCGACCACGCTGCAGCTCGATCCAGGCCAGGTCGCCTCTCTCCAGACCGTGGATCAGAACCTCCGCGGTGGCGATGTTTGTGGCGACAGGAATCGTGTGCATGTCGCACAGGCGCAGCAGCATCATGTCGTTCGGCTCGCCGGGCTTGGCACCGACGGGGTCACGGAAGAACAGCAGCATGTCCACCTCGCCGCAGCCGATCATGGCAGCGATCTGCTCGGCACCGCCGCGGCCTCCCGGATACAGCGTGCGCACCGGCAGACCGGTGGCATCATGGACGATTTTGCCGGTCACGCCCGTGGCGATCAGGTCATTCTCAGACAAAATGCGCACATAGGCAGTGCAGAACTGAGCCATCAATTCCTTGCGGGAATCGTGGGCAATCAAGGCAATTCTCATGGCTGAACTCTCCCCCTACAGCGGCCACCGCGTGGCCGTAAAACAAGCATATATTCTATAATATAATATATGCACAAAAAAATGCAAGTGCGGCAGCCGCAAAAACTGACAAAAAAATGCGCCGTCCGGCCAAGGGTGCTTGGCGGATTGCCCAAACAGTACCGCAAAATTTTGGTAAAACAGCGCGCCGCAGTTGTGCTATAATGAAAAAACGGACAGAACAATGTACAGCTTTCTGTCTAAAAAGGAGGATTCACCATGAGGAAATCAGCCCAGACCGTCATCCGCCCGGATGCCTATTATACCATCGCCGCCGCCAATGGCCGCGTGCTGGAAGTGGCCGATTTCAACACCGAGAACGGCGCGTCCGTCCGCCTGTGGAGCTACGAGGGTCAGCCCTGGCAGCAGTGGCAGTTTGTGGAAGCGGGGGACGGCGAGTACCGCATCAGGAACCGCTTTACGGGCAAGGTCATGGACTTGGCCATGTCCGGCGTCTGCAACGGCACCTGGGTCCACCAGTGGACCCAGACCGCGGGCGCGGGTCAGCGCTGGCAGATCGTGGAGGCGGGCGGCGGCAAGGTCAAGCTGCGCAACGTCCTGGCCGATAAGGTCATTGACCTGGTGGGAATGCGCGTGTGCGAGAACGGCACCCAGGCCCAGATCTGGCAGGATGTCTTTGGAGAGAACCAGCTCTGGAAGCTCGACCCTGTGCCTGAGCGCCTGCTGAACAAGGAGACCCCCGCCCCGACGCCGAAGGCCGCGCCCAGGAAGGCCGCCGCCAAGCCGACCCGGACGCAGACCGAGAAGAAAACCTCCGGCAAGGCCGCAAGAAGAACCAGTAAAAATAAGTAAGCCTTCCCCCGCGGGTGAATGAGGGGCGGCCCTCCTGCGGGCCAACCGCAAACGGGCAAGAATGGCGAGCTTGCCCCTCATCAATCACCTTCGGTGACAGCTTCCCCCACGGGGGAAGCCTTTTTTTGGCTTGCGGGGATAGAAAAATGTTGCTATAATAAAAACAGGAAAGAATACTGTAAGGGTCGGGCATGCCCGACCCCTACAAGGCGGCGAATAAAACCGAAAGGCAGTACGACCATGCAGTTTACCGAACTTACGAATGTTTCACCCGAAATCATCCGCGCTACACAGGCAATGGGCTTTACCGATATGACCGAAATCCAGGAAAAGGCCATCCCGCTGATGCTGGCCGGGCACGATATGATCGCCAAAGCCCCCACGGGCACCGGCAAGACCGTGGCGTTCGGCATTCCCATTCTGTCCAAGGTCGATCCTGCCAGCCTCAAGCCGCAGGCCGTCATTTTAAGCCCCACGCGGGAGCTGGCACAGCAGATCGCCCAGGATCTGCAAAATCTGGCGCAGTTTCTGCCTGACATCAAAATCGTCTGCGTCTATGGCGGCGCGGGCATGGACAAGCAGCAGCGCCAGCTCAAAGCCGGCTGCCAGATCGTCGTTGCCACGCCGGGCCGCCTGATGGACCACTACCGCCACCACGCCATTGATGTCTCCGACGTCAAAACCGTCGTGCTGGACGAGGCCGACGAGATGCTGAACATGGGCTTTTACAAGGACGTCAAGTACATCATCGACCTGATGAAGCACCGCGAGAGCCTGTCGATGTTCTCGGCAACCATCAGCCGCGAGGTGCTGGACATCGGCTGGCTCTACCAGCACAACGCCGCCGAGGTCAGCGTCCAGCCCGTCGAGGATTCCAGCCCGAAAATTGCCCAGTACAAGCTGCTGACCACGGGCCGTGACAAGCTGGCCGACGCCGCGCAGATCATCATTGACGAGGGCTACAAGCGGGTCATGATCTTCTGCAACACCAAGTACAACACGGGGATGCTGGCCAACCAGCTTGCCCGGCTGAACTTCAACGTGGACTGCCTGCACGGCGACCTGTCCCAGGCCGAGCGCAACCGCATCATGACGCGGTTCAAGGCCGGGGAGATCGATGTGCTGGTCGCCACCGATGTGGCAGCGCGCGGTATTGATGTTTCCGATGTGGATGCCGTCATCAACTACGACGTGCCCGAGGAAAACGAGCACTACACCCACCGCATTGGCCGTACGGGCCGCGCCCGCAAGCAGGGCGCGAGCTACCTGTTCTACACGAAGGAGGAGCAAAAGCGCGTGGACCAGCTGCTGCGCCTGACCCGCAACACCGACGACTGCAAGAGCGTAAAGTTTGACTTTAACCATGAGCATCTGAAAATCGAGGACACCGCCCCGGCAGATAAGTTCCAGATCAAGGCATATTTTTAAGACAATAGAGCCGTAGGGGCCGGGCATGCCCGGCCCGGAGGTTTACGCGGGATGCCCCTTTATGGGCCGATTTGCAGGCAGGGGTCTTGCCCCCTCTGCGGCGGCCAGAGGGCTGGCCGCCCTACGCATTTCCCGGAATCGGCTGCACCGCGGGGCGTCGGGGGACACCGCCCCCCTACAGGCTGCCCCAAAAGTATTTGTGCAAAACAAAAAGCGACCACCTGTTTCTCAGATGGCCGCTTTTATTTTGCCTGTTACAGGCTTTCGATCATATTTGCCACGATCTCCGTCGCGGTCTTGACGTACTCGGTGATGCTGAACTGCTTGACAACGAGCACCTCATAGCCGCTCTCGTCGGCGTTGTCGCTCATGGCGCGCAGGATGACGCAGGGCACGCCGTTGCGGCCCGCGATCTGGCTGACCGCCGCACCCTCCATTTCGACGCAGTCGGGGTGGCACTTTTCCTCAATCGCCTTTTTCGTCTCGGCGTCGCCGACGAAGGTGTCGCCCGTGGCGATCTTGCCCGCGATGGCCTTCACGCCGCAGGCAGTGCAGGCGTCGAGCGCGGCCTGCACCAGCGCGGGATCGCCGTGGTACTCGGTCTGGAACGGTGCGCTCTGGGCGATCATGCTCAGCTCGGCGTCGTGGTAGACGACGGTCTCACCGACGCAGACGTCGCCGATGCCGATCTTGCTGGTCATATTGCCCGCAATGCCGCTGAAAATCAGCTTATCAATGCCGTATTTTGTGCACAGCACCTGCACGGTGGATGCGGCGTTGGCCTTGCCCATGCCCGCGCAGCAGACGACGACTTGCTTGCCCTGCAGCGTGCCGCAGTGGTACTCGACCCCGGCGTAGTTCTCTTTGGTCACGTTCTCCAGCCGTGCGCACAGCTGGTCGACTTCGTCGGGCATAGCGCCCATAATGCCAATAATCACGGTCAAACCTCCGTTAAACGTTGAACAAAAATTCGATAACGTCACCGTCGTTCACGACGTACTCCTTGCCCTCGGTGCGCTGCAGGCCCTTGGCCTTGACGGCGGCATAGTTGAAGTCGGCGTCCTCCAGGTCTTTGTACGCGATGACCTGCGCACGGATGAAGCCGCGCTCAAAGTCGCTGTGGATTTTGCCGGCAGCCTGCGGGGCCTTGGTGCCCTTCCTGATGGTCCAGGCGCGGCATTCCTTCTTGCCGTCGGTCAGGAAGCTGATGAGGCCCAGCAGCTCGTAGCTGGCCTTGATGAGCTTGTCCAGACCGGTGGACTCGATGCCCATTTCCTGCAGGAACGCAATTTTTTCCTCCTGCGTAGAACCGGCAATGTCCTCCTCGGTCTTGGCGCAGATGGGGATGGCCTGGGCGTTTTCCTCCTTGGCGCGGGCGGCGACGAGCGGGAAGTACGGGTTCTCGTCCAGCCCGCCCAGCAGGTCGTCCTCACCGACGTTGCAGGCGTAGATGACGGGCTTGGCGGACAGCAGGCCCAGCTCCTTGCGGGCGGCCTTCACGGCGTCGTCGCTCTCGTCAAAGTCAAAGCTGCGCGCGGGCTTGCCGCCCTCAAGCCAGGCGGCCAGGTCGGCCAGCCAGGCAGCCTCGGCGGCAGCGGCCTTGTTGCCGGTCTTGGCAGCCTTCTGCTGGCGGCCCAGGCGGTTGCTGACGACCTCGAGGTCGGCCAGGATCAGCTCCAAGTCGATGGCATCAATGTCGCGGATGGGGTCAACGCTCTCGGGCTTGTTGACGTCCTCGACCACATGAATGATGTTGTCATCGTCGAAGCAGCGCACAACGTGGACGATGGCGTCGCACTCGCGGATGTGGCCCAGAAACTTGTTGCCGAGACCCGCGCCCTGGCTGGCACCCTTGACCAGACCTGCAATGTCAACAAACTCAACGATGGCAGGCGTTTTCTTGTCGGTCTGCCAGATCTCGGCCAGCTTGTCCAGCCGCGGGTCGGGCACGGGCACGATGCCGGAGTTCGGCTCAATCGTGCAGAAGGGGTAGTTGGCCGCCTGCGCGTTCTGGGTGCTGGTCAGCGCATTGAACAGGGTAGACTTGCCCACGTTGGGCAGACCCACGATACCTAATTTCATATTTCAAAATTCTCCTTTGAATTTTTGCTGAATTTTTGCCATGCGGATCGGCGCACAGGCCGATTTGCATATATAAATGTATTATAGCAGATGCGTTCTTTTCTCTCAAGCCGTTTTTGAAATAATCTTCCCCGGGGTGCGCCGCCTGCGCAGAAAAACCGCAAAAAATTCCCGGGAACCCGACGATCTGTTCTTTTTTTGTCCACAATTATGCGGTATAATACTCTTGTATCGATACCGCCGCAGGCGGGCAAGGAGGAAACTAAGATGGCAAATGAGAAAATTCTGGTCGTTGATGACGATAAAAATATCTGCGAGCTGCTCCGACTGTATCTGGTCAAGGAGGGCTACAACGTGACGATGGTCCACGACGGCGGCGCGGCGCTGGCAGAGTTCGACAAGCTGCACCCGGATCTTGTGCTGCTGGACGTTATGATGCCGGTCATGGACGGCTGGGAGGTCTGCCGCAAGCTCCGCGCCAAGGACAACACCCCCATCATCATGCTGACCGCTAAGGGCGAGACCTACGACAAGGTGCTGGGGCTTGAACTGGGCGCGGATGACTACATCGTCAAGCCGTTTGACGCCAAGGAGGTCACGGCCCGCATCAAGGCCGTGCTGCGCCGCTCCTCCGCCAAGGAGGAGGAAAACAAGGGCGTTTACGACTTTGACAATCTGCACCTTGACATGAACCGCTATGAATTGAAGGTCAAGGGCAAGGTCGTTGAGGCCCCGCCGAAGGAGCTGGAGCTGCTGGCCTGCCTGGCCGGTCACCCGAACCGCGTCTACACCCGCGACCAGCTGCTGGACGAGGTATGGGGCTTTGAATATTACGGCGACTCCCGCACGATCGACGTCCACGTCAAGCGCCTGCGTGAAAAGCTGGAGGGCGTCAGCGAGCAGTGGAGCCTGAAAACCGTCTGGGGCGTCGGCTATAAGTTCGAGGTCAAGGAATGAGCCGCCGCAACACGATCAGCCGCGAATTTTTCGCGACCATCGCCGCTGTGCTCGTGCTGGGGCTCAGCGTTATGTGCGCGATCCAGGCGGCACTGTCGGCGGCGTACTTCATCGGGGAGCGCAAAAGCTCGCTGACCGATGTGCTCAACGGCGCGACAGCGCTGAGTGAGCGATTCGCCGATGAGGGCTCCATCGTCACAAAGCCCCTGCAGGGGGAGGATGTGCTGGAACGCGCCCACAGCGGGTTTGAGCTGTTCAACACGGCCTCCGGTGCGCTGGTGTTCATCGCCGACGAGAACGGCCAGATCCTGCTGCATACGGGGGACGACGCCTTTACAGGCGCAGGTGTGCCCGCGTCCTGCATTGACGAGCTGAACGAGGGACACGATATTTTTGAGACCGGTACGCTGGACGGTGTCTACTGCGCCAAGTATTACACGGCGGGCCGCCGCATCACGGTGGGCGGGCAGGACGGCTACCTGTTTGCCGCCAGCCCGATGGCTGCGCTGGGCAGCTACATGACCGATATGCTGACGATGTTCGGCATCTCGGCGGCGGTCATCCTGATTTTGTGCAGCATCCTGTGCTGGGTGCTGGCCAAGCGCATCACCGGCCCTATCGAGGACATCAGTGAGGCCGCGCGCCGCCTGGGCAGCGGGGACTTTACGGCCCGTGCGCCGGTGGACGGCTGCGTGGAGCTGGCTGACTTTGCGACCACCTTCAATAACATGGCTGCGCGGCTGCAAACCATTGACAATTCCCGCGGGCAGTTCATGGGCAACATCGCCCATGAGCTGCGCACGCCCATGACGACCATCAAGGGCTTCATCGACGGCATGCTGGACGGCACGATCCCGCCCGAGGAAACAAAGCATTATCTGGGCATCGTCTCGCAGGAGACGGGCCGCCTGGCGCGGCTGGTGCAGAACATGCTGGATATTACCAAGCTCGAGGCGGGCGAGGTGCCCATCCACGCGCAGACCTACGATCTGTGGAAAACCGTCACCGACGTCGTGCTCTCCGACGAGCAGCGCATCGAGGACGGCAAGATCGACATCCAGGGTCTGGGCGGCGATCCGCTGCTGATTTACGCGGACCCGGATTTTGTGCATCAGGTCGTGTATAATATTGTGGATAATGCCATCAAGTTCACCCCGGCGGGCGGTACGATCAGCTTTGCCGCCGAGCGCCGCGGCAATATGGTGGAGGTGCGCATCGAGAACACTGGCGCAGGCATTGCCCCCGAGGCGCTGCCCTTTGTGTTTGAGCGGTTCTACAAGGAGGACCGCTCCCGCGGCATGAACACCCGCGGCAGCGGACTGGGGCTGCATATCTGCAAGATTTTGGTCAACCTTTCCGGCGGCCAGATCCACGCCGAGAGCGAGGAAGGCAACTGGTGCCGGTTCGTGTTTACGCTGCCGGCAGGGCAATAAGCAACCGCATAACAGACGCTGCACAAAAACGGCGTCTGCTTTTTTGTGCGCCTTGTAGGGGCGGATGCCTGCATCCGCCCGCGGGGCGTCGGGGACGCCGCCCCCTACAACGCCTGTATGAGCCTTGCGCCGCCCTGTAGGGGCCGCACATGTGCGGCCCGCCACTGTACGGCAGACAGGCGTTTGCGGGAAAGCCGCGGGCCGGGCATGCCCGGCCCCTACATTTTTCCTCGAACCTGTAAGATTTCCCGTCCCGTCCCGGTCTATATAGTTGGAACGACAAAAAAGGAGGAACCACCCATGAAAGACCGGGAATTGACCCGCCTGCTGCAGGCACACCCGGAGGAGGGCCTGGAGGCGGCGATGCTTGAATATGCGCCGCTCGTCAAGGGCATTCTCTGCCGTATCCTGCCGCAGAACCCCTGTGACCGGGAGGAGTGCATGGCCGACGTGTTCGTCGCACTCTGGCGAAACGCCGCGAAATTGGAGGCCACTCGCACACCGCTGCGCCCCTGGCTGGCCGTCGCGGCGCGCAACCGCGCCATTGACTGCTACAACGCGCTGCGCCGCCGCGAGACGGTGACACTGGACGACGGCCTGGCCGAGACGCTGGGCGAGCTGGCCGAGTTTGACAGCGCGACCACCGAAGCCGCCGACCTCGTCGGTGCGCTGGTGGCGGCTATGACGCCGCCGGACCGGGATATTTTTCTGCGCAAATATTATCTGCTGCAATCGGGTAAGGAAATCGCCGCTGCGCTGGGGATGAGCGTGGAGAGCGTCAACACCCGGTTGAGCCGCGGACGGGACCGTCTGCGCCGTGAACTGACCGAGAAGGGAGTGTACAGCCATGCGTGACAAAAATTTTGATGTAGATTTGTTGAAAACGCTGAACAACCAGCCTATGCCGGAGACCCCACTGACCGACGACGAGTTTACCCGCGTGTTGGACGCTGCCTGCGGGCGGCTGCCGCAGAAAAAGCCCGCCGGGCACCGCCGGTTCCCGTGGGAACGGGTGGCCGCAGCCGCCGTGGCCTGTCTGGCCGTGGGGCTGGGCAGCATCAACTTTGCCGCGCCCGCTGTGGCCGAGCAGCTGCCCGTGGTGGGCAGCCTGTTCAGCTGGCTGAACCGCGGCGGGCAGGACGACTATGTTTCGCTGCAAAGTGAGCAGCTGAACAAGTACGCCGAGACAGTGGAATCTACCGCCGAGACCGCCGACAGTCCCTACACCCTGACATTGGGGCAGGTCTTCAACGACGGCGACTGGCTGCGCATCAGTTTAATGCTGACGAGTGAGGATGACAGCTTGGCCGGGTTCAACGCCATCGGCCCCCGCGAGGACGCCGTAGAAAAGGCACTGCAGAACGGCGGCGGACAGTACAGCACGCTGGTGCTGGACGACGGCACGGAATTGAACGGCGGTGTTACCTTTGAAAAACGCGATGACCATACCTTTGTGGCGGGCCTGAATTATGAGCTGTTCCTGACGAACGAAGATCTGGCCGGGCACACCGCGACGCTGACGCTGTCCAACCTGATGGCCTGCAACAGGAGCACTGTGGAGACCGACGGCAAGAGCTACTGGCACTACGATTACGCCGACCAGACCCCACTGCCCGGCACGTACACGCTGACGTTTACGATCCCGGAAGTCAGCGACGCGGGCGTGCGCACGATGAGCACGCCGGTGGAGCAGGACGGTGTTACGCTGCAAAGTATCAAGGCCACGCCCGCTGCGACAAAAGTGCTGCTGAGCTTCCCGGCGGAACAGCATTGGGTGAATGTGAGGCTGTTCACCGAGGATGGCACAGAGCTGGGCCACGAGCGCGGCGAGGGCGGTTGGTGGACGGACGGCGCATGGACGGCCGACCCGGCGGACTTCGACCACCCGGAACAATGCACTAAGGCCAGCTATGACTACTTTGCTGCCGTGCCGGAAAATTGCCACAGCCTGACGGTGAAGGTGTATGATTTTGATACGGATGCGGAATTGACAACGTTTACGGCGGAGCTTCCGTAAATGGCGAGAGGCTTCCCCCTCGGGGGAAGGCAGGGAATCACTCTATAACCTCACACCCCGGAAAATACCACTCCAGAATCTCCCGCCACGTTTTGCCGTCCTCCGCCATTACCTTTGCGCCGTACTGGCTCAGGCCGACGCCGTGGCCGTAGCCGTGGGTGGTGAAAACAAACGCATTCTCCCCGGCGTCATACGCCACGGTGAATGCCGCGCTTCGCAGACTGAACGCACTGCGCAGACGTGTGCCCGTAAATACCTGCCCGCAGACGGGCATCTGCGCCACATAGCCCGCGCTGTCCAACACGCCCTCGCCGAACCACCCGGCGGGGGCGTTTGGTATCTCGTCGGTGTCCAGGCCAAGCCCGGTCAGGATCGTGTATACCTGCTCGGCACTGTAGGTGACGGACGTTTCGAACCCCGGCGCATCGGCGTCCCACGGCGACGAGACACCCTGTAAGTACGGCACGGCGGTCAGCCACACGTTCTGGCTTGCCTCGGTCTGCCCGGCGCTGCTGCTGTGGTAGCAGGCCGCGGCAGGCGCACCGTCCCAGCACAGCACGGCCCCGGAGACCTCGTCTGCCAGCGCGGCCAGTCTGCTGTAATACGCGGCAAAATCGCCGCCCCACCGCACACGCAGCACCTCGGCGCTCGTCCAGCCCGCGCACTGGGCGCTGTTGCAGGTGAACGCCGCGCCGCCCAGGCTCAGGGCATAGCTGTGGGCGGCGGCCATCTGGGCTAAGACCGCGTCGTCGGGCCAGTCGGGCGGCAGCTCGCTGGCGGCAGTGCCGATCAGAAACTCCTGCACGGATACGGTAATCTCCTCACCGCCGTCGTTCAGCAAAATCGGCGCATCTGCGTCAAAGCTGCAGCTCTCGGGCACGGCGGGCAGCACGGGCTGCGGTGTGGCGGCAGGGGTGTCAACGGCGTCCGGCAGCACAGGAGCCGACGCTTCGGGCATCGCGGCGGCGGGCTTTGCCAGCGGCAGGGCGGCAAACGGCGCGGCAAACGCCAAAAGGCCGAGCACCACCGCCCGGCGCAATGTTTTCCTCAAGGGGCAGACCCTCCTTGCAATTTGCGGCGCGCGGTTGTACAATAAGGATATTCCGCGCGGCCTGTCCCAATATACGCGGGGGCCGCCGCTGCTATGAAAGAGGAACACCATGAAAAATAAACATCCCCACGCCGTTGCGGTGCTGGTCCTGGGCCTGGCCATGGCGGGGCTGCATCTGGCCGACCTGCTGCTCTGGTCCGAGGCCGACACCGGCTTTGCCGCTGCCGGGTCGGTCTGGCTGCGGTACATCCCGTGGCTGGCGGCGTTTGCGCTGCCCTACCTGCCCGCGCGGCGGGCGGCGGCGCAGCCTGCCGGCCTGCAGGATACCAACAAGCCGCTGGGCGTCTGCATGGCGCTGGCCGGTGCGGTACTGCTGGCCTCCGGCGTGGCGGCGGGCAATACGGCCCGGTATGCCATCCTGTACCCGGAGGTACTCTCCGGGAGCTGCCCGGTCTGGGCCGCGTGGGCGGACCTGCTGCTGCCGATCTTTGCCGGCGCGTGGCTGCTGAACTACGCCGTGCGGGCGTTCAGCGGCTTCGGCCTGCAGCGCCAAAGGCTGGGCAGCTCGCTGCTGGCGGGCGCTGTGCCGCTGGTGTTTCTGTGGCGGCTCATCTGGCGGTTCCAGTTTGCGCCCGCGTCGCTCTGCCGTATGCCCTGCACGCTGCGGGTGCTGAGCGCTGCCGCCGCACTGCTGCTGGCTGTGGTGCTGATCAAAATTTTTCTTGTGCCGGGTCTGCCCTGCGGGCATACGCTCTACGCGGCGGGGACGGGTGCGTTCCTGCTCTGCACCGGACTGGAGCTGCCCCAGACCCTGTTTGAGGCCGCCCGCGGCATACTGACCCTGCCCGACCTGCTGACCGGCATCGGCATCGGCCTGTTCGGCCTGTGCGGTCTGGTGTGTGCGTGGGAGGCGTGCGGGAAAGAGACGGAATAAAGCAAAAAACACTCCCGTTGGCGGGTGGTGAAAAAGCCCCTCCGGCCATCGCTGTCGCTCAGCCACCTCCCCTGTGGGGGGAGCTGGCCGAGCCTGCGAGGTCTGAGGGGCTTTTCCTGCTTCCGGGAAGAAACTGTTCTTAGGCAACACCGCATAATTCCCGCCTTACGGCTTAAGCACCGCTCCGGCGGCTGCGGCACGGCATCTGCGTTGCCAAAATGCTCGATAAGACATCCAGTATTATCTGCGCTTTTGGCTTAGCAGCTGCCGCACCTCGCTCGCCGTATCGGCACTTAGAATTATGCGGTATTGCCTTTATTCCTCATCCTCCACGCAAAGCCCGTCCAGATATACCTTTGCCGCGCTGTAGCGGTCCAGCACGAGATCTGCCGGGGCGGGCGGCTCGCGCAGGGGCAGGGCGGGGGAGAGCGGCAGCCGCACCGCGGCGGCCCAGGGACCGCTGCCGGTGGCTGTGACATACGCCCCGCAGCGGTGCAGCAGCGCGGGCAGGTCACCGGGCATCCGCGCCGGATCGCCGCCCTGCAGGGCCAGCACCGCAGCACCCTGCTGCGCCGCCAGCCGCACGGCGGCGCGGCGCTCACTGCGCAAAACTCCGCGCAGGAACGTCAGTACGGTGCCCTGCAGAAGCGCCCGGGGCACGGCAGCGGGCAGCGGGGCGTATGCCGGGCAGAAGTACAGCCACCCCGCACGGCAGTCCGCCAGCTCCCGCACGGCGGCGCAGAGCGCGTCCAGCTCGGCGTTCAGCTCCAGTGCGCGGGGCGGCGGGGGCGCGGTCAGGGCCTCCGCCGTCAGCACCAGCCGCAGCGACGGCAGAATGTCCGCCCCGCGGGCCGCCGCAGCCGCCAGCGCCGCGCGTGTCGGGCCGAAAACCGGCATGAGCACTCCCTCACCTTCTGTGCAAATTCTGGGGTTAGTCTGCCCCGCAGGAAACGGTTTTGCGCTGGAAATGGCTGGAATTTCAAAATTTCTGTGGATTTTTTGAAAAAATGTGTTAAAAGAATAACAGACCCCCTTGCGGAATTGTGAAAAATGGGGTACAATAGTACCATACCGACGAGCGGGTGACCGCTCATAAGGTGAAAAAGACAAATCTTGGGAGGATTTCACTATGGCTGTTAAAGTTGCTATCAATGGTTTTGGCCGTATCGGCCGTCTGGCGTTCCGTCAGATGTTCGGCGCTGAGGGCTACGAAGTCGTCGCCATCAACGACCTGACCAGCCCCGCTATGCTGGCTCACCTGCTGAAGTACGACACCGCACAGGGCTCTTTCCTGGGCAAGATCGGCGAGAACAAGCACACCGTTGAGGCTGGCGAGGATTACATCGTCGTCGACGGCAAGAAGATCACCATCTACGCAATTAAGGATGCTAAGGATTGCCCCTGGGGCGAGCTCGGCGTTGACGTCGTCCTCGAGTGCACCGGATTCTATACCAGCAAGGCCAAGGCACAGGCCCATATCGACGCAGGCGCCCGCAAGGTCGTTATCTCCGCTCCGGCCGGCAACGACCTGAAGACCATCGTCTACTCCGTCAACGAGAAGACCCTGACCGCTGAGGATCAGGTCATCTCCGCCGCTTCCTGCACCACCAACTGCCTCGCCCCCATGGCCGACACCCTGAACAAGACCTATCCCATCGTCTCCGGCATCATGACCACCGTTCATGCCTACACCGGCGACCAGATGCCGCTCGACGGCCCGCAGCGCAAGGGCGACCTGCGCCGCGCTCGTGCCGGTGCCCAGAACATCGTTCCGAACTCCACCGGCGCTGCCAAGGCCATCGGCCTCGTCATCCCGGAGCTGAACGGCAAGCTCATCGGCGCCGCACAGCGCGTCCCGACCCCCACCGGCTCCACCACCATCCTGGTTGCCGTTGTCAAGGGCAAGGACGTCACCAAGGAGTCCATCAACGCTGCCATGAAGGCTGCTGCCTCCCAGAGCTTCGGCTACAACGAGGATCCGATCGTCTCCTCCGACGTCATCGGCATGCGCTACGGCTCCCTGTTCGATGCCACCCAGACCATGGTCGCCAAGATCGACGACGACACCTATCAGGTGCAGGTCGTTTCCTGGTACGACAACGAGAACTCCTACACCTCTCAGATGGTCCGCACCATTAAGTACTTCGCTGAGCTGTAATCTGCGAGTAGCTTAACTGCGAATTAGATAGCTGTACCACGCCCCTTCCGGTTTGGCTGGAAGGGGCGTTTTTTTGCGCGTTGTGTATGACCGGCTTTAGGAAGCAACACCCAGAGATTTTTTACGCAAACATGCGCGACCGGTTGACAATATATGAACAAAATGTTACACTTATTGTGAAACCTAACAAAAAGAATGGAGAAAACAAAATGCTGGAATCCCTGAAAAAGAAAACCCTGCTCGGCAATTTGTGGTGCATCATCGTGCTGGGCATCGTCACGGCCACCCTCGGCGTGTTGTTTGGCTCCGGCATCGTCAAGATGTTGGCCGGCCCCGCCTACTTTGAGCCGCTGGACGACCACGAGGACATCCTCTCCCTGCAGGGACAATATATCACGATGGATGTCGATACCCTGATCGACTATTACGCCGAAACCGTCCGCAGCGAGAGCGGCAAGCGCGATGAGGTCTCCGCGCGCGAGTACATTATGCCCATCAATACGCCGGGTGCAACCATTTACATCGGTCTGGAAGTGCCCGCGTCCAAAATCGACGACGCCGAGGCGATCGTCGACGACACCGCGCGCATGCTGGACGACGAGGATGGCAGCTACGAGTGGGACGGCTCTTACATGACCGTGCGCGGCACCCTGAAGCGGATGGACGATGAGACCAAGCAGTTGTGGGAGAACTACTTCATCGACGCCGGTTTCAGCTATGACGACATCGGTCTGGAGGACGGCTGCACCTTCCTGCCACTGGTGCTGACCGATGACGAGATCGACGGCAGCGATACCTTTGTGCTGGGCTTCATGGGCATTGTGATGCTGCTGGTGCTGGCACTGCTGATTTGGTTTGTCGTCCGCTCCCTGACGGGCGGCTTCCAGAAGCAGATTCGAAACTACATCAAGGCTTCGGACGACCCGCAGGCCACCGAGCAGGCCCTCGACCGCTTCTACGAGGACACGATGCAGGATGGCAAGGTCCGCATGAGCCGCAGCTGGCTGATGTACGACAAGGGCGGCAATTCCTGGGTGCTGGCCGGTGACGACGTGGTCTGGGCCTACCAGCACACAGTGCGCCACAAAGCTTACGGCATCCTGACCGTGAGAAAAGAGGTGATGGTGCGCGTTTTCGGCGCGAAGGAGAAACGTGCCTGCCACGATATCTACGTCCGCAATGAGGACGAGGCGCAGGAGATCTTGCGCCAGATGCAGAGCACCTATCCCGATGCGATGATCGGCTACAACGCTGAGATCGAGAAGCGCTACCGCGCGAACCCCGTAACCTTCCATCAGGAGGTCGCCGCCGCGCGCCGTCAGCCCGCCGCTGCCCCCGCAGCCGAGCCGACCGAGCCCGCGCAGGAGCCGGAGAGCAAGCCGCTGTATTGATTTTGTAAGATGCGTAAAGGGGCGAACCCAAGGTTCGCCCCTTTTGGCGTATAAGTGGATATTGCCAACGGTATCGTTGGTGTAGGGCGGGGTGCCCCCGCCCCGCCGAGCAACGTTCCGGCAGCCGTAAAGCCCCACGGGCGGATATGGAACCCGCCCCTACGATGTATTTCCCAAAATTACAAACACCCCGAAAGCGTCATGCCTTCGGGGTGTTCCTTTTCGTAATCGCCAAATTACAGCTCTTTTTCCGCCTTTTCCGCAAAGGCGATCATCTTGCTGTAGGTCTCCTCGCTCAGGTCGTGCTCGACCTTGCAGGCGTCTTTGGCGGCAACATCCGGGTCAACGCCCAGCGCCACAAAAAAAGCGGTCAGCTTGCGGTGGCGGCCATAGATGCGCTGTGCAATCTCCATACCGGGCTGCTCCAGCTTGATGAAACCGTCCGGGTCCATCGAAATATACCCGTTCTCACGCAGATTTTTCATCGCCACACTGACACTCGGCTTGGAGAATCCCATCGCAACGGCTATGTCGATGGAGCGCACAGAACCCTTCTGCTCCTGCAGCATCAGAATTTTTTCCAGATAGTCCTCTGCGGATTCGTGAATGTTCATGGGCAAAGCCCCCTTCCAGACTGAAATACTGTTCAAATTGTTATTACTTACATCATACCACACCGCGCGGTGCTTTGCAAGGCTGAATCAAAACGGTTCCGCTAAATGTTGCTGCGGCGTCGCCGGTCAAAAAGCACGGTGTCGTCCCGCTGTACACACACCTCCAGCGTGCCGCCCGGCAGCTGTACTAAAATGGGCGCGCCGCGCGGACAGCGGCCTGTCAGCACCGCCGCCGCGGCTACGGCGCAGGCCCCGGTCCCGCAGGCCAGCGTGGCCCCGCTGCCGCGCTCCCACACCGTCACAGCCAGCCCGGTGGGGCTGATGGGCTGGGCAAACTCCACATTGATGCCGCCCGGGAACGCCGGGTGGCGCCCCAGCGCACGGCCCCAGGCGACCAGCTCCGACCCGGTGGGCGGCGGCTCGTGCGTAAAGAGTACGCAGTGCGGGTTGCCCACGGCTACACAGTGAACCCGCCACGTGCGCCCGCCTGCGCAGAGCGGCACATCCAGCAGCGGTCCGCCGCCCAGCCCCACGGCCCCCACGGCGTCCGGTGCTGCCGTAAAGCGGCCCATCTCGACCTGCCACAGCCCGTCCCCGACCCGGTGCAGCACCCGCTGCCCGGCAGAGGGCGTGTCGATACGGATACAGTCCCGCCGCACGCCGTGGGTGTATAAAAATTCCGCCGCGCAGCGCACACCGTTGCCGCACATGACCCCCTCGCTGCCGTCGGCGTTGAACATCCGCATGGCCGCGTCGCCGTCGGCCCGCAGCGGTGGACAGAGGTAGATCACCCCGTCCGCACCCACCGAAAAATGCCGCCGCGACAGCTGCACCGCCCACGCGGCGGCGTCGGGCGGCAGCCCCGCAGCGCGGCAGTCGATGTAGATATAATCGTTGCCCGCACCCTGCATTTTGGTAAAATTCAGCTTCACTTGCCCACCTCCCCGCAAATCCTATGCAATATGGCATAAAATTAACACTTACCCCCTTGACATTCGCCCGCAGATACGCTATATATTAAATGTATATCTGTGTTAAAGGAGTTAAATTATGGATTCCGAAGTTTTCAGCCGCATCCGTGACTACCTGGCCGACCAGCTTGAGGTCGAGCCTGAAAAGATTACCCCCGACAGCGACATTGTCAACGATTTCGGCGCGGACAGCCTGGACGTCATCGATATGATCACCACCCTGTCCGACGAGTTCGGCGTGGAGATCCCCGATGAGGACATCGAGACTTTCCACACCGTCGGCGACGTGGTAAACTATCTCGAGGAGCGTATCTGAGCGCCTGCCCCCGGTTTTACAAAGTGTGAGGAAAAGAGAAATGGCAAACGATAAGAAAAAAATGGTCGAGGCGATCACCGCTCAGGAGGTCGACTTTGCCCAGTGGTACACCGACATCTGCACCAAGGCCGAACTGGTCGAGTACTCCAGCGTAAAGGGCTTTGTGGTGCTGCGCCCCTATGGCTACGCCATCTGGGAGAACATCCAGAAGAACCTGGACAGCCGTTTTAAGGCTACCGGCCACGAGAACGTGGCTATGCCCGTGCTGATCCCCGAAAGCCTGCTGAAGAAAGAGGGCGAGCTGGTCAACGGCTTTGCCCCCGAGGTTGCCTGGGTCACCGCCGGCGGCAGCGACCCGCTGGAAGAGCGCCTGGCTGTGCGCCCCACCAGCGAGACCATGTTCTGCGACCATTTCAGCCATGTGCTGCACTCCTACCGCGACCTGCCCATGCTGTACAACCAGTGGTGCAGCGTCGTCCGCTGGGAGAAATCCACCCGTCCGTTCCTGCGCTCGCGCGAGTTCTGGTGGCAGGAGGGCCACACCATCCATGAGACCGCCGAGGAGGCGCAGGCTGAGACGATGCAGCAGCTCAACTGCTACGCCGACTTTGCCGAGCATGACCTGTGCATTCCCGTGCTGAAGGGCCGCAAGACCGACAAGGAGAAGTTTGCCGGCGCCGAGGCCACCTACACCATCGAGGCGATGATGAAGGACGGCAAGGCTCTGCAGAGCGGCACGAGCCACTACTTTGGTGACAAATTCAGCCGCGCCTATGACGTGACCTTCACCGGCCGCGACAACAAGCTCCAGTACCCGTTCCAGACGTCCTGGGGCTCCACCACGCGCATGATCGGCGCGGTCATCATGACCCACGGCGACAACAACGGCCTTGTCCTGCCCCCGCGCATCGCGCCCACGCAGGTCGTCATCGTGCCCGTTGCCGCCCACAAGCCCGGCGTGCTGGACAAGTGCCGCGAGCTGGCTGCCGAGATCGGCAAGTATGCCCGCGTGAAGCTGGACGACAGCGACAAGCAGCCCGGCTGGAAGTTTGCCCAGTGGGAGATGAAGGGCGTGCCCGTGCGCCTGGAAGTCGGACCCCGCGACATCGAGAACGGCCAGTGCGTGCTGGTCCGCCGCGACACCCGCGAGAAGCAGTTTGTGAAGTTTGAGGAGCTGGCCACGGCCATCCCCGCTGCCATGGAGGCCCTGGCAAAGGACCTGTATGACCGCGCCCTGCAGAACCGCGAGAAGCGCACCTACAGCGCCACCACGATGGACGAGGTCAAACAGCTTGCCAAGGAGCATACCGGCTTTATCAAGACGATGTGGTGCGGCGACCTGGCCTGCGAGGAAGCCATGAAGGAGCAGGCTGGTCTGTCCAGCCGCTGCATGCCTTTTGCCCAGGAGCATCTGAGCGACGTTTGCCCGGTCTGTGGCAAGCCCGCCCAGAAGATGGTCGTCTGGGGCGTAGCGTACTAAGGCAACACCGCACAATTCCCGCCTAACGGCTTAAGCACCGCTCCGGCGGCTGCGGCACGGCATCTGCGTTGCCAAAATGCTCGATAATACACAAAGTATTATCTGCGCTTTTGGCTTAGCAGCTGCCGCACCTCGCTCGCCGTATCGGCACTTAGAATTATGCGGTATTGCCCTAAGAAAAAAGCGGTGCCCCGGCACCGCTTTTTTGTTTACAACCGTAGGGGCGGATTCCCTATCCGCCCGTCAAGCGGCGGCACGGCTCGGGCGGATGTGGAATCTGCCCCTACGATACAATGATGAAAATTTTAGTTGCAACTTTATTAGTCTACGCCCTCGGCCTGCTGTTTACAGCGGTGGGCAGTCGGCTGGCGGGGCGGTGCACTACCTGGTGCTGCGCCCTGCTTGGGCTGCCCATGTGGGTCGTGGGCGGTACGGTGGCACCGTTCTGCCTGGCGCTGCCGCAGCTGATGCTGGCATTTCTGGCGGCGGGCATGTCGGTCACGGCGCTGGCCATCGGCACCGCACTGGCGGGCGCTGTCACGAATCTGGGGCTGGCGCTCTCCGTTTGCCTGCTGCGCAAGAGGCACTGCGCCGTGGCGGACCGGGACGAGTTCTGCCGCAAATGCCTGCTGCTGCTGGCGGCCTGCGGCGTGCTGGCCGTGTTTGTGCGGGACGGCGAATTGAGCTACACCGGCACCGGACTGCTGATGCTGCTGTTCGTGCTCTTTGTCATGATGAGCATTGTGTTCCAGCACAAATTCACCTACGGTGATACGATCAAGGCGGTCTCCACGTCCGAAAAGCATCCCAGCCCGCAGCTGGCCGCGCAGGAATACGGCTACACCGCCCACACGATGGCCTTCCCGGTCATGAACGTCCGGAACGCACTGACAAATCTGGCGGGGGTCGTAGGCGGGCTGGCCCTGCTGGCGGGCGGTGCACAGGCGCTGCTCTACAGCGCCACGACGCTGGCAAACCTCACAGGCACGATCCAGGCCCTCTGGGCGGCGACGCTCATCAGCTTCGGGTTCTGTATCCCTCTGCTGGTCGAGGCGCTGAATCACCCGCTGGGCTCGGTCTGGAAGTGGTTCTCGGTTCGCTGCCGCTACTACCCGCCGGATTCGCTGCCCATCCAGCTTTTGAACAGCGCGATCCTGAACCTGACGCTGGCGCTGCCGATTTCCAGCCTGATGTACCGCCATAAGCTGCCCGTCGGCGCGCAGTTCCGCAGCTATGAAGTCCCCGTCTGCGCCGCCATGGCGCTGGTGCTGTTGCTCCCGCCGCTGTGCAGGCACAAGCTGAAGCGCGGGCAGGGGTGGGTGTGTTTGGCGCTGTATTTTGCGTATCTGGCCGCCGCGTTGTTGCTGCCAAGAGCCGGGGCGTAAAAGCTGTCTGCTTCTGCTGTCGAAAACTTGTAGGGAGCGGTCTTGACCGCTCCGTGCCCGCTTACCATTGCGACACACAATAAAAATCCCGCAACACGGTAGGGGCCGCACATGTGCGGCCCGCAGCCTTCCGGCAGAACCCGTCCGCCGTACATGCCGCGGGCCGGGCATGCCCGGCCCCTGCAACGCAGCAGCGGCCCACGCTTCGTATTTCCCGAAGTGTGGGCCGCTGTTTTATTTGCTTATCTCCGCGCAAGCCTCTTTAATGATTTCCCGCTCGACGAAATGCAGCTTTTTGCCGTTGATCAGCTGGTAATCCTCGTGGCCCTTGCCCGCGAACAGCACAATGTCGCCGGGCTCGGCCATTTTCACCGCGGCGTAAATCGCCTCGCGGCGGTCCGTGATGCAGGTGTAGGGTGCGTCGGGAGCCATGTGGCCCGCAATGTCGCGGATGACGTCCTCGGGCGGCTCGTTGTCGGGATTGTCACTCGTGATGATCGTATAGTCAGCGTAGGCGCTCGATGCGTCGGCCAGCTCCTTGCGGCGCACCTGCGTGCGGCCACCCACCGACCCAAATACACAAAGTAAACGGTGCGGATTGTACGCCCGCAGCGTTTTCAGCGCACTGGTCAGGGCCAGCCCGTTGTGGCTGTAGTCCACAATGAAGGTGCGCCCGGGCAGACCCTCGACGACTTCAAAGCGGCCCTGCACGGGGGTGTGGGCCAGCGTGGCGGCGGCTTGGGCAGGCGTCACGCCGAACGCGCCGCACAGTGCGACGGCGCACAGCGCATCCGAAGCGCTGAACGTGCCGGGGGACATGACCTCGATGTGGGTCGTTTCGCCCGCGTGTACGCAGTCAAAGTCAACGCCGAGGGCGGTCTGGCTGCGGTACTGTGCCAGATTCTGCCCGTGATAGTCGGCCGCATTCTGGATGCCAAAGCTGATCTGTTCGCCTTTAAAGCCCTCGCGCATGAAATCGCTGTAGGGGTCATCCACGTTGTAAACCATCGTGCGGGCGTTGTATTCTGCAAACAGGCGGCGCTTGGCGCACTTGTAGTCCTCAAAATCGGGGTGCTCGCCGGGTCCGATGTGATCCTCCGACAGGTTCGTGAAGGCCACGACCTCAAACGGCACGCCGTCCACGCGGTGGTGGCGCAGCGCCTGGCTGCTGACCTCCAGTACGCAGTGGCGCACGCCCGCATCCAGCATCTTGCGGAACAGCCGGTGCAGCTCGAGACTCTCGGGCGTTGTGTTGGCGGTAGCCTCGTGCACGCCTGCAATGTCCACGCCGTTGGAGCCGATGTAGGCGCAGGGCAGACCGGCCTCGGTCATGATGGCCGCGGTCAGCAGGGCGGTGGTCGTCTTGCCCTTTGTGCCCGTAATGCCGATGAGGTGCAGCTCGTCGGCGGGGTTGCCGTAGAAATCCGCACCGATGACGGCCAGCGCCGCGCGGGTGTCGTCGGTGACGATCTGCACAGCGTCCGCGGGCAGGTCGACCCTATGCTCCACCAAAAACGCACGACAGCCGTTTTGGTAGGCACTTTCGGCGTAGGTATGCCCATCCAGCCACGCACCGACAAGGCAGACGAACAGCGAACCGGCGCAAGCCTTGCGGGAGTCGTAGGTGATGGCGGTGATGTCCGTTTCGGAGGCACCTGTGTGGGAGATATGTTGGACAAGGTCGTTTAGCTTCATGATAACGTCCTTTTTAAATAAGAAAGAATAAATAATAAAGAATGTGGAGTTTTCTCCCTTTGGTCGAAAACGAAATCCGTAGGGGCGCCTTCTATATGCGCCCGCGGAAGTTTATCCTGCCGCAAGCGGGCACGGGCGGATATGGAATCCGCCCCTACGTTTTTTTGAGCGGAGCGCCAGCGACGCGATTCACCACATTTATTATTTCTTATTTTTTATTTATTATTTGTGTACCGGATAATACGTCTTAAACTTCTTGAACTGCCTTCTCAGCTGCTCCAGCACGCAGGCATAGCGCACGGGGTTCCACAGCAGGTCGGGCTTGTACAGCAGACTGCACGCCTCCTTGCCCTGCGCTTTCAGCGCCTTGGCGCGGGCGACGAGGTCCTTGTCCTCGGTGTAGGTGAAGGCCACCTGCGCGGGGACGTGATGCCAGAACACCTCGTTCTTGTTCAGCACGCAGTCGGTGCCACCGTCGTTCCACTTTTCCACAACCAGCCTGGCAATGTTCATGCCGGTGGCGGTCACATAGTAGTTGCTGCGGCCCTGGCGCAGGTTGATCTCAAACACGCGGTAGTCGCCGGGGGTGCCGCTGTACTTGATGTCAAAGTTGGAAAAACCGGTGTAGCGGCAGGCCTCCAGCATTTTGCGGATGTTCTCCACCAGCGGCAGGGAGGTCGTGTCCTCGCTGACGATGGCGGCATGGTTGCCCAGGCCATGGGGGGTGTGCTCCTCGACCATCGTATGGCCAAGGCACATGGCGCGGACCTTACCGTTCTCGTCGGAGAACGCCGTCAGCACGCGCATGTGGTCGTCGCCGCCCGGCACCATCTTCTGCAGGACCATGCGGTCCGGGTAGCCGCTGGCATAGATCGTTTTGACGATCTCGGCGGCCTCGGCGGGGGTAGCGGCGGTGTAGACCTTCTTCATCGTGTCAAACGGATGCTTCCAGTAATCAACGCTGGACGACGGCTTGACGATGATGGGGTAGGCAAAGCCCAATTTATCCTCGGTCAGCTCGGCGGCATCGACAGGTGCGGTCAGGATTTTCGAGTCGGGGTAGGGGATGCCGAACTTCTCGCAGACCTCGTAGAACTCGGCCTTTTTCTGGATGGAGCCGTACAGGTCGGCGGCAGGGCCGGGGGCGATATACTCGGTCAGCTCGGCCTTGCGGCGGATGATCATCGCGGCGTAATCGTCGGTGCAGCCGAACAGATAGAGCCGCTTGCCCTTATGCTGTGCCGCAAACTCGTGCAGAATGCGCAGCATCGTGTCCTCGTTGTCCATATCGGGCACGGTGGTAAAGTGGATGATTTTGGAATACTTGGTCGGAGCCATCGGGTAGCGGCCATAGGCGTAGCTCTCGACGCCGTAAGCCTCATGGAACGCCCGGGCAAAGTTGTAGCAGTTCAGGTCTGCACCAAGGAATACAGGGATAATGTCGGACATGGTTATGTGCATCTCCAATTTTTCAAATTAGGCTTCCCTTGAGGGGGAAGCTGTCCGCGCAGCGGACGGATGAGGGGCAGCCTTGCGGTGACAATCCGTTTGCGGGCAATTAGCGCAAACTCGCCCCTCATCCGGCCTCGGTCGGGGCCTCGGCCACCTTCCTTGGGGGAAGGCTCATAAGATTCACGCATCAAACTTCTCAAAGAACTGCTCATGCCAGGTCAGGAAGGTGTAGGCAGTCCAGATCTTGCGGCGCTCGTGCTTGGGGTCGGCCAGCATGGCGACGAGCTTGTCCTGGTCGAAGTACTCCGCCGCCACATCGCTCATGAAGCTCTTGCGCACCTTGGCGGAAAACGCCGGGTCCTCGAGCCACTTGGCAATCGGCACGGGGAAGCCCTTCTTCGTGCGGTTGGCCCAGGCGTCGGGCAGGGTCTTGTTGGCGGCGGTGCGCAGCACGGCCTTCGTGTCGCCGCGCAGCTTGTAGCTGTCGGGGTAGGTCTGGGCCTCGCGCAGGACCTCGCGGTCCAGATAGGGCACGCGCAGCTCAAGGCTGTGTGCCATGCTCATCTTGTCGGCCTTCAGCAGAATGTCCCCGGGCAGCCACAGGTTCAGGTCAAGGTACTGCTTCTTTTCCAGCTCGCTCAAGTCCTTGACGCGGTCATAGATCGGCGCGGCGACCTCGCGGGCCGTGGGGCCGACGCGGTACTTAGGTCTAAGAATGTCGTAGGCATCCTTCTCCTCAAAGACGTGCGCCTGGCCGATGAACCAGTCCTCGGGGCGGCCACTGCCCTTGATGATGAAGTCGTGCCCCTTGAAGTAGGGCAGGTGCTGGCTGGCATCGCTGGCCAGATGGCGCAGCGGCGCGGGGATGTGCTTGTACTTCTGCATCAGCGGGGTGTCGGCGTACCACTCGTAACCGGCGTAGATCTCGTCCGCGCCCTCGCCGGACAGCACCACCGTGACATGCTGGCGCGCCAGCTGGCACAGGAAGTAGAGCGGCACGCTGGACGGGTTGGACTGGGGCTCATCCATGTGGTACTGGATGTCGGCGAAGGCGTCGAGGCACTGCTCTTTCGTCAGCATCTCGCGGTAGTTCTTGATGCCGAGCTTCTGGCTCAGCTCGCCCGCCTCGGTGGTCTCGTCAAATTTATGCGTGCCGTCGGGGCTTGCAAAGCCGACGGAGAAGGTCTCGTCGGGCATCAGGCAGGCCGTGATATAGCTGGAATCGACACCGCCGGACAGGAACGCGCCCAGCTTGACGTCGCTGATGCGGTGGGCGGCCACGCTCTCCCGCACGCGGGCATCGATCTCATCGGCGGCGGCCTCGTAGGAGAGCGCCGTGGGGTGGCGGAAATCGACATCCCAGTAGCGCTCGATCTGCATCTTGCCGTCCCTGTAGGTGAACCAGTGGGCCGGGGGCAGCTTGTAGGTCCCCTTGAAGAACGTCTCGTTCATGGCGCTGTACTGGAAGGTCAGGTAGGGGCGCAGGGCCTCGGCGTTGACCTCGCGGCGGAAGCCGGGGTGCTCAAGCAGGCTCTTGATCTCGGAGCCGAACAGCAGCTCGCCCGCGTCGGTCTGGGTATAATAGAACGGCTTGATGCCGAAAATATCGCGCGCACCGTACATCTCGTTCGTTTTCGTGTCCCATACGACGAAGGCAAACATGCCGCGCAGCTTGGCGGCCAGCGCCGTGCCGTACTCCTCATAGCCGTGGATGATGACCTCGGTGTCGCAGTGGGTCTTGAAGATGTGCCCCTTGGCCTGCAGCTCGGTGCGCAGATCCATGAAGTTGTAAATTTCACCGTTGAACACGCAGACGACGGTGCCATCCTCATTGTACATGGGCTGCTTGCCTGCGGCCAGGTCGATGATGCTCAAACGGCGGAAGCCCAGCGCAATGGCCGTGCGCGGGTCGTCGCCGCTGATATGGTAGCCTTCCATATCGGGGCCGCGGTGGATGATGCGGTCCGCCATTCTGTGCAGGATGGCCTCGCGCTGTTCACGCAGACCGGTAAAGCCAACAAAACCACACATGGTACATTCCCTTTCTCTCTATAGGCGCAATCATAGGATTTTAACTTATATATTTGTATATTGTACCACAGATGAGGGAAAAAGAAAAGTAGACGGGGAAAATATGTGAAGAAAAGTGAAGCGCAAAATGGCTTCCCCCACAGGGGAAGACCTGACAAACAAAAGCGGCAGGATGCCCAAACATCCTGCCACAGAAATATAACGTTACGCTTCCTCTTCCGTCGTCACCTTATCGGTTTTTCCCTCGCCGTCCAGCGCTTCCTCCAGCGTGTGCCAGGCCAGCACGGCGCACTTGACGCGGGCAGCACGTGGGCGATGCCCTGCAGGGCGGCCACGTCCTCAAGGTCGTCCAGTTCTTCGGGGGTGATCTTGCCCTTGATCATCTGGAAGTAGAGGGAGATCAGGCGGCGGGCATCCTCGACCGTGCGGCCTTTGACCAGGTCGATCATCAGCGAAGCCGACGCCTGCGAGATGGCGCAGCCGCTGCCGATAAACCCGGCGTCCTCGATTTTGCCGTCCTTCACGCGCAGCTGCAGGGTGATGTCGTCGCCGCAGCTGGGGTTGACGCCCTCCAGGCTGTGGGTGGCACCCGGCACGGGGTGGCGGTTTTCTTTGCTGCGGCTGTTCTCGGTAATGATCTGGGTATACAGTTCGTTCAGGTTCACAGGCCCATCACCTTTCGTACATTTTCAAGATTTTCCAGCAGGGCATCCACATCCTCGGCGGTGTTGTAGATTGCCACGCTGGCGCGGCAGCAGCTGCCGATGCCCAGGTACTCCATCAAAGGCTGGGCGCAGTGGTGACCGGCGCGCACGGCTACGCCGCCCGCATCCAGAATGGTCGCCACATCGTGGGGATGCACATCGTTGACGTTGAAGCTGACGACGCCGTAGCGGCCATCGGCCACCGGCTCGCCGTAAACGGTCAGCCAGGGCATGGCGCGCATGCCGGACAGCATACGGTTCAGCAGCGCATGCTCATGGGTCTCCATAGCCTCCCAGCCGATGTTGTTCATATACTCGATGGCGGCGGCAAAGCCGACCTCGCCGCCGACGTTGCGGGTGCCGGCCTCGAACTTGCGGGGGCCTTCGGCCCAGGTCGCGCCGCTTTCATGCACAGCGCCAATCATATCGCCGCCGCTCAGGAACGGGGGCATCTTCTCCAGCAGCTCGGCGCGGGCGTACAGCGCACCGACGCCCATGGGGGCGTACAGCTTGTGGGCGGAGCAGGCCGCGAAATCCACGTCCAGCTTCTTGACGTCTACGGGGGTGTGGGGTGCGCTCTGGGCGCAGTCCAGCACCACGACAGCGCCCACGGCGTGGGCACGCTTCACAATTTCTTCCACAGGCGCGCGCAGACCCAGCACGTTCGAGACCATCGCCACGGCGACGACCTTCGTCTTGGAAGTGATTTTTTTGTCCAGCTCCTCGGTGGTCAGGCGGCCGTTCTCGCCGGGATACATATAAACCAGCTTTGCGCCGGTGGTTGGCCACGCGCTGCCAGGGCACCAGGTTGGAGTGGTGCTCAGCCACCGAGATGACGATTTCATCGCCCTCATGCAGAAAGTGCATGCCGTAGCTGTAGGCGACGAGGTTCAGGCTCTCGGTGGTGTTCTGGGTAAAGACGATCTCGTCATCCTTGGCGTTAAAGAACTTGGCTACGGTGTGGCGAGCACCCTCGTGGGCGTCGGTGGCACGCATGGCCAGCTCGTACACGCCGCGGTGGGGGTTCGCGTTCTCTTTCGTATAGTAATCGACCACCGCGTTCAAGACCTGCATGGGGTGCTGGGTCGTGGCGGCGCTGTCCAGATAGACAAGGCGATTGCCGTTTTCGTCGGCCGCCAGGATCGGAAAATCAGCCGTCCAGTTGTTCATCATTCAGCCTCCGTGCAACATTTTCACGTACTTCATCCTGCAAAGAATCCAACGGGATCTTCTCAATAGCCGGGGCAAAGCGGGCGTCCACCATCAGGCGGCGCGCCTGGCTCTCGCTCAGGCCGCGGGAGCGCAGGTAGTAGAGCTTGTTCTCGTCGAGACGGCCTACGCTGGCGGCGTGCTGGCCCTCTACTTCCTCCTCACCGCACAGGATCAGCGGGGGCGGTACGGTTGCGGGCCGTGGGGCTGAACAGCAGCACGTCCTCGCTCTCGTGGCCCACACCGCGCTTGGCGCCGCGACGGAAATCCACCGTACCGCGCAGGATCTTGTCGGCATTACCGGTCAGGACACCGGCAGTGTGCATCTCGCACAGGGTATCTTTGCCGATCTGGACGGAGACATCGTTGTAATCCAGCACGTCATTGTCGCGTCCGAAGTAGACGGCGTCCAGGTCGTACTCGCACTTGTTGTGGTTCAGCAGCGTGCGGGCACCGCAGGCGACGACGGAGCCGCCCAGCTCAATGCGGACCTGCTCCACGCGGGCGGAGGTGCCCTGCTCAATGGCAACGGCGTTCCAGCGGCGGGCACGGTTGCCCAGCAGCTGCACCTGCACCAAAACTACATGCGCACCCTCGGCGGCGCGGATGCGGGTCAGGTTGGCGGAGACGCCGCCCTCGGCATCGCCGCGCACGACCTGCACGACGGTCAGGCTGCTGCCCGCCGCCGCGTCGATGGTCAGATAGGTCAGCGCGTGGGGGTGGTCGGCGTCGAGCGCCGTCTCAAACACGACGGGCGCGTCGGCGGTGCCGGTCACGGCCAGATGGTTGACAAGGTTGGCGTTTGCGGCAAGCCAGGCGTCGGTCTCGGCACCCATGCCGCTGGCGGAAAAGCTGCCGAAGTCAGCCGCGGCGGGGGCCGTCACACCGGCGGGCAGGGCAGGGGACAGCGCCTCGGCCTTAGCCCAGCCCGCGGCGGGCACGGCAGGCAGTGCCGCCGACGCCGGGGCATAATTCACGCCCAGCGGATTCCAGGTGGAAACCGGGAGGCGGTTCATGGTTGTAGTCATAGCAATATCACCTAAATATTATCTATTTAAAATAATAAATAAAAAATAATAAATAATAAATGTGGTGGAGCGCGGTGCTGGCGCACCGCTCGAAATTCCTCTGCCGCCGTAGTGGCGCATTCTATATGCGCCCGCCCTGCCGTTGGCAAGGTGCCACGGGCGGATATGGAATCCGCCCCTACGGTTTTGTTTTCGACCATAGGGAGAAAACTCCACATTCTTTATTATTTCTTATTTATTATTTTTTATTTCTGACGCATTGCGTCAGCCGATGCTGCCCTTCATCTCAAGATGGATGAGGTTGTTCATTTCCACGGCGTATTCCAGCGGCAGTTCCTTGGCGATGGGCTCAGCAAAGCCGCCGACGATCAGCGCCCGGGCGTCCTCCTCGGAGATGCCGCGGCTCATCAGGTAGAAGATGGCATCCTCGCTGATGCGGCCGATCTTGGCCTCGTGGCCCACGTCCACGGCGTCGCAGCGGATGTCCATCTCCGGGATGGTGTCGGAGCGGCTGCGGTCATCCAGCATCAGGGATTCGCAGCTGACGCTGGACTTGCTGCCCTCGGCCCCCGGCAGCACCACGACAGACGAACGGAAGTTGGAGATGCCACCGTCGCGGGCGATGCTCTTGGTGGAAATATGGCTCGTCGTGTTCGGCGCGGCGTGCACGACCTTGGCACCGGTATCCAGGTCCTGGCCCGCACCGGCGAAGGTGATGCCGGTAAACTCCATGCGGGCGCCCTCACCCTGCAGGATGCTCATGGGGTACAGGCAGCTGGTGTGGGAGCCGAAGGAGCCGGAGACCCACTCGATCGTGCCGCCCTTTTCGACCCGCGCACGCTTGGTGTTCAGGTTGTACATATTCTTGGACCAGTTTTCAATGGTGGAGTAGCGCACGCGGGCACCCTCACCGACGAAGATCTCCACGCAGCCTGCGTGGAGGTTGGCCACATTGTATTTGGGGGCCGAGCAGCCCTCGATGAAGTGCAGGTATGCGCCCTTATCCACGATGATGAGGGTATGCTCAAACTGGCCTGCGCCGGGGGCGTTCAGGCGGAAGTAGGACTGCAGCGGGATCTCCACATGCACGCCCGCCGGGACGTAGACGAAGGAGCCTCCGCTCCACACAGCGCCGTGCAGGGCCGCGAACTTGTGGTCCGTGGGGGGCACACACTTCATGAAGTGCTCCTTCACCATGTCGGCGTAGGGGCCGGTGAGGGCGCTCTCCATATCGGTGTAGACGACGCCCTGCGCAGCGACCTCCTCCTTGACGTTGTGGTAAACCACCTCGGAGTCGTACTGAGCACCGACACCCGCCAGGCTGGCGCGCTCGGCCTGGGGGATGCCCAGACGCTCAAAGGTGTTCTTGATGTCGTCGGGCACTTCGCTCCACTTGCCGCGCATCTCGGTATTGGGGCGCACGTAGGTGACGATGTTGCTCATGTCCAGCCCCTCCAGGGACGGGCCCCAGTTGGGAATGGACGCCTTGTTGTAAATGTCCAGCGCCTTCAGGCGGAATTCACGCATCCAGTCGGGATCGTGCTTTTCTTTAGAGATCTGCTCCACGATCTCTGCCGTCAGGCCGGAGTTGACCTCAAAAGCCGCGTTGACCTTGTCCTTGATGTCGTAGACACTGCGGTCAATCTCGGCGACCTCGGTCTTTTCAGTTTCAAAGGCTCTCATTTGGCTTCGTCCTCCTTCAGGGCGGCAAAGCCTTCCTCGATGATCTCGCTGACCAGTTCGCCGTTGCCGGTGCGCACGATGCGGGCGTCGTCCAGCACGTGGACGTAGTCGACCTGCAGGCCTTCCAGAATTTTGGCGTTGTGGGTGATGATGATGAGGGCATTGGTGTCGTTGTGGTAAGCCTTGATGCCGTTGGCCACGGTCTTGACGGCGTCGACGTCCAGGCCGGAGTCGGTCTCGTCCAGCAGGGCCAAAGCGGGCTTGAGCATCAGCAGCTGCAGGATCTCCGCCTTCTTCTTCTCGCCGCCGGAGAAGCCGACGTTGAGGTAACGGTCGGCGTAGGCGGGATCCATGTTCAGAGCTTCCATCTGGGCGGCCAGCTCGTGGCGGAACTTCATGACCTTGACGGGCTTACCGGTAACGGCAGCCTGCGCAGTGCGCAGGAAGCTTTCCAGCGTGATGCCGGGGATTTCCTCCGGCGTCTGGAAGGACAGGAACATACCGGCGCGGGCGCGGACATCGGCGGTCTCGTGGGTGATGTCCTGGCCGCGGAAGATGATCTGGCCGCGGGTAACGTTGTAACGGGGATCGCCCATCAGGGCGCTCATCAAAGTGGACTTGCCGGCGCCGTTGTGGCCCATCAGAACGTGGGTCTCGCCGGGGTTCACGGTAAGGTTCAAGCCGTCGAGAAGGACTTTGTTTTCCTCACCGACAGTGACCTGTAAATCTTTAACTTCCAGCAGCGGGCTGCTCATGGAAAAACACCTCCAAGTGGTATAACCGGGTTTTTGGGCACAAGTGTCCCCCGGATAGTTTTGCTCTACCGAACTATACTATACTATTTTTATAGGGATTGCAAGAGGGGAACGCAAGAAATTGACACAGAACGATGAAATCGGCCAATTTTCAGCCGATTCGGGGCAAAACAAAAAGGCTCGAAGCAAATGCTTCAAGCCTTGATGGCTGCCCCAGTCCGACTTGAACGGACGACACCCTGATTAACAGTCAGGTGCTCTAACCAACTGAGCTATGGGGCAATATTCAATTGCTGTCGCCGTCAGACGACTTTTATAGTATAGCAACCTCGAACGCCATTGTCAAGTGGATTTGCGAAAAAAGTTGAAAAAGTTGAAAAAGGCCGCTCTGCCGCGGCGAGCTCCGATTTATCAAAACGACAGTCGCATCTGGTGCCACGCGACATTTCCATGGGTGGATTTGTCCGTCACACCCTCATCCTGAAACCCGAATTTTGCGTAGTAGGGGAGCAGCCGCTCCTTGCAGGTCAGCACAAGCCCCTTGCGGCCCTGCTGCCTGGCATCGGCAACGGCCCGGCGGAGCAGCTGCCCCGCATAGCCGTGCCGCCGGTAGTCGGGCAGTGTGTTCACGCCGAAGATCATCTGCCACGCGCCGTGCTCGTTGTGCAGGGCTGCGTCCTCGTACATCACATCCGTCAGGTCCGGCTCGTCCGTGACAAAGCCGTCCACAAAGGCAAGCAGCTTATCCCCCTCATACAGCAGCCAGAAGTGATTGCCGTAATACTGCACTCTGTCGATAAATTCCTTCTCTGTCGCGGCCTCTGCGGGCGGAAAGCATGCCGTCTCCACAGCGGTCAGTGCGGCAATATCCTTCCGGGAAGCGTGCTTTATAACCATGTTCTGTTCCTCCTGGGGGCATAAGCTCTTACCCCTCTGCTATACCACAAAGGCATCGGCCCCGGGCGTTTCAATACTTGAGAAAGAACCTGTTTACTTTTGCCCGTAATAAGCGTTGGGGCCGTGCTTTCTCATAAAATGCTTGTCCAGCACATGCTGCGGCGCGGGCAGGGCACTGGGGTCGATGGTCAGGGTCAGGATCGCCATGCGGGCAACCTCCTCGAGCACAACGGCGTGGTATACGGCCTGCGCGGCATCTTTGCCCCAGGTAAAGGGACCGTGGCTGGCACAGAGAACACCGGGTACATGCACCGGGTCAATGCCGCGGTTTTGGAACGTTTCGATGATGACCCTGCCGGTGTTCTTCTCGTAGTCCTCGTCGATCTCTCCAGGCGTCAGCTCCCGCGTGCAGGGGACAGGGCCATAAAAGTAATCGGCGTGGGTGGTGCCGAAGGCGGGCAGGTCGCGCCGCGCCTGGGCAAAGGACACTGCGTGGGTCGAGTGGGTGTGCACGATGCCGCCCAACTGAGGGAAGGCCCGGTACAGCTTGAGATGCGTTTTCGTGTCGCTGCTGGGGTTTAAATCGCCCTCGACCTTGTTGCCGCTCAGGTCCATAACAACGAGCATAGCGGGCGTCAATTCGTCATATTCCACGCCGGACGGCTTGATGACAAACAGGCCCTTCTCGCGGTCAATGCCCGAGACATTGCCCCAGGTGTAAGTCACAAGCCCGCGGCGGGGCAGCTGCATATTGGCCTCGTAGACCTGCTGCTTGAGTTCTTCCAGCATAGTGTACCCTTTCTGTGCCCGGCCCTGCCGGATTTTAGGGCAATACCGCATAATTCTAAGTGCCGATACGGCGAGCGAGGTGCGGCAGCTGCTAAGCCAAAAGCGCAGATAATACTTTGTGTATTATCGAGCATTTTGGCAACGCAGATGCCGTGCCGCAGCCGCCGGAGCGGCGCTTAAGCCGTAAGGCGGGAATTATGCGGTGTTGCCTTAGATGTTACCTTTATTATAGCAGGCACTGCGGCAACTTTCCAGACCTGTTTTGGAAAAAACAAAACAATGAAAATATTAGTATTAAATGCGAAAGAGGTTTTAAACCTTTTTCGCATTATTTTTTTACCGAAAGCGAGGTGCAGTAGTGCGCGAATATAGGTATCTCACCCACGATGACCGCCTACTTATTGAAAAGCTATATGCGCGCGGCATTGCGCCGTCTGACATTGCATCCGTCGTCGGCGTTTCGCTGGCGACCATCTACCGAGAACTGCCGCGCGGATATACCGACGAACGGTTCCCCGGCGGGCGTAAAGTCTACAGCGCCGCCAAGGCACAGCAGACTGTAGATCAGAACATCAAGCGCCGTGGCCGTTCCCCGGCGGATACAAAGAAAGGGACAGAATGAATAAAGACTTCGAAATTGCCGTCACGTTGAACACTGACGAAGCCAACGAAAAATTAGAACAGCTTACCGCCAAGGCGCAGGGCCTTGCCGATTTGTTCACCAGCATAGCCGAACAGGCAGACCGCGCCGCAAAGATTATGCCGCCGTCAGCCGTTGAAGCTGTCACCGCCATCCGCCACGGATGCCCGCCGACTAAAAACTTCATGCGCAGTATTTCGGAAATGCTGCGCATCAGTATGCCGGAATTTGAGAAGTTGGAATATTCTGTTTCGGAAGGTTATAACTGCACGGCTGGCGGCGGCAGTTGGATGGTGCTGCACTATAAGAACGGCTTTTCGTCCCATAAAATTCAGATTTCTGGTTGCACACGAATCTGCATTCTTTCGCAGGCCGTCACAAATGCGGACATGCTGCGGAACGACATAGGCTATAAGCGGTGTGAAGAAATGTGTCATCAATAACAACTCTATGCGCGTTTGGCGGTATCGGCGCAGAACTGACCGCTACCAGCAGTCGGACGCATCTTGCAGAAAGGGGTACGAACGACTGAACGGGCACTGCGCGGGCCGCTGATCTGCCGCGCAGAGGTGCCGGACACCTAAGTGGGATTTTCCCACATCCCCCGGCGGGCAAACCTGTTCGCGCCTGCCGGGTACATGTGCGGGTGCTGGCGCAGATTTCACAGCATCGGTCAGTTCGATTCTGACAGCCCGCTGCCCCTTTTTCTCTCCATACTTTTCCTTAGCTGACAGCCGGGAAAGACCGGCATTATATGAACTGCCAAACGCCGCATGAAGCAAAGGCAGGAAGAAAAACCAAACAGGAGGATTGAAAGATGGACACTACCACCAAAACCCCGAAAGCCTGCATCGGCGATATGTTCCCCAGCGTGTTTCCCGGAATGCCGATGTTCGCCTATGTTCCCAACCCATACGACTGCGGACGGCCCGCCAAGGTCTACCCCGGTGACAATACCTACTATTGCGTGAAAGGTGCGCCGCTCTGCGCAGTGGATGCAGAGGATGCCGCACTACTGGCAATTCGTCACACGGTATGCCGCACCATGAATCAGTGTTACGGCACGGGCCACGCCTGCGCAGGCCGCTGCGGTTGAAGCTGGCATCAAGTACGGATGGACTGACCACCGTGCGAATCCTGCACTGTACGATGCTGACGGTAAGTAAGGGCTACATTCCGCCTTACGGGCTGGAAACCCTACGCAATTATTATGACCCATATGTTGCTTTGGGAGATGGCGACCCGTCCATCAAGCACATTGTCGAAACGTGCGAAAGTCTCCCCGTGCATAGCGGAGAAACGGAGGTAAACACATGAAAAAGAAGTATTTGCGCGCTCTTGCAAAAGCTGCTGCCGTTCGCGCGATCAAGACCGTTGCACAGACGGCCATTGCGACCATCGGCAGCGCTGCCGTTCTGGGGGCTGTTGACTGGCGTATCGTTGTCAGTGCATCCGCCCTTGCTGGCCTGCTGTCTCTGCTGACAAGCATTGCGGGATTGCCCGAAGTGCCCGACAGTGACGGCGACGGCATCCCCGATGATGTAGACAACGACTAAAACAGGACACGGCAGACCGCCCGCATGGGTTGTCTGCCGTGTTCTGTTTATTCTGCTGTATCCTGCGGCGCTGGGTCTGGAACATATTCCATGAGATCGCCCGGCTGGCAGTTCAGCAAGGCACACAGCTTGTTTATTGAGCGATAATCAAGTCCACCGCCTTTGCCGAGTTTGTCCAGAACGGACGGACTGATTCCGTTTTTTCGCAACCAGTATTTGTTGTGGCCCTGCTTTGATAATTGCTTATACAGCCCTTCATAAGTTATCATATAAACACCTCGCTATAAAGTGGCCTTTTTCAGTATCCCTATTATAGCACAGGAAAGCGTACTAAAGCAAGTACAAGAACACACAAGAATATGCACTAGAGTTAGTGCATATTGCATATTGCAATATTACACTAAATATAGTACAATATAAACATAGCAAGGGGCGGTACAAACAGAAAGGAACCGCCAAATGAAAAGTAAAGAGTTTGAAAAGTTAAGCCCGAAATCAAAACAGCAATACTTCAACCTTTACATCGCGTGGATGCAGTTAAAAAACAAAAAGGCCAGATGGAGACCCGTTCAAAAGTAACCATCTAACCTTTAGCCGCTAAGAGACTACAACCGCCCCTTGCTTATTTTTTATTATAATCAATTTGGCGGGAAAAATCAAGGCCATGGGAGGGCCTACTATATGAAAAATTACTTTTCATCAGATTATGCTGTTGCCGAATGGCTTCCAGATGCGTGCGCACGCGAATGTGCACGCGGTTTCTGCGGCCATGCGGCGCTTACAGTCCAACAGCTTGAATTTCTTCTTGCGCTTGCACAGGGCGCGTCTGCGCTGATCTGACAGGGGGATTTGACATGCCGCGCATCTTTAAGCATCTGACACGCACCGACAGACTGCGCATTGAAAAATGCTTAAACGAGGGGTACACATACCGCCAAATAGCGGATGTACTGCGCGTGCATATCAGCACGATTTATCGAGAAATCAAGAAGGGCGAGTATCAGCGTTTGAACGGCGCAACTTATGAATTTTATCCCGCGTATAGCCCCGATATAGCCGAAGAACGCTATCAAGCAAATTTGAGCGCGAAAGGCGCAGATTTGAAGATCGGGAACGATCACGAATTTGCCGCATACATACAGAACAAAATCAAATATGAAAATCGTTCCCCGGCTGCTGCTTTGGCTGACATAGCCTTAGAGGGGCGCACATTCAAAACATCTGTGTGCGTAACTACGATTTACAGTTACATTTCAAAGGGTGTTTTTGCGTCTTTGACGGATTCAGATCTTCCGGACAAACCAAAGCGCCACCGCAAGGCGAAGGAAAACAAAAAGGGTTCCCGCCCGCCGCGTGGCGAAAGCATCGAAAAGCGCCCGGAGATCATCGACAACCGTGAAGAATTTGGACACTGGGAAATGGACACTGTATACAGCGCCGCAGAAACCAGCCTGCGCGCTCTGCTGGTTCTAACGGAGAGAAAGACCCGCAAGGAAATCATTATCGTTATGCCCGACAGAACAGCAAAAAGCACCGTTCTTGCCTTGAATCGGTTAGAACGGCGCTTCGGTGCCAAGTTTCGTAAAATCTTTAAATCAATTACTGTAGACAATGGAACTGAATTTTCCGATCTGGAAGGAATGAAAAAATCTATACTGTACAGCGGACTTCGCACGAAATTCTACTACTGCCACCCGTACAGTTCATGGGAGCGCGGTTCAAACGAAAATCTAAACCGCATGATTCGGCGGAAATTCCCAAAAGGCACAAGCTTTGCAGATGTGACACGGAAACAGGTTCAGAATGTCGAAGATTGGATGAACAACTATCCCCGTAAAGTCCTTGGCTATCTGACTGCCGAAATGGCATATCAAACGTGCGTTGCCGCCCTTTAAAAAAATTAAATTATGAAATTTTCGCATTTACTCTTGACATTCACCGAAAAAACAAAACAACCCCGCAGAAACGATTGCTTCTGCGGGGCTGTTGTTAAATGGAGCGGGCCGACGAGGCTCGAACTCGCTACCTCCACCTTGGCAAGGTGGCGCTCTACCAGATGAGCTACGGCCGCATAAAAAATCACCGAAGATGACTCGGTGATTTTTGTTGGCTGCCCCAGTCCGACTTGAACGGACGACACCCTGATTAACAGTCAGGTGCTCTAACCAACTGAGCTATGGGGCAATATCCATGACGCCGTCAGGCGACGCTAATTATTATAGCGGCATCAAAACCGTTTGTCAATGCCTTTTGAAAAAAAATCGGAAAATTTGTCCGCAAAATCCCGGCGCGGATGCCTTGACAATTTGGCATGGGGCTGGTATACTAGCAAAGTACCTACATACGCCGGTGTGTTGGAATTGGCAGACGAGACGGACTCAAAATCCGTTGGTGGTGACACCGTATGGGTTCGACCCCCATCACCGGCATTCCTTATACCTAAGCCTTTTAGCGGCTTAGGTATTTTTTGTGTGGCAGACAAGATTTAGGCTTGTCTGCCATTTTGTCTGCCACTTTTACCCCAAATGGCAGACAAAACGGATTCAATCTCCGCTGGGCTTGTCGGTTCTCTCAAGCAATTTTTCGCTTGGGAGATTTCTTTTTTTCGGGAAGTTCGCCAAGGTTGATTTTACTAGCAATCATGTTCGCGGCTTCCATCTTGCTGTCCACGTCGATGTGGGCGTAAATATTGGCTGTGGTGGAAAAGCTGGAATGCCCCAACCACATCTGCACCTCTTTCATTGTGACTTTGTTCTTGATAAGCAAGCTGGCGCAGGAGTGGCGGAGGTCATGGAAGCGAATCGGGCGGAAACCATTCTTCAAGAGCATTTCGTGGAAAACCCGTGTCACATAGTCCGGGGTCACAAGATGACCCATATCATCCACGCAGATGTAGTCCTTATATTCCTTGCAGTAGCTGCCGCCGCAAAGTTTCATTTGCTGGTGCTGGCGTTTTTGGGCTTTCAGTAAAGCCTGTTCTACTGCGGGAATCAGAGGCAAACTGCGGAAACTGGCCTTATTTTTCGTCCGACACTTGGAAACGTCCACCACTTTGCCATCCACATTGATGCGTTCAAAGGTGCGTGAAATCGTGATGATTTTCCGGTCAAAGTCGATGGCCGACCATTGCAGACCGATTACCTCGCTGCGGCGCAATCCATAGAACGCAGCAAGCATGACAGGAAGTTCCATTTTGGTATTTGCAAAAATAGGCAGCACTTCCATCAATTCATCCGCTGAATAATAGCTGGCAACAAAGTTGTCTTTTTTGGGGCGCTCCACTTCGGCAGCAGGGTTATAGGGAATCAATTTGAGCTTTGCCGCGTCAGATAAAGCCTTGCGGATGTTGGCATGGTAATGAAGTACGGTGTTTCCGCTTACTCCGCGCTGGTTGATTTCATGTGTGTAGAACATTTCAATATCCAGCACTGTGATTTCGTTCAAACGTACTTTCCGTTTAGCAAAATACGGTCCAATCCACGATCTGACATTCTGGCAATAGCCGGAATAAGTAACTTCTTCCCAGCTTTTGCGTTTCCATTGCAACCAAAATTCAAGGTAATCCGAGAACAGCATACCCGGCCAAGGTGAATTCCATCTTTCATCTTCCGTTTTGTTTTGGCTTTTGGGTTGACGCTCGTTTACACCACGCACGTCCTCTCCAGCATTGGCTTCGCGGATCATCGTCTGGAGCAGCGCCTTGGCCTTGGTTGCATTGCGGTCGGTGGACAACCCTGTACTCAGCGTTTTGCGGTTTCGCTTTCCTTTTTCATCTGTGGGCAGATTCAGAACGACATAATAGAATCCGTGTTTTTGCGTGAGATAGCCTGTTACTTTTGTTTTCATTGCGTTGCTCCTTTCCGACTATCTAACGGTATAGATGGCATCTATATGATAGCGAATATATGCCTTTTACTCCACACTGTCGGTTGTCGCATTGACAGTGTTGCAATCTTCGGGTGTTTCGTTCTGCAAAAAGCAAATTACGTTTACCTTGGGGATGCGGTAACTGCGCCCAATGCGAAACGCCTTGATTTTCCCTGCATTCAGCATACGATATGCCGTTTTCTTACTCACGGGCCGCGAACCGCCCAGCATCTCGCAAAGCTGTGGTACGTCCACCACATCGGGATATTTGCGGAAAATTTCTCGTTTTCCAATCGGCTCTCCCATAGTCGTCAACTCCTCTCATAATAATTGCGGATTTAATTCCACAAGCATAGCGGCCACTTGTGGAAAACAAGTGACCGCCATAATCTGAAATTAAATTGTACATCCTATTCGACACTACTTCCCGGATATAGGGGCAGACCATTGGCCCGGCTGCTGGAGCAGCGCCCGCTTCCTGTTCCACATTGTTGGAAGTACCGCCGATTCCTTGAGGGTATCGCAACGGTGCGTATCATGATGATCGACCCTTTCATCGCATAGGCAGTGCTCCACGCTGTCCCTCTGAGCGCCTGTGAGCGCGTTTATAGCAATAGGAATATATCCTATCATAGCTAAACCGTTGCACACGCCTTAGAGCGTGCTTGCCGTCGCTCCGTGGGTTGCGGCAAGGTCGAATTTATGTAGTCAATGGTCTGGTTGTTCTGTTTTCAAGGTTCTCTCAAGGGGAGAGGGGCTTTTCAGCACCCTCTATAACTTATATACTCTGCAAAAAGTAAAAACCTTGAGGGAAAAATTGAAATTATTTTTCGCGCTGCTTACATACGAAATTTGGAAACCGCAATCAGAAATTCAATGACCTGTGTTTGAAACAGATCTTCGTCAAAGCGGCCATTTACAAAGCTGTAACTGCGCAGCAATGTGTAGTAGCGCTCATACAGCTTTTGGATAGCGGTGTGGTTGGCTTTCTTGGCCTGTGCCAGCAGTTCTCTATATGCTCCCATCAGTGTTCCCCCATTGCCTTGCGGATTTTATTGATTGCATTGTGTTTGTGCGTACTCACGGTGTCAGGCTTGATTTTCAGCTTCGTCGCCGTATCGGCAAATCGAAAGCCGGTCAATGTACAAGCAAATCATAACCTCACATTCTTTCGGGGAGAGCTTTTTGCAAATAGGGCTTGATAGCCTCCCACATCAGTTTGGCTTCTACTGCAGATTCCAAGGATTCCTCCCGGATGGAATCTACGTGTTCAATGGTTTCGGCAGCATATTCATAGGAACATTCCACCTTTTGAATCTTCTTCAGATGGCGGATATAGGTCAACCTGCGGTTCTTCAGCACCGTGGCCAAATACGCGGTAAACTGCGCGGCCAGTGCGGCATCCTCACCATAAATCCAATATTTATTGGCATCCTTTTTTTCTGGACATATTTACCTCCAAAATTTTGAGTTTCATTGAATAGAAGCTCAAAAAGGAGGTGCACGAGCGCAATAAAAATATCGTTTCAACGTGCATATTCAAAAAGACAAGCACGAAAAAGGCCCGACAACCAATTTGGCTGTCGGGCCTGAAACGTAATGTAACTATACTTACATCGTATTTTCGGTGCGTAAGGGTGGCCCAGTGCAAGGGGCTATGCTTTCTACACTATTGTTGTAAAATGTACAGCTTGCGCTGTGCTTTTTCACCAAGGCATCCAGAATCCCGGTGTTCAACTTATTGACCTCGACGTAGAGTAAAAAACGCCCGCGCTTTTCAGGCGCGGGCGTTATAAAAAAGAGAAAACGCGATTTTGCATTACGCAAAACGCAGAAAAAAGAGCATCAAATATCTATCAGCAATATTTCTCAATGATTTTCTGCATAACATCCCAGCTTTTCTCCATGTCGGCGGTCAGTTTGAACTGGGTTCGGGCGCGGTTGAGGTTTTGAGTCTCGTAGTTGATGTGAAAGTAGTGGTCGCCCTCCAGATAATCGGCGAGGAAGCGCATACCACATTCCATCGTCATCAGTTTGGCACCCCACGGCAGGGTCTGCTTTTCCAGCGGGGTGAACGCTTCACCTGCTGCCTGCAAGAAGCCCTTGGTGTAAATTTCAAACAGTTTCCATGCTGAAATTCACTTTCGAGAGGTCGGATTCATCCTCGGCGCAGTGGTTAGCGCCAAAACGGATTGAATCGCCAAAATCGTTCGCGGCCAGCCCCGGCATGATGGTGTCCAGGTCGATAACGCACAGGCCCTCGCCCGTCTTTTCGTCAAACAGGATATTGTTCAGCTTCGTGTCGTTGTGGGTGACGCGCAACGGCAGTTTGCCCGCTGTCAGCAGGTCCACCATAACATGATAATCCGCTTCACGGGCGCGGACAAACTCAATTTCGCGCTGCACCTGTGCGGCGCGTCCCATGCGGTCCTCGGCTACAGCGCGCTGGAAATCAGCGAAGCGCTTGGGTGTGTCGTGGAAGTGTGGGATCGTCTCATGGAGGGTGTGGGCCGGATAAGCGGCAAGCTGGTGTTGGAAATTGCCGAACGCAACGGCGCTTTGGTAAAAATCCTCGGCAGATTGCACCTGCTGCAAGCAGACGGTGTTCTCCACAAAATCATAGACAACGCCAACAACCGCCGTCGGCGGCCTTATAATAGGGCTTTCCAGCTTTGGTCAGCGCAACATGGAGCGTGGCACGTTCCGGGTCAGCCCCGCGCTGTTTGGCCTTTTCGCGCAGAAAATCCGTTACACCGCAAATGCTGTCCTTGCCAGAGGATTGGGACTACACCCTCGCGGGACTGTCCTACATCAACCGGGAAAGTATCGACGCTATCCGTACCGCCGTTTGGGAGCTTGAAAAAGCCGGATATATCACAAGGCGGCAGGGACGCGACGAAAAGGGCAAAATGACCGCAATCGAGTACACCATTTACGAGCAGCCGCAGCCGCCGGAATTGGAAAACCCGGTATTGGAAAATCCAACAACGGATAACCCGATGTTGGAAAATCCGATAACGGATAATCCGACATCGGAAAATCCAACGCAATTAAATAAAGATATATCAAGAACTAACTTACCAAAAAAAGAAAAATCAAATACGGATTTATCAAGTACCCATTCCATTCCTATCCATTCCCTAAATCCCTTGCCTTATGGCGAGGACGAAGCGGCACAGCCGCCGGAACGGAAAGGAACGGAAAGGAACGACGCTTACAGAGTGTATGAGGAAATCATTAAAGACAATATCGCCTATGACATTCTCTTGCAGGACAGAAGCCTTGACCGCGACCGTCTGAATGAGATTGTTGACATTATCCTTGAAACGGTCTGTACGTCAAGAAAGAAAATCCGTATTGCAGGGGACGATTACCCCGCCGAGCTTGTGAAGTCAAAGTTTATGAAGCTGAACAGCGAACATATCCGCTTTGTGCTTGACTGTATGCAGGAGAACACCACGAAAATCCGCAACATCAAGCAGTACCTAAAGGCGGTGCTTTTCAATGCCCCGTCTACCATTGACAGCTATTACACTTCCCTTGTGGCTCACGATATGGCAAGCGGCGCACTTGCACCGAGGAGGCCGAAGTACGGCGACCCGGACTATTACACCTACAACGAGGGCGAAAGCCTGTAAACGAAAAAAGGAGGATTTACCACATGGCACAGAAAACAGGAGCTTTAATTTTTGACGAAACCGCTGACCGCTACGATATTCGCTTTGACATTGCCGACTATTACGGCGGCTTGCATTGCGGCGAGTGCATGGACGTATTCACAGGCGGCAAATGGAAGCCGACCCGGATTGAGTACGGGGACAACTGGTATCTTGTAGGTATCCGCGCCGAGGACTTGAACGGGCTGCGGGTGCGGATTTAACGGGGCGGCGTGCCACCCTAACACTATCACTACCGGGAAAGGAGGACGGTAAACATTGCAGGACGAAATCAACGAAAAAGTGGTTGCGCTCTCTGTCAAGGGAGCAAAGCTGACCGCTGAAATGCTGCAAAAGGCAATCAAAGCCATGCTTGCACAGGCAAAAAAGCAGCAGGAAAAACAGCCCCACGGGAAGCAGACCCTAAAGCAGCTTGCGAAGCAGAACGCGGGGCTATCCAACATTGAGATAACCGAGGGCAATATCAATCCTCGCCCCCGCAGTTAAGGGAAGAAATGCGGTAATCCTCCCTCGGTATCAGCCGCCCGTTTTCATCAAGGGTGGGCTTCATGGTAAACTCGTCATGCTCAAATGTGAGGTAGGCTTCCGCTGCGCCATAGTCGGCATTTTTAGAGCTGATATGTTTGAATGTTGCCAACAGCGTCACCCACTTTCTGCAAGACTTCAAACTTTAGGGCAGCAAGGTCGGAAACCGCCGCCCGTACCTCCCCGGCAAGCTGCGGGTAGGGGCTGTGCCACTCGTTCAGCGTCCGGGCTATCTGGTTTAAGTTGCCGCCGATCCTGCCGTATTCGGCGGTCAGCTTCCCGACAGCGGCAAGCAGCTCGTCGTTGACGGGGGAAACGGTTATGATGGGGCGTATGGCTGCCCCGGTTATGGCTTGCCGGATAAACTCGGCTTGGCTCATGTTGTAAGCAGAAAGCCTTTCCGCAAACTCGGCGTATTCTTCCTCGGTCATGCGTGTCTTGACTACCCGGCTGCGGTGCGGCGTGTTATATCGTTTTCGCATGGTAAAACCTCCTCGTATTATAAAGTAGTAGTTATTAGAGTCCCTCTCCAAGGACAAAATGCTACAATAGACAAGGTGCTGTGGATTGGTTTAAACCTCCTACCGCAAGACGGTTTCGGAAAGGCTCCAACCACGGCTCTTTGTTTTTTTAGTGTTAATCAGTTAGATACCGCCAGACGGTTTATGTGGAACGAGGTTACATAGCAAAGAGGTGTGGCTCTAAGCAGCACTGTAAAATAAAACGCCGGAGGTAAAAAGAAATGATTTTTGTTGGTATCGATGTTGCAAAGGACAAGCACGATTGCTTTATCCTCAACTCGGAAGGAACGGTCTTGGCAGATGTATTTACCATTGCCAATAACCGCATCGGTTTTGAGACGCTTCTTTCAAGAATCCAAAGCTGTTCCCAAGGTGAAAGCAAAATAAAAGTAGGGGCTTGAAGCCACAGGACATTACAGCTACAATCTGCTGGGGTTTCTTTTTTAGACAGCGGCCTGGCAACCTATGTCATTAACCCTCTGCACACGAACCTCTACCGGAAAAGTCTCAGCCTGCGAAGAACCAAAACAGATCGGATAGACGCGCGTACCATTGCAATGATGCTCATGTCTGATGTGGACCTCAAGTCCTACTCAAATACAGCATACCACAATGAAGAGCTAAAGTCACTAACCAGATACAGATTTGATAAGGTAAAAGAGCGCGCCAAGCTGAAAAGCTCCGTTGCGCGGTTAGTGAATATTCTGTTTCCGGAGCTCGAAAAAGCTGGTCTCAAGCCTGCACATCGCTGTTGTATACGCACTGCTGAGCAACTATCCAGGTGCAAGCTATATCGCAAACGCTAATACTGAAGAACTCGCTGAGACTCTTTGCACCGCCTCTAAAGGTCGTTATACCAAGTCTAAAACCGCGAAAATCCAAGTAGCCGCAGGGGTCTCCATTGGCTCGAAAATGCCTGCTAAGTCTATGGAGTTGAAACACACGATTGCTCTCATCCGCGAGCTGGACAAAGAAATTTCTGAGGTAGAATCCGCAATTGACAAGATTACATCTCAGATGGATTCTCCCATCTTTACAATCCCCGGTATTGGCCGACATATGGGTGCAATGATTCTTGCTGAAGTTGGAGATTTTTCCAACTTTGCAAGCGCAGACAAGTTGCTGGCTTATGCTGGACTCTCTCCATCTACATATCAGTCAGGGCAACTGCAAAACTGTTATGCTCACATGGAAAAGCGTGGCTCCAGATATTTGCGATATGCTCTTTTCAATGCCGCCAAATACGTTTGCCTTTGGTGTCCTACATTCTCGGCCTATCTTGAAAAAGAAGCGTTCTGAGGGAAAGCATTACAATGTTGCCATCTCTCATGCTGCTAAAAAGCTGGTAAGGCTTATTTTTGCTATGCAGCGTTCTGGGAAAGCCTTCTTAGCTGATTATTAAGCGTGCGATTTTATACGGAGCGAGTATCCGACAACGGATGCTCTTGTTTGCTATACCAATTTTCACCACCTTAAAATTTCTCTCGAAAATTTTGTTTTGGGGCTTGACTTTTTAATAGTTAGTCTTTCTGTGCGTGGTGTCCTCTCACTAATAGGAGAAAAACGGGGGTGAAGCGGAACTGTTTTTGAAAAATCCGAAAAAATATTTTGAAGGATTTTTAAGCGGCGCAAGCCGCATAAGCAGGGTTTGGGGAAGGCACTCCCCAACAAGATTCCCGCAGGGGCAAAATGAGCGGAAAGCGAATTTTGGCACCTCGGTAGAATCTTGCTCTAAAAAACTACCGCTTTCCTCGGCGGCTCTGGTTTGCGGATATACTGGCTTGCTCCACCAATATAGCGATTGCAGCGGCGTGTTCTGCCCGCCGTTCACCACTACAACGGTGAAAAGGGTGCGTTTTGGCAAACGCAGCAAAAATTTTTTATTTTTCCTGTCTGCGCTCCTTACAACAATCCGGCGGTGTGGTTTGCCAAAGATTTTTGAAAATGGGCGCAAAAAAAGCAGCAAATCTTTTTCGGATTTACTGCTTTGTGTGCCGCTGCGGGGCGGCGGGATATTCAGTTTTTATGTTATCGGTCAAGCCGGAACTTGAACAGGCTTTCAATCAGCTTTGTTCTGATATAGTCCTCCATATCAGAGTTATAATAACCGTTCATCTTGGAGAAGTAGCGGATATATCCAGCGTATCGGTCAAGGACGGCTTGTATCGCTATGGGGTCGCCCTCATGTGCCTTTATGATAGTGTCATAGGGGAGAAGTCGGTTACTCATGGGACAGCACCTCCATTTCCTCTTTCAGCCGCTTCAAGGCAAGCTGGATATGCCGCCCGATTGTGCTACGTGTCCAGCCGCTTTGTTCCCCGATTTCTTTCTGCGTCAAGTGCTGGAAGTAATACAAAAAGATTTCCTCCTGTGTCTGTTCCGGCAGCCGGCAAGAGCCGCTGCAAGGGAACGGCTGTCTAAAAGTATCGTCTGCCCCCGGACAGAAAACGGATAGGTTTCTCCATAGTCCGGCACTTGAAAATACTCGTCTGTGGTGCTTAGTGGGACAAACTTTTCTTCGGTCAAATATTCAAGGGAGATTTCCCGTTTCCACCTCGCTGCCAGCATACGGGCGGCGTCAAAGGACGCATGGCGAATAACAATCCGGCAATAGGTATCATGGGTATAGCGGATATGTTCTTGATAGGCTTCGTATTCAGTCATGGAAAATCCCCTTTCTTCGATTATGGGAAAGGGCGGCAGCACTTTTGCTGTCGCCCCTTGATTACCCACCAGCAAGGACAGGCGGGGGGCTGTCAACGGTGGGCGCAGCCCATTTACTTACCGTTAACTGGCTCGGCTGGATTTCCTATTTATAGTTCATTATCATTCTTGCGTTTTCGCTTCTTTCCTATTGTGTACGATTTGTATTTGATATACAAGAACGGGAATCAGAGAAATCAAAGCAAGCACACCAAAAACAATCGAATGATTTATAACTGCAAATATTGCAAACATAAGCAGTATCAACAACCATGGATTACGCAGATTTCTGTAATAGTTTTCCTTGTCCTCATAGGAAGTATGAAGTTCAAACGGCTTTCCATCATTCTCTTTTTCTACAATCAACAATTCACGGTTGAAGGTTGTAGTGTTGGTCGCAATGCGTCCGCCTTTTTCAGCCCATGGACGCCAACGCACCTTACCGACAGAATAGTTAAGATTGATATTTTTGAAAAATACCTTATAGCCCATATCTTCCAAAAAGCTCAGGGAATAGTCGTTTTGCATTCTCTTTCGATTTTTCTCCGATAAATTCTACACAGTATTTTACTTCATTAGGTTTACATTCTTCAAACTCATATAACATTTTTTCCCCGCCCGAATCAGACGATAGCCCTTTTCAGACATTTTATTCAGCCAATTCCCTGTGCATTCAACAGACCACCAAAAAAAAAATGATAAGATTTTTTGTCTCATACTGCACCTCCAATAATTCCACTTGCAACCTCTACAAGTTCTTCAAGCCTTACAAGTTCCTTTTCTTTCGCAACTTCTTTTCCCAGTGAGGTAATGATGTATTCTTTTTTTTTCTACCTTCACAATCTCCGCAAGGGCTTAATCCATTTCTTTTTCCTGCAAAGAGTTTAGCGCACCATACAAAGTGCCTGCTCCCAATGAAAGCCGCCCACCTGTTTTTTCTTCGATAAATTGCATGACAGCATATCCATGTTTTGGAGCATAGAGGGAAAGTAAAATGTAAAATGTCACTTCTGTAAGCGCACCACCTTTCACATTATCACGCATTGTTTATCCTCCTTGTTACGGTTACTGTAATAAATATATCACTAACCGTAATAGAAGTCAACAGCGTTCAAAGAAATTTGGAAATATGAAAATGAAGCAGCAACATCTTGGTGTTACTGCTCCATTCTTATACGGTATAGCGGTAAGCCTTGGCTGCCTTTGTCTTGGTTTAGCTTCTTTACCGCACATGAGCATTTGTTGACGGTTTCTCGCAAATGTGCTATCATTATAATGGAGTAAAGTGACATTAAATGGAAGGACGGCAAATTGTTAGGGGCTTACATGGAAAGAAACAATCGCAAACGCGGGTTCACATTGGTTGAGCTTATTGTTGTGCTGGTAATTCTGGCGGTTTTAGCAGCTCTGCTTGTACCATCGCTTACCGGATATATAGACAAAGCAAAAAAGAAAGCTGTGATAAAGGAGGCAAGAGATGTGTGGACAGCGTCGCAGGCTGCCTTGTCGGAGTGCTATGCCCTGTACCCGGAGAGTTTTACTGCCAACTCTGCAAACAATAAAAGCAACTGCAGGTTTTCTGTCTACATAAACAATAAATGGGTAGACAATGTGGGCAAAATTTCTAACGCCGCGCTGAATGCATTGCAAAAGAACCCAAAGGATACGGTGGAAGCGGGGACGGCAAGCCGCAGAGTTTCCGCCATGGTGTTGGCGTATTTGGACAGTGCAAACCAAAACAATGCGCGCTATACATTTAACAACGGTAAGGTAATCACCAAAGATACAAAGCCAAGTACGTATTTTGATAAAACACCAAAGTCCACGGACATAATCATACAGCTTTTTCATACGGTTGATGGCAAAGTCATTGCGTTGAATTTCGGAAAAGATGGCTATATGGTAACAATCGTCCCCGGACAGGAAATTATCTGTGAGTATGATGGGAAATGTCTGGATTTCAAAGGATGATCCGGCGCCTAGCAGCCGAGGGAGACCCCTTTTGCTACCAAAATCGTCAAATTTGCGTAAAGTATAAAACAATCGCCGCATAATTATAGACAAAACGACCAAACAATGCTACAATATTCCTATTCCGGGGCGAAACGGCCCCGTCAAGAAGGAGCATTGCCGTGAAGCTGAACAACCGTCGCACGATTCTGGTGGGCCTGGCGTTTTTGTCGATCTGTGTACGTTCTGGCAGATGTACGACAGCGTGATGACCCTGATCCTGACCGACACCTTTAAACTGAACGAGACCTTCGCCGGGGCTATTATGGCGGCAGATAACGTACTGGCGCTGTTTTTGCTGCCGTTCTTTGGCGCGCTGTCCGATAAGACCAGCACTCGCATCGGGCGGCGGATGCCGTTCATTGTGGGCGGCACTGCATTGGCGGCCGTTTTGATGAACCTGATCCCGTTGCTGGATGACCGCTATGCGGCAAACCCCAGCACCGGCACGCTGGTGCTGTTCATTATAGTGCTGGGACTGCTGCTGGTTGCCATGGGCACCTATCGCTCGCCTGCGGTCGCGCTGATGCCCGATGTCACCCCCAAGCCGCTGCGCAGCCGCGCCAATGCCATCATCAACCTGATGGGGGCCGTGGGCGGCATTTTGTATCTGGGGCTGGCGGCGCTGATGTATCCGGTGTCCAAAACCAAGGGGGTCGGGCATGTCAGCTACCGCCCGCTGTTCTTCATCGTCTCGATGATCATGGTCGCGGCGGTGGCAATTTTGTACCTGACCATCCGGGAGCCGAAGCTCGGGGAGGAAAACCGGAAGCTCGAGGCCGCCCACCCCGAGTGGAACCTGGCCACCGACGACGGCGCCGGACATGAGGTCCTGCCTGCGCCGGTCAAGCGGAGCCTTGCGTTTCTGCTACTCTCCATTTCGCTGTGGTTCATCGGATATAACGGCGTTACGACGTGGTTTACCAAGTACGTGGAGGCCGTCATGGGCGAGGGCCTGGGCGGCGCGTCCACATGCCTGCTGGTGGCAACGGCGGGTGCCATTGTCTCGTACATTCCCATCGGTGCGCTGGCTGCAAAAATTGGCCGCAAGCGCACGATCCAGGGCGGCATTGTGCTGCTGGCAACCTGCTTTATGCTGGGCTACCTGCTGACGACGATGTACACCTCGATCCAGCCGATCATGTACGTGGTGTTTGCGCTGGTCGGTCTGGCCTGGGCAGCCATCAACGTCAACTCGCTCCCGATGGTGCTGGAGATGTGCCGCGGCTCCGACATCGGCAAATTCACCGGCTATTACTACACGGCCTCCATGGCCGCGCAGGTCGTCACGCCCATCGTGGCGGGCTCCCTAATGCGGGCCATCGACTACCGCGTGCTGTTCCCGTATGCCGCGCTGTTCGTCGCGCTGAGCTTTGTGACGATGCGCTTCGTCCAACACGGCGACGCCAGAGCCGAGGCCAAGAAGGGGCTGGCGGCCTTTGAGGACATGGACAGCTGACCCGCTGAAAAGTTGAAAAAGCGCTGCCGCACGGAAGAACTTTCCGTGCGGCAGCGCTTATTTTGTTGGCTATTTGCTTTTCGGGTGGCCGTTCTCGACCTCGCTTGTGCCCTGCTCCATCAGATAGGTGGCGGTAAGGTCGGCGATATGCAGCTTGACGGCGAGGGGATAGGTGTTGTAGGCGTCGCTGACGGCAAAGCTGCCGCCGCGCACGGCATCGTCAAAGCCGCCCATGTGCCAGCGTATGGCGATGGCCTCGGCGGTTTTCAGCCGCATGAAATGCTCAATTAAATACACGCTTTTCTCGCCGTGGCCGTAGGGCAGCTGGTCAGCCACCTGATAAAACGGGACCTTCTCCCACTGGCCGGTAACGTCGTTCTTGACGTTGCGGGTGCCGACCTTGTAAAAGTTCGCCTTGCACAGGTCGTGCAGCAGGCCGCAGATGGCGTAGCTCTCGGCGCTTTCACCTTCGGTGAAAAAATGCTGCATCATCGCATTGTAGACGTTGATGCTGTGCATGACCAGGCCGCACTCGCACGCGCCGTGAAAGCGGGTGGACGCGGGCGCAGTGAAAAAATCCGTCGTTTCCAGCCATTTCAGCAGGCGGTCAGCGCCGGGGCGGGTGATGTTTTTGTTGTAGATCTCCACAAATTCGGCGTGATAGTCCTGCATACGAACCTCACAGCTCCATGTCGTCCAGAATGCCCTTCAGGGTCTTCAGCTCCTCCTCGGTCAGGCTGATGCCCTTGGCCATGCGGCTGCCGTCGGGGGACCAGTCGCGGATGTCGTACTTCGGCGGGTTGCCGTTCCAGCTGACCATGTTCAGCTGGCGCTCCCAGCCGCGGGCGTTGGTGGAAAGAACGGCGATGCGTTCGGTAACTTCATAGGTGAATTCTGCCATGATTACAGACTCCTTTTATCAATAATACTAGGTTAAGCAACATCATAGCCGATTCTGCCGGAAAATGCAAGAGCAAAATCAATCGATCCGCACGGCCAGCAGGGCAAAGCGCGCGTCGGTGTCGGGGTGGGTGTCGCCGCAGGTCGAGAGCGTCAGCAGCTGCGCGCCGTACTCCGGCATGACGCCGGTGTCATACAGTGCCTTTTCGGTGATGGCCCTGACGCGGTGCTGCCAGTCCAGCTTGGTGTCGGCGTCAAAAAAGGTGTAGTAGGGCAGCGTGTCCGCGCCGAGCGCGGTATCCACCGCGGCCACGACCTGCCAGGTGCCGCCCTCGTACAGTGTGTCAAACGTGAAGGTCGGGTGGGCTTTATAAAAATCTTCGTCCCGGTAGCGCACGAGCTGGCCGAACATCGAACCATCGTGCATATTGTGGCCGTAGATCAGCCAGTTGGCCGTCGGCGCGTCGGCGCTGACCGAGCAGCGCTCATCCAGAAACAGCGTGCCGCCCACGGCGTAAAAGCGGTCAAAGCCGCGGCGCAGGTAGTATTCGTTGTCGCCGGGCGTCTGCACGACGGGCAGGTCGATGTCCGTCCCGTCGATGCGCAGCCAGCCGATGAGGTCGGGGTTTTTCTCATAGAGTGCCCGGTACCGGGGCAGAATTTCGCCTGCGGCTGCGGCAGGGACTGCTGCGGTCTCGGGCGTGGTGTGGGCGCTTGCGTCGGCGCGCTGGGTGTCGGCCAGGGCGTCCCGCGTCGCGGCCAGCGGCTGCACGGTCACATGGGTGGGGGCGGGCAGGGCTGTGACTGCCGGGGCGCGGTGGGCACCGCCGCGGGGCGTCCGGCTGCCCGCCGCGGAAAACCGTCTGCCGCACCAGCAGCACGGCGGCCAGGGCCAGCGCCGCCAGGCCCGCACCGCGCAGCACCCGCACATGGCGGCGCTGGCGCGCGCGCAGCCCCGTGCGGGCTGCAAAGGGGTAATAGGCGGTATCCCCGCGCAGCTTGCGGTAGCGCTTGGGCATGGCGGCGGCTCCTTTCGTAGTTCCCTGGCCCCCTCTGGGAGGGGGCTCCGCCCGCAGGCGGTAGGGGAGAGAACCTTGTCACGGCCCGAAATGCTTCGGGCTGCCGCAAGGCTCTCTCCCTACGGCCCTGCGGGGCCACCTCCCTCCCAGAGGGAGGCAAGGGGATGGACGACTTCTTTCCTAAAAACAAAAAAACGCCCCGCAGGGCGTTCACAGTTCAAATTTTACGCAGCATCAAAAGACCGGCAGAGCAGATCAAAATCAGCCCGACGACACCGGCCAGATACATAACGGGGAAATCGCCCGTGGCCGGGGTCTCGGCAGGGGCAGGAGCCGCGGTGGCGCTGGGCGTCGCGCTGCTCTGCGCGGTTACGACCTCGACCTTGGCGGCGGTCTCATTCACCTTGACGGTGGAGTCGGACTTCTGGGTGCGGGAGGTGGAGCTGGTGGGGGTGGCCGTGGCCTGTGCTGCGGCAGAGGATGTATTCAGTGTGCCGCAGGCAGCCAGCAGCGCGACGACGACCACAAAAAAGGCCGCACAAAAAAGCGCTTCATCGAGAAAACGCCTACTTAATTTCAGCTTTTTATCTGTATGGAAAACGATGCAGTAACGTGCCATCGTGATTTGTTCTTTTTGTATTGTAGCACAGCGCAGGGGGTTCGTCAAGCTATTGCAAAGAAATAGTAACAAAACGGCAACAATTTGGGCACGCAAAAAGGCTTCTCCCTCGGGAGAAGCTGCCCGCGGAGCGGGCTGATGAGGGCAAAGTCTGCCAACGCTGCCCGCTCACGGGAGCTTGCGGGAAGCTCGCCCCCATCCGGCCCTGCGGGCCCGCCTTCCCCCGAAGGGGAAGGCTCAGACTGTCGAAAAAGGTGCGTTTACCCCTTGGCCCCCTCTGCGAGGGGGCTCCCGCCGCAGCGGGTGGGGGAGAGAACTGTACGGCAACCCGAAATATTTCGGGCTATGGCAAGGTTCTCTCCCTCCGCCCCTACGGGGCACCTCCCTCGCAGAGGGAGGTTTTTTGACACGCTGCGCCTTCCCCCCGAAGAGGAAGGCTTAAACCGCTCTATTTCCCCCCTTGCGTGCGGCCCCGAAATGCGGTATAATACCCTTAATCGTATTGTGTGAGATTATGCCCCAATGGGATGGGCGGCGCGCACGGCACCGAGAATAAAAAAGGAGTTGTAAACGATGAAAGGTATTATCCTGGCCGGCGGCGCCGGCACCCGACTTTACCCGCTGACGATGGTCACATCCAAACAGCTGCTGCCCGTCTATGACAAGCCGATGATCTACTATCCGCTGTCTACCCTGATGCTGGCGGGCATTCAGGACATTCTGATCATCTCCACCCCCACTGACACCCCGCGCTTTGAGGCGCTGCTGGGTGACGGCAGCCAGTACGGCCTGCATCTGCAGTACAAGGTCCAGCCCAGCCCCGACGGCCTGGCCCAGGCGTTTATCCTGGGCGAGGAGTTCATTGGCGACGACTGCTGCGCCATGGTCCTGGGCGACAACATCTTCTACGGTGCGGGCTTCTCCAAGCGCCTGAAGAATGCCGCTGCCAACGCTGCCAATGGCCGCAGCACCGTCTTTGGCTACTACGTCAACGACCCCGAGCGTTTCGGCGTCGTCGCGTTTGACAAGGACGGCCACGCCACCGACATTGAGGAAAAGCCCGCTAACCCCAAGAGCAACTACGCGGTCACGGGCCTGTACTTCTACAACAGCGACGTTGTCAAAATGGCCAAGCAGGTCAAGCCCAGCGCCCGCGGAGAGCTGGAGATCACGACGCTGAACCAGATGTATCTCGACCAGGGCAAGCTGGACGTCCAGCTGCTGGGCCGCGGCTACGCCTGGCTCGACACCGGCACGATGGACTCCCTCGTCGAGGCGGCTACCTTTGTGCAGACCGTCGAGCAGCGCCAGGGCATCAAGATTTCCGCCCCCGAGGAGATCGCCTACAAGTACGGCTGGATCACCAAGGAAAAGCTGCTGGAAAGTGCCGCCCGCTACGGAAAATCCCCCTACGGCCAGCATCTGAAGAATGTCGCCGACGACAAGCTGCAATACTGATAGAGTAGGGGAATACGCATGAAAATTCTGATTACCGGCTGCCGCGGGCAGCTGGGCACCGAGCTGCAGCACCAGCTTTCCGCGGAGGGCTGCGCCATCGGCCCGCTGCCCGAGCGCCTGCGCAAGGCCACCGTTATCCCGGTGGATGTCGATGAGCTGGACATCACGGACCGTGAGGCCACCATCAACTACATCCGCCGCCACCAGCCCGACACCGTCATCAACTGCGCCGCCTTCACGAACGTGGACGGCTGCGAGACCGCCCGCGACGCGGCCTTTAAGGTCAACGCCATCGGCCCGCGCAATCTGGCGCTGGCGTGTGAGAAGGTCAACGCGCGCCTGATCCACATTTCCACCGACTATGTGTTCCCCGGCACCGCCAACGGCGGTGTCGCACTGGACGAGTGCGCCGTGCCCGCGCCGATTTCGGCCTACGGCCAGACGAAGCTGCTGGGAGAACAGTATGTCGAGCGCTTCTGCCGCCGGCACTTCATTGTGCGCACGGCATGGCTCTACAGCAGCTACGGCAAAAACTTCGTCAAGACGATGATCCGTCTGGGCCGGACCCACGATAAGATCACCGTCGTCAATGACCAGCTGGGCAACCCGACGAACGCCGTTGACCTGGCCTACCACATTCTCAAGCTGGCTGTCAGCCACGATTACGGCATCTACCACTGCACCGGCAACGGCATTTGCAGCTGGTACGACTTTGCCTGTGCCATCATGCAGGGCGCAGGGCTTAGCTGCAAGGTCGAGCCTGTGACCAGCGCCGAGTATGCCGCCGCCAACCCCGCCAGCGCCAACCGCCCGGCGTGGAGCGCACTGGAAAACCGGATGCTGCGCTGCACCGTCGGCGACGAGATGCGCGACTGGCAGGACGCCCTCAAAGACTTTTTTGCAAACTGGAATGGAGAACTTTAATATATGAAAACCTATCTTGTGACCGGCTGCGCCGGTTTCATCGGCTCGAACTTTGTCCACTACATGCTGGAAAAGTATGAGGACATCCGCCTTGTCAACCTCGACAAGCTGACCTACGCCGGCAACCTCGAGAACCTGCAGGACATCGAGGACGATGCCCGCCACATCTTTGTACAGGGCGACATCTGCGATAAGGCGCTTGTGACCGACCTGATTGCAAAGTACGACCCCGACTACGTCATCAACTTTGCGGCCGAGAGCCATGTGGACCGCAGCATCAAGAACCCCGAGATCTTCGTCGAGAGCAACGTGCTGGGCACGGTCAACCTGCTGCAGTGCTGCAAGGATGCCTGGTATGACGCCGCCGCCAAGACCTGGAAGGAAGGCAAAAAATACCTGCAGGTTTCCACCGACGAGGTCTACGGCGCACTGGGCGCCGAGGGCTATTTCATGGAGACGACCCCGCTGTGCCCCCACAGCCCGTACTCTGCCTCCAAGGCCAGCGCCGATATGTTCGTCAAGGCGTTCCACGACACCTACGGCATGCCGATGAACATTACCCGCTGCTCCAACAACTACGGCCCCTACCAGTTCCCCGAGAAGCTGATCCCGCTGCTCATCAACAACGCCAAGCAGCACAAGACGCTGCCCGTCTACGGCGACGGTATGCAGATCCGCGACTGGCTGTATGTTATGGACCACTGCAAGGCCATCGACATGGTCGCCAATGGCGGCAAGGACGGCGAGGTCTACAACGTCGGCGGCCACAACGAGCGCCCGAACATCTTCATCGTCAAGACCGTCATTGCCCAGCTGCATGACCGCCTGAAGGACGAGGGCATCAGCGAGGAGCTGATCACCCACGTTGCAGACCGCCTCGGCCATGACCGCCGCTACGGTATCGACCCCACCAAGATCAAGGAGGATCTGGGCTGGTACCCCGAGACCCCGTTTGAGAAGGGCATCGTCCTGACCATCGACTGGTATCTGGCGCACCCCGACTGGATGGCCCACGTCACCAGCGGCGATTACCAGAAATATTACGAGCAGATGTATAAGAATAAGTAAGCACACGCAGCCTTCCCCCTTGCAGAGAATGTAGGGGCGAGCAGTGCTCGCCCGTGCCCGTTTGCGGCAGCGGAAGCCTCCGCGGGCGGATATGGAATCCGCCCCTACGTGTAGGGGACGATGCTCGTCATCGCCCCGGGAGCCTTGCGGCTGCCGCTCGGTCCCTCACCCGGCCCTGCGGGCCACCCTCCTCTCGGGGAGGGCTTTTTCACTCAATCCCCCAAAAGGAGCAACACATCCACAATGGCAAATTACAGAGAAGAACATATCCGCAATAACCGCCGTCTGGCACGGCAGGTCGTGGGCGCGGCGGCACTGCTGCTGGCACTCATCGGCCTGTTCACCGTGTTGGGCTGGATCGTCGGGCTTGTGCGCACAGCGCTGGACGACACGGACCTGCGCAATGAATACCGTGACCGCCTGTACGGCATGGTCATGCTGGACCCCGTCGCTTTTGACGACGTGAACAGCGTGGACGAGGGCATTTTCAAACAGGCCGCCATCTGGGGCACTGTCTATCAGGTGCAGAACAGCGGCGGCAGCCTGGACCAGTACGAGCGCGACCCCGACACCGGCTCGGCCCTGATCCCGGCGCTGGAGATCGACACCTACATCTCCAACCTGCTCGGGCCGGACTACCAGGTGACGGAGGGCACGTTCAGCACGGCGGAGTTCGTCTACCAGTACGACGAAGAAAAGCAGGCCTATCTGGTGCCCGTCACCAGTTCGGTGGCGCTGTACACGCCGACGGTGGAAAAGATCACCAAGAAGGACGGCCAGCGCATTGTGACCGTCGGCTATGTGCCGACGTCGTCGAACAACGCCACCGGTGAACTGTCCCTGACCGCGCCCACTGAGCCGACGAAGTATATGGACTATGTCTTTACCCGCGGCGAGAACCGCCAGTGGTACCTGACCGCCCTGCGCGACAGCAATATGCAGGTTGAGGTCACGCCGATCCCCGCCCCGACGGATGCCGTTGTGGATAACATGCAGAACGAGGAAATGGGCACGTCGGATGCCGCGAGCACCGAGCCCGCGCCCGTCTCCGAGGAAGGCGCTGAGGCCGCCCCGGATGCCGAAAACCTCGACGATACCGGCGACACCCCGGCAGAGGGGTAACCCTGAATTTGAAAAGTGCCCGCTTGTGCCATGCGCATGAGCGGGCGCTTTTTTTGCGGCAATGTTGTAGGGGCCGGGCATGCCCGGCCCGCGGCCATCCCATAAGAGGTCATCTATGGCAAGGTTGCGGGCCGCACATGTGCGGCCCCTACAGCTCGACTGCAAAAATCCGCTGCCGTCAAGATGCTACGTAACATTTTGTAGAGGTGCACAAGGTTGGAATTGTGAAGTTGTGCAAGGTGTGGGGAAAATGGAGAAAAAAAGCACGCCGAATGGCCTGACAGTACAGGCACTTTGAAAAAATGGGTGTCTGTACTGTCAGGCTATTACGGCTTCACGGGTTCTGATTTTTAGGTTTGTTTTTCTGTCGGTGAGCATCTTCTGGGTCGCTCTGCGCTCTGGCGCAGGGCGACTTTTTTGTTTAGTTGCTCTCCGACAGAAAAACGGAATAAGGTGCCTGCGGCGCTTGTGCCGCTCAAACGCCGACCCTTTATAAATTGTGGGTCGGCTATCAAAGGATGCACAGTGCCCGCGTTCGCGGGCCGCGTGTCTAAGGTGTCTTTTTATTTCTCTACGCTTTTTCTATGCTGCTTAAACAGCGAGATTGAAGAAAGAATACACTTTCTCTGGATTGGAAAGATTCAGTTTTTGCAGTTCATCCCGGAACAGGTCTCCGCTGCTCTTGCCGTCGAACATTTCTCTGGGGTAACCATTGATGAAGTGCTGGGCTAGTGTGGCGTCATACTGTGTTTTCTTTTTCATGCTTTCCCCTTTGGGGAAATGTCTGCGCAGGAGTTTATTATTATTCTCGTTACTGCCGCGTTCATGCGGTGCTTGCGGATGGCAGTAGAACACCGGGACACCGAGATTATCAAAACCGTCTTGGTCGGCAAATTCGCAGCCGTTGTCGCTGGAAATGGTCAGAAACAGTTTATTGAAGTCTCTGCCGAGTTTTTGCTTCAATCGCTGCATGGCTTTGGTAGTGCTGGCCGCGGTCTTATCGGACACTTTCAGCACAATTTCCTGTCGGGTCATTCGTTCCGTAATGACAAGGCAGGATTCTTTTTTGCCTTTACTACTACCGACTATACTGTCAATTTCCCAGTGACCGAAGGCATCCCGGAGGTTTACATTTTTCGGACGCTGTTCAATACTGCGGTGCAGGGTGTTTCGTGCACGGATAGGCTGTTCGTCTGCCTGTACGGCATTTTTTCGCTTTTTGGGATGTCCGACAGGCAGATGTTTGTAACTCACGTTGGGGATAAGGCCCTCTGCTATGTAGCGGTAAAGTGTTTGCTTAGAAACTGTCAGGCCGTAGATGTCGCCAACCAACTGAATAGCGGCGTAGGGGCTGTATTTCTGTTTAATGCAGGACGCAACGGCAGCGGCATACGCATGGTTATTGCCCAGCTTTAGGCCCTTGCTATGGGCTGTTTTCTGGTAGTCTGCGTATTTCTGAGCAGCGTAAGCGTCATATACTTTTGTCATGAGCCAAGTTGCACCATCCAAGTGGTCAACCTGGCCTTTTTTTATTTCTTTGGTAACGGCAGAACGGCAGCAGCCTAAGAAGTCCTGCTATGTACTGGTGAGTGTGTCCGGCCTTGCGCAGTGTCTCGATTTTTGCACGTTCGTCTTTGGTGAAGTGTTTTCCTTTTGGTCGTGGTTCAGTTGTCATTTCTATGTACTTCCTTCCGTCAGCTTCATGGACATTATGGCTTGTCCGTCGCAGAAGTAAAGGTCGGGTAGTATTTTCTCCGCTCCGCAAATCTCCACCCCTCCGGGGTAGTATTTGCTGCACGGAGAAAATCTCCACCCTCTCTTGACTTCTGTTCCTGCCAAGCGTGCCCCAAATATAAGCTGACGGAAAGGCAGAGTAAGCGTTCCCTTTGGTGGGACTGCTCGTGGGGGCCCAACAATCCGTACTGGGCCCCGTCGCAGCCCCAGCGGGGGCCTGTAAACGGGCCCGCGCATAAGGGAAGGTTCCTAAAGTGTGGCTCTTTCCATTATTTCTACACCTTGAATCAAGGATGATTGGAAACGCATTAGTTTCATATAGGGTACGTCTGGGGGGCCATATATGCAAGCCCCCCAGACTGCAAGTGCTGCGTTTCCAATCCCCGCGCTTTTATAAATTGGGCGCGGCGCTCTCCGAGCGTCCTTGATTTCAAGGTGTTTCTTAGGCTCAAAGAGCCACACAAGGCTCTAAACAGAATTGGAGGTATTTCAAATGACAGCAACGTACAAGATGGCAACGAAACATCAGCAGGTCGCAAAGGACATTGTCCGAGCAGCAAAGGAACTGAACATGACGCTCTGGTTCAGATGCAACAAGCAGCTGCATCAGGTTGAGTTTCAGCTTGAAACAGATGCTTACGGCATCAATCAGATGAACGCGCTCTTGAAGGCTTACAGGTCGGCAAGAGCAAACGGCTAAGGTTCGCAGCCCCCGAAAGGGGGCTTTATTTATTTTACAAGCTGTGCTAACAGGCTATACGGGCATTTGGAGGTAATCAACATGACCGTTCGTTACAATGTTTCCGTTCGTAGTTTCCCGTTCTGGGGCGACGCATTCAACACGCGCTGTGTTCTTTCTGATGAGCAGTGCGACATGGTAGAGATGGTACTTCGCAACGAGTACGGCGACGCGATAAGCGCTTGTACGCTGAACGACATCTTCGAGTATGACCGTGACTACATCGCAAACATCGTCGGTTTTGCATCTTTCAGAGATTTACTTGAATCTGATGATGAGTAAGCAGTTGCCCCCCCGAAAGGGGGCTTTTTCTTTTACGTTTCTGGGGTACGAGGGGTACGGACAGACAGGTTCGATTGCCCAAGGGAAACACCCTAAAGACCTTATCCCTTTTCTTCTTTTTTCTTTTTTGTTTTTGGAGGTTTTGAAAATGACTGCTAAAGAGTATTGCACTTCTCACGACGCTATCGCTTATTACAGCGGGTTGTCGGGTTTGGAGATTCACGGTATTGAGTACGGTGTTGACGATTATGTCTACTGTGCTTCTGGTGCTTGGGTTGGCAAGTATAGTTACCATCGTGTGAAGGTACTGTAACTCGGCTAAAGGGGATGCTTATATCCGTATTCACGGTTATAGGATTCCGTTATCTGATTTCATCCGTATTTGATTTTGGTTCGTTGCCCTCGAAAGAGGGCTTTTTCATTTTCACTACAAAATTTGGAGGTAACTAAAATGACTGATTTGGAAAAGATGATTGGCAACGAGGTTAAGGAACTGAAAACGCTGTACGACATGAGCGAAGCGGAGTATGACCGCCGCTCGGAAGAAGGCGAAAACATTGACCTGATTGATTATGTCAGCGACGTGCTAGACACGGAGTACATTCTGGATTCCAACTTTACCTTGATTGGTGCTCGGCTGTATATCACGCTCGGAGGGCCTACGATTTACGTAGACACTCATGACAACGAGGTTGTCGGGCATTAGCGTAACGGTTAGTGAATTTAGAAATCCGCATAATATAACCGTCAACGTAATAATTTTGGGGGTCGGGAATCTCAATTTGCAGGTAAGAGGGACTTGTATTTGTTTCCCAAAAATCGGAAGTCGAACGGTCAAAAGCATGGAAGAAGTCGAACACGTCACTATACTTTGAAGAACCAGAAGCAATCCATGTGCCGTGTTCATCGGCAAAGGAATTGCTGTTCATCTTCGGGATAATTAAGTTTTGCGTTTCGGGGAGAATGGGGTCAAGTGGCGCAGGAGACGGGGACGGACTGGGTGTCGGATTGGAAGGCTCCGGCGTCGGGCTGGGAGTTGGCGTCGGCTCGGGCAAATCTTCCATTTTCTTGTTAAAGAAGTTCTGAATGTTGATATTCAAGTTATCTATTGCCAGTTGGAAGTTTGCGGAAATGTCAGCGAAGCCAGCAACGACAGCGGCCTTGAAATCTGCCACCACTGCCGTAATATTTGTAGTAATATCGGTGAAACCAGCAACAACCGCTGCTTTGAAGTCTACCATATCGGCGTGTATATTTGCCGTAATATCTGTAAAGCCGACAACCATTTTATCCCGAATTTCTTCAAGAACTGCAATAATGCCGGTATGGTCACAATGGTCGTTACCGGGTTCAGGACTGGGAGAAGGTTCCTCTGTCGGAGCAGGGCTGGGCGTAGGTACTTCTGTCGGAGCAGGTGTCGGCGTGGGGGTCACCGTAGGTGCAGGACTGGGCGTCGGCGTGGGGTCTGCTTCATAGTTTATGTAATAGTAGTTATTGGTGGTTTGGTCGTAGACATAGTAGGTTTTCGATTCGGGATTATAAATCAGCGGATGGTCGGCAACCTCAATCACTGTCTCGTTGTTTACATTTACCGTGGTGTACTTGGGGTAGATGTACGTGATATTGGTACTATTATCTACATAAATGTTACCGGTGAATTTATTGTCCTCTATCGTGACTTCTTTCTTTTCTTCCACGGGGTTTTCTGTAGGGTCACAGGTGACGAGGAAGGGATAAAGATAAATGTCGATTGAAGTACTCTTAGCGTTTTCAGCATAAAACCAACGTCTTTCATGCCATACAGCGTTATAGTCAGACAAGCCTAAGTTGCCAAGACCCCAATAACTATCATTCGGAAGGTTATATTCTCCAGCTTTTGTTTTAAGAATTTGAGGCTCTGCACCATACTTAGAATAGAAATTTTTCACAGTAGGCTGGTCGGCAGCGACATAGTATGTTCCGGGAACAAAGCCACTATCAATAATCCAGTAAAAATCAAAATTTCCATAATACATATCATCTGACAACGGCTGTGTATAAAGTGAAAAATGGCTAATACCGTTATTATATCCAAGCCAGTCATAGACATATAGGCCGTAATCTTCATCTTCTTCCTGCACGCGGTAAGGCTTATAGGGGTCAGTTAAAGTAAATTTATTCGATTCTTGTTCACCAACATCAAGCCAGCAAGGATGAGCCACAAATTTGAGCTTTCCCTTTTGCTGACGTGGGCCGTACCGGAATTGTCGATGTAGCCGGGAAGGTCTTTGCGGCCGATGCCAGAGGGGACTTTTTCGGCATGAACACCCTGCAAGGTCAGCAAGTACCAAAGCCTCACCGTCATAGGGGCAAGTAACTAATGTGCCACCAGTATAAACAACCTTATAATCACATTTAGGACAAACAAGAGTAACACCAGTACCCTTTTTGCACGCCTAGCATCTGATTTTCAAAATAATATGATAGCGGGTCATCAATAATATCAATGCCGGTATCCGTAGCAAAGGCAGAAAGGGAAAACGAAAACACCACTGCCAAAACAAGAAGTAAGGAAAGTAATCGCTTTTTCATTGACATCACCTACAAGAAGTTGTAAAATATAGAAAAGGTCGAAAGGACGATATATATGGATACAAAAGACAAAGCAATTATTTGGGTGCTATATCTTATCGTGGCAATGATAATACATCTAAACTGATACGCAGTTATAACAGGAGCAATTATCAGAGGAATAGCAATAAAAATAATTGATGCTAATTTTGCAAACATCATTTATTGGTTGCAAGAGCGTTTTGACATCAACAGCCGCACAGTAATGGCGGCATTTTTATTTGCCCGAGGAACAAACCGCCTGCGCGTACAGCAGAGACAGCCTACCGCACGCAATGCGGGAACAGAAGCGGCGAATAGCAATAAGGCGATAGTTTTTAGTCATCGGTGGAATCCTTGCTTTCTTCTTGCCTGTCATCGAAAACACCGGGCGATTTAAGCGCGTCCCAAATGCGCATGAACACCGCGATACCAATGTAACCGACCCAAAACGGTACAGACGGTTGTTTTACAAGCCACATCACAAACGCGTCAATAGTAGCGAACATATATAAACCCTCTTTCGAGTTGAAACAAAAAAAAAAAAGAAGGGGCAGGGCTTGCACCCTGCCCCAGCGGGCTGAAATCAGCGAACGGCACGCTTCATAGAGCGGAAAATGCTCATGCCGACCTTGACAAGAGCAGCGCCCAGGAACACGCACAGAACGGTGTTGCTGGTGATAGCGCTAAACGCAGTACCGACCAGAGAAACAGCTTCAGTGATACCAGAGGTAAGAGCTTCAGGCATAGTGGCTGCGACAGCATCACCTGCAACCGCATAGGCGGTAATATAAGGATTCATACTGTCTTTCCTCCTTCCTTCAAATTTTTGTATGTAAACGCAGCTTGGGGGCTTGCGTTACAACTGGTAGTCATGGGGGACAAACTCAATTTTGTGAATAGAATTGTCCTCATAGCTGGATACCAACAGAGAGTAGTTAGCGGCCTGACGGCCATAGCAGCGGGCCAAACTTTGTTTAGCGTCGAAAAGCAGCGTTGCATTCTGCTTACTGCCGATGAACCGCTGAACTTGAATAAGGGTGTCGATTGCGTTATAATCGACCAGCGACTTTTGAATGACACGCATTTAATCGTCCCCCTCGTCGGGCACAATCCCAAGGAACTGCGGGCTGACAGCGACGGAACAGACGTCCATCTTATCATGCAGCGTATCAATGTCCAGCTGCAAGAGAACCTCGTTGCCATCATCGTAAAAATCCTGTACGTCAGGGTCTTTGCGGGCATGGTCGAGCAGTTGACAGCAGGTCGCAGCTTCTTTCAAAAAGCCACGACGAATAAACAAATCGACCAGCTTCGGCAGGTCAGGAAGATTGACCCAAGCGTGGATATGGTCGGGATTGTAGCTGATTTTGGGATTCATGTTGATACCTCCATTAAAAGGGTAAATCTCCGTCCGTATCTCTGTTTGCTCTTTGCTCAAACGGACGATACTCGCCCAGAATCGAAGAATAGAACGGACGTTTGTAGTTGAATGCGCAGAGATTGCAGTCACGGGAAAGAGGGGCAAAGTTGTTGCAGGGGAAGAATGTTCCGTCTTTCAGCTTTGCAGGTTCGTGGTGGAACTTACCGTTTTCATCCGTGTAGCAGTTTTTACAGTAACGTTCCCCGTAATCACACTTTACAGTGGAATCGGGGCATTTTCTGGTATAGCGGCAGGGGCAAGGTTTAGCTTGTCCCTGTTCGTCCAGCGGTTGGGTGCATACATTGAAAATACTAGGCATTTTCTGTACCGCCCTTGGATTCATTCTGAATGTCTTTCCACAGACCATAGTTCTTGCGGAAAGTTGACCAGCAACCGTTATCATAAGCCCAGCGGGCCAGTTCCTTGACCGTGGAGAACACAGGCGCATTGAACATTGTCTCTACCTGTTCTTCCTCGGTGACACCTTCATTCTGTTGAGGTGGGTCGAAGTCGTGCAGACCGACAACCTGTTCCGGGTCATACTGGAATTTGTCGGGGTCGTTCTGATGCCAGAGATACACATACGCTTTGTACAGGTTGTAGCATTTCTTGATAGCAGCATCATTGATTTCGGAGTACTTGCGAATCTCTTTTGCAACGCCCGTGATGTAGCGGGCATTTTTGAACTTTACCACGAAATGGTAATGTGGCTTTTTGAGGTCGCCTATTTGCCAATCAGGGCAGTTGCCGTCATGGTGTTTGCCGTAGTCGAGAAATTCTTGCTCGGTATGTGTATCTTTTGTCATGCAGTGCCCATGCGCAAGGCCAGTTAGCTTGAATGTAGTCGATTGCGGGCTGCTGGCTCTCTGGGTAGAGAACGAACATGAACTGATAGGCTTTTGGGCTTTTTGTGCTTGGTTCTGGCATCTGTACCACCTCTGCTGTTTGATTTTGGCATGGAATTTGGCATTCCTTGGACGTAGTGCCAAGGAATGCCGGGAATCCCGGCAAAATTGTGGGGCGGCTCCTGATACGCGCTAGAATGTGTACAGGCCGAGTAGTTGAAATTGGAGGTATCAACAATTCGAGAACTAACGCATATCAGGAGCCGCCCCACGGCAGCTTATTTTGGTGGTGGCCGTACAAGCGGTGGTGGGGCAGCGTCCATATCAGCGCACAACCTCGTAATCAGTCAGATTGATTTTTCCGAAGCTGTTACGGATTTCCATGTCCAGAACGTGACCGGGAACATCGGCAATGTTACCGCCGAGGTCGGCAACAATCTGGCCCATCTGGTCAGGAGTGGCGCGGACGACTGCGGTAATCTTGCCGTAGGCGTCCTTGCTGTATTTCAGCGTGTGCAGACGGTAAACGTCATAATGCTGGACGGTGTTTGCGTTCCGGCCAGAGGTCGGAGTGAAATCACCAACTGCGTGTTCGATACCAACGATTTCGTACTTCATTTTTTGTACCCTTACTTTCTTTTTCCGGGGCGTATTTACTGCCCCTGTTGTGTTCACCAACTCGGTTTTTGTTGGTGACATAAGAGTACAACTTTTTACGACTGCAAAAATCCGCCGAACACTAGTGCAATCCGCTGCGGAATATGCTATAATACATCTATATATACTTGAGTGAGGTGTACCTACTATGGAAGAACTGCTTCGCATTCTGGAAAAGAACGCCCGTATGCCGATCGAGGACATCGCGGCGATGCTGGATAAAACGCCTGAAGAAATCGCCGCCATGATGGATGAGGCCGCCGCAAAGGGCTATATCCGCGGCTATGAGACGCTTGTGGACTGGGAACAAGCCGGTGTCAACCTCGTCGAGGCTGTCATTGAGCTGCGCGTGACCCCCCATAAGGCCCGCGGCTTTGACGACATCGGCATGACGATTGCCCAGTTTGATGAGGTGGACAGCGTTCTGCTGATGAGCGGCAGCTATGATTTGCAGGTCATCATCAAGGGCCGCAGCTTCCAGGAAATCGCCATCTTCGTGGCCAAGCGCCTTTCCCCGCTGGACGACGTGCTCTCCACCGCGACCAGCTTTGTGCTGCGCCCCTACAAGCGCGGCGGCCGCCTGTACCTGGCCGAAGAACCCGATGAAAGAGAGTGTACCGTCCTGTGATGAACTACGATGAGCTGCTTGCCCCTGCCGCCAAGGCTATGCGCCCGTCCGGCATCCGCAAGTTCTTTGATCTGGCAGCCGATATGCCCCACTGCATCTCGCTGGGCGTCGGGGAGCCGGATTTTAAAACGCCGTGGAGCGTCCGCGACGCGGGCATCCGCAGCCTGGAGCTGGGCCGCACCAAGTATACGGCCAACTCCGGCTTAAAGGAGCTGCGCGGCGAGATCTGCAATTACTTACAGCGCCGCTTTGATTTGCACTATAAAGAGGAAAACGTCTTGGTCACCGTCGGCGGCAGCGAGGCCATCGACCTGACCATCCGTGCGGTGGTCCAGCCCGGGGATGAGGTCATCATCCCGGAGCCATGCTTTGTCTGTTATGAGCCGATCACCCAGCTGACCGGCGGCGTGCCCGTGCATATTGCCACCCGCGCCGAGGATCAGTTCCGCCTGACCGCCGACCAGCTGCGCGCGGCTATCACGCCCAGGACGAAGCTGCTGATCTTCCCGTATCCCAACAACCCCACGGGCGCAGTCATGAGTGCCGCCGAGATGGAGGAGATCGCCGCCGTCCTGCGCGAGACGAATGTGCTGGTGCTGTCCGACGAAATTTACTCCGAGCTGACCTACGGCCTGGACCGCCACGTTTCGATTGCGTCGCTGCCCGGCATGGCGGAGCGCACGATTGTGGTCAACGGCTTCTCCAAGTCCTACGCCATGACCGGCTGGCGGCTCGGCTACGCCGCCGGTCCGGCACCGCTTGTCAAAGTCATGACGAAGATCCACCAGAGCTGCATCATGTCCGCGCCGACCACGAGCCAGTACGCGGCCATCACGGCGCTGCGCCAGTGCGACGACCAGATCGAGATGATGCGCGACGAATACAACCGCCGCCGCCGCTACGTCGTCAAGGCGCTGAACGATATGGGCCTGACCTGCTTTGAGCCGCGGGGTGCATTCTACGTGTTCCCGTCTATCCAGATCAGCGGCCTGACCAGCAGCGAGTTCTGCGAGCAGCTGCTGCGGGAAAAGGAGGTCGCCATCATCCCCGGCTCGGCGTTCGGTGCCTCCGGCGAGGGCTATGCCCGCATCAGCTACGCCTACAGCGTAGACCATTTGCAGACCGCGATGAAGCGCATCCGCGAATTTTTGACCGAACACGGCTGGATAAAAAAGTAAAAACAGGAGTGACCCCTATGCAATACCGCTCGGTAACGGTGCTGGCCCCGGCTAAGCTGAACCTGTCGCTGGACGTTGTGGGCACGCTGCCCAACGGCTACCATGATTTGGATATGGTCATGCAGACGATTGATCTGTATGAAAAAATCACGCTGCGCCGCAGCAATGATCTGTCCCTGACGCTGCCCGGCAGCTTTGTGCCGGTCAACGACAAGAACACCGCCGTCAAGGCGGCGCTGGCCTTTTTTTGACTACACGGGCCTGCTGGCCGGTGTTGATATGACGATTTACAAGCGCGTGCCGGTCCGCGCGGGCATGGCGGGCGGCAGTGCCGACGCCGCCGGCGTGCTCGTCGGCCTGAATGAGCTGTACGGTGCGCACCTGTCCATGAGCGAACTGTGTGCCATCGGTGCGGGCATCGGCGCGGACGTGCCGTTTGCGCTGCTGGGCGGCACCTGCCGCGTGCGCGGCGTGGGCGACCTGATGAAGGCCCTGCCGCCCTGCCCGGACTGCCGGTTCGTGGTGGCGATGCCCAGCGTCGGTGTCTCGACGCCTGAGGCGTTCGCCCGGTATGACACGATGGGCAGCCCTGTCCACCCCGACTGCGAGGCGCAGGAGCAGGCCATCCGTGACTGCAATTTGGCCGGGGTCTGCGCCGCGGGCGGCAACGCGCTGGAGCACTGCTCTGGTGCGGTGGAGACGCCCGCTATCTGCAAGACGCTGCGGGAGCATGGGGCCGTCATGGCCCAGATGACCGGCAGCGGCGCGGCGGTGTTCGGCATTTTTGACGACGAGAACGCCGCCCGTAGCGCTGTAGCCGCCTTGAAAAACGGCTACAAGCAGGTCTATCTCTGCAAGCCGACCCACGGCGGCCCCCGTGTGACGGTCCGCCGCCTGTTTGGGGCAAAAAAATAATGCTTAGAGTTTCCCCTTTCATCCCATACTCCGGTTGAAAGGGGAAATGTGTTATGACGAGCCATACCCGCCGTGTGCTGGAGCTGGGCGTTGGCCTGGGGCTGGCACTGACGCTTGTACTTACCGCGCTGGCCGACTGGCACCAGCGCACCGCCGCCCGGGTGCGGGCTGATACGATCCGGCTGCATATCCTGGCCAACAGCGATACCTGGGACGACCAGCTGCTGAAATTGCAGGTGCGGGACGCCGTGCTGGCGGCCATCCCGGAAGCAGTGACCCGGGCCGACACCCCGCAGCAGGCCGCGGCGGCGCTGCAAACCGCTTTGCCCGCGCTGCAAAACGCCGCGGACAATGCCCTGCACCGCGCCCACAGTGCCCAGACCGCCCGCCTGCGGCTGGAGCGGTTTGCCTTTGCGGCCCGGGATTACGGCAGCTTTGCCCTGCCCGGCGGGGAGTACACTGCCCTGCGCATTGAACTGGGCGGCGCACAGGGCCGCAACTGGTTCTGCGTCCTCTACCCGGCTCTCTGCCTTTCCGGCGCACAGTCTGACTACCCCACGAAAGCGGAAAACGCGCTGGTGTTTGGAAGATATGAGGTGCGATGGGCGGTGAAAGACGCCGTTATGCAAATAATAAATAAAAAATAATAAATAATAAATGCGGTGGATCGCGGCGCTGCGCACCGCTCAAAAAAATAGCCGTAGGGGCGCATTCTATATGCGCCCGCAAGGTGTATCGCGCCGGGAACGCCCCGGGCGGATATGGAATCCGCCCCTACATTTTGTTTTTGCCGCAGGCAAAAACGCCACCTTCTTTATTATTTCTTATTTATTATTTTTTATTTAAAAACGCCTTTTAAAAAGAGAAACTACCATGCTGAATTTTATCCTCGGCCCCTCCGGGTCCGGTAAATCCTATCAAATGCTGGCAGAGCTGCGCACCCGCGCGGAGCGGGGAGAGCGCAGCATCCTGATCGTGCCGGAGCAGTTCACATCCTCCACGGAAGGCGTGCTCTACCGCACGCTCGGCGACAGCCTGTCCGCCTATGTGGATAGCTACTCCTTCACCTCACTGTCGGAGGCGCTGCTGCTGCCGCTACGGCGGGGGGCGGTGCCGACGCTGACCGAGGCGGGCCGCGCGCTGCTGCTGCGCCGCGCGGCGGACTCGCTGCTGGACAAGGTGGTGTATTACAGCCGCCAGCGCCGCAGCGCTGCGTTCTGCCAGAAGGCGGCGGAAACCATCAGCGAGCTGAAAAGCGCCGGTGTCACGCCGGAAATGCTGGCGGAATACGCCAAAACGCCCGGCGCGGACCGCGAAAAAGCTCGACGAGCTGGCACTCATTTACAACGCCTACGAGGGGCTGCTGGCCCAGAGCGCCATGGACCCGGGGACCGCCAGCAGCGCGCGGCGGAGCGGCTGGACGCGGAATTCTTCGCGGGGCGGGCCGTTTTCATCGACGAGTTCGACACCTTCAACGCGCCCAAGCGTGCCCTGCTGGCGGCCATGCTGCCGGTGGCCGACGTGACGGTCTGCCTGTGCTGCGACGGTGAGCAGGATTCAGACGGCGGCATGGGGCTGTTCAGCGGCGCGAAGCATGTCATCCACACGTTAAAGCGGATGGCGAACGATGCGAACATCCCCACCCACACCGAGGTCCTGACCGCGGACCGACGCCACGCCGACGCCCCCGCGCTGGCCGAGCTGAACCTGCTGCTGGCCGACCCGGCCTACACGCCGGAGCTTACCGTTGACCCCGCGCACCCGGCCATCACCTACCACGCCGCGGCGTCCCGTCAGGCCGAGGCCAAGGCTGTCGCCGCCGAGATCGCCGCCCGCGCACGGCAGGGCACGCCCTACAGCCGCATGGCGGTCATCTGCCGCAATGCCGACCAGTACTTAGCGCCGCTGCGGTATGAGTTCCGCCTGCAGAACATCCCGCTTTTCTGCGACGAGGCAACCAGCCCCGAGAATACCGCCCCGGCCCGCGCCGTGCACGCCGCGCTGGATCTGCTGCGCGGTGTGTCGAGCCGCAGCGTGCTGCGTCTGCTGAAAACCGGCCTTGTTGACCTGCCTGACACCCAGCAGTGCGCACTGGAAAATTATGCCTACACCTGGCCGCTGACCGCCGCCGACTGGCGCGGGACCTTCACCCGCAGCGCGGCTGGCTATGCCGGGCGCGACACAGAGCAGGACGTGCAGACGCTTGCCGACGCCGAGGCCGCCCGCGCGTTTTTGATGGAGCGCGTCGCCGCCTTTGTGAAAAAGGCCGCCGGTGCGCCCGCCGCCGCGCTGACAAAGCAGCTTTATCTGTTCTTGCAGTCCCTCGGAGCCGAGGATGCGCTGAACCGTCTGGCCGCCGCGCTGCGTGACCGGGGCCGTCTGCCCGACGCAGATGAGGTATTGCGGGAGTGGAACGTTGTCATGGGTCTGCTGGACCAGCTGGCGCGGCTGCTGGGGGATGAGGTCTTTGCCCCCGCGGACTACGCCGAGCTGTTCACGCTGCTGCTGCGCACGACGGATATGGGACACATACCGCAGAGCCTTGACAGCGTCATTGTGACGACGGCGGGCCGTATGCGCCTGCCCGAGACCGATGCCGTGTTTGTGGTGGGCCTTTTGGAGGGTGAGTTCCCACAGACGCCCGGCGACCAAGGCTTACTGACCCACGCGGACCGCGACCTGATGATGGCGCAGGGGGCCGAGCTGCCCGACTGCTTTGCCAATAAGGTCCTGCGCGAAGGCATCTGCTTTTATAAGGCGCTGACCGTCGCACGGAAGTATCTCTGGTTGAGCTGGCCCACCGCCGCCCATGCCGGGGACACGGCCCCCGCCAGCGCCGCGCTGGCCCCGGTGCTGCAATATTTGCAGGTGCCGCCCTGTGCGCCCACCGCGGTGCAGCTGGCGGCGGCCCCCGCCGCCGCGCTGGATATGCTCGGCACGCTGACGCAGGACCCCGGGCAGGGTGCTGCCGGTGCCGCCGTCCGCGCTGTGCTGGACGAAAGCCCGAATCTGGCCCCCGGCTATGAGGCCGTCCGCCGCGCCGCCGACACCGCCGGTGCGGAGCAGCGCGTCGAGGACACCGCTGCGCTGGAGACCCTGCTCGGCCCGGGGCTGCACATCAGCCCGACCCGGTTCGAAAAATACCAATACTGCCCGTTCGGCTACTTTTTGCAGTACATTTTAAAGGCCGCGCCGCGCCAGAAGGCCGAGCTGGCCCCCAACATCAGCGGCACGCTGACCCACTGGGTACTGGAAAACGCCCTGCGCCGCCAGGGTGAGGCGTTTAAGGACCTGACACCGGAGGAATTGGAGACGCTCGTCAACGATCTGGTGGACGAGTACACCGCAGCCAACCTGCCCGGCATGACACTGCGGATGGAGTACCTTGTCGGGCGCATCCGCCGCAATCTGGTGGGGCTGCTGGGTTTCATCCAGCGGGATGTGCGGCAGTCCGGCTTTCAGCCCGTGGCGTTTGAGCTGCGCATTGATGACCGTCCCGACGCCGACGACCCCGACGCGCCCCGCGTTGACCCGGTGGAGCTGGACGACGGCGCGGGTCATACCGTGCGCATCGTCGGCACGGTGGACCGCGTCGATGCCATGCCGCTGGAAAAGCTGGGCCGCACCTATCTGCGCGTCGTCGATTACAAGACCGGCGGCAAGGAGTTTAAGCTGAAGGAGGTCTACTGCGGCCTCGACTGCCAGATGCTTTTGTATCTTTTCACGCTGGAGCGCAACGCCAAGCGGCAGTTCCCGGGCGCGACGGCGGCGGGCGTCGAATACCTGCTGGCCGACCCCGCGCCCAAGAGCGTGGACCGCAGCGAGCTGGGCGACGATGCCGACCCCGCCCCGACCTACCCGATGAACGGCCTGCTGCTGGATGAGGAGAGCATCTACCGCGCCATGGACACGAAGGGCACCGGCGAGTTTGTGCCGCTGTCCTTCAGCGCCAAGACCGGCAAGCCGCTGAACGCCAAAAGCACGCTGGCCGACACGGCCAAGCTGGGCCGCATCCGCGACCATCTGGACGGACTTCTCATCGATATGGCGAAGAATCTGTACAGCGGCCGCATTGACGCCGAGCCGCTCTGCACCGGCGGCAGATCCCCCTGCACCTACTGTGAGTTCCGCTGCGCCTGCACCCACCGCGACGGTGAGCACGAGAGAACGATCAACATCAAGGATGACCCGTTTGCGGAATGAGAACGCCTTCCCCCTTGGGGAAGGTGTCTGCGGCCCCGACCACAGACGGATGAGGAGCGGCGCGGCCATGGCAGCCCGTGAATGGGAGGCCGCGGCAAGGCTGCCTCTCATCAGTCGCCTGCGGCGACAGCTTCCCCCGCAAGGAAAGCCTTTTCATATAAAGGAGACACCCCCATGCCCGAACAACCCAAAATTCAATTTACCCCGGCGCAGGCGGCGGCCATCTCCGCGCGGGGCGGCAGTCTGCTGGTCTCGGCGGCTGCCGGCTCCGGCAAGACCCGCGTACTGGTCGAGCGCGTCGTCGGGCTTATCACCGACCCGGTCCACCCGGTGGACGCGAACCAGCTGCTCATTATGACCTTCACGAATGCCGCCGCGGCCAAGCTGCGCGCCGACATAACAACCCGCCTGGCGCAGGAGGTCCGCGCCCACCCCGGCGATCTGCATCTGCGCAGCCAGCAGCTGCTGTTGCAGCGTGCGTCCATCGGCACGGTGGATGCGTTCTGCCTGCATTTTGTGCAGCAGCACTTTGCAATGCTCGATGTACCGCCGGATTTTGAGACGGCGGACGAGGCCGATCTGGCCCGTATTGAGCAGGAGACGCTGGCCGCGACGCTGGAGACTGCCTATCAGGACCCTGACTTTCGCGCCTTTGCCGACCTGTATGACCGGGGGCGCACCGACAATACGGCGGGGGACGCGATCCTCGACCTCTACCACTTTACCCGCGCGCTGCCCCACCCGGCGGCATCGCTGGCGGCCTTTGCCGCAATGTGGCAGCAGGACGCCCCGCCGAAGGATACGCTCTGGGGCAAAGAACTGCTGGGCATTGCGCTGGCCCGTGCACAGGGTGCCAAAACGCTGCTGGAAAGCGGCGCAGCCATTGCGGCCCGCGACGAGGCTGCAGACCGGGCCTACACCGCCGTCATGCAGGACGACGCCGCGCGGGTGAAAAACCTCTGCTACTATCTAAAGGAAGGCGACTGGGACAAGAGCCTGGCCGCGCTGGACGCCGTCCTGACCGGCTGGCGGCGCGCGGGCAGCGTTAAGGGCGGCAAGGATGCCAACCAGTGTGCGTCCGCCGCGTCCCAGCTGCGGGACCGTGCCAAGGACCAGATGACGAGCCTGCAAAAGGACGTGCTGCTCTGCACGGCGGAGGAGTTCGCCGCAGACCGCCGCCGCGCCGCGCCGCTGGTGACCGCGCTGGTGCTGGCGACCCAGGCGTTTGCCGACAGCTGCTTTGCGGCCAAGTGCGCCGAAAAGGTGCTGGACTACGCGGATTATGAGCACCTGACGCTGGACCTGCTGCTGACCGAGTCCAACGAGCGCACACCGCTCTGCGCCACGGTCAGCGCACGGTACGCCGCTGTGCTGGTGGACGAGTACCAGGACACAAATGCACTGCAGGACGCGATTTATTTTGCGCTGGCACGGCCCGAGGCCGACAATCTGTTCTTTGTCGGCGACATCAAGCAGAGCATCTACCGCTTCCGACTGGCCGACCCCGGCATCTTTGTGGACAAGCAGCAGCGCTGGCAGCCCCACCCGCAGCCCGCGCCGCTGCCGTCCACGCTGGCGCTGGACGCGAACTTCCGCAGTGCGCCCGGCGTCATTGCGGGCATCAACTATCTGTTTGAGACCTTCTTCTCCCGGGGGCTGGGCGGCGTCGATTACGGCGACGGCCAGCGGCTTGTGGTGGGCGGCGATAAGGACGCGGCCTATCAGGGTATGTGCGAGATCGACGTCATCGACGGCGCAGACGTGGACGGCGACGCCGCCGTCATTGCCCGCCGCATTGCCGAGATGGTCGGGCAGGGCTTCCCCGTGCGCGGCAAGGACGGCCCGCGGCCCTGCCGGTACGATGACTTTTGCATTCTGCTGCGCGGGCGCAAGGGCTTTGCAGCCTACGAGGGTGCGCTGCGCACCGCGGGCATCCCGGTGTTTGCGGACTCCGCCACCGACCTGCTGGACGAGCCGCACATCCGCCCGTTTGCGGCGCTGCTGCGCGTCATCGACAACCCCGCGCAGGACATCCCGCTGGCGGCGGTGCTGTTAAGCCCGATGTTCCCCTACACGGCGGACGACCTTGTGGCGCTGCGCCGCGCCCGGCCCACAGGCAGTTTGTACGGCGCGGTGCTCTACAGCGAGCCGCAGCGGTTTGCGCTGTTCACCGACGCCCTGACCGAATACCGCCGCCTGGCCCGCACACTGCCGGTGGACGAGCTGATCGAGGAGCTGCTGGCCCGCACCGGCTATCTGGCCGCGGTGGGCGCACTGCCCGACGGCCCGCGCTGCCGCGAGGACCTGTTGAGCTTTACGGCCTGGGCTGCCGGTGCAGGCCGGGCGGGTCTGCCGTCGCTCATCCGCGCCATGGACGCCGCCGCGGCCAACGGCGGTTTGAGCCAGAGCGCAGGCGGCCAGACCCGGCCCGGGTGCGTCTCGATCATGACGGTACACCGCTCCAAGGGGCTGGAATTTCCCGTGGTGTTCGTGGCCGACACCGACCACAAATTCAACCAGAGCGACGCCATCCGCCCGGTGCTGACCCACAGCCGGCTGGGCGTCGGCGTCATGCTGCGCGCGCCCCGTGCGGCCAAGCGGTTCAAAACGCTGCCTTACGCGGCGCTGGCACAGGCCATCCGCACCGAGACATTGAGCGAGGAAATGCGCGTTTTGTATGTGGCGCTGACCCGCGCACAGGACGCTTTACTTATCACGGTGCCGCTGAAAAAGACGGCGTCCTCCCTCAAGCTCCCGGCGCTCTGCGCTGCCGCCGAGGCCACCGGCCCCGAGGCCATGCGCAGCATGACGAGCTGGGCGGGCTGGATCTTGACCGCGGCGCTGCTCCACCCGGACAGCAGCGCACTGTGGGAGTACACGAGCTTTCTGCCGCATTACGGGCTGCACCGCGCACCGCTCGCCATCCGCGTGCTGCCCCTGCCGGAGGAGACCGAACAGCTGCCCGCACCGCCCGCCCCCGCGGCAGACCCGGCAGTGGTGGAAATGTTGAAGGCCAGCTTTGCCTGGTGCAGTCCGCGCGCGGCGCTGGAAAAGGTGCCCGCCAAGGTCAGCGTCAGCGCCGTGGCTCACGCGGCGCGGCCCGTAGCGCTGGAGCGCCCCGCGTTCTTGCAGAAAACCGGCATGACCGGGGCCGAGCGCGGCACAGCCATCCACGCCTTTATGCAGAGCGTGCCGTTTGACGGCCCCGCGCCCGATCTGGACGCCGAGGTCAGGCGGCAGACCAACTTGCAGCTGCTTGACCCTGCGCTGGCGGACAAGCTCGATTTGGACGCCGTGCGGCCCTTCTTTGCAAGTGCGGTCTGGCGGCGCATCCGGCTGGCAAAGCAGATTTTGCGGGAGGAACCGTTCATCACGGCCCTGCCCGCCGCCGAGGTCACGCCCGCCGCAGGGCAGGGGAGTGCCGCCGCGGCGGAGGTGCTGGTGCAGGGCATTGCCGATCTGGTGCTGGTTTTTGACGAGCACGCGGAGATCCTTGACTACAAGACGGACCGCAGCCGCGACGCCCAATATTACATTGACGAGTACGCCGCGCAGTTAAGGCTCTACCGCCGCGCATTTGCCCAGCGGCTGGCCGTACCGGTGACAAAGTTGACGATCTACAGCTTTGCCATCGAGGATGAGATCGATGTGCCGCTGGCGTAAAAACACGCCGTAGGGGCGGGATTCCTCCCCCGGGCCGTATCCCAATATCACAAACAAAAAAGGTCGTGCCGACGATCCATCGTCAGCACGACCTTTCGCATTTATACCAATTTATGCCTGCCGGAACCGGCTCAGGAACTCCACGGTCTTTGCATTCTGCGGGTGCTCAAAAATGTCGGCGGGGGTGCCTTCCTCGCAGATGACGCCGTCGGCCATGTAGACGACGTGGCTCGAAACATCGCGGGCAAAGGCCATCTCGTGGGTGACGACGATCATCGTCAGGCCCTCTTTGGCCAGCTGGCGCATGACGGCAAGGACTTCACCGACAATCTGCGGGTCAAGGGCGGACGTCGGCTCGTCGAAAAGCAGTACCTCGGGCTGCATCGCCAGGGCGCGGGCAATCGCAACGCGCTGCTTCTGGCCGCCGGAAAGCTGGCGCGGCTTGGCGTGGATGTAGGGGGCCATGCCGACCTTCTCCAGATTCTCGAGTGCGGTCTTTTTGGCGGTCTCTTTGTCCTGGTGCAGCACGTAGCGCAGGCCCGCGGTGCAGTTGTCCAGCACGGTCATGTTATTGAAAAGGTTGAAGCTCTGGAACACCATGCCCACCTTGGCGCGGTAGGCGCAGGGGTCGCTCCCCGTGGCCGTGATGTCACTGCCGTGGAACAGCACCTTGCCGTTCGTGGGCGTCTCCAACAGATTGATGCAGCGCAGCAGCGTGGATTTGCCGCTGCCGGACGCGCCGATGATGCAGGTCACGTCGCCCGCGTTGACGGTAAAGTCCACGTCACGCAAAACAACATGGGTGCCGAAGCTCTTGGAGAGGTGGCGCACCTCGATAACAGGCTCAGACATGGGCTGCGCCTCCCTTCATATCCAGATTCTGGGACTCATGGTTCGGGTCCGGGGCATTGTACATGCCGCTGGTGTAGGCCAGCGAGTCAGTCGTGTTCAGGTCGTAGTTCTGCGGGCCGTCCAGCGCTTTTTCCCACAGGCGCAGCAGGTAGCTGGCGAACAGCGTCATCGTCAGGTAGATGACCATGACGATGGCCGCACTCTCAAAGTAGGTGTACAGCGCACCGACAACGCTCTTGTGTACAAAGAACAGGTCGGTGATCGAGATAACGCTCAAAACAGACGTGTCCTTGATGTTGATGATGAAGTTGTTGCCGATCTGCGGGATGATGTTGCGCAGCGCCTGCGGCATGATGACGTGCAGCATCGTCTGCCAGTGGTTCATGCCGATGGCCTTCGCGCCCTCGGTCTGGCCCGGGTCGATGGAGACAATGCCGCCGCGGACCGTTTCGGCCATGTACGCGCCGGTGTTGATGGACACGATGAAGAAGCCGGCCTGCCACATGCCCATCTTGATGCCGAACACCTGCAAAGGCCGTAGTAGATGAACACGGCCTGCACAATCATGGGTGTGCCGCGGAACAGCTCCACATAGCAGCGCAGGAAGATGTGCAGGATCTTCAGCAGCACGCGCTTCCACACGGGGTCACGCTGCTTGTCAACGGGGATGGTCTGCAAAGCGCCCACCGCAAAGCCGATCAGGCAGCCGAAAAACGTGCCGACCAGCGCCAGCAGCAGGGTCGTGCCCGCGCCGCGCAGGTACGAGAAACCGTACTTTTGCAGCACTGTGGCACAGTTTGCGAAAAAGTCTTGCATGAGATTCTCCTTTATGATTCCTCAGCTTCACCAACACCAAGGCCCCTGCCGCGCAAAACGGCAGGGGCAGGCGGGCAAAATTACTCGCTCAGGGGCTGTACGCTGATGGCTTCGTCCATCATGGTGTTGTAGTCGTCGGTGGTCATGGTGGCCAGCACCTTATTGATGGCGTCCTTCAGGGCGGTGTTGCCCTTCTTCATCGAGATGCCGATGTTGATGTCCTCGTCGCTGACCTGGAAGTCACCGTCGCCGCCGCCGAAGTCCAGCATGACCAGGTCGGGATAGGCGGTCAGGGCAGCCTGGCCGGTGGGGTGGTCGGTGACGACGATGTCGCACGCACCGCTGTTCAGGGCTACCAGCATGGCGGGGGCCGTCTCCTGCGCGGGCAGGATGTTGGCGTTCTCGATCTGCGGCAGGCAGGTGTCATACCAGATGGTGCCCAGCTGGCTCGTGGCGGTGGCACCGGCCAGGTCAGCCACACTTGCAGCATTGGCATAAGCGCTGTCCTTCTTCGTCAGGGTGACGATGGAGGCATAGTAGTACGGGTCGCTGAAATCGACCTGCGCGGCGCGCTCCGCCGTGATGGACTGACCGGCAATGACGCAGTCCACGTCGCCGCTCATGACGGCGGGAATCAGGCTGTCCCAGTCCAGCTTGACGATCTGGACCTTCTGGCCCAGCGCCTCGCCGATCTTCTTGGCCATCATGACATCGTAGCCGTAGGCGTAGTCGCTGGAGCCGCGAATCTCCACAGCGCCGTTGGCATCGTCGTTCTGGGTCCAGTTGTAGGGGGCGTAGGCGCACTCCATGGCAACGGTCAGGGTGGTGGGGTCACCGTCGCCGTCCGGGGCGGCGGTGTCAGCGGCGGCCTCAGTGCTCTCGGCTGCGGTGGAATCCGCAGCAGGGGAGGCGGCGGAGGCGGTGTCGGCGCCGGAGCCGCAGGCGGTCAGACCGGCGGCCATTACAGCGGCAAGGCTCAGGGCCAGCGTGTTTTTAAGCTTCATGGTTTGTGTTCTCCTTTATAAATTTCCCTCATATTCATGCAAAAAGCCCCGGTGTTCCACTGTGCGGAGTACCGGGGCCAAATGCCTTATGACTGCCGAATGGTGCAGTGTAATGCCGCGCCATTGCGGCTGAATAAATATTACCTCAATACGGTATATTTGTCAAGTGCTGTTTGGATTAAACAGCAGCCTTTTCGCTGTTCTTTTCGCTGGCCTTGTAGCCCTTGACACTGTGGAACACAATGTTCAGGCCCAGGACGATCAGCAGGATCGCAAGGATCAGCTGCAGACCGTTGGCGATAAAGACAGCGCCCCAGGTGGTCTCACCGGCGGGGATGGCAGTGGCGGCAGCGGCAGAGATGGCCTTGACCATGGCAATCAGGCGCTGCACCAGAGCGGTGAAGGTGACGCAGAGCATGATGACCAGCGGCGGGAACAGCATCTTGTTGTTGCGGCCCGTGACCTTGAGGAAGACGCACAGGGTAGCCAGGACCAGAGCGCTGAGCAGCTGGTTGGCGGAACCGAACAGAGGCCAGATATTGGCATAGCCGATCTGGGTCAGCAGGAAGCCGAACGCCAGCGTGACAAAGGTGGAGAAGTAGACGTTGCAGAACAGCTTGCGCCAGCCCTCGGCGTGCTCCATATCGTCCACGCTGAACAGCTCCTGGAAGCTCATGCGGCCGATACGGGCCACGGCGTCCAGACTGGTCAGGGCCAGAGCGGAAACGCACATCGTCATAAAGACGGTAGCGATGGAAACGGGCACGCCGAACATCTCAAAGAAGCCTGCGACGCCGCGGCTGAAGATCTGGAACGGGGTACCGGCGGCGGGGGTGCCGTCCGCAGCAGCGGCAGCACCGGCAACGCAGAGGGCCAGGACAGCCAGCAGGCTCTCGAGCACCATGGCACCGTAGCCGACCTTCAGCATGTCCTTCTCGTTCTCAACGGTCTTGGAAGAAGTACCGGAGGAAACCAGGCTGTGGAAGCCGGAGACTGCACCGCAGGCAACCGTGACGAACAGGATGGGGAACATGGTGCCGAGTTTCTCATTGTTGAAGCCGGTGAAAACGGGCAGGTTCATGGTGGGGTGGGCGACCAGCAGGCCGACGATCGCACCGGCGATCATAGCGCCGAACATGAAGGTGGTCATGTAGTCACGGGGCTGTTTCAGCAGCCACATGGGCAGGACCGCCGCAAAGAAGATGTAGATGAAGGTGATGTAGCTCCAGGCAGCCTTGCCCAGGATGATGGGGCAGTTCATGCCGACCACGAAGGACAGCACGATAAAGGCGATGCCGACGACGGCCTCTTTCCAGCCGGAGAAGTTGAACTTTTTCTGGATCAGGCCGAAGATGACGGCGAACACCATGAACATGATGGAGACCATGCCCGCAGAGCCGTTGGTGAAAGCGGCCTCGACCTGTGCGCCGTCGGCGTCAAAGGCGTTGAAGGTGCCGGCAACCATGTCTGCAAAAGCAGCAATGACGATGCCGCAGAACAGCCAGCAGAACAGCAGGAACAGCTTGCGGCCCGTCTTGCCGATGTACTTCTCGATCAGCAGGCCCATGGACTTGCCGTCATTCTTGACGGAGGCGTACAGCGCACCGAAGTCGGTGACAGCGCCGAAGAAAACGCCGCCGATCAGGACCCACAGCAGGACAGGCAGCCAGCCGAACGCGGCAGCCTGGATGGCACCGGTGACAGGGCCTGCACCTGCGATGGAGGAGAACTGGTGGGCGAACACCGTCCAGCCGTTGGTGGGAACGTAGTCTTTGCCATCCTCCAGCCGCACAGCAGGAGTCTTGGCGTTGGGGTCGACACCCCAGGTCTTGGCGAGCCAGCGGCCATATCCGGCGTACGCACATACCAGGACAACCGCGGCAATCAGAACGATTACAAGCGTATTCATTTGAACGAATCCCTCTTTCCTATTAAATTTTACAATCGCTTGTGCCTACTACTTTACCGCGATGTTCGTAATTTGTCAATGAAATGTTCACAATTTAGCAATATGTCGGTTTTTGGTGCAAAATGTAGAAAATTTGTGGTTTATTTTGTCTGCTTTGCTGCGTTGACAAAGGGAGAAGAAGGGGATAGTATAGGGGTGGAAACGAATGAAACGTTTCCATACTCGTGAAGCGGCAAACTGACAGGGAGCGCCGTAGGGGCGGATTCCATATCCGCCCGTGGTCGTGTGCGGCGGGGAAAACCTCCCGAGCGCACAGGAAATGCGCCCTGCGGGCTGCCGTGGATATTCTATCTGTCTATTATAGTAAAGGAGACATCTCATGAAACAGTGGCTGAAAGACGCAGTGTTCTATGAAATCTACCCCCAGAGCTTTTATGATACCAACGGGGATGGCATCGGCGATCTGAAGGGGATTATCGAAAAGCTGGATTACATCAAAGAGCTGGGGTGCAACGCCCTTTGGATCAACCCCTGCTTTGATTCCCCGTTCAAGGATGCGGGCTATGATGTGCGCGACTACAAAAAGATCGCCCCGCGCTACGGCACGAACGAGGACGCCGCCGCGCTGTTCAGGGCCGCACATGAGAAGGGCATCCATGTGCTGTTCGACCTGGTGCCCGGCCACACGAGCGAGGAACACCCGTGGTTCAAGGCCAGCTGCAAGCCAGGGCACAACGAATACTCGGACCGCTTTATCTGGACGGATTCCTGCTTTGCCTCCGGCGACGGGATGCCGTTCATCGGCGGCGAGACCGAACGCAACGGCACGTATATCCTGAACTTCTTCAAGTGCCAGCCCGCGCTGAACTACGGCTATGGAAAGATCAACGAGAAGTGGCAGAAGCCCACCGACGATCCCGCCTGCGTGGCGACGGTGGAGGCCATGAAGGACGTCATGCGGTTCTGGCTGGACATGGGCTGCGACGGCTTCCGCGTCGATATGGCGTCGAGCCTTGTAAAGAATGACACTAAGAACAAAAAGTACACCTGCAAAATCTGGCGCAATATCCGGGATATGCTGGACGTCGAGTACCCCGAGGCCGCGCTCATCGCCGAGTGGAACGGCCCGCGCATGTCGCTGAAAAACGGCTTTGACATGGACTTTTATCTCAATTGGCAGGGCAACGGCTACAGCTGGCTCATGCGCAACTATGACGGTGCGATGGACTCGAACCCGCACAACATCGGCAAGGCGTACTTCTGCAAGAACTCCGGCACCGGCATTGACAAATTCCTGGACGAGTACCTGCCGGCCTACAAGGCCACCCACAAGGACGGTCTGTGGTGCTTCATCACCTGCAACCATGACACGATCCGCCCCTCCGCGGGCCTGACGACTGACGAGCTGCGGCTGGCCTACGCGACAATTTTCACGCTGCCCGGTGCGCCCTTCGTCTACTACGGTGACGAGATCGGTATGCGCTATCTGCCGCTGCCCACCAAGGAGGGCGGCTACTTCCGCACGGGCTCCCGCACGCCGATGCAGTGGGACGACACGGCCAACCACGGCTTCTCCACCGCCGACGCGAAGGATATCTATCTGCCTGTGGACACTGCCGCCGATGCGCCCACCGTGGCCGCCCAGGCGGACGACCCCGACAGCCTGCTGAACAGCGTGAAGTCGCTGCTGGCTTTCCGTCATGCACACGCTGACCTGAACGCAGACGCGCCGTTCAAGGTGCTGTATGCACCCAAGGCGAAGGACGACTACCGCCCGTTCGTCTGGCAGCGCGGCGATCTGATCTGCGCCGTCAACCCGGCGGGTGTCTCCATTGAGCTGCCGCTGGAGCTGGCCGAGGATCTGAAAATTCAGTACACCATCGGCAAGGCGGAAATCGTCAACGACACGCTGTCCCTGGGCGCACAGAGCTTTGCTATTTTGGGATAAGGCTGAAAGACGCCGCTTCTGACGGATACAAAAAATCGCAGCCCCGATTTCATCATCGGGACTGCGATTTTTACTTTTACAGCGTTTTCAGCAGCACCTCGTCCATGCTGCGCTTCGGCACGCAGTAGCCGCGGTTTTCATCGAGATAATACTTGACGCTGCCGTCCTGCATTTCGACCAGCTTGCTCGCGTGCGTCGGGTAGCCCAGTGCGACCATGTAGCACAGGCGCACGCCATCGGGCAGGGCCAGCAGCCTGGTCAGGGCCGGGCGGCCAATCGCGCCCATGATGCAGCTGCCCACACCGTGTGCCCAGGCTGCGGCGGTCAGGCTGCCCAGTGCCAGGCCGACGTCCACATCGGACGCGCCGGGCAGGTTGTCGTCCTGCAAAACCGCAATGAACGCGGTGGGCAGCTCGTCGGGTTTCGGCTGGCCCTGCTCGGGCGGCAGGTAGGCGGCCCAGTGTACCAGCGGCTGCACGGCGGCCACGGCGTCGGCACTCTGCACAACGATGTACCGCACGGTCTGGCGGTTGGCACCGCAGCTGGCTATCCGTGCCGCATCGACGGCCTCGGTCAGGATCTCCGGCGCAACAGGGCGCTGTTCAAAGCGGCGGTAGGTGCGGCGGGTGCGCAAAAACTCCAGCATATCCATGTGGGAACACTTCCTTATATAATATAGTGCATATAGTGCAGCTCCTTGGCTCCCTCCCAGAGGGAGACAAGTTTATTATACCAGCAGATAAATCAAGAATCAATAACCGTCGCCGTTTTGCCGATCCCCACCGTCGCCTCGGCAATTTTTTTCCAGCTGGCGCAGCCGCATACGCCGTCGGCAGTCAGGCCGAACCGCCGCTGGCACGCCTTGAGCGCGTTCTCCGTCGCATGGCCGAAGATGCCGTCCAGCGTGTTCGTCGAATAACCCAGCGCGTTCAGCGCGTCCTGCAAAATCAGCACGTAGGTGCTGCGGCTACCGCGCCGCACGGTGGGGTAGCCTGCCGTCGTGCTGCGGCACGCGGGCTTGCCGTACCGCCGGTCAAAGTGTACCCAGGTGGGTGTCATCGACAGCGGCTCCACGTAACCCCACGCCCCGGTCCGCACAGCGGCGTTGTAAATTTTGCGGCGATTTGCGGCAGTGCTGCTCTGCCCCACGTCGAACGCCACGCCCGCATAGTGCTGGCTCGTCGTGCCGTGGCCGCCCTCCCAGATGCGCTTGAAGGCGTACCCCACCGGGATACCGCTGCCGTAGGTGCGGCGGGTCAGGTTCCACGCCTCCATGGCAGCGGTGGTCGTCCAGAGCACGTTGCTCTTGCTGGACCCGCGGAACTCCCGCACCCGCAGCGTTGTATCGGTGCTGTAGGGCATCGGGTCGTTCTCACGCAAAGTATAGCGGAAAAACTTGTTGTCATAGGAGTCGTACACGTAGACCTTTGGCATAGCTTATCCCTCCTGACATTCGCGGCAGAGCCCCTGCGCGGCCAGACGCAGGCTCTCCCATGTGTCGGCGTCCACGACGCCCAGCGTTTCCAGCCCGGCGGTCAGCTGGTAGCTTTCCAGCGCGGCCTGGGTCTCGGTGTCGAACAGGCCGGTCTCGGGCACAAAATCGGCGGTCTGGTCCGCAGCGGCAATAATGTTCAGCCACTTCTGCACCTGCAGGACCGCGGGCCCGGCGCTGCCCAGTGCCAGCGCACTGGCGGGCCAGACGCCGCCCGGTTTGGGGCTGGGCCCGGCGGGGTTCGCGGCTAACAGCTGCTCGGCGGCATCGCGGAACACCTTCCAGTCCGCCGCCGTCACCGCGCCGGTCTCGGTCAGCCCGAAGTACCGCTGCGCACTGCGCACGGCAATTTCCAACTCGAGGTCAAAGGTATTGTCGGGCGTGTCACTGGCCGTAAAGTTGATTTCCGGTATCCACTGACTCAAAAAGAGCAGCAGCCGATTCAGCCGCAGCACCGCCGCGCCGGTGTCGCCGGGGCGCAGCGTGGCGGCGGGCGCGGGCAGGCTGACCGTGCGCACAACGGGGCCGCTGGCTTCGAGTGCCTGCGCGGCGTCGTACAGGCTTTGGAACGTCAGCCGCCCGACGACGCCGTCCACCGTCAGTCCGGCGCGTGACTGCCACGCCTTAACGGCCCGCGTCGTCGCCGCGCCGAATTTTCCGTCCACGGCCACGCGCGGCACATCGCTGTAGTAGGCCGCCAGCCGCCGCAGGTAGTATTGCACGGCCCGCACGGCGGTGCCGCTGCTGCCCGCCCGCGTGGTGGTCGTGAACTGCCCGGGCGCGACGTTGGCGGCCACAATTTTGTTCGCCACGGCCAGTCCGACCTCCTTCAGCTTGTTCCACGTGCTGCGCCCGACGACGCCGTCAGGCGTCAGCCCAAACAGCGTTTGAAATGCCTCCACCGCGCTGACCGTCGCCGCGCCGTAGCTGCCGTCCACGGTCACGGTGCGCAGTGCGCTGTAGTTGTCCGCCGCCAGCCGCAGCCAGAACTGCACAAGCCGCACCTCCATGCCGGCAGCGCCCCGCCGCAGCGCCGTGCCCGGCCACGCTGTACCGCCCAGGTCGCTCTGCGCGTCGACCCACGCGGCGTACAGCGCGTTCCAGGTGCGCTGCCCGACCACGCCGTCCGCCGTCAGGCTTTGCTTCTGCTGGAACGCCCGCACGGCCCGCTCAGTTGCCGCGCCGTAGCTTCCGTCCACCGTCACGCGCACCAGCGACGAATCAAACTGCGCTAAATCCGAAAGCCAGAACTGCACCTGCTCCACGCTGCTGCCCGTGCTGCCGCGCCGCAGAACAGTCCCCGGCCAGCCGCCCGCGCTCTGGGTGCCCTCGGCAGTCTCGCCCTCGCTCGTCAGCTCTGCCAAGTCCTTGACGCTGACATAAATAAAGCTCACCTTGTTCCATGTTGCCCTGCCGACCACGCCGTCCGCCGTCAGGCTGAACTGCTTCTGGAATTTCTTCACGCTGTTCTCGGTGGCCTCGTCGAAGGTGCCGGTCACGGCGGGCTTGCCGAAGGACGGGTAATCCTTGGCAATGCGGGAAAGCTGCTTTTGCAGGATGCGCACATTCGTCCCGGTGCTGCCGCGCCGCAGCGGGCTGCCCGGATAACTGGACGGGATGGCGGCAATGTTGTCGGTTGTGACCAGCTGCACGCGGTTTCCGTAGTAGTACCGCAGGATTTGCAGCGCGTTCATGCCCTCCCGCGCGCGGTCCACCGTGCCCCACTGCTTCATGCCGGGGCAGGTCACGGTCTTGCCGTCGCAGTATTCGGTAAAGTACGGTTCGGCGTCGCCGCTGCGCTGGACAAAGGTGTTGAACAGTTCGGCGGTCAGCCGCTCCATGACCGCGAACACCGTGCGCCCGTTGACATAGGCCTGATCGTACCCCGGCGACCCCGTGATGTTGAAGCTGTACCCGCGGCTGGGGTACCACTCGGTCCAGATGCGGTTCAGCGCCAGACTGACCTGCGCGATAATGTTGGCGCGCAGGGCCTCTTCCGGCCAGGAAAGCGTGCCCACCCCATTGCAAGCCGCCGCGAAAAATGGTATACTGATTTCATATTGGTTTAAGCACAGGAAAAGGGGAATGTAGATGAAGATCGGATTTGATAACGACAAATATCTTGCGATGCAGTCCGCCCATATCCGGGAGCGTATCGCCCAGTTTGACAATAAGCTCTATCTGGAATTTGGCGGCAAGCTGTTTGACGACTACCATGCGTCCCGCGTGCTGCCGGGCTTTCAGCCTGATTCCAAGCTGCAGATGCTTTTGCAGCTCAAGGAGCAGGCCGAGGTCGTCATCGTCATCAGCGCCGAGGACATCGTCGCCAACAAGATGCGCGGTGACTACGGCATCACCTACGATGTGGACGTGCTGCGCCTGATCGATGCCTTCCAGGGCGTCGGCCTGTTTGTGGGCAGCGTCTGCGTGACGAAGTACACCGATGCACCCGAGGTCACGGCGTTTGAGCAGAAGCTCAACGGCCTGGGCATCCGCACCTTCCGCCACTACAAGATTCCCGGCTACCCCAACGACGTGGCCCACATCGTCAGCGATGACGGCTACGGCAAGAACGATTACATCGAGACCGAGCGCCCGCTGGTGGTCATCACGGCCCCCGGCCCCGGCAGCGGCAAGATGGCGGTCTGCCTGTCCCAGCTCTACCATGAGTACAAGCGCGGTGTCAAGGCGGGCTATGCCAAGTTTGAGACCTTTCCCATCTGGAATCTGCCCCTCAAGCATCCGGTCAACCTGGCCTACGAGGCCGCCACCGCCGATCTGAACGACGTCAACATGATCGACCCGTTCCATCTGGAAGCCTACGGTAAGACGACGGTCAACTACAACCGCGATGTGGAGATTTTCCCTGTCGTCAATGCAATGTTTGAGCTGATCGCAGGCAAGAGCCCTTATCGCTCTCCGACAGATATGGGCGTCAACATGGCAGGCAACTGCATCATTGATGACGATGTCTGCCGTGAAGCGTCGCTGAATGAGATCGTGCGCCGGTATTTCAAGTGCCTCTGCGACCAGAAGGCCAGCGGTGTTGTCAAGCCGGAACGTTTCAAGCTCGAGCTGCTCATGAACCAGGCGGGCATTGCCTTGGGTGAGCGTGAGGTCGAAAAGCGTGCCCATGCCATGTCCGAAGCCACTGACGGTCAGCCTGCCGCTGCGATTGAACTGGCCGACGGCACGATTGCCACAGGCAAGACCGGCCCGCTGCTGGGTGCGGCATCCTCGGCCCTGCTGAACGCTCTGAAAAAGCTGGCCGGCATCGATCAGGAGATGGATCTGGTCTCCGCCCGCGCCATCGAACCGATCCAGACGCTCAAGACGAACTACCTCGGCAGCAGGAACCCGCGCCTGCACACCGACGAGATTCTGATCGCCCTGTCCAGCTCGGTCTCCGAAAATGAATACGCCGCCAAGGCCATGGAGCAGATCCCCAACCTGAAGGGCTGCGACATCCATTCCACCGTCATCCTCTCCAGCGTGGATGCTGACACTTTAAAGAAACTCGGCATGTACCTGACCTGCGAACCGACCTATGAGGAAGACGACAGGATGTACCATAAAAAGTAAGCTATATAAATAAGTAGAGGAGAGGCCCGCCTCTCCTCTTTTGTTGTAGTGGGAAAATTCACCCCTCCCGCGAACCTCCCAGCAAGAACCCGTTTCCCCCTCCGCCCCCCGTAGGGGCCGGGCATGCCCGGCCCGCGCGCTTTCCGCCGCCGCCCGTTACTGCTTTACACACCCCGTCTCACCCCACACCGTAGGGAGGGGTCTTGACCCCTCCGCGGGGCGTCGAGGACGCCGCCCCCTACAAAGATGGCCCGAAACCACCCCACACCCGCTCACCTTCCGGCCGACACCCGCGCACCTTCCACCACACCCGTAGGGGCCGGGCATGCCCGGCCCGCAACCTCCCCGCCGCCTGCCGTCAATCTTCCACCGCTCACCCATTCCCCCAAACCACCTGATCCCGCAACCCGCTTGCCACCCACCACCCCCATAATTTGTGCCCGCGAACCCCCGTCACCCCAATATACACCTTGCCCAAACTTTTCCCTCAAACTTTGTCGAAAAAATCAAAAAACTTGCAAAAACCTGTTGACAAAGGTCATACTACTTGCTATAATAATCAAGCTGTCTCGCGAGCCAAGCCCGCGGCGGCAGCCGCTGGAGCCTTTACCTACAGCTTGTACACCGTTTTTTGAAGAAAACTTCTTCAAAAAACTTTCAGAAAACCTCTTGACAAACGAGAGAATCTGATATATAATATACAAGCTGTCACGGAAACGCGACAGCGCAGTAGGACCTTGAAAATTGAACAAAACTGAAACTTGTGGAACCTTGATCGTGGGTTTGGAAACCCACGTTAATCAATTCCAAATTTACAAGTAATTCATACAGGACGCAAGCGATTGTGTCTGAGTGATTACAGAGATTTAACGCTTTTAAATGGCGATTAAATACCATTTACAAAGAGTTTGATCCTGGCTCAGGACGAACGCTGGCGGCGCGCCTAACACATGCAAGTCGAACGGAGTCAAGAGGAGCTTGCTTTTCTTGACTTAGTGGCGAACGGGTGAGTAACGCGTGAGTAACCTGCCCTGGAGTGGGGGGCAACAGTTGGAAACGACTGCTAATACCGCATAAGCCCACGATCCGCATGGATCTGAGGGAAAAGGATTTATTCGCTTCAGGATGGACTCGCGTCCAATTAGCTAGTTGGTGAGGTAACGGCCCACCAAGGCGACGATTGGTAGCCGGACTGAGAGGTTGAACGGCCACATTGGGACTGAGACACGGCCCAGACTCCTACGGGAGGCAGCAGTGGGGGATATTGCACAATGGGGGAAACCCTGATGCAGCGACGCCGCGTGGAGGAAGAAGGTTTTCGGATTGTAAACTCCTGTCGTTAGGGACGATAATGACGGTACCTAACAAGAAAGCACCGGCTAACTACGTGCCAGCAGCCGCGGTAAAACGTAGGGTGCAAGCGTTGTCCGGAATTACTGGGTGTAAAGGGAGCGCAGGCGGACCGGCAAGTTGGAAGTGAAAACTATGGGCTCAACCCATAAATTGCTTTCAAAACTGCTGGCCTTGAGTAGTGCAGAGGTAGGTGGAATTCCCGGTGTAGCGGTGGAATGCGTAGATATCGGGAGGAACACCAGTGGCGAAGGCGACCTACTGGGCACCAACTGACGCTGAGGCTCGAAAGCATGGGTAGCAAACAGGATTAGATACCCTGGTAGTCCATGCCGTAAACGATGATTACTAGGTGTTGGAGGATTGACCCCTTCAGTGCCGCAGTTAACACAATAAGTAATCCACCTGGGGAGTACGACCGCAAGGTTGAAACTCAAAGGAATTGACGGGGGCCCGCACAAGCAGTGGAGTATGTGGTTTAATTCGAAGCAACGCGAAGAACCTTACCAGGTCTTGACATCCGATGCATAGTGCAGAGATGCATGAAGTCCTTCGGGACATCGAGACAGGTGGTGCATGGTTGTCGTCAGCTCGTGTCGTGAGATGTTGGGTTAAGTCCCGCAACGAGCGCAACCCTTATTGCCAGTTACTACGTAAGAGGACTCTGGCGAGACTGCCGTTGACAAAACGGAGGAAGGTGGGGATGACGTCAAATCATCATGCCCTTTATGACCTGGGCTACACACGTACTACAATGGCGTTTAACAAAGAGAAGCAAGACCGCGAGGTGGAGCAAAACTCAAAAACAACGTCTCAGTTCAGATTGCAGGCTGCAACTCGCCTGCATGAAGTCGGAATTGCTAGTAATCGCGGATCAGCATGCCGCGGTGAATACGTTCCCGGGCCTTGTACACACCGCCCGTCACACCATGAGAGCCGGGGGGACCCGAAGTCGGTAGTCTAACCGCAAGGAGGACGCCGCCGAAGGTAAAACTGGTGATTGGGGTGAAGTCGTAACAAGGTAGCCGTATCGGAAGGTGCGGCTGGATCACCTCCTTTCTAGGGAGTCAGACATTCAGTCAAAGCTGGACTTTGAGTGAATGGACAGGAAAGCAAGTTTCAGTATTGTTCAATTTTGAGGGCCCTGCTTTTGGCCTCAAAAGGCCAAAAGTCGGCGGAGCGATGAGCGAGCCGATAGCCTTGTTTAGAGGGAGCCGAACAGGCGACCATGAATAAAGGCTACAGATAACCTCAAAAGCATAAGGGACAGCGAAACCCGAAACGTGAAAACGCGGGGGTATAGCTCAGTTGGGAGAGCACCTGCTTTGCAAGCAGGGGGTCAAGGGTTCGAATCCCTTTATCTCCACCATTTGGGCTGATAGCTCAGCTGGTTAGAGCACTCGGCTGATAACCGAGAGGTCGATGGTTCGAGTCCATTTCAGCCCACCACAGGTTGCCTGTGAGGGCAGCCCACAAATCCCTTATGGAGCTACGCAAGTAGCTGATGTACCTTGAAAACTGAATATAGAACTGCGAAATGAGATTTTATTAGCTATGTAAAATTCCTGATTTTAAATTAAAATCTATAATTTCACCAAGCGGAACTGAAGAACGCAAGTTCGACAGTAAATGGTAAAATCTCGTTGGCAAATGGAGAATCTGAAATAAGATATGTTTTGTCGAGAGCAAGACAACGGTCAAGCTACAAAGGGCGCAAGGAGAATGCCTTGGCACTGGGAGCCGATGAAAGACGTGGTAAGCTGCGATAAGCTTCGGGGAGGAGCAAACATCCTTTGATCCGGAGATTTCTGAATGAGGAAACTCACCAGAGTTCATACTCTGGTATCCTGTACTGAATCCATAGGTACAGGAGGGGAACCGCCTGAACTGAAACATCTAAGTAGGGCGAGGAAGAGACATCAAACGAGATTCCGTTAGTAGTGGCGAGCGAACGCGGAAGAGGGCAAACCGGAAGGAGAAATCCTTCCGGGGTATGGACCGCTTTTAGGACTTAAGCTGTTAATCGAATGGCATGGGAAGGCCAACCAAAGAGTGTGAGAGTCACGTAGATGAAAACGGCGAGAGCTGCGCGAGTTCCGGAGTACGGCCAGACACGTGAAACCTGGTCGGAAGATGGGGGGACCACCCTCCAACCCTAAATACTACCCAGTGACCGATAGCGTATAGTACTGTGAAGGAAAGGTGAAAAGGACCCCGGGAGGGGAGTGAAATAGAACCTGAAACCTTGTGCCTACAAGCACATAGAGCACATCAACGTGTGATATGGTACTTTTTGTAGAACGGTCCGGCGAGCGATTGTATGTTGCGAGCTTAAGGTCTTAAGGACTGGAGGCGTAGCGAGAGCGAGTCTGAATAGGGCGTTCAGTAACATGCAATGGGCCCGAAACCGGGTGACCTACCCATGATCAGGCTGAAGTGAAAGTAAAATTTCATGGAGGGCCGAACCGACCTCCGTTGAAAAGGCGGCGGATGAATTGTGGGTAGCGGAGAAATTCCAATCGAACTCGGAGATAGCTGGTTCTCCCCCCGAAATAGCTTTAGGGCTAGCCTCATATTAGATACCCGGAGGTAAAGCACTGAATGGGCTAGCGCCCGAGAGGGTAGCGAAGCCTATCAAACTAAGAATGCCGGAGTATTGATGTATGGGAGTCAGACAGTGTGAGATAAATCTCATTGTCAAAAGGGAAACAGCCCAGATCTACAGCTAAGGTCCCAAATTGTATCTAAGTGGAAAACGATGTGGAAATACGCAGACAACCAGGATGTTGGCTCAGAAGCAGCCACTCATTTAAAGAGTGCGTAATAGCTCACTGGTCGAGCGTCTCTGCGCGGAAAATTTAACGGGGCTAAGATACAAACCGAAGCTTAGGCTGCATCGTAAGATGCGGGGTAGGGGAGCGTTGTGTAAGCGGAGAAACAGTAGCGTAAGCGGCTGTGGAGTTTACAGAAGTGAGAATGCCGGAATGAGTAGCGCGAATGTGGTGAGAATCCACATGGCCGGAAACCTCAGGTTTTTGGAGGAAGGTTCGTCCGCTCCAAGTTAGGCGGGAGCTAAGGTCAGGCCGAAAGGCGTAGCCGATGCACAGACGGTAGAGATTCCGTCCCCACCGAAAGATTTAAGCACAGGGACACTTTTTGAAGGTCGGAGCCAGGTGTTGGTTCTGGTAGTGATCGAGGGAAATATAGTACCGAAGTCCGGCTGGAAGAGAGGCGAGAAAAGCTGTGTGTATATCTAAGGTGCCCGTACCGCAAACCGACACAGGTAGGTAGGAAGAAGATTCTAAGGCCAACGGGAGAAGGGTTGTTAAGGAACTCGGCAAGTTGACCCCGTAACTTCGGAATAAGGGGTGCTCACGAGAGTGAGCCGCAGAGAATAGGCCCAGGCAACTGTTTACCAAAAACACAGGTTTGTGCTAAATCGAAAGATGACGTATACGAGCTGACGCCTGCCCGGTGCTGGAAGGTTAAAAGGAGATGTGCAAGCATTGAATTGAAGCCCCAGTGAACGGCGGCCGTAACTATAACGGTCCTAAGGTAGCGAAATTCCTTGTCAGGTAAGTTCTGACCCGCATGAAAGGCGTAATGATCTGGGCACTGTCTCAACAGCCCACCCGGCGAAATTGTAGTACCGGTGAAGATGCCGGTTACCCGCGACAAGACGGAAAGACCCCCATGGAGCTTTACTGTAGCCTGATATTGGGTTTCGGTGTTGCATGCACAGGATAGATGGGACGCTAGGAAAGAAGCGCTTTGGCGTTTCTGGAGCGGACGTTGGGATACCATCCTTGCGACATTGGAATTCTAACCTGCGCCTCTGAATCGAGGCGGGGGACATTGTCAGGTGGGCAGTTTGACTGGGGCGGTCGCCTCCTAAAAAAGTAGCGGAGGCGTTCAAAGGTTCGTTCGTTCTGGACGGAAACCAGATGATTGAGTGCAAACGCATAAACGAGCCTGACTGCGAGACTGACGGGTCGAGCAGAGACGAAAGTCGGAGTTAGTGATCCGGTGGTATGTGAGTGGAAATGCCATCGCTCAACGGATAAAAGTTACCCTGGGGATAACAGGCTGATCTCCCCCAAGAGTCCACATCGACGGGGAGGTTTGGCACCTCGATGTCGGCTCATCGCATCCTGGGGCTGAATTCGGTCCCAAGGGGTTTGGCTGTTCGCCAATTAAAGCGGTACGCGAGCTGGGTTCAGAACGTCGTGAGACAGTTCGGTCCCTATCTGTCGTGGGCGCAGGATATTTGAAAGGCGCTGTCCCTAGTACGAGAGGACCGGGATGGACGCACCTCTGGTGCACCAGTTGTCACGCCAGTGGCACAGCTGGGCAGCTATGTGCGGATCGGATAAACGCTGAAAGCATCTAAGCGTGAAGCCGGCCTTAAGATAAGATATCCCACTGAGTCAATCAGGTAAGACCCCTTGAAGACTACAAGGTTGATAGGCACACAGTGTAAGCGGAGTGATCCGTTCAGCTAGCGTGTACTAATAGGTCGAGGGCTTGACCCCATCTTGATCAGATACTCTATTTGCTAAGAAAGCGGTTCGATATTCAGTTTTGAGGGTACATCCTCAACAAAAGAGAAGCATGACAAGCGCCATGTGAATGGCCGGTGTCGATGACGGTGAGGTTCCACCTGTTCCCATTCCGAACACAGAAGTTAAGCTCACTTGTGCCGAAGATAGTTGGCTGGAAACGGCCTGTGAAAATAGGTAGATGCCGGCTTCTCTTTAAGCCCTGCTCAGATTTGAGCAGGGCTTTTTTGTTTATGCAGAATGCCGGAAACGGAAAAGGACGGTAGAGGAAGGCGGCGGGCCGGACATGTCCGGCCCCTACAGAGATTCTTCGGAAAGCCTGTTACTGCTGTAAGCGGGTACAGCAGCCGGAGGAAGCGATACGCCTGCAAGAGCGCCCAGCTTTACTTTTTTATTTATTCTGTTGACAAATCAAGAACTCTGCGGTATACTGGCAACTATTGTTGAGCAATCATGCAATGGTAGAAAGGGAAAGCAAAGTGAAAACGAAAGCAAACACGAAAAAGAAACTTCTAATCGCAGCGGGCGTAGTGGTCGTTGCGTTGGCTGCGGCGCTGGTATTTATCAGTAATTATCTGGTCAATTATGCGATTGGCCGCAGCGGCAACGGTGGTGACCGAGAGGTGGCACTGGAGGTGGATGCACCGGCGGACAGTGTTGAGGCGGTCATGGAGGACAACCGCGCGGCATATAAAAGTAAGATCGATACTTTCACGAAGGGACACCCTGGCCGGGATGTGACCCTGACCGCGGACGACGGCCTGACCTTGCACGGCGTTTACTACGCCAATGCAGAGACCGCTGATACGCACCGTTGGGCCCTTGTACTGCACGGATACCGCGGTGACTACACAGGTGCGCTGCAGTTGGCAGCGCCCTATTATGAAGCTGGCTATCAGGTGATCGCACCCGACCTGCGCGCCTGCGGCGACAGTGAGGGCGATTATGTCGGCATGGGCTGGCTGGACCGCAAGGATGTGCTGCAATGGATCGACTATATTATCGAGCAGGACCCCGAAGCAAAAATCGTCGTCCACGGCATCTCAATGGGAGCGGCTACAACGATGATGACGGCAGGGGAGAGCACACCCGACAATGTGAAAGCCTTCGTGGAGGACTGCGGCTACACCAGCGTGTGGGATATTTTTTCCAGTGAGCTGAAACTGCGGTTCGGCCTGCCGGAGTTCCCAATTCTGTATACCGCCAGCGGTGTCGCCAGGCTGCGCGCAGGGTACAGCTTCACCGAGGCGAGCGCCCTTGCGCAGGTAGCGCGCTGCGAAAAGCCGATGCTGTTCATCCACGGCACCGCGGATGATTTTATCCCCTATGAGATGATGGGTACCCTGTATAACGCCAAACCCGGCACCAACAAGGCCACTCTGACCGCCGAGGGCGCAGGCCACGGCGAGGCCATGTACGCGCTGGGGGACAGCTACTGGGATACGGTGTTTGATTTTATTGCGCCTTATATGGCGTAATGCGTCGGATTCGATAGGAAAAAGCGGCACGGCGAAGGCTGTGCCGCTTTTGTGCTGCCTGGGCAGGATACGGCGTACAATGCAGCAGGGGAGGGGTGAGAATGCAGTATACCGTTATCGAGTTTTTCCAGTCGGAAACCGAGAAGGAGCGGCGGCGAAACCTTGAACGCCTTTTACAACAGCTGCGGCTGATAAACGGCCCAAAGGACGGCGGCACCGATGCCCCCGCGTAAGGGCTGGGCGGCGGTCTACTGCCGCCTGAGCAAGGAGGACGAGGAAAAGACCGCGCGCGAGTCCGAGAGCATCCGCAACCAGCGGGCGCTGCTGCTGGCCTGGGCTGCGGAGCACGGCTACCGCATTTATAGGGTATACACCGACGAGGACTACTCCGGCATTGACCGTGCGCGGCCCGGCTTCAACGCGATGCTTGCCGACGCGCGGGCGGGCAAATTTGAGGTCATTCTGGCAAAAACGCAGTCGCGGTTCACCCGTGACATGGAGTTGGTAGAAAAATATCTGCACGGGCTGTTCCCGGAATGGGGCGTGCGGTTCATCGCGGTGCTGGACCATGTGGATACCTGCGACCCTGCAGGCAAAAAGGCACGCCAGATCAACGGACTTATCAATGAGTGGTACCTGGAGGATCTGTCCGGGAATGTGCGGGCTGTGCTGGACCACAAGCGGCGCAGCGGGAGCTACATTGCGAGCTTTGCGCTCTACGGCTACCGGAAGGACCCGCAGGATCACAGTCGTCTGCTCCCGGACGAACCCGCCGCGCAGGTCGTGCGGCAGATATTTGCGCTGTATCTGCAGGGAAGCGGCGCGGGCAGGATCGCCCAGACCCTCAACGCGCAGGGCGTGCCGCCGCCGTCCGCCTACCGCGCGGTCAGTGCTGGCCAGCCGCGCCCCACGCCCGCGCCGCTGTGGTGCAAGGCAACGGTGCGGCGCATTCTGTCCACGCAGACCTACGCGGGCGATCTGGAGCAGGGCCGCGTGCGCAAGCTGAATTACAAGTCCCGCAGAGTCATCCGCCTGCCGCGGGAGGATTGGATCATCGTACCCGGCACCCACGTGCCGCTCATCAGCCGGGCGGATTTTGCAGCGGTGCAGGCGCGGCTGGCGGCGCATGGCGGACAGACAGCGGCAGCTCGCCACCCGCTGGCTGGGCTTGTCCGGTGTGGTGTCTGCGGAGGCAAGATGGAGCTGACCGGCGCGGCGGCGCGGCGGTACTTCCGCTGCCGCACGGCGCGCCGGAGCAAGACCGCCTGCCCGGGCCAGCCCTACTGGCCGCTGTGCGACGCCGAGGCGCTTGTCGAAAAGCAGTTGTCCCGCTATGCCGCTGCGCCGGGGCAGCTGACGCAGGACCAGGCCGCGGCCCTGCTGCAAAGCATTACCGTTTACCCGCCGCAGGACGGCACACGCCGTATAGAGCTGCGGTGGAGCTTTTAAATAGAAGTGCGCCGTGTGCCGGGCGCGCTATCCCAGGTAGGGTAGACCTCACTCGATGCGACGTTGGCAATATAGGACTGGAAGCTGACCGTTACGTTGCGGACGTTGGCCGATGGCTTGCCCAGGTGTACTGTGATCTTCTTCGGTACGACGATGCGGTTCAGCACGCTGCCGGGCAGCAGTTCCTCCGGCGCAGGGCCGCTGCCGCCGTTCCCGGCAAAAAGGGTGTGCGGTGGGATCGTGACGATGTCGGTCTCGACCTCCCCCGTGCGGCTGATGGCGGAAGCGGGGGCCGCCCCTGCGGGCAACAGGTTCAGCCGCGCCACGGTCTGCTGGGCGTCAAAGACCTGCACGCCGTTCAGCACAAGGGGCTGCCAGCCGTCCAATGCAGCTTCGATGCGGTAGAGTGCGTAGGGCTGCACCGTTGTGTTGGCGGCGTCCAGACTGTAGGCGGCATCGGGGCGGGCAGGTCGGTGGCTTCGGCAAAGCCGTCCGCATCGGTGACGAGCCGGGCGCGGACGCTGCCGCCCGCATCCGTTACGGTCAGGGTCACGCTGGGCAGCGGCGCGGCCTGCCCGGCAGCAGAGGTATAGATCAGTATACTGCCTTTGGACATATAAAAACACCTCCTGCCCCACGCTATGCAAACGCGCACAACTGTGTTACAATGGGGGCAGGAGGAGCGATTATGGTATATCTTTCCGGGTTCCGGTTCCCAGACCGGGCACAAGAAGCGAACTACATGGCGTTCAGCCCGCGCGCGAGGCAGACCTGTTATGACTCGTACTATCCGTTTGGATTGTTCGAGGGCCGCACGCTGCCCGAGCTGGATTTTCTTGAGATCACGATTCTGTACGGCGGCAATGGCAGCGGCAAGACGACTTTATTAAATGTAATGGCCGATGCCCTGCGGCTTTACCGCCGCGCAGAGTATAATCGCACGCCTTTTTTTGACGATTATGCGCGCCTGTGTGAGCCGCGGACTATGCGCCCCATACCCACGGGCAGCATGATTTTGACAAGTGACGATGTGTTTGATTATATGCTCGATCTGCGGGCGCTGAACGATGGCGTGGACACGCGGCGTGAGCAGATGTTTGCGGATTACAACGACCTTCGGCGGGAAAAGTTTCAGATGCACGGCATGAAGGACTATGACCGGCTCAAGCAGGTGAGCGCCGCGGCGATACAGCCAATCCCAGATGGCACGCCGCACGCTGCCCGCCAATGTGCGCACCCGCTCCAACGGCGAGAGCGCATTGGCCGTGTTCAGCGAACGCATCCGCGAGAACGCGCTGTATTTGCTGGATGAGCCGGAAAACAGTCTTTCACCCGAGCGGCAGCTGGAGCTTGCACGGTTTTTGCATGATTCGGCGCGGTTTTACAACTGCCAGTTTGTCATAGCGACCCACTCGCCGTTTTTGCTGGCGATGCCGGGGGCGCGAATTTACGATTTGGACAGCGAGCCTATCGCAACAAAGCGTTGGACGGAACTGGAAAACGTGCGGGCAACGTGGGAATTTTTCCAGAGCCACAAAGATGAATTTAAATAAAAAACCGCCCGCAGGCGTGGTGCTAAACCATACCTGCGGGCGGTGGTGTTTATTTTAAGCAGCAGCTAGGAAATCAGGCCTTGTTGGCAGAGCCGAACAGCTCGATCTTCTCGCGGACGGTAGCCTTGATGGCCTCGGCGCCGGGAGCGAGCAGCTTGCGGGGGTCAAAGCCCTTGCCCTCGAGATCCTTGCCGGCCTCGATGTACTTGCGGGTAGCATCGGCAAAGCTCAGCTGGCACTCGGTATTGACGTTGATCTTGGAGACGCCCAGGGAGATGGCCTTCTTGATCATCTCGTCAGGGATGCCCGTGCCGCCGTGCAGGACCAGAGGAATGTTGTCGGTGGCGTTGTGGATCTTGTCCAGCGCGACAAAGTCCAGGCCCTTCCAGTTGGCGGGGTACTTGCCATGGATGTTGCCGATGCCGGCAGCCAGGAAGTCGATGCCCAGACTGGCAATCTTGGCGCACTCAGCGGGGTCAGCGACCTCGCCCATGCCGACGACGCCGTCCTCCTCACCGCCGATAGAGCCGACCTCGGCCTCAATGGACAGACCGTGGTCATGGGCCAAGGCGACCAGCTCGGTGGTCTTGGCGACGTTCTCGTCGATGGAGTAGTGGCTGCCATCGAACATGATGGAGGTGAAGCCGGCGGCAACGCAGGCCTTGGCACCCTCATAAGTGCCGTGATCCAGATGCAGGGCAACGGGAACGGTGATGCCCAGGCTCTCGTCCATGGCCTTGACCATGGCAGCCACGGTCTTGAAGCCCGTCATATATTTGCCTGCGCCCTCAGAGACACCGAGGATGACAGGGGAGTTCATCTCCTGCGCAGTGAGCAGGATGCTCTTGGTCCACTCCAGGTTGTTGATGTTGAACTGACCGACTGCATAGTGGCCATCGCGCGCTTTCAGCAGCATATTGGTAGCATTTACCAGCATAGTTCATACCTCCACGTAAAACGTTATCAGTGGTTGACGTACCGAGGTCCGGTGCGCCATCAAGTTTATTATAACCTGACTTTGACAAAAAATCAACAGGTTTTTTCGCTGCGGAGGATGTACTTTTGTCACCATGGGGCAAAACCTGCGGAATTTGTGGCAAATTTGTAAATTCTGTCAGGGAACGGGGCGGAAAAACGGCCAAAATCGGCATTATTCCAGATTGACAGCGCGGTTTATCCGGGCTGTTATGTGGAAAATTTCTCCACAACGGCTGTTGAAAACTCTGTGGAAACGGTGGAAAAGCCCATTACAAAGCAGGTTTTGCACACTTTCCACAGAGTTTTCAACAGGTGGAAAAGCGGTGCGTCCTCTACGCTTTGTATAAACAGCGCTGTTTCGACAAGGTGGAAAAGGCATTTGCACTTTTGGCGCATTTTGCCCGGCAAACTTGTAAAATTGCCGCCGCGTGCGCCCAAAAGCTGTAAAAAAAGATGACAAATGCCCCTGTCTTGTGTTATACTGTTATCTGATTATAAAGCATAGTCGGTTACTGTCGGCTTATGGCCGATTTTACAAGCCAGATGGAGGATGCTATGGAAAGATTCGCCCGCGAGCAGGCGCCTGAGCGCGCCGAGCGCACCGATACCCTTGTGTGGGGCAAGAATGCCGTGACAGAGCTGCTCAAGAGCGGCGGCGCGGTGGATACGGTCTACCTGACGGACACGATGCCCCAGGCCGTGGCGGGCTACTACACAGCCCTGGCCAAGGAGAGCGGCGCGGTGGTCAAGCGGGTGCCGGGCAATAAGCTGCAGAAAATGTGCGGCACGCCGGACCACCAGGGGGTGGCCGCCCGCGCCGCCGAGGTCGAGTACGCCGCGCTGGACGATCTGTTCCGCGCCGCCGAGGCCAGGGGCGAGCAGCCCTTTCTGGTGCTGTGCGACGGCGTCGAGGACCCGCACAATCTGGGGGCCATCGTGCGCTCCGCCTACCTGTGCGGTGCGCACGGCGTGGTCATCCCCAAGCGCGGCGGCGTCGGCGTGACCGGCACGGTCATGAAGGCCAGCGCCGGTGCTGCGGCCCGTCTGCCCATTGCCCGCGTGTCCAACCTGGCCCAGGCTATCCGCACGATCAAGGAGCACAATATCTTCGTCTACTGCGCGGACCTCGGCGGTGCCCCGTTGGCAAAAACGGACCTCTCCGGCCCGGTGGCGCTGGTCCTGGGCAGTGAGGGCGGCGGCCCCGGCGCGCTGACCCGCAAGCTGTGTGACGCTGCCGTCACGCTGGAGATGGCCCCCGGCCAGGCTACCGGCGTTGACAGCTACAACGTCAGCGTTGCGGCAGGCATCCTGTGCTATGATGTCATGCGCCGCCGTCTTGCAAAGAAGTAAAGGCAACACCGCATAATTCCCGCCTTACGGCTTAAGCACCGCTCCGGCGGATCTCCGCGCCAAGAGCCGCCGCAAGCGGCGGTTGCGCTCCGAAGCGCCTCGCTGCGGCTCGGTGTGCGGCACGGCATCTGCGTTGCCAAAATGCTCGATAATACACAAAGTATTATCTGCGCTTTTGGCTTAGCAGCTGCCGCACCTCGCTCGCCGTATCGGCACTTAGAATTATGCGGTATTGCCTAAATTCCACCTGGCCCCCGGAGAGCGGGGCAGGAAAGCCGTCCTTTTACTAAAGAGGAATCAACATGCCAAGCAAACGTACCAATGATTCGGTTGACCGGATCCTGGAAGAACTGAATATGCAGCAGGCGCAGGCCGGTCTGCGGGACAGCGTCACCGACCACCAGGTCGATGAGATCCTGCGCAGCGTCGGCATTTTATCGCTGCCTGACGAGCCGCTGCCCGAGGACAAACTCGCCTTCCCGGAGGGAGACGCGCTGGACGACCTGCTGCAAAAGCCGGTGTCGCAGCCTGCGCCCGCCCCGGCACAGCCGCGCCCATATACCCCGGTGCAGCAGCCTGACCCGCAGCCGGTGCAGCCCGACGCACGGACGACCCGCCCGCCGGAGCAGCCGCTGCCGACGGTGGACAAGACCGGCACGCAGACCTTCAGCGGGGACACCACCGGCACCGGCATCATCAAGGGCTTTCTCGGTAAGATGGCCCCCGGCGGCGATGCCGAGTCGCTGGACCAGGGCAAGAACGAGTTCAAGCGATTCTTCGGCACCTCGGTAGCCGTCGTGCCCGATGAAAACGGACGCCTGCACGAGCCCGGCAAGAAGAAACGCAGCCTGTTCGGCTTAAAGCACGCCGAGGATACGGGTGCCTTTGAGCCTATCAACGTCACGATGGGCGGCGGCAGAGCCGTCGGGCAGGCGGAACCCGAGGAGGAGTACTATCCCGATGCCGAGCTTGAGCCGACCCCGGCCCAGCCCGCCCGCTCTGCGAAAAAGCACGGCTTCTTCGGCAGCCTGTTTGACCGCGAGGAGGAGACCGAGGAGCTGATGATCCCCGAGGAGCGCGCCGAGGAGCCTTCCTCGTACCGCCCGGGAGCTGCCGTGCCTGTGCAGCAGCCTGTGCAGACGCCCTCTGCGGCAGCTGTGCAGCCGGAGCCGCCCGTGCCGCCTGCACAGGAGGAAACCTCCACGCAGGAGGTCTGGCGCAGCAAGTACACCCGCCCGGCCCGCCGCGCCGCGGAGGAGAGCGGCCATACCGTGGAGATCATTCAGGGCACGGTGGGCTATGCCAAAAACCACCCGTCCGCGCCGTCGCCCTCCGGCATGACCGGCACGATCTACCGCAAAAAGAAGAACACCGTGGAGTTCACCCCCGGCCAGAAGATCCAGAAGGCCCCGCCGCCGCAGCCTGTGCCGCAGCGCAGCGGGGAGCCTGTGGGCGAGCCCATCGAGACGCCCCGCGGCCAGACGTCCACCGGCTACACGATGCAGATCGGCGGGCTGGACGCCGTCCCCGTGGACAGCACGCAGGACTTTATGGCCGCCTACAACGCCGTGCGCCCGCAGCGCCGCCCGGCTCCCGCGCCGGTGCAGCCCGCAGCGCCCGTGCAGACGCCCCCCGCGGCGGATGCCTATGACGAGTCAGCTGCCGTTGCAAAGCTCGACGGCACCGGCCAGTGGCCCGTGCCCCGCCAGTGGGACGACGTGGACACGCTGGTCAACACGCTGACCGGGAACATCCACCTGACGCCGACGGCCCCGGAACATTCCGGTTATACCCAAAACAGTGCCTCCGGGACGGCTCCGTCCGCCCCGGCGCACAGCGGCTTTACGCAGCGCATCGATATGCCCGCCGCACCTGCGCCCGGCAGTCCGGCCAACGCGGGCAGCCAGGCCCCCGCGCCTGCCCACACCGGCTTTACCCAAAGGCTGGACCCGGCCCCGGCGCAGCCCGCCCACAGCGGCTACACCCAGAACCTGAACCCACAGGCATCCGCCGCGCCGGATACGGCCTCCTTTGTCAACGGCATCGCCGCGGCCATCAACACGCAGCAGCCGGCAGGGGACACGCGCGATTATGACAGCGCTGCGGCGCGGCTGACGGACTCGCTGGCGGATGACCCCGCAGCCACCCGCACCCGCGCCCGCATCCCGACGGCGGCAGAGGTCAAAAAGGCCGCTGCCCGCCTGACGGGCCGCGCCGACGACGAGACAGAGGACAACGCCGCCTCCCCGTTTGACACAGCGGAGATCCCCGTGCCCCACAGCCGCGAGTATGAGCGTGCCGAGGACGCCCCGGCAATCCGCGCTCTGCTGGCGAAAAAGCGTGCCCGGGCAGGCATCGCCTGCATCGTCTCGGGTGTGATGTCTCTTGTCATGATCGTGCTGGCACTGCTGCCGGTGCGCCCCGCCGCCCTGAACGACCCCATGGTCTACCCGGCGGCGCTGCTCGTGCTGCTGCTGGTCAGCTGCGCCGTCAACTGGCGGACTTTTCTGGACGGCTTCAGGGGACTGGGCAAGACCCCCTCGCCGGACAGTCTTTCGATTTTACCGGCGCTGGGCGCTGCGGTGCAGTGCCTGGCCGTTCTGGCCACCGGCGGTTACACCGACGGCACGCTGATGCTGGCCGGTCCGGCAGCGCTGATGCTCTGCATGAACGTGGCGGGCCACGCCCTGAACGCGGCCACGGTCTGCGATGCCTTTGAGAGCGTCAGCGGGCAGGATGGCTATGCCGTTGCCTACCGCCTGAAGGACGCCGGAGCCCTGCGCGCGATCTCGCAGGGACTGTCCGAGCCGCATCCCTGCGTGCTCGTCACCCGCCCGACCCAGATCTTCCGCAGCTTTCTGACCAACAGTGCCGCCCACGGCACCAGCGATAAGAACCAGCAGCAGTTTGTCTGGCTGCTGGGCGGCTGTGGTCTGGCGGCCTTCCTGTTCACGCTTATCACGTCCAAAAGCGCAGCCACGGCGGCCACGGCCATGACCAGCCTGTTCTGCCTGGCCGCGCCGCTGGCCGGTACGCTGATGTCGGCGGTACCGGCCCGCATGATGCAGCAGCGCGCCTACAAGGTCGGCGCGGTCATCCCCGGCTGGCGGGACATCCGTCAGCTGGGCCGCATCAATGTTGTGCAGGCCACGTCGCGCCAGCTCTTCCCGGAGGGGTGCGTCACGCTGCGGGACATCCATCCCGTCAAGATGGAGCACATTGACACCGCCATTATCTATGCGGCCTCGATGCTGGCCGATACGGACTCGACGCTGAACAAGCTCTTTACCGGCATGGTCGCCAGCAAGAGCCTGCTGGAAAAGGTCACGGATCGTCAGGCTGTGCCCGGCAAGGGCTATATGGGCTGGATCCGTAAGGAGCGCGTGATCCTGGGCAACCGCGCCATGATGATGGACTACGGCATCAAGGTGCCCAGCCAGGAGTATGAGCAGCACTACACGCTGAACCAGCGCCGCATCGTGTATATGGCGGTGGCGGGCAAGCTGTACGCCATGTTCCGTATTGCGTACCAGAGCGACCCCAAGATCGCCGCGGATCTGGAGCTCGTGCACCGCACGGGAATGTACCTTGTTGTGGACTGCGACGACTTCAACTGTGATGTCCGGCTGCTGGAGACTGCCTACGGCCTGCCAACCGGCTCGGTCAAGGTGCTGTCCGGCGCCGAGCACGAGGCTGTTGCCCCGGCGGTGGCCTGGCTGCCCGAGAGTGAGGGCAGTATGCTGCATCTGGGCAGCTTCCGCAGTCTGGTCGGCGGCCTGGTCGCTGCCGCAGGGGCTGCCCAGGGCGAGAAGTACGCCTCCTACGCGCTGACCCTCTCGGTGCTGGCCAGCACCGCGGTGGGTGTGCTGATGACGCTGACCGGCGGCATTGTCACGCTGCCGCTGATCGGCATTGTGCTGTATCAGGCCGCTTGGCTGGTCATTACGCTGTTCTTCCCGCTGATGCAGCGTTAATGCAGCACAGAATGATGTTAGGAAAGGGGAACCCCAATGTACCGTGCACGCGAAAAACAGATGTCGATCTACGACTATCTGCCTCCCTACCACGGCGAGCTGTGCAACGCCAACCGCTGGGTGCGGCTGGCTGCCGCCATCGACTGGGATGGCTTTGAAAAAGCCTACAGTGCGCTGTTTGCCCCCGGCGGCAAGGTGGCGCTGCCCGCCCGCGTGGCGCTGGGCTGCCGGATCATCCAGCTGCACTATGCGGCGTCGGACCGCGAGGTCGTGGCGCTGGTGCAGGAAAGCCCCTACCTGCAATATTTTTTGGGGTTCGAGAGCTTCACCGATGCGGTGCCGTTCTCGTCCCGCACGGTGGCGCGGTTCCGCGCCCGCATTCCGGATAAGGCTGTGCGCCCGGCGGTCCGCCTGCTGCGCAGCTTTCAGTGACCCATTTATATAGAGAGGTATTCATGGAATTGTTTTTAGACGCACTTCTGGACGCATTGATCGACGGCGTGAAAATGCTGCCGTTTTTGTATCTGGCCTACCTGCTGATCGAGTGGCTCGAACGCCATCACGGTGAGAGCATCGAGGGGGCCCTCGCAGGCGGCGGGCGGTGGGGGTTCATCCCCGGTGCGCTGCTGGGCTGTGTGCCGCAGTGCGGCTTCAGTGCGGTGGCCTCCAACCTGTACGCAAGCCGGGTCATCACGCCCGGTACGCTGCTGGCGGTGTTCATCGCGACCAGCGACGAGGCCATCCCCGCTGCTGGCGGCGGAGCCGTCCCAGTGGGTCACGCTCGTGCTGCTGCTGGCCAAGGTGGCGTTTGCCATCGTGGGCGGCTGGCTGCTGGACATCCCGCTGCGCCACGTTCTGCCGCACTCCCTCTACGGCGGCTACGAGGGCCATGCCGACGACGTCGACTGCCATGAGGAACATGAGGAATCGAGCAGCATTTTTATGGCGGCACTGCGCCACACGCTGGAAATCTTCGTGTTCATCCTGCTGTTCAGCTTTATCATCAGTCTGCTGTTTGAGGGCTTCGGCGAGGAGCCCATCACGGCGGCGCTGTCCGGCATGGGCATCTTCCAGCCGATGCTGACGGCGCTGGTCGGCCTGGTGCCCAACTGCGCGGTCAGCGTGCTGCTGGCCCAGCTCTACGTGCAGGGAGCCATCAGCTTCGGCAGCCTGTTCGCCGGCCTGACTGCCGGTGCGGGCGTCGGCCTGGCTGTGCTCTGGCGCGTCAACCCCAGCTGGAAGCAGAACCTTTTCATGACCGGCTTGCTCTGGGCCGTCGGCGCTGCGACGGGTATGCTGCTGCAGCTGCTGCCGCTTTGATACAAAAGGCTTCCCAACACCACCCGTTCACGAGTCGCTGCGGCACACTTGCCCCTCATCCGCTTCACTTCGTTCAGCACCTTCCCCCACGGGGGAAGGCTTTTTAGCATCTCCAGTCTGTATACTATACAATTTGTATATTCAAAAAGGAGGACTCCCCATGCAATACAGTATTGAAAACGACATTCTGCGCCTGACTGTCGACTCCCACGGTGCCGAGCCGGTCAGTGTCATCCATAAGCCCACCGGGGCCGAGCTGCTCTGGCAGGCCGACCCTGCGGTCTGGAAACGTCATGCGCCGATTCTTTTCCCGTACACAGGCAAGCTGACCGGCGGCAAAATGCTGGCCAAGGGTGTGGAGTACGCAGGCGGTCAGCACGGCTTTGCCCGCGATGTCGAGCACACGATGACCCATCACGCCGACAATCTGCTGGAGTTTGAGCTGCACGCGAACGCCGAGACGCTGCCCAAGTGGCCGTATGCCTTCGTGCTGCGCTCCACCTTCACGCTGGAGGGGGAGACCGTCCACCACACGCTGACCGTCGAGAACCCCGTCGAGGACAAGCTCTGCTTCGGCATCGGCTACCATCCGGCTTTTGCGCTGCCCTTCGATGACCGCCACGTCACCGAGGACTACGAGATCCGGTTTGACGGCGTCGAGTCGCCGCTCTGCGTCAGTGCTCAGCCAAACGGTCTGCTCAACGGCCAGAGCTACTACCTGGCCCGCAACGTCGAGGCTATCCAACTGACCGACGACCTGTTTGACAACGACAGCCACGCCATGGTCAACCTGCGCAGTGCGCATGTTTCGGTCATCGAGAAGGACACGGGCCGCAGCGTCATCTGCGATGTCTCCGACTTCCCGTACACCCTGATCTGGTCCGCGCCCAAGAAGCCGCTGCACTTCATCTGCATTGAGCCGTGGCACAGCCTGCCCGGCGAGGAAAACGGCCCCATCGACTGGGAGCAGCGCCCCTGCGCCGCGATCCTGAAGAAGGGCGAGAGCTGGTCCACCACGTTGTCCACGACCTTTGTCCGCTGAAAGTCAGATGATAGCATTGAAAAAATACCGCTGGCCGCTGACCGGCGCACTGCTGGGGGTGCTGGTCTTTCTGGCTGTTTACGGCGTGCGGGTGCTTGACCCGACGAGCGTTGACTGGATCCTGAACAGCCTCAGCCCCGACCCGATCCAGCACTATCTGGGGTGGGAGCTTTTCCGCCGCAGCCCGGTGCATCTGCCCTACATCGGCGCGAATTACAACGCGGTCTACCCGTTCCGCACCAGCGTGCTGTTCACGGACTCTCTGCCGTTGGCGGCGCTGTTCTTTAAGCTGCTGGGCGGGATTCTGCCCACGCGGTTCCAGTATTTCGGCTGGTGGGGTCTGCTCTGCTATGCCCTGCAGGGCGGGCTGGCACAGGCGGTCATTGCCCGCATTGCGGGCGTGCAGCCCACATTTGGCCGGGACGACAAGAGCAAGGCCGCCATCGCCATCATCATAAGCCCCGGCCAGACCGCCAAGCTGTGGGGCAGCGTGCTGGGCGCGGGCGTGCTCGTGCTGTTCCCGGCGCTTTCAATCCGCATGTTTGCCCACACGGCGCTGGCCGCCAACTGGCTTGTGCTGCTGTCACTCTACCTTTGGCTGCGCAGTGACGAGCTTATGCCCACGACCCGCCGCGCCTGCCTTATCTGGGGCGGCATGGGGCTGCTGTGCGCAGGCATCCACCTCTATTATCTGCCGATGGTCGGTCTTGTGCTTGTGGGATACGCGGTGCGCCGCACCCTGCAAAAACGCGGCCCGGCGGCTGTGCTGGCACCGATTGCAGCGTTCTGCGCTGCGGCGCTGGCGGAGTTGGTGCTGTTGGGGGCGTTCGCTGTCAACTTTGCGGGCTACTCCAACGGCTACCTCAGCGGGGCGGACTACCTTGGCCTGTTTGTGCCATGGCTGGCGCAAAGCTGGGAGCAGAATGTTTATGCAGGCGTCGGAACATCGCTGGCCGTGGTGCTGGCGGTGTTCGGCATAGTCTGCAACGCCCGCAAGGCGGAAAAATTCTTTGCCGCCCACCGCGACTGGCTCATTGCCGGCGCTGTGGTGCTGGTGCTGGATTTGATTGCCGCGGGCGGAAACGCCATCACAGTGAACGGAAAAACGCTGTTCACCGTGCCCATCCCGCAGTTTTTGATGAACTTCTGGGCAATGTTTTCCTCCTGCGCGCGGCTGGCGTGGTTGGCAGGTATGCTGCTGGCTGCCGTTGGCTGCGGGTTGGTGCTGCGCTTTTGGGATAACGGTGTCGCGCCCGTCCTGATGCTGGCAGTCTGCGCCGTGGCGCAGGGCTGGGGCCAGCGGTCGGAGCTGTTCAACCGCTGGACGGACTACCACTACTACGGCTTCCGCTACGAGAATAAGACCCTGCTGACCGACCCCGTGTGGGAGCAGGTCGCCGCCAGCGGCAGGTACAGCCATCTGGCCTTTGCAACGTTCGATTTTGAGCACAACGAGTTCTGGAATCTGGTCGACTTTGCCGCCGACCACGGCTGGACGTCGAACAGCTTCTACATGGCGCACATGGACGGCAACCTGGCTGCGGTCACGCTGCCGGGTGAGCTGAACGAGCTTTCCGCTGATACGCTCTATGCCTTCATCGACGAGGACGAGCTGGCGCGGAACAGTTACGGCCTGCACTATTACCGGCTGGATGGCATCCTGATCGGCAGCGTTGAGCCCATCGACGGCATCGAGGAGGAGCCTGCGCCCGAAGTGCCCGCCCACACGATGGATTTGACAAAGTCCGACCTCATCAACGCTCATTTTGCCGACGGCAGTGTAGGGCTGGAAACCGGCGGCGAGATGATGACCGAGGAATGGACGCTTTTCCCCGGGCGCTACCGCGTCACGCTGACCGGCAGCGGCTTTGACCACAGCTATATTTACGCCCGGTACGGCCTCATCAATCAGGAAACCTACAAGCTGGACATCGACTTTACCGGCATCGACCCGAACGAAATGACCTTTGAGTTTACGGCCACCGAGATGCTCCACTACTGGCGCACCGCCGTCCACACGCTGGACGACGCAAATGTCACCGTCAACAGTGTGACGGTGGAGAAGGTAGGGTAAACCGGTTCGGTTCTCACATCCGGCTGTTTACCGTTTTCCACAAACTAAAAAACCTGCCTGCACAATCAGTGCAGACAGGTTTTTTACTTTATAACGCTGCTAAATCAGAACGCAACCTTCTTGGCCACGTAGTCGCGCAGCTCGCTGATGGGCATACGGATCTGCTCCATCGTGTCGCGGTCACGGACGGTCACGCAGCCGTCGGCCTCGACCTTGTCGTCGCCGACAGTCTGGAAGTCCACGGTGATGCACAGCGGGGTGCCGATCTCGTCCTGACGGCGGTAGCGCTTGCCGATGGAACCGGCGTCGTCGTAGTCGACCATGAAGTCCTTGGCCAGCTCGTTGCGGATCTCCATCGCCTTGTCGCCCAGCTTTTTGGACAGGGGCAGCACGGCGCACTTGAACGGTGCCAGATAGGGGTGCAGGTGCAGCACGGTGCGCACGTCCTCCTTGCCCTTGGCGTCCACGAGGTGCTGCTCGTCGTAGGCCTCGCACAGGAACGCCAGCGCCACACGGTCACAGCCGAGCGACGGCTCAATGACATACGGAATGTAGTGCTCGTTGGTCTCGGGGTCAAAGTACTCGAGGCTCTTGCCGGAGGCTTCCTGATGACGGCCCAGGTCGTAGTTGGTGCGGTCGGCAATGCCCCACAGCTCGCCCCAGTCGGTGAACGGGAAGGCGTATTCGATGTCGGTCGTGGCACGGGAGTAGAACGCCAGCTCTGCCGGCTCATGGTCGCGCAGGCGCAGGTTCTCTTCCTTGATGCCGAGGCTCAGCAGCCAGTTCTTGCAGTAGTCCTTCCAGTAGGCGAACCACTCCAGGTCCGTGTTGGGCTTGCAGAAGAACTCGCACTCCATCTGCTCAAACTCGCGGGTACGGAAGGTAAAGTTGCCCGGGGTGATCTCGTTGCGGAACGCCTTGCCGACCTGGCACACGCCGAAGGGCAGCTTGCGGCGGGTCGTGCGCTGGATGTTCGCGAAGTTCACGAAGATGCCCTGCGCGGTCTCGGGGCGCAGGTAGCAGGTGGAGGAGGAATCCTCAGTCACGCCGATGGCGGTCTTGAACATCAGGTTGAACTTGCGGATGGGGGTGAAGTCATGCTTGCCGCAGACGGGGCAGACGACCTCGGGGTGGGTGGCGATGAACTCGTCCATCTCGTCAAAGGTCATGGCATCGACGTCCACGCCCTTGCCCTGCTCACACTCGGAGATGAGCTTGTCCGCACGGTGGCGGCTCTTGCAGGCGCGGCAGTCCACCAGCGGGTCGGAGAAGCTGGCCACATGGCCGGTGGTGACCCAGGTCTGCGGGTTCATCAGGATGGCAGCGTCCAGCCCGACGTTGTAGGGGCTTTCCTGCACGAATTTCTTCATCCATGCCTTTTTGACGTTGTTTTTGAACTCGACACCCAGAGGGCCGTAGTCCCAGCTGTTGGCCAGGCCGCCGTAGATTTCGCTGCCCGGATAGATGAACCCGCGGTTTTTGCACAGGTTCACGATCATGTCAAGGGTCTTTTCACTGTTCTTCATTACGTTACTCCTTCCGCATGGCTGGCTGCCACACAAAGCGTTTTTCCCACCGCGCCGGATGAATTTGGCACGATACGCTTATTATAGCATAGGTTGCGGGAGGGAACAAGGGCAGTTTGCGAAAAAAGGCTTCCCCCGAGGGGGAAGCTGTCAGCGGCCCCGCCCGCTGACTGATGAGGGCAAACCTTGCCGAGGCTGCCAGTTTATGGAGCAATGGCGGCGACTTCGCCCTCATCCGGCCTCGGGCGGGGCCTCGGCCACCTTCCCCCGAGGGGGAAGGCAAGCTCACAGCAAAAGCCAGCTGATTTCCTCCGCCAGTCTCCCCAATTCCTCCCGGGTCAGGGTCTTATCTGCCGTCAATCGCGCCAGCTCCTCCTGCACGCGGGGAATCTTGTGCGCCGGAATGCCGATGCGCGCCAGCTCCTTTTTCGTGAACGGCGGCTTTTTCGCCGTGCGTCCCAGCCGTGACACGGCCAGCGGGTCAATGCCCCAAATCAGCTTTGCCATTCTGCATCCCTCCTGCGGTTTTTCTTCATTATAGCAGGCGGCGCCGGAAAAAGCCAGAAAAATCACAGAGCAAGGGCGGCGTTTATCGTACCGTAAAAAGTTTTTTGTGCCGCCAAGGCCGCGGCGCAAGCGGCACCCTCGACGTATTGCTGTGTTTTGGCTCCATGAATTTGTGCCTTTTACCCAAAAATTGGTCGGTCAGGCTGCAATTTCAAAAAAAGTGTTTATTTTGTTGCAGAAAAATAGTATAATTACTCCGTAATATAGTTAAGTATACCGCGTGCCATCCCCTACGGCAGCGGATAAATTTTGAGGTGACCACTGTTATGGTTTTTAGTATGTATGACCCCAAGCTGCTCGAAGGCGTCCGCACGATCCATTTCATCGGCTGCGGCGGCTCCGGCACCTATCCGCTGATTCAGATCCTGCACAGCCGCGGCTATGCCATCACCGGCTCTGACGTCGAGGAAACCAAAAACACCGAGGCCGAGCGTGCCCTCGGCGTGCGCGTCTGCATCGGGCATGACGCCGCCAACGTCGGCAACGCGGACCTTGTGGTCTACAGCGCCGCCATCCATGACGATAACCCCGAGCTGCAGGCTGCCCGCGCCCGCGGCATCAAAGCCGTTGAGCGCAGCGTCATGCTGGGCTACATCAGCCGTACCCATGCCCAGAGCATTGGCGTGGCAGGCACCCACGGCAAGACGACGACCACCGGCATGATCACCACAATGCTGGAGCTGGCGGGCAGGGATCCGGCGGCGGTCATCGGTGGCAAGCTGCCCCTGATCGGCGGCTACGGCAAGGCCGGCAGCGGCCAGAGCGTTGTCATCGAAGCCTGTGAGTACCACGAGACCTTCCTGCATCTGACCTGCGCGGTGGGCGTCATCCTGAACATTGACAACGACCATCTGGAATATTACGGCACGATGGGCAAGCTCAAGCTGGCGTTCCAGAAGTTTGCGCTGCTGTCCCGCACCGTCGTCTTTAACATGGACGACAAGAACACGATGGACGTCGTGAACTCCATTGACCGTCCGGTCCTGAGCTTCGGCATCGAGGAGGAGGCCCGTTTCCGCGCCGTCAACATCGGCGAGTACAAGCCCGGCTTCTTTGAGTTCGATGTCCTCGAACTCGGTGAGCACTTCGCCCACATCAAGCTGGGTGTTCCGGGCTACCACAACATTTACAATGCGCTGGCCATGTGCTGCTGCGTGCGCCCGCTGGGCCTCAAGCCCGAGGACGCCGTTCGCGCAGCCGAGCAGTTCCACGGCACGGGCCGCCGCTTTGAGATCAAGGGCGAGTGCAACGGCGCGGTCATCGTCGATGACTACGCCCACCATCCCACCGAGCTGGCCGCCACGCTGGCGACGGCCAAGGAGATGGGCTATGACCGCGTCATTGCCGTGCATCAGCCGTTCACCTACAGCCGCACCAAGATGCTGATGGACGATTTCGCCAAGGTGCTGCGTGCCGCCGATCAGGTCGTGCTGCTGCCCATCATGGGCGGCCGCGAGAAGGACGACGGCAGTGTCAGGAGCGAGGATCTGGCCGCCAAGCTGCCCGGCAGTGTCGTGGTGGACGGCCTCGAGGGTGCCGCCGCCTGGGTCAGGCAGAACGCCAAAAAGGGCGACCTCGTCGTCTGCATGAGCTGCGGCGATCTGTACAAGGCCGCGGATATGATGGTCGAAAAATAAGCTTTGCGACAGGCTGCCCGGGCGGGCGGCCTGTTTTTTGGTAGTGACAGAGCGGTAGGGGCCGGGCATGCCCGGCCCGGTAGTGTAAGGCAGGCGGCTTCCTGAGGAAAGGCAGCGGGCCGCACATGTGCGGCCCCTACCGTGCGGCATCCCGGCAGGAGGCGGCGTCCGTGACGCCCCGGCGGGGTGAGGGCACCCCGCCCTACGCACTGCCCGTAGGGCGGCATGCCCTCATGCCGCCGCCACCTTGCCATTGCCACCCGTTTTATGCTACAATACAAACAAACATTATATAAAGGAGACCACCCCTTATGAACCAACATTACCTCCAGCTCTACGCTGATTTTATCGTCAAGGTGGGCGTCAATGTGCGTCCGCGCCAGAATTTTATCGTCCGCTGCCCGGTCACGATGCCCGACTTCGCCCATGCCTGCGTCCGCGCGGGCTATGAGGCCGGGGCCAAGACCGTCGTCGTCCGCTGGGAGGACGATAAGCTCACCCGCCTGAACATGGAGCTGGCCGACGAAAAGGACCTGACTGCCATGAAGCCCTATGAGCTGCGCAGCTACCTCGACTACGCCGAGGACCCGGACGGCTGCTGCACGCTGGCCATCCATGCAGAGGATCCCGAGGCACTGGCGGGCCTTGATGCGGGCAAGCTGAACCGCGTCAACCTCGCGCGCCGTACCTTTATGAAGCCCTGGCAGGAGTACACGATGAATGACCGCGTCCAGTGGTGCGTGGCGGCTGTGCCCGCTCCGGGCTGGGCAGCCAAGGTGTTCCCGGAACTGCCGCTCGACGAGGCTGTTGAAAAGCTCTGGGCGCTGATCTTTGACGTCTGCCGCGTCTCCACCGGTGACCCCGTCGGCGCGTGGCAGAAGCATGTCGCCGTGACCAAGGCCCGCCGTGACCGCATGAACGCGCTGGAGCTGGACCGCATCCACATGACCAGCTCGAACGGCACAGACCTGACCGTCGGTCTGGCCGACGACGCCACCTGGGAGGGCGCGTCCAGCAAGACCGAGGACGGCATTGAGTTCATCGCCAACGTTCCCACCGAGGAGGTTTTCTGTGCGCCCCACCGCGAGCGCACAAAACGGCATCGTCTACGGCACGAAGCCCTACGCCTACAACGGCCAGCTGATCGAGGGCTGGCATGTCACCTTCAAGGACGGTGTTGTCGTGGAGCACGGTGCCGAGAAGAATGCCGACCTGCTGGCCGAGCTGCTCTCTACCGACGAGAATTCGAACCGCATCGGCGAGATCGCCCTCGTGCCCGCCTCCAGCCCCATCAACCGCAGCGGCGTGCTGTTCTACAACACCCTGTTTGATGAGAACGCCGCCTGCCACATTGCGTTCGGCGCGGGCTACCCGACGAACATCAGGGGCGGCTCTGCCATGACCCGCGACGACCTGATGAAGAAGGGCCTGAACAACTCCGCCATCCATGAGGATGTCATGATCGGCGCGGCGGATACCCATGTCACCGGCATCACGAAGCGCGGGGAAAAAGTCACGATCTTTGAAAACGGCGAATGGGCGTTCTGAGCCGCACGCCCGCGCCTATTGACGCAGACCGCCCGGCGGCTGCGGATCTTCTGCGGGTGCTGGCGGCCTGGGCTGTCGGTGCGTTTCACATCTGGCAGCAGAGCTGGTACAGCGGCGCGGCCCCGGCCCACTGGCTGCGGGCGGGCAGCGTCGGCGTAGACTGGCTTGTGCTGCTGTCGGCGTTCTGCCTGTTTCTGCCTTGGGCCAATGCGGCGGCGCAGGGGCGGCCCCTGCCGCTGACCCGCCCGGCGGCGTTCTACCGCCGCCGCGCCGCGCGGTTGCTGCCCGCCTACTACGCCAGCCTGCTGTTCAGCCTTGTGTTGGCCCTGTACCGCGCCGGGTGGAGCCGCACGCTGGGCATCGACCTGGCCGCGCACCTGACGCTGACCCAGCAGCTGTTTCCGCAGAGCTATCTTGCCACCCGGCTCAACGGCGTGACCTGGACGCTGACGGTCTTTGCGCTGTTTTACCTTGTATTCCCGCTGCTGGCCCCGCTCTGTGTCAGACGCCCGCTGCCCACGCTGGGTGCGCTCTGCGCTGTGCAGCTGGGCTATACGCTGTGGGCGCTGCCGCAGTACGGCAGCGACGCCTATTCCTCGCTGTTCAATCAGTTCCCTGCGTTCTGCGGCGTGCTGGCCGTGGGGCTGGCGGCGGCACTGGTGTTTGCACGGCTGGCCCGTGGCGGCTGGACGCAGCGGCTTTTACCCCGCGCGGGCTGTACGGTGCTCGGCGTGTTGGCGCTGGTCTGGCTCAATGCGCAGCTGCGCACACAGGCGTATGCGGCGGAGTTCCAGCAGTTCCAGCTCATCAACCGGATGCCGCTGGCGCTGGCCGCAGCAGCGATGCTCGTCTGCTTCGGGCTGGGCCTGACCCCGCCCCGCCCGGTGCGGCGCGCGCTGGCGTGGCTGTCGGCGCTGACCTACAGCTTTTATCTGTGGCACCAGCAGCTGACCGTATTTTTAAAGTATGACCTGCACCTGCCCGCCTGGACCGGTACGACCCCGCCGAACCAGCTGGGCGACACCGTCTGGATGCAGCAGGCCCACGCGCTGTACTGGACCGCGGCGATTGCAGTAACGTTGGCGGCCTATTACGGTGTTGAGAAACCGATTGCGAAGCGGTTGCACGGAAAGAAAGGGTAGGGGCGAGCCTTGCCCGCCCGCCGGAACTTTGCGGCAGCGGCAGCATTCCCGGGTCGTCGGGGACGCCGACCCCTACGGCGTAGAGGCGGATTCCATATCCGCCCGGGAACTTTGCGGTGGCTGCCCACGGCCACGGGCGGGCAATGCCCGCCCCTACAAGCCGCACATCCAAGATGAGAAATAGGGGAAAACGGCGCCGAGCGGCCCGTTGTGCGCCGTTTTCTCAAACTCCGCAAAAAATGCACGCTGAAAAAGCCCGCTAGAAGGCAAATCTGCCCGGCGGGGGCTTGCATTTTGCGCACGGATGTGGTATAGTCTTAGTGTTCGATGATGATTTTACTGAAAGTGGGCCGCAAGGTCCGCTTTCTTTTTATGATTGGAGCATTTTTATGGCAAAACCCGGTAAACCGCAGCAGGGCAGCGCGGTCAAGGTCGTCGAAGCGCTCGTCCGCCCCGTTGTTGAGGGGATGGACCTGCGCCTGTGGGATGTCCGCTTTGAAAAGGAAGGCCCGGACTGGTTCCTGCGCGTGCTGATCGACCGCGATGAGCCGCTGGACACCGACACCTGCGAGGCTGTCTCCCGCGCCATTGATCCGCTGCTGGACGAGGCAGACCCCATTGAACAGAGCTACTACCTCGAGGTCGGCAGCCCGGGCCTGGGCCGCCGCCTGACCCGCCCCGAGCACTACGAGCAGCTCAAGGGCCAGAAGTGCGCGGCGCATCTGATCCGCCCCGACGAGCAGGGCCGCCGCGACTATGCGGGCATCCTGCAGGGGCTGGATGCCGACGGCAATGTGACCCTGACCGACGGGGAGGAGACCTACGCCTTCCCCGTCAAGAGCGCCGGCTACGTCAAGCTCTGCGACGACGAGGATCTGTTCGGCTGATTTGACCTGCGGGGCTGGCTTGTAGGGGCCGGGCATGCCCGGCCCGCGGCTTTCCCGCAAACTCGATTTTGCCCTTCTGTGCAGGGCCGGATATGTCCGGCCCCTACGGAGGCAAACCCTTTAAAGGGAAGGCAAGAGAGCGATTGTAACTACTGTATTGCGTGTACTTGAAATATAATTGGGAGGAAACCAGAAACATGGCTACTGCGAACAACGAATTTTTTGAGGCCCTTTCTGCACTGGAAAAGGAGCGCGGCCTGCCCGAGGACTACCTGATCGACAAGATCAAGGCGGCCATCGTCATTGCGGTCAAGAAGGACTACGAGGTCGAGGACGACAATGTCGTTGTGGACATTGACCCCGAGCTCGGCGCGTTCCGTGCCAGCCTGCTGCGTGACATCGTGGAGGAGGTCGAGAACCCCCACACCCAGGTCAGCCTGGAAGATGCCCAGAAGATCCGCAAGAGCTACAAGGTCGGCCAGCGCATGGTCACGCCCCTCAAGACCAAGGAATTTGGCCGCATTGCTGCCCAGACCGCAAAGCACGTCATCCGTCAGGGCCTGCGCGAGGGTGAGCGCAACCTGCAGTGCAGCGAGATGCAGTCCCGCGCACATGAGCTGATCGCCGCCACCGTCGTCTCCATCGACCCCGAGCGCGGCAACGTTGTGCTGGATCTGGGCAAGGGCGGCAGCGCTGTGCTGCCCCGCAACGAGCAGGTCCCCGGCGAGACCTTCACCGAGGGCCAGACCGTGCAGGTCTATGTCGTGGATGTCCTGGCAACGGACCGCGGCCCCCGCGTCACCATCAGCCGCACCCATCCCGGCCTGGTCAAGCGCATGTTTGAGCTGGAGGTCCCCGAAATCTACGACGGCACCGTTGAGGTCAAGGCCATCGCCCGTGAGGCCGGTGCCCGCACCAAGCTGGCTGTCTGGAGCAAGAACCCCGATGTCGATCCCGTCGGTGCCTGCATCGGTGCCCGCGGTGTCCGCGTCGAGAAGATCGTCCAGGAGCTGAACGGCGAAGATCGATGTCATCCGCTGGAGCGAGGACATCACCGAGTTTATCTCCGCGGCCCTGTCCCCGGCCAAGGTCGTCAAGGTGGAGCTGCTGCCCGGCGAGACCAAGAGCTGCCGCGTGACCGTGCCTGACCACCAGCTGAGCCTTGCCATTGGCAACAAGGGCCAGAATGTGCGCCTGTGCGCCCACCTGACCGGCTATAATATTGACATCCGCCCGGAATCCGGCTACTATGGCGAGGACGAGGAGTAAGCTGTTAAAATAAGAAATAAAAAATAGTAAATAATAGAGAATGCGAAGTTTTCGCCCTGCGGACGAAAATAAAACGTAGGGGCGCATTCTATATGCGCCCGGACGGCCTTGCTCAAGGCACACGTCCGCGGGCGGATATGGAATCTGCCCCTACGATGAACCTCCGATATTTATTATTTCTTATTTATTCTTTATTATTTGTGAAATGAGGTCTGCCAGTTGCAGCAGCTAAAGCAAAAAAAAGATCCCCGTGCGCCGGTGCGTGGGCTGTAATGCCCAGCGCCCCAAGCGCGAACTGGTGCGCGTCGTGCGCAGCCCCGAGGGCGAGATCAGTATTGATCTGCGCGGCAAGGCACCGGGACGCGGCGCGTATCTGTGCCCCTCGGCTGCCTGCCTTGCCAAGGCGCGCAAGGCCAAGCGGCTCGAACGCACATTTGAGGTCCCCATCCCGGACGGTATCTATGACCGCCTGACCGAGGAGATCGCCTGTGCGGAGCAAAGTGCAAAGGAGGCGGCGAGCCATGAATAACGATCAGCACCCGCTGCTGGGTGCACTGGGACTGTGCCGCAAGGCCGGCAAGCTGCTGCACGGGTATGACCGCGTACAGGAAAAACGCACTGCGCGGCAAAGTGGCCCTGGTGCTGCTTACCTCGGACGCCAGTGAGCGCACGGTCAGCCATATGAAGGACGCCTGCGACGGCATCGTCGCCTGTGAGCAGATGCCCCTGACCAGCGCTGACCTGGCCATGCTTACCCCCAAGCCCGCCGCCGTGTTCGGCGTGACCGACGAACACCTTGCACAGCTGTGCGCAAAATACCTTTGATGAGGAGGACCACACTATATGGATTTTAAATACAAGATCGCTGATGTTGCCAAGGAGTTCGGCATGCCCGCCAAAAAGGTCGTCGAGACCGTTTCCGGCGTGACCGGCGAAGCCTATAAGACCGCCGGCACGTTTGAGGAAAAAGAGCTCAACGTCCTGCTGGAGACCCTGACCCGCGAGAACGCCGAGGACAGCCTCGACGCCTACCTTGCCAGCGGCAAGGAGCCCGCCCCGGCCCCGAAGGCAGAAAAGAAGCCCGAGCCGAAGAAGCAGCCCGCCGCGGCCCAGAAGCCCGCTGCCGAGCCCAAGCCTGCGGAGCAGCCCAAGCCCGCCGCCAAGAAGGAGCCGAAGCCCGAGCAGAAGAAAGACAGCCGCAAGCCCGAGAAGCAGGCGGAAAAGCGCAGCGAGAAGCGCGTCACCCTGCAGGAGCTGGCCGCCGATACCGGCATTAAAGAGCCTGTCAAGACCGAGCAGGTCCAGGTCAACCGCGCACAGGTGTCCGTTGACACCCGCACCGTCGACGTGAACGTTGACAAGTTCAACGCCCGCTATGACGACCTGGCCGACAGCCGCAATATGCCCAGCAAGCGCAAGAACCACCCCACCGGCAAGAAAGAAAAGTTCAACAACCGCAATAACCGCCGCGGCCAGCAGTTTGGCCGCCGCCGTGAAACCGAGGCCGAGCGCCTGCAGCGCATCCAGCTGGAAAAGGCCCGCAACGCGCAGCTGAAGATCTCCATCCCCGACGAGATCACCGTCGGCGAGCTGGCCACCCGCCTGAAGCAGAGCGCCGCCAAGGTCGTTGCCAAGTTCATGCAGATGGGCGAGATGCACGCCATCTCCGATGTTGTCGATTTCGACACCGCCGCCCTGATCGCCGAGGAGTTCCACGCCAAGGTCGAGCATGAGGTCCACGTCTCCATCGAGGAGCGCCTGTTTGTGCAGGAGGAGGACAACGCCGCCGATCTGGTCGAGCGTCCCCCCGTTGTCGTTGTCATGGGCCACGTCGACCACGGCAAGACCTCCATTCTGGACGCTATCCGCAAGACCAATGTCACCAAGGGTGAGGCCGGCGGCATCACCCAGGCCATCGGTGCGTACCAGGTCAAGAGCAATGACAGTGTCATCACCTTCCTGGACACCCCGGGCCACGAGGCGTTCACCTCGATGCGTGCCCGCGGCGCGAACATGACCGACATTGCGGTCCTGGTCGTCGCGGCCGATGACGGCATCATGCCCCAGACCATCGAGTCCATCAACCACGCCAAGGCCGCCAACGTCAAGCTGATCGTCGCCATCAACAAGATGGATAAGCCCACCGCCAACCCGGAGCGCGTCAAGGAGCAGCTGACCAAGTACGAGATCGTGCCCGAGGACTGGGGCGGCGACGTCGCCTGCATCCCTGTGTCCGCCGTCACCGGCATGGGCATCAGCGACCTGCTCGAGCGTATCGTTCTCGAGGCCGAGGTCATGGAGCTGAAGGCCAACCCGAGCCGCCGCGGCAAGGGCGCTGTCGTCGAGGCCCGTCTGGACAAGGGCCAGGGCCCCATCGCAACTCTGCTGGTCCAGAACGGCACCCTGCACAAGGGCGACTGCCTGATCGCCGGTACCGCTGTGGGCCGTGTCCGCACGATGCGCAACGACAAGGGCCAGGAAATCACCGAGGCCGGCCCGTCCACGCCTGTTGAGATCACCGGCCTGACCGAGGTCCCCGAGGCCGGCGAGCTGTTCGAGGCTGTCGAGGACGAGCGCCTCGCCCGTGAGCTGGCTGACAAGCGCACCGCCGAGGCCAAGGAGAAGCAGTTTGCCGCCTACACCAAGGTCACGCTGGATAACCTGTTTGACCAGATGGCTGCCAACGATATGAAGGAGCTGCCCATCATCGTCAAAGCGGACGTCCAGGGCTCCGCCGAGGCCGTCAAGCAGAGCCTCGAGAAGATCTCCAACGACGAGGTCCGCGTCCGCGTCATCCATGCGGGTGTCGGTGCCATCTCCAAGTCCGACGTCTCTCTGGCCGATGCGTCCAACGCCATCATCATCGGCTTCAATGTCCGTCCCGACGCCGTCGCCAAGGCCGAGGCCGAGCAGACCGGCGTTGAGATGCGTATGTACCGCGTCATCTACGACGCCATCAACGATGTCTCCGACGCTATGAAGGGCATGCTGGCCCCGAAGGTCCGCGAGGTCGCCCTGGGCGAGGCCCAGGTCCGCCAGGTCTACAAGATCTCCAGCGTCGGCACCGTCGCGGGCTGCCGCGTTACCGACGGCAAGATCACCCGCGACGCCCAGCTGCGTCTGGTCCGTGACGGCATCGTCATCTGCGAGGATTCCATCGCCAGCCTGAAGCGCTTCAAGGATGACGCCAAGGAGGTTGCCGCGGGCTTTGAGTGCGGCATCACCCTGGCCAAGTTCCAGGACATCAAGGAAGGCGACGTCTTTGAGTGCTTCAAGATGGAGGAGTACCGCGATTGATTGCAGAGGTAAAGTAAATGCCAACCAAAAACCATGGCCGTATGGCCCAGGATATGAAGCGTGAGCTGATCGCCATCATCGGCGAGATGAAGGACCCCCGCGTGACGGGCGGTCTGCTGACCGTGACCCGTCTGGATGTGACCCCCGACCTCGATCAGGCCAAGGTCTACATCAGCGTTATGGGCCGTGAGGGCGGCCCGGAGCCGGTGGTCAAGGCGCTGAACAAGGCGTCCGGCCATGTCCGCACCGAGGTCAGCCGCCGGATGCACATCCGCAAGGCACCGCGCTTTGTATTCGTCAAAGATGAAGGCGCAGCCTATGCCGCGCACATCAACAAGCTGCTGGGTGAGCTGGACATTGAGCCTGACTCTGACGCAGAGTAAAGCACCCCAGTTAGAAAAGAGGAACCTATGACTCAGAACGTAGACCGCGAGACGGTTGTTTCGCGTCTGCTTGCTGCAGATGACATCCTGATTTTGTGCCATAAAAACCCCGACGGTGACACCATCGGCTCGGGCACGGCGCTCTGCCTGGCGCTTCAGCAGCTGGGCAAAAATGCCGCCGTGCTGTGCAGTGATCCGATCCCTGCTATGTACGACTACATGCCCATCACGGTGTTTGACGGCAGCTTCCGCCCCGCGTTTGTGGTGGCGGTGGATGTTGCGGGCATTCAGCTTTTTGGCGAGCGCAACAACATTCAGGAATACGCCGAGCATGTCAATCTGTGCATCGACCACCACGGCTCGAACAGCGGTTATGCCTATGAGACGCTGGTGGACGCCGGGGCTGCCGCATCTGCCGAGCTGCTGACGACGCTCATCCCCGAGATGGGCGCGAAGATCACGCCGGAAATTGCCTCCTGCCTGTATACGGGTGTGGCAACGGACACCGGCTGCTTCCGGTTCAGCAACACGACGGCGGAGACCCACAAGGCGGCAGCGGCTCTGATCGAGGCCGGAGCCGACGTGGAAAGGCTGAACGAGCGCCTGTTCGAGAGCCGCTCCCACGCGCGGGTCATCGCGGAACGCATGGCTTTAGAAAGCCTGGAGTTTTACTACGATGACCGCTGTGCGCTCATCTGCCTGACCTGGGACCAGATCCAGGCCGCAGGTGTGGCCGGGGCCGAGCTGGAGGATCTGACGAGCCTGCCGCGCTCCATCGAGGGCGTCGAGGTCGGTCTGACCCTGCGCCAGCAGAAGGACGGCAGCTTCAAGATCAGTGTGCGCACCGGGCACGACACCAACGCCTGCAACATTGCGCGGCGTCTGGGCGGCGGCGGGCATCCCCGCGCCGCCGGCTGCGAGATCAGCGGCAACCCGGACAACGCCAAGCACGCGATCCTCGAGGAAGTCAAAAAGGAACTGGACCGCGCCGACGCGGAGAAAGCGCAATAAAGCCTTCCCCCATGGGGGGAAGGTGGCCGCGCGAAGCAAGGCCGGATGAGGGCGAACCTGCCCGCAACAACCCGTAAACGGTCTGCAATAGCAGACTTGCCCCTCATCAGTCACCTTCGGTGACAGCTTCCCCCCTAGGGGGAAACCTTTTAAACCCTAACAACAGAAAAGGAACCCTGCTATGCAAACGCCAAACGGCATTCTGCCCGTCGATAAGCCCGCAGGTTGGACCAGCTTTGATGTGCTGGCCAAGTTGCGCGGCGCACTGGGCACACGCAAGCTGGGACACTCGGGCACACTGGACCCTATGGCCACCGGTGTGCTCGCGGTGTTTATCGGCAAGGCGACCTCCGCCGCTGACCGCCAGCTTGACCACGATAAAACCTACGAAGCTACGCTGCGTCTGGGCCTGCGCACCGACACCGGCGACGTGACCGGCACGACGCTGGAAACTGCCCCCGTCACGGTGGGGGAGGCCGAGCTGCGCGCCGTACTGCCGCAGTTCCGCGGGGACCGCATGCAGCTGCCGCCGATGTACAGCGCGGTGAAAATCAACGGCCAACCGCTGTATAAGGCGGCCCGCAAGGGCCAGACCGTTGAGCGCACGCTCCGCCCCATCACGATCTATGACATCGAATACCTCGGCAGCCCCGCGCCCGACGAATACACCGTCCGCGTCGCCTGCTCCAAGGGCACCTACATCCGCGTGCTGGCCGAGGAGATCGGCGACGCCCTCGGCGTGCCCGCCACGCTGTCCGCTGCGCCGCACGCAGGCCGGTGTGTTCAGTCTGGCCCAGTGCCACACGCTGCCGGAAATTTTAGCCGCCGCCGAGAGCGGGGAACTCGAAACCAACGGCTGGGTACTGCCGATCGAGTCAGTCTTTACGCCGCTGCCCGCCCTGCACGTCAACAGCGGCGTCAAGGCGCACCTGCTCAACGGCTGCCCGACAAGCCATTACGCTGCCGCCGATGGCCGCTACCGCACCTACGATGAGACCGGCGCGTTTCTGGGTCTGGCCAGCGTCGAGGGCGGTGTGCTCAAGGTCGAAAAACTATTTTGCGAAAGGGGCTGACTGCCCAATGCAAATTTATCAAAGTCTGACGCCCATCCACGCCCCGCAGGGCAGTGCTGTGGCGCTCGGCTATTTTGACGGCGTCCACTGCGGCCACCGCGCCGTGCTGGGGGCAGCCGTCGAATGCGCCCGGGCTGGCGGCCTGACCGCTGCGGCCTTCACGTTTGAGCTGCCCGCCAGCAGTACGCTGAAGGGCGGGCGCATTCTCTCGCTGCCGCAGAAGCACGTCCGCGTTGCAAGCTTAGGCATCGAGGAATACCAGGAAGCACCGTTTGACGAGTTCCGTGCGCTGACGCCGGAGGATTTTGTGCAAAAGGTGCTGGTGGGTTGCTTTAACGCAAAGCAGCTGTTCTGCGGCGACAACTTTACGTTTGGAGCCCGCGCCGCCGGTAACGTGGAGCGTCTGCGGGAGCTCTGCGCGCCCCTCGGCATCGGCGTGCATATCGTGCCGATGGCGCAGTACGGCGGGCAGACCGTCTCGTCGACCCGCATCCGCGCCGCGCTGGAAGAGGGCCGTCTCGACGACGCCAACGCCATGCTCGGCACACCCTACGCCATCGACTGGCCCGTTGTTCACGGCAAGGGCATCGGCAGCGGAAAGCTCGGCACGCCGACGCTGAACCAGAACTACCCCGCCGCGGCCCTGCAGCCTTGCGCGGGCGTCTACCTGACCCGTATTTATATGGACGGCCAGTGGCGGCCTGCAGCCACCGGCATCGGCAAGCGCCCCACGGTGGACAGCAGTGAAAACGCCGCCGTGACCTGCGAGACGTTTGTGCCGGACTTCTCCGGCAATGTCTACGGTCAGCAGCCGGTGTTGGAATTTCACAAATATTTCTGCCCGGTGCGCAAGTTCAATTCGATGGACGAGCTGGCCGCGCTGATCCACCACGCCGCCGACGAGAGCAAGGCGTATTTTGCGGCCCTGAACGGCGCAAAATAATTGCGGAAATGCCGCAAATGCTCTTGTATTCCGCAAAATGTTGTGGTATACTAATTCTTGTTACCGCGGCCCGGTATGGGGCGTATGCCTCAATGGTTCCAACTACCCCTTACTGCGCCGACGGCCAATACATTTTTATGAAAGAGGTATATACCCATGAGCCAGAAATCCGCTATCGATAAGCAGCCCATCATCGCCAAGGCAGCCATCCACGAGGGTGACACCGGTTCTCCGGAGGTCCAGGTTGCTCTGCTGACCGCTCGTATCAACCACCTGACCGAGCACCTCAAGACCAACAAGCATGACAACCACAGCCGCCGCGGCCTGTTCAAGATGGTCGGCCGCCGCCGTAATCTGCTGGCCTATCTGCAGAAGAAGGACATCAACCGTTACCGTGCCCTGATCGCTGAGCTGGGTCTGCGTAAGTAATTTTCGCAAAAACGGGCAGGGTGCATTTGCACTCTGCCCGATTTTTTATACATGTGTGCTGCCGCCCCCTACAACGCGGCGCATCACAAAAGTCCACTGCACCCGTATTTTACAGCCGCCCCCGCCGCGTTTTGTGCAGTAAATCGAGCACCCAAGCAACAGGCTTGGCTGCTGGCTTTATTGTACAGAACCGGGGCAGGGGAGCGCTGAAAGTAAAAATCTACCAAAGAAGGAGAATCCCTATGGCTTACGAATTCGCATCCAGACTGGAAACCTTCCCCAACTACCGCAAGTTCGAGACGACCTTTGCGGGCCGCCCGTTTGTGGTCGAGACCGGCAAAATGTGCGGTCTGTCCAACGGCAGCGCCATGATCCGCTACGGCGAGACCTGCGTGCTCTGCAACGTCACGATGAGCGACAAGCCCCGCGATGGCGTCGATTTCTTCCCCCTGAGCGTCGAGTTTGAGGAGAAGCTCTACGCCGCCGGCCGCATCCCCGGCAGCTTCATGCGCCGTGAGGGCCGCCCCGGCGAGCACGCCATCCTGTCCTCCCGCGTTGTGGACCGCCCCATCCGCCCGCTGTTCCCCAAGGATATGCGCAACGATGTCTGCGTGACCATGACCGTCATGAGCCAGGACCCCGACTGCTCTGCCGAAATTTCCGGCATGAACGGTGCGTCCCTGGCCATCGCCATGTCTGATATTCCCTGGAACGGCCCTATTGCCGGTGTGTTTGTCGGTCTGGTGGACGGTGAGATCGTGCTGAACCCCACGAAGGAGCAGCGCGAGCACAGCGACCTCTCCCTGACCCTTGCCGCCAGCGAGGAAAAGATCGTCATGATCGAGGCCGGTGCCAACGAGGTCGACGAGGAGACCATGATGAAGGCCATCCGCGCCGGTCACGAGGAGATCCGGAAGATGCTGGCGTTCATCAACAGCATCGTCGCCGAGATCGGCAAGCCGAAAAAGAGCTTCACCCCCGTGGAGCTTGACCACGCCCTGCTGGCTGACGTTTACGCCAACCACCTCGAGGACGTTAAGGCCGCGATGAACACCGACGACAAGAACGTCCGCGACGCCGCGATGCTGCCCATTATGGATGCCATCGCCGCCGAGCACCCCGAGCTGACCGCCGCCGACCTCGATCTCATCAGCTACAAGCTGCAGAAGAAGGTCGTCCGCACCTGGCTGCTGGAGGACGGCAAGCGCGTCGATGGCCGCGGTATCAACGAAATCCGCCCGCTGGCCGCCGAGGTCGGTCTGCTGCCCCGTGTGCACGGCTCCGGCATGTTCACCCGCGGCCAGACCCAGGTCCTGACCATCTGCACCCTTGGCTCCACCAAGGACGCCCAGCTCATGGACGACCTGTCTGATACGCCGTACAAGCGCTACATCCACCACTACAACTTCCCGCCGTACTCCGTCGGCGAGGCCCGCGCACCCCGCAGCCCGGGCCGCCGCGAGATCGGCCACGGCAACCTGGCCGAGCGCGCGCTGATTCCCGTCCTGCCCGATCAGGCCGAGTTCCCGTATACCATCCGCTGCGTTTCCGAGGTCCTGTCCTCCAACGGCTCCACCTCCCAGGCGTCCATCTGCGGCTCCACGCTGGCTCTGATGGACGCCGGTGTGCCCATCAAGGCACCCGTTGCCGGTATCTCCTGCGGCCTTATCACCGACGGTGACCCGCTGCACGGCGGCCGCTGGATGACGATGCTCGACATTCAGGGTGTTGAGGACTTCCACGGCGACATGGACTTCAAGGTCGGCGGCACCCGCCGCGGCATCACCGCCGTCCAGATGGACATTAAGGTCGACGGCCTGACCTACGACATCGTTGAGGAAGCCCTCGAGAAGTGCCGCAAGGGCCGTCTCTACATCCTTGACCAGATCATCAAGCCGGTCATTGCCGAGCCGCGCGCCGAGCTGTCCAAGTATGCGCCCAAGATGTTCAGCATGATGATTCCCGTTGACAAGATCAAGGATGTCATCGGCAAGGGCGGCAAGGTCATTCAGGAGATGTGCGCCAACTTCAACTGCAAGATCGACATTGAGGAGGACGGCCACGTCTTTATCTCCGCCGTCGATCAGGACGACGCGAAGCGCGCCATTGCGACCATCAAGACGATTGTCGAGGACCCCGAGATCGGTGCCATTTACAAGGGCCGCGTGACCCGCCTGATGAACTTCGGTGCCTTCGTCGAAATCGCCCCCGGCAAGGAGGGTCTTGTCCACATCTCCAAGCTGGACGACCACCGCGTCGAGCACGTTGAGGATGTCGTTGCCGTTGGCGATCCCATCTTTGTCATGGTCACCGACATCGACCAGCAGGGCCGCATCAACCTGTCCCGCAAGGATGCCCTCGCCGCTATCGCCAAGAAGCGCGCCGAGGCCGCCCAGCAGTGATTACGGGGGTTTTGTTCCTTCTTTGCAAAGAAGGAACCGAAGAAATTCCAAACAAATAAAACAAGAAAAGGGAGTCTGCCGTGAATCGGCAGACTCCCTTTTTAATTTGCTTGCACTGTAGGGGCCGGGCATGCCCGGACCGCGAGTTTACGCCGGTACCCTATTTATGGTCTGCTCCTGTGGGGAGGGGTCTTGACCCCTCCGCAGGAACCTGGCGGCTGCCGCAGCCTGCCCGGAGCGGTCAAGACCGCTCCCTACAAACGGCGGCATATATGCCGACTATACCATAAAAAGAGGCTGCCGCACAAGGTTAAACCCCATGCTGCAGCCTCTCGCCATAACCCGTTTCCGGGAAAAATATTGAAAGTTCTTTTGCTTACTTTTCTTTCAAGAAAAGTACGACTTACTTCTCGATGACTTCCTTCGTGTCGCGGGCAATCATCAGCTCCTCGTTGGTCTCGATGATCAGCGTGCGGACGCGGGCACCCCAGGCGGTGACCTCCACAACATCCTTCTTCTGCTTGTGGGCATCGCGGTTCTTGTCGGTGTCGATGCGGATGCCCAGCCAATCCATGTGATGGCAGATCTTGGCGCGGGAATCCGCGTCATGCTCGCCGATGCCGCCGGTAAAGACGATGGCGTCCACGCCGCCCATCGCGGCAATGTAGCTGCCGATGGTCTTTTTGATCTGGTAGTTCAGCATGTCGCTGGCCAGCTGTGCGCGCTTGTTGCCGTTCATGGCGGCCTCCTCGACATCGCGCTTGTCGCTGGACACGCCGGAAACACCCAGCAGACCGGACTTCTTGTTCAGGATCTCGTCCAGCTCGTGGCCGGTGATCTCCAGATTGTACTTCAGGTAGTTGACCACAGAGGGGTCCAGGTCGCCGCAGCGGGTGCCCATCATCAGACCGGCCAGCGGGGTCATGCCCATCGAGGTATCAATGACCTTGCCCTGATCGACTGCGGCGATGGAAGAACCGTTGCCCAGATGGCAGGTGATCAGCTTCAGGCGCTCAATGGGCTCCTCCAGGAACTCGGCGGCGCGGTGGCTGACATACTTGTGGCTCGTGCCGTGGAAGCCGTAGCGGCGGACGCCGTACTTCTCATAGTACTCGTAGGGGATGGCATACATATAAGCCTTCGGGGGCATGGTGGAGTGGAAAGCCGTGTCAAAGACCGCAACGTTCGGCTTGTCCTGACCAAAGACCTTGTAGGAGGCCTCGATGCCCAGGATGGCGGCGGGGTTGTGCAGGGGAGCCAGCGGACTCAGGTCGTGGATGGCCTTGACGACCTCGGGGGTGATGAGGCAGCTCTCCTTGAACTTCTCGCCGCCGTGGACTACGCGGTGGCCGATGGCGTCGATCTCAGAGACGCTGTCGATGACCTTGCCCTCGCCGGTGGTCATCTTCTTCACGACCTCGGTGAATGCCTCGGTGTGGGTGGGGAAGATGGCGGGCGTGGTGGCCTTGTGGCCGTTGGCCTCATGGGTGATCATGCTGCTCTCCATGCCGATGCGCTCGCACAGACCCTTGCAGAGGACTTTCTCGCCCTCCATATCGATCAGCTGGTACTTCAGGCTGGAAGAACCGCAGTTGATAACCAGAATTTTCATGGAATATCCTCCTTAAATTGGCAGGGTAGATTGCCCTTTCCTAAATGCTGATTTTATTATATAATGGTATAAATAAATTTTCAAGCGCAAGTTCTGCAAGACAGCACAATTTTTGCACAGAACGCCAAAGTACTTTTTTAACAATCTATCGCCAAAGAATCAGGAGCCAATTGTTATGGATTTCACAGGCATTATTGCCGAATACGACCCCTTCCACAACGGCCATGCGGCTCAGCTGGCTGCCGTGCGCGCCGCAGGGGCACAGTGTATTGCCGTCTGCATGAGCAGCGGCGCAGTGCAGCGCGGCGGTGTGCCGATTCTGCCCGAGAGCGTGCGGGTACGCGCGGCGCTGGATGCCGGGGCTGACCTTGTGGTAGCCCTGCCCGCGCCCTACGCCTGCGCCACGGCGGAGCAGTTCGCCGCCGCGGGCGTGCACCTGCTGGCCGCGCTTGGCTGTGATACGCTGGCCTTCGGTGCAGAGACCCCCGACGCGGCGGCTCTGCTGGACACGGCCCGCCTGCTGGACGGGGAGGAACTGAACGCCCGCATCCGCCAAAATCTTGCCATCGGCATGACCTATGCCGCCGCCCGGGCCGCGGCTGCCGACGCGCTGCACCCCGGCACCGGCGGCCTGCTGCGCACGCCCAACAACATTTTGGGCATCGAGTACTGCAAGGCGATCCTGCACCGGCACGCGGCTCTGACGCCGCTGGCACTGCCGCGGCTTGGCGCGGCGCACGGCGGCGGGGCAGGGGCGCACGCGGGCACGCCGATGGCCAGCGCCAGCTTTCTGCGCGGCCTGCCGCAGCCAGACTGGGAGCCGTTTGTGCCCACCCGTGCGGCGGAGCTGTACGGCAGGGCTGCGGCGGACGGCCTTTTGCTGGACGGCGCAAGACTCGAGACCGCCGTTCTGGCCCTGCTGCGGATGCAGGACCCCGCGAATTTTGCGCAGGTGCGCGGCGTGAGTGAGGGACTGGAAAATCGCCTGACCGCCTCCGTGCGGGAAGCCGACAGCCTCGACGACCTCTACACCCGCTTGAAAACCAAGCGCTATCCCCATGCGCGTCTGCGGCGGCTGGTGCTGGACGCGGCGCTTGGCTTCCCGGCGGAACTGCCAATGCCGCCGTACCTGCATGTGCTGGGGGCACGCAAAGCGGCGCTGCCGCGTTTAAAACAGGCGTCCCTGCCCGCCGCGACAGCGCTGGCAGACCTGGCCCGCACCGGCCCGGAGGCGGCAAAAATCAGCAGACTGCATAATAAGGCAGTTGATTTTTCGTCATTATGCAGAGAAAAAATTCAGCCTATGGGGCTTGCGTTCACGGCTAAGCCAGTGGTAATATAATTTTATATGGATAAAAAATGCGCGTGATACAACATTGTTGCATTTTTAACGCGCAAAATCGGTACGAAATGAAGGAGTAAAACATGGCGCTGCACGTAATGGACGAAGCAAACCACTGCCTTGGCTGCAAGGTGCCCCGCTGCCAGCAGGGCTGCCCGATCCACACCAATATTCCCGAGGTCATCCGCCTTTTGAAGGCCAATAAGCTCGACGAAGCGGGCCGTATGCTGTTTGAGAACAACCCCCTGACGACGGTCTGCTCGCTGGTCTGCAACCACGAAAACCAGTGCGAGGGCCATTGCGTGCGCGGCATCAAAGGTGCGCCGGTGCACTTCTCGGTCATCGAAAACTACATCTCGTCCACCTACGCCAGCCAAATGACCCAGGGTCCCGCGCCGTCCAACGGCAAAAAGGCCGCCATCATCGGCTCCGGCCCGGCGGGCCTGACCATTGCGGTCATCCTGGCACGCTACGGCTACGACGTCACGATCTTTGAGAGCCACGATAAGATCGGCGGCGTGCTGCGCTACGGCATCCCGGAGTTCCGCCTGCCCAAGACCGTGCTGGACGATTTCGAGTACCGCCATCTGCGCTTAAAGGGCATCAAGGTCCGCCCCAACACCGACGTGGGCAAGGCGCTGAAAATTGAGGATCTGTTCCGCGACGGCTACAAGGCCATCTTCATCGGCACCGGCGTCTGGCGGCCCAACACGCTGCACATCAAGGGCGAGAGCCTCGGCAACGTGCACTACGCCATCAACTATCTGCAGAACCCCGATGTCTACCACCTGGGCAATCGGGTCATCGTCATCGGCGCGGGCAACGCGGCCATGGACGTGGCGCGCACCGCCATCCGCCACGGCACGCGGCATCTCGAGTGCTTCTCGCTGTCCAGCCACATTACGGCCAGCGAGTACGAGGCAAGCTATGCCAAGCTGGAGGGCGTGAATTTCATCTTTAACAAAAAGCCGTTGGAGATCACCGACAAGGGCGTCGTCTTTATCGATCTGAACGAGGCCGAGGACGGCACGCTGACCGAGATCCCCGGCACCGAAAAGCTCTACCCGGCGGACAGTGTCATTGTGTCCATCAGTCAGGGCCCCTGCACGACGATCACCGACAGCACGAAGGATCTGAAAACCACCCCGCGCGGTCTGTTTGAGACCGACGAGGTGGGCCGCACGAGCATCCCCGGCATCTTTGCCAGCGGCGATGCCGTCAAGGGTGCGCGCACCGTCGTCGAGGCCGTCGCTTACAGCAAGAACGTGGCCGAGGCCATGCACGAGTACATGCAGACCCTGCCCCCCGACCTCCCCGACGAGTACGCGAATGTGCCCGTAGCGGAGTACGACGAGGGAAACTAAGTAAAAACACCCCTGCGCCGATTTAACGGCACGGGGGTGTTTTGCTGCACTGCGCAATGAAATATTTCCGGGACACATGTAGGGCGGCCAGCCCTCTGGCCGCTGTGCCCGTTTACGGCAGTGAGAAACCTTGGGCAATACCGTAAACCTGCGGGCCGGGCATGTCCGGCGCCTACCGCGTGGGTCACCGCTTTCTTGCAAACGCCCGCGCGTGCTCCACAAATTCCCGGGCGGCGGGGGAGAGCGCTGTCCGCGACAGGCACGCCAGACCAATCGTGCGCTTGGCGGCGGGCTCTAATTGCAGCACCTGGCACCCCGCGCTGGCTGCGCCCTCCTTGAACATCAGCTCGGGCATCAGCGCCAGTCCCTGCCCGCAGGCGACCATTGCGATCATGCTCTGGTCATCCACGATGTAGCACCGGCTCGACACATGCAGGTCATTCTTTTTAAAGTAGCTCTGGATGTCGGCATCTACGTCGGACTGCTGGCTGACGAACGGCTGGCTGCGCAGCTCCTCGGCCCGCACCACGCCGGGGCGGCGCGGCTGGTAGCCGGGCGGCGCGATGCAGATGAGCCGGTCATCATAGAGCGGCTCAAAATCCAAATCGTGGGCGCTGGAGTTGGAGAGGAACCCCAGCTCCACCGCGCCGGTTTTCAGCCAGCCCGTGATGTCGTCATACGACCCCTGGTAAATCTGCACGTCGATGCCCGGGAACGCTGCGCGGAAGCCCGGCACGATCTTGGGCAGCCAGGTCACGCAGGCCGAGTTGAACACCCCCAGCCGCAGTGCGCCCTTGTGCATCCCGTTGATCTGGGCAATCGACTGGTCAAGCGACTCGCTGCTGGCGAGCATCTGCTGGATGGCGGGCATGAGCTTTTCGGCGGCGGCGGTCAGCGTGACGCCGCTTTTGGTGCGGGTGAACAGCGGAAAGCCGCACTCGGCCTCCACGCCCGATACCGCGTGGCTGACGGCGGACGGCGTGATGTGCAGCCGCTTCCGCCGCGGCGGCAAAGGTACCCAGCTGTGCTACAATGCTTAACAGCTGGCAGTCTGTCAGTGTCATGAGCTGCATCTCCTATGGTGAAATTCATGTGATGTATGAAAAAGTGTAGCTTTACTTCATGCCTATACTGTACTATTATAGTAGCAGAAAGTCAATGCCTGCGGCGCACAACGCAGGCAATGAATAGACTCCTCTCCCTCCAACCTTGCCCTGCCGGCCCGCACACCGGTGGGGCTTTTTTTATTGGCCGGATTGTGGTATGATGATAATAAAGCCTTCCCCGGAGGGGGGAAGCCTTTATATGGAGGATAAAAAATCATGACAAAATCTCGCGGGGTGCGGGGCGCGGCAGGCGGCTGCGCGGTGGCATCCCTGGTATATCTTCTGGCGCGCGGCCTGCTCACGCTGCTGGTCAGCGCACTGATGGGGCTGGCCCACCCCGGTGCCAGTCTGGCCAAGCCGTTGGGCTTCAGCGGGGTCAGCACGGCGCTGTTTCAACTGCTCATCGGGCTGGGGGCCATCGTGCTGACGCTGGTTTTTCTGTTAAAGGTCACGCGGCTGAAAACCAAAGACCTGCGGATCATGCTGCCTGCACCGTGGAGCCCCGGCTTCTGCCTGCCGGTTTTTCTCGGCGTGGCGAACCTTGCCAATCTGGCGGGCGCACTCATCAACCGCCTGACAGGCAGCCCCGCGACCAGTGAAATGCTGCCCAGCGGCGGGCCGGAGCTGCTCATGCAGTTTCTGGCGCTCTGCGTCATGCCCGCCATCGCGGAGGAACTGCTGTTCCGCGGTGCGTTTCAGGGATTGATGCGCCCCTGCGGCAGCGCGGCGGCCATCTTTGCCCCGGCGCTGCTGTTCGGTGTGCTGCATCTCGACCTTGCGCAGGGCTTGACGGCCTTTGCCTGCGGCGTGTTGGGCTGGCTGGCCGAGCGCTCGGGCAGCATCCTGCCGGGGATGCTGCTGCACCTTGTCAACAACGCGCTGGCATTTTTAACGATCTATCTGCGGTATTACGCCCCGGCGGAGGTCTCCTTCGGTGTGGAGCTGTTCATTTTGCTGTTCTTCCCGGCGTTCGGCGCATGGATGATCTGCAACGCCCGCCGTCAGGGGTTCAGCTTTTCGGCGGGACTGCGCCCCGGCGTGGATGTGCTGACCGTTTTTACCAGCCCGGTCTACTGCGCAACGGTGCTGTTTCTTGTGGCCTACGCCGCAATTTTTGTACATTGAGGGGATAGTATGACCGATGAAGAACTGATGCGTGCCGCGCTGGACGAGGCAAAGATCGCCGCCGACCTCGGCGAGGTCCCCGTCGGCGCGGTGGTCGCGAAGGACGGCGAGATCGTCGCCCGCGCCCACAACCTGCGGGAGAGCGGCAAAAATGCCACCTACCACGCCGAGCTGATGGCGATTGACGCGGCCTGCAAGGCGCTGGGCGGCTGGCGGCTCTGGCAGTGTGAACTGTTCGTTACGCTCGAGCCCTGCCCGATGTGCAGCGGAGCCATCATCAACAGCCGTTTAAAGCGGGTCGTCTACGGCGCACGCGACCCCAAGGCGGGCTGCTGCGGCAGCCTGACCGATCTGTTCGCCCTGCCGTTCAACCACCATCCTGTCATAGAATCAGGCCTGCTGGAGGACGAGGCGCAGGCCCTGCTGCAGGATTTTTTTGTGATGCTGCGGGAAAAGCGGAAAAAGAAATAGCGCCTTTTTCCTTGGCCCCCTCTGGGAGGGGGCTCCGCCCGCAGGCGGTGGGGGAGAGAGCCTTGCGGTCATCCGAAATATTTCGGGCCATGGCAAGGCTCTCTCCCTCCGCCCCTTCGGGCACCTCCCTCCCAGAGGGAGGCAAGCAAGTGGGCAATGAATTGAGGTTTTACCATGACAAATAACGTTTTCATCACCGGCGGCAGCCGCGGCATCGGTGCGGCGGCGGTGCTGGCCTTTGCCCGGGCGGGCTATAACGTCGCTTTTACGTACAATTCCCACCCCGATGCCGCCGACGCCGTGCGCCGTCAGGCCGAAGAAATCAACCCCGGCGGCCTCTATCTTGCCATCCGGGCCGACGCGGGCGACCCCGCCCAGGTGCGCGCCGCCGTTGCCCGGGCCGAGCAGGAACTCGGCAGTCTGCAGGTGCTCGTCTGCAATGCGGGCATCGCGCAGGTCAAGCTGTTCACCGACACCACCGTCGAGGACTGGCGGCGGATGATGGCCGTCGATCTGGACGGCGCGTTCTACGCCTGCCGCGCGGTGCTGCCCGGCATGATCCACCGTAAATACGGCCGCATCCTGCTTGTCAGCAGCATGTGGGGCCAGACCGGCGGCAGCTGCGAGGTCGCCTACAGCGCGGCCAAGGCAGGGCTCATCGGCCTTGGCAAGGCCCTTGCCAAGGAGGAAGGCCCCAGCGGTATCACGGTCAACGTCATTGCGCCCGGTGTCATCAACACCGACATGATGGCCGGCTTTACCGACGAGGACCGCGCCGCGCTGGCGGAGGAGACCCCTGTGGAGCGCCTCGGTGAGCCGGACGAGATCGCCCGCACGATGGTCTTTCTCGCCGACGAGGCCAGCGGCTACATCACGGGGCAGGTGCTCGGCGTAAACGGGGGACTGGTGATTTGATGCGCGCCGAATACCGCGAGGGCGAACGCTTTGAGCGCCTGACCTTCACCGGGAAAACGTTTTACGACTGTGACTTTTCGGACTGCGTTTTTACCGACTGCACGTTTGAGGACTGCAAGCTCGACCACAGCGTCCTGACCGAATGTCAGTTCCTGCGCTGCACGGTCACCAATTTAAAAACCACTATGTCACGCGCAAAATTCACAGATTTTGAGAGCTGTACGCTGAACAACATCGACTGGATGTCCCTGCAGGGCGACGGCGCATTTGCCGACCCCATCGAGAGCCTGCGGGACTGCCGCCTGAAATACAACACCTTCACCGAAATGAACCTGACAAAGTTCAAATTTGCGGGCAGTGTCATACAGCGCTCGATGTTCGCCAAGTGCAATCTCGTCAGCGCGGATTTTGAGAAATGCGACCTGCTGGACACCGAATTTTTCCAGTGCGATATGCGCAAGGCCAACTTCAAAGAGGCCAGCGGGTATAAAGTCGACATCTTCGGCTGCAAGCTGCAGGACGCAAAATTCTCCCTGCCGGAGGCAGTGTCGCTGCTGGGAGATTTGAGGATCAAATTGCTGTGAAAAATATACAGCTTGAAAAGCTATCCGATGCGTATACAATTCGCCGCCTGGCGTAAAGGCCCCCCTGGCTGCCGCCCTTGCAGCGGAAACAGATATTACACACCCCGCCCCCTCTTTGCATATTATACCGCAAAGGGGGGCTTTTTATGGCGTTTTTCCAAAATGGCATTGACGTGTCGCGCTATCAGGGCAATATCAACTGGGGCAGGGTGGCGGCGGCGGGCAAGCAGTTTGCCATTGTCCGCGTCGGTTCCGCCAACAGCGGCGGCCTGTACGTGGACCCGTACTTTTTGCAGAACGTCAACGGGGCCAAGGCCGCGGGTCTGCGGGTAGGGGCCTACTACTATACCTACGCCCGCACCCGCGCCGCCGTTGCCAACGAGCTGACGACGTTCCTGAACGTCATGGACGGCCTGCAATTGGAGTACCCGGTCTTTGTGGACGTCGAGGACTCGAGCCTTACCAGCCTGGGCCGTGCCGCACTGACAAGTCTGGTGCAGTACGCCATGGACATTCTCTACCAGCGCAAATGGTACGCCGGGTGGTACAGCTACACAAACTATATCAACAGCTATCTGAATGCCGCCGCGTTGAGCCGGTACCCGCTGTGGGTCGCGGATTACCGCTCGGCGCTGGGGTACAACGGCAGCTATGCCATGTGGCAGTACACAGGCAGCGGCAGCGCCAGCGGGATCTCCGGCGCGTGCGACCTGGACCGCAGCTACAAGGACTTTCTGCCCGAGATCAGAGCCGGAGGCTACAACAACTATGGGGTCTCCGGCCCTTCTATGGAGACGGTCAGCGGCAAGCGTCTGGTCGTGTTCAACGCCCGGTGCGAGTATTTTAATACCGCCAACTTCAACGATGTGGTCGGCTACCTGCCGCTGGGCAATTACTGCGTGGTAAAGCAGAGCACACGGAAATATAACGGCTATGACTGGGTCATCTTCCGCTATCAGGGCACCGAATATTGGACCGCCGTCATAGGAGACCGCAACCGGGTGGAGGACTGCAACTGTGACTGCAATTAAAAACAACTTGACAACAACTGAATGTTGTATTAAACTGAGCTTATAGGGGCGGAGGCGGGCATCGACCTCTGCAGAAAGAAAAAAATCTGACTACTAAATCAAATTTGACAAACCGCTGTGCCTTGTGGTTTAATAAATCTACATGTGCAAAAACTACCACTGTTTTACTATAAATTCGGAGGGACCCGCCGCATGGCAAAAAAACAACAGGAATACGGCAATGACAGCATCCGCCAGCTGAAGGGCGCGGACCGTGTGCGAAAACGCCCGGCGGTTATCTTCGGCTCCGACGGTGTCGAGGGCTGCGCTCATTCCATTTTTGAAATTATTTCCAACTCCATCGATGAGGCACGCGACGGCCACGGCAACCGCATCAATGTCACGCTGTTCCCGGACCACGTCGTCGAGGTCGAGGATTTTGGCCGCGGCATCCCCGTTGACTACAACAAGGCCGAGGAGCGCTGGAACTGGGACCTGGTCTTTTGCGAGCTGTACGCCGGCGGCAAATACGCCGAGGGCAGCGGCAACTATGATTTCAGCCTGGGCCTGAACGGTCTGGGCCTGTGCGCCACTCAGTATGCCAGTGAGTGGATGACCGCCGACATCTACCGCGACGGCTTCCACTATCACCTCGACTTCAAAAAGGGCGGGAACGTCGGCGGCTTGCAGAAGGAGCCGTTCAAGGGCAAGCGCACCGGCTCGGTCATCCGCTGGAAGCCCGACACCGAGGTTTTCACCGACATCGCCGTCCCGGCGGAATCCTTCAAGGATATGCTCCGCCGTCAGGCCGTCGTCAACGACGGCGTTACGCTGGTCTTTACCGACAAGTCCGGCAGCGACGCCGAAAAATTCGAGTACCTGTACGAGCATGGCATCACCGACTACGCCAACGAGCTGGTAGGGGACAAGGCCCTGACGCCCGTGCATTTCTGCTCCGGTGCCGCCGCGGGCCGTGACCGCGCCGACCAGCCCGACTATCAGGTCAAGATGAACGTCGCGTTCGCGTTCTCCAACACCGTGCAGTGTCTGGAGTATTACCACAACTCCAGCTGGCTCGAGCACGGCGGCAGCCCGGACCGCGCCGTGCGCACGGCATTCGTCAGCCAGATCAACGCCTGGCTGAAAAACAAGGGCCTGTACAAAAAGAACGAGAGTGCGATCACCTTTGCCGACGTGCAGGACTGCCTTGTGCTTGTCTCGTCCAGCTTCTCCACCCGCACGAGCTACGAGAACCAGACGAAAAAGGCCATCACGAACAAGTTTGTGGCCCAGGCCATGACCGAGTTCCTGAAGCATCAGCTTGAGGTCTACTTCATCGAGCACCCCGACGAGGCCGAAAAGGCCTGCAAGCAGGTGCTCATCAATAAGCAGAGCCGCGAGCACGCCGAAAAAGCGCGCATCACCATCAAAAAAACGATGACCCAGCAGATGGATCTGGCCAACCGCGTGCAGAAGTTCGTGGACTGCCGCACGAAGGATGCCTCCCGCCGCGAGCTGTACATCGTGGAGGGCGATTCCGCTATGGGCGCGGTCAAGCAGAGCCGCGACTCGGAGTTTCAGGCTATCATGCCCATCCGCGGTAAGATCCTGAACTGCCTGAAAGCCGACTACGCCCGCATTTTCAAATCCGAAATCATCACCGACCTGATCCGCGTCATGGGCTGCGGCGTCGAGCTGGGCGGCAGCCACAACAAAGACCTGGCCAGCTTCAATCTGGACAACCTGCGCTTTAATAAAGTCGTCATCTGCACCGATGCCGATGTGGACGGCTACCAGATTCGCACGCTGGTTTTGACGATGCTCTACCGTCTGACGCCGACCCTCATCAACAAGGGCTATGTCTATATCGCCGAGTCGCCGCTGTACGAGATCAACACGAAGAACAAGACCTATTTTGCGTACACCGAGCCGGAGAAGGCCGACATCCTGCGCCGTATCGACGGCGAGAAATACACGATCCAGCGCTCGAAAGGTCTGGGCGAGAACGACCCCGAGATGATGTGGCTGACGACGATGAGCCCCGACAGCCGCCGCCTGATCAAGGTGCTGCCCACCGACGCCGAGCGCACCTCCGCCGTGTTTGACCTGCTCCTGGGCGATAACCTCCAGGGCCGCAAGGAGCACATCGCCGAGCACGGCGCGGAGTATCTGGACGATCTGGACGTGAGCTGATACGCGCCCGGCGGGAGAACACCCCTACGATTGCCGCGCGTGTAGGGGCGGGGCATGCCCCGCCCGCAACCTTCCCGTAAACGCTTTGCTCCCGGTAAGTGAAGGACCGGACATGTCCGGCCCCTACCGGGCGGCTGTGAAATATAGGATAAATCATAATGGCAAAACGTAAAGAAAAAAAACTGACCCCTGCGCGCCCGCAGCTGGGCGATAACGTCGAAATTTTATCGGCGGGCGAGGTGCTGGAATCTGCCATCACCGATACGCTGGAAACCAACTATATGCCCTACGCCATGAGCGTCATCGTCTCCCGCGCCATCCCCGAGATCGACGGCTTCAAGCCCTCCCACCGCAAGCTGCTCTACACCATGTACGAGATGGGTCTGCTCAAGGGCAACCGCACCAAGAGCGCCAACATCGTCGGCAGCACGATGCACCTGAACCCCCACGGCGATGCCGCGATTTACGACACGATGGTCCGCATGGGCCGCTCCAACGAGAGCCTGCTTGTGCCCTTCGTGGACTCCAAGGGTAACTTCGGCAAGGCGTACAGCCGTGATATGGCCTACGCCGCCGCCCGTTACACCGAGGCTAAGCTCGAGCCGGTCTGCGACGAGCTGTTCCGCGACATCGACAAGGACACCGTCGATTTTGTGCCCAACTACGACGGCACGACGACGGAGCCGACGCTGCTGCCTGTCACCTTCCCGACGATTCTGGCCAACAACACGCTGGGCATCGCCGTCGGCATGGCATCCAACATCTGCTCCTTCAACCTCGAGGAACTCTGCAATGCGACGATTGCCCTGATGAAGGACCCGCAGGCCGATTTGCGGGAAATCATTCCGGCCCCTGATTTCGTCGGCGGCGGCACGATTCTGTACGACGCCGCCGAGATGCAGAACGTGCTGGAAAATGGCCGCGGCAGCGTCCGCGTCCGCGCTAAGTGGAGCTACGACAAGGAAAACAACTGCATCGACGTCACGCAAATCCCGCCCACGACGACGGTAGAAGCCATCATGGACAAGATCACCGAGTTGGTCAAGCTGGGCAAGATCCGCGAAATCTCCGATATGCGCGACGAGACCGACCTGAACGGCTTAAAGCTGACGATTGATTTGAAGCGCGGCCAGGATCCCGACAAGCTGATGGCGCGCCTGTACAAGGCCACGCCGCTGGAGGACAGCTTCGCCTGCAACTTTAACGTGCTGATTGCGGGCCAGCCCAAGGTGCTGGGTGTGCGCAGCATCCTGAACGAGTGGATCGCCTTCCGCGCCGAGTGCGTGCGCCGCCGCACCTACTACGATTTGCAGGGCAAGCAGAAGCGCCTGCACCTGCTCAAGGGCCTGAAGGCAATTCTGCTCGACATTGACAAGGCCATCGAAATCGTGCGCAACACCGCGGAGGAGACCGAGGTCGTGCCGAACCTGATGATCGGCTTCGGCATCGACGAGGTGCAGGCCGAGTACGTGGCCGAGATCAAGCTGCGCCACCTGAACCGCGAGTATATTTTAAAGCGCACCGAGGAAATTGAAGAACTCGAAAACGCGATTGCGGACCTGGAGGATATTCTCAAGCGCCCGGCACGCATCAACAAGATCATCATGAAGGAGCTGGCCGACGTCGCCAAAAAGTACGGCAAGCCCCGCCGCTGCGAGATCATGTACGAGGTGCCCGCTGTTGAGGGCGAGGAGCCGGAGCAGCAGATTCCCGACTACCCCGTGCACCTGTTCTTCACGCGGGAGGGCTACTTCAAGAAGATCACCCCCCAGTCGCTGCGCATGAGCGGGGAGCAGAAGCTCAAGGAGGGCGATGAGGTGTTGTTCACCTGCGAGAGCACGAACAGCGTCGAGCTGCTGTTCTTCACGAATCATCGTCAGGTTTACAAGTCCCACGCCTATGATTTCAACGACAGCAAGGCGAGCGTCCTCGGCGATTACGTCGCCAGCGCCCTCGGCATGGAGGAGGGCGAGGTCCCGCTGTATATGGTCGTGACCCCCGATTACAAGGGCTGGATGCTCTTCTTCTACGACAACGGCAAGTGCGCCAAGGTGCCGCTGTCCAGCTACGAGACAAAGCAAAACCGCCGCAAGCTGCTGAAAGCCTACAGCGACAAGGCCGAGCTGGCCTTCATGCGCCACCTGCCCGAGGAGACCGAGCTGGCAATTTTCACCACCAACAACCGTCTGCTGCTCGTCGGCAGCGCGCTCATTCCCGAAAAGACGACCCGCGACACCGCCGGTGTCAGCGTTGTGGCGCTGAAAAAGAATGCCAAAATCGCCCGCGTCACGCTGGCCGAGGGCCTTGAGCTGAACGACGCCCCGCGCTACCGCGTGCGCACCCTGCCCGCCGCCGGTGCGATTTTGAAGGATGACGACAGAGCGGAGCAGCTGACGCTGTAAGTGAAATCGTCTGTAGGGGCCGGGCATGCCCGGCCCGCGGCCTTCCCATAATTGCAAGCTAGTGGGAAACTGCCGGGCCGGACATGTCCGGCCCCTACTATATCACGAAAAATTTTCAAAATCTCTTGACATCGAGCGAACTTTGTGCTAAAATATCTCAGCAATCGTTCAGATGGCTGCTCCGCCCGGACAGGATGCCGGGTGCTGGTAGCCGCAATTCGGAGATTGTGATGAGCACATATATTGAGTATGGCTCCTTTTATCATGATCGAGAAAGAGGTGAAATAACCATGAAGCAGGGCATCCATCCGAACTATGTGGACTGCACCATCACTTGTGCCTGCGGCAACGTGATCCACACCCGTGACACCAAGCCGGAGATCCACGTCGAAGTCTGCAGCAAGTGCCATCCCTTCTACACCGGCAAGCAGAAGCTGGTCGATACCGGTGGCCGCGTCGAGCGCTTCAAGCGCCGCTTCGCCAAGTCTGGCAAGTAATTCCGTTTTTTGTACCCCGGATGGTTTTCATCCGGGGTATTTTTTGCTATACATCGAGGTTTCCCACCATGGCCGACTACAAAACCATCCGCGGCACAGCTACCTTTGAATATGAGGAAAAGCGCAGCCGCTTTATCGCAACGGCCTCCTTTGCCGACACGGAGGAAAAGGCCCTGGCCGTGCTGAACGCTGTGCGCGCTGCCAACCGCACGGCGCGGCACAACGTCTACGCCTATGTGCTGCAAAATGGCCGCACGCGGTATTCCGACGACGGCGAACCCGCCAAGACTGCCGGTACGCCTGTGCTGGAGACCATCGGACACGCGGGTGTGGCAGACGTGATCGTCGTGGTAACGCGGTATTTCGGCGGCATTCTGCTGGGTACCGGCGGGCTGGTGCGCGCCTACACGGCGGCAGCCTCGGGCGCTCTGCAAAGCGCCGAGCTCGTCAGCATGCGGCTGGTCGTCGACTGCAAGGTCCGTGTGAGCTACGCCCAGTTCGAGCAGGCCCAGCGCATCATTGCGGCGGCGGAAACGCGGCTTGACGAGCCGATTTTTGACGATGCCGTGACGCTCTGCTGGCGTATGCCGGCAGGGCAGGAGGGGGCGCTCCGCACGGCTCTCAACGAGCTGACCCGCGGCGGGGCAGAGGTGGAAATTTCTGCCCCGCAGTATGCGGCGTTTTAAATTTCTGTAAAAAATCAAAATTTTTCCAACAAAAAAAGAGTGTTTCCCGCACTTTTGTCGTATTTATAAGCAGAGAGCAGAAAAGGGGGCACACTATGACGATCCGTGAAGAGACCGAGGCTATCGAACGGCAGACCCTGAGCCGCTACGCGACTTTAAGCGAAAACAGCCTGGGCCGCCGTGTGCCGCTGGAGCCGGACCCTATCCGGCCCTGCTTCCAGCGGGACCGGGACCGCATTCTGCACTGCAAGGCGTTCCGCCGCTTAAAGCAGAAAACGCAGGTCTTTCTGTCCCCGGAAGGCGACCACTACCGCACCCGCCTGACCCATACGCTGGAGGTCTCAGATCGCACGCACAATTTCCCGCGCACTGCGCCTGAATGAGGACCTGACCGAGGCCATCGCGCTCGGCCACGATCTGGGCCACACGCCGTTCGGCCACGCGGGGGAGAGAGCGCTCAACCGGCTCTGCCCGGGCGGCTTCTCCCACTACCGCCAGAGCCTGCGCGTGGTGGATTACTTAGAGCGCGACGGCCAGGGCCTTGACCTGACTTGGGAGGTGCGCAACGGCATTGTGACCCACACGTCCGGCGCGTGGGCCCGCACGCCCGAGGGCTGTGTTGTGCGCCGTGCCGACCACATTGCGTTTCTGAACCACGACATTGAGGACGCCATCACCGCCGGTGTGCTCGACGCGCGCCAGCTGCCGCCCGAGGCCGTCGCCGTGCTGGGACATACAAAATCCGAGCGTATCACGACGATGATCACCGACCTGGTCGCACACAGCGGCAACGGGAAAATCAATTTTTCCCCCGAGGTCGAGGCCGCCTACGCCGTGCTGAAGGACTTCATGTACGCGACGGTCTACGTCGACAAGGAGGCCAAGCGAGAGGAAAAGAAGGTGGACAAGCTCATCAGCGAGCTGTATGCCCGCCTGTGCGACGAACCGGCCCTGATGCCGAACTTTTACATGCAGATCGCCTACAATGAGGGCGTGGATCGTGCCGTGACCGACTACATCAGCGGCATGAGCGACGAGTTCGCCACGCGCCTGTTTGAGGAACTGTTCGTTCCGCAGAAGTGGAAGGTTTTGTGAGCAAATAATAAATAAGAAATAATAAATAATAAAGATTGTGGAGCGCGTCGCTGCGCTCCGCTCAAAAAAACGTAGGGGCGCATTCTATATGCGCCCGCGGAGGTCTGCGCCGCCGCGAACGGGCACGGGCGGATATGGAATCCGCCCCTACGATTTTGTTTTCGACCAAAGGGAGAAAACTCCACCACATTTATTATTTCTTATTTATTATTTATTATTTTGAGAAACGGAGGTGCAGCCTATCCCATGATACCCCAGGAATATATACAGGAAGTCGTGCGGCGCAACGACATTGAAGAAGTCATCGGCCAGTATGTCCAGCTGCGCCGCCGCGGACGCACGGCCACGGGTCTGTGTCCGTTCCACAATGAAAAAACGCCGTCCTTCGTCGTTTACCCGGATACCCAGAGCTTTTACTGCTTCGGCTGCGGTGCGGCGGGCGATGTCATCAACTTTGTGCGCAAGTACAACAATCTCGGCTATGTCGAGGCTGTCAAGCAGCTGGCGGGCCGCGCCGGTATGCCGCTGCCCGAGGAAGATGACCGCGAGTCCCGTGCGCGCCAGCGCCTGTTGGAGATCAACCGCTGCGCCGCGCGCTACTTCTACGAGAACCTCAACGCCAAAACGCCGGAGGCCGCCATGGCCCGCCGCTACTGGAAGGAAAAGCGCGGCCTGTCCGACGCCGCCATCCGCCGGTTCGGCCTTGGCTACGCGCCGGAGGACTTCGGCGGCCTGCTGCACTACCTCAAGCGCCGCGGCTTCAGTGAGGAGGAACTGGAAACCTCCGGCCTCGTCAAGCGCAGCGCCAAGGGCAACCTCTATGACATCTTCCGCCACCGCGTCATGGTGCCCATCATTGATGTGCGCGGGGCCATCATTGCCTTCGGCGGGCGCGTGCTGGACGACTCCAAGCCCAAGTACATCAACAGCCCCGAGACGATGGTCTACCACAAATCCCGCACGCTTTTTGCACTGAATATCGCTAAAAAGTCAAAAAAACGGCGCTACATTCTGTGTGAGGGCTACATGGACGTCATCTCGATGCATGAGGCCGGGTTTGACACGGCGGTCTGTGCCTGCGGCACGGCCCTGACACCCGAGCAGGCCAAGCTGCTGAGCGAGTACGCCGACGAGGTCGTTTTGAGTTACGACTCCGACGAGGCGGGCCAGAAGGCCACCGAGCGCAGCCTTGGCATTCTGGGCAGCACGACGCTGAAAGTCAGCGTGCTGAGCTATCAGGGCGCGAAGGACCCGGACGAGTTCATCAAAAAATATGGCCGCGAGCGGTTTGAGATGCTCCTGAACGGCACGGCCAACCCGACAGAATTCCAGCTGAAAAAGAGCAAGGCCAAGTATGACCTGCGCAGCGACGACGGGCGGCTGAGCTACATCCGGGAGGCCATCGAGATTCTGACCGAGCGCGGCGTCAGCCCGACGGCGAGGGACGTCTACGCCGGGCGGCTGGCCGACGAGACCGGTGTCTCAAAGCAGGCCATACTTTCCCAGCTCAACGGGGCGCTTCAGGCCGCTGCGCGCCGCAGCTACCGCAAGGAGCAGCGCGACCTTTCCAAGGAGGGCATCGCGTCGGACATCCGCGTGCCCTACACCAGCAGCGGGGAATCTGCCCTCGGCGCGGCCAACGCGGCGCGCCAGTTGGCCGTGGCCATGCTGCAGGACCCCGAGCAGGTGCCCTACGTCCGTGCGCGGCTGGATATGTCCACCGTGCTGGTGCCCGAGATGCAGCGCGCGCTGGAGGCAATTTTCCGCTGTGTGGACGAGCACCTGCCGCTGAACCAGACGTCATTACAGCAAATGCTGGATGAGGCCGCGTTCCAGCAGCTGGCCCACGGGCAGGCGTACAACCACGACATCCGTCTGCAAAGGCAGGATATTGATATGTATCTGGACCGCTTGCAGACCGCCAAGCCGATCAGTGAGCAGGTCAAGGATATGAGCGACGGCCAGCTGGAAAGCTACTTTGCAAACCTCGGCAAAAAGAAGGGCGCCCGCCCCGCTGAGACAGACGAATAACGACATTCCGACATACTTTGTCAAACAATAGAAAACCAAAAGGAGAACGTACTTATGGCAGAAAAGAAAGATCCGATCCGCAGCCTGATCGACACGGGCCGCCGCGCCGGCAAGCTGACCAGCAGTGAGATCAGCGACGCAATGGAGGAGAATGGCAACGTTCTTGACGTAGAAGCGATGGAAAAGCTCTACGAGGAACTGGAAAGCAACGGCATCGAGATCGTCGACGACACGCCCGTTGACGTCAGCAGCGCCCTGCCTAGCTCCGAGGAGGGCGCGGACGACTACGAGGACGGCCTGACTGCCGACGGCATTACGATTGACGACCCGGTCAAGGTCTACCTGAAGGAAATTGGCCGCGTGCCGCTGCTGTCCCCCGAGGAGGAAACCGAGCTGGCACTGAAAATTCAGGCCGGCGGCCCCGATGGCGAGAAGGCCAAGCAGCGCCTGAGCGAGGCCAACCTGCGTCTGGTCGTCTCCATCGCCAAGCGCTATGTGGGCCGCGGCATGCAGTTCCTGGATCTGATCCAGGAAGGCAACCTGGGCCTGATCAAGGCTGTCGAAAAGTTTGACCACACCAAGGGCTTCAAGTTCTCCACCTACGCAACGTGGTGGATCCGTCAGGCCATCACCCGCGCCATCGCCGACCAGGCCCGCACCATCCGCATCCCCGTGCACATGGTCGAGACGATCAACAAGGTCAAGAAGGTGTCCAGCCAGCTGCTGCATGAGTACGGCCACGACCCCAGCGCCGAGGAGATCGCCGAGCGCCTTGACATGCCCGTGGATAAGGTCCGCGAGATCATGCGCGTCGCACAGGAACCCGTCAGTCTGGAGACGCCCATCGGTGAGGAGGAGGACAGCCATCTGGGCGACTTCATCCCCGACGATGACGCACCTGTGCCCGCCGAGGCCGCCAGCCAGACCCTGCTGAAGGAGCAGCTGGCCGACGTGCTCAAGACCCTGACCCCGCGTGAGGAAAAGGTCCTGCGCCTGCGCTTCGGCCTGGAGGATGGCCGCCCCCGCACGCTGGAGGAGGTCGGCAAGGAGTTCAACGTCACCCGTGAACGCATCCGCCAGATCGAAGCCAAGGCCCTGCGCAAGCTCCGCCACCCCAGCCGCAGCAAGAAACTGCGGGATTTCCTGGATTGATTTGATACGTGAATAAAAGTACCCCGCCCCGCTTGTGAAAATAAGCGGGGCGGGGCTTTGGTTTGTGTGGGTGTTATGGCCACTCTGTAGGGGCGGCTGCAATGTTCCACGGGCGAGCAATGCTCACCCTGCAAGGCGTCAAACAAAATTTATGCCTTACTCCTTGCAATACGCCGCAATCGCTTTCGCTGCGAACTCGGCGGTGCCGGGGCCGCCTGCGGCGTTGATGTTGGCGGTGAACTCTCCGCCTGCGCCGTACATTTGGCCGAGCTGGGCGAAAATCGCCTTTGTGCAGGTGTAGTAGTGCTCGGTGATGAAAGCTTGCAGCTTGGCGGCCTGCGCCTGCACGGCGGGGTTGTCGATGGGCAGGTTTTGCAGTGCGCCGAACCCGGCGGTCAACGCCATCAGCTGATTGTTTATATCGCTGCTCTCCTGCACCGTGCGTCCGGCGGCGTTCTGCTCAAACTCGCGGTAGGCGGGGGTGTCGCCCCAAGATTCCTTGGCGCGGCGGGTGTACTCGTCAATGCGTGATGTATCAAATTCTTTGAATTGCATAGTGTGTCCTCCTGCGGCTTGCAAAGTCCGCGCCAGCCGTATCAAATCTTCCAAGTGCTGCTTTTTCAGCGTGAGAAGCTCAATTTGCTGGCGCAGAGCCTTGCGGCGGTCAAAATTCGGGTTGTCCAAAATGGTGCGGATGTCCCGCAAGGGAAACTCCAGCTCCCGAAACAGCAAAATCTGCTGCAAACGTTCCAGCGCTGCATCGTCATACAGCCTGTAGCCGCTCTCGGTGCGCATGGCGGGCAGCAGACCCAGCTTATCATAGTATTGCAGCGTGCGTATGCTTATGCCTGTCAGTCGGCTGGCTTCTTTTACGGTCATCATGATAAAACCCTCGTTTCCTTTGCGGTACTGCCATCATACACCCTGACGTTGCGTCAGAGTCAAGTGTTTCTTGAAAAAAAGTGTAATTGAAAACTTTCCGCGTCTGTGTTACACTTGCCTTTGTGCGAATTACGAAATTGGGAGGAAACAGGAGAATCATGGAACAAAAACAAAACAGAAGTTCGTTTTCCGGCAAGCTCGGCTTTGTGCTGTCGGCTGCCGGGGCATCGGTGGGGCTGGGCAATATCTGGCGGTTCCCGTATCTGGCGGCCAAGTACGGCGGCGGTATTTTTTTCTGCTGATCTATATTGTGCTGGCGATGACCTTCGGCTACACGATGATCATGGCCGAGACTGCCTTGGGCCGCATGACCCACAAAAGCCCGGTCAGCGCCTACGGCACGTTTGCCAAGCCCGGCAAAAAGAACGGATTCCTCGGCTTTGGCGGCTGGATCAACGCCATCATTCCGATTCTGATCGTCCCCTACTACTCCGTCATCGGCGGCTGGGTCATCAAATATCTGTTTGAATATCTGCGCGGCAACGCTCAGGGGCTTGCGGAGGACGGCTATTTCAGCGCGTTCATTGCAGATGGCGCGTCCGCCGAGGTCTGCTTCCTGCTGTTTGCGTTCTTTACGCTGGGCATCATCTTTGCGGGCGTGCGCAACGGCGTGGAGCGCGTCTCCAGGCTCATGATGCCGGTGCTGGTCGTGCTGTCGGTCATCATTGCGGTCTACTCGGTCACGCGGCCCGGCGCACTGGCGGGTGTTGCCTATTTCCTGGTGCCCAACCCGGCCAACTTCTCGTGGATGACCGTCGTCACGGCCATGGGGCAGATGTTCTACTCGCTGTCCATCGCCATGGGCATTCTTGTCACGTTCGGCTCCTACATGAAGAAGGATGTCTCGATTGAGGAATCCACCGAGCACGTCGAGATTTTCGACACGCTCATCGCCGTCATGGCGGGCCTGATGATCATTCCGGCGGTGTTTGCGTTCTCCGGCGGCGACCCCGACACCCTGCAGGCCGGTCCCGCACTGATGTTTATTACGATCCCGAAAGTCTTTGAAAGCATGGAACTTGGTTCGCTGGTGGGTGTGCTGTTCTTTGTGCTGGTGCTGTTTGCAGCGGTCACCAGCTCGATTGCCCTGACCGAGAGTGCTGTCTCAACGTTTGAGGATGAGTTGGGCTGGGGCCGCAAAAAGGCCACGGTGCTCGTCGGCGTCATCATGGTGGCGCTGGGCACGCTGTCCAGCCTGGGCTACGGCCCGCTGGCGGGGGTCACGGTCATCGGGATGCAGTTCCTCGACTTCTTCGACTTCCTGACGAACTCGGTCATGATGCCGATTGCGGCCATTGCGACCTGTCTGCTCGTCTCCCGCGTCATCGGCGTGGACAAGATCGAGCAGGAGGTTGAGCTGGACGGCCAGCCCTTCCGCCGCAAGAGAATTTTCCGCTTCATGATCCGCTGGCTCTGCCCGGTCTTTGCCGCCGTCATTCTGGCAAGCTCGGTGGCTAATGCGTTTGGAATCATTAAAATGTGACAGAAAAGGACCGTTTCCGGGTGTGGAGACGGTCCTTTTTTGTTCTTATTAGAGATGCAGGGCAAGGCTCCGCGGGCGGATATAGAATCCGCCCCTACGGCCTCCGAGGCCGCAGGCACCCGCAGCCTGTCGAAAAAGTGCATCGCAGGGGCGAGCACTGCTCGCCCGCAGAAGCGTTGCGGCAGCCGGAGCGCTGCCGGGCCGTCGGGGGTACGCCGCCCTACGATGCTTCTATTTCTTCTCCGGCTTGTACCGCAGCACCTTCTCCGAAAAATGCCTTGTAAAGAACTGCACGAACGGTCCTAACCCGAAGGCGCAGATCAGGGTGCCCAGCCCGATCAGTCCGCCCAACAGGAAGGCAAGCACCGCACACAGCGCATCGGTGAACACGCGGCAGCCGAAGTAGGGGACAGGCAGCCGGTCTGCCAGCATCAGCGAGAGCGCGTCATACGGCGCGACGCCTAAATCCGCCGTCTGGTACAGCGAGCACCCCAGCGCGATGACCAACACCGCCACAGCGACCCAAAGCAGCTGCACCGGCAGCGTGTCGGCAGAGCCAAAGACGGCGGTCATCGCGTCGCCGGTAAACGTGACGATGAACCCGATGCAGAAGCTGTTGATGATGGTGCCCAGCCCGATGTACCGCCGCCCCCAAAGCAGCTGCGGCACGAACAGGCAGAGGTTCATCAGCACATTCTCGATGCTGAACGGCAGGCCGACCAGCTCCGCCAGCCGCAGGTTCAGCGCACTGATGGAGTCGTTGCCCAGACGCGAGAACTTGAACACCGCAATGCCGATGCCGATGATGACGACGCCCGCAATCATGCCAAGGATGCGCCGCAGGGTGATTTTCTGGCCGAGAAGATTCATGTGCAAAACGCCTTTCCAATTATAATAAGGATTCTGTATAGTACTATCCCGTAAAACCACCCCGCCTGTCAAGAGACAACCTGTTTAAAATATCACACCCAACCTTGTGAAAACTGCCAAAAACCGCACCCTGTAACCGCTGTACCGAATTTGTCAAGCGGAGGGAAACGGTGCAAAATCAGCAAATTGCCGAAATTTTGTTACACCCGCCCGGGCGTTCGATGAAACGGAAAAACTTCATAAAAAAGCCGAAAAACCCTTGACAGCAAGCCGTTTACCCTGTATACTAAAACAGTATCACAAAAATGGAATAGAGCGCCCTAAAGGAATTTTGCAAAATCTGTAAAATCAAAAAGTTTGTGAAAAACGACGAATATGCCGCAGTTTCACAGCCGCCTTTCGGGTCGCTTTCGCCAACTTTGTCAATCTATGGAATAGGAGTGGTCGCGTTTTATGGTAAAGGTCAAGCCCGTACAAAACGGCAGAACGACCCGCATGAGCTTTTCCCACATCAACGAAGTGATTGGTATGCCCAATCTGATCGAGATCCAGAAAAACTCTTACAACTGGTTCCTGGAGGAGGGCCTGCATGAGGTCTTCCACGACATTGCCGCGATCGAGGACTACACCGGCAACCTCGTGCTGGAGTTCGTCGATTACCGGCTGGACAAGAACCCCAAGTATTCTATTAAAGAATGCAAAGAGCGGGATGCCACGTATGCGGCACCCCTGTACGTCACGGCCCGTCTGTTCAATAAGCAGACCGGCGAGGTGAAAGAGCAGGAGATCTTCATGGGCGACTTCCCGCTCATGACCGACGCCGGTACCTTCATCTCCAACGGTGCCGAGCGTGCCATCGTCTCCCAGTTGGTCCGTTCTCCCGGCGTTTTCTACGGCTCCAGCAAGGACCGTACCGGCAAGGACCTGTTCACCGCCACCATGAACCCCAACCGCGGCGCCTGGCTGGAGTATGATACCGACTCCTCTGATGTGTTCAGCGTCCGCATCGATAAAAACCGCAAGCTGCCCGTTACCACGCTGCTGCGTGCCCTGGGCCTGTCCACCGATGAGCAGATCAAGCAGTTCTTCGGCGATTCCGAGCCGAAGATCAACGCCTCTCTCGAGAAGGACATCACCCACAACACCGAGGAGGGCCTGCTCGAGGTCTACCGTAAGCTGCGCCCCGGTGAGCCCCCGACGGTGGAAAACTCCCGTGCGCACCTGAACAACCTGTTCTTTGACCCGCGCCGTTACGACCTGGCTCGTTTTGGCCGCTATAAGATGAACAACAAGCTCAGCCTGACCCGCCGCATTGCCGGTTATAAGGCTGCCGAGGACATCATCGCCCCGCTGACCGGCGAGCTGCTGGCCGCCAAGGGCGAGAAGATCAACATGGCCAAGGCCGAGGAGATCGATAACGCCGGCGTTACCCGCGTTACCATCCTTGTTGAGAAGAAGGGCGAGGAGCCCCGTCCGTTCATTGTCATCTCCAACGGCTGCGTCAACGCCCAGAACTTCTTCAGCTTCGACGTCGAGGCCGAGGCCGGTGTCAATGAGCGTGCCAACTTTGCCGAGATCCGCAAGATCCTCGACACCACCTCCGATGTGGAGGAGCAGAAGGAGCTGCTGCGCCAGAACCATGATGTTCTGATCAGCCGCACCGTCACCGTCGATGACATCTTTGCCTCCGTCAACTACCTGCTGGGCCTTGATCACGGCATCGGCACCACCGATGAGATCGACCATCTGGGCAACCGCCGCGTCCGCAGCGTCGGTGAGCTGCTGCAGAACCAGTTCCGCATCGGCTTCTCCCGTATGGAGCGCGTCATCCGTGAGCGCATGACCCTGCAGAATCAGGAAAACGGCGAGATCACCCCGCAGAGCCTGGTCAACATCCGCCCTGTCGTCGCCGCCATCAAGGAGTTCATCGGTTCCAGCCCGCTGTCCCAGTTCATGGACCAGAACAACCCGCTGGCCGAGCTGACCCACAAGCGCCGTCTGTCCGCTCTGGGCCCCGGCGGTCTGACCCGTGACCGCGCCGGCTTCGAGGTTCGAGACGTACACTACTCTCACTATGGCCGTATCTGCCCCATCGAAACGCCTGAAGGCCCGAACATCGGTCTGATCTCCTATCTGGCCACCTACGCCAAGATCAACAAGTACGGCTTTGTGGAGGCACCTTACCGCAAGGTCGACAAGGCCACCGGCACTGTCACCGATGAGGTCGTCTATATGACCGCCGACGAGGAGGACGAGTATATCGTCGCTCAGGCCAACGAGCCGCTGGACGAGAACAACCACTTCGTCCGTCCCCGCGTCTCCGGCCGCCACCGCAACGACATCCAGGAGTTCGACGCTTCTCAGGTCGACTACATGGACGTTTCTCCGCGTATGATGGTTTCCGTCGCTACGGCCTGCATCCCGTTCCTCGAGAACGACGACTGCAACCGTGCGCTGATGGGCTCCAACATGCAGCGTCAGGCCGTGCCTCTGATGGTCACCCAGCAGCCGCTGGTCGCCACCGGCATGGAGTACAAGGCCGCCACCGACTCCGGTGTCTGCGTCCTGGCCGCCCATGACGGCACTGTTGAGTATGTCGACGCCGACAAGATCATTGTCCGCTGCGCCGACGGCTCCGCCGACACCTATGAGCTCATCAAGTTCATGCGCTCCAACCAGGGCAACTGCAACAACCAGCGCCCCATCGTCAATGTGGGCGAGACCGTCAAGGCCGGCGACGTGCTGGCCGACGGCCCCGCGACCCGCAACGGCGAGATCAGCCTGGGCAAGAACGCCCTGATCGGCTTTATGACCTGGGAGGGCTACAACTACGAGGACGCCGTCCTGCTGAACGAGAAGCTCGTGCGCGAGGACGTGTTCACCTCCATCCACATTGAAGAATACGAGACCGAGGCCCGCGACACCAAGCTCGGGCCGGAAGAGATCACCCGCGACATCCCGAACGTCGGCGAGGACGCGCTGAAGGACCTCGACGACCGCGGCATCATCCGCATCGGTGCCGAGGTCAAGGCCGGCGACATCCTCGTCGGCAAGGTCACGCCCAAGGGCGAGACCGAGCTGACCGCCGAGGAGCGCCTGCTGCGCGCCATCTTCGGAGAGAAGGCGCGCGAGGTGCGCGACACCTCCCTGCGTGTGCCGCACGGCGCCTACGGCATCGTTGTCGACGTCAAGGTCTTTACCCCCGAGAACAGCGACGAGCTGCAGCCCGGCGTGCGTATGTGCGTGCGCTGCTACATCGCCCAGAAGCGTAAGATTTCCGTCGGCGACAAGATGGCCGGCCGTCACGGCAACAAGGGTGTTGTTTCCCGCATTCTGCCGCAGGAGGATATGCCCTTCCTGCCCGACGGCACCCCGCTGGACATCGTGCTGAACCCCCTGGGCGTTCCCTCCCGTATGAACATCGGTCAGGTCCTGGAGGTCAACCTGGGCTACGTTGCCAAGGCACTGGGCTGGAAGGTCCAGACCCCCGTCTTTGACGGTGCGCACGAGTCCGACCTGCGCGACTGCTTCGCCGAGGCCCGCGAGAAGTGGCACGGCGAAAACGCGCCCGAGTACCCGACCCACCTGGACCGCCTGATGGGCGAGAAAGGCCATGTCATCGACTTCTCCAAGATCGATCTGACCGACGACGGCAAGACCACCCTGTATGATGGCCGTACCGGTGAACAGTTCCCCAGCAAGGTCACGGTAGGCTATATGTACTACCTGAAGCTGCATCACCTGGTCGACGATAAGATCCATGCCCGTTCCACCGGCCCCTACACCCTGGTCACCCAGCAGCCTCTGGGCGGCAAGGCGCAGTTCGGCGGCCAGCGCTTCGGCGAGATGGAGGTTTGGGCGCTGGAGGCTTACGGCGCCGCCTACACCCTGCAGGAGATCCTGACCGTCAAGTCCGACGACATCGTGGGCCGTGTCAAGACCTACGAGGCCATCGTCAAGGGCGAGCCGATCCCGCGCCCCGGTATCCCCGAGAGCTTCCGCGTTATGCTCAAAGAGCTGCAGAGCCTTGGCCTGGATATTGTTGTGCAGGATAAGGAAGGCAACGCCGTCGATATGCGTCAGGAGTTTGACGACGATGACAGCAGCTTTGAGAACAATGACTACGACCTGGGCGATAACGTCATGGTCGAGAGTGAGCTGCAGGACGATTACAGCGTTAAGGACGCCGACGAAGGCTTTGACGATGATCTGGATGAGGATGCCGGCCCCACGGCTGACGACCTCGCCGCCATCGAGTCTGATTCCTTCGACGATTGATCGAATTGCATCGTGTGTCATATTGAATTTGAGAGGGTTCGCTGAATGGAAAATAAAGAATTCGATTCGATTAAGATCGGCCTTGCCTCCCCGGACCAGATCCGTGCCTGGAGCTACGGCGAGGTCACCAAGCCCGAAACCATCAATTACCGCACCCTGAAGCCGGAGCGCGACGGCCTGTACTGCGAGCGCATTTTTGGACCTACCAAGGACTGGGAATGCCACTGCGGCAAGTATAAGCGCATCCGCTACAAGGGTAAGATCTGCGACAAGTGCGGCGTCGAGGTCACCCGCGCCAAGGTCCGCCGTGAGCGCATGGGCCACATCGAGCTGGCCGCGCCTGTCTCGCACATCTGGTATTTCAAGGGCATTCCCAGCCGCATCGGCCTGATGCTGGACATCAGCCCCCGTCAGCTGGACAAGGTCCTGTACTTCGCCAACTACATTGTCACCGACCCCGGCTTCACGCCGCTGGAGAAAAAGCAGCTGCTGACCGAGCGCGAGTACAAGGAAATGCGCGAAAAGTACGAGGATACGTTTGAAGCCGGTATGGGTGCCGAAGCCATCCAGAAGCTGCTGGCCGAGATCGACCTCGACAAGCTGAGCAAGGAGCTGCGTGAGGAGCTCGAGCATGCCAACGGCCAGAAGCGCGTCCGCCTGCTGAAGCGCCTTGAGTGCGTTGAGAGCTTCCTCGAGAGCAACCAGCGCCCCGAGTGGATGATCATGACGGTCATCCCCGTCATTCCGCCGGATCTGCGCCCCCTGCTGCAGCTGGACGGCGGCCGCTTTGCGACCTCCGACCTGAACGATCTGTACCGCCGTGTCATCAACCGCAACAACCGCCTGAAGCGCCTGCTGGAGCTCGGTGCGCCCGACATCATCGTCCGCAACGAGAAGCGTATGCTGCAGGAGCCGTCGACGCCCTGATCGACAACGGCCGCCGCGGCCGCGCCGTCACCGGCGCCAACAACCGTGCGCTCAAGTCCCTGTCCGACATGCTCAAGGGCAAGCAGGGCCGCTTCCGTCAGAACCTGCTGGGTAAGCGCGTAGACTACTCCGGCCGTTCCGTTATCGTGGTGGGCCCGGAGCTGAAGATGTACCAGTGCGGCCTGCCCAAGGAGATGGCGCTGGAGCTCTTCAAGCCCTTCGTCATGAAGGACCTGGTCGAGAAGGAGAAGGCCAACAACATCAAGTCTGCCCGCAAGATGGTCGAGCGCGCCCGCCCCGAGGTCTGGGATTCTCTCGAGACCGTCATCAAGGGCCACCCCGTCCTGCTGAACCGTGCACCTACGCTGCACCGTCTGGGCATTCAGGCCTTTGAGCCTGTCCTGGTCGAGGGCCGTGCCATCAAGCTGCACCCCCTGGTCTGCACCCCCTTCAACGCTGACTTCGACGGCGACCAGATGGCTTGTCCACCTGCCGCTGTCCACCGAGGCCCAGCGCGAGGCCAAGATGCTGATGCTGGCCTCCGGCAACCTGCTGAAGCCCTCTGACGGTGAGCCCGTCACCGTGCCCACGCAGGATATGATCCTGGGCAGCTACTACCTGACCCTCGTCAACCCCGACGATAAGGGCCACGGCAAGATCTTCCGCGACGAGGACGAGGCCATGATGGCCTATTCCGAGGGCCTCATCACGCTGCAGGCACCCATCAAGGTGCGCCGCACGATGGTCTTTGACGGCGTCGCGGAGACCGGCCTGGTCGATACCACGATGGGTCAGATCATCTTCAACACCCCCATCCCGCAGGATCTGGGCTACGTGGACCGCACCAATCCCGCCACCAAGTTCGACTACGAGATGAACCCCCGCACCCTCAAGATCGCATCCGGCGGCAAGAGCGACAAGCTGACGAAGAAGGGCCTGCCCGACATCATCAGCCGCTGCCTGACGAAGCACGGCACCAAGACCTGCGCCATGATGCTGGATCAGATCAAGGCTCAGGGCTACAAGTACTCCACCCTGTCTGCCATCACCGTCGCTGTTCCCGATGCTATTATGCCTGACGAGAAGCCGGAAATTCTGGCTGCCGCCGATAAGAAGATCGAGAAGGTCATGAAGAACTTCAACCGCGGCCTGATCTCCGATGAGGAGCGCTACCGCAAGACGGTTGAGATCTGGCAGGCCGCCACGGAGGAGGTCTCCGAGGCTCTGAGCGACAACCTGAAGAAGAACCACCAGCGCAACCCCATCTATATGATGTCCGATTCCGGTGCCCGTGGTTCGATGGACCAGATCAAGCAGCTGGCCGGTATGCGCGGCCTGCTGGCCAATACTGCCGGTAAGACGCTGGAGATGCCTATCCGCGCCAACTACCGTGAGGGTCTGAATATCCTGGAATACTTCATCTCCTCCCGAGGCGCTCGTAAGGGTCTGGCCGATACCGCTCTGCGTACCGCGGACTCCGGTATCTGACCCGCCGACTGGTCGATGTATCTCAGGAAGTGATCATCCGTGAGGAGGACTGCCACGCTACCGAGGGCATCTGGGTCCGCGAGATCAGCGAGGGCAATTCTGTTGTCGAGAGCTTCAAGGAGCGTCTGAACGGCCGCTACTCCCTGCATGATGTGCACGATCCCGCCACGGGTGAGCTGCTCGTCAGCAAGGAAAAGATGATGGATATGTTCGACGCCGAGAAGATCGTCAACGCCGGTATTACCGAGCTGGAGATCCGCTCCGTCATGACCTGCCGTGCGCACGTCGGCGTCTGCGCCCACTGCTACGGTTCCAATATGTCCAACGGTGAATGCGTCAAGGTCGGTGAGTCTGTTGGTATCATTGCCGCAGAGTCCATCGGTGAGCCCGGTACCCAGCTGACCATGCGTACCTTCCATACCGGCGGTATCGCATCTGCCGAAGACATCACCCAGGGTCTTCCCCGCGTTGAGGAACTGTTTGAGAGCCGCCGCCCGAAGGCGATGGCCATCATGTCCGAAATCGCCGGTACGGTCCACATCGACGATACCAAAAAGAGCCGCCATGCCGAGATCACCGGCACGGACGAGAACGGCGCTCCGGTTACCAAGAGCTACCTGATCCCGTTCGGCCAGCGCCTCAAGGTCATGGAAGGCGACGAGGTCGCCAAGGGCGCACTGCTGACCGAGGGTCATGCTTACCCGCAGGACATCCTCGCCATCCAGGGCCCCATCGCCACCCAGAACTACCTGATCAGTGAGGTCCAGAAGGTCTACCGTCTGCAGGGCGTTGACATCAACGATAAGCATATCGAGGTCATCGTCCGCCAGATGATGCGTAAGGTCCGCATTGAGGATTCCGGCTCCAGCGACTTTATCATGGGCAGCATCGTGAACCGCCGCGATGTCATGATCAAGAACGAGGAGATCCAGGCCCGCATTGATGCCGGTGAGACTGATCTGAAGCTCGTTCAGGCCAGCCAGGTCCTGCTTGGCATCACCAAGTCCAGTCTGGCTACCGACTCCTTCCTGTCCGCTGCGTCCTTCCAGGAGACCACCCGCGTGCTGACCGAAGCCGCCATCAAGGGCAAGGTCGACCCGCTGGCCGGCCTCAAGGAGAACGTCATCATCGGTAAGCTCATCCCGGCCGGTACTGGTCTGCCGGAGGTCGAGGAGGAGCTCGTCCAGGCCGAGATCGCCCGCGACGCCGCCGAGGCAGCCTACGACCACTAAATAAACCGCAAAGGATTCCCGCCGCCACGGCGGGAATCCTTTTTTGCATACCGTCCGCGATTGACACACACTTGCAAAACAGTTATAATAAACTCACCGACAGCAAAACGATACAAAAGGGGAGTGACACCATGCTGTTTCTGCAATACCCGCCGTGCTCCACCTGCCAAAAGGCCAAAAAGTGGCTCGACGACCACGGCATCGAATACACCGCCCGCCACATTAAAGAGGACAACCCCACCGCCGACGAGCTGCGCGAATGGGTCGCCCGCAGCGGCCTGCCCCTCAAGCGGTTCTTCAACACGAGCGGCCTAGTCTACAAAAATCTGGGCCTGAAGGACAAGCTGCCGACCATGACCGAGGACGAGCAGATCGCCCTGCTGGCGTCGGACGGTATGCTCGTCAAGCGTCCGCTGCTGGTGGACGACGATTTTGTCCTGCCCGGCTTTAAGCCGACAGAGTGGGAAAACGCTCTTTTGTAACCTGTAGAGGCGGATGCTTGCATCCGCCCGCGGAGCTTTGCGGCAACCGCACGACTCCCGGGTCGTTGAGGACGCCGACCCCTACAGTGTAGGTGCGGATTCCATATCCGCCCGTGGAAGATTCCGCTGCCGCGAACTGGCACGGGAGGCCGATGTCCGCCCCCTGCATCCTCAGCATAGCAAAATATTTTATAATAAGGAGAAAACTATGCCCGAAATTCTAAAAGAACGCAGTGAACTGGACCCGCAATTTCAGTGGGACCTGACCCCGATGTTCGAGAGCGACGCCGCGTGGGAGACCACGCTGGACAGCCTCGACGCGGACATTGAAAGCCTGGCGGCCTTCGCCGGTAAGCTGACCGATGCCGTCACGATTGGCGCATACCTCGACGCTTCCACCGAGGTGGGCCGCAAGGTCGAGCGCCTCTACTGCTACGCCTCCCAGCGCCATGACGAGGACACCCGCGACGACAAGGCCCAGAGCATGTACGCCCGCATCGGCAGCAAGTACGTCAAGATGGCCGCCGCGCTGTCCTTTGCCCAGCCGGAGATCCTGTCCCTGCCCGAGGAGACGCTGACCGCCATCGTCAACGATCCTGCCGTCGCGGACTACAAATTCAACCTCGAGGATCTGCTGCGCGGCAAGCCCCACACCCTGACCAAGGCCGAGGAAAAGCTGCTGGCCAGCTTCGGCGAGGTCATGTCTGCGCCGTCCGAGATCTACCACAATCTGGAGGATGCCGACTTGCTGTTTGATGCCGTCAAGGACGGCAGCGGCGATACCGTCGAGGTCACCGGCTCCAACTTTGTGCCGCTGGAGATGAGCACGGACCGCACCCTGCGAGAGAACGCCTTCCACAGCTACTACAAGAGCTACCGCGAGCACATCAACACCTTCGCCGCGTCCTACGCCGGTGCCATCAAGGCTGCCACCGCCGAGGCCGCCGCCCGCAATTACCCGTCCTCCCGCGCGATGGCCATGGCGGGGGAGAATGTGCCTGCCGAGGTCTACGACAACCTCGTTGCCACGGTCCGCAAGCATATTCCCGCCATGCACCGCTATGTCCGCCTGCGCAAAAAGATGCTGGGCGTTGACGCGCTGCACTTTTACGACGTCTACGCTCCGCTGGTCGGTGATCTGAAAAAATCCTACAGCTACGAGACCGCACAGGAGATGGTCCTGAAGGCCGTTGCGCCCTTGGGCGAGGACTACCAGGCAACCGTCCGCAAGGCCTATGCCGAGCGCTGGATCGACGTTTACCCCAACCGCGGCAAGCGCGGCGGCGCGTACTCCGGCGGCTGCTATGACTCCAACCCCTATATCCTGCTGAATTTCAGCGGCACGCTGGACAGTGTCTCGACGCTGGCACATGAGATGGGCCACACGATCCACAGCTGGCGCTCCCGCCAGCATCAGCCGCCGCAGTACGCGGACTACACGCTGTTTGTCGCCGAGGTCGCGTCCACCGTCAACGAAAATCTGCTCATCGAGCAGCTGCTTGCCAACGAGAACGACCCCCAGACCCGCCTCTATCTGCTGAACCAGTATCTGGAAAACTTCAAGGGCACGGTCTATCGCCAGACGATGTTTGCCGAGTTCGAGCGCGAGGCCCACGCCATGGTCGAGCGCGGTGAAGCCCTGAACGCCGCCGCCCTGAACGCCCTGTACAAGCGCCTTGTCACCGACTATTTCGGCAACGATATGGTCATCGACGACGAGATCCAGTATGAGTGGGCGCGCATCCCGCACTTCTACCGTCCGTTCTACGTTTACAAGTATGCTACCGGCTACTCCACCGCTGTCGCCCTGTCCGAGGGCATCCTGAAAGAGGGCGAGCCAGCCGTCAAGCGCTACAAGGAGTTCCTCTCCATGGGCGGCAGTGCTTACCCGCTGGACGAGCTGCGCCACGCCGGTGTTGACCTGGCCACCCCGGCTCCCGTGGACGCCGCCCTCGAGAAGTTCGAGCGCATCCTCGACGATGCCGAGGCCACGCTGGCAAAGCTGCAGTAAACCCCATTTACCCGTTGCCCCTGCCCCTTGGCCCCCTCTGCGAGGGGGCTCCGCCCGCAGGCGGTGGGGGAGAGAACTTTGTGGTCGCCCGAAATAGTTAGGGTCGCCGCAAGGCTCTCTCCCACCGGCCCTGCGGGGCCGCCTCCCTCGCAGAGGGAGGCGAGAAAATAGCTACAAAAAAGCGGAGCGCCTTTCCCGGCGCTCCGCTCCTATTATAATAAGGTAGAATTACTTGCCCAGCACGGCCTTGATGTAGGCGGCCTCCCGTGCGGCGATCTGATCCTGATACGCCTTTACGGCCTTCGCATAGGCGGCCTCGCGTGCATCGGCCTTGGCCTGCGTGGCCTTGCCTGCGGCAATTACCGCGGCGACGCGCGCGTCAGCCTGGGACTGGGCAGCCTTGCCAGCAGCGATGACGGCCAGACAGTCTGCATCGGCCTTCGCCTGGGCAGCCTTGGCGGCCTTCAGAATTGCGGCGCTGTCGGCGTCTGCCTTGGCCTTTGCATTCTTGGAATAAGCATCCACCGCTGCAGTGTAGGCGGCTTCCTTCGCGGCGATCTGGGCCTGGTAGGCCTTGACGGCGGCGATATAATCGCTGTTGGCATCTGCAAAAACAGGTACAGCGAAGGCGGATACCATGCACAGGGAAATCAGGATAGCAAGCAGTTTCTTCATTGTCAGGACCTCCTCAAAAATGTAGCGTCAGAACTTGCATGGCCGGAACTGTTCCGGTTTTGTCTGTATCTTCATTATAGCAAAGCGGGGGACACAATGCAACAGAAATCGACTCGTCAAGTCCATGAATCTGGCGGCCTGTTTTTGTGCAAAATGTATATTTGTCTCTGATAAATAGACAAAACGCGCACGGACGGCAGCCGGACGCGCGGCGGCGGGGGGAGACGGTCCGCTTCATCCTATGCGCGGACTTACCAAAATGCAACGCTGCCGCCCAAACCGGCGCAAGATTTGCACATTTTGCTTCAGAAATGAAAAATTCTCCGTATTGCACGATTTTTTCAAGATTTTTTTGGCAATACTCTTGACATTCCGGCCAGGATGCTGTAATATAATCATTGCGTGAGATGCGGGGTGTAGTGCGGCCATCTGGTCGGACGACCCGCAAAAAGCGCGTGAATAAGTGAAGAAAGGAGAAAAGAAATGCCTACTTTTAACCAGCTCGTGCGCAAAGGCCGTGAGGTTCTGGTCAAAAAGAGCACCGCGCCTGCCCTTCTGAAGAGCTACAACTCCCAGAAAAAGGAGTACACCAACCTCAACAGCCCGCAGAAGCGTGGTGTCTGCACTGCCGTGCGTACCATGACCCCCAAGAAGCCTAACTCTGCTCTGCGTAAAGTTGCCCGTGTCCGCCTGACGAATGGTATCGAGGTCACCTCTTACATTCCCGGTATCGGCCATAACCTGCAGGAGCACAGCGTTGTTCTGATCCGCGGCGGTCGTGTCAAGGATCTGCCCGGTGTCCGTTACCACATCATCCGTGGTACTCTGGATACCCAGGGTGTTGCGAACCGTAATCAGGCCCGCAGCAAATACGGTGCTAAGCGCCCCAAGGCCGGTGCCAAGAAGTAAGGAAACATCTTTTCGCCATAAAATAGGCCAAGCCTTTTTTGTGGCTCAACGGGAGTTTCTAAACTTTCGAGTACCGATGATATCATTTATGTGAAGGAGGGAAGAAAGATGCCCAGAAGAGGTAATGTCGCGAAACGCGAAGTTCTGGCCGATCCTATTTACAATTCCAAGGTTGTCACCCGCCTGGTCAACTACATCATGCTGGATGGCAAGAAAGGTGTTGCGCAGGAGATCGTTTACGATGCATTCAACATCGTGAAGGAAAAGACCGGCAACGACCCGCTCGAGATGTTCGAGAAGGCAATGGAGAACATCATGCCTAACCTCGAGTGCAAGACCCGCCGTGTCGGCGGCGCTAACTATCAGGTTCCTCTGGAAGTTAGCCCCGCCCGCCGCGAGACCCTCGGCCTGCGCTGGCTGACCGCTTACAGCCGCGCCCGTGGCGAGAAGACCATGTCTGCTCGTCTGGCTGCTGAGATCATCGACGCCACCAACGGTGTCGGCGGCTCTGTCAAGAAGCGCGAGGATACGCACAAGATGGCCGAGGCCAACAAGGCTTTTGCCCACTATCGTTATTGATTCGCTGTCGAGGAGGTATAAGCCATGGCAACGCCGAGAGATGTATCTCTGCAAATGACCCGTAACATCGGTATCATGGCCCACATCGACGCAGGTAAGACCACCACCACCGAGCGCATCCTGTACTACACCGGTATCAACCATAAGATCGGTGAGGTTCATGACGGCGCTGCTACGATGGACTGGATGGAACAGGAGCAGGAGCGTGGTATCACCATCACTTCCGCTGCTACCACCTGCTATTGGAGCCATACCGAGACCCAGCACGATCCGGCTCTCTTCAAGAAGAACCGCCATCGTATCAACATCATCGACACCCCGGGCCACGTTGACTTCACTGTTGAGGTTCAGCGTTCCCTGCGCGTTCTGGACGGTTCCGTTACCGTTCTGGCCGCTAAGGGCGGTGTTGAGCCGCAGTCTGAGACCGTTTGGCGTCAGGCTGACGAGTATAAGGTTCCCCGCATGGTGTACGTCAACAAGATGGATACCATGGGTGCCGATTTCTACCGCTGCGTTCAGATGCTCCATGATCGTCTGCACGCCAACGGTGTGCCCATCCAGCTGCCCGTTGGTCAGGAGGATACCTTCAAGGGTATTATCGACTTGATCGATATGCAGGCTGACATCTACTATGATGACATGGGCAATGATGTCCGCGTTGAGCCGATTCCTGAGGATATGCAGGAGAAGGCCCAGGAGTACCATGACAAGCTGATCGAGGCTGTTGCCGAGACCGACGAAGAGCTGATGATGAAGTACCTGGAAGGCGAAGAGCTGACCAAGGAAGAGATCAAGGCTGCTCTGCGTAAGGCTACCATCTCCAACGAGATCGTTCCTGTTGTCTGTGGTTCCTCCTACAAGAACCGCGGCGTTCAGAAGCTGCTGGATGCTATTGTTGACTACATGCCGGCTCCTACCGACGTTGAAGCCATCAAGGGCACCAACCCCGAGACCGGCGAGGAAGAGGATCGTATCTCTTCTGACGACCAGCCTTTCGCAGCTCTGGCTTTCAAGATCATGACTGACCCCTACGTTGGTAAGCTCTGCTTCTTCCGCGTGTACTCCGGTACCCTGGATGCAGGCACCACCGTTTACAACTCTGTCAAGGATAACAATGAGCGTATCGGCCGTATCCTGCAGATGCACGCCAACAACCGTAAGGACATCGACACCGTTTACGCGGGCGATATTGCGGCTGCTGTCGGTCTGAAGAATACCACCACCGGTGACACGCTGTGCGACGAGAAGCATCCCATCATCCTCGAGTCGATGAACTTCCCCGAGCCCGTTATCCGCGTTGCTATCGAGCCCAAGACCAAGGCCGGCTCCGAGAAGATGGGCATTGCTCTGGCAAAGCTCGCTGAAGAAGACCCGACCTTCCGTACCTGGACCGATGAAGAGACCGGCCAGACCATCATTGCCGGCATGGGCGAGCTCCATCTGGAGATCATCGTTGACCGTCTGCTCCGCGAGTTCAAGGTCGAGGCTAACGTTGGCGCTCCCCAGGTTGCTTACCGCGAGACCATTCGCAAGGAAGCCAACCAGGAGACCAAGTACGCCCGCCAGTCTGGTGGTAAGGGCCAGTACGGTCACGTTAAGATCAAGCTGGAGCCCAACCCCGGCAAGGGTTATGAGTTCGTCAACGGTGTCGTTGGCGGCGCTATCCCGAAGGAATATATCCCCGCTGTTGACAATGGTATCCAGGGCGCGATGAAGTCCGGTGTTCTCGCCGGCTATCCCGTCGTTGATGTCAAGGTCACCCTGTGGGATGGTTCTTATCATGAGGTCGACTCCTCTGAAATGGCGTTCTCCATCGCTGGTTCTATGGCATTCAAGGATGCCATGAAGAAGTGCGATCCCGTCATCATGGAGCCCATCATGAAGGTCAACGTTATCGTGCCTGATGAGTACATGGGCAACGTTATCGGCGACCTGAACAGCCGCCGCGGCCAGATCAACAACCAGGAGTCTGAGGACGGCACCGCCCGCGTGACCGCTCTGGTTCCTCTGTCCGAGATGTTCGGCTACGCCACCGACCTGCGCTCCAAGACCCAGGGCCGCGGCCAGTACTCCATGGAGCCTGTATGAGTATCAGCAGGTTCCCAAGAGCGTTGCCGACAAGATCATGGCCGAGCGCGCTCACAAAGTCTGATTTTTTAAGTCATACTTCATAAAATAGACTTGCAATTTCTCTTTAAATTTTGTATGATAGTCTTACGCAAGACTACCAATATGTTTTAATTAAAGGAGGACACTTCCAATGGCTGAAAAGGAAAAATTTGACCGCTCTTTGGAGCACGTCAACATTGGCACCATCGGTCACGTTGACCATGGTAAGACTACCCTGACCGCTGCCATCACCAAGACCCTGGCTCTGAAGGGCGACGCCGACTTCATGGATTACTCCAGCATCGACAAGGCTCCCGAGGAGAAGGCTCGTGGCATCACGATCAACACCGCTCACGTTGAGTACCACACCGAGAAGCGTCACTACGCTCACGTTGACTGCCCGGGCCACGCTGACTACATCAAGAACATGATCACCGGTGCCGCTCAGATGGACGGCGCGATCATCGTGGTTGCCGCCACCGATGGTCCCATGCCCCAGACCCGTGAGCACATCCTGCTCGCCCGTCAGGTTGGCGTGCCCAACATCGTTGTCTTCATGAACAAGTGCGACATGGTCGACGACGACGAGCTGCTGGATCTGGTCGAGATGGAGATCCGTGAGCTGCTGAACGAGTACGACTTCGATGGCGACAACACCCCCATCATCCGTGGTTCTGCTCTGAAGGCTCTGGAGTCCACCAGCACCGATCCCAACGCCCCCGAGTACAAGTGCATTTGGGAGCTGATGGACGCTGTTGATAGCTACATCCCCACTCCTGACCGCGCTGCTGACAAGCCCTTCCTGATGCCCGTTGAGGACGTCATGACCATTTCTGGCCGTGGCACCGTCGCCACCGGTCGTGTCGAGCGTGGTACTGCCCACGTCGGCGACCAGATGGAAATCGTCGGTATCAAGGAAGAGAAGATGACCACCACCATCACCGGCCTGGAGATGTTCCGCAAGAGCCTGGAGTTCGCTCAGGCTGGCGATAACATCGGCGCCCTGCTGCGTGGCGTTGACCGTGACCAGATCGAGCGTGGCCAGTGCCTGTGCCAGCCCGGTTCTGTTCATCCCCACACCACCTTCGATGGCCACGTTTACGTCCTGAAGAAGGAAGAGGGCGGCCGTCATACTCCGTTCTTCAACAACTATCGTCCTCAGTTCTACTTCCGCACCACCGACGTTACCGGCATCATCACCCTGCCCGAGGGCACCGAGATGTGCATGCCCGGCGACAACGTCGATATGCATGTTGAGCTGATCACCCCCGTTGCCATGGAAGAGGGCCTGCGTTTCGCTATCCGCGAGGGCGGCCACACCGTTGGTTCCGGCGTTGTTTCCAAGATCGAGAAGTAATTTCTTGCTCTGAAAAGCAATACAAAGGGCGCTGTCCGCAAGGGCAGCGCCCTTTTTGGTGCGCCCCTACATCATAAAACACATTGCGCCGCGTTTGTGCACTCTACACAAACGCGGCGCAATTATTTTACAGAAAAAGTCAAATAAAAAGCTATAAACCCATTGACATTCTAGGTAAATAGGTATATTATACTGGCATCGGGTTTGAACAATGCAAACCAAAAACAGGAAAGGGGAATACCGCTATGTCCGCTATGTGTTGTTGTCGTATGCGCTCTCACCGGGCATGGTCTGTGGGGCCTACCAGAACCCCCATGTGTTGAACCTGACCTTTGTCCGGGAACCTTCGCAGAGAAGGCCCGGATTTTTTTGTACCTAAATTTGTTCGTGACCCGATAGGGAAGGGGAGACTTTTGTGGATTGGAATGTGGTCGCACAGTACCTGCCGCTGTTTGAAAAAGCGGCGTGGCTGACCCTGCGTCTGGGGCTGGCAGGTATCGCGCTGGCTATTGTCATCGGGCTGGTCTGCGCACTGGTCCAGTATTATAAGGTGCCTATGCTGTGCCGCGTCGTCGGCTTTTACATCCAGCTCAGCCGCAACACGCCGCTACTGGTCCAGTTGTTTTTCCTCTATTATGGTTTGCCGAAGATCGGCATCAGGACTGACGCTGCGGTCTGCGGCATTGCAGGTCTGGCGTTTCTGGGCGGCAGCTACATGGCGGAGGCGTTCCGCAGCGGGCTGGAATCCATCGAGCCGATCCAGACCGAGAGCGCCTACAGCCTCGGCATGGACCGGATGCAGACGATGCGCTACGTCATCCTGCCGCAGGCCATGTCCACCAGCGTCCCGGCGTTCGTTGCCAATGTCATTTTCCTTTTAAAGGAAACCAGCGTGTTCAGCGCTATCAGCCTGATGGATCTGATGTTCACGGCGAAGGACCTCATCGGCCTGTACTATAAAACCACCGAGAGCCTGTTCCTTCTTGTGGTCTTTTACCTGCTGATCCTGCTCCCGGTTTCGCTGCTGGGGTCTCTGCTGGAAAGGAGGCTGCGCTATGCCGGATTTGGGGCTTAATGTACTGCTCAAGGGCAAAAACATGGCCCGCCTGTTGGGCGGCCTGTGGGTGGCCCTGCGCATCAGCCTGCTTTCCGTCGCCATCAGTATCCCGCTGGGCATCCTGCTGGGCGTGCTGATGAGCGGCAAAAATCCCGTTGTAAAAGCCATCCTGCGGGTTTATCTCGAAATCATCCGCATTATGCCGCAGATGGTGCTGCTGTTCCTTGTGTTTTTCGGCACGACCCGCGCGTGGGGCTGGGACCTCTCGGGCGAGACGGCATCCGTCATCGTGTTTGTGCTGTGGGGCACGGCAGAGATGAGCGACCTTGTGAGAGGCGCGCTGATCTCCATCCCGAAGCACCAGTATGAGAGCAGCGAGGCGCTGGGCCTGACGAAGGCGCAGACCTATTGGTACATCATCATTCCGCAGACAGTGCGCCGCCTGATCCCGTTGAGCATCAACCTGATCACCCGCATGATCAAGACCACCAGCCTTGTGCTGATGATCGGCGTCGTCGAGGTGCTGAAGGTCGCGCAGCAGATCATTTGAGGCCAACCGCATGGCCAGCCCGAACGCTGCATTCGGCATCTATCTGGTCGTGTTCCTGCTGTATTTCCTCGCCTGCTGGCCCATCAGCCTGCTGGCATCGTACTTAGAGAAAAAATGGAGGTAAGGAACCATGGCAGAACCGATTTTGACCGTAGAGCATCTGGTCAAGGGCTATGGGGAAAATACCGTGCTGGATGACGTCAGCTTTTCCGTCCGCCCCGGCGAGGTCGTCGTGGTGGTAGGCCCCAGCGGCTGCGGCAAGAGCACGCTGCTGCGTTGCATCAACGCGCTGGAGCCCACCCAGAGCGGGCGCGTCCGCCTGGGCAATGAGACTGTCGCCTACGGCGGCAAGGGGGCTGACGAGTCTGCGCCAGCGCATCGGCATGGTATTCCAGAGCTATGAGCTGTTCCCGCATCTGACCGTGCTGGACAACGTTATGCTGGCTCCGCTCAAGGTGGCCAAGCGTCCCAAAGACGAGGTACAGAAGGAAGCCGGAGGCCCTGCTGGACCGCGTGAACCTGCTGAACAAGGCCAGGAGCTACCCGCGGGGGGAGCTGTCCGGCGGCCAGAAGCAGCGCGTTGCCATCGTCCGCGCACTGGCGATGCACCCTGAAATTTTGTTGTTCGATGAAGTGACTGCAGCCCTTGACCCCGAAATGGTCCGCGAGGTGCTGGACGTTATGCTCGATCTGGCGAAGCAGGGCCGCACGATGATCATTGTCACCCACGAGATGCAGTTTGCCCGCGCGATTGCGGATCGTGTCATCTTCCTGGACGGCGGCAAAATCGTCGAGGAGAGCACGCCGGAGGCGTTCTTCGACCACCCCCAGACAGAGCGCGCGCAGAAGTTCCTGCGCACCTTCACCTTTGACAGTGTGAAGTAATGGACTTGGCCCCCTCTGCGAGGGGGCTCCCGCGAAGCGGGTGGGGGAGAGAACCTCGCCATTACCCAAAACATTTAGAACTGTGGCAAAGTTCAACCCTTCCGGCTCTTCGAGCCACCTCCCCTGCTAGGGGAGGCAAGCGCCCGCTTCGCGGGGCATACCATAGATTCCCTTTTGTGGAAAGAAATACATAGAGGAAAACGAAAGACTAAAAAAGGAGGATATCACCATGAAAAAAGCAATCAAATTGACCGCCGCGGCCCTGGCCGCAACCCCTGAGCCTGTCTCTGGCCGCCTGCGGCAGCAGCGCCTCCACGGGCACTGCCTCGACCTCGGCATCCGCCGACGGCGTTGTTTACCGCACGCTGGACGAAATCAAGGCGGACGGCACGATCAACATCGGCGTTTTCTCTGACAAGAACCCGTTCGGCTACGTCGATGAAAAACGGCGAGTATCAGGGCTATGACATCTACTTTGCCAACCGCCTAGCCGAGGATCTGGGCGTCAAGGTGAACTACGTCTCCACCGAGGCCGCAAACCGCATCGAGTACCTGCAGACCGGCAAGGTCGATGTCATTCTGGCCAACTTCACGGTCACGCCGGAGCGCGCCGAGGAGGTCGATTTTGCGCTGCCCTACATGAACGTTGCACTGGGCGTCGTTTCCCCGGACTCCAACGTCATCACGTCGTTGGACAGCTGGAACGCCGATGACCAGATGATCGTCATCTCCGGCACTACCGCCGAGACCTACCTGACCCAGAACTACCCTGACATCCCGCTGCAGAAGTATGACTCCTACGCCACGGCCAAGAGCGCGATGGAGAACGGCGGCGTGGCCTGGGCCAACGACAACACCGAGGTCATCGCGTTTGCCAGCCAGAACCCCGGCTACACTGTCGGCATCCCGTCCCTGGGCAGCCAGGACACAATTGCCCCCGCCGTCAGCAAGGGCAATGAGACGCTGCTGAATGCCATCAACGACGAGATCAAGGCTCTGGGCAAGGAGAATTTCTTCCACGCCGACTATGAGGCCACTCTCGTTGACACCTACGGCACTGACTATGAGGACAGCCTCGTGGTCGAGGGGCGGCGAGACGAGCGCACAGTAAAAGAAGGGGAAGGCTTAGGAAAGCAAAGGCGGCAGACCACAAACGGTCTGCCGCCTTTTCTATGCCTTATTCCACGCCAAATTCCGCTTTTACCCGCGCGTACATCTCCCGCTGGGCGTTCGCTTCGTTATCGTCATCCACGCTGCCAAAGGCGCGCTTGGCGGCGCTGCCGGGGCCGGTGGAGCCGTGCTCACCAAAGCGGGCGGTCTTTTCGTTCTCGGGGTCACGCCAGTTGTCCCAGCCGTCGGCGCAGACTTCGTCGCTCAACGCGCAGTCCAGCCAGTAGCAGGCCGCGTCCGCGCGCCAGGGGCGGCCCAGATAGACGCTGCCGGGTGCACAGCTGCCCTGCACGGTGCAGTTCACAAACAGGTAGCCGGGCTTGCCTGCGGGCGTGCTGGGAGCTGTGATATAGCAGGTGCCGCTGATGTGGTGCCACGGCTCAAGGCGGCAGGTGTCGAACACAGCGTTTGCACCGCCAAAGATAAAGTCGATGTTGCCGCGGATCGTGCAGTTTTTGTAGTACTGCATGGTGTCCAGCCGGGGCGTGTTCTCCCGCGGGCCGCGGAAGCCGTTCTGCTCGCGCTCCTGCAGGGGCAGGGGAGCGGTAAACAGCGTGTCCTGGTTGCCGTAGAGGTTCACATTCTCCATCAGCACGCGGCTTGCGTCGGCGTAGACGGCCAGCGCCTGACCGGCCTTTGCGCCGTCCCCGGCGTTGTTCTGCACGGTCAGGTTGCGTACAACGGCCCTGCCGCCGCCGCCCAGAAACAGCGTTGCGCTGCGGAAGGTGCCAGTTTTGACCTCGCCCGGCCACGGGTCACGCCCGCCCACAGACGCCGTGATAACTGTCGCGTTGCGGTACTCGCCCTCGATGACATAGTCCGCCAGCTCAATGAAGGGCCGTTCCTCGTAGATGCCGTGCCTGATGTAGAACCGCACCGGCTCGTCCGGCGTGGCCGCACCGGCAGCACCGGCCTCGGTCAGCGTGCGGTAGTCGCCCGCACCGCTCTCGTCAACGACCAATGTCTTGCGTTTCGTTTCGGTCATGAAAAAAATCCTCTCATAAATGCAATATCGCTGCCAGCGCGGGCTGGCACAGCCTCCTCACGCAGCACGGGCAGAGCGTCCTGCGGCAGCTGCCGCAGCATGGCGAATGCGCCCGCGTAGTCGGTCAGGCTGTCCTCCAGGCTCGTGTGGAGCAGCCCGCCGTCCGGCGCAAAAGCCTGCCCCCTTTGAAGTGGACGGCCACGATCTGGTCGCCCAGCAGTTCGCCCACGTCGTTCCAGATGCGGTCCTGCGCGCCAACGTTCCCGGCATCCACCAGATTGCTCATGTCAAAGATGACCTTCAGGTTTGGGCTGCGCATCGTGTCCAAAATATGCCGCGTCGCGGCGGCGGAGTTCATGCTGTGGTAGGTAACAGGCTCTACGGCGACGGTCACGCCCAGTGCCTCGGCGGCGGGCAGAATGTCCGCCAGACTGCGGCAGAGCAGCTCCTGCGCTTTCTCGCGGGTCGTACCGGCAGGCTGCTTTTCCATGCTGGTCGTCTCGGTGCCGATGCACCCGGCACCCAGCGCCTTGCAGACGGCCAGCTGGCTCTTGAAGTCGGCCACATTCTTCAAACGGCTCTCATCGTTGATGGCCAGCTCCACGTAGGTTCCCAGCACGGCCACCTGAATGCTGTGCGCCTTTTCGGCAGCGACGGTTTCGGCGACCAGCGCGTCGGTCACGTCCGCATAGCTCCTGACGGACGGCACACACTTTTTATAGGCCAGCTGCACAGCGGCAAAGCCGTCGGCGGCAACGCGCCCGAACAGCTCGTCCGGGCTGCCCTTGCCGTAGTCGTGCAGGCGGGCACCGACGATAAATTTCGGCATAGTGTGCCCTCCTTACTGCTTTTTTGTGCGGCCAGAATTTCCGTGTAGGCCAGCAGCAGCGGGCCTACGCCCTTGGCGTCGTTCTCGACGATGGGCTCGCTGAAATAGTACGCCAGACTGCCATCGCGGCGGGTCGCGCCGCCGAGACCGGCCACCAGACAGATGCCGCCCAGCTGCAAAGCGCCGTCCGCGCCCACGCCCAGATGACGGTCACAGGTGCCGTAGAACGCCTTCTCACCGTAGGCCGTGTAGCGCTTGGGCAGGTAGCCCAGACGCACGCCCTTGAGCACGGCGTAGGCGAACAGTGCGCTGCCGGAGGTCTCAAGGTAGTTGCCTTCGACCCCGGCCTTGTCTACGACCTGCCAGAACATGCCGCTCTCGGCATCCTGAAGGCGATCATCGCGTCCACCGCGTCCTTCAGCATTGCCATGATGGCGCGGTACTCGTAGTAAAGCTGGTTGTCCATCCGCTCCAACGTGTCTACCATGGCCACCAGGAACCAGCCCATGGCGCGCAGCCAGAAGTTGGCGCTGCAGCCGGTCTCGGGGTTCGCCCAGTACATCTCGCGGCTCTCGTCGTAGCCGTGGTAATACAGGCCGGTCTTGGCGTCCTTCATGTGCTTCTGGATGTTCATGAACTGCTTGGAGCTGTCAATGCAGCCGTGCATCCCGTTGCAGCGTGTCTCATACTCCATGTAGAAGGGCTGGGCCATGTAAGTGCCGTCCAGCCAGACCTGGTTGGGATAGATCTTCTTGTGCCAGAAGTTGCCCTCCTTCGTGCGGGGCTGGGTCTCCAGCTGGCCGCGGATCGTCTCAATGGCGTCGCGGTAGCGCTGGTTGCCGGTCAGGTCGTACAGCGTAAACAGGTTTTTGCCCTGGTTGACGTTGTCCAGGTTGTACTCGGCGGGGTCGTAGGTCTCAATGACGCCGTTGTCCTTGACAAAGTAGTCCAGAAACTTCTTGGAAAAGTCCAAAAACTTCTCGTCGCCGGTGGTCTTGTACAGGCTCAGGCAGGCAGTGATCATGCAGCCGTCGATGTAATTCCACTTGTTGGGCTTGCCGCTGCGGACCTTCTCGATGTTCCAGAGCGGTGCCTCGGCGGTGGAGCCTGCGATCAGGTAGTCTACGTAATTGGCCCAGCGTGGTCAGGATCTCTTCATGGGTCATGGGTCAGTCCTCCTCAAAGCTATCTACGTTTGTCAGCTGCAGGCGCTCCCCTCGTAGCCGGTGATCGCAACGTTGTGCAGCTCAATTTTATGCACGTTCTCGGCATGGACGCCCACCTTGCAGGAGGCATCCGCGCCGCACATCATGGCGGCCTGACCGGCTTTAGCGTCCGGTGCAAAGCTGATTTTTACGTTGTGCATCTTGACACCCTCGATCGGGTGCTCGGGCAGGCCGCTGAACCAGCAGCCTGCGTACTGGGCGTCGGTGGCCGTGATGTTTTCCATCTCCAGCGTGCCCAGTGTCGGGGTCATCTCGTCGACAGGCAGGGCCTCGTGGGTCTGCACATAGTCGCTGCGGCCATCGGGGTCGCAGAAATAGAACATGTTGATGACAAACGGCGCCAGCACGCCATCCATAACGACGTCACGGAATACCAGTCCGTCGATGATGGCGTACTTGCCGCGACCCCGCGGCGGGTCTTTGACACGCAGACCACGGTCCGTATGGTCCATCAGGCACTGGGTCACGGTGACGTTCTTGACGCCGCCGCTCATCTCGCTGCCGATGACAAGACCGCCGTGGCCGCGGCTCAGGCAGCAGTTGCGGATGATAACGTTCTCACAGGGAACATGCAGCTTCATGCCTAAGAACAGCTACCGGATTTCAGCGCGATGCAGTCGTCACCGACGTGTACATGGTTGCCGATGATGTTGACATTCTTGCAGCTCTCGGGGTCGATGCCGTCGGTGTTGGGACTCGTGGAGCTGTTGCGGATGCGGATGTTCAGGATGTCCACATTCTCGGAGTAGGTCGGGTGGATGGTCCAGGAATAGCTGTTGCAGACCAGAACGCCGTGCAGCACGACGTTTTTGGCGCCGCTGGTGAAGAACAGGCGCGGACGCCAGGCAATATTATTTTTCTTTCGGGTTCCCGGTACCAGTCGCCGTCTCTGGGCGTTGGCGTCA